>Ga0164243_10000009_pt1 | contig 557598 bp, 552 predicted proteins | sample OricompcompostOP_FD_108781 | JGI IMG/M metagenome (GOLD analysis project Ga0164243, IMG submission 108781) | Organic Plus compost microbial communities from Emeryville, California, USA - Original compost - Organic plus compost (OP) | ecosystem: Engineered > Solid waste > Mixed feedstock >... | reverse complement strand
CCTGCGCCACGCCGAGAAGGCCAGCCAGGACTACGGCGTCGACACCAGGCAGATCCTCGTCGAACTCGGCAAACGCAGAATGGTCGGCGGCCAGGAAGACATGATCACCGACGTCGCGTTGGACCTGGTCCGCGCACGCAATGGAGATGAAAAGCACTGACGCGGGCAAACCCGCGCGCACGGTTATGCAAGCGCCCAAGAACGCAAATGCGTCGGGGCCATTTTTGGGGAGAAGATGCATGATTGGATTTTCTGCTGCGAACCGCCCGGCCCAGCCGGGAAGTGCCGCCGCTCCGGCCACCGGAGCGGGGCGCGACGCCGTTTAACCCTTCCGAAGACAGGAGGGATAGATGGCAACCCCGAAGAACCAGTCGATCGTCAAGGCTTTCGCGCTTTTGCGATCGTTTCATAGCCCGAATGAATGCCTGACCAGCGCCGAGCTGAGCAGGCGGGCGCAATTGCCCGAGGCATCGGGCTACCGGCTGATCCAGACGCTCGAAGGGATCGGCGCGGTCGTGCGCGGATCGAAGGGCCGTTATCGCCCCGGCATGCTGCTCGTTTCGCTATCGCACAACGTCGCGGTGAGTGAGCTTCTGCCCCAGGCATCACAGGCGATTCTGCTCGATCTGGCGGCGCGGCTGAGCCTGACCGTTCATATGGGCGTGCTTGAGAACAATATGGTGACCTACATCGCCAAGGTCGGCGAATGCACGCGGCTGTCCGTCCAGACCAAGGTGGGGGCGCAGCTGGAGGCCTATTGCTCCGGGCTCGGCAAGGTCCTGCTCGCATCGCTGCCGGACAGAGACGTCGACTCCTTCCTGGAGGGTGGCGATCTGGTACCGCTGACGTCGCATACGATCACCGATCGCATGGCATTTCGCCAGGAGATCAGCCGCATCCGCCATTGCGGCTATGCGGTGGATGATGGCGAGGTTTCCGAGGATCTACGTTGCATCGCCGTGCCGGTATGCGATGTTTCCGGCCATACGGTCGCGGCGATTTCCGTATCGGATGTTGCGGTTCGCCTCGACGAGCGCAGGCATGAGGAAATGCGTCTGGCCCTCCTGTCCGCGGCGGCGGCGATCAGCCAGAAGGTCTATCCGCAGGGACAGCATGGCTTTGCCTGTATAGGCTGACGGTCACCGCGGGCGCGCGGCCCCGGCGATCGGCAGAAGGCCGTCAAATCAGGAGTAGTGGGTGGCAACGCCAAAAAATCGTTCGGTTCAAAAGGCTTTCACCCTGTTACAGGCGTTCAGGAGTTCGGATGAAAGCCTGACCAGCGCCGAGTTGAGCAGGCGCGCCAAATTGCCCGAGGCATCGGGTTATCGGCTGATCCAGACGCTGGAAGAAATCGGCGCGATCGTGCGTGGCCCCAATGGGCGCTATCGCCCCGGTATGTTGCTCGTCTCCCTGTCGCACAATGTCGCGATCCGCGAACTGCTGCCCCAGGCGTCGCAAGCCATGCTGAGCGATCTGGCAGCGCGATTGAGCCTGACCGTCCATATGGGTGTTCTTGAAGACAATATGGTAACCTATATCGCCAAAGTCGGCGGATCGAGCAACTTTGCGGTGCACACCCGCGTCGGCGCGCAGCTGGAGGCTTATTGTTCCGGCCTGGGCAAGATTTTGCTCGCTTCACTACCAGAGGTGGAGCTGGAATCCTTCATCAATGAAGGCGAGTTTGTCCCCCTCACCTCTCACACCATCACTGACCCCACCGCATTCCGCAGCGAAATCGCCAAGGTTCGCGCTCAAGGTTATGCCGTCGATAATCGCGAGATTTCGGAGAATATGCGCTGTATCGCGGTGCCTATCCGCGACGCGAGCGGCAATACCGTCGCCGCGATATCCGTTTCCGATGATGCATTGCTGATGGTCGGCAAGCGTCAGCGCGAAGTCAGGGAAGCCCTGTCAGCGACGGCCGCGGCCATCCGCGACAAGGTTTTCCCCGCACATGATTGATGTCCCGGGTCAGCTTCATCCAGATCAACCGCGGATGTCATCCTGACGTTATTTCCCCGCGGCGAGCGGCCCCGCTTCAACCTTGCCCTGAGTATTGGCCAGCGGACCAAGTTCAGCCGCTGCGCCACGCGCGATCGCGGCGGTTTCGCTGCCCGCCTGGAAGCAAGTGAAATCCGGCCGATCGCGCCAGGCCAGCGGACCGCATAGCCGCTTGCCGGCGGCGATGGTGCCGTCATGGACGATGTTGATCAATCGCTCATAATCGGGCGTACCCTGCTTGTAGCCGGAGAAATTGCCCAAATCGCCAGAAGCGGCGAACACTGCGGTCACGCCGGGGACCTTGGCGATCTCGGCCGCGTTCTTAATGCCCTCCAGCGTTTCGATCATGACAATCAGCACGATATTGTCGTTGATCGTTGCACGATATCCGCCCGGAACGCCGCCCCACATCGCTGGACCGAAGGCCTGTCCCCCACCATTGCTGCGCCTGCCGAGCGGCGGGAAATAGGTCCAGTCGCGAGCCTGCTTTGCCTCCTCGACCGTATCGACGGTCGGCACGACGATAACCAGCGCCCCGGCATCGGTCGCATGCTGGATCTCTCGTTCCTCCGCATTTGCGACACGCACGCCTGGTACGGCTTTAGCATGCGGACAGGCCGCCCACATGCGCGCGACCTGGTTCCAGTCGCGCGTATTGTGCTGCATTTCCGTCCAGATGAAGTCGTAACCGGCATTGGCCATTGCACAGTAGGTTTCAGGATCGGTGGCGCTGAACATCGTTCCGCCCGTCACCTTGCCGCCCTGCATCAACTTCAGCTTCACCGGGTTCCAGATTTTGGCTCCTCCGGCAACATCATAGGCGGGACCGAACTTCCAATTGTCGGCATTGAATGCGCCCGTGTTGACGGCGCCTGCGGGCGGGGTCTTGATCTGGCCGCTGTCCTTTCCGGCAGGTACCGCAAGCGGGAATTTCATCTGCCCCGCATCCGCGTTGCTGGCATAAGGGTCGGCATTGGACCGCTGGGCGTTCGGATTAGGGTAATTGGCGTAAGGATCGGCGTTTGGCGCCGGTTGCGTCGCTTGCTGCGCTGACGCCTGAACGGCTAGCGCGGTCAGCGCCGCGAACATGATCGACCTTTTCATCCACCATCCCCTTAATATCGGCAAAGATGCGAAAATCCCGCCGCGATCCGCACAATCTCAGCCAGCGCACCCCGTCGGTCAAGAGATGCGAGAGCCGATGCCGCATGCTGGAACGAAACCCGCTTCATCCCCACCAACTGACGTAAATCTGTCACCGATCGGGCTTACCCCTTTTTCGTCAATTACAGGCGAGAAAGCCGATGAACGCGACAGTCGCACAGGACACCAGCCGCCCCAATCTGGATCAGGGACTTGGCAGTGCGGGCAAGCTGGGTTTTGGCGCCGCGATCATCGCCGCGATCCTGTATGTGGCATACAGCATCTACACGGATGCCAGCGCGGCGGGCGTGCATGCCACTGCCTATCTGCCATTCTTCATGCTGTTCATCGCCCTGATGATCGCGCTGGGATTCGAGTTCGTGAACGGGTTTCACGATACCGCCAACGCCGTTGCGACCGTCATCTACACCAACGCGATGCCCGCAAATGTCGCTGTCGTCTGGTCGGGCTTCTTCAATTTCCTGGGCGTGTTGCTGTCGACCGGCGCTGTGGCATTCGGCATCGTCTCGCTGTTGCCCGTCGAATTGATCCTGCAGGTCGGTTCAAACGCCGGCTTCGCCATGGTATTCGCACTGCTGATTGCCGCGATCGTCTGGAATCTTGCGACCTGGTGGCTCGGCATCCCCTCTTCCAGCTCGCATACGCTGATCGGATCGATCATCGGTGTCGGCGTTGCCAATGCGATGCTCCACGGCAAGAGCGGAACCTCCGGCGTCGACTGGAGCAAGGCAACGGAAATCGGCCAGGCCCTGTTGCTGTCGCCGTTGATCGGCTTTGGCGTCGCCGCGCTGCTGTTCCTTGCGATGAAGGTCCTCGTTCGCTCGCCCGCGCTCTATCAGGAGCCGAAGGACGGCCTGCCGCCGCCATTCTGGATCCGCGCGCTGCTGATCTTCACCTGCACCGGTGTCAGCTTCGCGCATGGGTCGAATGATGGGCAAAAGGGCATGGGACTGATCATGCTGATCCTGATCGGCACCGTCCCCACCGCCTATGCCCTGAATCGCGCGGTGCCGGCAAAATATACGACCGAATTCCACAGCCATTCACAGGCCGCCCAGTCGACTCTCGCTGATCTGCAGCCGGAACCGGCGCTGCCCCGCGCCCAAGCCACGCAGGCCGTGACCACCTATATCGCCGACAAGAAGTTTGCGCCGAACACCGTTCCCGCCATTTCCGGATTGGTTGCCGATATCGATAGGCAGGTCACCGAATATGGATCTCTGGCAAAAGTACCGGCAGCCGCCGTGGATAACATCCGCAATGACATGTATCTTGCCTCCGAAGGCATCAAACGCGTCCTGAAGGACAGAAGCGCCGACATCCCCGAACGCGGGAAGGAAGCGTTGAATGCCTACAAGGGTGCACTGGATTCGGGCACGCGCTTCATTCCGACATGGGTGAAGGTGGCGGTCGCCTTCGCCCTAGGCCTCGGCACGATGGTGGGTTGGAAGAGGATCGTCGTGACGGTCGGCGAAAAGATCGGCAAGTCGCACCTCACCTATGCTCAAGGGGCATCCGCCGAACTGGTGGCGATGGGAACCATCTTCGCCGCCGACCATATGGGCCTGCCCGTTTCGACCACGCATGTGCTTTCATCGGGCGTTGCAGGAACAATGGCGGCGAACAAGTCCGGTCTTCAGATGAGCACTATCCGCAACCTGCTGATGGCCTGGGTGTTGACCCTGCCGGTCTCCATCCTGCTTGCGGGCGGACTTTACATGCTTTTCTCGCAGATATTCTGACGAGGCGTCACACGAACACATATCACCCCTCCCCAACAGCATTGACGCCGAACCTCGACATCGGGCCGGGGCTGATATGGGGCTTTGATTTCTCGAATGGCGAAAGCCGGGAGATGAACAGGTGTGATGCCGCCTATTCGAGCGGTTTCCGCTGGCTTCACCTGAACCTTGCCGATCACGGAACGCGCCGATGGATCGAGCAGGCCGAGATGTTGCCGCCGCCGGTTCGCGAGCTGTTTCTTTCAGCCGACAATCACCAGCGTGCGCTGGTGGACGGCGACACAATGGGGTGCGTGCTCCATGATTTCGAGCGCGATTTCGACACGACCAACACCGCCCGCGTGGGCGTGCTTCGCGTAGCGCTGACACCGACGCTTATTCTCACCACCCGCATGCATCCCCTGCACTGGGCCGATATTGCGCGCCAAAAGCTTTACGCGGGAACGACCATTGGCCCAGCGGCGGCACTCGACCTGCTCGTCGGCATCATCACGCAACATGTGGCGGAGATCAGCCGCACGCTGACCGTTGATGTCCAGGCGGCTGAGGATGCCTTTCTGGAGGGTCATCATCCACCCACCATCCGTGACCTCATCGCGATCCGCCGTCGTCTTGCCCAGCTTCACCGATTGCTCGACGGAATGCGCGGCGTGTTCCATCGGCTCGAGGAGGATGAGGACCTGCCGGAGCACCTGCTGCCGACGGTCGAAAAGCTGTCGCAACGCCTTCAGGCGCTCGACGGCGATATAATGGGTATTCAGGGCCAGCTACGGCTGTTGCGGGATGAGCTGGATATTCAGGCGGCGCAGCGGACCAACCAGAATCTCTATATCCTGTCGATCATGACTGCCTTGATGCTGCCCGCGACGCTGGTGACCGGCATTTTCGGCATGAACACAAGCGGCCTGCCGCTGGCGGAGGGCCATTGGGGCACATTTTACGCGACGATGATCGCGGCAAGCGCCGCGATCGCGACCTGGTTGCTATTGCGCTGGATGGGCTTCATGCGCCGCTAGAACAGCGACGGCACCACCATGTTATCGGGCACCGGATGGCGAATATAATCATCGTGCCGGACGCGATCGGGCAGGACAACCGCGGCCTTAGACACCTCTCCATAGGGAATCTGCGACAGCAGATGGGCGATGCAATTCAATCGTGCGCGCTTCTTGTCGACGGCCTCGACCACCCACCACGGCGCCTCGGGAATATGCGTGCGTTCCAGCATCGCTTCCTTGGCGCGGGTATAATCTTCCCACCGGCGGCGCGATTCCACGTCCATCGGTGACAATTTCCACTGTTTCAGCGGATCCTGGATGCGCAGGTTGAACCGGAACTGCTGTTCCTCGTCAGTGATCGAGAACCAGTATTTAATGAGGATGATGCCCGAGCGAACGAGCATCCGCTCAAACTCCGGCACCGAACGGAAGAATTCCTCGACATCATCCTCTGTACAGAATCCCATCACCCGCTCGACACCTGCGCGGTTATACCAACTGCGGTCGAACAGCACGATTTCGCCCGCCGCGGGAAGATGCGCGACATAGCGCTGGAAGTACCATTGCGTGCGTTCGCGCTCATTCGGTGCCGGCAATGCCGCGACCCGGCAGACGCGTGGATTGAGGCGTTGGGTGATCCGCTTGATCGCGCCGCCCTTGCCGGCGGAATCGCGTCCTTCGAAAATCACCACCACCCGCAAACCCTGATTCTGTACCCAGTCCTGCAGCCTGACCAGCTCATGCTGCAGCCGGAACAGTTCACGGAAATAGATGCGGCGGTCGATCTGCTCCGCCACCTCTCCGTCCGCCCTGCCGATCAGGTCTTCCAGTCGGCTTTCCTCGATCTCCATTTCCAGCTCTTCGTCAAAGCTGTCGGCGATCTCCGCCTTGATACGGTCGAGGTCTGTGGACGGTGCGTCAAAGCTGGTCATGGGGTCCGCCTTTCAGGCGACAGATTGACGATGCTCGATGACATGAAAGTGACACCGATGGCTCAAATCCGGCCCTCAGTCGTTCACGCGGGGTTGATCTTGCCCGGGATATTTCCACAATATGGCCATGTATTCTCGTTTTTCCCTCACCTGCCTGTCAGCATGCCTGCTGGCGCCCGGCACAGCATACGCCCAGCAGCAGGCGCCGTTCGACCTGACGGGCCCGATCTTGCAGGTGTCCGTGACGCATGAGGGCGAGACTCTGCCCATTTCACAGGTGCCGAACCTGTCCGCCGGCGACAAGCTGGCAATCAAGGCAGCCCTGCCGAAGGATCAGGAAGCGAACTACCTGCTTGTGGCCGCCTTTCTGCGCGGAGCCACGAATCCGCCGCCCAAGGACTGGATCTTCGAAGCGAAGACCTGGAAGCGCAAGAAGAACACCCTGGATATCAAGGTGCCTGAGGGCGCGCGGCAGCTTGTCCTGTTTCTGGCACCAGAAACCGGGGGTGATTTCGACGCTTTGCAGGATGTGGTCCGCGGCCGCCCCGGCGCGTTCGTCAGGGCATCGCAGGACCTGAACCAGGCGTCGCTCGACCGGTCACGGCTCGATGCGTTCTTGGTTGGCATCCAGAATATCAATCCGGCCGATCCCGATCGGCTGGAGGCTGTTTCTCCATTGCTGGCGCGCAGCCTGTCGATGAAATTCAATGCCGACTGCCTGCAGAAGATGCCCGAGCTGCAGGGTGCCTGCCTGACGGAGGACCGGGAATCCCTGGTGCTGAACGACAATCACAGCGCCTCCATCACCGAAGCGCTGACGGGCGCGCCAGCCGACCTTGCCATGCAATTGAGCGCCACACCGCAGGGTGGGTTGGGCTATTATAGCCCCTATATCGGGGTCGTGCGGGACGTGGCGCGCATATTGGGGGCGTTCCACACGGCGGATTATCAATATATCCCAGCCCTTTCGATCCATCGGGGGAACGATACGGCGTTGCTGCTCAATGCCGTTCCGTCCTTCTCCAAACCGAAATCCGTCCTGGTGGCCGCCCTCCCGGCGATTGAAACGCCGCGCCTTCCGCCGCTGCAGCCGGCAACCGGGATCGAGCCCCTTTGCGCAGCACGGCCGGGATTGGCGCTGTCAGTCGACGGCGCACCGCTGATCTATTCGACGCGTTATGCCCGGAACATGGTGCTGCGCCTGAAGACGAAGGATGGCCGCACCGTCGATCTGCCGGTGACCGCAAGAGCGGAAAAAGGCGGATTCGTCGCCGATGTTTCGAAGTTTCAGCCGACGGACTTCGGAGAGACGATCGAAGCGACGTTACAGGGCTATTGGGGGTTCGAACCTTTTGAGGGCCCGCAATTCCTTTTGCAGAATCCGGCCGATCAATCATGGCGTACGGACGATCAGGCCTCCCTGGTCACTGGTCGCGACAACAGCCTGCAACTGCGCGGAGCAGCTTCTGCCTGTGTCGAGAGTGTCGCGCTTCGTGATTCATCTGGCACCGCAAAGGCGATTGAGTGGAAAGCGGGCGACGCGAGCACCATATCGGTCAAAGTCCCGATGGCCGATGCCCGCGCCGGCCAGATGACCTTGCTGGTCAAGCAATATGGGACGGCGGAGCCTGCCAACGTCACGTTGAACGCCTATTCACAGGCAAGCCGCATCGATGCCCTGACACTGCATGCCGGCGACCAATCGGCCACCCTCACGGGCACCCGACTGGATGAAGTGGCGAATGTCAGTGTTGATGGACTTGTCTTTCAGGCGGGCGAGCTGAAGCGGGTGGGCGATACCGACCAACTTTCCGTAACAGCGGCCGATGCCACCAACGCCGCCAAGCTGCAGCCTGGACAGTCAAAATCCGCCAAGGTGGCGCTGAAGGACGGCCGCACCGTCGAGCTGCCGGTCACCATTGCCGCCCACCGTCCCACCGCGACTTTGCTCGGCAAGAGCATTCGGCCCCCCTCATCGACGGCGCCGATCGCCATCAAGCTCACCGGTGACGACATGTTGCCGCAAGGTGGGCAGCTGACGTTTTCAGTCCGGACCGCAGACGGAACCCGTTTCACGGGGCGTGAGACGATCGAAATCGAGGCCAGCAACGGCACCGCCCCGGCAAAGCTCAACGCCGCCAACGGCTTGAGGCTGGAAAATGCGCAGATCGCGCTCGCGACATTCGATCCCGCAAAGGATTTGGGGGCTTTCGCCTTCGGCGCCCTTCGTTTCCGCATCATCCAGAACGGAGTCGAGGGCGATTGGCAGCCGCTGGGAACATTGGTCCGACTACCGGAACTCCGCGGGCTTTCCTGCGGCACCCCGGAAGAGAGTTGCAAGCTTAGCGGATCCAATCTGTTTCTGATCGACAGGGTCGCGGACAATTCGACCTTCAGCCAGCCCGCCGCCGTACCCCCCGGCTTCACGGGGGCGGAATTGAAGGTGCCGCATCCCAAGGATGACCAGCTTTACCTGAAGCTGCGCGACGATCCGAAGGCCGTCAGCACCATGGTCATCCCCACCCAGATGTCCGCAAGCAGATAACGGCCGATTTCGTTTCGCCGCTGCAACCCTTTGGAGTGTCGGTCGTTCATCGGCCAGTTCCCATTCATTTGTGCTGCGCCACCCGAACTTCATGGCTTTTGACCGACGCGAAATATTGAGGAGCGCCGCAGCAGGCGTGCTGGGTATCGGCATGAGCGGTAGAGCGATCGCCGCCACCGACGTCGAGCGCGTGGACGATCTGATCGCCCGCATGACCGTCGAGGAAAAGGCTGGGCAGATGACCTGCCTTGCCGATTCCTTTCGTCCTTTCAACCCGCCCAATCCGCAGGTCGGCATTCTGGACGAAAAGCGATTGTCCGCTGAAATCCGCAGGGGCCGTGTCGGCTGTCTGTTCAACGGGATCGGCGTGGAGGGCGCCCGCCGCGCCCAGGACATCGCCGTCAAGGAGAGCCGGCTCGGCATCCCGCTGCTTTTCGCAGGCGACGTCATCCATGGCCTGAAGACGATCTTCCCCGCCCCCTTGGCCGAAGCATCGAGCTTCGATCCCGATCTTGCGGAAAAGACCGCCCGTGCCGCCGCCGAAGAAGCGACAGCCGCTGGCCTGCACCTGACCTTCGCTCCAATGGTTGACGTGGCACGTGACCAACGATGGGGCCGCGTGATCGAGGGTGCGGGCGAGGATGTTTACCTGGGCGAGCTGTTTGCTGCCGCCCGCGTCCGGGGATTTCAGGGCCACAACCTGCGCCGGGACGACAGCCTGCTCGCCTGCGCCAAACATTTCGCGGCCTATGGCGCCGTCGCCGCCGGCCTTGAATATGGCAGCGTCGATATTTCGGAAGAGACGCTGCGTGAAACGCATCTGCCCCCTTTCGCATCGGCATTCGGTGCCGGGGCACTGACGACCATGGCAGCGTTCAACGAGATCAACGGCATTCCCGCGACGGCCGATCGCGCGCTGCTGACCGATCTGTTGCGGACCGAAATGGGTTTCCGCGGTTTCGTCTTCTCCGATTACACGGCCGATGAGGAACTGGTCGCGCACGGCTATGCCGAGGATGAGCGCGATGCCGCCCGCTTGGCCGTGCTGGCCGGGATCGACATGAGCATGCAAAGCGGGCTCTACATCCGCCACCTGCCTGATCTGGTGAAAACAGGCGCGGTGCCGATGGGGACGCTGGATGTGGCGGTTCGGCGCATCCTTTATGCCAAGGCAGCGATCGGGTTGTTCGAAAATCCATACCGCTCGCTGGATATAGCAGCGCAATCCTCCCGGATCGCCACGCCTTCGAAACGCGCACTCGCCAGACAGTCGGCGAGCCGATCGATCGTGCTGTTGCGGAATGATGGAATCCTGCCGTTGGAGGCACATGGCGACGAGCGTATCGCGCTCATCGGGCCTTTCGCGGAAGACAAGGACAATCTCTACGGCCCCTGGGCCTTCTATGGAGACCCCGGCGCCGGCGTCGACATTGCCAGCGGACTGCGGGCGGCAATGTCCAACCCCGATCGACTGACGATTGCCCGGGGGTGCGATATCCAGATCACCATTCCCGGTGGTGTCGACGCCGCAGTTGCGGCTGCCAAGGCCGCGGACCTAGTCATCTTGGCCATCGGTGAATCCCAGGACATGTCTGGCGAAGCGCAATCGCGCACATTGATCGAGATTCCACCGGTGCAACAGGCGCTCGTCGAGGCCGTGGCGGCCACGGGGAAGCCGACGATCATGCTGTTGAGGCATGGGCGTGCGCTCGCGCTGCATGGGGCCGTCGCCAACGCATCGGCGATCCTCGCGACGTGGTTCCTGGGCAGCGAGGCAGGCCATGCCATCGCCGACATCCTGTTCGGGATTGAAAATCCTTCGGCGAAGCTTCCCGTCAGCTTTCCCTGGGAATCCGGACAGGAACCGTTCTTCTACGACCATAAATCGACAGGCCGTCCCGCGATGGGCAGGACGGCCGAATACACCGCCCGATACAGTACGACAGACAACAGCGCCCGTTTCCCGTTTGGCCATGGGCTGAGCTATACCGATTTCGCCCTGGAAGACCTGAAACTCAGCGACACGGCGCTCCGTTGGGGAGAGGCCATCGATATCAGGGTGCGTGTGCGCAACAAGGGCAAGCGCCGTGGGACGGAAGTGGTGCAGCTCTATATCCATGATCGCGTGGCCAGCCGCACGCGTCCGGTCCGTGAACTCAAGCGCATTCAACGTGTCACGCTCAGCCCTGGCGACAGCACCTATGTACGTTTCGCATTGTCGCGCGCGGATCTGGAATTTGTGAGTGCCGATAATCGCATGATCGCCGAACCCGGCGTATTCGATCTGTGGGTCGGTCAGTCATCCACGGACGGACTGCACGCCCAGTTCACCCTTTACGCCTAATAGGAAACTCACTGGGGTTTCGTTCGTTATGACGTGACCCCTATTTTCCGCCGAGGCACCGATGAACAGGCCGCAGGATGAAGTCGACCCTGACACCAACAGGGAGCAGCGGGACGAAGGACAGGCGCAAGACGTTGCCACCGAAGCGAGGCGGCGTGGCACCGACAGGTCGGAAGACAGCGAACATGGCGGAAAGGAAAATCCGGCTGCCATCACTCCCGACGATGTTCCCGATGTCGTTGACAAGATGAATGAAATGATCGCCAGCGGCCGCATCGACAACGATGCCTATGCGGGCGAGCCCATGCATGACGATGAAGAGGATCAGCTGGGCGAAACGGATCAGGACGACGAAGAATAGCGACAGCAGGCGCCTAGGACCCTGGCACAAAGCACGCCCCTCTGCCGCCTCGTCGGCCGCATTCTGACTTTCCAACAAAAATTTAAATCGCGGATGGCGGAAACTCGCCGCAAGCTCATCTCAATGAATGACACGCAAAAGCGTGCCTGAAGGAGAGGGAGGATCTGAACCGCAATTTTGCGGATCAGCATAGATTCGCCCATCGACTTCAAAAAAGGGGAGTCAATGATGCGCGAAAAGAAATCCTATCTGCTGTATGTTCTTCTTTCCACGAGTTCTATAGCTTTTCATACCGATCCAGCAATTGCTCAACAAAGAACTTTCAACATCACGGCAGGTGACGCGAATTCGACCATTCCGTTATTTGCACGACAAAGCGGCATTCAGATAATCGCACCAGCAGAGCGGCTGCAAGGAATCCGCACGCCTTCCATCGTCGGCAATATCGATACACGCGTCGCGCTTCGGCAATTGTTGCAGCCAACAAACCTCGTCATCGTCGCAGATGACGGATCGGTGGTTGTTCTGAAAGAGCAGGCACAAAAGCCACTTACGCGAACTGCGTTCCAGGCAAGCCAGGATCCAACGACACCGGTACGAGAAGATGGAACACCGGCGCCAGCCCCCGATTTCCCTGCCACGCAAGCGGACACGCCATCCGAAGCAGCGGAAACCGGCGCGGATATCGTCGTCACCGGCTCCCGCATCTCGGTCGCAGGTTATGCCCAGCCCACTCCGGTCACTGTGGTTGGCGAAGCCATTCTGCAACGCGACGCAAAGGTCAGCATCGGCGACACGATCCGTGAGCTTCCGGCCGTCGGCGCATCCGCTTCTCCGAACAATGGTTCGGGTGCCGGCAATATCGTCGCCGGCGTAACGGGTCTCGATACCGTCAACCTGCGCCAACTGGGCGTGACCCGTACTCTCGTGCTGTTCGACGGCCAACGCGTGGTCCAATCCAACGTAACCGGCCAGATCGACCTCGGCACCATTCCTACCGCTCTTGTCGAACGGATCGACGTGGTCACCGCGGGCGCATCTGCCGCCTGGGGTTCGGACGCCGTCTCGGGCGTGGTCAACCTGGTTCTCAACAAGAAGTTCGACGGCGTTCGGGTAAGCGTCGAGGGCGGCGATTCCTACAAGTTCGACCACGGGAGCTATCGCCTGTCCGCCGCTGCCGGCACCGGCTTCAACGACGATCGTGGCCGGGTGATCGCCGCAGTCAACTATATGGACAGCCCGGAAACCGTGTTCGCCAATCAGCGGTCATGGAACAAATATCGGCAACTGATCACCAATCCTGCCTACACCCCGACCAACGACGAACCCCGCTATATCCATGTGGATAATATCGGCCTCTCCCAAGCGACGACCGGCGGCCTCATCACCGGCGGCCCGCTTGCCGGATATCAGTTCGTTGGGCCGAACGCGGATATGGTCCGGTTCGATGGGGGAATTGTCGATGGACCGATTTCGGCCGGGGGCGATGCGGAACAGCTGCATCCTTCAATCGACAATTTAACCGTCGATTACAGTACACTCTCGCTGTTTGGTTACACCAGTTATGAATTCGTCGACTGGCTGAAGGCGTCGGTGCAGTTGAATTATGGGGAAACCAATTCCCGCAACAACAGCGTGCCTGCCATCCGCCAGGGCAACCTGAGGATCGACATCAACAACGCCTATCTGCCTGAAGCCGCGCGCCAGGCGATGATCGAAGCCGGGGTGACGACAATCCCTCTCGGCACCACAAATATGAATAACATCTACCCCGGCCGGCCGGGTGACTATTCCCTCAATGAATTCCAGCACGCCCTGGGCATTCCTGTCGCGACGACCAACCGCAAATTGAAGCGCGGCGTTTTCACACTGGAAGGCTCGCTCGGCGGTGACTGGAGCTGGAATGCCTATTACCAGCAGGGCAAGGTCAAGGTTTACCAGACCACCCAATCAAACACGATCAACGCCAACTATAATCGCGCGATCGATGCGGTGTTCGCCCCGAATGGCGAGATCGTTTGCAAATCGACACTTACCGACCCGAACAACGGCTGCGTTCCGCTGAACATCTTCGGCTATGGCAACGCGTCCGCTGAGGCGATTGCCTATGTCAACGTCAAGCCGGGCCAGAACTATCAGCTTCAGGAACTGGACGAGACGGTGATCGCGGCGTCCATGCAAGGCACGCTCGGTTTCGGCCTGCCCGCAGGCGACATCGCGGTCGCGTTCGGTGCGGAACGGCGCACTGAAAAAGGCAGGATAACCAGCGACGAAGGTGCGCAGGCACGCATCTATTCGGTTGCCAACTTCCCGACTTTCTTCGGCAAATACAATGTAAAGGAAGCGTTTCTTGAAGCAGAAATTCCACTGCTTCAGGATTCCATCGTCAAACGGCTGAGCCTGAATGCCGCAGGCCGCATCACCGATTACAGCACCAGCGGCACCGTAAAGACGTGGAAGGTCGGGCTGACCAGCGAACTCAACGACGACATCCGGTTGCGCGGAACCATATCGCGCGACATCCGTGCACCGAACCTCAACGAACTGTTCAGTTCGGGGCTCTCGACACTCGGATCGGCGGTGGACCCGAACACCGGCCAGAATGTGCAGATCTTCTCCTTTGCATCCGGCAATCCGAATCTGACGCCGGAAATCGCGAAGACCTATTCCGCCGGTTTCGTATTGAGCCCAAGCTGGGTGCCGCGGCTCAACCTGTCCATCGACTACTACAATATCAATCTGCAGGACGCGATCTCGCAGATCAGCACCGCGGAAGTGTTGCGGCGCTGCAATGAAGGGCAGATGGTGTTCTGCAGCCAGCTGGAGTTCAACGGAACGAACGGCGCGCTCAGCCAGATCAACACGTTCCCGCAAAATATCGCCAGCTACAAAACCGACGGTATCGATTTCCAAACCGATTACACGGTGCCGCTCTTCAGTGGCAGTCTCGGGCTGCGCGTGGTGGGCAACTATGTCCTCAACCTTTCCCAGGAGCAGCTTGGCAATCTCTACAAGGCGGCCGGCGCGATCAGTGGCGACAACCCGGTGCAGGGTTTCCCGCGGGCCCGTTTCACCGCCAGCGCCACTTACAGTCAGGATGCGTTCTCGTTCACGGCGCAGACCCGTTTCATCGGCGCCGCCAAGCTCGTCTACGACTGGACGCCCAAGGACGTGGACGACAACAAGGTCCCGGCGATCGCCTATTTCGATCTGCGCGGATCCTACGAACTGACCGAGCAAATCCAGCTCTTCGCTGCCGTGGACAATCTGTTGAACCAGGATCCGCCGAACGTCGCGGTAACGCCGCTGCGCGGACAGACGGCCTATTATTTCACCGCCGTGCGGGGGGACATCTACGACACCATCGGACGCAGCTACCGCGCGGGCGTGCGGTTCCGGTTCTGATGGGTTTGCGCCCGTCCTTCCATCCCCTCTCCTCACAGGAAGGGCGGGCGCAAGCGTCGATCGATTTTTGGGAAGAGGGTGAAGACATGGATATGACACGTAGAGAAACAGTGGGTCTGATCGGCGGTGCCGCGGCAACGGCGATGCTGGCGAGCGCTGGCCCGGCCCTCGCTCAAGGGCAGCGCCGGCTCGGCAGCCGAGAGAAGACGATGTATTGGGTGGCGACGGTCACGCCGTGCAATCGCAATGGCGATTTCGACGCCGGAGCACTGGCCGCGATCATGCAATGGCACAAGCAGTGCGGCGCGGACGGCGTGATGGTGCTCGGCACCTCCGGCGAGTTCCCGTCCTTCTCCGTCGCCGAGCGCAAGCTGATCCTGGAGACGGCGCTAAAGAACAAGAACGGGCTCAACATCATGATGAACCCGGGCACACCGAACATCGCCGAAACGATCGATCTGGCAAAACATGCCGAAGCCAGCGGTGCGGACGGCATGCTGGTCATCCCGCCCTTCTACTTCAACGAACCGCCGGTCGACGGGCTGACACGCTATTTCTCGATGCTGTTCGATGCGGTGCAAATCCCCATCAATCTCTATCATATTCCGGGTACCAGCGAGGTGCCGATCAGCATCGAACTGTTGAAGAACCTGCATCACTATCCACACTTGGCGGGCATCAAGGATTCGAGCGGAAGTCCGGAAGGTTTCGCCGCGTTTTTGAAGGCGTTCCCCGACCTCAACATGCGGGCCGGCACCAGCAACAATCTGGAACTGGCCCTCGACAACGGCATGGGAACCATCCTGGCCGACGGCAACAGCTTCAGCCGGAAATGCGCCGATATCTTCACCGCCTATCGCGCCAAGGGTGATTGGAAGGGTGCGCTGCAAAAGCTGCGTACCGCCATGCAGACGATGCGCGGCGCCAATGGCGGCGCAAATACCTACGCGACGATGAAGTTCATCTTGAGCCAGGAAATGGGTGGCGGTGATTGGTACCCCCGCGCGCCCTACGTTCCACTCACCGATGCTCAAAAGGCGTCACTCAAGGCTGCGCTCGACCGCGTGAAGGCCATGGGATGAGCCAGAGCCGCGGCGCGCGCCATCGGCCCTTTCAATACCCGATGGCGCGCGTCGCCTGACCGTCAAGCACAAATACAGAATCTTTGGAGGAAGACGCCGCATGTCTCGTGTAAGGATTGGTTTCACCGCTGGCTCGCTCGCGGCCGCGCTCATGCTGACGTCCTCGCTGGGCTACGCCCAAACCCCGCCCGCAGGCGGGCAGAATATGGACTGGCCGACCTACAACGCGGATCTGGCGGGCAGCCGCTATCGCCCGCTCGACCAGATCAACGCATCAAATTTCAAGGATCTTGAGGTTGCCTGGCGGTTCAAGACCGACGCGATCGGCAGCCGGCCCGAATATAAGCTGGAAGGCACGCCCCTTGCCGTCGACGGCATCATCTATGCGACCGCCGGCACGCGTCGCGGTGTCGTGGCGCTCGACGGCACGACGGGCGAACTGATGTGGGTCTATAGCGAGCGCGAGGGCAAGCGCGGTGCAGCCTCCCCCCGCCAGCTTTCGGGGCGTGGCCTGTCCTATTGGACCGACGGCAAGGAAAAGCGGATTCTCTATGTGACGCCGGGCTACAAGCTGATCGCGCTCAACGCGGCGAACGGCCAGCGTGTCCAGAGTTTCGGTAACAACGGCGAAGTCGATCTGAAGCAGGATTTCGACCAGGAATTGCGCCCCAATCTGGAGGTCGGGGAAGTCGGGTTGCATGCCGCACCCGCCGTATCGGGCAACACAATCATCATCGGCGCGGCATTTCGCGAAGGATTCACTCCACGCACGAGCAACAACACCAAGGGCTATGTGCGCGGCTATGACGTGCGCACCGGCAAGCGGATGTGGACGTTCCACACGATCCCGAAAAAGGGTGAGTTCGGCTATGACAGCTGGCTGAAAGGCTCAGCCGAAACGACCGGAAATGCCGGGGTCTGGACGCAGGTCTCGATCGATCCCGAACTGAACCTTGCTTATCTGAACGTGGAATCGCCGACCAGCGACTTTTATGGCGGACACCGGCCCGGCAATGGCCTGTTCGGCAACAGCCTGGTCGCCGTCGATCTCAACACCGGAGAGCGCAAATGGCACTTCCAGCTGATCCATCACGAGATCTGGGACCTCGACAACTCGTCGGCGCCGCTGCTGATGGACATCAATGTCGATGGTAAGCCGGTGAAGGCGGTCGCCGTCCCCAGCAAGCAGAACTATCTCTACGTATTCGATCGCGCCACCGGCAAGCCGGTCTGGCCGATACCCGAGCAAAAGGTCGAGAAGGGCAATGTTCCCGGCGAATGGTATTCGCCGACCCAGCCGATCCCCAGCAAGCCGCCGGCCTATGCGCGCAACAGCGTTTCGAAGGACGATCTGATCGACTTCACGCCGGAACTGCGCGCGCAGGCGCTCGATCTGGTCAAGAACTATAAAATGGGCCCGATCTACACGCCGCCCGTCGTGAGCACGCCGCAGCAGCTTGGCACGCTCAATATGTGGGCATCCGGCGGCACCAACTGGCCCGGCGGATCGTTCGATCCCGAAACTGGCGTCGCCTATATCTATTCCTGCACGTCCTGCGTGTCTTCGACCGGGCTTCAGCCGGGACCGAAGGAGATGACGGACATCAATTATGTCGTCGGCGTCGCCGGTCAGCCGGTGGTGATGATCAAGGGGCCAGGCGAGGATGCGGGTGCGGATGCGCCACCCCCGCCACCGCCCAGTGCAGCCGCGGGTGGCGGCGGCAGCCGGCGCCTGTCGGTGGACGGCCTGCCCATCGTCAAGCCGCCCTATTCCGTCATCACGGCGGTCGACGTGAATAACGGCACCATCAAGTGGCAGATCCCGCACGGCGAAACGCCTGACTTCATCCGCAATCACCCCGCGCTGAAGGGCAAGCCCATTCCGCGCACCGGGCAGACCAGCTTCCAGATCGGCACGCTCGTGACCAAGGATCTGGTGATTGCGGGCGACAGCCAGGTGACCACGACCGACGACCATCCGCGCGGCGCGATGCTGCGTGCCTATGACAAGAATAATGGTCAGGAAGTCGGCTCGGTCTGGATGCCCGCGCAGCAGAGCGGATCGCCGATGACCTACATGGTGAACGGCAAGCAGTACATCATCGTAGCGGTCAGCGGGGGGATCTATTCCGGCGAATATATCGCCTTCACGCTGCCATCCAAATGACGCGACGAAGGGAGAATGAGGTGTTGAAGAAGATAAGTCGCGTTGCGTTCGCCGCTGCGGGGGGCATGCTTGCCGGAGCGGTATTCCTGGGCGGAGGAGCCCTTTCCGCCCAGGGTGCCGGGCGGACCGTTTGGGACGGCGTCTATAGCGAGGCTCAGGCGACCCGTGGTGCCGCCGGCTACAATCAGGATTGCGCGGTTTGCCACGGCGCGACCCTTGGCGGCACCGGCGAAGCGCCCGGCCTTACCGGAGCACAGTTCCTGTCCGCATGGAACGGCCTGAACCTGGGTGAGCTGTTCGATCGCATCCGCACCACCATGCCGTTCGATCGGCCGGGGGGGCTCAGCCGTGAAGCCTATGCGGACATCGTTGCCTATATGCTGAAGTTCAATGGCTTCCCTGCCGGCGACAAGGACATGAGCGGACGCAGCGAGATGCTGGCGACGATCGGCATTTCGGATCAGCGTCCGGCAGGTGCAAGCGGCGGAAGCGCGGCTTCAACGCCTGCTCCAGCTCCGGCAGCGACCGCTTCCGCCGGCCCGAACAACTATCCCAATCCCTATCAAACCAACGCAAGCTTTTTTCAACTGCCCTCGGGTCGCACCATGGGTTCGTCGAGCGCTGTAGCGACGGACAGCAAGGGACATATCTGGATCGCCGAACGCTGTGGAGCGAACAGCTGCCTGGAAAGCAAGCTCGACCCGATCATGGAATTCGACGCCAGCGGCAAGTTCATCCGCGCGTTCGGCGGCGGCATGTTCAATTTCCCGCATGGCTTCTTCATCGATGCCCAAGACAACATCTGGCTGACCGACCAGCGCTCCGGCGGCGGCAAGGGGGCGACCGTCACCAAGTTCAGTCCTGCCGGCAAGGTGTTGATGCGGCTTGGCAAGCCGGGCGTCAGCGGGGAAGGCCAGGATACCTTCTTCGAACCCAACGCCGTTCTGGTCGCACCGGACGGCAGCATCTTCGTCTCCGACGGACATAGCCCGAACAAGTCAGCGCGCGTGATCAAGTTCGATGCCAAGGGCAAATTCATCAAACAGTGGGGAAGCACAGGCGCCGGCCCTGGCCAACTTAACGTGCCGCATGCGCTGGCGATGGACAGCCAGGGGCGCCTGTTCGTTGGCGACCGCTGGAACAACCGCATCCAGATTTATGATCAGGAAGGCAATTTGTTGGCGAGCTGGACCCAATTCGGCCGGCCGAGCGGCCTTTACATCGACAAGAACGACATCCTCTATTCGGCGGACTCCGAATCTCGCGAACCGGAAGGTTATGGCCACAATCCCGGCTGGAAACGCGGCATCCGTATCGGCAGCGCCAAGGATGGCACCGTGACCGCCTTCATTCCCGACACGGCTCCCAACCCCGACAAAGGCGCCACCAGCGGAGCAGAAGGTGTCTGGGCGGGGGCCGATGGCGCTGTATATGGAGCGCAAGTTCTTCAAAAGGCGGTCGTCCGCTACACAAAATAAGCCCCGCAATAAGAATGGGCGCGACAAGGGGTTGAGTGGATGCTGAAGAAGCACGGAATCTGGGTAATATTTGGCCTGATCGGCGCGATCTCGCTTGGCGTGGTCGCAACCTCGCGAGGGGAGCAGATCAACGCGCTATGGATGGTGACGGCGGCAGTCGGCATCTATCTGGTCGCCTTCCGCTATTATAGCCGCTTCATCGCCCGTGACGTTCTGAGCCTCGATTCAGCCCGCCCTACCCCAGCGATCACGCATAATGACGGCCTCGATTACGTTCCCACCAATCGCTACGTCCTGTTCGGCCATCATTTCGCGGCCATCGCGGGCGCCGGGCCGCTGGTCGGGCCGGTGCTGGCGGCACAACTCGGTTACCTGCCGGGCATACTCTGGATCATCGTCGGTGCCGTGCTGGCGGGTTGCGTGCAGGATTTCGTTATCCTTGTCCTGTCGATGCGCCGCGAAGGCCGCTCGCTTGGCGAGCTAATCCGCGAAGAACTCGGCATGATCCCGGGATTGATTGCGCAGGTCGGCACCTTCGCAATCATGATCATCATCCTGGCCGTGCTGGCGCTGATCGTCGTCAAGGCGCTGGCGCATAGCCCCTGGGGCACCGCGACCGTGGGGGCGACCATCCCCATCGCATTCGCCATGGGTCTTTATTCGCGCTATCTGCGCCCGGGCAAGATCGGGGAAGTCTCGATCATCGGCTTCGTCCTGGTCATGCTTGCCATCTGGGGCGGCGCGCATGTCGCAGCATCGCCAACTCTCGCGCCAATGTTCACCCTCACCGAGCTGCAGCTTTGCTGGATCCTGATCGGCTATGGCGCGATTGCCTCGGTTCTGCCTGTCTGGTTGCTGCTCGCGCCACGCGACTATCTGTCGACCTTCATCAAGATCGGCGCGATCGTGTTGCTGGCGCTTGGCGTGCTGGTCGTGCGCCCGACGCTGCAGATGCCGGCCGTCACGCAGTTCATCGATGGAACCGGGCCGGTCTGGGCGGGCAACCTGTTCCCGTTCCTGTTCATCACCATCGCTTGTGGCGCAGTTTCCGGGTTCCACGCTCTCATCTCTTCCGGCACCACGCCGAAGCTGATCGCCGACGAGAATGACGCACCCTTCATCGGCTATGGCGCGATGCTGATGGAATCCTTCGTCGCCGTCATGGCGCTGGTCGCGGCGTCGATCCTCGACCCGGCAATCTACTTCGTGATGAACAGCCCCGGCGCGGTCGTCGGCTCCACTCCGGAAAGCGCCGCCGCCGCCGTCAGCGCGATGGGATTCCTGACATCACCCGACATCATCACCCAGACGGCGCGCGATATCGGCGAGACGACGATCATCTCGCGCGCGGGCGGTGCCCCGACGCTTGCGGTCGGCATGGCGCATATCTTCTCCACCGCGCTGGGCGGCAAGGCGATGATGGGCTTCTGGTATCATTTCGCGATCCTGTTCGAGGCGCTGTTCATCCTGACCGCGATCGACGCCGGTACGCGGGCTGGCCGCTTCATGCTGCAGGATCTGATCGGGGTTGCCGTGCCTTCCTTCCGCCAGACGTCCTCCCTTGTGCCCAATCTTGTCGCGACGGGCCTGTGCGTCGCGGCCTGGGGCTTCTTCCTTCATCAAGGCGCGACTGACCCGCTTGGCGGCGTCAACACGCTATGGCCGCTGTTTGCCTTGTCCAACCAGATGCTGGCCGGCATCGCGCTTACCTTCGCGACGGTAGTGCTGTTCAAGATGAAGCGCGAACGCTTCGCCTGGGTGACCGCCGTCCCCGCCGCATGGGTCTACATCTGCACGATCACGGCAGGCCTGCAGAAAGTGTTCTCGTCCGACCCCGCGCTCGGTTTCCTTGCCCAGGCGCGAACCTACAGCGCCGCGCTGGCGGAAGGCAGGCTGATCGGTGCCGCGAAGTCGGAAGCCGACATGGCAAAGATCATCTCCAACGGTTGGATCGATGCCATTCTCTGCGCCTTCTTCATTGTCGTCGCACTGTCCATCCTGGCGTTCGGCATCCGCGCGGCAATCATCGCCTATCGGAACCAGGATTGGACCGCCCGGGAATATAGCCCCCTGGCGCCGCTGAACGCGCAAACCTGATTCGGGTCAGCGCAGGCCTGACTGATTTCCGAGATGCTTCTCCGGGGTGAAGAAGGCCGTCGCGCCTGCTATGATCGCGGCGGAGGTCCATATGAGCGAATCCTGCCATCATCTCGATGAGATCGAGGATGTAACTCCAAGCGCCGCCGGGTGTGAGGAATGCCTGACGGATGGATCGCCATGGCTTCATTTGCGGATTTGCAGGACATGCGGCCACGTGGGTTGCTGCGACGACTCACCCAATCGCCACGCAACCAAGCATTTCCACGCAACGGGCCACCCCATAATCGAGGGCTATGACCCACCGGAAGGGTGGGGCTGGTGCTATGTCGACAAGATCGCTTTTGATCTGACCGATCGGATGACACCACATCCCGGTCCGATTCCGCGTTTCTACTGAAGGGAATGATTGTGGCCGGTCCCACCCGCATCCTTCTGCAAACAACCATTCCGATGATCGAGGATGATTGGCATATTGGCCGCTTCTCGCTGCTGCACCAGCATCTCAGCGGGTTAACTGACGACAAGGGCGCTCCCCTTTTTGCGGTCGATGCGCGGAACCGAACGTCTCCCGATGCTCCGGATCCGATACTCTCAACACTGGATACCTCGGATTATGATGAGCTTTGGCTGTTTGCCGTCGATACGGGCGACGGCCTGACCCCCGAGGATTGCGCCGGCATATCCCGCTTCCGCAAACGCGGCGGCGGCTTGATGATCACCCGCGATCATATGGATCTGGGCTGCTCCGTTTGCACGCTCGGGGGTGCGGGCGAAGCCCATTATTTCCACAGCAAGCACCAGGAGCCTGATCCGGCAAGGCAATGCATCGACGATCGTGAAACCACGAACATCCTCTGGCCCAATTACCATTCGGGCGCGAATGGCGATTTTCAGGAAATCAGCATCGAGGGGGTACCCCACCCCGTTCTGATCGATCCCGACGGAGCTGGCGGGCTGGTTCATTATTTTCCCGCCCACCCGCACGAAGGCGCGGTGGGCGCGCCCAACGGTGACCCGTCGGCCCGTGTGATCGCAACGGGAAAGAGCCAGGCCACAGGCGCGCGCTTCAATCTGGCGGTCGCGTTCGAGCCGTCTTCGGACGGTGGACCAGCCATCGCCCAATCAACCTTTCACCACTTCGCCGACTATAATTGGGATCCGAACATGGGTTGCCCGTCCTTTGTCAGCGAAGCCCCCGGCACGGGCTTTGCGGACGTGCCCGAAGCAAAACGGGCAGCCTGGCGCTATGTGACCAATCTCGCCTTCTGGCTTGGCGGTCGACAACCTCCACGTTGATCCGTGCAGATCGATCGAATTTCGGCTATATTCGGTTGTTAGCGTTTTTGGAGGTTCGATATGCCTCGCACGATAAGTTGGACGCTCCTTGCAGCGCTTTTGACGATGCCCGTCGCCCTCCCTGCCCAATGGCTCAATCCGCATCTAGATGCGCAGCGCTGGAATAACTTGCGGAAACATCAGCAGAAGATTCGGGAAGACAGGCTGAAGAATCAGGATCGCCAAGGGACGGAAACAACGGCGGATCGCGCGACCGACCAGCCTCTCACGCTTGCAGAGCGGCAAACAGCCTGGTCACAAAACAAGGTCGAGTATCGCAAACGGCTATTGAGCGACGGAAAGGTGAGCGCCGATCGCTGGCTTGACCAGATCGCATTGGCAAATCGGAAATAGGCTATCGATCGCTTCTGGCCGCGCCCTGGCTATAATCGATGCGAATGCGGACCCACGCGCCGATAACTGGCTTGCCGTCGATCCGGGGCGGCAGCACGCGGAATTGCCAGGCAGCCAGGCGCACGGCCCGCGCCAGCCCGGAACCCAGCGGGGATTCACCCAGCGTCTGACAATTATCGACCTGATAATGTTCTATCGTCCGGCAGGCGACCAACCCCCAGCCCGATTTCGGGGCATTGGCGGGCAGATAGCCGGCCAGCTCGGCATGGGTTGGCCGGCGATACCATTCGGCTTCGAACAATTGCCGTCCGCCCGGCCCCTCACCGGGGCCATAGACGGCTTTGCTGTCCTGCCCGTTACCCTCCGCGCCCTCGGTGTTCTCCTTGGGCGAAGGAAGCTTGGAAATATCCGCAGCGGCGAACTCTTCTCTGTTGAGGATGATCATCGGCGGCGCGGTTGGAACGGTGACTGGCGGTACGACGGGCGGCTTGGGCGGCGCGGGTGCTTGTTTTGGCCGGGTCCGGGGCTTGCTCTTGGGGGCAGCCTTGGCCTTGGCTTTCTCCGGCTCGGCCGCCCGATCGGGCGAGAGCTGGAAGGTGCGGAGCACCGACTCTACTTTCCGGGTAACAGACGGCGCCTGCCGTAACAGCATCATGATAATCAGGGCATGGACCACCAATGCCAGCACCAACGCCGCGGCGCGACGCCAGGTTGGCGCGCGATGCGAGTCCGAAAAGTACCGATGGAATGCCAGCTGCATCGGCTCGCTGCCTAGACGGCGCAGCGGCTTGTAGCAATCGGTCAGAGAGTCGGTTCGTCTCGGCCTACTGGTTGGCGATCGAGGCGGTCGCCGATGGATCAGGCCCCGTCCAGCCGCCTGCCGTCGCTACATAGAGGCGTGCGACATTGATATATTGCCTGGCCCTTGCATCGACGAGTCCTGACCGCGCGCGCTGGTAAAGCCGGTCGGATTCAAGCACCTGCAAGATGCCGGAGTTGCCGACCTGGAAGCTGCGCCGCGACAGGTGGAGCGATCGTCCGGCAACATCCACCGCCTCCTGCCGGTTCGACACCGACCGCGCATCGCTCTGGATTGCGGCGAGAAGGTCGGCGACCTGGCCGAAAGCGTCGAGAACCGTTTGCTGATAAGTGGCAGCCGCGGCGCGTGCCTGATTGATCGCCGCGCTCTTTTCCGCCTTCAACGTACCACCGTGAAAGATCGGCGCCGTCAGGCCGGCGAAGATATCATAGCCGCGAAACGCGCCTTTCAGCACATCGTCTACCGCGGGCGCGCCCTGGGTCAGTGTCGCACCCAATGTGATGTCGGGGTAAAGCCGCGCCGTCGCCACGCCGACCGCCGCCGTCGCCGCATGAAGATCGGCCTCCGCCTGCAGAATGTCGGGGCGCTTGTGGACGAGCGCCGACGGCAACGTCACGGGGATTTCTGTTGGAAGCGTCAGCTTGTTGATATCGAAATCCGTCGGTCCAAGCTCGGCCGGAGTAATACCGACCAGGATCGCCAGCATATGGCGTGCTTCGGCGAGCTGCTGATTGAGTTGCGGAATGTCGCCGCGATCATTCGCCAGCTGGCTTTGAGCGTTGAGAACCTCGACCATCGTTCCCTCGCCTGCACGCTGCCGCGCTTCGCTGAGGGCGACGTTGCGTTCGTCTTCGGAAAGCAGCGCATTGGCGGTGGCGATCTGTTCGCGAATGGCGGCGATCGTCAGCACTTGATTGACGACACGCCCGGCGACGGTCAGGTGCGCCGCCTCGGTCTGGCGTTGCTGAGCTTCCGTTTCCGCAGCAGCCTGTTCAACTTGCCGACGCAGGCCACCGAACAGGTCGAGATCATAGAAAATACCGCCGCCGACCGAATAGAGGTCGAATTCCGGATTACTCGTCAGCCCCGGCATCGCTCCAAGTTCGAACCCGAAGGCAGCAAGGTTCGCCTGCTGTTGTTCGGCGCGTGCATTCGCATCGACCTGTGGCAGCTGCTGGCCGGCGACAGCGCGCAGTCGATCGCGGGCACGCGCCAATGTCGCATTGCTTGCCTGCAGGCTGTAATTGTTCGCGATCGCCCGATCGACAAGCGCATTCAGCTCCGCAGAACCGAAAACCTCCCACCAGCGCTGTTCCGGTCCTTCCCCCGGCAATGTTTGCGGTGCGCCAGCGACCCGCTCCTGCGGATCAGAAGGCGCGGTATAGTCCTGCACGGTCGGAACGTCGGGCCGGACATAATCAGGGCCGACGGTGGCGCAGCCCGCCAGCATCGCCCCGGAAAAAACCAGGGCGGCAAAGGGGCTGAGGGGGAGGCGGATTGGCATTGGCTTTTCAGTCCATGTGCATGTTCATTTTGTCCCCGCCCTGAGCGCGGGGTGCACGCATGAGCAGGACCATCGGCGCAATGGCCAGGGTGATGACGAACAGCGCCCAGAAGGCGTCGATATAAGACACCATCATCGCCTGACGCGTGATTTCCGCGTTCAGCCGGGCGACGCTTGCCGGAATGTCGAAATCGAAATCGGGCATCCGAAGCGCGAGCAACGGGTTGTCGGGCCGCACGCCTTCCGTCAGCCGCGAATGCACGGTCGAACTGTTACGAATGGTCATTGCCTGCAGCACCGAAATGCCGATCGCCGAACCGATGTTGCGGATTAGCGTGAACATCGCCGCGCCTTCGTTGCGATAACGCGCATCGAGCGTCGCAAATGCGATGGTCGACAGCGGAACGAAGATCAGCCCGGTGCCGAGCCCCTGGATGAAGCCCGAACGGATGACGAGCGCCTCGTCCATGCCGAGCGAAAAGCCGGCCATGTCGTACATCGAGTATGCGCACAGCGCGAGACCGGTGATAATCAGGATCCGCGCCTCGACATGCTTGATGAGCTGCCCGACGAGAATCATCGAAATCATCGTTCCAAGCCCGCGAGGGGCCGTGACGAGGCCGGTCAGCACCACCGGATAACCCATCAGATTTTCCAGCAGCGGCGGCAGCAGCGCCAGGACAGAGAAGATGATGACGCCCAGGAAGAAACCGAACACCGATCCGAACAGGAAATTGCGGTCCTTGAACAGCGCCAGATCGATGAACGGCTGCTTCGCGGTCATGGTATGAACGACGAACAGATAGGCGAAGAACAGCGCAGCTCCACCCTCGATGCAGATTTCGAGCGAGGAGAACCAGTCAAGCTGCTGCCCGCGATCGAGCATCATCTGCATCGATCCGATCGCCAGCGCGAGCATGGCGAAACCGAAGAAATCGAGCCGCACGCGCGCGGCATCCCGCGTTTCCGTAAGGAAGGCGGAAAGCCCCATGAAAGCGAGGATGCCGACAGGCAGGTTGATGTAGAAAACCCAGCGCCAGGTAAGGTTGTCGGTCAGCCAGCCGCCTAGCGCCGGACCGATGATGGGACCCAGGATCGCGCCCATGCCCCAGATCGCCATGGCCGGCCCATGCCGTTCAGGCGGGTTGATATCGAGCAGGATGGCCTGGCTCATCGGAACCAGCGCCGCACCGAAAATGCCCTGCAACAGGCGGAAACCAACCAGTTCGCCAAGATTGGTCGCGATGCCGCACAATCCCGACGCGATCGTAAAGCCGACGATCGAAAACAGCATCAGCCGCCTGCGCCCGAACCGCCCCGCCAGCCACCCGGTAAGCGGCGTAAAAATGGCGGCCGCGACGATATAGGACGTCAAAACCCAGGTGATCTGGTCCTGCGACGCCGAAACGCTGCCCTGCATATGCGGCAGCGCGACATTCGCGATCGTGCTGTCGAGCGAATTCATCACCGTCGCGGCCATCACCGATGCGGTGATGAACCTGCGAACGGCAGGCGTGGGATAAGCGTCGGCGGTCATTTCGATGCTGTGGCGGCCGGGGTCGCAGGGGGCGTGTCGGGACCGAACAAGCGACGCTTGTGACCGGTGTCGACAGTCACCTCCACACTCAGCCCCGCGTGCAGAGGAATGCCCTCAGGCAGCTTGTCGAGCGTCAATTCGATCGGCAACCGCTGGACGACCTTCACCCAGTTGCCCGTGGCGTTTTCTGCGGGAAGCAGTGAGAAGCTGTTGCCCGTGCCGGGGCTGAAGCTGGTCACCTTCGCCGTCAATTCCTGATCGGGAAACGCGTCGATCTCAATCGTCGCCGGCTGACCGAGCCGCATATAGCGCAGCTGGTTTTCCTTGAAATTGGCTTCCACCCAGACACGCTTGCCGACCAGCGTGAACAATGGCCTCGACGCGCTGACATAGTCGCCGACCTGCAGCGCGTTGACCTTTGTCACGATTCCGGCCTGAGGAGCCCGCACCACGGTATAGCTGAGGTTTAACCGCGCCCGCTCCAGCGCCGCTTGCGCGCGCTTTACAGTGGGTTGAGCCTCAATCGGAGCGTTCACATCCCCGGACAAGGTCGCCTGGATGCTCGCGATCTGCTCATTCGTCGTCTGGATTCCCTGCCGAGCGGTATGAACCGCCAGTACGGCCTGATCATATTGCGCTTGCGACGAGATTCCTTCCCCAAGCAATTCCTTTTGCCGCGCGGATTCCCCGACCGCATAAGCAAGTCTTGCCTGCGCGGCCTGCAGTTCGGCCTGACCGCCCCGGTAATTCGCACGAAGAGCGCCGATCTGGGTGCGGGCATCCGCAAGCTGGGCCTCCGCCTCATCAACTAGCGTCTGGAATGGTGCCGGATCTATCCGGAACAGAACCTGCCCGGCCTCGACCGTCTGGTTATCCCGCACCTCGACCGACACCACTTGGCCGCTGACGTTCGACGCCACCGAAACCTGGCCCGACTGGAGATAGGCATTGTCCGTCGTTTCGTAACGACCGCCATGCAGGTAGAACCAGATCGCCGCGATAAGGACGACTATCGGCGCCGCGATCAGAAGAGGCGTGCGCAGGCGGGCCGCTCTGGGCGACCGTTCGACCTCAACGGCAAATTCCTCACCCATGACATCATGGCCTTCGGCTTCACCCGCGGGTTTCGATTCCAATGTCATGTCTGCCACGACACAGTCCCTCTATTTTTACGGAAACAATTAGTCGACGAAGCGACACATTCCGGCAGATAGTGCGCCGCAGCAATCAAATCCAATGACATCTCGTCAAATCTGATATGAATATGATTCATGTCAGAAGTCGATCTCAACCTGCTGCGAGTCTTTGATACACTGTTTGAGCAGCGCAGCGTAACCCGAACCGCCACGCGGCTTGGACTCACCCAATCGGCGATCAGTCATGCGCTCGGCAGGCTGCGCCAGATTCTGGGCGACCCTTTGTTCGTACGTGGACGAGGTGGATTGCAGCCCACGGCGCGCGCGCTGGAGATCGCACCCGGCGTGCGCGAGGGCCTTGTCCAACTCCGCAGCGCACTTTCTCCATCGCTTTTTGATCCCGCGACGGCGCACCGGCAATTCAACATCAGCGCGGGGTCCTATTTCTGCGCCTTGTTGCTCCCCGATGTCATCGCACGAGCGCGAACCATGGCACCCGGCGTTTCATTCAGGATTCTCACCCCGGGGTCGGATCTGCTCGCGTCGCTGGACGAGGGCATGGTCGACATCGCCCTTGGTTCGTTCGGCAAGGTCCCTGCCCGCCTCGTCATGGAGCCGCTTCATCGCGAGGAGCTGGTCTGGATCGCCAGCACGAAAAATCCTCTTGTCGGCGGGGGGACGGTTGATCCTACGCTTCTTGCTGACCAGCCGCGACTACACATCTCGGGCGGCGGCCCTCTCCACAACAGCAACGCATTCGCCGCGGAAGGAGGGTTGGAACGCCGGGTGATCGCTGCCGCAGGCAATCCCGACGAAAACGGCCGGGAACGGCGCGAGGGGGTGAGAACCGCCGTCTATGACGTTCTCACGGCAATGGCCGTGGTGGGAAGAAGCGATCTTGTCGCCCTGGTGCCGCGCGGCTTTGCCGTACGAAATGCGGAGCGGGATGGCTTGATCATCATCGAGCCGCAGGGAACGGGCAACGGCATCGACATGGCCGTACTTTGGCATAGCAAGCAAGGTGAGGATGCCGGGCTTGCCTGGCTTCGTGAGCTTATCCATGCCAGTTCAGACGTTCTCGACCAATGATCAGACAGGCCAGAAACCGAGGATCAGCGGTACACCAACAATCACGACAAGCAGGCTGAGCGGAGCACCAAGCCGCGCGTAATCGCCAAAGCGATATCCGCCGGGGCCCATGACCAGCGTGTTGCACTGATGCCCGATCGGCGTCAGGAAATCGCACCCTGCACCGACGGCAACAGCCATAAGGAAAGCATCGGGCCGCAGTCCGATGTCGTTGGCGAACGTCGCGGCGATTGGCGCCATGACCAGCACGGTCGCTGCATTGTTCAGAAATGGCGTGACCGCCATCGCCGCGACAAGGATGAGCGCGACCGCCCCCCAGACGGGCAATATTGTGGCTGTGGAAGAAAGCCAGTTGGCGATGAGATCGGTGCCCCCCGTCGTCTGCAATGCCTGGCTGACGGGAATGAGCGCGCCGAGCATGATCAGGATTGGCCATTCGACATGTTCATAGGCCTCTCGCACGGGCAGAGCGCCCGTAAGCATGACGAGTGCCGCCGCACCGAAGAAGGCGACCGCGACAGGCACGATGCCGAATGCCGTCAGCGCCATTGCAAGCGCGAGGATGATGATCGGAAGCAAACGTTTCTGCACGCTGCCGAAACGCAATGTGCGCTCCGCAAGCGGCAGGCAGCCTAGCGCTTGAAGTTGCCCCGGCAGCACATCCAGCGCGCCCTGCAGCACGACGACATCACCGGCATGCAGGACAGTGCTGCCAACCCCTTTCAGGAACTGCTCGCCGGACCGTGAGATGGCCAGAAGATTGACGCCATAGCGATCATGGAGGGCCATCTTCTCCGCTGTCTTACCGATGAGGACGGAATCCGTGGTGACAACGGCCTCGATCACCCCGACATTGCCCGGCTCGGCATCGGTGACGATAGCGCGGTCCTGGCCCGCCAGATCCAGCCGGTTGGACGCAATCGCCCGTTCAAGCGCGTCAGGCTCGCCCTTCAACGTCAATACATCACCGATCTTGAGCAGGACTTGCCCGGCCAGGTTCTTGCGATGTTTCCCGTCGCGCAGCATCCCCGTCAACTCGACTTCGTCGAGCGTTTTCCGGAAGGCCGCGACCGTTTTGCCCGCGGTCGGCGATTCAGCGCTGATCGTCCCTTCGGTCGTGTAGTTCTGGATATCCAGCGCTTCGCCCATCGTAGGGGCTGCCCGCCTGTCCCGAGGCAACAAGCGATAACCGAAGCGCAGGAAAATGATGCCCATGACCGACAGGCCCAGCCCCACCGGCGTATAATCGAACATGCTGAACGGCTCGCCGGTCATCTGCTCCCTGACGCGAGAGACGATGATGTTCGGCGACGTGCCAACCAGCGTGATGAGTCCGCCCAGCAAGGAGCCGAACGACATCGGCATTAGAAACACCGACGGCGAGCTGTCGGATCGCCGGGCCATCTTGAGCGCCGCGGGCATCAATATCGCGAGAGCGCCGATATTCTTGACCAGCGCCGACAGGATGGTCACCGATGAGACGAGGATTGTCAGCTGCCACCGGACACGCGTGACCCCCGCGGTCAGCCGTCCAAGCGTCGTTTCGATAACACCCGATCGCGCGACAGCCGCGCTTACCACCAATGCGCTGCCGACGATGATGACGATATCATCGCTGAAGCCGGAAAAGGCCTCCTTGGCCGGCACGGTGCCGGCGGCGATCGATGCCAGAAGCGCCAGGATCGCAACGAGATCATAGCGGAGCCGGCCCCAGATGAAGAGAATCATCATGCCCCCAAGGATGCCGAAGGAGAGCAATTGGGGTTCGGTCATCGCAACTCCAACGGAAGGCACTTCCCAAGGTGAACGCCCATACATGATCGAATGATCCTGCTGAGTGCTCTACATCTTCAAAATGATGATCTTAGGTCTTTAATCTCGATGCCAGAAAGAACTAAAGTCCCGACATGGATCTGGATGCCCTGCTTCTTCACTATTTCGGAACGCCTGACCCGGACATGATCGATCCGGACCAGCTTGCTGATGGCAAGGAAAGACTGAAAATCGATTTCGGCGTAGAACGCGACCCCGGGAGGCGCTTCGCCCTGTGGACGCTAATGGACGCGTTTGGAATCGCACCACCGCCCGCTACAGCGTTCAGGGACGAGAAGCTTAGGCGCGCGGCCGAGGACTATTTGTCGGCGGCGTGGAAGATGACAACCCCCAAGGACTAGTTCGATCCAACGGCCTGCATGATCAGCCGGGCCCGCTCCTTGCTGACTTCAGCCCATTCATAACGGGCGGCGCGCTTGCGCGCATTCTTGCCGATCCGTTCGGTCAGCTCACGATCAGAAGCGAAGCGCGTGATCGCTTCGGCAAATTCGTCGATATTGGACGGCTCGACGATCACCCCATGATCGGCATCGGCGATCATGCGCCCCGCTCCTTTCGGAGAAACCAGCGGAGCCAGGCCGTGAGCGGCTGCTTCATAGACCACCTGGGGCCCACCTTCGACCAGCGAGGGGAACACGAAATAATCGGCGGAGGCATAGACCTCGCTCATATTCTTGACGAAACCCAACCGTTCGATCGACGGATGCGCCAGCTCATCCGCCATCCGGGATTCCAACAAGGGATCCATGGCCCCGGCCAGAACCAGTTTCCCAGGAGTGCCCGCCCGATGCCATGCCCGCAGGAGATAGTGCACGCCCTTTTCATAGGAAACCCGGCCCACATACAGGGCAACGGCCTCTGCCGGCGATTTATCTCGCGGCATGTCGAGGCTGGGATAGCGCGATCGGCTCCAGCCATAAGATGTGTCAAGGATCCGGTCGGGAGCCACGCCAAATTCGGTCAACGAGTCCGCCACTTCAGCATTGGGTGCGAAGACGTAATCCGAATATTCTAAGCATTTCTGCTCTACTTCGACTGATTTCGCGGTAATCTCGGTGTAGGGCGGCAGCCCTTCCTCCTCGAAGGCCTGCGACAGAATTCGTCGGGCCGTACCCCGATGTAAATTCGTCATCTCGCGGACAATGCAGACGCCCGCATCCCTGAGCCGCTGATGGCTTTCGATGCTCAAGTCCGGGAATGTATAGATACACCGTCTTCCAGATTCACGCAGCGCAGCAGCGACAAGCCGATTTTCCGTAAGCTGGGCGCCATGCGTACCCACATACTTCCACGGCAAATAACGAAAGGGGATAGGGAGGCCCTGAACCTGTCTAACACCATTGTCGGGCCGATAACGTAAACGGGGTGAAAAAGCCGTCACCGAAAGGCCTTCATCATCGAATGATCGAAGAACTTCCTGAAAAGTTCTGGCAGGGCCAAAACTATTATAGCTCAGGGCAGAATAGGCGAAGCATTGCATGACGTCCCTTTTCACCATTCCCGTCCTAAAGCGCCACGCCTGATCGGGGCGATCCTGTATCAAAAACGGACCAGGTTTCAACGCTGATCTGGCTGGTTGATTGAGCATGACGGTCCCAATAGTGAAAAAAGGATAAAGCGCCCCTCGACTTTCTAAACGCTAACAACGCAACTTTGGTGACAAACGGAATTTCCCGGCCACCAACACGGCAATGCGTTAGCCCCATCAGGCAAACCATGAATGAGCCCCTCCGTTCCGATCTGGAGCGGCGCTTAACTATTAGCATAGATTGCAGCATTTCCGCCCGCCGCCTATAGCCGCGGCGTCAACAAGGTGGGGAATCGCGTGCCTGTCGTCCTGATAAGACCAAAAAGGTTCGAAGATCCGCGTGGGTGGTTCAGTGAAACCTATAATAAACCGCGTTTTGCCGATCTGGGCGTCAACGCCGATTTCGTTCAGGATAACCACTCGCTATCCCGGCCGACCGGTGTCATCCGCGGCCTGCATTTCCAGAAACCGCCGCACGCCCAGGCAAAGCTGGTGCGCTGTGTTAGAGGTCGTATTTGGGACGTTGCAGTCGACCTGCGCGCCGGATCCCCGACCTTCGGGCAGCATGTGAGCGCCGAACTGACAGCCGCCGGTGGCGAGCAGCTGTTTGTGCCGGCGGGGTTCGCGCATGGTTTTGTGACGCTGGAGCCCGACACCGAGGTCATTTACAAGGTCGATGCACTGTACGCCCCGGAAGCGGACGCGGGCATCATCTGGAACGATCCGGACCTTGCCATCGACTGGCCCCTGCCCGTCCCGGAACCGATCGTGTCGGACAAAGATGCCCGGCTGCCGGGGATCAAGGAATTCGAAAGTCCCTTCGCCTATGACGGGCGACCACTGACGCCGATCGACGGCTGATCCAGAGAAGGTTCGACATGGCATCGTTGCGTATTCTCGTTACCGGCGGTGCCGGCTTCATCGGATCGGCACTGGTCCGGCATCTTGTTGGCAATACCGATCATGAAGTGCTCAATGTCGACGCGCTGACCTATGCGGGCAATTTGGCGTCGCTGGCGGAGATCGAGAACAGCAACCGCTATCGTTTTGCTCGCGCGGACGTCTGCGATCGTGACTCGATTGCGAGGTTGATGGATGAATTCCAGCCGCACGTCGTCACGCATCTGGCGGCTGAATCGCATGTCGATCGCTCCATCGACGGCCCCGCGGCTTTCATCCAGACCAATCTGGTCGGCACCTTCTCCATGCTCGCGGCCGCGCTCGATTATTGGCGTGGACTGGATCAGGACCGGCAGAAAGCATTCCGCTTCCACCACATCTCCACCGATGAGGTATTCGGAGCGCTTGGGGATGAGGGCTTCTTCACCGAAGAAACATCTTATGATCCGCGTTCACCCTATTCAGCGTCGAAGGCGGGATCGGACCATTTGGTTCGTGCATGGCATCACACCTATGGCTTGCCCGTGCTCGTCACCAATTGCTCTAACAATTATGGTCCGTATCACTTCCCCGAGAAGTTGATCCCGCTCATGATCATCAAGTGCCTGGCCGGCGAAAAGCTCCCCGTCTACGGTGCAGGCGCGAATGTGCGCGACTGGCTGTACGTCGATGACCATGTCCGCGCCCTCACCGCCGTTTTCGAACGCGGTATTCCCGGCGAAAGCTACATGATCGGTGGGCGGTCGGAACGGAAGAACCTGGCCGTTGTGGAAACGATTTGCGATACGCTGGACACGATCCGCCCGCGCGCGGACGGCAAGAGCTATCGCGAGCAGATCAATTTTGTCGCCGACCGACCGGGCCATGATTTCCGCTACGCGATCGACGCCAGCAAGCTGGAGCGCGATCTGGGCTGGAAGCCGATCGAGAATTTCGAAAGCGGCATCGAAAAGACGATCCGCTGGTATCTCGACAATGAAGGCTGGTGGCAGCCCATATTGTCAGGCGCCTATCAGGGCGAGCGGCTGGGCCTGAAAACGGCCTGACGTGAGCAAGTCCATCATCCTCGTAACCGGCGGCACCGGGCAGGTCGGCACCGGCATCGCGCACGCGGCGCATGGCTTTGATGTCGTCGCGCCGACGCGGGCCGAACTGGACCTGAATGATCCAGCCGCAATCGTGTCAGCGGTCGCCGCACGGGACTGGGCGGCGGTGATCAACTGTGCCGCCTACACCGCTGTGGACAAGGCGGAGAGTGAGCCGGATGCCGCCTTTGCGATCAACGCGGAGGCGCCCCGCATTCTCGCCAAGGCGACGGCGCACCGGGGGATCCCCCTGCTTCATGTTTCCACCGATTATGTTTTCGACGGCGCCAAGCCCGCGCCCTATGTCGAGGACGATCCGGTCGCACCGCTGGGCGTCTATGGTGCATCGAAGGAAGCGGGCGAACGCGCCGTCCGCACGACCAACCCTCGGCACATCATCTTACGCACCGCCTGGGTGGTTAGCCCCTGGGGCAATAATTTCGTGAAAACAATGCTGCGGCTGGGTGCGGAGCGACCGAAGCTGGGCGTCGTCTCCGACCAGATCGGCTGCCCGACCTCAGCACAGGACATCGCCGACACGCTGCTGGCAATCGCGCGTGATCCGGGCGAGCGGTGGGGCACCTATCATTTCGTGAATGCAGGCCAGGCCAGCTGGTATGATCTGGCGAGTGCGGTCTTTGCGCATGCGTCGGCCGACGGCATGTCCATTCCACAAGTCGATCCCATCGGCACCGCCGATTACCCGACGCCCGCAAAACGCCCGGCCAATTCGAGGCTCTCGACGACCCGGCTGACAAGCACCTTCAGCATCGAGCCGCGTCCCTGGCACGAGGCGCTGGAAGACATCATGGCGACGCTTCTGACACAAAGGACAGGTTCATGAAGGGTATCATCCTTGCCGGCGGATCGGGCACGCGGCTGCATCCGGCGACACTTGCGATCAACAAGCAATTGCTGCCCATCTACGACAAGCCGATGATCTATTACCCGATGTCGGTGCTGATGATGGCCGGCATTCGCGAAATCCTGATCATTTCGTCGCCTGAATATCTCGATAACTACAAGCGCCTGTTCGGGGACGGCAGCGAGCTAGGCCTCGCCATCCAATATGCGGTGCAACCACGGCCGGAGGGCCTTGCGCAGGCGTTCGTGATCGGCCGGGATTTTCTGGCCGGCGACGCGGGCGCGCTGGTGCTCGGTGACAATATCTTCTTCGGCGCCGGCTTGAGCGTGCTGCTTCAACGCGCGCGGGAACGGACGCGTGGTGCCACCGTATTCGCCTATCATGTCGAGGATCCGCAGGCTTATGGCGTGGTGGAACTGAACGACGAAGGCCGGGCGATCAGCATCGAAGAAAAGCCCAAGGAGCCGAAGTCGCAATATGCGGTGACCGGCCTTTACTTTTACGACGAGCGAGTATGCGACCTGGCGGCGCAGGTGAAACCTTCTGCTCGCGGTGAACTTGAAATAACCGACCTCAACCGGATGTACATGGAACTGGGTGAGCTTTATGTCGAGCAGATGGGACGTGGCTATGCCTGGCTGGACACCGGCACGCACGACAGCCTGATCGAGGCGTCGGAATTTGTCCGCACACTCCAGAAACGACAGGGCGTGCAGGTGGCAAATCTGGAGGAAATAGCGTTCAACCAAGGCTTCATCGACAAGGCACAGCTGACGCGGCGAGGCGAAATGTTTGCGAAAACCGAATATGGCCGGTCGCTGCTGCGGCTGGCGAAGGCTTCATAAGCCGGTGGGGTGCTGCGGCCATATCAGCGCCGTTGTGGAGCGGATGGAAAGCAGGCGATGAAATGACCGCGCTGTCGAAACTTGTGCCGTCAAAGGTCGCGACATTTTTCGACGAGTTGCGCGAGCCGTCCGCAACGCCGACGCTTCCCGGCTATGCGCGTCTCTCTTCTCCGCCGCGACGCATTCTGAAGGATGCGCTGCTGCTCTCGCTCCTTTCCCTCGTCTGCTTCGGCTTCGGCTTCCTTTTTGCGATTCTGCCACCGTCCTTTTACATCTATCTCGCCGCACCCGTTGCAGCAGCGATGCTGTTCGCGATTTGGGCATTACCAAAAACCGAAAAGCCACTGCCGCGGGTCGTGAGGTTCTTCTTTTTCGGCTTCCTTATCTCGCTGTCGGTATGGCCTAACTATCTGGCCTTGGCGTTGCCCGGCCTGCCGTGGATCACCAGCAACCGATTGTTCACCTACCCTCTGCTGATTGCCTTCCTCATATCCTTGTCCGTCTCGGACGAATTCAAGGGCCGGATCAAGGCGCCGCTGGCCACCGTCAAGCCGGCGACTATCGCACTCATCATCTTCGTCGCGCTACAGTTTCTGAGCATCGGATTCAGCGATATGCCGGCTCAATCCGCAGTGCGGTTTGTGAACAGCCACATCTCGTTCACGATGGTGTTCTTCATCAGCATCTGGATATTCAGCTACCGGCAAAGCCTCAATCTGTTCCTGCCCTTGTGCATGTTCTTCTGCTTCTACCAAGCTGGCCTGGGTTTAGGAGAATATTTCACCCAATCGATCTTCTGGGCGCCGTGGGTTCCCGGCTTTCTGAAAGGCGGTGGTGGAAGCGATGCCTATCTGGTCGCCAAAATTCTAGCTGGAACTGTGCGTTCTGCCGTCGGCACCCATCGAACACAAGGTATATTTACCACATCCCTTAGCTACGCAGAATTTCTCGGCATCTTACAGCCATTCATGTTGCATGCTTTGTTTTTTGGACGGAAGTTAATCTATCGAGCGCTGGGCGCTGTCGGCTTCTTCGCTGCTTTGGCTGGGATCATCCTCAGTCAATCTCGACTTGGCCTGGTTGCCACGATCGTCGGATTACTCTTGTTTTCGCTATTCATGTCGCTGCGCCTCTGGAGGCTGCACAGGAACAGTCTGCTACCGCCTGCCATCATCCTCGCTTATCCCTTTGGTGCGGTAGCGTTCATTGCGCTCACTCTGGTCTGGAACCGGCTTTCCAATATGGTTTGGGGTGGCGGAGAAGCAGGAGCAAGCAACGCGAGCCGAATGGAACAATACAGCACCGGCATATACAAAGTCCTTCAATGGCCATTTGGCTATGGCATGGGAAATTCAGGAAAGCTGATTGGAATGATCGGCCCTGATGGTAGCTATAATATTGACACATATTATGTCCTGCTATCGCTGGATAGCGGCCCGCTGAGCCTGTTTTGTTACGCGTTTCTCTTTCTGTATGTTGCATACAAAGCGGCACTAATTTCGATCAATCGTCCAAGCAACGACAAGTATAATACCGTCCTTATTCCTGCTTCATGCGCGCTGGTCGCATTCTTCGTGATCAAATCGGTCCTCAGTCAGGAGGACACACATTCTTTCGTATTCATAATTCTTGGCCTCGCCGTTGCGGCAATCCATCATGAAACTCGCAAAAAACAAGCTACTTTCTGACCATATTGGGGGATCTATCATGGCCACGTTTATCAAGGGCGTCGATTCCAACCGTTTCCGGCGCACTCGATTCGAACGCTTTCTGGCCATTGCGCGGGAGGTCGCTGCTGGGAAAGGTCTGGTGCGGATCATCGATATCGGCGGCACCCGGGCATATTGGCATGGCGTAGAAGATATGTGGACGGATCTACCTCTCGATATCACGCTTATAAATCTGGATACACCAGATAGCGATGACGGAATATTCCACATCCGCGGCGGCAATGCATGCGCCCTGCTAGACCATGCAGATAACAGCTTTGATATCGTTCATTCCAACAGTGTCATCGAACATGTCGGCCATTGGCCCGAAATGCTCGCCATGGCCACTGAGGTGCGCCGGCTTGCGCCAAGATATTACCTGCAAACGCCGAACTTCTGGTTCCCCATGGAACCGCATTACCGGACATTATTCTTTCAAATGTACCCTGAGAACGTAAGGGCCAACATGCTGATGCGCCGACGGCGTGGCTTTCGAGGCCCCTATCAAACCCTCGATGCAGCAATGCGGGATGTGCAATCAGTTCAGTTGCTCAACGCGAAGCAAATGGCTGCCCTATTCCCCGACGCTCAAATCGAACGGGAAAAGATCGGCATACTCACGAAATCCTTAATTGCCGTGAGATAATAACTGCATCTACCCCCTTGGTATTTTATAATTTTCTGATCATATTAATGTATCTGAACCTGACTAATCAGGTTAGACAGGGCCGTATCAAGCAAGGAATGACCAAGGCTATTCTGTAGAAGCCCGCCGACCTCGTGCCCAGTATCAGCCAGACCAGTCGCTGCTTGAGAATGGTTGGCGCTATCTTGAACGTGAAGGATTTTCCCTTCTCCTTGATCTTGCAACCCGTGAAACATGATAAGCTGGTTTGCTAGAGCTTCACCAAGTATTCCAGAAACCACGCTTGGAGTGGTGACGCCATTATCTACCCCATCATTCTCATTCCCTGGCTTGGGAATTTCGTGAATAGGATCTGATCCTCCCGAAACTGGTGCCTGATATCCTACACCGGGCAGGATAAGGCCATCCGTGCTCATGTGATGAATGTTGTCGAGATCAAGGTCATTTCTACGCCCGGGGGTCTTGGAAAAATCCACATTATCCCGGAACTCCACATTTGTGTTGTTCAGGTCGATATAAACATTCGACACGTTGGATTGCACAACCCCACCATTCACATTCATGACGCGGAGAAATGCCTGAATCTTACTGCCTTCCAAGGTCAAAACGCTGTTCCCGATAATGTTTATGTCCGTTCCATGATTAAAATGAAGGCCATTATATTCACCACTCTGATAAATCAGGTTATTCTCGATCGTTACGCGGGCATAAGGCATGTCCTTTCGCTCATCCCCGATTAGGATACCTTGCATCCCTGTCCCCTCGCCTTGATAAATTTGATTATTCCTAATCATAATATCAGTCGAAGGAGCGGTTGTATTCGTAGTCCAAAACTGAATAGCGTCACAGTGATCGCCAGCTTGGCGCCACCAATCATGAAATTTATTCCCGTCAATCAAAACGCGCTGAACTTGAGAGAATTCAAATCCATCATTTCTAATATCATGCACATCATTTCCAGATACCACAATATTAGTAGACACATTAAAGTGGATACCGTTTTGGAGATTCGAAAATTCGCTATTCAAAATTTTCACACTATTGGAATTTAAAACATACATTCCCATTCTATCATTTGTCGGGACGCCATCGTCCTGACCATGCACATTCAATCCTTGGAACGTCACGCTGTCGGAACCCGTGACCCGGATTGCAGAATACCATGCGTTAGAGGATTCTCCGGGACGTAGTGCGCCGCCGACGTCGATATCGCTCACGACGATGTTCTTACCATTTGTGATATAGAGATTGTCGAGATGAGCCATGTTCGACAAATTCTGTGATCTAATCGTGATCGGTTCAGCGAAGGCTTTGTTGTTGATAGAAATTTCGCCGTAATCGCCCGGAGCCAGAATGAAGGTTTCGCCGCCCTTTGCTCCTGCGAGAGCGGTTTTCAACTCCGCGGCATTGTTAATAACAATATTGGTCACGCTATTTTCCTTGCCCCGATCGTTTTGATCGGCCCATGCGCTACATGAAGACGCACTTCCGACCATGATGAGACAGAGGATCGCCCAAAAACGTGAAGCCATGGTTCTATCCTTTGGTTAACGTGCCCAATCTACTGCGTTTTAGCGCAGGTAGGGCATAGTCACCAACGGAACTTGATCGTTGGATTCACGGATTTTGAGGATCTTCGCGTCCCGCTATCTTATTTTGGGACGTTTTAGGGACAGATTTTCTCAATTTCGAGTGTCACAAACGAACTCGAACGCACATAATAGCCGGTTGGACGCATTTATTAGACAATTCCGCCCTCCCGAAGGGCCGCAATGGCGGAAAATCGTCAGTTCGCAGAGATAACCGGGTAACCGGCGAGCCATTCCGTGCGGCGATTCCAAATTTCTCGCCATTTGCCTTGCGCTTTTCCGGGTTCGTCCTGTGGGCCAGAAAGCATTCGAGATCCGACCATTCGTGAGAACGACCATAGCAGAAGCAACGCTCGCCCCATCACGAACGCCGGCGCGCTCCAATGCTTTCGCATCAAAGTCACCCGGCCGCGTGTGGTCTTTATCACTTTGTCGGTCCGTGTCGCCTCCGATGCACCGCCATAATGGATGAGCTCGGCCGTTGGCGTGATTGCGGGGCGGGCGCCATGCTCCCTCGCGCGCAGACAGAGATCCGCTTCTTCGGCATACATGAAGAATGTGAGATCGAAGCCGTTCAACTGCTTCCAGAGATCATGGTCGATCAACAGGAAACAGCCTGTGACGATATCGACAGAGGCCTCCTTATCGCGCGCCCAGTCTCCATAGGCTTCCGAGTTGAAAAGGCGACTGCGCGGGAACAGGAACGTTAGCCCCGTCGCGGAGCAGAAGAGGCTCCACAACGTCATCCGACGCCAACAGGATGTCGGATTGAGCCGCAAATCGCCGAACAACGTGCGTCCACCCCATATCCTGCGGCTAGGCTCCCGACGGGCGAAATCCATCACATTCGCCAGCGTCCGCTCGAACACCACCGTGTCGGGATTCAACAACAGGAGGTATCGGCCGGTCGCATGGGTTGCCGCAATATTATTGCCAGCGGCAAAACCGATATTGTCCGGGTTCGCGATAAGCCGCACTTGCGGAAAACGCTCACCGATCGCCTCGGCCGAGCCATCGGAGGAAGCATTGTCCAGTACGATCACTTCGAAAGGCGCATCGGGCGGAAAGCGCAATACGCTCTCGACAGCCGCAAGCGTCAGTTCTCGCGTATTGTAGCTTATGATCAGAATGGACAGCCCCGATTCCGTCATGGCTTCCGCGCTCCGGTTCAATTCGCCACTCGCCGTCATTCATTCCCCTCCGACGCAAACTGCGGCTCTGACCGTGTCCATCGGCCCCAGAAAGGAATGGGCCAGTTCGCTATTCTCCTTCGATCACTGACGGTAGCAATTACGGGCGCGCCAGACGCAAATTCGAGATCGCCGCCGCTGCGCACGCGAAGAGAAAGGAATTCGACCAGAAGCGCTGCGATGATGCCCAGCACGGCCCCGAGGGCGATCGATCCACCTATAACCAATGGCAAGTTGGGAAAAGATGGCGCCGTGGGAGCAATTGTTTCGCCAAAGGGCGTGAATTCCGCATTCGTGATATTTGCCTCACGCCGAAGGCCTGCGGCCTTTTCCATCACCTTCAGATATTCGTCTTGCTTGAGTTCGATTTCCTGCTGCATCAGCTTGAGCCGCTCGAGATCATTGCGCTGAGCGGTCACGCGCCCTTTTTGTTGCTCGATCTCCGCATTCAGCTTTGCCACGTCGATTCCGGCTGAAGACGCAGGCCCTTTGTCAGCCTCGCGAGCGGCTTGCGCCATGAACACCTGTCGCTGACGCAGCAATGCCTGAAAGCCTGGATGGTTGGGACCCAAGGTCGTCGCCGCCTGCGCGATCTGCTGATTAACGGTATCGAGTTGGGCCTGAATGGGCGACAGGGATCGGACGTTTGCAATGCTGGATGGCATAGCCGCCGCGACACTTCTCTCCATCAATGCGGCAAGCTTTGTGCTTTCGAGATCAGGCCGCGAAGGCTGAAAAATGATCCCACTGGCTTTGGCGAAATCCGCCTGCTCTCGTTCGGCCCTTCTCAGCGCGGCAAGCGTCTCGTCACCTTGTTGACGAAACCAGTCAGCCAGGCGGCTCGCTTCCTGGCGCCGGATTTCAAGACTGCGCTCGATATAGGTCGCCCGGATCAACTCGGCGAGCCCTTTTGCCCCTTCCGGAGTTGTCGAGGTGTGGATGATTTCGAGGATGTTACTGCCCGGAATCAGCCGGACGCCCGTCGAGCCGCTAAGTCCGTCAGCCAGCCAACGCTGGATGTCCCGCCCCTCTCCATTCGTTGCTTCGGCATATTGCTGAACGATCGCAGGATTATTGGCCCAGCCGATCTTGTCGACCACCGCACCCATCGTCTGATAATCCGTGATGAGCGCCGCCTGAGTGCTGACATAGGCTTCCAGAAAATTGTCCGACACGCCTTCTCCCGTTGTCGGATCAGCCGCCATGGCATCAAGCGTGACGCGAGCGCGCGCTTCATATCGCGGGGGGAGCAGGAACAGTGCGACCACCACCGCTCCCAACAGGCAGCTGAACAACGCCACCAATATGATAAGGCGACGGGCAAACATTATCTGGAATAGCTGGGTCAGGCTCACGCTATATTCTTCCGCTGCACACCGGAGTGGTTTGAATGCCGCCACCCCTCGAATCGCCCTGAGCGATAGCGCATTCAATCGGAACTGTGCTGGCTGACATATATGTCGTTTTGCTTAATTCCAGCGACCGGATTTTTTCCGATTTGTCGTCTTTGTCAGCGGAATGGATGGTGCTAACGCCAATCATAGGAAGATATCTTACCTCCATCACGCAATTCCAACGGACCGGGTGCCAATTCGATAGCGCGTTGGTCCGTCATGTTCTCAAGGGCAACGAGTTCGTGCCAATATTCAGAAGGTTGTTCCTTGTCAGCTTCTATAGCGGCTTTGGCATAGCAGCATCCTTCGCGCGCGGCATCCTTCTGGCCCGCATCCTCGGCACCGACCAATTCGGTCTGGCCGTCATTCTCATTTCGATCCTGGGCGCGATGGATTTATTCGCAGATGCCGGCATCGATCGGTTCGTCATCCAGAACCGCTTCGGCCATCGGTTCGATATGATGCGGACTTCGCACGCTTACCGGGTCTTCGGGTCCGGCATTGTCGGCGGCGTTGTGCTGATCCTGTCCTATCCTTTGGCGCTGATCTTCAACCACCCCCCAATGTGGTCCGCGATTGCTATCTTGAGCGGCGTGATCGTCTTGCGCGGCTTCGTGAATCTCGATTACAAGCTTGAGCAACGGCAGCATCGCTTCGGTGCCGAGACGCGAATCGACATCGCCCGCTTCACGATCGAGTTGCTGGTCCTGCTCTGCATTGCGCTGACAACGAAGAGCTATTGGGCAGTAGTCATCGGCGCCTATGCAAACGCCTTCGTCCACTTGCTGATCAGCCATGTCATGGCACGGGGGAAATATAGCTTCATCCCCCGGCGCAGAGTCGTCGGTCTGGTGGCCCGATTCTCCACGCCCATATATATCAATGCCGCTCTATTGTTTGCGGCGATGCAGGGTGATCGCCTGGTCGTGGCGGCCAGCTTCACCAGCCATCAGCTTGCCCTCTACGCGGCCGCCTGCGCCCTCGGTCAGGGTGCAATCGCGCTGCTGGGCAAAGTGATCATGAATGTGTTCCTACCCGTTTTTTCGAGCGTCTCACAGCAGCGCGAGAAAGGACGCATTATCGTCAACCGAATTGGAATGTTGCTGATCGCCGGCTCGGTGATCTTCGTTGTTGCATTGACGATCGCCGCTCCGCCGCTGGTGACCCTGCTCTACGGGCCCGAATATATCGGCCTTCGCGCCATCATTTTCGCGTCCGCCATCGTTCAGATGATTCAGATCGAACAGGCCTGGCTCACGACCCTGTTGATGGCCAATGGACTGACCCGGGAATTTCCGAAGATCACGATCATGCGCGCAATCGCGTTTCCGATCGCCGTTGTCTTTGCATCATGGGGTTTGGACATTTTAGCCATTCCGCTGGCATTCGCGATCGGAACATTGTTTTCGCTAATCATGTCCTACCGGGCTGCAATCCCTTTGAAACTTATCCACCCTTATCTGATGGTAGTTTCATTCATGCGCATTGCCCTTGCCATCGCGGCGGTCGCTGTGCTGATCGTTACGTAGAAGTTCCCAGGGTATCAAACAGGGCAGTTCCGTGAATTTCAGAGAACAAATCAAAAGATACGCGCCCTCGATCGCCAAGAGCGCGTTTATCGGCGCGCGTTCGCGCTTTGCTGCCCCGCCATTGGAGGAAATAAAGGTTCACGACTATGCAGCCCTGCCCGATGCGGGGAGCGAACCCAGATTGAACCTTGTCATTCCCAGCGTATCGGCGAATGCCGCCTTTGGCGGGGTAACGACAGGCATTGATGTCTTTCTCTCTCTGGCGGCCGAAGCGGGATTCCAACTTCGCATCCTGCTAGATGATTTTGAATCCGAACGTGATCGCAAGGCCGTCGACAAGCGCGCAGCCAAACTGGGCCTTGATTCCACCCGGATCGAGATTGTGCCGCGATCACGCGAAGTGCCTCAGGTTCCGGTGCGCGCTCGCGATCTCTTTCTATCCTATAACTGGTGGCTAACGCTGAGCCTGACCGGACTTGTCGAGCAACAGGCGAAGATCTTTGATCGCCCGCTGCTGCCATTACTGCCGCTGATCCAGGAATATGAGCCCGCCTTCTATCCCTTTTCATCGACCCATATGATGGCGCGGCTGGCTTTTGATTCGCTCTGGCCCACCTGGGGGATATTCAACAGCTCCCTGCTCTATGACTATTTCATCAGCCAGAAGCATTCTGTCGACCGCGCCTACATTCTCGAGCCGAAACTGTCCGATGACCTTCGTCAATTCCTTGATGCCGGCACCAAGAAGAAACGAAGAATCCTCATTTACGGACGGCCCACGGTCCAGCGGAATTGCTTTTCGTTGATCGAAGCGGGTCTCGCACAATGGGCAGCGACTGACCCTCAGGCACGGAATTGGGAATTGCTGTCGGCTGGCGTGCAGCACAAGCCCATTCCCTTGGCGAATGGGCAAAGTCTACGATCTGTCGGCAAGCTGTCCATGGATGACTATGGCAAGATGCTTCAGGACACCGCCATCGGCGTTTCCCTGATGTCATCGCCGCACCCGAGCTATCCGCCCCTGGAAATGGCGCATTTCGGTATCCGTACGATCACCAATGCCTTTGCGAACAAGGATCTATCCCAGACGCACGGTAACATCGTGTCGCTCCGCGACGTTCGTGCGCCTGCCATCGCGCAGGCGATCGGCAATGAATGTCGGGCCTTTGATGCCAACCCCGCCGAAGGCTGGAATCACTGCAACCCCGACAGCAGCTTCCTGAAAACCGGACCATTCGATTTCATCGAGACGCTCGCGCGCGACATGGCGGCTGTCGTCAAGTGACCACAGGAGCCGCGATCGGCGCAGGCCGTAACAATGGCTTCAACAGTATCCGCCTAGTCGTGGCGATCGCAGTCTCGTTTCGCATTCCTTCGTCCTCACAATAGGTACCGAAGCGACAGAACCGCTGTTCGGCTGACACGGGAACGGACATCCTTCGGCTCGGTCGCCGTCGCCGCTTCTTCATGCTCAAGGGTCCAGAATCTCGGCGGCGCCGCGTTCCTATCGCAACCTGTCTGGCCTGTTCTACTATTATGGCGCGGGCATGCTCAATCAAGCGCGCGCCCTTGCCTCTACCCGCATCAAAATAGTGACGCTCAATCGAACGAGACCAGCCGCCCAGTCCGGGACGGCTGGCCCTGAAAAGGATTTACTTCGCAGCCGGTGTGGCGGCAGCTGCCGGCGTAGCAGAAGCACCGGCCTTCGGGGCATCCTTCGGCGGCGCAGGCGGAGCGTAGCCCGTCTGATACTTCACCGAATCCCGTGCCTTCTTGATCTTTTCGTCGAACTGCTTGCTGGCGCTTTCGGAAAGTTCACGTCCCTGGAGCTGACGCGTGGCGTACTGAGTGGCTTCATCGCCACCGAAAGGCACGACGCGCGCTTCCTTGATGCGGTTGGCCAGGACGACACGTCCGGTCGGGATCAGGAAAACTTCACCGGCGGGCAGACGGTTGATCTGGGCAAGCAAGCCCGGATTGGCACCGATCGTGTCGAGCTGAGCCGGAGCGCGGCGATACTTGATGCCGTCTTCCTTCAACCGCTGCTCGATCTGATCGAGCGTGTCAAGCGGCTCATAGGCGGCCAGACGGCTGATGTCTTCGGGTTGCTCGAACTGGATCTGATCGATTTCATAGATCTTGCGCTGGGCGAAAAGATTGGGGTTATCGCTGATGAATTTTTCAGCATCGGCGCGCGTGGGCTGGGGAATCTTCGATGCAACGTCACGCTGCAGCAATTGAACGAGCAGCGCCTCATCCGCGCGGCGTTCCTGAAGAATATACATCGGCGTCTTGTCGATGCCCTGTTCGCGCGCGATGTTGGCGAGGATACGGCGGTTGATGATCTGCTGAAGTGCGGCCTGCTCGACCGCCTTGCGCCGATCGCCGGAAGGCAGGGCGACGCCTTGAAGCTCTGCATTCAGTTCATGGACCGTGATATCCTGACCGTCGACGGTCGCAACCACCTGGCCCTTTTCCAGCTCCTTGGGGGCGCCGGACTTCGCGCCGCTCCCACCGCAGGCTGCCAGCGTCAATGCCGTGCCGATCATTAACGTCGTCGCAAAAGCCTTACGCATAAATGCCCTCTCTGTTCGCATCGATCAAAAGGAGCGCCCCCAATCGACCATCCTGTTTCCGTATATGCTCCGGCGGGACCGGATCAAAATGAAAAGAGTGTTAAGCAGAGGAGTTCCGCGCATTGCCACTATGCGTGCGTGCTATTCCGGGACAAGGAATGCAAATGAGTTCGACGATTCCCGCAGCCGCGGAAACCATGAAGGGGAACCCACCCCACCGACTCCGCTTGTGCCTTGCCGCATCGGGCGGGGGCCATGTGCGCCAATTGCTCGATCTGGAACCGGTCTGGCGCGACCATGACTATTTCTTCGTGACCGAAGATACCGCGCTCGGCAGAAGCCTGGCCAGCAAGCACCCCGTGCGTTTTGTCGATCATTATGCACTGGGGCAGGCGCGGCTGGGCAAGGGCTTTGCCATGCTGCAGAGCGCTGCACGCAACCTGTTCCAGTCGGCGAAGATCATTCTGGCTGAACGTCCGGATGTGGTCATCAGCACCGGCGCCGGCGCGGTGTTCTGGGCCGCGCTGATCGCACGCATTCTGGGCGCGCGCTTCATCCTGATCGACTCCTTCGCGCGGTTCGACAAGCCATCGAAATTCGCACGGATTGCACGTCCATTCGCGACCCGCACGATCGTGCAGTCGGCGCCCCTGAAGGCAATCTGGCCCGATGCCGAACTGTTCGACCCCCTGAAAATACTCGATACGTCGCCGCCGCTCAAACAGCCCCTGCTGTTCGCGACGGTCGGCGCAACGCTGGGCTTTCCGCGGTTGGTCGAGGCCGTGCTCGACCTGAAGCGACGCGGGGTTCTGCCGGAACGGGTTGTCGCGCAAGTTGGAACTGACGCCCCCCTGCCCGCACCTCCCGATGGTGTCGAGATCGTGGAAGCCTTGGATTTCGACGATGTGCAGGCATTGCTGCGCGACGCCGATATTGTCGTCTGCCATGGCGGGACAGGATCCCTTATCACCGCGCTTCGTGCCGGATGCCGAACCATATCCATTCCGCGCAGGTTCGATCTGGGCGAGCATTATGACGATCATCAGGAGGAAATCACCGCAGCCTTCGCAGCGCGCGGTCTCATCCAGATGGCAAGGGAAGCGTCCGATCTGGAAGATGCCATTGCCCGTGCGCGGTCGAAAACACCGATATTGGCAACGACCGATCCGGTGGGCCTGATCGCTTATCTGCGCGAAACACTCGACAAGTGGGCAGACGCACGGCGCGCTAAGGCCTGAGCACGATCAGCCAGGTTTGCGGTTCCATTCAGCCGCCGCATTGCCCTGCTGCCCCGCCTGGGTGGACATCTCGCGAAAGCGATACCAGCGGATCCGACCCAACACGCCGATGCCTGAAAGCCGATCCGAGAAACCGGACAATCGATCGGAGCCAAGCATCTTGGCGGCGTGGGGAACCGCAGACAAAAGGACCGCAAGGCTGCGGGCCGTCCACGCCAGGCCCGATCCACCCCGTTCGCGATGATCGGCCAGTTCATGCGCAACATGGCGGCGCCACTTCGCCTCCAGATCGACGAAACGCGTGCGGGCCGGGTGATAGATGATCATGCCACTGCGATAACGAGCGGGATGTCCGCGCGCAGCCGCGCGATTGCCCCAGTCCAGATCCTCGGCAATGTTGATGCCGCCAAACGGTCCAATCCGCTCGAACACATCCCGACGCACCGCGAGATTGCCGGTTCCCGAAAAGCCCCGCCGTTCGATGTAGAGCTTCTGCCGATAGGCGAAGACCGATTCATAGGCCTCCAGCGGGGTCAACCGGGCGGGATCGACATAGTCGATGCGGACATCGCCCCCAACAACACCTGTGCTGGCCTTGTCAGCAAGTCCCGCAACGGCATTCTCGACCCAGCCGGAATCAGCGCGGCAATCCGCATCGATGAAGACGAAGATGGCGCCGGTCGCAGCGCCAGCGCCCTTATTTCGTGCATGGCCCGGCCCCGGCTTCGCCTCGTGCAGCAACTTTACTCGCGGATATTCACGAGCAAGCCAATCGAGAGATTCGGAAGATCCGTTATCGACCAGAATGATCTCGATCCGATCGGCGGGATAGGTCTGCGCCGCGAGGGAATCGAGGCACCGCCGAGCCGCCTCAGGCTGGTTGAGGTGCGGAATGATGATGCTGACGGCCGGCAAACCGACCTGCCGATCGGCCGCCTCCGTCATCGTCATCCCTTCGCGATTGCTGAGACAGGCTTGGCTTCTTCGAACGCACCCTCGCGGACCTGATCGCGGGCGATAAGCATCATCAGATAGACCGGCAGCGCCTCGTCCCGGAAGCTGTAGCGCGGTTCGCCATCTTCGCGATCATGCTCCAGAAGGCCTTCGGAGGCGAGTGCGCGAAGCCCTTCGTTCACGCTCGCCTCAGCCTGCTTGCCCGGCAGATGACGAGCGACATCCTCGAACTTGAACCATCCGTCAGGCGTGCTTGCAGCGCGTGCCGCAGCGGCGAGAATCCCGCGACGATCACCGCTGGACGACAGATGCCTGATCTGTTCGACGGTACGCCTGGAAACACGCCCCTCGGCCTCGTCGACAATCTTGTCCAACGCCTCGCGGATGTCGGCAAGCTGCACGGTCAGGCGGCCATCATCCAGACCGTTCATCGCGCTGTGGTGGCTGAGCAGGCGCGCGAGATAGGGCGAACCGTTCGACAGGACGCCGATCATCCGGATCGCCTGCTCGTCGAACCGCATACCCGCTGCGTTTTCGCCGATGCGGATCATCGCGCGCACTTCGTCCGACGTCAGGCGCGGCATCGGCAGGCCGATGACGTTACGACGAATGGAAGGAATGTAACCGATCAGTTCCTGCAGGTTGGATGCGACACCCGTCAGAACCAGCTGTACGCGTGCGGCACGATCGGAGAGGTTCTTGATCAGCTCCGCAACGCTCTGGCGGAATTCGGGATTCTGGATGCGGTCATATTCGTCGAGAATGATGATAACGCGCGTGCCGGTGATCTGCGCGCAGAGATCCCCCAGTTCCCGCGCATCGAACATGCCGGCCGGCAGACGATCGGCGAGCGTCGCGCCGCCTTCCGCCTCGGCGCCGGTCGGCGAGACGCTGCGCAGGTAAAGCTGCGGCACCTCCGCCAGGATCGCGCGGAAGATTTCGTCAAACTTCGACTGCGCACCGCAGGACGCGTAGATCACCATATAGCGCGAATCGCGGGCGATATCGGCGAGAATATGGACCAGCGAAGTCTTGCCGATGCCCCTCTCCCCATAGATCACGACGTGAGAGCGCTGCTCCTCCAATATCTCGATCAGTCGGGCGAGCACGCCCAGGCGGCCGGCGAAGCGCCCCCGTTCCGTTACGGGCTGGGCGGGCGTGAAGACGTCGCGGAGCAGCAATCGGGCATGAAGCAAGTCGCCCCGCTCGCCCTGTGCGACCGGGCGGTCCATCGCCGACGCCTTGAAGGTCGGAAAGGCCGGCTCGAAATGGGGGCCGCCGTCGTTCGCGCGTTCGCGAAGAGAGATGCGACGGCTGGTGACATCGGCAAACCGCTCCTCCGCATCACGGGGCACGGGCCGTTCCCGCCGCTTGAAGAACATACGCCTGAAGAGATCGCCTAGATAAGCCACTTTACTGCCTCAAAACACGCGGCGGACGCCGTCATTAAGGAATTCCCTGCCTTATCGATACGACGCAAGCGCCGTTTGGACTGGACAGAGCGCGGCGGACATCATCCCAACTTCTTGAACGGCTTGATCACGACCCAGCTATAGACAAGTACCGCGACAATTCCGAGGACGGCGAAGATGTGGTACCCTTCGTTGCCCAGATAGTTGGCGACGGCGCATCCTATCGAGGGCGGAAGGTAGCTGAGGATGGAATCCCTTGGCCCCGAATCGTCGACAGATCGTTGCAGGAACACAACAATCAGTCCCGCGAAGATCGCGATCGTTATCCAGTCATAGGGGGTTTGCATTGTCGCCCTTCTCGTCAGCCGGCATCATTTATCGAGCGGATTCGGCCCCATGCCGGACACTCTGGGACGCTATAATTGAAGAAGCCCAAAAGGAAGTTAATTTGCATCGCATCGAGCCGGTAACTAATTATTAAGCGACCATATTTACTATGTTATTTACATTAAACCGTTGAAATACATCAATTTTACCGGCGAGAGGGTGCGATCGGCCGGATTGCTTTATATTGCAAGATTGGCAAAGAATCGCTAGCGCTTTCAACAAGCAAAGGGCGGGTTTTCAGGGCTTTCCCTGATCCGTCGCGCCAAAAGGGGTGTAGCGCTTGAAAATCTCCTACTGCATCGGTTTCGCGCTGCTCGGCTGCGCCAGCGCCGCCTTCGCGCAATCGGCGCCGGAACGGCGCGTGAACCTGAGCGTGTCGAATCGGCTGACCTATGACACCAACGCACTTCGGGCGTTCGACCGGGGCGACGAAGACGATGACGGCAGCGGCGATTTCATCCTGTCGCCGGCAGTCAACATGGATATTCAGCTGCCTGTGGGGCGGCAGAGCGTGTTTCTGTCGGGCTCGCTCGGCTATGATTTCTACATGAGCAATTCGCGGCTCAATCGCGAAAATATCGGGCTGGCCGGGGGTGTGAACCTAGCCGCGGGAACACGGTGCACCGGCCTGTTGAGCGTTGATTACACGCGCGGGCAGATGGATGATCTGACCTTCATCGATGGCTTCGACCCGGACAATGTTATCGAAAGCCGTGGCTACAACGCGCGGGTTAATTGCGGCGAGGGTCAGGGCCTGACCTATGGCGGCGGCTATCGCCACATGGATTCGGAAAACAGCTCAATCCGGCGCGCGATCAGCGATTACCGTTCCGACACATTCGATGTGAGCCTGGGTTATTCCCGCCCCGCCCTCGGCACGATTTCGCTCTATGGCGCCTACACCAACACGACCTATCCCAACCGCATTTTCATTGGCCCCTCCGGTCTTCTGGAAGACGGGGTCGAGGTCTATAGCGCGGGCATTCGCGGCCAGCGCCAGATCGGCGCCATGTTGAGCGGCACGGTATCAGCCGGTTTCACCAAGGTAAAACCGAAGCTGCCGGGCGTATCCGATTTCACCGGTCCATCTTATTCCGCCAATCTGACCTTTACACCGGGCACGCGCATGCAATTCAGCCTTACGGCGGCGCGATCAGTTGACCAGTCGAATCTGTTGAACATCAGCTATGCCATCACCGACAGCATCGCGCTCGATGCGGAATATGCGATGAGCGATTCCTTTTCGCTGGTCGGCGGCGTCGGTTATGTGAAACGCCGTTTGGAACAGTCACCCGTCGAGGATGACTTGTTTACAGCAAACAATGATAAGAATTGGCGCGTGAGCGGGGGATTCCGCTACGCAGCCAATCGTCCGTGGTCGTTGAACGGCGACATATCCTACCTGAAGCGGGAATCTGACAATAATCTCTTCGATTATGGCAGCACCCGGGCGTCGTTGATGGTCGCATATCGTTTTTAGTAATAATTCGGCTTGTAATGACGACTGACCATATGAGGATTTTCATGGCGCACCCGAAACGACTGATGCTGGCGTTCATCGCGGCAATGACCGTGGCTACGGCTGCACCTGCGCAGTCTCCGCAGGGTCTGCCCCCCGGCGCAGCGCAAGCTATTGCAGCGCAAACCGGCCAGGCAACGGCGCCTGCCGCTGCAGCAGCACAGCCGGCTGCCTCAACCTCGACCGATGCCGGCTATGTCATGGGTCCGGATGATGTCATCGAAGTGGATGTCCTCGGCCAGCCTGAGTTCAAGACCAGGGCGCGTGTGCGGGCCGACGGCACCATCGCGCTGCCGTTCCTGGGGACCGTCCCGGTGCGTGGCGAAACGCCGGTCAGCTTCGCGTCCGATATCGCCGCTAAACTGCGCAGCGGCGGATATTATGCAAACCCCATCGTCAACGTCGAGATCGCTTCCTACGCCAGCCGCTATGTGGTGGTGCTGGGCGAAGTCGCGAGTCCCGGGTTGCAGCCCGTCGATCGCTCCTATCGCGTATCCGAGATCATCGCGCGTGCCGGTGGGCTGAAGCCGTCCGGCGCCGAATATGTCATACTCCGTCGCGAAACCGGCGAGGAGTTGAAGCTGCCCTTCGAAAAGCTCGCAATGGGTGCGGCAGCGGATGATCCGGTCGTCAATCCCGGCGACAAGATATACGTTCCCCAGATGGAGACCTTCTACGTCTACGGCCAGATCGCTGCGCCAGGCGTCTATGGGATCCAGGACGAAATGACGCTTCGCAAGGCTTTGGCGCGTGGCGGTGGGCTGACGCCGTCCGGTTCGGAAAAGCGGGTCAAGATTTTCCGCAACGGAACGCCCGTAAAAGCCAATTTGGAGATGCCGATCCAGCCGGGCGATGTGATCGTGGTTGGCGAACGGCTGTTTTGAGCCAAGCCGTTCCGAGGGAAGGATGTTGACGTGAGCCTGATCCAGTTCCTGCGTATCTTTTGGGCGCGGCGCGCTATCGTCCTTGCGGCGTTGTTCGCCTTCTTTGTCGGCGGCGTGGCGGTCTCGTTCCTGCTGCCGGCAAAATATGAAGCGCGGAGCCGCGTTCTGCTCGACGTCATCAAGCCGGATCCAGTGACCGGCCAGTTGATGTCGACGCAGTTTCTGCGCGCTTACATCAGCACGCAGATCGAGCTCATCAAGGACTATCGTACGTCCGGTCAGATCGTCGATCAGCTCGGCTGGGCAAATGATCCCGAGCATATCGAAGCTTACACAAAAGCCACCAACGGCCAGGGAACCGACATTCGCCGGTGGCTGGCCGACCAGATTGGCGAGAACACCGCGGCCAATCTGATCCAGGGGAGCAACATCCTGGAAATCACCTACACCGATTCCTCACCCGAGACCGCTCGGCAAATCGCCGACCTGATCCGCGGCACCTATATCGAGCAAAGCCTGGAAAGCCGGCGGGAAACCGCCGGCCGGACCGCCGACTGGTATCGTGAGCAATCCGACAAGGCCCTTGCCCTTCTGACGAGTGCCGAGAAGGAACGTAGCGAATTTGCCAAGGCGAATGGCATCGTCATCCAGGCCGACAATACCGACCTAGAAAGTTCGAAACTTGCCGCCTTGTCGACGCAAAGCGTGGTCGCGGATAGTATGCCGGCGCTTGGCGCCATGATGCCTTCGTCAACCAATACCCAACTCGACGCGATCGACCAGCAGATCGCGCAGGCGGCCGGAACGCTTGGCCCCAATCATCCGGTGTTCCAGGCTTTGCAACGCCAGCGGCAGGTGCTGGCGGCGGAAGTAGCGCGGCAGAAGGCGGCCATGGGCGGCCTTGCTCCGGCTGGCGCGACGGGCGCGCAAATCGAAGGCGCGTATCAGCGGCAGAAGGAACGCGTGATCGGCCAACGCGACAAGCTCGACCAACTCAATCAGATGCAGCGGGACATCGAGCTGAAGCGGGATCAATATCTGAAATCGATGCAGCGCGCTGCTGACCTCCGCCTTGAGGCCGATGTTGGTGAAGCAGGCATGTCTCCGCTTGGTACCGCGACTGCTCCAACGGAACCGGCCTCACCCAATCGGCCGCTCATCATCGTCGTCGCAACCGCATTGGGTGCCGGTCTTGGTGTCGTCATTGCTCTGCTCGTCGAACTGCTCGGCCGCCGTGTGCGCAGCGATGACGATCTGGAATATGCGGCAAGCGCGCCTGTGTTTGCGATCGTCGGTGACAGCCGCAATCCCAACGGCTGGATCCGCAAGCTCACACGTCTTCTTGATCGAAAGGGTGCGGCGCGGCGACGGTCGCTGGTGGAGGCTGGCGTATGACCGACGTTGATCAGGATACCATCGTGGACAACAGCATGGCCGACCAAGTCAATACGTCTCCCGAGACGGCCGAACAGCCGGATTATGAGATATCCGCGCTTCTCGCGACCGATTCGACCAGCATCGAGGCGGAAGCAATTCGCGGTCTGCGGACACGCGTCATGGCACAGCATGTTCGCGAGGGACGCCGGTCGCTTGCGATGTGCACGCCGAATGCAGGGTCTGGCTGCACCTTCATCGCGTCGAATCTGGCGCTCGCGATTGCCCAGATCGGCGTGAAGACTGTGCTGGTCGATGCAGACCTGAGAACGCCGGGCATTGCCGATATCTTCGGCATTCCAGCGGACAGCATTGGCCTGTCCGATTATCTGTCGGACCCACGCCTTCGCCCCGAAGAGATCGTGAATGCCGAGGTCGCGCCGAACCTTTCGGTGCTGACAGCTGGAACGCTTGCCCCGAACCCGCAGGAATTGCTGTCCGGCGACCGTTTCCGCACTATTGTCGATCAGATGATGCGCGAGTTCGAGCTGACGATTTTCGACACCACTCCGGCCAATAGCTGCACCGATGCGCAGCGCGTCGCGACCGTCGCCGGTTACAGCCTGATCGTTGCTCGCAAGCACAGGACCTTCGTCAGCGATGTGGCGACGCTTTCGAAGCTGCTTCGTGCTGACAAGTCGATCATCGTCGGCACCGTACTGAACGATTTCTGATGCACATGATGACCGCCTCGTCAGCCAAAGCCCGGAACTGGCCGGCGCTGACGCTTTCGGATTGGGTGCTCGCGCTCGGCCTTCTCATCATGCTGGTTCCGACGACGATCTCTTTGGCGTCGCAGGAATGGTCCCGGGAATCCGGTGTGCATGGCCCAATCGTGTTGGCAACGGGCCTCTGGCTGATCGCCCGTCGCAAGGACGAACTGCTGGCGGTTCAGACCCGCGGACAGGGCTGGGTCGTCGCGCTGATGCTGGCCGTCGCCCTGCCATGCTATGTCTTCGCCCGCGCGTTCGATTTCATCAGCATCGAAGTGGCGATGATGGGCCTGACCCTGCTTGCCGTCTTCTACAGCTTTTTCGGGGCGGAAGCCGTCCGCCGCTTGTGGTTCCCGATCCTTTATCTGGGCTTCGTCATTCCCCTGCCGGGATGGCTGGTCGACCAGATCACAGCGCCGCTCAAAACATATGTTTCGTGGAGCGCGACCCAGTTGCTCGAATGGGCCGGCTATCCGATCGCGCGTGAAGGCGTGACGCTCTACATCGCGCAATATCAATTGCTGGTGGAGGATGCCTGTGCCGGCCTCAATTCGCTCATCAGCCTCACGGCGATCAGCCTGTTTTACATCTACATCCTCCACAATGCATCGTGGCGTTATTCCCTGTTCCTGATCCTGTGGATCGTGCCGATGGCGTTGCTGGCCAATCTGGTGCGCGTGCTCGCGCTCGTGCTCATCACCTATTATTGGGGGAATGAAGCAGCGCAGGGCTATCTTCATTCAACGGCTGGGCTGGTCATGTTCGCGACCGCGCTTCTCGGCATTTTCGCGGTCGACAAGCTGATGTCGCCGGTCCGTAATTGGTTGGCGAGGTCTGCGACATGATTTCCAGGCGCAATGTGTTGATCGGCGGATCATGCTTTGTCGCGGCGGGAAGTGCCGCCGCGCTGACTCCGCGCAACCGGATGTCGCTGGTTCACGGCGCAAAGTTCGAGGACACGATCCCGCTTCAATTCGCCGGCTGGACCCGTCGCGAAACCAGCGCGATCGTCACTCCGGAGGACGAAAACAGCCTGTCGGCCCGGCTCTATAGCCAGACTCTGGGGCGGCTCTATACGCGTGGCGACAGCGATTATGTGATGATGCTGATTGCCTATGGCGACACGCAGAGCGACATGCTTCAGCTGCATAGGCCGGAAGTTTGCTATCCGGCATTCGGCTTCGACGTGACCCAAAGCAATCGAACCGACATCGCGCTGGGCAACGGCGTGTCGATTCCCGGCCGCTCGCTTACGGCCACCCTGCCCGACCGGACGGAACACATCACCTATTGGACGCGGATCGGTGAATATCTCCCCATCGATGGACATGAGCAGCGGATGATGAAGCTGCGGACGGCGTTTGCCGGTATCATTCCTGATGGCGTGCTGGTGCGTATTTCCAGCGCTGAGAACAATCCCACTGCGTCATTCGCGCTGAACCAGGAATTTGCGGCCGACCTGCTGGCGGCGACGCCCCCGAATATGCGCCCCGCGCTCATTGGAACTCAGGCGACGCATGCTCTCACCCAGAAACGTGCCTGATCCAGCATGGGCGACACGGGCCTAGCCTGTCTTCGTGGCCTCGACCGCCGCAACCAATAGTAAACGACCTGTATTCTATGCGGAAGCAGGTGGATCGAAACGATGCAGCCGAAAGAAACAACGGACTGTAGATGAGCAAGGTGCGGAGCAGATCAAATACCGAAAGCGCGAACGCGGCCGGGCAACCGACGGCGACGGGCGCGCTCGTGGAGAATTCGTCTTCGAAGGATATGGCCGGACGCACGCCCGTCTTGCTGGACGTGACGACATTCCTGCTGCGGGCTGCCGAGATCATTGTCGTCGCCGCATCCGCACTGATCCTGATTCTGACGGTTTTCGGGCCAATTCCGGACGGAATGTCCGCGAGCTACTTCAACGCCGCATTGATTGCCGCGGTCTTTTTCGGTGGACTGGCTGAAATCACCGGCTGTTATGACGTCGATATCCGGTTTTCCGTTCGTCAAGCCTGGGCGCGTGTGCTGACCGCCTGGCTGGCGACGGGCATGTTCATGTTGACGCTCGGTTTCCTCTTGAAGCGGTCGGAGGATTTTTCCCGCGGCTGGGGCATCGGCTGGTTCGTCCTCGGCGGCATCGGCCTGCTGGTGGTACGCGCCATTGGAACCGGCTGGATGCGGCGTATGAAGCGCCAGGGCGTGTTCAATCAGCGCGTCGCCATCTTTGGTGCGGCCTCGCAAGGCGACCGGCTCGCCAACTACATTCTGGGTAATGACAAGCTGACGATCGATCTTGTCGGCTTTTTCGACGATCGCACGCCAGATCGCCTGCCCCAGCGCGAAGTTCCTCTCGCCATGATGGGCAACCTGCATGACCTGATCGCCATGATCCGTACCGGCAAGATCGATCAGGTAATCGTGGCGCTGCCCTGGTCGGCCGAAACCCGGTTGCAGGAAGTGGTCGCGGCATTGGCCATCACACCGGTCCGCATTCGATTGGCGCCAGATCTTGCGAGCTTCGCCTTCGCACAGCGCCAGGTAGTCCTGCTGGGCGACCTACCCGTCATGACCCTGTTCGAACGACCGATTTCCGGGTTCGACCAGCTTTTCAAACGGGCGGAGGACCTTGTCCTCGCATCTATCCTCGTAATCGCTCTCAGCCCGTTGCTGCTGGTCACGGCAATCCTCATCAAACTGGACAGCCCTGGCCCCGTCTTCTTCCGGCAAGATCGGGAAGGCTTCAACAATCGCGCTTTCCGCATATGGAAATTCCGGTCGATGCGGACCGACCAGTGCGAGACGGATGGCATCCGTCAGGCGACGCGCGGAGACAAGCGCATCACCCGCGTGGGCGCCGTCCTGCGCCGCACCAGCATCGACGAGTTGCCGCAGCTGTTCAATGTGCTGTCGGGCGAAATGTCGCTTGTCGGGCCACGCCCGCACGCAGCCTCCACGCGCGCGGGCGATCGTCTGTTTACCGAGGTCGTGGCAACCTACGCCGCCCGTCACAAGGTCAAGCCGGGCATTACCGGATGGGCGCAGGTCTGCGGCTGGCGCGGCGAGACGGACACGGAAGAAAAGCTGCTCAAGCGCCTTGAATATGACCTGTTTTACATCGAGAATTGGTCTGTGATGTTTGACATCTATATCCTGATTCGTACCGCCGCGACCGCCATATTCCATCGCGCGGCCTATTAGCGCTGGAGGAATAACGGCACATGCCTTTGCTTGGGCCGGGTGACCCGCCACCGGTAACGATCGACAATCCGGCAGGCGCTTCTCCCTTTCTTCTGGTGGGCGACCATTCCGGGCGATCTGTCCCTGCGAGCCTTGGCCAGCTTGGCCTTGAGGAAGAACATTTCACGCGGCATATCGCGATCGACCTAGGTGTGCGCCACACCGGACTGGCAATGGCGGCGCTGCTCGACTGCCCCTTCATCCACCAGCGCTATTCGCGTTTGGTCATCGATTGCAATCGGGGGGCCGATTGGGAAACCGCAATCGTCGCCATGTCAGACGGAACGATCGTGCCAGGCAATGCCGCGCTTTCCAAAGCGGATCGACAGGCGAGGATCGATGCGATCCATCGCCCCTATCATGACACCATTGCCACCGAAATCCGCCGGCGGTTGCAGGAAGGCAAGCCGGTGGTTCTTGTCTCGCTGCACAGTTTTACGCCGGTCATGAACGATTTCCGGCGCCCCTGGCAGGTCGGCATCCTGCACGATGGCGGCGACACGCGGTTCAATCACCTGATGCTCGACTGTCTCAGGGAAGACGAGGCTCTGGCCGTGGGGGATAATGAGCCCTACCAGATGGCCGGGACCGACTACACCATACCCCATCATGCAGGAGGGGCGAACCTGCCCTATGTCGAAATCGAGGTCAGGCAGGATCTGATCAGCACCCTTGGCGACGCCGCGCGCTGGGCCGATTTCCTGTCGAGAACGGTGAAGACCGCTTACGCCCGCCTGACCGGCTAAATCCTGCCTAGCGCCCGATCCAATCGGCAACTTCGACTGCAATCTGATTGGTGGCCTGGTTGAGTGCGGCCCCCACGGGACCGGCTTCGATCCTGGACACAGGAACCTGCGCCTCGAAACGCCGCGTCTCTACCTGTTGCGGCCCGCGGACCATGACGGCGTCGTAAGTGACCACGGCGTTGTTTGTTGTCGCATCAACGCCAAAATTACTGAGCTGCCCCGTGATGCGCGCGCCCGGATCGACCGTCACCGCGCGCGGACTCAATACCGGCCGTCCCGTCCTTGCTTCGACGGTCTCCGCAAGCACGCGCTGGAACAGGCGGTTGGGCGCCTCCACCCACTGAGCGTCCTTCAGATAGGCAATCGTCGTTTCGTCGGATTTCACCGGCACGCGCGTCGTTGCGACCGCCTGCGGTGTCGACGGATACAGAATGACAAGCGCCCGACCCGCTTCAGCCGCAACGGTCTGCCCGGCCGCCACCTTCTGTGTCGAGGTGAGCGTCAGAAGCGAGGGCGGCGGATCCGCGGCAAAGCTTATGCAGCCGGCCAGCGGAAAGGCAGCAAGAAGGATAAGCGATCTGCGGATCATCTGGGGCCTCATGGCTTGTAATCGGGAAGTTTCGGGCTGCCCACCAGAGAGGAGGCGCCGCCCTGGTTGACCTTGTCGGCAAGTGAACTCAGCGATTCCGCCATGTCGCGCAGGTCGCGCACAAGGATGCCGAGTTCCGGCACCGTCTGTTTTGTCAGGGCCTGAACGCCCGGCCGGGCATCGGTCAGCATGGCATCGAGCGTGTTCATACTCTTGGTCGCCGCATCAACCGTCTTACGAAGATCGCCGACCAACGGCCCGACATCATTGGCAAGCACCTTGTCGGTCGTGTCGGCCAATTCGCCAATCTCTTGCGCGGCATTGCCTGCCTGCTCGATCGCCACCCGCGTCTGGGCGAGTGTCGCCGCAATTTCGGGTCCGCGATCGGCCAGGGAGTCGCTCAGGCGATTCACATTGTCCAAAATGCCCGCGATCGACGCCTGGTTGCGGTCGGACAGCAACTCGGTCAACCGCTCGGTCAGGGATGTCAGGCGCTCAAGCAGCTGCGGCGCGCTGTTCAGCAGTTCGCCGAGAGCGCCCGGCTTGGTCGGAATCGTCGGCACACCGGCCGGGCCGATGTCGGTAATCGGTGGCGCGCCCTTGACCGCGCCATCGAGCTGGATCTGGGAAACGCCGGTAAAGCCGACGCCCTGGATCGTCGCGGTCGTGCCCTGAACGACCGGCACATCCTCCTGCACCGAAATACGGACGCGGACGAACTCAGGATCGTTCTTCCAAAGCGCGATCTCCTTCACCTGCCCGGAAGGAACGCCGGAAAAACTGACACCCGATCCCTTGGCGAGCCCTTCGACGGACTGTTTGAAAAAGATGTCATATTCCTTCTCGCTCCCGCCCGACACGCGCGCCAGCCAGACGACGGCGATTACGACCGCCAACAGCAGCGCCAGGACGACGCTGCCGACGAGAACTTGGTTGGATCGGGTTTCCATTTAGCGCTTCCCGCCCTTCTTCTGGTCCGGCTTCTCGGCCGCGGCGAGCGCCATGCGCCCACGTGGCCCGTTGAAATATTCCTGAATCCACTCATGGTCCAATGCGAGCAGCTCGTCGATCGTTCCGACGGCGATCACTTTCTTGTCGGCAATGACCGCGACGCGATCACAGATCGTGTGGAGCGTGTCGAGGTCGTGAGTGATGAGAAACACCGTCAGCCCCAGCGTCTGCTGAAGCTCCAGTGTCAACTCATCGAATGCCGCGGCGCCGATAGGATCGAGACCCGCCGTCGGTTCGTCCAGGAACAGCAGATCCGGATCGAGCGCCAATGCGCGGGCTAAGCCCGCACGTTTTTTCATGCCGCCCGACAGCTCAGAGGGATATTTCGGCCCGGCATCGGGGGGAAGACCCGCCATCACCACCTTGTAGGCGGCGATTTCATCCAGCAGCGTTCCGGTGATCGCGGGATAATATTCGCGCAGCGGCACCTGAACATTCTCGGCGACGGTCAGCGTCGAGAAAAGCGCACCGCCCTGGAAAAGGACGCCCCAGCGTTTGCGGATGTCGATGGCTTCGGTGACGTCACGGCCGATCATCGGTTCGCCGAAAACCTCGATTTCCCCTGCCTCAGGGACCTGAAGGCCGATAATCGAGCGCATCAGCACGGATTTGCCAGTGCCGGAGCCACCCACAACACCCAGAATCTCGCCCCGCCGCACATCGAGATCGAGGTCCTCGTGAACCACCTGCGTCCCGAATGCGTTGCGCAGGCCGCGCACGCAAATCACGGTCTCACCGGGTTCCACCTCATCGTCGATTTCGGCGTCGCTCATATCCAGCCGATCCAGGTGAAAAACACGGCAAAAAACGCATCGAGGACGATGACAAGGAAGATGGCCTGCACTACGGCGGCGGTCGTCCGCATACCGACTTCCTCAGCATTTCCTTCCACCTGCATGCCCTGGAAGCAGCCTGCGAGCGCGATGATCATGCCGAACACCGGCGCCTTGACCAGCCCGACATAGAGATCAGTGATCGGCACCACCTCACGGATACGCTGGACGTAGGTGACGGGCGGGATGTCGAGCGACACCCAGCACAGGAAACCGCCGCCGATGATCGCGACCACGGACGAGTAGAAGCCAAGCAGCGGCATCATCACTACGGAGGCGATGACACGGGGCAGCACCAGCGCCTCCATCGGCGACACACCGATCGTGCGCATCGCATCGATTTCTTCGGTCAGCTTCATCGTGCCGATCTGCGCGGCAAAGGCCGATCCCGATCGGCCGGCGACCATGATGGCGGTCATCAGCACGCCAAGCTCACGAAGCGTGATGCGTCCGATCAGGTTGATCGTGAACACCTCCGCGCCGAACTGCCGAAGCTGCACCGCGCCCTGCTGCGCGATCACGATACCGATCAGGAAGCTCATCAACCCGATGATGCCAAGCGCCGAGACACCGACCACTTCGAACCGCTGAACCACGGCATTGAGCCGGAATCGCTTGGGATCGCGCAGCACCGAAAGGCTGCTGATGACCATTCCCCCGAAGAAGCCGAGCAGGCCGAGCAATGTGCGCCCGGCCGCGATCGTCGCGGTGCCGATCTCGCCCAAGACACGGAAAAATGGGGACGTCCGGTCCGGCCGCATCCGCACCGGCTGATCCGCTTTCTGGATCTGATCGAGCAAGCGGGTGGCGTCTTCGCTGGCGCCGACGATTTCCGCTTTGTGATCAAGCGCGAGGCGATGGATTATCCATGCCCCGACGGTATCGATCCGTTCGATCTCGCCAAGATCGATCTTCTCGACCGGCATGTCCCGGGCGCGAACCCTGTCGTACAGATCGCCGATCTGCGCCAATGTGAGCGAGCCGGTGAAGCGGAGCACCCCCGCCTCCCCCTGCCGTTCCTCGACGAAGTCAGCCGACATGGTCATCATTGGCGTTAGTGGGGCATATTCGCTGGATCGGCAACCCGTTAAGGCGATAGGATGAATGGATGACATCGCTTGCCATCTACGACATGGACCGCACGATCACGCGTACGGGAACCTATTCACCCTTCCTGATCTATGCCGCGCGAAGGCTGGCGCCCTGGCGGCTGATTTTCCTGCCGATCGCGGTGATGGCGGCGCTTGCCTATGTGATGAAGCTCATCAACCGGGGAACGTTGAAGGAATTCAACCAGCGCCTGATGCTGGGTCCAATCCATCCCGACCGGCTGAAGCCTCTGGTGGCTGGTTTTGCGCAGCAGACGATGGACAGGAACGTCTATCCTCAGGCGATCGATCGATTGGCGGAGGACAAGGCGGCGGGCCGGCGGCTGGTGCTGGCGACGGCTTCATACCGGCTCTATGCGGCCGGAATCGCGGAGAAGCTGGGTTTCGACGACATCATCGCGACCAACAGCATGATCGGGCTGGACACGCGCATCCTGCCAAAGATCGATGGTGAGAATTGCTATGGACCTGCCAAGCTCAGGATGATCGAGGCCTGGCTGGTCAAGGAAGGGATCGATCGGCGGGACACGCACATCCGCTTCTATTCCGATCACGCATCCGACGCGCCCGTACTCGAATGGGCGGACGAGGCCTTTGCGGTAAATGCGCACGACAGACTGCTGCGGCTCGCCAAGACGCGCGGTTGGGAGGTGATCGACTGGCGCTGAGCGCCTATCTGGGGCGTTATGATTCGCTTCACGCAGAATTTCATCGGCGGCCGACGTGTCGATCCGCTTGGTACCGAGGTCATCGAGGTACGCTCGCCATATGACGGCGAGCTTGTCGGGATCGTGCCCGCCGCGGGCAAGGCGGACGTCGATCTTGCTGTCGCCGAAGCGCGCCGCGCGTTCGACACCGGTCCGTGGCCGAAAATGGAGCCGCACGAACGGCAGGCGATCCTGAAGCGATTTGCCGATCTGCATGCATCCCGGGAAGCCGAATTCGCGGCCCTCATCTCGCGCGAAAACGGATCGCCCATGTGGTTTGCACAGGTCGTTCAGGAGGGCATCGCCCCCCAGAGCGCAGCTTATCTGAATGCAGCCGCCGATTATCGCTGGGAGGAACGGCGTGCCGCCTTTCCGCATGGGGAGAGTATCTGGCGGCGCGAACCGCTGGGCGTGGTCGCCGCGATCATTCCATGGAACGCGCCGCATCAGTCCGCATTGGCGAAACTTTTCCCCGCCCTGCTCGCCGGCTGCACCGTCATCTTGAAGTTGGCACCCGAAACGGCGATCGACGGGCAGTTCTTGGGCGAACTATTCGCACAAGCCGGTCTGCCCGAGGGGGTGCTCAGCATTCTGGCGGCTGAGCGGGATGTCAGCGAGTATCTAGTCGAGCACCCGGGGGTCGACAAGATCGCCTTCACCGGATCGACGGCGGCGGGAAAGCGCATCGCGGCGCTTGCCGGCGCGCAGCTAAAGCGCCTCAGCCTCGAACTCGGGGGTAAGTCGGCAGCCATCCTGCTGCCCGATGCCGACTTGGCAACCACAGCGGCGCCGCTTCGCTATTCTTCGTTCGCGAACAGCGGCCAATCCTGCATCGCCCAGACCCGTATCCTCGTGCACCGGCCACAGCATGACCGCTTCGTGGAGATGATGAAGGCGATCGTGGAGGCGATGAAAGTGGGCGATCCTGCCGATCCGGAAACATTCATCGGCCCTCTGGTCGCAGAGCGGCAGCAAAAGCGTGTTACCGGCTATATCGAGTCCGGCATTGCCGAAGGCGCGAGGGTCGCGATCGGCGGCCTTGGTATGCCGCCGGGGCTGGATACGGGCGCTTTCGTCCGCCCCACGCTGTTCGCCAATGCCCATAACGACATGCGCATCGCCCGCGAGGAGATCTTCGGGCCGGTCGTGACCGTCATCCCCTATGTCGATGAGGAGGAAGCTGTTCGGATCGCCAATGATTCACCCTATGGCCTCGGCGGCTCGGTATGGACGGCGGATGCGGAGCGCGGCCTTCAGGTCGCGCGGCGGATCAGGACGGGCACCTTCGCGGTAAACGGCGCCTCCCGCGATTTGTCCGCACCTTTTGGCGGTTTCAAGCAAAGCGGCATCGGTCGCGAGTTCGGGAGAGAGGGAATTGGGCCCTATGTGGAGCTGAAGACCATTTCTCTCTGACGTTGTTGCGAAAAAACTTGTGCTTCAGGCGTGACTTTTCCTGACCAACCGGAAAGGTACGAGCAACAAGGCGCTCCTATCAGCGCATTCCATGTCACGTCTCTTCGCTATTCTTTTCACCGCGCTTCTCCTTTCCACCAATGCGCGCGCTGAAACTCGTCACGATGAACAGGTCTGGGTCAATCTGACCTCAATGGGGCCGATCTCGAAAAACCTTGTCTACTTCGCGGAAATACAGCCCAGAACCGGTGATGGATCATCACGCCTCGATCAGCTGCTTCTGCGCGGTGCACTGGGCGTAAAGCTGGGCTCCAACCTCGTTCTTTATCAAGGTTATGCGCATGTGGTCGTCCCCGTAGAGGCTGGCCGCGACATAAATGAGGAACGAAGTTTTCAGCAACTCAGCTGGACGATCGGCCAGGTGATGGGTGGTGAGCTTTCCTCACGTACGCGATTCGAGCAGCGCTGGCGCTCCGATGGCGACGAGATGGGATGGCGGCTACGCGAAATGCTTCGCTATGAAACCCCGCTGAAACCCGGGACCTATGGGCCAAGCGCGCTGATCTATTCCGAGCTGTTCGTGGCGTTTAACGATACCGATTGGCGCGCGCGGGCGGGGATGGACCAGATGCGTAATTTCATTGGCCTGGAAATCCCTGTAGGTGGCGCATCGACAATCGAGGCCGGATATCTCAACCAATTGGTCAATCAATCCGGCAACAATAGCCGGATGAACCATGTTGCGTCGCTGACGCTGTTCTTCCGCCACTGAGTTCAGACATTCTTCGGCCGTTTCACACCGCCTTCAGCGCATTCTCGCAGTCCGCGATCAGATCGTCGGCGTCCTCTACGCCAATCGAGATACGGACCAGATTGTCGGTGATGCCAAGCGCTTGTTTGCGGGCGTCCGGCACCGACAGGTGCGTCATGCCGGCGGGATGGCTGGCGAGCGTCTCCGTGCCGCCGAGGCTGACGGCGAGCTTGGCGATGCGCAGTGCGTCGAGGAACGCGAAAGCCTCCTTCTCCCCGCCCTTCAAATAGAGCGAGAAGGTGGAGCCGGCGCCAGTGCAATGACGGGCATAGATGTCCGCCTGCCGCTCCTGCCCTTCCGCTCCCTCGAGGAAGCCGAGATAGCCGACGCGTTCCACCTTCGGATGATCACGCAGGAAGGTGCAGACCTTCAGCGCATTCTCGCCCGCGCGTTGCATCCTGAGTTCCAGCGTCTCCAGGCTGCGAAGCAGCATCCAGGCAGTGTTGGGATCAGTGATGGTGCCAATGGTGTTGCGCATCGCCCGGATCGTGTCGATCAGGCTCTTGCGGCCAAGCACGCCGCCGGCGACGAGATCGCTGTGGCCCCCGGCATATTTGGTGAGCGAGTAGACGACCAGATCGGCCCCATGCTGCAGCGGCTTGTGCCACAGCGGGCCGAGGAAGGTGTTGTCGATCGCGATCGGCGGCGCATCCGGCCCGTCGCCGAAGATGGCATCGCGGCTGGCGCGCACGGCCTGCACGTCGACAAGCGCATTGGTGGGGTTGGCCGGGCTTTCGAGATAGATCAGCGCGACGCGTCCGCTGGCCGCCTTGCCGAGCACCGCATCGATCTCCTCTCGCGTGGCGCCTGCAGGGAAATCGAGCCAGTGGACGCCGAAGCGGCCAAGAACGCGGGCAATAAGCGTTTCCGTCGCGGCATAGAGCGGGCCGGAATGGACGACGGTATCGCCCGGCTTCACCATCGCCAGCAGCAGCGTCGCGATAGCCGACATGCCGGAGGAAAAGGTGAGCGCGTCTTCCGCATCCTCCCACACGCCCAGCCTGTCCTCCAGGATTTCCTGATTGGGACCGTTGAAGCGGGAATAGACGAGCCCTTCGGCCCCGCCGGGCCGCTTGCCGGTCACGCCCTCGAAATGGCGTTTTCCGGCCGCCGCGCTTTCAAACACGAACGTGGAGGTCAGGAAGATTGGCGGCTTCAGCGATCCTTCCGACAATGTGGGGTCATAGCCATGGCCCATCATCAGCGTCGAGGGCTTCAGCTTGCGCCCGCCGATCTTGTCGATGACGGGCTTCGGCTTCGCCCGGTGGGGCGCAGCGGTGAGTTCGGCTTCGTCCTGGGGTTCCATACGTATCGCCTTTGAAAAAATTGGAGTCGTTGGGACGAAGTCTAACGCATCCGATGGGCGATTGCCCCACCGATCAGGAGGTTGGATAATTCCGTGCCATGACTGGGGCGAGGGCCGGCAACGCCTCGGCACGCAGCGCGATCGCGTGGAGCCGGGGACAATGATCCTCGATCCATGCCCGGCCGGGAAACCAATTAGTCATCACCGTGACATAGAGGTCGAGGGCTGACGGCGTGTCACCCAATATCCACGGATCGGAACCGATTTCCGTCTCGAATTGCTGCCAGAGCGATCGACGAAACAGATCGACATTCTTCCGGAGTTGGTCGGGAGCGTCGGGCGCCCAGCGTTCGGGATAGTCCCGATAGGTGAAGGTCGGATAGACAACCGATACAAACCACAGCAATCGGTTAAGGAAAGCGGCTCGATCTTGGTCATCCGGCTGGGGTGCAAGCCCAGCCGCCGGATGGCTGTCGGCCAGATGGAGAATGATGGCGGCGCTTTCCGTCATCACCATGCCGTCCGGCAATACGAGCGTCGGAACGCGCGCGAGGGGATTGACCGCCAGCAGCTTTTCCCTGCTGGGGCCAGGCTTGTCGAAGCCGTCGACATTGATGAAATCGAAATCGATCCCGACCCAGGCGAGCGCGCATTCCGCTAACGTCGATCCCCAGCCAGGAACGCCATAAAGCTTCCAGCGCATGCTCAATCCTTCTCCAATCCGATCAGCGAAATCTGGCGGCCGTAATCGGCTTCGCCCCGATGCGTGCTGCGTCGGAAGCTGAAGAAACGATCCGGATCGGCATAGGTATCCAGCCCCAGGCATTCCGCCCGGCCGATCCCTGCCCCGGCCAGGCGCGCGGCGACATAAGCCTCGATGTCGAACTGATGATGTCCGGGGCGCCCGGCGGAAAAGAAGCGCTCATTGGCTGGATCGGCGTCCTCGAACCGGCGGAGGAAACCGTCATCCACCTCATAGGATGCGCGGCCGATGCATGGGCCGATCGCCGCGACGATCCGTTCTCGCTCCGCACCCAGCGCTTCCATCGCGGCGATCGTGCTGTCAGTGACGCCCGCAATCGCGCCCTTCCAGCCGGAATGTGCAGCGCCGATCACACCGGCCTGCCGGTCGGCGAACAGCACCGGCACGCAATCGGCGGCGAGAACGCCCAGCAGCATACCTGGCCTATTCGTCACAAGGGCGTCGGCATGAGGACGCTGATCGTCGTCGAAGGGCGCGGCGACCGTCACGACATCGGCGGAGTGAACCTGATAGAGTGTCGCGAGCGCCGCGTTCGGCAACACGGCCTCAACCGCCCGGCGCCGGTTTTCCCCGACCGCCTCGCGATCGTCGCTGGAACCGAAGCCGACGTTCAGGCTGGCAAAAATCCCGCTCGACACGCCGCCGCGACGGCCAAGAAAGCCGTGGGGGATGCCCGCCAGCACGTCCGCGCGAATAACCTCGACATCGCTCATGCGAAGCCTTGTGGCACAGGCCAGCCCGGCGCGACCAGCGCCATTGCATGGAAAAGGCGGCCCATTGCCTGCTCTCCGGTCAAGCGATCAAGCGCAATGGAGATGGATTCCGCTTCCGCTGGAACCGCCTTCGCGAGCGCCGCCGCCCGCTGGCCGATGCCCAGTCTCAGCAACCATTCGCCCTGCCCCGCCGGCCCAAATACATGAACGCCGGTCTCACGCGCCGCATCCGCCAGCGTCGTGAAATCGACATGGGCGGTCAGGTCGCGTTCGCCTGGCTCCTCGAACGGATTGGCGAATTCATGATGTTTGACGGCCTGCAGCGTGTCGCCGATCGCCGGGCCTTCATAACCATAATCGATGATGATGGCCGCACCCCCCTGCGCAACGATCCGGTCGGAAAGCGCCCGAATGGCGGAAACGCTGGCCGGTGATGTCTCGATGATGCTTCCCGGCGCGGCATCGCGCAGCGAAGCGGGCACGATGGCGTCGAGTGGCTGCTTACCGGGGACCGGCAGGAAAAGCGTATCCTGGCACGCGACCATCCGTTCGGACCATCCATTGCCGCTGCGGATCAGTTGCCGGATCGGCAGGGCATCGAAGAACTCGTTGGCGACGACCAGCAACGGCACGTCGGTGGGCAGGGAGTCGATCGTCGCATGCCAGCGCGCGTCAGGGTGGCGCTTTTCCTGTTCCCCGCGCAGGACCGGGCTTAGTTCGACGAATTCGATGGATGGCGTCAGCCCCGCCTTCCCCATCGCGCGCAAGGCATCGCTGGCGAGCGTTCCGCGGCCGGGGCCGAATTCGACATAGCGAGCATCCGGCGATCCGGCGCGCTGCCAGATGTCGGCCAGGAACAACCCCACCATTTCACCGAACATCTGGCTAATCTCAGGCGCGGTGGTGAAATCACCCGCCGCGCCAAGCGGATCGCGGGTGGCATAATAATGGGCATTGGCGGCCGCCATATATTGGGCAACCGGGATCGGCCCCGCGAGCGTTATCGCGCGGGCCAGGCGTTCGGGCAGGAGTGATTCTTCAGGCGACGCTCTGTTCCCCGGCGACCGGCTCGACGCGCTTGCGCCGACTCTTGGCGGTCGCGATCAGATAAATCCCGACGATGATCATCGGCACGCTGAGCGTCTGCCCCATCGACAGGCCCCACCAGAGATGTTCGAGACCGGCATCGGGCTCGCGCACCATTTCGACCAGAAAACGGCTGAGGCCGTAGACCAGCGCAAAGGTGCCGACCAGCTTGCCCGGCTGGTATCGGGCCTGCGTCTTCCAGAACATGAACCACAGGATCGCGAACAGCATGATCCCTTCAAGCCCCGCCTCGTAGAGTTGGCTGGGATGGCGGGCGACATCGCCGCCGCGCGGAAAGACCATCGCCCAGGGCACGCTGGTCGCCCGTCCCCACAGTTCCCCGTTCACGAAATTGGCGAGGCGCCCGAAGAACAGGCCGAAAGGCGCACAGCAGGCGACATAATCATGGATTCGCAGCCAATCGAGCTTTTCTTTGCGGGCAAGCCACAGGATGGCGAGAACCACGCCGAGCACACCGCCATGCAGCGACATGCCGCCTTCCCACAATTTGAAGATATCGAGCGGATCGCGCAGAATTTCAGGCCGATAGAACAGGATATAGCCCATGCGCCCGCCGATGATGATGCCGAGCGTCGCATAGAAGATCATGTCGTCCGCATGCCGCCGGGCCATGGGCGCACCGGGTGCGGCAATCAGCTTCAGCAGATACCACCAGCCGATGATGATGCCCGCGATATAGGCGAGCGAATACCATTTGATCTGGAAAAAACCCAGGTCGAGGGCGACCGGGGACAGGCCCAGGCTTTCAAAATGTAGGGCCGACGCAGCGTCCGCAAGAATCGATAGGATCAAGACTTTCCCCCAGGGCTTTGGCCCTTCATAGTGCCCGTAAATCACAAGACCAAGAGGAAGAGGTGCCATGCCATCTACGCTCGACCTCCGAATGGACGTGATCACCGCGAAATTGACAGGCGCGGGCGGGCCGATGGCGATCGGCATGGTCGAGCAGGATGGCAGGATGCTGCCGGTCATTACGACCGCACCGCCCAGCCTTCCCGATTATTTCGCTCATTTTTGTGCGCAGCATGCCGACACGGAATTCCTTGTCGCCGGCGACGAGCGGCTGACCTTCGCCGAAACCTATGCACGGGCACGCGATGTCGCGGCGGCGCTGATCGCCTGTCATGGCGTCGAATCGGGCGACCATGTCGGCATCGCGGCGCGCAATGCCCCGGCATGGATCGTTCTCTACATGGGCATATTGATGGCGGGAGGCGTCGCGACGCTGTTCAATGGCTGGTGGCAGGGCGGTGAGCTGGTCAACGGCATCGTCGACAGCGGTGCGAAGCTCGTCTTCGCCGACCCGCCCCGTGCCCATCGGATCATCGACGCCGACCAGCGCCATCATTCGAACATCATGGTGATCGACGTCGCGCTGCCCATCGATGAAGCACTTGCACCGATCTTCGCGCAAGGGCGAGGCGACGGCACGCAACTGCCCGTCATGCACGGCGAGGACGACGCGACGATCCTGTTCACCTCAGGGTCGACCGGCCGGTCGAAGGGCGCGATCTCCACTCATCGTGCGGTGGTGCAGGCAACGCTCAACTTTCTGTGTCAGACGTTGATGGCGCTCGAATTGCTGACGGAGGAAGGAAACGCGCCGAAATTACGGCCCGCGACGCTGCTCAACGTCCCGCTATTTCACGTCACCGCTGAAGTTCCCGTCTTCCTTCAAAGCTTCGCGATGGGGCGCAAGCTGGTGCTGATGGACAAATGGGATGCCGAAGAAGCGATGCGGCTGACGGAAAAGGAAAAGATCACCTATTTCGTCGGCGTGCCCTTGATGAGCTTCGAACTTCTGACCCATCCCAACCGGTCGCGTTATGATCTTACCTCCCTTGCCGATCTTGCGGCCGGCGGCGCACCTCGTCCGGTCGAGCATGTACGGCGGCTCCATGACGAGATGAATGGAGCAAAGCCGCTCATCGGCTATGGCCTGACGGAAACCAACGCGATCGGCTGCGCCAATTTCCGCGAAAATTACCTGGCCAAGCCGAACAGCACCGGCCGGGCGTGCCCGCCGCTGGTCGATCTGGCCATCATGGACGAGGCGGGACGCCCCGTTCCACAAGATGAGTTTGGCGAGATCTGCATCCGCAGCATCGCCAATTTCCGTGCCTATTGGAATGATCCGGAGGCCACCGCCGCGGCCTTCACGCCCGACGGTTATTTCCGCACCGGCGACATCGGCTATCTGGATGAGGACGACTATCTGTTCATCGTCGACCGCAAGAAGGACATCATCATCCGCGGTGGAGAAAATATCAGCTGCCAGGAAGTGGAGGCCGCGATCTATGAACATCCGGCCGTCACCGAAGCCGCCGTATTCGGCCTGAACGACGAACGGTTCGGCGAAGTGCCCGGCGCCGTCATTGTCCTCGCCGAAAACAAGAATGTGACGCCCGAAGTCCTTCGGGAGTTTCTTGCGATCCGGCTCGCCGCGTTCAAGCTCCCGGCCAGGATCTGGCTGTCATCCACACCGTTGCCGCGGCTCGGCACCGAAAAGATCGACAAGCTTGCGCTGCGCGAGAAATATGGCGCGCTGGTGGAACTCGAAGCTGCGGGTTGATCCTGCCGCGCGGCCGACTATCAGGCAATGATGGGTTGTTCAGGAAGATGATCAGTCGCCGGCAAGTTCTGGCTGGTGGCGGTGTGGGGGTCGGGCTGCTCATCGCCTGGGCTGCATGGCCGCGTCGCTATGAGCCGAACCTGGGCGCAGCGCCCGGCGAGACCGTCTTCAATGCCTATCTGAAGATCGGCGAGGATGGGCATGTCGCCGTGGCCGTGCCCCAGGCGGAGATGGGCCAGGGTGTCTATACCAGCTTTCCCCAGATCGTCGCCGACGAACTTGGCGCCGACTGGCGCACGATCGCGGTCGAGCCGGCGCCACTCAACCCGCTCTACGCCAATCGCCTGCTCGCCGGGCGTATCGCGGACGAGCTTCTGCCTGGCGCGGTCGGATGGGCGGCGGAGGAATATGCCAGCCGCTCCATGCTGATGCTGACGGCGGGATCGACCTCCGTACGAGCGTTCGAAGCGCCGCTGCGCGAAGCTGCCGCCGCTGCGCGCGTTCTGTTGTGCATGGCCGCCGCCTCGCGGTGGCAAGCGACATGGGAAGCCTGCGATACGCAAGGCGGTTTCGTCGTTCTTGAAGACAAGCGGCTACGCTTCGGCGAACTCGCGGTAGAGGCCGCACGGCTGCAGGTCCCGGCGCAACTGCCGATGCGCGTCTCTCCCGAAAATCGGCTGGTCGGCCAATCCCTCCCCCGGCTTGACGTACCGGCAAAACTTGACGGATCGGCCAACTTCGCTGGCGACGTCCGCTTGCCGAACATGGCCTTTGCCGCCGTTCGCCAAGGTCCGATTGGCGACAGCCGCCTCGTTCAAATCAATCGCGCCGCGGGCGAGAGCGTGCCGGGCATCATCGGCGTCGTCGAAAACGAACGATGGGTTGCCGCGGTGGCCAGCAACTGGTGGGCCGCCAATCGCGCGCTCGACAGGATGACGCCGCGCTTTGCAACAAGCGGCGGCTTCGTCAGCGACGAGACGGTTGACGAAGCGCTGTCCGCGGCCCTCACTTCGCATGGCGACCGCATCGAACGGCGCGGCAATCTGGACCGCGCCTTTCGCGACGTGACTGTGCACGTGGCGGAATATGCCGTGGCGCCGGCATTGCACGCATCCCTCGAACCGATGACCGCAACGGCTGCCTGGTCGGACGAAGGCGTCGAATTGTGGGTGCCGACCCAGGCGCCCGGATTGGTCCGCGCATCGACGGCGCGTGCGCTGGATATCGACGCAGGCAGCATCGCTATTCACCCGATGCTGGTCGGCGGTTCCTTCGGGCGCGCGCTCGAATGCGAAGCGGCGGCGCAGGCCGCGATCCTTTCGCGCGAGATGAAACGGCCCGTGCAACTCGTCTGGTCGCGGGTTGAGGACATCATTCACGACCGCTTTCGTCCCCCGGCAAAGGCCCGGATGACTGCCCGGCTTTCGTCGGGTGGACGGATCGACGGATGGCTTACCAAGATCGCCGCCCCATCATCCGGCCGCGAAATGGCCAGGCGGATGCTGGCTGGCGAACCGGCCGCGACTGCCGCCTTTGCTGCAGGCGGACCGGATCGCACCGCCATGTCAGGCGCGATCCCGCCCTATGCCATCGCAAATCTGGCGGTCGATCATCACAGCGCGGATGTCGGAATTCCAAGCGGCTACTGGCGCTCAGGCGCTGACAGCTACACCGCCTTCTTCACCGAATGTTTCGTTGACGAGCTGGCGCGCGTCGCGGGTGCCGAACCCTTTTCCTACAGGATGGCGATGCTTGGGGGATCACCGCGCCTTGCCAATTGCCTGTCGATGGCGGCAGCGCTGGCTGGCTGGCAAGGGGGCATTGTCGGCAGTGGGCAGGGCCTTGCCTGCCACAGCTCGCGCGACAGCCATGTTGCGGTCGTTGCTGATGTGCGGGTCTCGACCGATCGCAAGATCATCATCGACCGGATCGTCGCGGTTGCCGATGTCGGCCGGCAGATCAATCCGGACATTGTTCGCCAGCAGATCGAGGGCGGCGTGGTTTTCGGCATGGCTGCCGCACTGGGCGCATCGACCGGGTTTGAGCGCGGACTGACAAATGCGCGGAGGCTGAGCGACCTGAATCTGCCACTATTGGCGGACATGCCGGAGATAACGGTCGAGATTGTCCGCAGTGACGAAGGATCAGGCGGCGTCAGCGAAATCAGCGTGCCGCCCGTCGCTCCCGCGATCGCCAATGCGCTGTTCGCTGCCAATGGCCAGCGCATACGCCAACTCCCGTTGCGTATCGAGGACGCCGTATGATGCAGTCTTCCCCTCGCATCGGCGTTCTTCTCATCAACCTGGGAACACCGGACGCGGCGACGCCAGCGGCAGTCAGGCGCTACCTTGCCCAATTCCTGTCCGACAGACGCGTGATCGAGATACCGCCGATCCTGTGGCAACCGATCCTGCGTGGTGCCGTGCTGAGGACAAGGCCAAAGAAATCGGCGCATGCCTATTCGCAGGTCTGGACGGAAGAGGGGTCGCCACTGGCCGTCATCACCTGCGCCCAGGCAGAGGCTCTTTCAGGGGCATTTGGTGACAATGTGATTGTCGACCACGCAATGCGCTATGGCAGGCCCGCCATTGCCGATCGCATCAAGGCGCTGAAAGAGGCCGGATGCGAGCGTATCCTGATCGCCCCGCTCTACCCGCAATATTGCGCCGCCACGACGGCCACCGCCAATGACGAGGTCTTTCGCGCGCTTTCAACGATGCGGTGGCAGCCGGCAATCCGCACCCTGCCCCCCTATTATGACGACCCCCGCTATATCGAAGCCCTGACCCAATCCGTGCGAGATAGCCTGTCGGACCTGGATTTCACGCCCGACGCAATCATTGCCAGCTTTCATGGCATGCCGGTACGAACCGAAGCATTGGGCGATCCCTATGCGGAGCATTGCCGCACGACGACACGGCTGTTGTCAGAGTCGCTTGGCCGCGACCTGGTGCTGACCTTCCAATCCCGCTTCGGCGGCGCAAAGTGGCTTGAACCCGCCACTGATCTGGTCCTGGCCGATATGCCGAAGAACGGGATCAGGAAGGTCGCGATCTTCGCTCCGGGCTTTTCCGCAGACTGTGTTGAGACACTCGAGGAACTGGCCATCCGGGGCCGCAAGACTTTCCTCGAGGCAGGAGGTACCGATTTCGCCGTGCTGCCCTGCCTGAACGCCAGCCCCGTCGGCATTAAATTATTACAATTCCTTCTCTCACGCGAGCTTGAAGGCTGGATTGCGGCTCTCTAATCTTGGTTCTCAGAAACCTGTGAGGAGAGGCGTCATGACAAGAATCGCGATCGTAACCGGCGGCACACGCGGTATCGGTGAGGCGATAAGCCTGGCGCTTCGCGACATGGGCATGACGGTGGCGGCAAACTATGCCGGCAATGATGCGAAAGCGAAGGCCTTCACCGATCGCACCGGCATCAAATCCTTCAAATGGGACGTGGCCGACTATGATGCGTGTCAGGCCGGCGTGAAGCAGGTGGAGAGCGAGGTCGGCCCGGTCGATGTTCTCGTCAACAATGCCGGCATCACCCGCGACGCGACCATCCTGAAGATGACCTACGAGATGTGGGACGAGGTGATGCGCGTGAACCTGGGCGGCTGCTTCAACATGGCGAAGGCCGTGTTCCCCGGCATGCGCGAGCGCAAATGGGGCCGCATCGTCAACGTCGGGTCGATCAACGGCCAGGGCGGGCAATATGGTCAGGTCAACTATGCCGCCGCGAAATCCGGCATCCACGGCTTCACCAAGGCGCTGGCGCAGGAAGGTGCCCGTGCAGGCGTGACGGTGAACGCGCTGGCGCCAGGCTATATCGATACGGACATGGTCGCAGCCGTTCCCGCCGATGTGCTGGAAAAGATCGTGGCCAAGGTGCCAGTAGGCCGTCTGGGCCAGGCGAGCGAGATTGCGCGCGGGGTCGCATTCCTCTGTGCCGAGGAGGCCGGTTTCATCACGGGATCGACGCTGTCGATGAACGGCGGGCAGCACATGTATTGACCGGCACCGTGCGCCAGCAAGGACCGGTCAAGCGATCGATGACGATCGCCGGACACCAGACGTCGATCAGCCTTGAGCCGATTTTCTGGGACGCGCTGCAGGCCGAGGCGGAAGTACTCGGCCTGCCGTTGAACGCGCTGGTAGCGCGGATCGATGCCGAGCGGATCGAGACCGACGAACCACCAAATCTTGCCAGCGCCATCCGGGTCTGGCTGTTCGCCAAGCGATCCTGACCTATCGCGCCAGCAACACCCGCGCCTGCCCAGCGATCTGGGCGAGCATTGCCACATTGGGCGCGGAGGACGCCCGCGCTCTTTCCACGATCTGGCGGAACACGGCAATGCGCGGCTTGTGCTTGTCCATCCAGTCGTCGACGAGCTTCTGGGGGTCGCCGCCATCTTTCGCCCGGCGAAGGAAATCGAGCCGGAGCTGCTGGAAGTCGCGCGCAAGCCCGGCCGTCAGCAACCTTTCCCAAGGATCGGTCGGCTGCAGCCGGATGGCAGCCGCCTGTGCCCAATCCAGTCCCAGCGCTTCGCCCAGCCGGGTGAACGCGCGAGTGAGCACGGTTTCCTCGATCTTCTTGGCAGCGCCGAGTGCAACCAGCCCGACGGCGCCATCCAGTTCGAACAGGCGGACGATCCGGCGGACGATCTTGTCCGGCGCGCCGGTCGCCGCCAGCCGGTCGGTCAATGCGGTGGCGGCGATCCGTCCTTCGCTTGGCATCAACGTCTCGACCTGGGCATTCAACCGTTCGATGCCCGGCTGAAGTAGCGCGACGAGCTTGCCCGGTGTCTGGCCGGGCTCGATCATCCGCAACAGATCGGCCATCTGAGACCGCATGCCCGCTGCCGCCATCTCAAACAGTTGCACGCGTCCGCGTTCCGTCATCCGCGCTTCGTCGATCGATGCCCACAAACCGGCCATGTCGAACAGACGCTCGGCGATGATGAAAACCGCCGCAACGTCCGACATCGCGGTGCCCTCTTCCTCCGCCAGCTCGAACGGATGGATCAGCCCCATGCGATTGACGATGCGGTTGGCGACCTTCGTCGCGATGATCTCGTTGCGCAACTGGTGCGCGTCGATCGCATCCTCGAAGGATTTCCGCATCTCGGCCGGGAAAGCGGCATGGAGATCGGGGGTCAGTGATGGATCGCTGTCGAGCGTCCCGGCCTCGATATCGCTTTGCAAGGCAAGCTTCGCCGTCGACAGCAGCACCGCAAGCTCCGGACGGGTCATTCCGCGCAGTTCCTGCGAACGGCGAAGCAACTCGTCATTGTTCGCCAATCCCTCGACCGTCCGGTCGAGCCGCCCTTCCGATTCAAAGATCTCGATCAGGCGCACATAGGACGGCAGCGCGGCCGGACCGCCAGCCTCGGCGATCGACAAAGCGAGCGTCTGAAGGCGATTGTCCTCAAGCACGATCGCCGCAACATCATCGGTCATCCGCTCCAGCAGCGCATTGCGCGCGTCGAACGTCAGCCGTCCCTCATTCATCTCGCGGTTGAGCGCGATCTTGATGTTCACTTCATTGTCGGAGCAGTCCACGCCGGCCGAGTTGTCGATGAAGTCGGTGTTGATCCGTCCGCCCTTACCCGCAAAGGCAATGCGCCCCGCCTGCGTCACGCCCAGATTGGCGCCCTCACCGATCACCCGAGCGCGAATGTCCTCCCCGTTCACCCGCAGACGGTCGTTGGTGGGATCGCCCACCTCCGCATTATTCTCGGCACGTGCCTTCACATAAGTGCCGATGCCGCCGAACCAGATCAGGTCCACCGGGCTCTTGAGAATCGCCGATATAAGCTGAGCGGGCTCAAGCTCCTCAACATCGATACCCAGGACTTCGCGGGCCTGCGGGCTGAGCTTCACCGACTTGGCGGTGCGCGGGAAAACACCGCCACCCTTGGAGATCAGCTTTTCGTCATAATCCGCCCAGCTTGAACGCGGCAGATTGAACAGCCGCTGGCGTTCGGCCCAGCTCTTTTCCGGATTGGGATCGGGATCGATGAAGATATGCCGGTGGTCGAACACGGCGACCAGCTTCAGTGATTTCGACAGCAGCATGCCGTTGCCGAACACATCGCCCGACATGTCGCCACAGCCGACGACCCGGATCGGATCGATCTGCACGTCCACATCCATCTCGGCGAAATGGCGCTGGACGGATACCCAGCCCCCCCGGGCCGTGATGCCCATCGCCTTATGGTCATATCCCTGCGATCCGCCGGATGCGAAGGCGTCGCCCAGCCAGAAATTGTGCGCCAGCGCAATTTCGTTGGCGATGTCGGAAAAGCTGGCCGTTCCCTTGTCCGCCGCCACGACGAAATAGGGATCGGTGCCGTCGAGGATGACGACCTTGTCCGGGTGTTTCACCTTGCCGCCGACGATATTGTCCGTGACGGACAGCAGAGCGCGGATGAAGATGCGGTAACTCTCGGTCCCTTCGGCGATCCACGCGTCGCGATCGGTGGGGCTGGGAAGCTGTTTCGGGAAGAAGCCGCCCTTGGCACCCGTCGGCACGATCACCGCATTCTTCACGCGCTGTGCCTTCATCAGGCCAAGGATCTCGGTCCGGAAATCGTCACGACGATCAGACCAGCGCAGCCCGCCCCGCGCAACCGGCCCCGCGCGAAGATGGATGCCCTCAACCCGTGGCGAGTAGACGAAGATCTCGCGCCACGGCACCGGCGCAGGAAGACCGGGCACCGCGCTGCTGTCGAATTTGAATGCCAGGGCTTCCAGGGAAGCAGGCGAGAAAGCATTGGTACGGAGCGTCGCCGCAACCACGCCACGGATCAACCGGAGGATGCGATCGTCATCGGCGGCGGCAACGTCGGCCAGGCCTTTTTCGATCGCCCGATCTGCGTCCTCGGCAGCGGCCGCGCCCTTCTTTCCGCGTGCCGGATCGTGGCGCGCATCGAACAGCTCAACCAGCGCCATCGCAATCGACGGAGCACGCCGCAGCGCGTCCACGACAGTGGCAAGACCGTAAGACAGCCCGGTCTGGCGGAGGTAGCGGAACCAGGCACGGAAGAGCACCGCTGATCGCGGATCGAGCCCCGCGGATACGATCAGCCGGTTGAACGCATCATTTTCCGATTGGCCAGACAACACGGCGGCGATTGCATTCTCAATCGTTTCGGCGCGCTTCATCAGCACATCGGCAGATTGCGGCGCATCGAACTCCAGCAGAAAGTCATGGATGTAGCCCAGCCTGCCGTCGTCCAACGGCGTGGGCATCTCCCCGATCACGCGGAAACCGAAATTCTCGAGTGCCGGCACGGCGTCCGACAACGGCACGGCGTCCGCGCCATTATAGACCTTTAACCGCAACTGCTGCGGTGCGTCACCCGCGCGTCGGTGGAGCCGGGCGCCACGCTGGGACGCATCCGACAATTCCTGCAATCGCAGCACGTCGAGCGCGGCTTCTGCCGGTCCGTCATTGGTTCGGTAATAGGGCGGGAAGGCAGCAGCGTAACGTAGCCCAAGCCGCGCAGCCCGTCTGGGATCGCCCTGCTCCGCCAGGCTGGCCTCCACGGCGGGCGCCCAGCCGCGCATCATCCGCTCCAGCCGGTCGTTCAACGCCTCGGCATCGGGCAGCTTGCCACCTTCACGAAGATCGAGGGTGTAACGGATCAGCGCAACCACGCCGTCCTCAAGCGCGATCGCCCAGTTGAGGATCTTTGCATTGGCCGCTTCGGACAGCATGTCGCCGATCTGAACGCGGCGCTCCGTCGTCAATTCGTCTCTCGGAAGCCATACGAAGGCGAACAGATGGCGGCCGAGCATGCTGCGTACGGTGACCAACTTGGGCCGGGGCCGGTCGGCCAGGGACATTGATGTCAGCGCAACCGATTCCAGCGCGGCGGCATCGAATGCGATCAGCAAGTCATGCGGCAGCGCCGTCAGCGCGTGGCTAAGCGCCTTTCCGGCATGCCCGGCCGGGTCGAAACCATATCGATTCTGAAGCGATGCAAGCGCCGCCCGCAGCACCGGAATCTTGTCCGGCGCGGTATTCAGCGCCGCACTGGTCCACAGTCCGGCATGGATCGACAGGGCCGAAATCTTGCCATCCTGTCGCCGCGGCACAATGAGCAGGTCCAGCGGGACATGGCGATGAACCGACGATATGCGGTTCGATTTCAGGATAAGCGGCGCCTGCCCACCTTGTTCGAACCAGTCGAATGCGCGCTCGAGCGTTGTCTTGGCGAGCAGTTCCGGACCCTCGATTCGGGCGATGCCCAACGCTTCTCCCACATCGCCCGAGTGCGAACGCAACTCGTGGGCAAGCAGGGTGAACTTCCGTTCGAGGAACCAGCGGAGCAACGCCGCCCCTTCGCCGTCGGGCAGCCGGTCCGCATCCTCACGCATCGCGATCTGCAATTTCGGCCAATCGATGACAGCCGCCCGGACCTGAGCGAGATTCTCGAGAAGCTCCGCGACCAAGGCGCGACGTTCACGGGCATCCGCACGGTCGATTTCCAGATAGATGAAGGATTCACGGCGTTCGCCGCTCGCTTCGGCGGGAAGGATTGCCGACAGCTGGCCCTCTCCGTCACGTCGCACCGACAATACCGGATGGAGGATGCGGTCGATCGACAGGCCGTGAGTGACCACCGTTGCCGCAACCGAGTCGACCAGGAACGGCATGTCGTCATTGACGATCGCCAGCCGCATGTAGCGGCGCCGGTCACCGGCCGGCACGGATTCGAGTGCAAGCGCGGGGGCGCCAGCGTCCCGGTGTTGCGCGGTCCTCGCGATGAACGCCGCCGCTTCCGTGCGCGCCTGCGCGTCAAAATTGTCGATTTCACCGGGAAGGGCGCCGTCGACGAGCCCTTTCGCTATCGTTTCGATTAGTTCGTCATCCGACATTTCGGGCCGGGTATGCGTCGTCGCCGTCGCCATATATCTCCGCCTGCCAGCATCGTGCCCGTACTTGCAGGCACTGTTCTGCGCGTTGCTATGCGCCCGACGACTTCATAGCTCAACCCTCGGCAGGCGAGGAAAAGTGGGATCAGCGATGAATTATTTCGTCAGCGCCCGGCGTGACGGACGGCTCGATCGATCATCGAGTCATCGCCGGTGACAGGAGCAATCACAGCTAACGCTCCGTTCTCCATCCGGCGCGCGACGAGCAGCACAAATTCGGCATCGCCCGTATCGTCCACATCGATCGGAACGACCGCACGGGGCGGCAGGCTGCGAAGGCGGGCACGCGCCGCTTCCGTTTGATTCTGCGAAGAGGCTGCGGCGGGCGAACGCTCCAGCCGTTCCGCCTTTACGACGCCTTTCAGTCCGCCCGGATGGGTTTCCAGGAACGCGGGCAGATCGCCGGCGGGCAAAGCCTTGCGGCGGCCAAAGCTCAGCGCTGCCGCATATTCCGTCAATCGGGTCTTGTCGTAATCTGCGCCGAAAACGAGTTTCACGATCGGCGTCATCGGCGCACGTGCCTGCGCAGTCAGCCCACTTTCCTGTAGCAGCTTGGCATAGTCTTCGGATCGTGCGTCGGCGACCAGAGCGAAATCATAGGCGCGCCCAAGTGCGGTGTAGAGCGCGGCGCGGCTCCGCCCCTCGCTCTGCCCCGCTGCCTCGGCGGTCGCACGTGCAGCGGCCAGCCAGTCGGCAAGCGACGCATCGGGATCGAGGTCGGCTTCGACGACTGCGTCATTTGCAGCGTCGGGCAACGGCCAGGTATTGGGCCCATCGGCCCAAACCTGCGCAGGTTGCGCCTGGCGCGACGCGGCACGAATGGCCTGGTCGACTTCGAGCAGAAGTTCCGCGGCCAGATCAGCCTCGACCAGTTCCTTCCAGTTGATGACGCCGTAGATAAAATCGATCGTGTCGTCGTCCGACGAAAACGGCATCAGGATGCCGCGATACATGGTGTTGATGCCGCGCTGGCTGACGAATTCCGCTTCGAAGCCGATCGGCGCGCGGTTGGCGATGATCTGCCGATAATGATCCGTCAGCCGCGACAGCAATGATCGCGGCGGCACGTCCGCGACAGTCCGGATCGACGCATCAAGATCGCATTCCGCTCTCAGCGCACGGCCAAGCCAGGCGATGGCCGGATTGTCGGTACCGTCAGTGAAATCCAGCAATACGCTGTTCGGGCCGAAATCATCGATGCTCGCCGGATCGAGATCCTCGATCGAGGGATAAGCCCGCCCCTCAAGCAACGACACCCAATAATTATAGGCCCGAACGTGCATGCGCCGTTCGTCGGTGCTGATCGCAGCCGGCGATTCGACCCCTTCATTTTCGCCGGCATAGGGATCATGATCGTTCGCGTCGCTTCGATCGATCCCTCGCATCCTGTCCATCGTTCGGTCCCCAAGGCGTTTGCCGCGCAACAGTGCATCCGCGATGGTAAATGAAGCGTAAAATAGTCCCGATGACGCAAAACTTCCTGAACGCTTGTCATCACAACGGACGGCTGGTAAGCGCGTGCCGCCCAACAGCCGGGGCCGCTTTAGCTCAGTTGGTAGAGCATCGCATTCGTAATGCGGGGGTCACAGGTTCGAGTCCTGTAAGCGGCACCAGGAATTTCAAATACTTACAGCCTCGAACATTGGGCGTAAGATACCGGTATCATTGCAAGGGGCTCCATGCGCCTCCGTTCGCTGGCTCCCGGACCAAGCGCTCGCTCGTCGAATGTATCTCATAGATGCGTTCTCCGACGAAACTGACGGCCTCTCCACACTCAGTTTCAAATCGAATGCCACTTGGCCGGCGATCGCCGTTCGTACCGATAATCACCCAATCCTGGATAACGTGAACTTTGTACCGCCTGCCGGAATCCGCTTGCACATAAAATTCAGCGATCACGCCTTCTGGCATCGCTCCATCTGTGTTCGGTTCACCTTCCTGCATTTTTGCCATGAAGCACAAACCAATTAAGCCACGGTAAATATTGGAAATTTCTGATGAAAGGTGCTGACATGCAATCTAGGGATAACGTCTGCGCTGCTTTCGCTCACGCCTAACCTGCGCTCGCCAACGACAAATCAACGCAGCGGTCGCTGAAACCAACACGGCTATAAGTATGTAGGCTATTAAATGCCTGGTGCTCATCAAAAAGAACCCGGTTAACCGATACATAGGCAACCAGCGGTTTGACGAGCGGTTCCATATCCGCTCACGCAATGATGGTTAACGATACACCATCAGCTCAGAGGGAATTTTGGTCATCCCATCAGACAGGTTCACCTGCTCAAGGTGACATCCGTCGTCGCAGGTACTCCATCGGTCGGTGTATCCGTGCCATCGGCATATTCGGCGATGTCATCGTCCCCCATCATCTGGCGGCGCTGACGAATGGCTTCTTCGAGTTGCAGATTGACCGAACGAATATGGGCATCGACCTCTGCTTCATTGACGACCGCGGCTTGCTTCGGTGATGAACAGCCTCCCAAAAGGGCAGTCAGAATGATGGCGAGATGGATCGAGCGTGATTTAGGCATGGTGGCCGCCTATTGGCGGTCACATTACTATAAGGTGAATGGCAGTCATCAACGATCCGACACGCCGTGGGAAGCAGCCTTGTGCCAATCTGCCCGGGGGGCTAGATCACCATATAATAAACTTTCATTTCACAATGCGGGATCAATGACGGTCCCCCGATAGCGACGCAGTGGAGCCGGACATGTTCGAAAAGACTTATCATGCAACCCATCCCGCAATGATGGATGGCGTTGACAACGAGGAGTTGCGCGAACGCTATCTGGTTTCCGATCTCTTCCGCGATGGCGAGATCAGGCTGGTTTATTCGCACAACGAACGCTTCGTCATTGGCGGCGCGGTACCGGGCAACGGGCCGCTTCGCCTGCCCGAACAGACGGAGCCGGCCAGCGCCAAGGGCCGCCCTTTCCTTGAACGTCGCGAGCTTGGCATCGTCAATATCGGCAAGCCCGGCGCAGTAAGCGTCGACGGGACGCGCTACGAGCTCGGCAACAAGGAAGCGCTTTACGTTCCGATGGGTTCAGCCGACGTGACTTTCGAAGGCGCGGGCGCGCGCTTCTATCTGGCGTCACTTCCCGCGCACAAGGCCTGCCCCATCAAGCGCATTACCCTTGCCGAGGCCAATCCGCTGGAGCGCGGCGATCTGGCCAATTCCAACCATCGCACCATCTACCAGCTCGTCATTCCAAGCGTTTGCGAATCCGCGCAGTTGCTGATGGGGCTGACCGTGCTCGAGACCGGCAGCGTCTGGAACACCATGCCGCCGCACCTCCATGACCGGCGCAGCGAAATCTATCTCTATTTCGATCTGGAAGAGAATGATCGCGTCTTCCACTATATGGGCGATCCGGAATCGATGCGGCATATCGTGATCGGCAATGAGGAAGCGGTGATCAGCCCGCCCTGGTCGATCCATATGGGATCGGGAACCAAAAGCTACGCGTTCATCTGGGCGATGGGCGGGGAAAATCTGGACTATACCGACATGAACGTCCTCGACATCTGCCAGCTGAAATGATCATGAGCGCCAATCCCTTCGACCTCAGCGGCAAGATCGCCATCGTCACCGGCGCCAATACCGGCATCGGTCAGGGCATAGCGCTGGCGCTTGCCGCCGCAGGGGCGGATATTGCCGCAGTCGGCCGCACGCCCGCCGAGGAAACGGCGGCGCAGGTCCGCGCGCTGGGCCTCCGGGCGGAAATCATCGATGCCGATCTGTCCTCCATCGAACCCGTGGAGCGCGTGGTTGCCGAAACCGTCGGTCGGTTGGGCGGTCTCGATATCCTCGTCAACAATGCAGGCATCATCCGCCGCGCAGACGCTGTCGACTTCACCGAGGAAGACTGGGACGCAGTGATCGACACCAATCTGAAGTCGGTCTTCTTCCTGGCCCAGGCCGCGGCGCGGCACATGCTGCCGAAGGGTACGGGGAAGATCATCAACATCGCCTCGCTGCTGTCCTTTCAGGGCGGCATTCGCGTACCTTCTTACACTGCCGCCAAGGCGGGGGTGGCAGGACTGACCAAGCTGCTCGCCAATGAATGGGCAGCCAAGGGCATCAATGTGAATGCCATCGCGCCGGGTTATATCGCCACCAACAACACGACTGCCTTGCGCGCCGACGAGGATCGCAATCGCCAGATCCGCGAACGCATTCCCGCGGGCGACTGGGGCAAGCCGGAGGATCTCGGCGGCGCAGCCGTGTTCCTTGCCTCACAGGCCGCTGCTTATGTCCACGGCCATGTGCTGGCGGTCGACGGCGGCTGGCTCGCCCGCTAGGCGTCGTCAACCACGATCACATGCAGGTAACGTGGTCCGTGGGCGCCGCGCACATATTGCCCCTCGATGTCGGTCGTACCGCTGACGCCTGAAACCCAGTAATGCGCGCGAACCGGCTGAAGTCCGGCGTTCACCACTGACTCCAGGCGCGTCACGATTGCGGTTTGCGGCAGGACCACCAGATGGTGCAGGCACAGGAAGTTGGGCAGCATCGGCGCGTGCGGCCCCGTTTCGAAAACCAGCGATCCGGTTTCAGCAACACCCGCCAGCGCCAAAGCAAGCGCCGCCGTCTCATCGGGGGCGGCTGTAGCGTGAAGTTCGAACCCCGCCCAATCGAGTTCAGTCAGAGCCGGATCGGGCGGCAGGCACAGGCTGTGCGGAAGCCTCCATTTGTCCAGATAGCGGACGACAGCAGCGGGAAGCGCCGCGATATTCCCGATCCGATCATGCGTTGCCGAGATCGCCGCCTCCGACAGTTTGTCGAGAAACAGGTCCACCGGATCGCCCTCTGGCATGGGCGGCAAAGGCGGATCGACCAGCAGAGCGGCCGCTTCTGCGGCGATCCTTTCCGAATGCACATCTGCGGCAAGCCGGGAAAGAATTGCGTCTCGAGCGGTCATCGGCCACCACGCTGACGGCGATATTGCGCCATGAAACTGCCGCCCTCCGGCGCTGGAAAATCGCGATGCTCGACCCAGCCGTCGGCGAGCGGAAGCTTGCTGATCCAGCCCCTTCGTCCCCAGGCGGACAGAAGGCGCGCGCCCACGCTGCCCACCAGCCGGTAGAGACGCGGACGGCGAACGAACCACGCCCATAGCCCAAGCGCCGATCGGACGGAGATCGGCTCCAGCCCTTCCCGCCAGCTCTTCTCCCGCCAGCCACGCAGCAACGTCGGCAGTGGAATCCGCACCGGGCATACCTCCTGACAGCGCCCGTTGAGCGTGCAGGCATGCGCGAGATCACGGTTCGGTTTCAGCCCGTCGAGTTGCGGTGTCAGCACCGATCCCATCGGCCCGGGATAGGTGCCGCCATAGGCATGGCCGCCGATCTGGCGGAAAACGATGCAATGGTTCATGCAGGCGCCGCAACGGATGCAGCGAAGCATCTCGGCAAGATCGCCATTGCGCATTTCCGTCCGGCCGTTGTCGACGAGGACGATATGCATCTCCTCCGGCCCGTCCCTATCACCCGAACGGCGAGGACCGGCATAGAAGGTGGTATATTGGGTTATCGCCGCGCCGGTGGCCGAACGGGCAAGCACACGAAGCATATGCACCGCATGCGCCATGCTCGGCACGATCTTCTCGATACCGGCTGTGACGATATGGACGCGGGGCGGCACCAGCGACAGTTCGGCATTGCCTTCATTGGTGACGGTGCAGACGGCTCCGCTGTCGGCAATCAGGAAATTGGCGCCGGAGATGCCGACATCCGCGCCCAGCATCCGCTGCCGAAGTTCGCGCCGGGCGCTTTCGGCCATCGCCGCGATGCTTTCCTCATGATGCGGCTCGCGATGATGCGCGCGGAAAAGGTCCGACACCTGCTCCCGAGTCTTGTGCATCGCGGGCCAGACGATGTGTGACGGCCGTTCGTCGGCAAGCTGGATGATATGTTCGGCCAGGTCGGTTTCGACACGGCCGATGCCTGCCGCTTCCAGAGCGTGCGGCAAACCGATTTCCTCGCCAAGCATCGACTTGGACCGCGCAACCGATTTCGCGCCCGCTGCCCGGCAGATATCGACGACCATCCTGCAAGCTTCATCGGCTGTTCGTGCCCAGTGGACCCGCGCGCCGGCCGCTTTGGCGTTCGCTTCGAGCTGTTCGAGATAATGGCCGAGATTGGCGATCACATGATCCTTGATCGCCGCTGCACGATCGCGCGCGTCATCGAAGCCGGGATAGGCGGCAACGGCGACCGCGCGCTTGGCCTCGGCTGTGCCCGCCGTCCGGTCAAGCGCAACCTTCAGCAGCGGATCGCCCAGTGCCTTGTCGACGCGGCGTGCGAAGGCGGCGGTGCTCATTCCCGTTCGCCGATCGCCGGACCATCCCCCATGCCGGCCAGAATCTCGACGGTGTGGAAAGCACGAACGGAGGAACCGCGCCGGTGCAGCTTGCCCGCCATGTTCATCAGGCACCCAAGATCGCCGGCCAGCAGCATGTCGGCGCCGCTCTCCTCGATCGCCCTCGCCTTCTCATCCACGATCGCGTTCGAGATCGCCGGATATTTGACACAGAAGGTTCCACCGAAGCCGCAGCAGGTCTCAGCCCCCACAAGCGGGCGCATGTCCAGCCCCTCGACGGCGGCGAGCAGTCGGCGCGGTTGCGCGCGGATGCCAAGCTCACGAAGGCCGGAGCAACTGTCATGATAGGTCGCGCTTGCCTGCAGCCTGGTCTCTTCAGGTCGCCAGCCCTTCACCTCGTCGAGAAAAGCCAGGATCTCCCATGCCCGTTTCGCAAGCTTTTCCGCGCGACCGAGCCATTCGGCATCATCGGCAAGAATCTCGGGATAGTGCTGAACGATCGTCCCCGCGCAGGACCCCGACGGCACCACGACATATTCGTAGGGTTCCAGCACCGCGATGGTGCGCCGCGCGATGTCGGCCGCCGTCGCCTTGTCGCCGGAATTGAGGGCCGGCTGGCCGCAGCAGGTCTGCCCTTCCGGAACGACCACGGTGCAGCCTGCCGCTTCGAGTGCGCGGATTGCGGCAAAGCCGATACGTGGCCGAACCAGATCGACCAGGCAGGTAACGAACAACGCGACGGTCATGGCATGCCGTGACGGCGCGCCCAGTCTATGAACAGGATCGGCCAGGGAGAAACCGTCCCATCCGGCAATTTCAACGCGAAGCCATGGCCGCCGGTTTCGAAGACATGCATCTCTGCCGGAATTTTGGCGGCCTGCAGTGCGGAGAACATCAGCAGGCTGTTGCCCACCGGCACCGTCGCATCGTCCGCCGCATGGACAAGGAAGGTCGGCGGCGCATCGGCTGGCACAGAGAGTTCCGGCGACAGGTCGCGCAGCCGGTCCTCCGTGGGATTGGCGCCCAGCAACTTGTCTCGTGAACCAGCATGGACCAGCGGGCCGGTCATGGTCATCACCGGGTACATCAGGTTCGCCACATCGGGGCGCGCTGACAGTTTGTCGGTCTCATCCACCGCTTGATATGTGGATTGCGAAAATCGCGTGGCGAGACGGGCGGCGAGATGTCCGCCGGCCGAAAAACCGATGACGCCAATCCTGTTGGGATTGAAACCGTCCTTCGCTGCACGTTGGCGCACGATCCGCAGGGCACGCTGCGCATCCTGCAAAGGCGCATCGGGACCATCCGCCCAACCATCGGCCGGCAAGCGATAAAGCAGAATGAAGCAGGTATACCCCTCCGCCGCGAAACGCCGCGCGATCGCATAGCCCTCATGCCCGATCGCGATGCGTCGATAGCCGCCGCCCGGCAACAGCAGCAGCGCGGCACCATTGCTCTTTCGCGGACGGATCATGGTGAGGGTCGGCGTCGCGATTTGCTCGAAGGCGGTATCGTCCGGCGGGCTGTCGGGCCTGCGAAGAACCTCCTTGTCGACGAGCTTCACGCCGGCGCCTCCGGGGATGGCGCCGGGCCAGATCGGGAACCGTGTAAAGCCTTCTGGAACCGGCACGGCTTTCGCTGCCGAAGACATCCCTACGAATGCGCCGGCCGCCAGCAGAGATCGCCGATCGAGCGCAAAGGCATGATCCCTCTCATTCATCGCGCCGTCCCTCTATTGCAGGTTCACGAACATACCGCCGTCGACCAGCAGCGCGGCGCCGGTTACATAGCGCGCCATATCGGATGCCAGGAACACAGCCGGCCCGGCCATATCCTCCGGCACGCCCAGGCGCCCAAGCGGCACGCGCCCTTCCATATATTTGCGCTTCTCGGCATCGGCCAGATCGTCCTTGTTGATCTCGGTCAGGATCGTTCCGGGCAGCAGCGAATTGCAGCGGATGCCATGGCGGCCAAGCGCGATCGCCGCCGATTGCATCAGCGAATGGAGCCCCGCCTTGGTGGGCGTGTAATGCGTCTGATACTCGCCGCCGACCAAGGCGGAGATGGACGAGACGGCGATGATCGAGCCGCCCTGCCCCTGCTCCACCATCTGCCGCGCTGCCGCCTGGCACATAAAATAGCCACCATGCATGTTGACACGCATCGTGCGCTCGAACGTCTCGACCGGCATGTCGAGGAAACTGTGGAAGGGACAGATGCCGGCATTGCTGACCATCACGTCGACCTTGCCGAAGACGTCGACCGCGCGCGCGATGAAGTCCGTCGCGGTTTCGGGATCGGCAACGTCACCCTTGACCGCCAGTCCACGCTGCCCCACCGCTTCGATGGCGGCGATGCAGGCTTCCGCATCTTCATCCCGGCTGTGGTAGTTGATCGCGACGTCTGCGCCATGTTCGGCCGCACCGATCGCGATCGCACGCCCGATCCCGGTCGAGGCGCCCGTCACCACCACAGTCTTTCCTTCCAGCAATTTCACCCTGCTTCCCTTCTTCTCCTATCGGCGCCCGCGCGGACTTCGTTCGGGTGCCGGATTGGTGTTCCAGCCAAGCGCGGCGCTGATCTGCTCTGCGGTCGCACGGACATCCTCACTCAGCGACGCCATGCGATCGTCGCCCATATATTGCGCGGCGCTGGACACGCTGATCGCCGCCACGATGCGGTCCGATGCATCGCGCACCGGGGCTGCGACGCAGCGGATCTGGTCCTCATTTTCTTCAAGGTCATAGGCGCGGCCGGCTGCGACATAGCCGCGCATCCGATCTTCCCAGACGCCATATTCAGCCGCCGGAGCACCGCTCGCCTGGTCGGCATCGAACAGACGCCGCCATTGGGTTTGCGGATGATCAAGGATCAGCGCCTTGCCGAGCCCGGTCGATGTAAGCGGCTGGCGGTCGCCCACGCGGCTGGAAATCTCCACCCGTCGCCGCCCAGGTATCTTGTCCAGATACAGTGCCCTGTCGGCATCGAGCCGGCCAAGATGGACGGTATCTTCCGTCAGCGTCGCCAGCGATTCCATGTAAGGGCGCGCCGTCTGCACCAGGTCGACCTGACTTTGTGCAAGGAAGCCCAGATAAAGCAGCTTGGGACCCAACTGATAACCCTCGCGCGGCATGAAGGTCAGGAAGCCGCGATCGATAAGGGCGTTAGCCAGCCGGTGCGTCGTCGAGCGCGTCAGCCCCATGCGGCCCGATAGCTCCGCAAGCGTCACCGGCCCGTCCACCACATGATCCATCATGTCGAGGCCCCTGAGGAGCGTCTGGCTGCCTTGCGGCCCCGAACCACTCGCTTCATTTTTGCCCGCATCAGAATCTTCGTTTGACGCCTTCTGTCTCATTCCATAATACCCTATCCCATAAAGTGAGAAAGTAAACCACCAACACGGCGGCGACAGGACGGCTGAACAGGCTCCGAACTGGACCGCATATTGGAGATTGACGTCACTCAGTATCACATACTGGGACAGATACTCCAAAAAATGTACAGCGTGGCGAGGTGACGGAAAGTGACGGGTACGGAATGATGGGGCTGTCGAAAATCAAGCATGTCCGCGCGTTCGTTGTGCGCGGCGGTGGCGCCGATTATCATGACCAGGGCGCCGGCCACTGGATCGACGATCACATCGCGACGCCGATGGCGCGCTATCCGGAATATCGGCAAAGCCGCCAGAGCTTCGGCATCAATGTGCTCGGCACCTTGGTGGTGGAGATCGAGGCAGAGGACGGCACGATCGGTTTTGCCGTCACGACCGGCGGTGAGCCGGCGGCCTATATCGTCGAGAAGCATCTGTCCCGTTTCCTGATCGGCCGCTCACCGACCGACTATGAGAAAATCTGGGACCAGATGTACTTCTCGACCCAATATTATGGCCGCAAGGGACTGGTGGTGAACGCCATTTCGGGCGTCGACCTGGCGTTGTGGGATCTGCTCGGCAAGCTGCGACAGGAACCGGTCTATCACTTGCTCGGCGGCGCGGTGCGCGACGAGCTGCAATTCTACGCGACGGGCGCGCGCCCCGATCTCGCCAAGCAGATGGGCTTCATCGGCGGCAAGATGCCCCTGCACCACGGTCCGGCCGAAGGGATCGAGGGCCTGCACAAGAACATCGCCGAACTGGCCACGATGCGCGAGCGCGTCGGCCCCGATTTCTGGCTGATGTTCGATTGCTGGATGGCGCTGGACGTCGACTATGCGACCCGGCTCGCCATCGCCGCGCACGAACACGACCTCAAATGGATCGAGGAGGCGATCAGCCCCGACGATTATTGGGGCTATGCCGAGCTGAAGCGGAACGTGCCGCGCGGCATGCTTGTCACCACTGGCGAACATGAAGCGACGCGCTGGGGCTTCCGCATGCTGATGGAAATGGACTGCTGCGACATCATCCAGCCCGATGTCGGCTGGTGCGGCGGCGTGACCGAATTGCTCAAGGTCTCGGCACTGGCCGACGCGCATGGCAAGTTGGTCGTGCCGCACGGTTCTTCCGTCTACAGCTATCATTTCGTCATCACGCGCCATAACAGCCCGTTCGCCGAGTTCCTGATGATGGCGCCGGGCGCCGACAAGGTGGTGCCTATGTTCCACCCGCAACTGATCGGCGAGCCAATTCCCGAAAACGGCCGCCTCAAGGCGAGCGCGCTCGACAAACCCGGCTTCGGCGTCGAACTCAACCGTGAGATCACGCTGCATCGTCCGTATCCGAACTGAAGAGAGAAAGAGTATGAAGCTTTGCCGCTACGGCGCTCCGGGCGCTGAGAAACCCGGGCTGATCGATTCAGAAGGACGGATTCGCGATCTTTCCGCGTACGTGGGCGACATCGGCGGCGACGTGCTGTCGAAGGCGGGCCTGGCGCGGCTGGCGGCGATCGATCCGGCCTCGTTGCCGCTGGTCGAAGGAACGCCGCGCTATGGCGTACCGTTCAGTGGCACCCGTCAGTTCATCGCCATCGGCCTCAACTATGCCGATCATGCGGCTGAATCGAACCTGCCGATCCCCGAGGAACCAGTGGTGTTCAACAAGTGGATCAGTTGCCTGCAAGGTCCCAACGACCCGGTGACCATTCCGCGCAATTCCAGGAAGACCGATTGGGAGGTTGAGCTTGGCGTCGTGATCGGCACCACCGCCTCCTATGTCGACGAAACGAACGCTCTCGACCACGTCGCCGGCTATTGCGTGGTCAACGATGTGTCCGAACGCCATTGGCAGACGGAGCGTGGCGCGACCTGGGACAAGGGCAAGGGCTTTCCGACCTTCGGCCCGGTCGGCCCCTGGCTGGTGACGAGCGACGAGGTCGGCGATCCGCAGAACCTCGGCATGTGGCTCGACGTCAACGGCGTGCGGCGGCAGGACGGCAACAGCCGGACGATGATCTTCGGCGTCGCCCAACTGGTTGCCTATGTCAGCAACTTCATGACCCTTAGTCCCGGCGACATCATCACCACGGGCACGCCCCCCGGCGTCGGCCTGGGGCAAAAGCCCGAACCCTGGTATCTGAAGGCGGGCGATGTAGTGACCCTCGGCATCGAGAAGCTTGGTGAACAGCGGCAGGACTTTGTTGCCCATCCGGGCCAGGAGGTTGCGGCGTGAGCAGCTATGCGGGGCGTTTTTCCGGCCGGAGCGCGATTGTCACCGGCGCCGCATCGGGCCTGGGCAAGGCGGTTGCGGCACGCATCATTGCAGAAGGCGGCAAGGTCGTACTCTGGGACGTGGACGCCGAAAGACTGCAGGCGACAGCCGACGAGATTGATGCGACGCACATGAGCATCATCGACGTTTCCGACGCCGAGGCAGTCGAAAAGGCAGCCAAGATCAGCGTCGCCGCGCTCGGCAAGGTGGACATCCTCGTCTGCTCGGCCGGTGTCACCGGCGCGACCGTGCCGGTGCATGAATTCCCACTCGACAGCTGGCGGCAGGTGATGGACATCAACCTGAACGGCCTGTTCTACTGCTGCCGCGCGGTCGTGCCGCACATGCTGAAGAACGGCTATGGCCGCATCGTCAACGTGTCGTCCGTGGCGGGCAAGGAAGGCAACCCCAACGCATCGGCCTATTCGGCATCGAAGGCGGGTGTGATCGGCCTTACCAAATCGCTGGGCAAGGAACTCGCCACCAAGGGCATCGTCGTCAACAGCCTGACGCCCGCTACCTTCGAAAGCCCGATTCTCGACCAGCTTCCACAAAGCCAGATCGACTATATGCGGTCCAAGATTCCGATGGGTCGCCTGGGCGAAGTCGAAGAATCCGCTGCAATGGTCTGCTTCATGGCAAGTGAGGAATGCAGCTTCACGACGGCGTCGACGTTCGACACATCGGGCGGGCGGACGACCTTCTGACGGAAAGGCGGGAGCAGGCCATGCGCGACATTCCGTTCGTCGATGCCCATGTTCATCTGTGGGACCTCGACCGGATCCGCTATCCTTGGCTGACCCCGCCCTTTTCCGATGACGGTCCGAATGGCAGCGTCGAGCCGATCGCACGGACATACCTGCTCGATGACTATCTGGCCGATGCCGCCAACTGGGATGTTCGGGGTATCGTCCACATCGACGCAGGCGCCGAACCGGCTGCGGCATTGGCCGAGACCGGCTGGCTTCAATCGATGGCCGAAGCACGCGGCCTGCCCAATGCGATCATCGCGTTCGCCGCGCTTGACGATCCGGCAGTGGACGATCTGCTCGCTGCCCATGCCGCAAACAGCAACGTACGCGGCATCCGCCATATCATCAACTGGCACCCCGATCCGCAGCGCAGCTACACCCAGTGGGACGTCACGCTCGATCCGCAATGGGAATGGGGTTTCGGTCGATTGGCCCGGCATGGCTTGTCGTTCGACCTGCAAGCCTATCCCACCCAGTTCGTCCCGCTTGCGAAGCTGATCGCGCGCCACCCGGACATCCCAGTGATCGTCAATCACACCGGCATGGCGGTTCCGACCGATGCGGATGGCTGGCAGGATTGGCGCAAGGGCATGACGGCCCTTGCAGCGCTGCAGAATGTGTCGGTGAAGATTTCGGGCATGGGCTTCGTCTGGCGGCCGTGGACCATCAGTCAGGCACGCCCTTACATCCTCGACACCATCGAGCTTTTCGGCTCCGATCGCATCATGTTCGCCAGCGATTTTCCCACCGACAAGCTGTTCGGCGGGTTCGATCAGCACTTGGATGCCTATGCCCTGATCACCGCCGATTTCAGCGATGACGAACGGCGCGCCATGTTTGGGCGCAATGCGAACCGGGTCTATCGGCTCGGGCTGGAGATTTGATGGCGAACCCGCTTCTCGGCGTTTTCTTCCACTGGTTGGGCGGGCTCGCCTCCGCAAGCTTCTACGTTCCCTTCCGCGGCGTGAAGAACTGGTCGTGGGAGATTTACTGGCTGACCGGCGGCATCTTCTCCTGGCTGCTCGCACCCTGGTTCTTCGCGGCGATCCAGACCGAGGATCTGACCGGCGTGTTCGCCGCAACGCCGACAAGCACGATCCTTTGGCCGATCTTCTTCGGCATCCTCTGGGGCTTTGGCGGGCTCGGTTACGGTCTCACCATGCGCTACCTCGGCCTGTCGCTCGGCATGGCGGTGGTGCTGGGACTGTGCACCGTCTTCGGCACGCTGATCCCGCCGCTCTTTCAGGACGATTTCCACGAAAAGCTACTGGCGACGCCGTCCGGTAATATCATCCTTGGCGGTATCCTGATGACGCTGGCCGGAATTATCGTCGTCGCCATGGCCGGCGCACGCAAGGATGCAGCTTTGTCAGAGGCGCAAAAAGCGGAAGTGATCGCCGAATTCGATTTCCGCAAAGGGATCATCGTGGCGATCTTCTCCGGCATCATGTCGGCCTGCTTCGCCTTCGGTCTGGCGGCGGGCGAGCCGATCAAGGGACTATCGGCGGCAGCAGGAACCGGCCCGCTCTGGACCGGCCTGCCCGTGCTCTGCCTGGTCATGTTCGGCGGGCTCGTCACCAATTTCATTTGGTGCGCGATCCTTGTCCTGCGCAACCGCAGCGCCGGCCAGTGGCTGGGCCGCACCGATGATCCCGGGACCGGACGGCCACCGCTGCTCGCCAACTATGGGCTGAGCGCCATTGCGGGCATCGCCTGGTATTTCCAGTTCTTCTTCTACACGATGGGCGAAAGCCAGATGGGCCGCTTCGGCTTCTCCAGCTGGACGCTTCACATGGCGAGCATCATCATCTTCGGCACGCTCTGGGGCTTTGCTTTCCGCGAGTGGAAAGACGCGCTTCCCCGCGTGCGCGCCATGGTCTGGACGGGCGTCGCTCTGCTGGTGCTGGCGACGATCGTTATCGGCTACGGCAATATGATCGCGGCGGAATAGCTCTCCGCTAATACTCTGTTTTCCCCATCCGCATCGAATTACAACAAAACGAAGAAGGCAGTCGTGAACCCATAATTGGAGTTGCTTCAAAGCGGTCGGGCACAAAGTCCCATGAACGCCGAAAGCGACAAGCATACAGTCGGGGCACCTATCAGCGGCTGCTGACCCGGCTTACTCAGGCGCGATGATGTCAGCCCACAGCGCGATGTCCTCATAGATGTTCATGCTTCCCGGGTCTTCCCAGCTTTCACGGTCAGGATCCCAGCGACCGATAACGGCCTGATCCTCTTCCCAAAGCAGCATCCGCCGACCGTCTTTTCGGTCCTGCGGCATGTCAGCAATCAAGTTCCAGCCTGAGCTGCTCGGTTCTGTCATATGCGTCTCCGTAACCGGCGACGCCTCGAGCTTTGGTCCATCGTCGCGCCTATGTCCTCTCGGGGCGACGGCCAAAGCCGGATGTTGGAAACCTGGCATACACACAGGCGCATGCGCCTTTACCGGCAAGCCGGCTGGACATGCGCGCATGCCACCCGGCCTCCAGAAACTGGATGACCGAGCCTGTATGCAGGGGTTTCCACGCCCCACTCCCACATATTTTGGGAGTGGGGCCAGATTGCTTGGATCGTCAGCGTAAGCAAGCCAAATATCGCTTGCGACGCCTCGGATCAGCGTTTTCACAGACGAAAAGGGCGGCAGTTGGGAGGACTCCACGCATGAATTGCAGAGAAGCCACCGATTCTAGCCGGCTGATTTCACAAAATTAATTCGGCTCTCAGCGAAATGCATGAATCGTCGGTAGCTTACGCGTGCTCTCTTCATCTCCTTTAGAGGTGCAAAAACCGGAAAGGAGTTTTACCTGATGCTGGCGCGGTCTTGGGGGCAGTGTGACGGCGGGGTTTCGTCGGAAGTTCAAGATGCACCCTCCGCGCCAGCAGGAGATCGCCGCTAGCGTGGCAAGAGAGATCGACCGGGAACACTTTACTGGTATCGACTAGGCTGTGATGCGGCAACCTAATGAAGAGGGTGTCATCATCGTCACCAAGACCGATCCGGGCCAACGCGCTTCGCTCATTGGGCGGCTACGCGCGCCGGCCCGGCTCGGTCTTGCCGAGGAAGGCAAGAATGGACATCGGACGCTCGGCCAGGAACTGGAACCCAGGCTGCGACACACGAGCGAGCGTGGAGTCATCATTATGACACTGAACCGTGAGCTCGCGCACCCTCGTTGAGCAGATTGCAGGAAATCCAGGCTCGAATGCCTCGGGTTATTAATCTACCCTCAACTCAATCATGTCAGCGAAAGCTGGCATCTATGACACAGGCCTTCCAAGTTATATTCGTTTTACATGGATCTGACCTTCGTCAGAATGACGGGCTACTTGGCAGCGACATCGTTACGCCCCCAGAGCCGATCGTAACGCCAGCCGGAAAGATCCTCGACCACGGCCCGGCTTTCGGCGTTGGCGGGTTCCGTCGCGCCACCCCGTAGCCGCTCGATCTCGCTCATCAGCACCGCATGGGTACGTGGATCGAGCCGAAAGCGGAGCGAGACGAGGATGCCCGCTATCAACACCACCAAGGTTCCGATGCCGAGCACCAGGACGATGGTGTGTATCGCAGTATCCGACTGCACTTCCGCCTTCGACTGGAAACCGCCAAGCTCCATGATGTATCCGACGCCCGCGACAGCCGCTGCCTGGGTCGCCTTGCGGACGAAGGTCATGACGCCGGCAAAGCTGCCTTCGCGCCGTTTGCCGGTGACGATCTCATCCACGTCGGCCATGTAGTTGTATGTCGCCCATGGAATGTAATTGAGCGCACCACGCCCAAGCCCCGCGAAGAGGATCGGCAACCACAACAGCCAGTTGCCTGCATTCACGCCGCCCAGCCAACAGCCGATCAGCAGCAGCACGCCGATCGCGAAACTCGCTGCCGCAACGCGATAGGCAATACCGGGTGATGCACGCAGCGCGACGTTGATCGCGATGAAGACGGCGACAAGCTGCACGACATACATCGTCCCGATCAGACCGGAGGCAAGCGCGGTCGAGCCAGCCAGCGCGAAGATGACGAAGAAGGTGAAGGCCGCGTTGAACACATCCTGGCTGATATAGCCGCCCAGATACATGCCGAGATGCAGCCGGAACGCGCGGATGCGCATGGTGGACAGCAGATTGCGATAAAGCGCCTTCAGGGCATCGATGGCGCTTCCCGCCTGTCCCGTCCTCACCGGTTCGCCGAGCGTCCGTTCACGCTCCCAGCTGAACAGATAGAGGAACCCCGCCGTCAGCATGAATAGCACGGCGAAGATGGCGCCCATGTAGAAGAAGGTGTCGGCGCTGTCCCGGCCCAGATAATTGATCAGCCACAGCGGCAGGAAGCCGGCAAGGATCGCCGAGACCTGACCGAACAGAATGCGAAAGCCGGCGAATTTGGCTTTCGTCCGATAATCGTTGGACATCTCTGCCGCGAGTGTTTCGTACGGGATGATGACCATCGCGTAGACCAGCTCGAACAGGACATAGCTGACCAGATAATAGAGGAAGGTCTGCCCCGGCAGCCACATCAGCGCGAAGCTGGGCAGCAGCGGAATGGCAGCCAGGATGAAAAAACGCCGACGCCCGAAGCGGCGGCCGAACCATGTTCCGCCGAAATTGTCGGAGAGATAGCCTATCAGCGGCGAGGCGATCGCATCCAGGATGCGGGCGATGGCGAAGATCAGCGCTGCCTGTCCCGCCGAAAGCCCACAGAACTGCGTATAGAAAATCAGCACCCAGCCTGAGACGACCGCCATCGAGCCGGCGCCCAGAAAATCGTTCGAGCCATAGGCGACATAGTTGATCAGCCTGACGGGGCGGCTCTTCTGCGCGGGTGCTGTTTCTGCCATGATCCTCTCCCGCCCCGCTTCAGATGTAGGTGCGGAGGAACTCCGCCAGCACGCAGATCGCCAGGCTCTGGCCATAGGGCATCGAGGTGAGTGGGATGTCCTTGTAGAACTGCATCGTGTCGCCCATCGCGGTGCCGAAGCTGACCTGCTTCAGCTCGCCGGTCTCGTCGATGTTGGCGAGCACGCCCTGGACGGCCTTGATCCCCATCGCCTCATATTCGGCCGGCAGATAGCGTTTCCGCACCGCCTTCAGGATGCCATAGGCGAAACCCGCGGTGGCCGACGCTTCGAGATAGCTGGTCGGATCGACGATCAGCGTGTGCCACAGGCCACTTTCGTCCTGATGCTCTGCGAGCGTCTTCACCTGCGCTGCGAGCGTGTCGATCAGGAAGATGCGAAACGCGTCATCCTCCGGCAAATCGAGCATCTCGATGATCTCGGGGATCGCGATCGTGACCCAGCAATTGCCCCGCGCCCACAGCGCGCCCGCGAAATTGTGCCGGCCGTCGAACGTCCAGCCGTGGTACCAAAGGCCGGTCTTGCGATCGAACAGATATTTGATGTGGATGAGGAACTGGCGCTTCGCCTCCTCGATATAATGGGGCCGATCGAGCAGCAGGCCGATGCGGGCGAGCGGCAGCACCGACATCATCAGCGTGTCATCCCACATCTCCTGCGGGTTTTCGTCGTTGAAGACGATATGCTGGAACCCACCCTCCTCCGTCTTGGGCAGGCCATTCGGGTCCATCAGCCATTCGGCCCATGTGTCGAGATAGGGAATATAGCTCTGGTCGCCGGTATGCTCGTAAAGGTTGGCGAGCGTCAGGAACGGCGACATGGTGTTGATGTTCTTGGTCGGCGTGCCGGCGGCGAAACGGTCCTCGAACCATTTCAACATGATCTCCAGAGCACGCTCGTCATTGGTCTGCTCGTAATAGCGGTACATGCCGAACAGGCCGATGCCGTGGGTCCACTCCCAGTCATTCCAGCCCTTAGTGTCGATCACGCGGCCATCGTCCAGGCGCAGCAGGAACTCGCCAGTCTCGTCCTTCAGGTTCACGAGGTTGTCGATCAGCTTGTTGATCGCGTCGGTCACGGTCTTGCGTGGAACCGAGTGCGTAAGGGCTGCCATTGGGAAATCTGCTCCGAAAAGTTGCGGCCTGAGGCGACAGCCTCAATCCATGTGAAAAACCGGGACGAGCGGCCATTCGACCGGGCGGTTGCCGGGTTCGACCTCCATGAGCGGCGCCATATAGTCCCACCATTTGCGCATGACCGGATGGTCCGGCAGCACGTCGCGGCTGTTGTCGTCGCGCAGCTTCAGCACCGCGAACAGGGAGAGCGTTTGCTCATCGAGAAAGATCGAATAATCGTAGATGCCGGTTTCGCGCAGCAGCGCCGAAAGCTCCGGCCAGATTTCGTCATGGCGCCGCTTATATTCGTCAACGACGCCCGGCTTCAGCTGCATCCGAAAGGCATGAGTGCTCGGCATCGGTCAGGGCCTTTCCGCCTGCGACCATAGAGGTGTCGCTGTGGCCTTGATATCGGCGACGTCGCTCATGACGATCGGCGGCCGGGCATCCGCCGCTGTTTCCATCGTCAGCCGATCGATGGCAATGCGCTGCGCATGGCGCATCCAAAGCCCCCAGGCCGGCAGCACATCGAACATGCTCGGTTCGGGATAGGCATCAGCCAGTTCTTCCGGCTTGCGCGCGGCATCCTCGGCCGTGCCGCCGCCCAGGAACTGCAGATGCACACGGCTGAGGCGCACATCGGTTACCGGATGATCCGGCAAGCCCGCGATGATCGCGGGATAGCGATGATCGATCCCGGCCGCAGTGACGTCCTCGATCGCAACGCCCCGCAGCGTCCCGATGCCGGTGCCGTCCGGTCCGCGCCTGCGGTCGCCGAGGCGGAGGAAGATTGGCGCGGTGGTCACTTCGTTGAGCGTCACGTTTCGGGCTGTCACATCCTCCAACGTGCCGCCATCGACCACTTCGAAGGCGAGACCGCGGCTTCGTTCGCAGCGGCAATTCTCAATTAAAATATGGCGATAGCCGCCATTGCTTTCGGTGCCCAGCTTGATGCGGCCGGTCACCCGATCGCGGTCGGGCGAAAGTTCCTGCGTGCGGCCACGAGTGCCGTCCAGCATCGTCCCGAGATCATAGCCCGACACGACACAGTCGCGCACGATCACATTTTCCGTCGCCACCGCGCGGCCAAGCGCAAAGCTGCTCTTGAGGACGATTGCGTCGTCATTGGGCGTGTTGACGCGGCATTTGGTGACGCGGACATCGCGGACGCAATCGAGGTCGATGCCGTCGCGATTGGTGTCGATGCTCAGTCCCTCGATTTCCATCCCCGCTCCGCCCGTCGCGAGGATCGCGAAATGGCCGCCCGCCAGCACGGAGAAGTCACGCAGCTTCACCCGATTGCAGTTCTTGAGAGCGATCGCCTTGTTACCCAGACCACGCATATTGGCGCGCGCGGTTTCTAGTTTAGCCAGATCGGACTTTGGCAGGTGACGCATCGACAGCGGCCGTTCGCCCGCCTGCTTCGTCCATCGCGCGCCGGGGCCGTTGCGGGTCAACCCCTTGCCGTGGATCAGGCCGGGACCAATGATGGCGATGTCTTCCAGGTCCTCGCCCCAGATCAGGCTGTTGTGCCAGTGGCTATGACCGAAATCCTGATAAAGCCCGTCGGACACCTCCTCCGGATCATCGTAACGCCCGGCATGCAGTGCCGGATCGGCTGCCTCGATCACAGCCCCTTCTTCCAGCACCAGTGTCACATGGCTCTGCAAATGGATCGAGAAGCTGAGATAGCGCCCTTTGGGAAAGACCACGCTGCTGCCGCCCTTGCTGGCCGCCGACTTGATCGCTGCGTTGATCGCATCGGTGTCGAGCTGAACACCGTCGCCACGCGCACCAAGGTCGCGGACGTTGACGAGGGTTCGGGCATGAGCCGGAAACGGCAGCAAGGCCAGCGCGGCCGCCAGCCCCTGCACTCCTTCGCGGCGTGTGATCTTCAAGGTCATTGGGCGACGATGCGGCCCGAGCCTGCACAAACGATCATCGTCCCTCTCCCGTCGATCTGTTATCCGTGGATTTCATCTCACACTATGCTACAACGTCCCATATGGTGCAAGGACTGTTGACCTCCCGCCGCACGCTTCTCGCCGGCATGACGATCCTGCCGCTCGCCGCAATCTCTATCCCAGCGAGAGGCCGATCTTCGCCCCAAGGGGACGACTTCCGCAATGGTCTCGATCGATGGATCGTGGAGGCGCAGGAACCCACACGGGTCGTCGCGAAGGATGGCGTGCTCGATATCGATGCGCCGGAAGGAATCACGCTCTGGTTCAAGGAGCGCCTGACCGGCTCCGTCGCGATCGACTATGACGTGCTTGCCGTTTCCGAAGGCGGTCCTCACGACGCGGTCAGCGACGTCAATGCCTTCTGGATGGCAGGCGAGGCGGATGGCGCCACCGCCCTTCGCCCGCGCAGCGGGACGTTCGCGGACTATGACGACCTCAAGACCTATTATGTCGGCATCGGCGGCAACCGGAACAGCACCACACGTTTCCGCCGCTATGTCGGCAAGCCCGGCAACCGCCCCTTGCTGCCCGAACATGATCGGGGCGAACCCGCCGCCCTGCTGCAGCCCAATCGCTGGATGCATATCCGCCTGATCGCCGATGGCGAACGGATCGCGGTCGAGCGGGATAGCCGGACCTTGTTCGCCTATCGCGATGTCGCGCCTTACCGCGCCGGCTATTTCGGATTGCGGACGACCAGAAGCCATTTGCGGATTCGCAATTTCAAGGTGACCTCACTGGCAAGCTGAGTTGCCGAGGGCGCGGACGGTTTCCGGCGCGGCCGCCTTGATCCTGCCGGAAACAGGCAAACCAAGCCCGGCCAGTTCGCGCGCAACGATCGCCGCCGTGGCCCGGGCGCCTAGTTCGTTCAGGTGCGTCGTGTCGACATGCCCCTTCGGGAAGCGGGCGATCCCGTCTGCGGGCGTGTAGATCATGAAATAGCGTTTCGCGTCCTCCGCCCCGGCGCCGTCGAGAAAAGCCATGCTGCGGGCATTCAGGTCGATCAGCGGCGTTCGCGTTGCCGCGGCAACGTCACGCACGGCGACCGCATAATCCCCATGCGTTTCGCGGATATGGCCGCCGGAAAACTCCGCACGCGCAACCGGCGTCAGCAATACGGGCTGGCCCTGCCGCTGGCGGACTTCCTCGACAAGGGTGGTCAGGTTGCGGGTGAAATCCCCTTTGGCATCGGTGTGCCGCCAGGGCTTCTTCACGTCCTCGTCATTATGGCCGAACTGGATGAGAACGGTATCGCCCGGCCGCATTTTGGTGAGGAGCACAGCCCACAGGCCTTCCTCCCGATAGGTCTTCGTGCTCCGTCCGCCCCGGGCGAGATTCACGACTTCAACCGATGGCGCCGCCGAGCAGCCAAGGAACATGCCCCACCCCATCTGGGGATAGTCGGCGGGCTGATATTGGGCGGCGGTGGAATCGCTGGCGATGAAGATGCGCGATGCCGTTTCCGGCGTCTGCGCCGCCACCGGCCCCGCCAGAGCGAGAGCCGCAAGCAGCCGAACGATCACTCCTGCTCCACCGGAACCGTGATCAGCGACAACCGCTCGCCGTCGGTCAACATGCCGGATTGCAGCAGGATGCGCGTCCCGTCGGTGCTGAAGCTGGGATGGGCATGGTCCGGCCGCATCCGATGGCCCGTGGTCAGCAGCGTGCGCTTGCTGGTCCGGCGATCGATCAGATGGACATTGCCGTCGAAATCGTCGCCCGCGGCATAGCGGCCGTCATAGGTCACGCCATTATGCCAGTAGCCGCCCGTGTTGCTTTCATCCTGCGGTATGTTCGGGCTGTCGAGATATTTCAGTTCCTGCCGGGTGACGGTGGCGCTGTCCGTCTGGCCGAGATTTTCGACACGACCATCACGCAGCGACACCACCATCAGCCCGGATGGGCGCTGGCGCAGCTTCATCGTGTGGCCCATCAGGTTGAAGATCACATGATCGGCATCGGCGAACTGTTCATGCGTCACCCAGTCGTCCGGACCCTCGACATAGATCGGCCGATTGCCGCTGCCGTCGCCGTTGATCAGCCACATGCGCTGCGGCGCATCCCCGCCGGTTTCGTGGCAATACATCACTTCGCCCGGCTTGATCGGATTGGCCTGGATATGGCCGATCAAAAACTCCGTGCGCAGAATCTCCCGCACGCTGCCGTCGGCTATGCTGACGGCGCGAATGCCGCTCGGCACCTGCGGAGCAAGTGCGCCGGGCGCGCGCGGCGGCGGCTTGCGGACATTGAAGCTGATATAGGCGGTCTTTTCATCGGCATCGAGACCGAAGCCGGTGGTAACGGACCCGTCCTTCGGCATGGTCGCGACGATCCGCTCATAGCCTTCCGGACGCAGCTTGCCCGCCGCTGAATCGCGAAGCAGGCTTTCGAGGTCGATCTCGACAAGTTGCGCGCCATCGACCGATCCGGCAGGCTGGCGCGTGTAATAGACCTTGTTCGACAGGCGCGCGACGTTGAGGCCGCCCGTGTTGACGCCCGCGCTGTCGGTGATCTGGATGATGTCGCCGGTGATCTCATTCACGACGAACGCCTGTGGCGTGCCCGATGCGGCGCGGTTCGACGAACGGAAGACGATGTGATTGCCGTCCTTCGTCCATTGCTGATGCGTCGGATAGATTTTGGAATCGCTCGATCTGCCCGACGTCAGCACAGTCAGGGGCCGGCCGGTGATCCGGTCCGCCACGGTCCGCATCTCGGACGGATAGCGCTTGCCCACGTCGGACGCGATGGCGGGCACCGCAAGAACGACCGCAAACGCGGCCATGACCCAGTTGATTTTCCGCATGCCCCTCTCCTCATGCTCGACCAATGTCGCAACCGGCCTTCCACAGGGGAGCGGCGCCCGTTGGAGGGCGCCGCTCCAGGTGGAGGGTTCAGTATTTGTAGCGGGCGCCGAAGAAGAACTGGCGGCCTGTCCGGCTGTAGACCTGCTGGTCCCGGCGATCCTGGCCGTCCCAATAGCTGGTCGGCTGGTTGGTCAGGTTGATCGCGTCGATGCCGATCGTGATGTTGTCGGTGATCTTGTAGTTGATCGAAGCGTCGATATTGGTGCTTGAATAGGCACCAGCCGTATCGGCCAGACCCGCGCGGACCGGGACGATGCGGATATATTCGTCGCGATAGGCAAGCGAGACGCGTGCCGACAGCCTGTCATCCTCATAATAAAGCGTCGCGTTCGCCGAATTGGGCGACACATTGATCAGCGGCGCGCTGAGTGACGGGCCGGTCGCATCCCGCGTCAGGATGTATGAGATCTTCGAGTCGATATGCGTGTAGTTCAGGATCGCGCCGAAATTGCTGAGGAAGCCCGGCAGAAAGGTGAACGGCTGCTGATAGGCGATCTCGATACCGTTGATCTTGCCGCCTTCGGTATTCTCATAGGTGGTGACGTTGGTCGTCGTATTCGGATCCTGATCGGGCCGAAGCAATGACAGCGGCAGCCCCGTCGCGGCATAGGTGGTCGTCTGCGTGATCTGCTGGACGAAGTTGCTGACCTTCTTGTGGAAGAAAGCGGCGGAGATGAGCGCGCCCGGCTGGAAATACCATTCCAGGCTGGCATCCAGATTGGTCGCCTCATACGGATTGAGGTTCGGATTGCCGATCGTCGCCGAGAAGGGCGACGCATCCGTCGCGATCGATCCACCCGGCGTCAGGAAGCTGAGCGACGGACGCGACATCACCTTCGACGCGGCCAGGCGCAACGTCACTTCCGGCGTGAAATCCAGCGCGAAGTTCACGGACGGCAGGAAGTTCTCGTAGCTGCGATTTGCCGTGGTCAGCGTCGATGCGCCGACATAGCCGGTCGAGCGCTGGCTGGTATGGGCATAGCGCACACCCGCATCGCCACGGATGCGCATGCCGTTCGCCAGTTCCATATTATAGTCGAGCTGGAAGTAGGGGCTGATGTCCCGTTCCCGCACCGAGCGATTGTCGCCGAGCGCGCCGGTGCCGATGCTTCCCATGCGGAAATCGCCGAACTCGTTCTGGCATTCGCAATCCACGTCGAACATGTCCATGATCGAAGGGATGTCGGGAATGGCGAGCGAATTGGTCGCGCCATCGGGGAGCGGAACGCCGTCCACCGTCAGGTTCTTGCTGATGTCGGCCATCGACACGCCGGCCGGAAGGGGCGGCAGCAGGTTCTGTGACGCGACGCGCTGTTCGCGCTTCGAGATGAACTTGAATTCCTTGTAGGCGATGCCCGTCTTGAACGTGACCTGATCGTTCAGTTCATAGCTCAGGTCCAGCTTGGCGGTCTTGAACCGGTTGTCCACCGACGAGCGGAACATGCGGATATTGTCGTAGCCGTTGGTGAAGTTCCAGTTCGCCGGGTCCGCGGCGTCGAAGCCGTAGTTCAGATAAGGCGTCTTCGGCGTATCGCGCGCGTCATAGACGAACCCGTCGCCGTCGAACCGGCTGAAGGTGACAAGGCGCGAATAGGGATTGTCGAAGAAGGACCGAGATTGGCCCACGAGCAGGCGAGCCTTGCCGCGATCGCCAAGCTCCTGTTCGTAGTTCAGGTTGACCTGGTAGAATTCCGTGGTCGACTTATCGAGCGCCGTCGTGACGCCGAAATCGGTATCGTCGAACACGCCGTAAACGACCTCGCCAGCGTCATTCACGACCGCATCGCGGATCTTCATGTTCGGACGCCCGGCGAGATCGATCGGCGTGAAGGGCGATCCGGCAGGCGGCGATCCGTTGCCGCGATTGAGACTGATCGGGTTGGTCGCCTGATCCTCCCGAACCTGCTTGAAGCGCGAGAAGGCACCGTCAAGCGTGATGAGCGAACGATCCGACGGGCGTACCTGGATCGATCCGGTGACGCCCAGACGCTTCTGCTCGTTGAGGAAGCTCCCATAGCCCGGCAACCGCGCCATGAACGTGTTCGGCTGGTTGATCAGGTTATAGGCATCAGGCGACGAGCCCGGGAACGGGCCGTCGGCATCCGGCCGACACTGCGACGCGTGTGGCGTCGAGCCGATCAGCGGGTTGACCGGCGTCACCGGGTCGCCCGGAACGATCGGGCAGAAACCGTTGTTCAGGTCCGTGAAGTCGGACAGGTTGGTGTTGGAATACGCATCTTCCCGAAGCTTGCGGCTGCTGTAGGCGACCGAAAGCAGCACGCCGATCGTGTCGTCAGCCCAGGTTTTGCTGATCAGGCCCGCCAGGCGCGGCGCGAAGGTGTCGTTGCTGTCATAATAGGCGCCCTGCGCCGACAATGCGGCCTGGAAGCCGGGATGGTCGAACGGACGCCCGGTCTGCAGATCGACGGTTGCGCCGAGCGACCCTTCATCCACCTCGGCCGACTGCGTCTTGTTTACGACGATCGAATTGAAAAGCTCGGACGCGAAAACGCTGTAGTCGAACGTGCGGCCGCGATTGACGCCGGAACCGAGCGTGGAGCCGGTGGTGGCCGAAATCGCTTCCAGCCCGTTGAAGCGCGTGCGGCTGAAGTCGCCGCCGAGGCCGCGGACGGTAATGCCGCGGCCTTCACCGCCGTCACGTTCGATCGAGATGCCGGGAATGCGCTGCAGGGAGTCGGCCAAGTTGGCATCCGGGAAGTCCGCGATGTCCTGCGCGCTGATCGCATCGACGACGCCGGCAGCGTTCTGCTTGATGCGAATGGCGTTTTCGAGACTGCCCCTGAAGCCGGTGACGACGATCTCGTCGCTCGTGTCCTCTGCCTGGGTCGCGTCAGCAGGTTGCTGGGAAGCAGCAGGCGCTGCGGGTTCGGCAACCTGACCATAAGCAGGCGCCGTCGCGGCGGCGAGGGCGACGATCATCGCTCCCGTGGAGGCTGCAATCTGCAAGCCGGTCCGCCCAATGATGTTCGACATGATGTTTCCATCCCCTTCTATGGCCACATCGGCCTTGTTTTTCATTGGGATGACCGTAATGGAAATCCCAATATGTGGACTATTATCCTAACAATTGAACATTAGGTTCCGACTCGGATATTTGTCAAGGACGCACCGTGCCGTTCGGGCTCAGCGGCCCCAGTTTCCGGGCAAGGGATTGGGAACCGCATCCCCGGCAAGCTCCAGCACTTCAATGACGTTGAGCGACCATTGGGCCACATGGTTGGTCGAAACGCGGACGACCTCGTCCACCGGCTCAAGCGCCAGCGGCGGCTCGATGCGCGATGTCTGGAAGGGAAAGATGCTCGAATATTTGGCGCGCGCCTCGCCGAGCAGTTCGCGCCAGGCCCGCGCGGCCAACGCCTTGTCGCCCGTCTTGTAGGCGGCATAGGCGGTGAGGCGCGCATGCCATTCGGGCGCGGAGAAGTTCTTGTCGATCGCCCGGTCGTCGATCACCCGCCGCCGCTCTTCTTCCGGCGCATTGTAATATTGGCAGAACTGCAGCCAGGCCTTCATGAAGGCGGGTGCCTCGACCAGCGGCTCCAGCTCGAACATCACCTCCGCGCCGCCGAAGATGGTGGCGAGGTGGTAGGAATATTTGAAGTCGGCATCGATGTTGTGGAGGTGCGCCGTCTTGGGATCGTAGCCAAGCGGCGGCCCGGCGAACATGCCCTTCGGCAGAGCGGCGATGTCGTTCATGCCGCGCAGGATCTTGTCGCGCCACCGCGTGTCGCCGGTCCGCTCCCATTCGGTCATCCAGTTGCCGGCAAAGGCCAGCCAGTCAGGCCCGCTGCGCGCATGGGTGGGATATTTATTGTCGGGGATGATCAGGCGCAGCGGATCGTTGGCGACCGTCGCATGATCGGCATCGGCCACCATGTACATCAGGTCGCCCGTGCGCTCGTCGGCCGTCAGATAATAATAGATGCGGCGCAGCGCCGCCTGACTGATCCGTGCCTCCTTCGCCCCATCGCCCCAATGGCTGACATTGTGCCGCGTGCCGAGCGGCGCGAAGCGGCCGAGATGATGCATGTCCACTTCGGACGTATGGCGCGTCATCGCCTCCGCCATGCGGAACACGTCCGCCCGGCCAGAGCGGAGGAACGAGTACCAGAGCCACAGATCGGGGGCGAGTTCGCTGTTCGCCCAGGCATAGCCGCCGACGTCGTAACGCCAGTCATGCCGGTCATTGTCATAGGTATGGCGGACGTCGCCATAGTCCCAGAAACCGTACCAGCGCCGCCGATCGACTTCCTTCAGATACCAGTCGAGCGCGGCGTCGAGCTGCTTTTCCATCCGCGCCTTCGACGGATGGGTGCGGTCGGGCAGGCTCCAGAGACCGAAGGCGCGAAGATCGTGATAATAGCGCGGCGCGGCGACCAGCAGCGGGGGCGAATGAAGCGCGCGCGCCTCCCCCACCAAATCTTCGCGAGCGGGGGTCGCGCGATGAAGTCTGATCGTCACCTCATTGGTGCGCGCGATGCCCATCGGCGTGCTGTGTTCAGGCTGCACATCCTCATAGGTCATCTCAAGGCCATGTGCCTTGTCGTCATAATGGCGCAGGTCCATCGCCCCGGCTTCGGGCGACCAGAGCCACAATGTGGCGGTCGCGGCATCGCCCGTCGCACCCTGAATCTCGATGCCGGTCGGGTGAAGCTGCCAGAAATTGCGCAGGCCGAAGGCAACCCCGCCCGATGCCCCGCCCACATAGGCAAGGCCCGTGGCGCGGTGGCCGTGATCGGCCGGCACCCAGCTCGACCTGGCATTGGTGCGCTTGGCGATCGCGAAATAGTCCGGGCTGCCCTGGAACAACCTGAAGGAATCCCAGCTTGGCACCATGCCGAGCTGTTCGCGGGTCTTTTCATCCATTTCCGCCAGCGTCGGCACGGGCTTGCCGGCGAGCTGATCCTGGAAGCGGTCGAAATATTTGAACTTGCTGCCTGCCCAGCCGGGGATGTTGCGCACGGCCTCGCTCCAAAGCCCCTGCCCTTCCCCGGCGAACCGGATGTGCCGATTGTGGAGATCGTCGGTGAGAGGCGCGTCGAAACGGATGCCGAGCCCGCAGATGAAATCCTTGTCCGCCGCCCCGTCGAACGTCAGCGTATGGGTGAGCTTCAGCGTCGAGTATCCGGCCGTGACGGCGATCCGCATCACGAAAGGCAGCCAGGACCGATCGGCCGCCTGATGCACACCGTCCAGCCGCACGACCGCGCGGACCGGACCGGACTGCTCCACGGTCGCCTTCGTGACATGGCCGTCGAAAGACGTGGTCCGGACGGATGCTGCGGCCGGATCGCTGCTGTCGCGCAGCAGGCAGACGAGCCTGCCATTGCGGAGCAGCGTTCGACCGCCAAGGCTTGCCTCCGGGATCAGCGCGGAACCGTTCTGCGCGATACTGACCGCGAAATCCCCGGTGCCGATCCGGATCACCCCGCCTTCGCTGCGGACAACCACCGGCGCCGCGACCTTGGCCGTGCCGGGTTCCAGCCGGAGCGTCGGGTCCTTGAACGAACCGGATACGGCATGGCCGGTCCATTTGAGCGAGCCGTCCGGCCAATAGGCAAGCGGCCATGTCTGCACGGGCGCCGTGCCGCTGGCGCCCACCAGGCGGAAGGACGAAACCCCGGACAATGCGCCGCGCGGCCAGGGCACGCCCCAAACCACACCCTGCGCGACATCGGTCGACGCACCGCCAAGCCATGACAGATCGACCGGTTCCACCTTGCCACTGGGTGCCGCCACGGCTGGTCCAGCGATACCCGGGGTTGCCGCCACGGCGATGGCCACCGCGGTGGTCGTCATCAGATCGCGACGGGTCAGTCCGCCCAATGCGTGTTCAGAATCCATGCAACCTCCCCGCGCCGGCCGTTGCCGCCAGCGTCGCGTCATCTTCAAACCGGCAACCGTTCCCACCGCCGGTGGGCGGCACCGTCACTGCGTGGCCTTGGCCACCTCGACTGCGTAGACCTGGGTCGCGCCGGACATGTTCGAACGGAAGACGATCCACTTCCCGTCCGGCGTGAAGTTGACGTTCGGTTCAAGCCGGTAGTCGTGGTTCTTCATGTTCACGAGCTTTTCGGCGCGCAGCACGCCGGGGCTGATGAGCGCATCGGCATTGGGCGCCTTGATACCCGCCACGTCGGGAATGCCCTCTGGCCGGAAGAGATAGAGATATTTGCCGTCTGGGGCGTGGGCGACCATCTCGTTGTCGCCGCCGTCACCCGCGAACAGCTTGCCATCCGGCGACGTGTTGAAGTGCACGGACCATTCGTTGCGTTCCAGATGATACCAGGTCCGCTTGCCGGTCGCGATCTCATAGCCCGCCACCCAGAAATCCTCGCCGCGTGGGGTCTGCAGGTCATACCAGATGGTCTTGCCGTCGCTGCTGAACCATTCGTGGCCGGCGATTTCCATGTTCATCGTGCGCTTGTGCAGCGCAATCGGCGCCGCATCCGGCTGGTCGACCCGCATCAGCCACAGGCGATCGACCTTGTGCCAGGGGCCTTCGTGACAGAACATCAGGAGGTTGGGATCGGTCGGCGAAAATTGCAGGTGATTGAGCCAGTCCGTCGCTTCGCGGACCACACGCTGCTTGCCCGTGCGGGTGTCCACGACGAACATCTTCATCGGGATTTTCGCGTCCAGCCGCTCGTTCATGCGGACTTCCTTTGATTCCGCATAGGTCATCGGCCGGCCGTCAGGCCAGTTGGCGCGATAGTCCGCCTGGTCGAACCGGGCATCGCGCTGCTGGAAATGCTTGAGTGCGCCTGCGCTCGCTGCCGGATCTGTTTCGACACCGCCCAGCAGGGTCTCGTCGGCGTTGATCGTCTGAATGTCGCCATAGGGAATGTCGGCGATCTTGCGCACCTTGCCGGTATTGATATCGGCGGCATAGATCGTCTTCGCGCTGACGCGGTCCAGCGACGCCCCGGTCGCGGCGGTCTGATAATAGACCTGCCGCGTCTTGTGGCCGGTGAACAGCAGCCGGAATTGCCCCTTGATGGGAACGACGAGATTGAGCTGTCTCGACTTCAGGTCGACCGTGGAAATACCGCCGGGCGTGGAGATGAGCAGCTTGTCGCCCTGCGGCGTATAGCCATTATAGTTGAAATAGAGGCTGGAGCTGCCCGGTTCATCCGACAGCCTGACAACCCTGTGGCCTGTATCCGGATCAACCCATTCGCGGGGCGGCGTTTCCGCGGCCGTCGCCGCAACCGAAGCGGTAAATCCCAACACCGCGAGACCGAAGGTTACCGCCTTCAGCCCATTCCCAGCCAAGCCGCAAAATCTCACCACCGCTCCTCCGCTCCGGATTTTAGATTCTCATATTATGAGACTAAATTCTACAGAGTGGATTTTAAGAGTCAATCGTCGCTGACAGATGTTCGGCCCGATGGCGAATATGGTCGAGGTGAGGGACCAGCCCGAGAGATCGGGCATGATGGTGCCCGCGATTATTGCGGACGGAAAAAACCTAGGCGCGATGGCCGGGCGGAGTCGGATCATCGATGCCGCCACCGACACCGCCGCCCATGCCGCCGCCCATTCCCATGCCGCCCCCGCCACCTCCGCCTTGTCGGGAACCGTCCCGTCCCTGCTCACCCTTACCGCGCCCGCCGGCACCGGATGGGCGAGTGGGCCCCTGCATCGGAATGGCGAGGTCCGATGGGATCGGATCGAGATCGAGCGCCTGGCGAATGAAATCGCGAAGCGAGACGACAAGTTCGTGCGTATGAACCGGACGCCCCCCAACCAGTTCGCGAGCGGCGCGCTCGGCCAGACGGACATGTTCTTCCGTGCCGAGCAGGATGATGTCCGACAGAGCAGCCTCGACCGCATCGCGGATGCGCCGGGAACGGTCCGATCCTGTCGCGTTTTCTGCGGTTGGCTCTGCGATCACGACACCGTCTTCAACGGGAGTTTCGCCTCGCTGGCGCAAATCCCGCAGGTGGGTGGGATCAACGACCAGAGTGCCGGTGAAGGAACCGCCGAGAACCTTATAGGCAGCGATCAATGTGCGTAAACGCTCGTTGATCTGACGGTTCATGCGTTCGCGGCGCTGCTGGATCGTGACCATCATCACCAGGCGGATGCCCACGCCGATGAGTGTAACGAGCGCCAGACCGATCAAGGTCACAAGCAGGCTCTGCCACGAACTGAAATCAATGTTGCGCAGTGAAGCCTCCGCGACTTACTCCGTCACGCCGGAACGGTATCTTTTCGAAGTTCGAAGGCGGCTGAACCGTCACCCACGGTTCAGCCGCCTCGCAACTTCTATTTAACGACAACCTCTACGCGCCGCGCCTCGGCATTTGTCGTGCCGGCGTCAGTGGTTTCAGCGGGTTTGGCCAGCTCGATCGACGCGGCTGGAACACCCGCGGCCACCAGCGCAGCCTGAACCGCCTGCGCACGGTTTTTAGACAGCTCCGCATTGAGAGCGGCATTGCCGGTCTTGTCGTTGAATCCCGAGACTGCCAGCTTGCTGCCCGCATTGCCGTCGAGATAAGTCTTGAGCGACGTCGCCGCTGCTCCGAAGGCGGGTGCGACATCGGCCTTGCCTGTGTCGAAATACACATTCACGGCCGGCTTGCCGTCCCGAACCTCCGTCGTAACCCCCGCGCCGGTCGGAATTTCGGGCGGTGCCGATGGAGAAGCGACGTCAGTTGGAGAAATGCCCTCAGCCGGAGGCGCGCCATCGGCTGGAGGAGCGACTTCAGCCGTTGCCGCAGGAACGGTCTCCGTCGCCGGAGTCGGTGTGCCTTGGCCGCGCATGCTCAGATAGAGAAGCAGAAGCAGCAGCGCTGCCGCCAGCAGAAGCCAGGGCAACCAGCGCATCAGGCCGGATTTTTGAACAGGCTCATCAACCCCGTGATCGCCGATAAGTGGCTGAGCTGTCTCCCTGCCGGTGTTGCCGGCATAAGCGGGAGAGACGTCGTTATCCGGCGACCGGCTTCCGCCCAATCCGCCAGCAACCGCCGCGGCACCGCCGGCAAGGCCCGCAGCGCCCAGGGCGGCAGCGCCAGTCCCTTCGGCTTTTGCCGTGGTTGCCGTGGATTTGCCGAATATGCCGAGTTTCCCGAAATGCTCGGCGAGCAGATAATAGACGGTGACGCGGTTCTTCGTCCGGTCGCCCTTCATTCTCTCGCCAACCGCCGCAATCGAGTTGTCGAGATCCTCGTCGGATGCAGTCAGCCCAAGCTTCTTCTTCAGGAACTTCTCGCGGACACGCCCGGTTTCCGCTGCATCGGTGAAAGATACCAGGGAAGCGTCGCGGCTCTGAAGTGCAATGCCGCAATATCGGACGATCCCCGCGATAACGTCCGCGTCGGCATCCGGTACATACTTCCTGACATCAATGGACCAATCTTCCGCCATCGGCTTGTCCTCCGTTTCATTTGATACGCATCATTGAACAGGGTGAGCAGAGTAGAAGTTTGAAATATGGAGATCTCTTTCCCTCGATCTCCGCGGGCGGAACATGCCACGAAGATATCCATCCGACCAGACCCAGACTAAAGAGGCTCTTCGGGTTCGGTTTTCCCAATCGTGCGCGGGGCTGGCCGGCTGACGATAAAGGCCGCGCAACCCGCCATCGCAACGCCGACGATGAGATCGACGAACAGCCCGGGCCGGGCACCCCACCAGAATAGGGCATAGCCGATTGCAATGCCTGTGCAGGCGGCGATCTTGGCACGCCGCCCGATCGCCCCGTCCTCGCGCCAGGCGCGCAGGGTGGGGCCGAAACGCGGATGGTCGAGCAGCCAGGTTTCGAAACGAGGCGAGGACCGCGCGAAGCAACCCGCCGCCAGGATGAGGAAAATCGTGGTCGGCATCAACGGAAGCAGGGCGCCCAGGAATCCGAGCGCGACAAACAGGAATCCCATGCTGAGCCAGAGGGCGCGCCTTGCACGCGCCAACCGTCTGTTCGGTGCCCGATCAGGCATCCAGGATCAGCAATCGGGAAGGGATAATGGAATTGGTGGACATATGCTCGCCATCAAACCGCGCGCCACCATAGCTTGATTTGCGAACCAGTCGCAACTTGAGACTCGGGGCCGATATCAGACCCGAGTCTCAAACGTCATATAATGAACCCGCTATTTCAGAAGTTGCGGCGGGAAATCGAGCTCGAAATCCGAATAGCGAGCATAGGCGCCGAAGGTCTCCTCGCCATTCCGGCCGGCATAGCGGTCGAGCAAGGTCGAATAGGTGTAGAAGTGGATCTTGCGCTTGTCGGTATCAAATTCGATGAAGCGCATCCAGCCGGCGCCGCCATTGGCGGAACCCGGCTTTCCATCCGCGCCAACCGTATTGTCCTGGAAGTCCTGCAGCACCTGATAAACCGGGTAGCCGGCGTCATTGCGGTCGATCCGCAGATTTTCCCCCTGCGCAACGCCTTCGCTGGTCAGATTGTTGTGGTGTCCGCACAGGATCAGGAAGATCGAAGGGTTCTTGCGCACGAAGCGCTGCCAGATGTCGTCCGGCTTCAGATGCTCGTCGGGGTTGAAGATCTTGATGCCGATATCGCTGCGGCCTCCTTCCTTGTTCACCGCCGAAACCAGCCATTCATGGGTGCTGAGAATGACCGGCAGGCCGGGATTGGCATCGATCACCCCTTGAGCCCAATCGAGAACCACCTGGCCCGGGTTCATCTCGAATGAAAAGTGCAGGAACCGCTTTCCGCCGCCCGTGAAAAACTGATAGCTGTTCATCCCCTGCCTGAACGAGCCGCCATACCAGGGCTTCCCCGCGAAATGGCGGGATTGCGGGCCAAAATAGAAATCCCAGGTCCGCCCGCCGTCGAGATAGGGGTTGCCCCCCGTGCCCAGAGGCCCCTCCCACCAATGGGGCTGATTGTCATAGTCATGATTGCCGGGCACCATCCCGAAGGGAAGCGGCGAGCGGCTGAGAATGGACACGCCCCGGTTGGCGTTGTCCCACTCGCCGCGCGTGTCCCAATAGCGGAACTCGACCGAACCAAGACTGGCGATGCGGCAATAGGCCTCCTGAATCACGTCCTCCGGATCGACAACATGACGCCAGCGCCGCGAAAGCCAGCGATGGACAGCGCGTTCGAGCGGGACGATCTCCCTCGCGATCCAATCGGAAATAATGTCATGCTCATCGACCATTCGACACAGCCGCTGTGCTCCAGTGGATTGCTGCTCGCCGAGTCGTCGGGGGGCCTGCGATGAGTGCGCTCAAATACCGATGTCGTGACAAATTGATGACATGAGCGCGCAACCGCCCTTGTGCCGCGGCCACGCGAACCGGCTTTCCTGCAATGCGTGTTTGCTCAAAACCCCGGGAAAGTCGGGATAGGGCCGAACATGAGCGCCAGCAGTCCATAGACGCTCACCCCGGTCACCAAAATGCCGATCGCCGAGATCAGAAACCTGGCCGGCAGGCGGCGAAGCAGGAAGGCGCCGATCGGCGCGGCCACGATGCCGCCGATCAGGAGCCCGGTGGCGGCGGTGGTGAAGCTTTGCAGCCCGATTGCCCCGATGAAGCTGGCGGCAATCGTGACCGTCACGAAAAATTCCGACGCGTTGACGGTGCCGATGACGATCCTGGGATCCGCCCCCTGCGCAAGAAGGTTTGCGCTCACGATCGGCCCCCATCCGCCGCCGCCCGAGCCGTCGATCACACCCCCGGCCAAACCGAGCGGCTCCACCAGCCTTATGCCCCGATAGGTCTGCGGGCGCCGCGCGCCGCGCCAAAGCAGATAGATACCGATCGTCCCCAGATAGACGAGCACCAGGGGACGGGCGACACCGGCGGAAAGCCCCGTCAGCAGCCACGCACCCAATACGCCCCCGATCATGCCGGGCACGACGAGCCGACTGAACAGCCGCCAGTCGACATTGCGTTGCAAGGCGTGGCTGATCCCCGAAACGCCGCCGGTGAAGCATTCCGCGGTATGGATGGCGGCCGAAGCGTTTACCGGGGGAACGCCGATAAGCAGCAGCAACGCATTGCCGATCAGCCCGAAGGCCATCCCCAATGCGCTGTCGATCAGCTGGGCAATAAAGCCGATCGCGATGAACGGGGCCAGATCAGCCCAGGACAGGGTTTCGACGAAGGTCAACGCCCTGCTCTCCGTCGGTGGCGGGCGTTCCTGGAGAAGCGGTCGGTCAGCAGAAAGATGGCGGGAAAGGACATGGCCATCAGCGAGATGCTGCCGGCGACCAAAGCCTCCGCCCCCGCCAGCCACGGGATCACCGCCGCCCAGATCGATACGGCGAGGATGACGAGCAGCATCCGCTCCTGCTCGATGGCTTCGATGGCACGCAGCGGCGTTCCGATCGCGTTGGCGCGCAGCATATCCAGCCGCCGCCTGACCGCGCTGTGCTTGCCGGATATCGCCGGGGGCACAATGGATGTAGTCAGGCATGAAAGCCCGGCACCCGCAAGGCGCAGGCCCACGGCGCGCGCGAAGGCAGGTGAATTGTCGATCCGGTCGCCGATGGACCGCAAGGCCAGCCGCCCCCCGAAAACCAGGTCGATCAGTGCATCCCCGGTGGACGCGGGCACCGGCCTGACCTTTGCCGCGTGGCTGGCCTCGATCCAGTCGAACACCGCATCGGGCACGTCGATCGCGCAGGCGCGTTCCAGCCCTTGAAAGCCGGGCGCCGAATTGGCTTCGCAGATCCGGTAGCCGTCTTCGTCGAACAATATGTCGATGCCCGCCACCTCCAGCCCCAGCGTATCGGCCGCCCTTACCGCAAGTTCCGCCATCTCGCCGGTCGGCGTATAGGCGACGCCGGTTCCGCCCAGCGAGACGTTCGACTTGAAATGGCCGGTCGGCGAGCGCCGCTCCATTGCCGCGATCACCCGGCCGCCGATCACCAGCACGCGCACGTCGCGACCGTGGCTGGCGCGGACATAGTGCTGGAACAGGAAGTCGGCCTTTGCCTCCGCGCTGGCAAGCAGCCCGGCTAGATCATCAAACTGCCCACGATCCTCGCATTTGAGCACGCCGGTGCCGCGCGTGCCCCGCAGCGTCTTGACGATGACGGGAAAGCCCAGCTCCTTTTCGACCAGATCCACATCCATCGGGAATTTGCCGAGGATCGTCTGCGGCACGGGCAGTCCGGCCCGGCTCAAACGCTGCATCGTGTGCAGCTTGTCGGCGACCACGTCGATCGCCTCCGGTCCGTTGATCAGCCGAACGCCGCGGCGCTCGAAATGGCGCAGCACGGCAAGGGTGAAATAGTCCGTCTCGGCCCCGGTCCTGCACAGGATGAAATCGGGCCGCTCAAGCGAGCGATCCTCATAATGGACCGACCAGTCCTCGATCAGCCCGGCAACAAGATCGAAATTATGAGGTTTCAGCACCTGCAGCTCGACCGATCGGCGAAGGGCGACTTCCTCGAACCTCAGGATTTCAGGGACCTCCGGAAGGGACGGATCCAGGTCGCGATGAAAGAGTATCCAGCCCCGCATCTCACCACTCCGACATTTCGATTCCGTTCCCACAACACAATGAACGCCGGACCGAGGCGTTCCCGCCCAATGCCTCAGTCCTGATCGGACAAATCGTTTCCGAGTTTCAGGAGAATGGGGGCGGCGATGGACAAGGCCCGAATTTCCTCCTCCTCCAGAGCCGAAAGCCGCTCTGCAAGGAATTGGTGCCGCACGGTCGTGGCCAGTTCGATCGCCCGCCGGCCCTTTGCGGTGATGTGAAGGCCCGCGCGCCTGCGATCGCCCTTGTCCATTATGCGGCGAACAAGGCCCGACTCGGCGAGGCGAGTGATATGGCTTGTGATCGTCGGCGCCCTCAAACGTTCCAGCCTGGCAAGCTCACTCAGTCCGATGCCTGGATTGCGGGCTATCTGCTTCAAAAGAACGGGATCCTGGGGAGACATGTTCCCGAGCGCGGGCTGCCGGCGGAGGTTTCGGTAGATGCGCATCACGCCCCGTTCGATCGTTTCGACCAGCATTTCGTGATCGGCAAGATCGGAATAAACTTCGATCATCTAAATATTTTCCATTTATCTATCTATATGTTTTTATTGCATTTTTCCTTTTCAACTTAGCACAGCTTTCAGAGAGGGCAAATTTTCTTATTTTCAATTAAATCAGTAGAGATTACGCATCTCTCCACCCAAGCGATGGAGAATGATGATGTCGGTCGAACTGTTTTGGCGCCTCCCCACCCATGGCGATGGCCGTAAGGCTCATGACAAGCACACGCGCGGCGAATGGAACAAGTTGCCGCCCGAATTGCGCAAGGCGCCAGGCGTGCGGGATGGACAGCCGGACGGGTTCACCTATGTCGACTATCTGGGCCAGGTCGCCCGCGCGGCGGAGATCAACGGCTTCGACGGCGCGCTGGTCCCCACCGGCGGCATCAGCGAGCAGGCGTGGATCGTCGCCGCTGCCTTGGCCCGCGAAACGCGCAAGCTGCGTTTCCTTGTCGCGCATCAGGCAGGCTTTACCGAACCGCATTTCGCCGCGCAGGCCTCTGCCACATTGCAGCGCATCTCGGGCGGACGGCTCGACATCAACATCATCACCGGCGGCTCATCCAAGGCGCAGCGGGCACTGGGCGATTTCCTCGACCATGACAGCCGCTATGCGCGCACCGGCGAGTTCCTCGACGTCTTCAAGCGGTACTGGAAGGAAGCGCCGCTGAACTACAAGGGCGACCTTTATCAGGTCGAGGAAGGCGGGTTCAAAGCCCCACTGCGCGATGCCCCCCTGCCCGGCATCTATTTCGCGGGGTCCAGCCAGCCGGCGATCGACGTCGCGGGCGAGCATGCCGACGTCTATCTCGTCTGGGCCGAGCCGATCGCCGGGAATGTCGAGCAGTTCGACAAGGTCCGCAAAGCGGCCGCCGAACGGAAGCGGCTGGACAAGGTGCGCTTCGGCGTCCGCGTCGACATCATCGCCCGCGAGACGGAAAAGGAAGCCTGGGACGAAGCCCGCCGCCTCTTCGCGACGGCAACCGCGGATTCCAAGGCGCTGTTCAGCGAGCTGGGCCGCGACAACAAGAAGGAATCGACCAAGGAATCCGCCGGCGCGCAGCGGCAGTGGGCGCTGCACCAAGGCCGCACCGACAGCTTCGACGATCTGATCGTCGCGCCCAATCTGTGGGCGGGCATGTCGATCCTGCGCGGTGGCCCGAGCTGCGGCCTGATCGGCAGCTATCAGCAGATCGCCGATCGGCTGGCCGAATATGTCCAGGCGGGTGCATCCAGCTTCATCCTCGCCAGCAATCCGCATCTGGAGGAAGCCTACAGCGTCGGCGAGGAGGTTCTGCCTCTGCTCGGTCACGCGATCAGCGGCCTTCAGAACGAAACCGTCCGCGCAGCCTGAGGTGACGCCATGAGCCAGCCCGCCATCGATACACTGTGGTACACCCGTTGCTCGGTGCCCACGCCTTTCAGCTTCGCCGCACAGTTCGGCTGGTTCGAGGAGGAGTTCGCCAAGGACGGCATTGCGGTGAAGTCCCTCAGGGAATCCAACAATCCTGAGGAACTTGCCTCCCACTTCGATCACAACCTGTCGAACTCATTCCGCCAGGGTGGCAGCGTGCCGGCGATATGGGCACGTTCGCGCGGGCAGGACACGCGTGTCATCGCGCTTAGCTGGACGGACGAGCATCAGGCGATCATCGCGCTTCCCGGCGCCGGAATCGGCACGGTGCGCGACCTGCGGGGACGGCGGATCGGCATCCCCCGGCACAACATCACGATCGATCATAATCGCGCATCGGCCCTTCGCGCTTTCGAACTGGCCCTGGGGTTTGAGGGAATATCCCTCGCCGATGTCGAGCTGATCGATCTGGCGGACGAACATCTGCCGGAGGATGGAGAGGTCCGCCGTGGCCTCTCATCCGGCGGGGAGCGCCGCCATGCCTATACGAACGAGGTCCATGCCCTTGCGACCCGGGCAGTGGATGCGGTCTACGTCAAGGACGTGCGTGGCCTTGATGTAGCCCACATACTGGGGGCGGTGGTGGTGGCCGATCTCGGCTTCCACCCCGACCCCTTCGTTCGGATCAGCAACTGCGCGCCCCGGCCGTTGACGGTCAGCGGCGAATTATTGCGCACCCGCCCCGATCTGGTCGAACGCTTCCTTGCGCGTGTCGTGGCCGCGGGGGAATGGGCGCGGCGCAACCCCGACGGCACGGTGCGCGCCATCGCCAGCGAGACCGGATGGTCGGAACGCTCTGTCCGCCGTTCTTTCGGCCCGAACGTGCATGAGCACCTTATCGCCAATCTCGATCCCGCTTCGATCCAAGGGCTGGGTCAATTCGTCAGCTACCTGGCGAAGAACGGCTTCATCCCCGCCGACTTCGACGTCGAAAGCTGGGTCGACCCCGGTCCGCTGGAACGGCTGTCCGCTTCCCTCGTCCCCCTCAATTTCGGCGCACCGTCGATCATCGCCGCCGCCTGAGCGAAAGGAATATTCCCATGAGCAACGTCGCTACCCTGCCCACCAACGACGAGAAGGTCATAGCCGCAGCCGCCGAGATCGCCGAGGCGGGCCGTGATCTGAAAGAGAAGGGCAGTTTGTCCACGCGCGGCCCCGGCGCGTTCAACGCGGCGGTGCGGATCGATGAGACGCGCTTCGTCATCGGCTCGCTCAAGCAGGCGATCGTCGTCGGCTTCGACGGCGAGCAGATTTCCGGCCCCGACGATCGCAGCCTTCGCGAGGTGATCGCGGTCTACAAGGCGATCTTCGAGGAACGCCCGGACATCAACGCCGCGCTCCACACCCATTCGCCGCACCTGACGGCCTATGCCATCGCGCACAAGCCGTTCCCGATCCGCTACTGGTCGGTCGCCAAACGCGCTGGTGTGAACGAGATTCCGCTCGCAGAATGGGCGCCGCGCTATTCGGCGGAGCCGGTGATCGATTCCATCCGCCGCAATCCGAAGGCGCCGGCCACGCTGCTCAAGAATCGCGGGCTGTTTGCCTGGGGTTCGAATGGCGTGAGCGCGCTTGCGGCGCTGATCCACAATCTGGACGAGGCAGCCGAGATCACATTGCTTTCGGAACGCATCGGCGGCCCCCAGCCATTGCCCGAAGGCGCTGTGGAAGCGTTCGTCGCGTCAAAGGCGGGCTGATCTAGCTCTCTCCCCACCCAATCCGGCCGGCACCACGGGCGTTTTGCGCGCCCGCCGCCCCTGTTTTGCCATTTTCAAACGAAAACAAGGACATATTGATGACGTCGTCCCGGCTCTCCTATCGCAGCATTGCTCCTCGAACTCTGGTTGTTTTGCTGGCGATGTCGGGCACCGTTTGTGGTGCACCGGTCTGGGCAGAGGACGCACCTGCGGCAGAAGCGGTGGCGGAGCCGGTGCCCGACGCTGAAGATCTGGTCGTCACCGCACGGCGGCGTGACGAGAACCTTCAGGACGTTCCGGTCGCGATCACCGCGATCGGTGGCCAGGCACTTGTGCGCGCCGATGCGATCCGCACGGCCAATGATATTACGGCATTGGTTCCAAACGCCTCCGCCTCCGCCACTGATGGACGGACACGGCCGCGCTGGTTCCTGCGCGGCGTCGGCACCAATGACACCGGCGCGAACACGGTCAGCCCGATCGGCATCTACAATGACGATGTCTATCTGAATAACGTCTACATCCAGGGCTTTCCGTTGTTCGACACCGACCGTGTCGAGGTGTTGCGCGGCCCGCAGGGCACTTTGTGGGGCAAGAACACGACCGGCGGCGCAGTGAACATCGTTTCCCGGCGGCCCGAGCTTTCGGACATCGGCGGTTGGTTCAAGGCCGCGTATGGCAGCTATTCGAGCACCATCCTGCAAGGCGCGGTAAACCTGCCGCTGGTGACGGACAAGCTGGCGCTGCGCGTCGCCGGATCGCACGACCAGCGCGACGGCCATGTGCTGAACCTGTATGACGGCCAGAAGCGCGGCGGTTATCGCGACGACGCCATTCGGGGTCAGCTTCGTTTCCAGCCGGTCGAGACGTTCGACCTCAACCTGAACGTCCACGCCCGCCGCCTGCGTGGCGACAAGCGTGTCTCCAACTATTTCCCCGATCCGCAGTTCAGCCCGCCTTACAATAATGGCTATGCCGATCCGCCGGGCCGAGACGTGATCGACCAGGCGGACAACAATGCATCCGAGGATCTCGACAGCTGGGGCGTCAATCTGACCGCCAACTGGGAACTGGGCGATTACACGCTCACGTCGATCACCGCTTTCGAGAAGGGCGAACGCCTGCTCACCGGCGGCGCACCGATCCCGGTGCCCAACGCCGTCAGCTATTCCACGTCGGATTCCCGGCAATGGAGCCAGGAACTGCGCCTCTCCTCACCCAAGGACCAATCGTTCAACTGGATTCTCGGCGCCTATTTCTTTGACGAGGATCTGACCGCCGCGACCACCGACGGTGTCGTCGCCGCGATCCCGACGACGACCGCCGGCTACAAGCCGCGCGCCTGGAATTCGGCCGGCTATGACCAGGCGACACAGGCGATCGCCGCCTTCGCCAACGCGACGCTCAACATCACCGATCGCTTCAACGTGACGGGGGGCCTGCGCTGGAGCCGCGAGAAGAAATCCATGCATCTGGTCGATCGTACCACGACCGGGACGGTCACGTTCAGCGATCCGGCGCGCTGGTGGCGGGCGTCTTCCGTCAGTTCCCCGATCGAAACCGGCTATGACGAGCGCGACAAGGATACGTGGGAGGAGGTCACATATGACATCACCCCGCAATATCGCATCAGCGACAATGCCAATGCCTATTTCCGCTTCGCCCACGGCTTTCGCGCCGGTGGTTTTGCGGTCAGCGGGCAGAACACGATCAACCCGATCGATCCTGAAAAGCTGGACGCTTATGAGATTGGCCTCAAGACCGTCTGGCTGGACGACAAGCTGATCCTGAATGCCGCTGCCTTCTACTATGATTACAGCAATATCCAGGTGCTGGTCTTCGCCCAGGTGGGCGGCCTTCCCGACCCGGTTGCCGTTTTGCAGAATGCCGGTGCCGGCTGGGTAAAGGGCGCCGAACTCGAACTGATCGCCCGGCCGATCGAAGGGCTTCGCATCGGCGGCACGCTCGGCCTGCTCGACACGAAATATTCGCGTTTCATGACGGTGGTGTCGAACCAGCCGCGCGACGCATCGGGCAACGAGTTCGCACGCGCGCCGCATGTTTCGGCGTCGCTGAACGGCGAGTACCGCCTGCCGGCCTTTGGCGGGGAACTGACGCTGGGCGCCGACTGGAATTATCGGACCAAGCAATATTACAGCGCCGCGATCCAGGACAATCCGCTGCTGGAGCAGAAGCCCTATGGCCTGCTCAACGCACGCGTCGCCTGGGCGCCGGCGGGCGATGCCTGGGAATTCGCCGTCTCGGCCTCGAACCTCACCGATCGTGATTATTCCGTGCTCGCAACCGGCCCGACCGCGAAGGCCGTCCGCCGGGTGTCCGGCGATCCACGGATCATCCTCGCCACCATCAGCCATCGCTTCTGAGGAAAACGCCATGTCCGTCACTCGCCGCTTCACGATTGCCGCTGTCGCCACGCTTGCGACACTTGGTCTTGCGGGCTGCTCGAAAGGATCGGCCGATGGGCAGGAAAAGCTGGTCCGCATCATCGCAGGCGGCGCGGACGTCCACGGCAAATATGTGCCGGGCGGGCTGACGGGCGTCGTCCAGTCCGACGGCTGGCTGGAAAAGCGGCTCGGCGAGAAAGGCTACAAGCTTGAATTCATCGACATGCCGCACGCGATCGGCGGGCCGATGATCAACGAGGGCTTTGCCAACAAGTCGGTCGAATTCGCTTCCTATGGCGACCTGCCGGCGGTGATCGGATCGAGCGGTGGCGCCCCCATTCGGCTCGTCCTGTCGTTCACCGGCTCGACCAACAGCTATGTGCTGGTCCCCCCCAATTCCCCGGCGCGGACGATGGCCGACCTGAAGGGCCAACGCGTCGCCCTGCATCGCGGACGGCCATGGGAGCCCGCATTTGCCCGGCTGCTGCAGTCCGAGGGGCTGAAGGTCTCCGATTTCAAGATCTTCAACGTCAATCCCTCGGCCGGCGCTGCCGCGCTGGCGGCCGGCAAGGTCGACGCCTTTGTGGGGCCGATCGCCGATGCCGACCAGCTCGTCTCGCGCGGCGCCGGCCGCGTACTCTGGTCGACCAAGGAGGCACCCGCCGCCTGGGCCGCGCGCACCGAAATCTTCGGCCGCAAGGATTTCATCGCCGCCAATCCCGAGATCACGACGCTGGTCGCCGCGGCCTATGTGAAGGCGGCCAAATGGGCCTCCGCCGAGGAGAACCGTGACACCTACATCAAGCAGTTGAGCCTTGAGACGCCGGAACGCGCCATCCGCGCCGACCTGGAAGGAACCGGCGACTGGAAGACCCGCTTCGCTCCGCTGCCGATCGACATCCTCACCGACCACTACCGCTATGTGATCGACTATTCGGCCGAAACCGGCCTGATCGGTCAGAAGCCCGACATCGCCGACCTGACCGATACCAGCCTCACCTCCGCGGCGTTGAAGCTTGCCGATGCCGAAGGCTATTGGTCCGCGCCCCAGCAGACGGCGGCGCGATGAGCGAGGCCGCCGAAGCCATCAACGCCACGGGCCCGGCCCGGCGCCAGTTCGGATTCATCCACCGCTTCATGCTGCTTTCGGTGGTGAGCGGCGGATCGATCGCGCTCGGTCGCATCGCCACCCAGCTGTTTGCCATCCACCTGGGCGCCAGCTCGCTCCAGATCGGCACCATCATGGCGGTCGAGCAGGCGATGATGATGTCGATGGCGGTTCCCGCCGGCTTCCTCATCTCGCGCCTCGGCGTGCGGGCCAGCTATTTCACCGCCAGCCTGGGGCCGATGCTCGTCTATCTGGCGATGCCTTTCGTGAATGCCTGGCCGCTGCTGGCGCTCGCTCGCGGGCTAATCGGCCTGTGCATTCCGTTCCGCATCGTGTCGATGAACACGTCATTCCTGCGCGAGCTGCCGAACATCGGCAAGGAAAAGGCCGGCTGGTATCGCGGTTCCCAGACGATCGGGCTCGCGCTCATCGGCCCCAGCCTGGCGGCGCTCGTCACGTCGCATGCCGGTTATGGCACGGCCTTCGTCGCATCCGGCCTGATGTTCGGCCTGATGGGTGCGGCCAGCCTCACCTTCTTCCCCGACACGCGCGAGGCACCGGACGCAAACGGCCCGCCCGTCCGCCTGCATCGGGAAGTCGGCGCGCTGCTGAAACGGCGCAATATCTTCGAAAGCTGCATTATCGAACATGTCTCCAGTGCCACCACCGCGCTGTTCTCGACCTTCATCCTCGTGCTGGCGATCAAGACGATGGGGATGTCGCACGAGCGCGCAGTGTCGCTGATCGCCGTTCAGGGCGGCACGACCATTGCCTCGCTGTTCCTGCTCAATCGGCTCTATATCCGCTTCACCCGCTATCGCGGCTACCTTTGGTCGCTCTGCGCGGGCGTGGGCGCCATGTTGTGCCTGGGCCTTGGCCAGAGCTATTTCGTGCTGGCGGTGGGCGCGGTGCTGCTCAGCCTCGGCTCCACCTCGATCCATTTTCAGAACATGACCCAGCTGAGCCAGAGCACGGTCAGCAAGAGCAAGATTTCCGGCCTGTTCAACCTGGCCGGCATGTCGGGAAACATGGTGGGATCGCTCGGCGGCGGCGCGCTGAGCGCGATCGTTCCGCTCCATGCGGTCTATCTGCTGTGGATCGTCGCCATCGCCACGACCACCGCCGCGATCGGCTGGCGCGCGCGCAAGGGAGGCGATGATGATTGACCGCTGGGCAAGCCGGCTGCTCCCCTTTTCCGGGGTGGCCCTGCTGCTGGCGGCCTGGTGGCTGACCACCTGGCTCGAAATCTTCCCCCGGCAGGTCCTCGCTTCTCCGGCCAGCGTCTGGGCGGCTTTCATGCAAGGCATGCAGTCGGGCGAGCTACCGGCCCATGTCTCCGCCAGCTTAGGCCGACTCGGCACCGGCTATATCATCGGATCCGTACTGGGCCTGACCTTCGGCATTGCGATGGCGCTGTCACGGACGGTGGAGGACTACACCTCCGGCCTGTTCCATGCGGTGCGGCAGGTGCCGACCGTCGCCTTCATTCCCATGCTGGTCCTGCTGTTCGGCGTCGAGGAGACGTTCAAGATCGTCGTGGTCTCCAAGGCGTCCTTCTACCCGGCGGCGCTGGCCGCCTATACGGGCGTGCGTGGCATTCCCGCCCGCTATTTCGACGTTGCCGCCATCTATCGCCTGTCGCTGGTGCAGCAGCTGCGGATGGTGCTGTTCCCGGCCACGCTGCCGCCGGTGCTGACCGGCCTGCGCCTTGGCCTCAGCCGGGCGTGGGTGGCGCTGGTCGCGGCGGAGTTGCTGGTGGCGGACGACGGCATCGGCCAGATGATGGAGATGGGGCGGCAGACCTTCCGCCTCGACGTCGTGCTGATGGGCGTGGTGCTGATCGGCACGATCGGTTTCGCGCTCGACCGCGGCTTCAAGCGCCTCGAGCATGCCCTTGTAAAAGGAGTTCCCGCATGAGCTTCGCCGCCGCGAGCGGACCGGCGATCGCCGGGTCCCACCCGCGCTTCCGCATACCGCGCCTGAGCTGGTTGAAGGGCCTGTTGCTGCCTTTGGCCATTCTGCTCGTCTGGGACCTGCTGGCGCGCCGAGGCGTGAGCCACGGCTTCGCTTTCGTCACGCTGAGCCAGCTCGTCTCCGCCCTAGCCGATGCGGTCGCGTCGGGCGATCTTCTCAACAATATCGGCGCCAGTTTGAAGCGCGTGGCCATCGGCGTGGTCGGCGGCGGTGTGCTGGGTGTGGGCGTGGGCACGGCGATGGCGCTTTCGCGAACCGTCGACCGCATTCTCGGCCCCATCTATCACGCCATCCGCCAAGTGCCGACGCTTGGCTGGATTCCGCTGCTCGGCCTGTGGTTCGGCTATGGCGAACTGCCGAAGCTGCTGATCGTCACCAAGGCGGCGATGTTCCCGCTGGTGCTCAACAGCTATGAAGGGCTGAAGGGCGTCAAGGACGCGCATCTGGACGTCGGCCGCGTGCTGATGCTCGATCGCTGGACGCTGTTCTGGCGTGTCCGCTTCCGCGCGGCGCTGCCGATGATCCTGACCGGCCTTCAGCAAGCGCTCGCCTTTGCCTGGATCGCCTGCATCGGCACCGAGATCCTGTTCGGATCGGGTGCCGGGATCGGCGCGATGATCGAGACCGGACAAATCCAGGGGCGGATGGAGACCGTCTTCCTCGGCATCATTTTCGTCGGGCTGATCGCCTACGCGATCACCACCCTGTTCAATCGCCTCGCCGCATCGCAGCTTCGCTGGCGCGACATCAAGGAACCACAATGACCCAGCCCCGCCCCAGCCATGCCGCGCCCCTGCCCAGCCGGGGCGGCGCACTGTCGATCCAGCATGTCGGCAAGACCCATCATGTCGGCGGCCGCGCGCTCGAGGTATTGCGCGATATCAACCTGGAGATCGCGCCCGGGGAATTCGTCAGCATCGTCGGTGCCAGTGGCTGCGGCAAATCGACGCTGCTGCGCCTCATCGTGGGACTGGACGGCGCTTATGAGGGGGAAATCCGGCTCGACAGCGAACGCATCCTGTCCACCAGCCTCGACCGCGGCATCGTCTTTCAGGATCACCGCCTCTTCCCTTGGATGACGGTCGAGCAGAACGTCACCGTCGCGCTCAGCAAGCGCGCGCTTTCCCGCGATGTGAAGCGTCAGCTTATCGCCGAGAATCTCGCGATGGTCGGCCTGACCGGTTTTGAAGGCGCCTTCCCCCACCAGCTTTCGGGCGGCATGGCCCAGCGCGCGGCGATCGCCCGCGCCCTCGTCAACGAACCCAAGGTGCTCCTGCTCGATGAACCCTTCGGCGCCCTCGACGCCCTCACCCGCCTGAAGCTGCAGAGCGACCTGCAGGCATTGCGCGTCCGGACGAACTGCACCGTCGTCATGGTCACCCACGATGTCGAGGAAGCACTTTATCTCGGGGATCGCGTTGTCATCATGCAGGGTGGGCCGGGGCGGATCAGGCGCATCCTCCCCGTTCCCCAGACCCAACCGCGCGATCGAGCCGCCCCCGCTATTGCCCGGCTGAAGGATGAAATTCTCACCGAACTGACGTTCGAGCCGGAAGCGACCCCCGTCACCCGCCTCGACGAGGCGCGCCGTAAGCTGGTTTAGACTTAAGGCGCATGGGCGGTTTGGCCTCCATGACGCTCAACGCCTGTCAACTCTGATTTCTGCGATCAATCCGTCGACGATCCAGCGGCCGAGCAGGGTTCCGGCGCGCGTTATCCCTTCGTCCTCTCCAAGCGCCTCGACCAACATATGGCATAGTCTGGAAAAACCGCCGTCTACATTTGCGAACTGCAATGCCTCGCGCTCTTGTCGGTCGATAATTCGAAAGCGCGAAACCTGGGAACTGCGCCATACCAGCACGGCAGCGGACGTGGTCAGCCGCTCTCCGGCTGGCGGAACGATATTTTCCGCCAAGGCGGACCAGATCGCCGGCGCATTGGTGTGAAGATCGATCAGACGCAGCGTTGGAGAGAACCGGAATGATGCGCGATCCCAATCGATATCGGCCGGTGCTTCGCGCGTCACGACCTCGTGATCCGCGCCGACGAATGCCTCGCCCAGCGCCCATTCGATCCTGGCAAGCTCGGCCACTTCCTCGTCTTCGGGATAGAGAGCGGCGAGCGTCGCCGGAAAATCATGCCCATAGGCATCGAGCGTCCAGCTACGCGGCGGCGATCGATCGATGTGCGTAACCATTGCATCGTGGAAGGCATCGTCCCCGATCCACGCGCGTGTGTGCGCGAAGGTCGTTTCCAGGCAGACCACAAGCTGCGCGCGATAATTGTTCTGATAGACCCGCAGGCCCGGCGCATGAGCCGCGCCCAGACGCCGAACGGCATCGTCGCTGCCCGTGCACAGCCATGCACTAAAATCGCGCTGCAGAGCCAGCAAGCTCATGCCGCCGCCTGCAGTGCGTCCGCGTGGATTGCGCGGGCGGTGGCCAATTCGGCGAGCAGATCGGGAAGCGGCGGAATATCGTCGTCACGTTCGATCATCGTCGCGACGGGGCCGAGCCGCGGCACCACATGGGCGTAGAGATCCCATACCGAAGGCGGCACGGGCCTGTCATGGGTGTCGATCAGCATCTCCGTACCCTGACTATGGCCGGCAAGATGGACCTGGCGAACGGCCTCCGCAGGAATCTCGTCGAGATAGGCGACCGGATCGAAGCCGTGATTGGCGGCACTGACGAACACGTTGTTGACGTCGAGCAGCAGGCCGCAGCCGGTGCGGCGCGCCATTTCCGCTAGGAACAGCCATTCGGTCATGTCAGCTTCGGCAAAGTCGATATAGGTGGACGGGTTTTCAAACAGCATTGCCCGGCCCATAGCGTCCTGCGCGCGATCGATATTGGCGCAGACAAGGTCGAGCGCCTCGCTGGTGTAAGGCAGCGGCAACAGATCATGCGAACTGAAGCCTTCAATCCGGCTCCAGCTCAGATGATCGGAGACAAACAGCGGATCGACCGTGTCGACCAGAGCGCGCAGACGCCTGAGATAATCGCCATCCAGCCCATCGGCCGAACCGATGGACATCGATACCCCGTGAAGCGCGACCGGATAGCGATCCCGCACACGGCGCAGAATATCGAGCGGCCGGCCGCCATCGACCATGAAGTTTTCCGAAATCACCTCAAGAAAATCGACACGGACATGCGTGTCGAGGAATTCGGAATAATGCGGCTTGCGGAGACCGAGCCCGAAACCGGCGAAAGGGCTGATGCTCATGACGGCAATTCCATAAGGAGGATACCCGGCCACCGGAGCGGCCGGGTATCGGTTCTTGTTATTTGGGTTCGGTGAGGCTGCCGCCGGCCGCCGTGCATTGTTCGGCGGTCATTGCCTTGAAGCCGTGACCCTTGCAGCTGTTCTGGCCCTTGCAGTCGTTCTTTGCGGTCTTGCAGTCCGACTGTCCCTTGCAGGTGTTGATGCCGTAGCAGTGAACCTGCTCACCACTCTGCGCGAAAGCGGCGCTGGTCGGGGCGGCTGTAGACAGGGCGACAAGCGCGGCGGTCGCGGCAAGGCTGAGGCGCGAGCGAAGAGTTGTCATTGATTAAGCTCCTGGGAATGATTTCTGCCGGATTGGCCTTCCCAGTTCGCGACGCCAGTTCGTTCGGTTACAGGCGGTGCAATTTTACCAGCGCAACAGCCGCGGCCCCAGCAATGCGCCGATCGTCGCCGCCAGCAGAATACCGAGCGAATACCAGGTCAGCACGAAGATCGCCGAGACTTCGGGACAGTGCAGGCAATAGACCATCGCGGCAAACGCCCCGGAGGCCAAGCCGGCCGCCGCGCCCGCCGCCCGCAGCCGCGTGGGCGCCAGACGACGGAACGACCAGAGCAGGCCGATGAAGATGGGCGCCGCCAGGATCAGCACGATCCAGGGGCAGACGCGCCAACTATGGCCAAGCCACATCGCCAGCCATGTGGTCGGCGGTGCGCGCAGCATTTCCGCCACGCCGAACCCGGCGAGCAGCAGCACCGGCACCGCCATCGGCCACAGTCCGCCTATTCCGCTCGGCTCAGGCCGGGCCAGCCGGGCGGTCGCCGCGATCGCCAGCACCGAAAGCGACAAGGTGTAGCCCCATTTCATCCAGAACGCAGGGCCGCGCATCGCATCGGCGAGGTCCGGCCGCACGCCGAGCCACAGGATCACCACCAGGACCGAGATCAGCGCCCCCGCGATCATGCCAATGGCGATCCGAAGCCCGACGACATTCCGGCGAACCGGCGGAACCTCGCGCGCAAGCTGCTCGATCAGATGATCGGTATTCATCGGCGTCCTCCCTGCACACGCGCCATCAGCGCCTTGAGCCCGCGATGCACGGATACCTTCACATCGGATTCTCCGATTCCGTGGGCGATGGCCGCTTCGGCCACGCTCTGCCCATCGATGCGGGTCGCACGAATGGCGGCCGCCTGCTTGGCCGGCAGTGTTTCCAGCAGCCCCTCGATATCCATGCGCGCATCGCTCGCCTCGGCGAAGCTGTCGGCGACCAGCAATTCCTCGATCCCGTCGATCGGCGTCAGCCGGCGGCCGCGGCGGAAATGGTCGATCATCTTGTAACGCGCGATCGCGAACAACCAGGCCGTGAATTGCCGGTCGCGATCATAGGTGCCACGCCGGGCGTGGACGGCAAGCAATGTCTCCTGCACCAAATCCTCAATATCCTCGTCGCTGCCCGATGCCCGGCGGCGATAGAAGCCACGCAGCAGCGGCACCAATGCGCGCAGCAGCGCAGCATGACTGGCGGCGTTGCCATCAAGGCCGCCGATCATCCACGCCCGCAACTGTTCCTCACTGGCTCTCATTGACGCTCCCACGCACTCGTTCGCGCGCCTGCCGGTAAAGTTACACGCTATCGGCATCCGAGACGAAAATATTCCCGGGCAGCCGGATGTAACGACATCCGTCGGACCGCCGAATGAACCGGCGTGATCCGGTTTTTCAATGCTTCCCGCCGGTTCACCGCGCGGCCCGGCTTTCCCGTCGGGTCGCGCAAGGAAGTCCCGGACCGCATCTTTCGCGCGATCTTCCGTCTCCGGTCAAGAGCGATGTTGCAACATATCATTTATCGCTGCCTATCCCGAGCTGCTGCCCGTTTGATCCCTGCTCGACAAGGATATGATATCTCGTTACTCGCTGCTCCGAATCAAAAAAAAGGGGTAACAGGTGACATTCACGAGATTGGGGGCGACAATCTTCGTTGCCACGGCAGCGTCCGCCCCAGCGGTTGCACAACCAGCCCAGACGGAGATAGCGGGCGAGGTTTCGCAGAGGGAAATTGTCGTCACGGCAGGCCGGACCGAAGAAGCGCGCGAGAATGTCGCATCATCGCTCGAGATCGTGACCTCGGAGCAATTGGACCGGACCGTCGGGACGACATTCCTCGACCTTCTCAAGAAGAACAGCAGCGTCGACGTCATTCAATATCCGAACGGCCTGGCTGGCATCGGGCTGCGCGGCCTGCGTCCGGATTTCGAGTTCACGATCAACCCACGCACGCTCGTGCTCGTTGACGGCCGCCCCTCCGGTTCGACCAGCTTCACCACCATCTCTCCAGAAAGCATCGCTCGCGTCGAGGTGCTCAAGGGCCCGGCATCGGCGCTTTACGGCGCGTCCGCGGTGGGCGGCGTGGTCAACATCATCACTAAGCGGTCGGCAGGAGCGCTCGGCGGCCAGTTCACGATTGGAAGCGGTTCCTTCTCGACGATCCGGTCGGGCGCGACGCTGGGCGGCGACCTGATCGGCGGTGCAGATTTCGATCTCGACCTGGGCTATGTGAGCCAGCAGGATGATTTCAGGCTCGGCAATGGCGAAGTCCGTCCAAACAGTCATATGGGGCGCGGCTCGGGCCGCCTGCGTATCGGCGGCGATCTGTCTCCGATCGCTCGGATCGACGCCAGCGTCGATTTCGCCAGTCTTGACAATGATGCACCCGGGCCGCTCTCGTTCAATCCGCAAAGCCGTTCAGGCAACAATACCGATCGGCTGAGCGGTGACGTCCGTCTCGAGCTGACCCCGCAGGGCCATGCCATCCGCGTCGTCGGCTATGCCTCGCGCGAGGATTACGAATATTCGGAGGTTCCGGTCTCGGCGCCCCGTTACGTCTCCAGCAACACCGTCACCCAATATCGCGGCGCGCAGCTTCAGGACAGCTGGCAGATCCTGCCGGCCCTGCGCCTGACCTATGGTGCCGATTGGCAGAAGGTCGAGGCGCGCCGTAAATCCTTCAATGCCAGTGGTACACGCAAGGCGCCGTCGGCCCCCAACGAGAACCGTGAAACCAAGGCGCTGTTCGCCGAGGCGGGGCTGAACTTGTTCGGCGAGCGATTGATCCTGACCGCTGGCGGCCGCTACGACTGGATCACGGTCAAGACGCTCGTCACCCCCTATCGACCCAGCTTCACGCCGGGAACGGTGGACTTCGGTGTCTTCAACCCGCGTGGCGGCGCCGTCGTCAAGCTGGGCGGAGGCTTTCGTGCGCATGGTACGATCGGTCGCGCGTTCGTGCCCGCCCAAGGCTTGCAGCTCGCCGGCGAAAGCGAGGAGTTTGCCGGTGCACAGCGCCGCGTCACCTACGGCAATCCGGATCTCAAGCCCGAGCGCAACACCACCTGGGATGCGGGTGTTGGGTTTTCGCGCGAACCGTTCGCAGCGGACGTCACCTATTTCGATGCACGTACGCGCAACCGCATCACCACCGTCGTCGTGTCGGAGACGCCAACGCTGCGGCAGACCAGCTATGTGAACTCCGACAAGTCACGAATGCGCGGCGTGGAGGGACAGGTCGCCCTCGATGCCGGCGCCGCGATAGGGCTGTCGGCGGGGCGGATCAGTCTCAATGGCAGCATCACCCATATCCTCGAAGCAGAAGACATCGTCGCTCTCGGTGCCGGCATGCAGATCCGCAACGTCGCCGACTGGAAGGCAACGGGGTCGGTCACTGTCTCCAACGGCCGCACGCTCTTTGGCACCGTGACCGTCCGCTATAATGGCGACCGGGTCGATACCGACAACAGCCAGGGCAAAATCTTTACGAGCGGTGCAGGCGGGCTGTTCACGCTGGAACGCTTCACCACGCTCGACTTGAGCGCGCGTTGGCAGCCCACGCAACGCGACGGCTTTCGTGTCGAGATCGCCAATGCCTTCGACATCGATTATTACGAGAAGGCCGACTATCCGATGCCCGGGCGTACGATCTACGCCCGCTATGTCCGGAGCTTCTGAGCCATGGAAGCAAAGGAAGCGCTGGCGGCGATCTCCGACATCCTGTTCCTGCCGGTGGTGGTGGGGCTGTTAGGCGTTGTGGCATGGACCGTCATCGCGTCGGGACTCTTCGTGCGCACGCTCGTAGGCCGCTGGCGCGGAGCGCGCCCGGCGCGCGATCGCTATCGTACGGCGATCGACGGCGCGCTGACGGGCGATACCCACGCTGACGAACTTGCAGTCGAGGAGATCGTCGCGCGCGCCGAAAGTGACGCGGCGCGCTCGCTCAACGCGATCCGCTTCGCAATCCGCGTGGGCCCCTCGCTCGGGCTGATGGGCACGCTGATCCCGATGGCGACGGCGCTTTCGGGGCTCGCCCGCGGCGACCTTCAAATGCTCGCCTCGAACATGGTGATCGCCTTTTCGAGCACGGTGGTAGGCCTTGCCGTCGGTGTGGTCGCCTATTTGATCGCAATGGTGCGTGAGGGTTGGGCGCGCGCCGATCTCGATGCGGTTCGCTTCCATGCCGAGCGGGTCTTGCGCCGGGAGGAAGATGCGTGAGCCGGCGCCGGCCCGTCCGCTTCGTACGGCGCCGCGACGAGGGCAGCTGGCAGGAAGACCCACTGTCGGGTGTCGCCAACCTGTTCGATATCAGCCTCGCTTTCATCGTCGCGATGGTGGTCGCTCTCTTCTCCATGATGGGAACGCCGGCGCTGCTCGACCCCAGCAGCTCGTGGACAATGACCCGCACGACCGCGGACGGCCGGATGGAAATTGTTCGCAAGGACGGCAAGCAGATCCGGGTGGAGAAGGTCTCGGACCGCAAGCTCAGCGGCAACGGCGATCGGCTCGGCGTCGCCTATCGGCTGCCGGACGGCAAGGTCGTCTATGTGCCCGAGGCGGAGGCCGGCGGGAAAGCAACCCGATGAGGAGACTTGTCGCGTTCTTCCTGGCGCTTCTGGCGTTTTCCTGCCCGGCGGTCGCGCAGGACGCCCGCCCGCGCATCGCCTTCGTCTCGATCCATATCGCCGAGATGCCGACGATCGCGCGCGCCGGCGCCAGGCGTGTGGAAAATGCGGTGTCGATCGATTTCTACGGGCTTGGCGGAGGCTTGGTTCCGAGCATCGAAGGGATCGACCTGGGCGGCTATGATCTCGTCCTCCTCGATGTCCCCGGGCCGAGGGCGCTGAATTTTGCCGCCCAGATCGAAGCGGCAAAAGCGATGACCAAAGTGCTGGTGGTTGGCCCGGGCACACCGATCACCGGGAATGTCGATCCGAAGGCCAATCCCGATATCGCGCGCTACTGGGACAATGCGACTGAGGAGAATTATGCTGGCCTCTTCGCTTATGTCGCGGCGCGGCTGCTCAGCCGCTCGATCGCCGTTCCGCCGGCCGCCGAATTTCCCACGCTTGCACTGTGGCATCCGCAAGCAAAGGAAGCTTTCTCTCAAATCGACGATTATCTGGCCTGGGAGCGGGCCCGGTTCAACGACGGGACGACACGTCCGCTGATTGGCATCCTCTTCTATCGCAGTCTGGTCCTCGCCCAAAATGCCGATGTCGTGGCGGCGCTAATTCGCGAAGTGGAGCGTCAGGGCGGGCTGCCGGTTCCGATCTGGCGGGAGGGAAGCCGTGATCGCGCGTCGAGGCTGCTCGGCGATCGCCGGATCGATGCGCTCATCCTGTGCGCCAACCGGTTGGACTATGCTGATGCGGCTGCCGGCGCTGAGGAAGCGGGGCGTCTTGGCGTGCCGCCTTTGATGTGTGCCACCGATTATCGACGCGATGCCGAGGCATGGCGCAAGAGTCTGGGCGGCTTTGCGCCCGACGCGACCGGCGAGCTGGCGCTAAGCGAGCTGGAGGGCATCGTCGAGCCGATGGTCGTCGGGGCCCGTGGGGTCGCGGCAGACGGCACCGCGACCTATACGCCAATCGCCGCGCAGGTGCGCTGGCGTGTCGCGCGTGCGATGGCCTGGGCACGTCTGCGCCGCCTATCCAACAACGAAAAGCGGATCGTCATTCCCTATCACAACGAGGAACCCGGAGAGGCGGATGTCGGCAGCGACCCCGACAGCTACCTCGATGCGCAAGGCAGCATCGTCGCGCTGCTCCACCGGCTTCGCGCCGAGGGCTATGATGTTGGTCCCGATCCGATCCCCGACCGTGCGGTGCTTGCCAGACGTATGGCGCAGGAGGCGAGCAACGTTCGTCCCGGCGCTGATCAGGCGCTGCGCCGGCGGATCGGACAAGGCGCCGTCGCAATCCCACTTGCAACCTATCTCGGCTGGTATGCCGGATTGCCCAAAGCTTTGCAGGACGCGGTGGAAGCGCGGTGGGGACCACCGCCCGGACGGATCATGGCGGTCGATGGAAAGATCGTTATTCCGGTGCTTCGGTTGGGGAAGGTCGTGCTTGCTGCCCATCCGCTATGGGGACCGCAGACCGATGCCGGCGCGCTTTCGGCCAAAGGGGCTCTGCCGCCGCATCACCAGTATCTCGCCTTTTATCTGTGGATGCAGCATCAGGAACATGCCGACGCTTTCCTGCCGATGTTCACGCAGCTCTCGCTGATGCCGGGCAAGCAGGAGGGGCCGTCGGCCGAGGACGCGGTCGGCCAGCTGATCGGCACGCTGCCCCACATTCAGCCATTGCCGCTGCAGGCTAATGGCGGCGTCGGTAACAAGCGGCGTACGCAGGCCGTGACGATCGGATTCATGCCCGAGTTCGTGCGCGCCGGCCTGTCGCCTGATCTTGCCGAGATCGAAGCATTGCTCGCAGCTTCCCCGACCGACGAAGCACGCCTGCGTGCGACAGCCGTGAAGGCGGGCCTGGCCGGACCGCTCGGGCTCGAGCCGCTCTCGGCCCCCTCCGACATGCTGTCGGCCGCGCTCCGACGCTATCTGGCGGAGGCGCGCGCCGCGCCGATGCCTCAGGGAGGCCATATCCTCGGCGAGCCCCCCGATACGGCAACGATCGCAAATATTGTGCAGGCCATGCTCGCCGGAAACCGCTCAAGCTCGCCTTCGCGCGATCAGGTGAAGCGTGCGATCGCCGGCGAGGAGAACGCTCTAGATCCGAAGTCAGCAGCTGAGGCGCAGGACTATGCAGCTCGGATCGCGAGCGCGCCGCGGGAGATGGACGCTGTGATCGCGGCGCTCGCCGGTCGCTATGTTGCGCCGGGCCCGATGCAGGATGCGATCCGCAACCCCGATGCGCTCCCGGCCGGTCGCAATCCCTACACGCTCGACGTCCGTGCGGTCCCGACGCCGGCCGCCTGGGAAAACGGCGTTCGTCTCGCCGATCAGATGCTCAGTCAATATCGCGCGAAACATGGCCAGCCACCGCGCAAAGTCGCCTTCGTGCTGTGGTCGAACGAGACCGCGCAGAACGGGGGAACGAATGAGGCGCAGATCTTCCATCTGCTCGGCGTCCGACCCCTCTGGAACACGCGTGGACAGGTGATCGACGTGACCTTGACCGATCGTGCGGCACTGGGCCGGCCCCGGGTCGACGTGCTGGTCACCACCTCGGGCACTTATCGCGATCATTTCGGCGACAAGCTGGCGTTGATCGCCAAGGCGGTGAAGCTTGCGGCAAGGGCAGACGAGACCGACAATCCGGTGCGTGGCGAAATGCTTGCTCGGATAGCGGCGCTGCGTGCGGCAGGGATCGACGCCGACCTTGCCGAACGGCGCGCGCTGCGCCGGGTCTTCTCGACAGCGCCCGGCGCTTATTCGCCCTCGACCCAGTTTGCCAACCGGGAGGGCTGGAGTGCGCAACGGCTGAACCGGCTCTACGAAGCCCGGCTCGGCCATGCCTATGGCGACGGCAACGAGGGTGAGGCGGATACCGAAGCCTTTTCTGCCAATTTAAAGCGGGTCGACGCTGCGGTGTTTAGCCGATCGTCGAGCGCGTACGGCCTGCTCGATACGCCGATGCCTGCCGCCTATCTTGGCGGCCTGTCGATGGCGGCGCGCCAAAACAGCGGTCGCACGATCGACGCCTATGTCGCCAACGAACAGGTGAAAGGGGAGCCAAGGATCGAGACACTCGAACGCTTCTACGGACGCGAGCGCGACAGCCGTTATCTCAACCCGGCTTGGATCAAGGGGATGCAGGCGAGCGGCTATAACGGCGCGCGCTACATGGCCGATCTCGCCGATTCGATGTTGCTGTGGGATCAGACCCGGCCCGAGCTTGTCACGGATCGCGATTGGGACGCAGTCCGCGACGTCTACCTGCATGATCGTTACAAGCTTGGCCTGGACCGCTTCTTTGCCGAGAACAATCCGGCAGCCCGCGCCAAGCTTGTCCAGACGATGCTCGATGCGATCGACCGCGGAGCATGGCGGGCCGACGCTGCGACGCGCGCGGAGCTGGCGACCATCATGGACGGATTTTCGGCTGCCGGCCCGGCACCCGCCTCACGACCTGCATCGATCGCCGGCGGCGGATCTGCGCCGGCGGAATTTCCGCGCCCACCTCGCCCCTCGACGTCTGGATCGAGCAGCGCCCGAGCGGATGCCTCGGTCTCCGGCTATGAACTGATACCCTCGCCACCAGCTCCCCAGAGGATGACGAAATCGACTGGGCTCGCGCAGTTCCTTCTTGCAGCGATCTTGTTTGTCCTGCTCGCCGGCGGTGGCGCAATGAGGCCGCACTGGTAGAAACCGGTGGCGACAATATCGTCACAAAACTTCAATCCGCTCGCGATAACTACCCGCCCCGATCAGGGGGGAATTGTGAGCTGGCTTCGTCCGATTGATATTTGGTTTTCGAAACATGTGCTGCCCCATGAGCTGCATTATCTCAGGCAGGCGCGCCGCTGGGCCCGGAATCAGGAGGAAGTCCGACAAGCTGGCTTCAATATTGCCGTTGAAAAGCTGAGCCCTGCTGCGCAGTTGGCGAAACAGGCCACGACCATCTATCGCTTCGAACATTTTCTCCGGCGCTTCCGGATCGAGGATCGTGGTCGGTTAACTCTTTCAGGGAGCCTTAGGCGGCACCGCCGCGATCAACAACAGTGCCATTTAATGCAGAGAAACTCGCCAGGATCATCTCGCGCCGTTCCAGATGCGAAGTTAAGTGGGAAAGAGCGCGATTTACGAAATCCCATGGACGATTGTGGGCCGGTTGCAGACGGTCGCCTTTAAGACAGTCCGACGCAGATAGCGGACGCCATTTTCATCGGAAAATAACGATAGGTTGTTGACGGACGGCGATCCCATCGGATAATATCGATGGATGGAAACCGAAGCAGCCATCTCCATTCTTGCGGCTCTCAGCCATCCAACCCGCCTGTCGACCTTTCGGCTACTCGTCCAGCATGAGCCCGAAGGGCTGTCAACCGGGCAACTCGTGGAAGCGAGCGGCCTGACCCAGAGCACCTTTTCCACCCATCTGGCGGTTCTCGTAAAAGCTGGCTTGGTTATCTCCGAAAAGCGTGGGCGCCAGCAGATACAGCGGGTCAATATTGACGCTCTGCGCGGGCTGATGCTCTTCCTCGCCAAGGACTGCTGTCAGAGCCGGGCCGAGTTGTGCGAGCCACTGCTTGCCGAACTCACCTGCTGCTGAGAGGCCAGTCGGTGACCGATATCGTCATCTACCATAACCCGGACTGTGGCACGTCCCGCAACACGCTCGCGATGATCCGTAACGCGGGAATCGAGCCGCACGTCATAGAGTATCTCAAGACGCCACCGTCGCGTACCATGCTGATCCAGCTGATCCAGCGCGCCGGAATCACTCCACGCCCGCTGCTGCGCGAGAAGGGCACGCCCTACGCCGATCTTGGCCTCGGCGAGGCCGGGTTGACGGACGAGACCCTCCTCGATGCGATGATGGCGCACCCGATCCTCATCAACCGGCCACTGGTTGTGGCGCCGTTGGGTGTGCGCCTATGTCGTCCGTCCGAAGTGGTTCTCGACCTCCTGCCTGCGCCGCAACGAAGCGCCTTTGCCAAGGAGGATGGCGAGCAGGTCGTCGACGTATCAGGTCATCGCATCAAGCCAGAGTGAACGGTCGGGCCATTCTTGCCGAGGCGCTGGGTAGCTTCATGCTGTTCGCGACCGTGATCGGCTCCGGCATCATGGCCGAGCGGCTGGCAGGCGGCAATGTCGCCATCGCCCTCCTCGGCAATACCCTGGCGACCGGAGCGATGCTGTTCGTCCTCATCAGTATGCTCGCCCCGATTTCCGGCGCGCACCTCAATCCGGCCGTGACCCTTGTCATGTACCTGTGTGGGCAAATTCGGTCCCATACAGCCATCGCCTATGCCGCCGCTCAACTTGCGGGCGGCATCCTCGGCGTCTGGATCGCGCACCTGATGTTCGAGATGCCGATCATCCAACTATCCGAGAAAATCCGGAGTGGCCCCGGCCAACTGGCTGGAGAAACCGTCGCCACCTTCGGTCTCGTCCTGACGATCTTGGGAACGGCTCGCATGCGGCGCGGCAACGTCCCGGCAAGCGTCGCCCTCTACATTACCGCTGCCTATTGGTTCACATCTTCAACCAGCTTTGCGAACCCGGCGATTACCGTCGCCCGATCTCTCAGCAATAGCTTTGCAAGCATTGCACCGGCCTGCGTGCCCGCGTTCGTTGTCGCCCAACTAGCGGGCGCAATCGTCGCGCATCTGATTTGCGGGATCGTCTTCCCCAACGCACCAAAGGAAACCGCATGAGCCGCGTCCGCGCATTATCCGAACCGGACAGTCTTCCCGCACTCGATCCAGCGTTCGCAATCCGTCGGCCTGCATTTGGTCTAGGCGACGATCAGCCCCCACCGCGCATCTTAATGCTCTACGGCTCGCTGCGCGAACGGTCCTTCTCCCGGCTCGTCATCGAGGAAGCGGCGCGCCTGCTTCAATTCTTCGGCGCGGAGACGCGCATCTTCGATCCGTCCGGTCTTCCGTTGCCGGATCAGGTCGCTGGAGACGACCATCCGGCTGTCCACGAATTACGCGAGTTGTCGCTCTGGTCGGAAGGACAGGTCTGGTGCAGTCCCGAGCGCCACGGTCAGATCAGTGGCATCATGAAGGCGCAGATTGACCATCTGCCCCTGGAGATGAAGGGCAGGCGCCCGACCCAAGGACGCACGCTTGCCGTTATGCAGGTGTCCGGTGGCTCGCAGTCGTTCAACGCGGTCAACACGCTCCGCCTGCTTGGCCGCTGGATGCGGATGTTCACCATCCCCAATCAGTCGTCAGTTGCCATGGCCTACAGGGAGTTCGATGAAGCGGGCCGCATGAAGCCATCGAGCTATTATGACCGGATCGTGGACGTAATGGAGGAACTGGTGCGCATCACTGTTCTTATGCGTCCGCACGCGGGCCAGTTGGTTGACCGCTACTCGGAGCGCAAGGCTTCGAACATCATGATCGATCCATCGGCTGATCGTGCCAACGCAGCCCTCGCTGATGGTGAATGACCGAGCATCGCCCTTCCATTGACCAAAACTGGAGCCGGTAGCCGACAGGCAGCTTCGGGGCAATGGCCTACGGATAGCCGCCGGTCACCCGACCCGGGTGAGCCGCCAGCTAGGCGATACTACATAACGACCTTGAGACGTTGCCGGAGCGATGATGTCTGAAATCCTGAGAGAAGTTGCTACAATCCGGTGTTTTGGCATCGGCAACCTTGCTGACCGAATTTGCCGACACGCGCCGATCATGACGATGGCGGTCGAAACAATGAGGCCACTTAGCCGATGATTTGGCGGTCGATCATCCCTCAGTCGATCACCATCAAATGATTAATCGCTGCCAGCTGCCATAGTTCTGCGCGATCGCGCCGCGACGCAGGCTGAGCAGGATCAGCCCGATTCCGCAAAGCAGGCTTGCAATGGTCGCGGTCATATGGGCGTCGTTGGCAAACGGGGTAACAAGCAATGCCGCGCCGAGCGGAATGAGGAGGAAGCGCAGTGGACGCGCCACCTCTGCGGCGGCGAGCGAGATTGCGGTGAGTGCAAGCGAACCGATCAAATGGTCCGCATCGGCCATGCCGCCATCGGCGCCCAGCGTAAGGCGGGTAAACATCAGCCATAGGCCGATCAGGGCAGCAAGGGCAAGGTTCCACGGCAGGCTGACGCCGCCCGTCCAGACCTCCTTCAGGACGGTGCCTGGGCGAGCATCGAACTCATCGGCGCTCGCATTAGCCTTGCCTTCGTCGGTGTCGCCGAACAGGAAGACCCGGAGCCAGCTTCGCCCGGCCTTGACCCGGCGGCGCATGAACTGAAGCGTCGCCAGCAGCTCGTCCAGTGAATAGGGAATCTGGATCAGCATCGCTGCCGCACCGATCAGAGCCAGCGTACTCCAGGTGCCGATCAGGATCGGCTGGATGATGATAAAGAAAATAGAGGTGATGCCGAGCGGTGCGATCATCAGTCCGAACAGAACGACGAGCCACGGCATGGTCCGCCAGCGTGCGCGTGATCCGACGATCCCGGTCAGGATCTCAAGCGCATAGGTGTAACCGCCGACCGCTGCGTCCGACACCGGCCAAGCTTCCGAGACGGAACTGGTAATGATCTCTTCGGTCCCATTCCTGGGATCGACGGATGAACCCTGGAAGAACGGTTCCCACACCCCATCGACATGTCCCAGCTGATAGGCGGCGAGATAACGCGAGACCTGCAGGCCGACGAGAGCGAGCAGGATGATGGGCAGCCGCTGCGTCCAAGATGAAGGATTGTAGCTCCAACCCGGCGGCGTTTGCGGGCCTGTCGTCACCGCCAGCGGCGATGGTCCGACTTCGGGCCGTGTGCAGATCGCCAATCCGAAGACCAGCGCACCGACCAGCGTGTCGGACAGATAGGCGGCGGGGTTCGTCGTCCAGAACAGAAAGGGTTCCGCCATCACGATCGCGCCGATCGCCGCGCATGCCCAACGCGCCCAGCCCAGTCGCCACGAAAGTGACAGAGCTGCGAACAGGATCAGCGCCACGCCAAGCGCAATTTCGAAGCGGGCGAGCCAGGGCTCCGCGACGCCAATCATCGGCGGCTGGGTGAGCAACCAGACACCCAGCGCAATGTTGAGGAAATGAGCCCATCGGTTGGCCCGATGCTCGGTCCGCACCTTGGTCTCGTGACGCTCGCGAAGATCCTCGGGATGATGGCCGGCCTGCACTGCCTCGACGATGGCGGGCGGCGGAGCGACGTCGTTCGCCTCGTACCAGGCGGCGGGATCGTCCTTCAGAACCTCGACCATTCCCGCCAGCCTGTCCTTCAGCCGGTGGTGCGGTTCCCAGCCGAGCAGTTTTCGGGCACGCGTGATATCGAGTTCATAGTGATCGTCGGCCATTGCGATCATGAAGGGCTTGATGAATGGTCGCTCGCCCTGGTCGAGCGCGTCGGGCACCACCGGTTCCAGCTTGTCCTGCGCCCACGCGCCCGCGGCAGCGGCCGCCTTCGGCAGGCGCAATGTCGGCCATTCTTCGGCGCCGTGGATCAGATAGCCGAGCTCGTCTTGCAACGCCTCATAGCCCATTGCCTCTGGTTCGCCGATCAGGATGGCGATATCCGCCGGCAATTCCTTGCGCCGATCGACGGTACGCCGGAAGGCATCGAGCATATCTTCACGATGAACCATTGCCTGCCCGACATAGGTAGACCCGGAATAGAAATGGCTCTGGATGTCGCGACCGTGGATGCGGGCGATCTGGTTGGCAAGTGTCGGCACCGATGTCCGCTCGTCATAAAGCCCGGCGAGGCGGAGCAGCACATAGGGAATGCGCCCATGCTCCGCGGCGATTACCGCCTCGGCCGCGGCCTTGGATTCGGAATAGGCCCAGCCGGGCTCGATCGGTTGATCCTCGTCGATCGGTTCGCCGGGCTTGCCGGGGGCCTGGACGAGCATGGTGCTCGAGTAGACGAACTGTTCAACGTCGAAATCCTGCAAGGCGGCGAGAAGATGCCGGGTGCCCTCGACATTCACGGCATCGTACAGCGGATTATCCTCGCCGCTGAAGTCGAAGAAGGCCGCGAGATGGATCACGCTGGCGATCCGGTCACCGTGATCGCGGCGGAATGCTTCCATCGCTCGCTTGACTGATTCCCCGTCCGTCAGGTCGACCGCAATCAATGGGAAGTCGGCTTCGGCGCCTTCGCGATCGAGACCGACAATATTATATCCGTCGCTAAGGGCATCCGCGAGCGATCGGCCAATATTACCGGCGGCGCCCGTGATCAGCACGATCGGCTTGGTGGGAATATGGTCGGGGTCGTGCAGCATAGCGCGTGCCTCGTCTCCATCGCCCCCAACCCGATCGCCTTTAGCGCTCGAACGTGCCGATCAACTCCGTCTCTGCGAGGACATGCGGTCGAGCAGCCGCCCAGATTGCTTCGGCACGATCCTCGGGTTCGATGTTCAGATGCTCGACATCGAGCGCCACCAGGTGGAAATGATAGTGGTGCGTGCCGTGGCCTTTGGGCGGCTGAGGGCCGTCATAGCCGATGTCGCCAAAATCATTGACACCCTGATGCAACTGGCCATCTCGCCGGCCCTCATTCTCCTTAAGACCCGGCTTGTCCGCCGGGATGTCATATGCGACCCAGTGGCGAAACAGGCCGCGCGGTGCATCGGGATCCTCGACGAGAAGCGCGAAACTCCGCGCGTCTGTGGGGATATCCTTCCATTCCAGCGGGGGCGAGACATTGCCGCCGTCGCGGACGAACCGATCAGGGATACGGTCGCCTTCATTAAAGGCGGGACTGCTGAGGGTGAATGGCATGTGCCTCTCCTCTTGCAAAGGCGATCAACGACGGTTCGCCTCGCGGGTTCCGGTCGCGGTTCAAAATCCAAAAAGGAGGTCGGTCACTAGGGTCAGCAACGACAACAAAAAGGAATGAATTCTTTGACGGCTGGCGATTGCGCGGCGATCGAGATTGGCTGCGCCTACAATGGTCTAAGAACTTTGCGCCAGTGCGCATCCAGTCTCCCGGTCGCGAAAACCGGCATCTCTGCAAGGACATTCTCAATGTCCTGTGGGGAAGACGTCCGGCCCGTTCGTGCTGCTCTGCGTCGAGACATAGAGATGTCCTCAAGGAAGGACGGTGGCCACGACTGGGTTCAGAACATTGCCACCGCCCTGTCGCAGGCTTCCGGGGGGAATGAGCTGCAACGAAGTCCAAACGCCGATCTCAACAATTGTTTCCCTGAAGCACCGTAATGTCGCCGCCTAGCCCGACCGAAAGCATGACCTTCGCTAATTAATTGGCTCGCAATCGGTTGTAGCGCAACACGGGTGCGTGGCGGTCAGTCGGCCTACAGTGACGTCCGGCGCGGGAATTCTTCTGACAAATTTTGAGTAGCCTTTAGAATGAAATTGAATAGGTCATTAGAAAGTTTCTGAACTTCATCAATAGTCTCGTATAGGATTTTAATACCAAAATTATTTGAAATCCAATTTCCGATAGATCCATCTTTTGAATTCACCGTGATGTTTTCAATATATACCTCTACTTTATCTATCTTGTGAATTGCCATATAATGATTATGTGTAAATCTGTTAATTTTCTTCGAGATATAATTATATCTATCACATATATTTTTTGCAATTCTGGATTTATCTCCACCAAGATTCGCCAAATCTATAGCATCAATTAGTAGAGAATATTGGACTTCTGGAGGATTTCTTAGGAAAATCTTTTCGGCTTCTTGAACTCCTATATTGGCGATCGCGCCATAAAAACGGGAAAGGTGCGGTTCTAAGTTGGAGAACCTTATAACCAGCACGCCAATGGCTATCAGCGCCGGCGTGCCAAGCGTGTGTTCCTCTGGGAACAATCGACGCTCAGCCGCCAATATTCCTTGATGCATATCCCCCGATCGCCCCCAGACCAACAAGCTCACAACGTCCTAATCTCGTTGTCGTGTTGATAATAGATGAAAAAACGCTCGACAAGCGCCCCTTGGCGCGGGTTAGCGAGTTGGCTTTGCACTCTCAGGCGTTGAGATGCTCTGATCCTCACCAAGAGAGATCAGTTTGCGGGAGCCTAACCCGCCGGCTTTTTTGTGCCTCGGCTATTTCTCAGAGACTAACGCTGCCATCCTGCGACGATAGGTCGATTCCTTCACCTTCATGTCATTCAATATTGAAATCAAATCGGAGCGAGCTGCGGACGGCCTCATACTCGAAATTACCTTTTCGAGGCGGTGTGCCTTGACGCCCAGCGACGTGATCGCTGCATTTGCAATGAGTTCAAAATCATCGTCCATCCGCGCGGCCATTTTCGGTTCCCCCGACAAACCGCACCGTGCCCCACTGCCAAATAAAGCGCTAGACTTTTTGCAACCTATTATTTTGCCAGTTGCACCGCAGATAGATGGAAGTTGAGTGACAATAAGGGAGTCGTTAACGACCGTCCTAAACGGCCATCTTGCTACGCACGACACCATAAGGAAATCGACCGTCGTTGATTTGAAATTTGATGTTCTTTCTGGCGATCCCAGGGATGTTGGAGCCTGATTTCCTGGATTTGGAGTTGGTTTTCGAAACCGCCCTCCCTTCAAAGGTAAGCCCCGCTGCATCTCTGCAGCGGGGCTCCCTTGAACCTCATCCTAAGATGAGGCGTCAAATCCACTCTTTCTTTCGATCAAGTAGACGTCTTAAACGCACGCAAAGCGCTCGAGTTCCTTGGTGAGACTTGTACGGCACCTGACCAAACTTGCCCGCCTGTCGAATAGGCGAAATTCAGCGGCAGGTAGTTGAAGGGATCCGTCTCTGGACCCGTAAAGCTGAGCACAAAGGCGGGCATTCGGGCGCATCGTGCTGGTAGCTCGTTCCAGAAATAACGGGAACCAACTGACCGCATGTCGATTGACCCCGTGACGCGCCTACAAGGTCGGCCTTTCCGCGATCGCACAATTCGATTGCGCCCGGCGACCGGGAGAAGGAGCCATGCACCCCATTCCAATCCTGGCCGGCATCCTCGCCCTCGGCGCAGCGATGCCAAGCAATGGACTTTCTGAGCCGTGGTCACATGCTGGCCGATGTCACCGCCATCCTCGGCTCGCTCGACATCGTGTTCGGAGAGGTAGATCGCTGATCTGCCCGGCGGTCATGAAGAAGCTGAGCGGACGGCCGTTGGCATCGGTGACGGCGTGAAGTTTGGTGTTCATGCCGCCCTTGGTGCGGCCGATCGGGCGCCCGAGATCCCCTTTTTAACCCGCAGGCTCGAAGCCGTGCGGTGAGCCTTCAAGTAGGTCGCATCAATCATGACCGTCGCTGGTTCAGCGCTTTCAGCAGCCAGCCCTTCCATCATGCGAAGAAACACGCCCATATCGCCCCATCGCTTCCACCGGTTATACAATGTCTTGTGCGGGCCATACTCCTTGGGCGCATCGCGCCAGCGCAGCCCGTTGCGGTTGACGAACACGATGCCGCTCAGCACCCGCCGATCATCAACACGCGGCTTGCTATGACTCTTGGGAAAGTAGGGGCGCAGACGATCCATCTGCTCGTCGCTCAGCCAGTACAGGTCGCTCATCCTCAGTCTCCTCGCGGAGCCTGAATCAGATCGCGCCTTTTACATCAATGGGTCCTGACCCTAGCCCGATAACGTGAGCCTCATTTCTAGAGCATTTGCTCTTGCGGCATCAGGATGTTTTCACTCGTTGACGACATCATCGAAACGCTAAAGCGAGAGCGATACGAGAATGTAGAAATCCAAATTTCCGCTGGATTCATTCTCAAACAGCTTAAGGATGCAATATGTGCCTCGGCTGCTGACTCTATCAATCGCCCCAGTTAAGTGCAGAAGCGATTTCGGTGCAGCAGCAACTCAAGCAAACTGGACAACAACCGATATGACTCTCGCGACCAGGTAACGCTCGAAAAGGTAGCCGGGGCATCTAAGCCCCGGCCATTTCGCTAAGCAGCGACCGATCGATCGCATTCTCCAAACTGCGCAATCTGATCTCTGATGGCGAGCTTTAGCTTTTTCAGTCGCCCTATTTGCAACTGATCAGGCAGCTTCCGTTGCCTTTCCTGTTTGAGCACTCTTTCCAGCCGGGCATGCTCTCGATGCAGATAGTTCAGATATGTTTTGGACATCTCAACCTCGTTTTACGGGGCTTGGTTTCAGCGCGTGAGCACGAGCACGGTAGTGTCTCGCCAGCTCCCGGTGAGCGCACGCTGCTTCCGTACAGGTGGCAGTAATCGCCAAGCGCTCTTCTTGTTCCGCGCGCCTCATCCACGTTTCAAACGTCGGTTCGGGCATGACAAACTCCAATCCATTCTCCGATGGAGTTCAACAAAGCCGCCAGCGCGCTATGCGCTGGCGGTATGAAGGTCAGGCGGCTTTTGATTTGCCTTGCAACGCTTCCAAGCGACCGGACGCGTTCGCGGTGATTTCGATGCGTCGAGGCTTCATTGCCTCAGGGACTTCGCGCTCAAGCGTGATGGTTAGCAAACCGTTGTCAAAGTTTGCGGACCTGACTTGCACAAAGTCGGCCAGCTGAAACCGGCGTTCAAAAGGCCGCGCAGCGATGCCTCGGTGAAGATAGCGTGCGTCAGCTTCTTCCTCCGCCTTTCGGCCGGTAACAGTCAGCTGATTTTCCTGAGCGATTATCTCGATATCGTCAGGCCGAAAACCTGCGACAGCGAGAGTGATGCGGTAACGATCTTCCCCATCCTTTTCGAGATCGAAGGGGGGATAGCCTTCCCCGGTATCCGTGCGCATGCTCGTCTCGAGCAAGTCAAAGAATCGGTCGAAACCGACCGTAGAGCGCCGGTAAGGCGTAAAGTCGAAATTAGTCCTCATAACCAAATCCTCCTTAGAGCAATCTGGGCATGAGAAGCGCCGGAGAGAGCCGGCGCTCTCGTTGTCCCAACCGGACCCGGAATGGCGCCCGGCGGGTTAAAATTAGGAAGAGCATGATGCAGTTCAAGAGGTCTGCGGAGCCTTAATTCAGGTTTGATTTCTGGCGCGGTCGCGCTTCTCGCGGCTACTTTGGGCCGGCAGCAGACTGTCAGGTTTTAGTTCAAAACCCAATAAAGAAGACGTTACCTTACGATTGCACGTAGGATGTGGGCCGATCGTGTTAAGCGTTCTGCGCTATCGAGGACGCTAACATGTATGATGGCCTGCTAAGTGTCACCGCAGATTAGGCGGCTATTCTGACCGCGGCGGTGGCAACGTTTGCCTACGGTCGCTTCTTACTGGCTCAGCAAAGACGTAAGAGGGCGCTCGAGCAGCATCTTCGAAAAGAAAAGCTGATGGGCATCGATGAGACCCGACGAATGATCATTCACCTCATGGCGAATTTCTCGATGGGCGAGGCCGAGGTCCTGCAGGCGGGCGTCCAAAGTGATCTGGTGAGAGCCGTCGCTGGTGTTGATGAGCAGGCGCGCGTCGTCCGTCTCTATTTCGTGTACGGAGATGACGTGCGGTTACCAAAGAAATTCTGAATCGGGCTGGAAGTAAGCTGCCTACTTCGAGGTAGCGGACTCTTAAAGCCGACACTGCCGAAAAACGTGCGGCGCACCAGACTTGTTAGACCGTTGCGCTATCGGCATGATGCCTTTCGATTGGGGGAGCGCGGGCATGAAATTCGTAGCGACCGTCCCGGAGCTGCGTAGAATGCTGATCGATATGCTGATATGTTCTTCAACGCCGCTGGACCAGCAAAGCCTTCCTGCCCACGAGATCATCTAACCATGCTGGCCATTAGGCACCGCACATCCTACCATTATCGGCAGCCGGTGCCGCTTGGGCCACACCGGCTGATGCTGCGTCCGCGCGAAGGGCATGACATCGACCTTGTATCCTTCGATCTCGAAATCACGCCCGATGCCGAAATTTCCTGGGCAAGCGACGTGGCGGGCAACATGGTTGCGACCGCGACTTTTGCAGCCATGGCCGACAGTCTGATTATCGAAAGTCGATCGCTGCTCAGCGTAGGCGCAGTCGCCTGGCCTGTATTCGACATCGCCGCGTCCGCGATCGACTATCCGTTTCTATACAACGTCGATGACTGGGCGGATCTCGGTAGTCTGACCGTCATGCAGTATCGTGACAAGGCCCATCGGCTGCGCGACTGGGTACAAGGGTTCGTCCGTGGAAATCCGACCGATACGCTCGCTCTGCTCAAGGATTTGAGCGCCGGTATTCCCAGTTGGATCGCTTATCAGGCGCGTGACGACGAAGGCACGCAATCGCCCCTACAGACGCTGGACCGTGGCTGGGGATCATGCCGCGATTTCGCGGTGCTGTTCGTCGAAGCGGCGCGCAGCCTTGGCTTCGGCGCACGGATCGTCTCGGGTTACCTCGATAACCGGGCGGAAAATCTCATCGGCCAGAATGCGACCGGGTCCACCCATGCCTGGGCAGAGATCTTTGTGCCCGGCGCCGGCTGGATCACCTTCGATCCAACCAATCGCAGCGTCGGTGGCTTCAACCTTGTCCCGGTGGCAGTTGGGCGTGATATCCACCAGGTCACGCCGGTCAGCGGAAGTTATGCGGGGCCTGCGAATATGCTGGACCTTATGACCGTAGAAGTCGACCTGGGCTGACAAGCCCTTGGGTTGGCGGATTGCAGTACTGCTTATTAAAGAAGTTTCGCTCATAGTAATACGGCCTTCCCCACCCCATATTAGGACCATCGCACTCCGTATGCCTCGGGCACGAGTGCGGCTGAGAGATAGTTCGTGCTCCCGCTCATGGATGGAGACGAACGATGTCCTTTTTCTTCACAACCGTTACGAGCACCGGCAGAGCGGTCTTTCCGCTTGATCTTCCCAGGATACCCGCATCCAACGATGCGCGGGGTGATCCCACGCGATCCCTGCGCGAGGACAGTTGGGAGAATGAAGGCGGTCATCTCGCTGGGGCGAGGCCCGCGATCGCGTCTTCCGCTATTTCAGCCAAGGATATTGATACCCTGGAGGCGCAGGTCAACGCAATGGAAAGCACGCTGGTCAGCGAATTTGCTAATGGTCGGGTGGGGACACGCTACAACACCTATACACATCGCTCGCGTGTTCTTCGCCAGCAAAAGGCCAAGCTCGATGCCCTGCGCGCAAGATTTCTGGCGCAGGAGCAACCATCGTGAGCGATCCCTTTGAACTCGACGAAGCCGCCGCAGCGGAGCAGATGGCGCATTATGGGATCACCCGCGTCCCGGCCGATCAATATCGTTACAAGGATTATCGCTACTCAAAGCTCAGCGACGCAATAGCCCAGGCCAAGCGCGACGAGCAGTCCACATCATCGCCACCTGGGCATCAAACCTAGTGAGAGGACGTCCAATGGAACTTTCATCGACTTTTTGCCGGATGCAGGAGACCATCCAGCGCGATCGCGCGGCCAATGCTATCCTGGAGAACATCCGACTCGTAGCTGAGAAGGCGGCCAAGGCATGGGGTGCCGTGGCCCTTGCCGCCGAACAGCGCGAAGCTCGCCGCGAGCGAACGCGCATTATCGCCGGCATGGCGGCTCTTCAAAATGAACCTGTGCCAAGCGAGGAGGACAGGCTGCTGAGCGAAAACCCGGACTGGGGGTTCGAAAACACCTGAACTGGTCCGCAGAACAATGAGGGTGACATTCACTGGATACAGGCTGTCGTCGCGGTATCATGCGGACTCTTCATCGTTCTGGCGATGTAGGCGCAGTTCAGGGGCCTCGCGGTCAGGAACGTTCGGTCGCCGTTCGAATGCGCCACCTTCGCCTGATATCCGCTCCTTTTGAATAATCACGGTAGCTCGCTTTCTCGATACTCCAAGGCTGCGCAACGCGTATTCCGCCAGGCCGAACGACAACTCGCGCGTGCCCATGATCGCAAGGCCGACGCCCTGGCCTTCCAGATGGGCCACCTCGGCATCACTCTGCGTTCGCACGGCAACATCGATTTCCGCATTGCGTTCACGAGCGAGTTCGATGATCCGCCGTGTCTGGAACCCTTCAGGCGTCGCAATGACCAGAAGGCGTGCATCGGCGATGCCTGCGTCAACGAGAATCCCGGGGGTCGCCGCATCGCCGTAGATTGCCGGTATGCCTTTCGCACGAAGCGCTTCGACGCGCCGCCGGTCCTTGTCCACGATGATGATAGGAAGCTTCTGCTCGTTGAGCGCCTTGCCGACCACGCGCCCCACCCTACCGTAGCCGACGATAATCGCGTGATCACGCGCTGCCTCGTCAAATGGTTCAGGAAGAGCGGAGAGAGCTTGTCCACCGCTGCGCTCCAGAATCGAAAGGATACGTGGTCGCCGGTCCAGCCATCGCTCGATACCGTCGAAGGTCTTGAATACGAGGGGGTTGAGCGTGATGGAGAGAAGCGCACCGGCCAGTATCAAGTCCCTGCCTTCCACCGGAACCACGCCAAGCGTCACGCCCAGGCCAATCAGGATGAAAGAGAACTCCCCGATCTGGGCAAGGCTTGCCGATACCGTCAGTGCCGTTCGTGCGGGGTAGCCAAAGGCCAGCACGATACCGAAGGCGGCAACGGACTTGCCGACGAGGATGATCGCGAGAACCGCGACCACCGCCAGCGGCTCGCGCACGAGCACGGCCGGATCGAACAGCATGCCGACCGAGACGAAGAACAAGACGGCGAAGGCATCCTGGAGAGGCAGTGAATCCGCCGCCGCCTGATGGCTGAAATCGCTTTCGCTCAGCACCACACCGGCGAAGAAGGCTCCCAGGGCGAAGGACACGCCGAACAGCGCGGCCGATCCATAGGCAATGCCCAGCGCCGTCGCGAGCACCGACAGCGTGAACAGTTCGCGCGATCCTGTCCGTGCGACGCGCTCCAGCACCCAGGGCACCGCGCGCGTACCCACCACGAGAACCAAAACCAGGAAGAGCGCGACCTTACCAAGCGTAAGCAAGAGGGCCAGCACGATGGCGCCGCTCGTCGCTTCGCTGCCTTCGCTGGTGTTGCCGCCCAGACCACCTGCAAGCGCCGGCAGCAGGACCAGCGCCATAACCATGGCGAGGTCCTCGACGATCAGCCAGCCGATGGCAATGCGGCCGTTGATCGAATCCAGCGTGTTGCGATGTTCGAGCGCGCGCAGCAGCACGACCGTCGAGGCCACCGAGAGCGCAAGGCCGAAGACGATGCCCGCGCCGGGCGTCCAGCCCCACACGTGCACCAGTCCCGCGCCGAGCAGGGCGGCGACGGTGATCTGCACGATGGCGCCCGGAATAGCGATCCGTTTGACGGAGAGAAGATCCTTGGCCGAAAAATGCAGACCGACGCCGAACATCAGGAGGATCACGCCGATCTCGGCAAGCTGTTCCGCCATGCCCGCGTCGCTGACAAAGCCGGGTGTGAAGGGGCCAACCGCGACACCGGCCAACAGATAGCCGACCAGCGGGGGCAATTTCATCCGGCTCGCTACGAAGCCGCCGATGAAGGCAAGCACCAGCCCCATGACGATCGTGGTGATGAGACTGGTGTCATGGGGCATCGGCATCCTTTCGGAGAGCCCGCCGTCACGACGCGCTTAGCGAAACACCGATAAGCGGGCCTATCCGAGGCGAAGCGCCCGCGGCGCTTGTCCCGTGATCCCAGTCTATAACGATGAGATCTCTCTCTTACGGCAATCTAGCGCGAAAGGCGATCCGCAGGGCAGCGGAAATGTGCCGTTCGCATAGATTTGAAAACTAGTGGGTGCTGGGATGAAACAATGGCCGCTTAACCGATCCGTGGAAACAAGCGGACTGTTCGGATCGTCCAACCTTACAGCCACCTCGCGCGAGCTCATTCGACGTCCGCCTTCAGGGAATCGGCGGCGGAGCTTTAATAACCGAGATTACGCGCGTTCCCCCCATTCGAGAGCGGCCCATCCGCTTCGAACAGGCCGCTCCCAATTCATATTTCGGTGCGCTCAGCCAGGATCAGCGCATCTTCGATATCGACGCCGAGATATCTGACCGTGTTTTCAATCTTGGAGTGCCCAAGCAAAATCTGAATGGCTCGAAGATTGCCGGTAGCCTTATAGATCATAGAAACCTTCGTTCGACGCATCGAATGCGTGCCGTACTCGGCACGCCTGAGACCGATCGCCGTTACCCATTCATCGACCAGTCGAGCATATTGCCTCGTGCTCAAATGGCCAGTGTGATCGACCCGACTGGGAAATGCGTAGTCATCGACCGCGCCACCGCGCCGCTTCAACCACGTCAGGAGGCTCGCCCGGACATCAGCAGTCAGCTCGAACTGAACTGGTCGCCCAGTCTTCTGCTGGATGACAATCGCGCGAGTTCTGATCTCGGCGCCTGAAACCAGGTCGCCGATCTTGATTTTGACAAGGTCGCAGCCGCGCAACTTACTATCGATTGCGAGGTCGAACAGTGCTCGATCGCGAAGCCGTCCCTCGCGCTCGAGGAAAAAGCGAACGGCCCATATCTGCTTTTGTGTCAGGGGACGCTTAGTGCCGACAGTCTTGCCAGCATTCCATGCGGGACGAGATTGCATGGCAGGATCATATTCCGAGTATCCCATTTCCTTTCTCCGCGGCCGTGATTGGCCGTGAAAGAAACAGACGCCGGGGATCACCGGAGCGAGTCAGCTTTTCGCCCTTGCCGGCCTTCTCTCAACATGTCGGCCTGTCTAGAAGCTGACGCGCAAGAACGTCGAGTTGGACCGCGATAGCCGGGAGCGCAGCGATGGAAGTGGTGAGGGCCGTACAGATTTTCGACGAAGACTTTGTGTCGCCGAACGACAGGACCCAACTATCGGTCAAATCGCTGTTGTCCTCTGTTCTGTCATTTTATGCACAAAGGCAATTTGAGGGGCTCGTCAATGACGACGGCGATATGCTGCTGTTCCAATACGGTATTTATGATTGGGGATTAGGCCCTCTCTTCGAGGTTGATCTGGCAAGACAGTTCATCGAGGTCGAGCGAGACGATGATGAGGTGCTCAGCCAATTCCGCCTCACATGCTTTTTCGAGCCTACGGAAGAACTGAAGGCACTCGGCTCCGATGACAAATGGTGCCGCGACAAGTCCGAACTCGGGGCCTTCTCGGTGTGGGTAATGGCACATCCGGTGCTGGCTGCTGTAGATGGCGCTGAACGGCTGAGAACAGAAGTCAGATGGGAGTTGGTATAATACCGCGCCCGGTCTACTTTCGACATCGCCGGCCGAAAAGCCGACCGTAGTCCGCAATGGTATCGTTGCCGTCTCCTATCAGGAAATCGCATATGACCGATCAGCCTATCTCAAATGATCTCCTTGCCATTACTGCGGATATTGTCGCAGCCCATGTGTCGAACAATCGTGTCTCGGTCGCAGATATAGCGTCCTTGATCAGTAGCGTTCATGCTTCTCTCGCTGATCTCGGCAACGTCGCTGAGCCCGGAGTGGAGCAAGACCCCGCCGTCTCAATTCGTAGTTCGGTCAAGCCCGACTACATTGTGTGTCTCGAAGATGGGCAGAAACTGAAGACGCTCAAGCGCCATCTGATGACTCACCATCAAATGACCCCGGCCGACTACCGAGCAAAATGGGGATTGCCCGTCGACTATCCTACGGTTGCGGCAAATTACGCGGTAAAGCGTAGCGAACTGGCACGTAAAATTGGCTTGGGAAGCAAGCGTGCAGCTACCCCAACACCAGAACCCACCCCCAAGCCCCCGAAGACACAAAGCTCACGCAAGAAACTTTCTGTTGCAATCACATGAGCATTACGCTGTTCCATCAAGCTGGAGCAGCCCGTGGCAGAATCGTTAGACGACCGGATCATCCAGACCCCGAATGGGCCCATGACGTGGGCTGAATGGAAGAAGAAAAATCCGATCCAACTTCCCTCGCGGCGAACCAAAGGCAAGGATTTGCCGAACAAGATTGTTCGCCGAACCGGCGACAAATAACAACGGGTAAGTTTTGGTGGTATTCCACCCAATCATCGAACCGGTGAGCACGCATTCGAGGCCGGTGACCGGCTTCGAGACAAGCATCGCTCAGCCTTATGCAGCGCTTTGCCCTGCGCTACACGGATATCATGCGCCTCATTGAGCCACCGGTTCGCAAACGCTTGGTCATCGTCTCTCGAGAGGATAATTGCTAGGCATGGTTGCTTATGGCGACGACATTTGCTCCATTCCCTGCTATTAAAAGCCAATCACCGTCCTTCAACAAGCAATGCGGTGACTGAGAGATACGCGTGCTCCCGCTTGAGAAGGAGCACTATGTGTCCAGCGTTCCAGACGATGAATTTCACTCTCGTCGAGCATTCGAACATCGTCAAATGGCCGATGCGGCGACGACCGACAGACTACGCATAATTCATTTGGAGCTTGCCGAGTGGCACACCGAACTCGTGAAAGCTGGTTCGGAGGCGCGCGAATTGAATTACGCCCACCGGGAATTAACTGGCGCAGTCGTTCCTATACGCCGAAAAATGTGGAATTAGCAGCCGGACAATTGCTGCGCTCCATTTCACATAAGGCTCTTAACGCCGGTGGCCGCGAATGTTAGGCCTAGTTCGCAGCTATTCGACTTCTTTCTAGGCTACCTGCCCCTCGATGGCCTCCTGCCCATGGACGCCCCTGCCGGCATTGCATCCGTTAGTAAATGTTGATCTTCTCTCCTATTTAGAAACTGTGGGACGTTGGGAACAACCTCCAATCCCTGTCTCGTTCTTTCAGGCGCAATAACGATCAGAGGACAAGCACCCTCGGACAATCAAGCTTTACGGCACTAACCGACAATTCAATCATTTCACGGTTGGCTCCCGCCGGTTCTGGAAAAATGTCCCAATTCGTGTGGTCGCGCGGAAACAGAACGGGCGCCACTTCCCCAACAAGCTCTTCCCAGTACCATTTGGGACGGCCAGTCATGGTAACCAATGCGCGCAGGACAAATGATCGAACTTCTTCTAAAGTTGGATCTAACATGGCCGTAGACCGAACCTCATTCTCGAAAGAGCCAAAATTTATCGGTGGTTTTTTCATATCTTATCATCGCCTCATTACCTTGGCTTGCTCTGCGCAATCTGCTTGACGCGGACTCTTCATCCGCCGACTCTCCCCGTATCGCCCTCTTTTAAATCAGAGATTTGCAAGGGACCATATTGTCATCTTTGGAGCCAGTTGCTGTCACGGACACTGCTGACTCCTTTTCATTGAGGCAGATAAAACCCTAGATGAGGCCTTCTCTCTTAGACATGCGTCGCAGCAAAAGACGATGAGCGCATTTTAGCGCTCGTCGTCCATAGCGCGGAACGGCGGCACATGTTCCGCTGAGCCTCGTAAGCCATCTAACGGATTAGGTCGCCTCCGGAACATTGCAGTTCGATTTCTTGTGGAAGGAAAGGCGGCCGCTCTCATTTCGTCGCCATACATTTGGGCGAGCTTTTCGTGAGCCAAACGAGCTTCTATCGATGAAGCCGCCCGCGCCCGCATCAGCGAGACTTGCTCACGTTCCAGAAGATAATTGATATCCACAATAACACCCCGAAGGGAGCGAGAGCGCTGGGTCTCTCAGTCACAGTTGCTCAGATTGATCCGGTGATAGCTTCCTATAGCACGATCTGACGCCTTGCGTCATTTAAATAACGCTCGTTGGCCGCTCCCCTGTAAAAATAAATCCTCAATGATCTCAAGCAAAACGACAACAGTAATATGAATATTCACCGTGTTGCATGTAGGATTTTCTAAAAAATGCGATAATAAATTTGCGATTATATTCGCTTAATTATCAAAATCATGTCAAAATCCATTGTTGTGAGCGAATCGAACGGGCGCGCCTCAATTGACAGCTTTCGTGTGCTGCCGCCTAAAAGCAGGGGCAGCGAAATGTCTTTTGAAACTTTTCCGGAATTCTTGACGCGGCGCGCGGAGGAATCTCGATGTGCCGCGACGCGTTGTCACGATCCCAAAATGGCGTTCGTTCAAGGTGAGTTGGCCAAGCGATATCGAGATGCGCTCGATGACCTCCATCTTAGAGACCGTCGGGCCGAAACCCTATGAGCACCTTCGATGGAAACGTCATTGTCGCGCTCGCTGCTGCCACTCCCATTTTTCTTCTGCCAACAGCTGGCTGCTCGCCCAAACCTTTGCCTCCTACCGCGAACGAGATTGCGCAGGTAGATTTGATAATGGAAAGGATAAAAGTTGAACAGGATAAAAGTGATTTAGATAGGCAAAATAAAATAAACGGAAGCAAAATCCATTATAAATAATTTACACTCATATTTATTAGGGTTTTAATTTATTAATGGCCACAATAGTCCGATCTGTATTTCATGTAAAATCTTTCTACATTCTGCATTGCATTTATAGAAGCTAAGGCGCGATGACCGACCGATTTTTGAGAACGCTCGAAGCGGAACGAAACGAGCTCTGGGCAGAAGCCCGATTGAAGGGGTTTCCCCAAGGCACGTCTGAACGCGATCGGATCGCTGAGCTCGATATCCTCATCGCCGAACGCAAAGAGATATTACGCGCATAGGATAACTATCTTGCCGACCGTGAACATACAGTTCGCCCACCGGCAGCAAAGCCTGGCTGTCCAAAAAACCGAAAGGAAATAACATGGCTAAGGGCCAACGCAAAAGCAGCAAGGAAATTCGAAAGCCGAAAAAACCCGTTCCGCCAAAGGCCAACGCATCGAACCCTTCGCTAAAGGGAACCCCATCCAGGCTGTTGAAGGATTGACGACGTCCTTCGCGCCCGATCGCCATGCCTCTTAGGAGATAGCTACTCCCTTCATCAGGCTATGCCCGTCCTGGAAGCTTATAAGCATGATGGGGTCGCTTTCGCGGGGCTTTCTCGGAGCGCCTTTTAATTTTGAAGAAGTGGCCTAGGTTGTGGAGGCTGACGTCGCATGCGACGGATATGGGCCGCTTCGGTTCTCCCTTGTCCTTTTCTAGCCTCACTGAAGCTGGCATGCGCAGGTTCGCGCATGCCCGAATATACGGGACAAAGGAAACGTCATGATTACCGGAACCGTGAAATTCTTTAATATTCATAAGGGCTACGGCTTCATCGCACCGGAAAACGGCGGTGGAGATGCATATGTGCACATTTCTGCGGTCGAACGGGCTGGAATGCGCACGCTCGATGAAAATCAGCGCCTTACATACGAACTCGAGAAGGATGATCGCGGCAAGGTTTCTGCGATCAATCTCCAGCTCGCCTAAACTTGAGCATGCGCTGGCGAGCGCCTTTGCGGGGATCATCAGCGCATGCTTAATCTTCGAAACCAATGGGTACTCTCTGGTGGAACCCGCGTTGTGCTTAACAACTCCATAGAACGGCCACGATCCAGGAAGCCTATAGTATGAAAGTGCTTGATGGCCCCGTCCAGCGAGCACCCGCGCAGCTCGCTCGGCTACCGAACTCACAATAAGAGCTTTGCGGGCGCGGGTTTGGTGGCGGGTTAGGTGAAAGCCATTGGGAGTGATATAGAGAACCATTGGCGTTCAAGGTCCTCAGGCATAGCCTCAACTGCCAGCAATAGCGTTACGCTGCCGCTATAGGCGGAGACATAAATTGCCTTTATTATTAAGCCATCACGAATATTTTTTGCTCCGCGCAAGGGAGTGTCGAGACGCGGCGGCCAAAGCGACCGATCGCGCCTCCCACCGCCTTCAATTGGAATTTGCTAAGCGATATGCGCAATCGGCAGAGCGTACTAAACCGACAGAAACCTAGTACAAGAACATTTGGCGGGGGATATCCAGCGTTTCCAGCACTTTTGCGCCTTAACACATGAGAACGTAAGTTCAATTTAGAAAGGATAAGGATGATTGTTCTCGTTAATTGGTGCCCTGGGTGGTAAGAGCAGCGATGAACAACGAACAGCTCTCAATCATCAACGCTCATATTCGCAGCCGGTCTACGAGCCATCTCAAAGTCCTATGGCTTTCACGAGGTGAAACAACGACATTGCTAGAACGCTTGGCGAAACATGAACTCGATCGGCGGCTTGTCACGGTTTAGGAGAGATTGCCATCTCCGCGATCAGCGCTGCCGCTTTCCTAGCCAATACTGCGGAAAGCTGCCTGCCGGGACTGTCCAACACAATCGCCCCAAAAACAGATATTCACCGAAGTAGCAGATAGGCCCGGTAGCTAACCACTCAGTAGCTGCCGTCAGCGCACGTCTGAACGAGCGGCGGCTTTAGGGAGCGCTCGACGACGGGCTGAACGACCGAGATGAAGCGCGAAGCGGTCGGCCCGGCCACCTCGCTTTCAAATGTCAGCAAACGACCCCATAGCTGCCGTAGCGTCATCCCCTCCAGATGCCTGAGGGCGAGATGAACGTCACGAATTCGTCCGCAATGGTGATTTCCAGTAACGATCAGCCAATTGGCCCAAGATCGTGGGGAAAGAGCGTAGGCTGGCGAAATGTCAATAGCCCGCCCACCCGACAGATGTCGAAACAATACAGTCGCTCGACCAACTCGCGCGCAATTTCGCCGAAGGCTGCATGGCGGCGGTGGTAGTCGGTATCGCTAAGGCCCTCCAGCACCGTGGGCGGGACGGTGGCGAGCGCTACCTCAAGATGCAGCGCGAGAATTTCATCATCGATTCGGGTCATGAACCATGAGAACAAAAATGGAACATTGAGTCAATCGCTGCCACGACCGTCGATATGGCGGTGGAAAGGCGGTTTCTGTCGGCAGCGAGCCCATAACACTCAAACAGGCGGGAATGAGATTTTTGCCGGGCCAGGACGAACCGTCCTGCCCGGAGCAAAATCGTGACCCCCACAAAGCTGCTGATCGGCCAGATTATCGTCGTGTTCGCGATCGTTATCGCGGGCATCTGGGCCTCGACGCAGTGGTGCGCGGCGATGCTCGGCTATCAGCCGCAGCTTGGGACAGCCTGGTTCACCGTCGGCACTATGCCGGTCTATCGGCCCTGGGCGATCTTTCTGTGGTGGTATCACTACGACGCCTATGCGCCACACGTCTTCGACAAGGCGGGCGCCCTTGCCGGTACCAGCGGTTTCATCGGCTGCGCCGCCGCCATCGCGGGATCGCTCTGGCGCGCGCGACAGGCACACAATCTCACCACCTACGGCTCCGCCCGCTGGGCTAGCGCGCGCGAAGTCGACGCTGCCGGCCTTCACCGCGACGCTGGTGTCTTCCTCGGCCAACTTAATGGACAGTATCTCCGCCACGACGGCCCTGAGCATGTCATGGCGTTTGCGCCAACACGGTCGGGCAAGGGTGTTGGACTCGTCATCCCCACGCTTCTGAGCTGGACCGGCTCGGCGGTCATCCACGACATCAAGGGCGAGAACTGGCAGCTCACCGCCGGCTGGCGATCGCACTTCAGCCATGCGCTGCTGTTCAATCCCACCGACATCTGCTCGGCGCACTATAATCCACTACTCGAGGTCCGGCGCGGCGAGCACGAAGTCCGCGACGTTCAGAACATCGCCGATATCCTTGTCGACCCGGAAGGTGTGCTCGAGCGTCGCAACCATTGGGAAAAGACCAGCCATTCGCTGCTGGTCGGCGCGATCCTCCACATCCTCTATGCCGAGGAGGAGAAGACGCTGGCGCGGGTCGCGACCTTCCTGTCCGACCCCCAGCGCCCGTTCACCGCCACGCTCAAGCGGATGATGACCACCAATCATGTGGGGACCAAGGACGCGCCTAAAGTGCATCCTGTCGTCGCATCGGCCGCGCGCGAGGTGTTGAACAAGTCCGAGAACGAACGCAGCGGTGTGCTGTCGACTGCCATGTCGTTCCTCGGCCTCTACCGTGATCCCACCGTTGCCGAGGTCACCTCGCGCTGCGACTGGCGGATCGCCGATCTGGTCGAGGCGCCGCAGCCGGTTTCGCTCTACCTGGTTATTCCGCCATCCGACATCAGTCGCACTAAGCCGCTCGTTCGTCTGGTCCTGAACCAGATCGGCCGCCGGCTGACTGAGAAGCTTGATGGCCAGCCTGGCAAGGACAGCGGCAAGCACCAGCTCCTAATGATGCTGGACGAGCTGCCGGCGCTGGGACGGCTCGATTTCTTTGAAACCAGCCTAGCCTTCATGGCTGGTTACGGCGTGCGCGCCTTCCTGATCGCCCAGAGCCTCAACCAGGTCGACAAGGCTTATGGCGAGCATAATTCGATCCTCGATAACTGCCATGTCCGCGTCGCCTTCGCGACCAACGACGAGCGCACTGCCAAGCGCATTTCCGACGCGCTGGGGCAGGCCACCGAACAGCGCGCGATGCGCAACTATGCCGGGCATCGCCTCGCGCCGTGGCTCGCCCACGTCATGGTCAGCCGGCAGGAGACCGCCCGCCCGCTACTGACCCAGGGCGAGGTGATGCAGCTTCCGCCCGCCGACGAGCTGGTGCTCCTATCCGGGCTCGCGCCGATCCGGGCGAAGAAGCTGCGCTATTACGAGGATCGCAACTTTCGCAAACGGATCGCTCCGCCACCAAAGCTGGCGCAGGGTCGCTATGTCGACCTGCCACAATCGCGGCCGGATGATTGGGCTGGCTCGACCCGCACGCCCGACGCCCGGCTGGGCATCGCCGACGATGCTGAGGATGCGGTCGAGGACGAAGGCGGCCTCCAGCATCAGCGCCATCCCGGCCTTGAAGACAAGCCCGGCAGAGTCGAACCCGACAAGCAGATCGATACACTCGATGTCGAACGTGACGATAACGATGCCGCGCCGGACAAGCGCGCGATAGATCTCGCCCGTGGCGCGCTGACGCGTGGCTATGGCATCAACCAGGGGCAGGACCACGACCTGCTGCCGGGGTTCTGACCGATGAAAATTCGGCAGAACCTCTATATCGACCGGGAACTTGCCGACGCGCTGGAAGCCCTAGCGCTTCGTCCAGGCGGCAACAAGTCACGCATCGTCAACGAAGCGCTCGGTACCTGGCTTGCGCGCCGCGCCACCAAGGAGGTCGACGACCTGCTGAAGGTCCGGCTCGACCGCATCTCGCGCGAGATCGGTTCGTGCCGCCGCGATATCGAAGTGGTGCTCGAGGCCTTCGCGCTCTTCGTGCGCTACCAGCTCACCGTTACCGCGCCGCTGCCTGAAGCGGACACTGCGGCACTTGCCGCCGGCAATGCGCGGTTCGAGCGCTTCATCGCCCAGCTCGGCCGTCAGATCGCGACGGGCAAGCGCACCCTCGACGGGGTCAGCGATGCGGAGGTGCGGCGATGAGCGCGGCATCGTCCCAATCCGCCGATCGGCGGCGCGCAATGCTGCGCACCGCGATGGGGCCGGCGATCGAAGCCGCACTCGGCGATCCCCGCGTGGTCGAAGTGATGGTCAATCCCGACGGAGCACTCCGCGTCGATATCCTCGGCGAAGGCCGGGTCGATACCGAGATCCGGCTCGACCCCGCCCAGGTCGAGCGGATCGTCCGCCTCGTTGCTAGCCATGCGCGAAGCGAAGTGCATGGCGACCGGCCGATCGTCTCGGCGGAATTGCCCCCACATGGCGAAGGCGCCGGCGAGCGGTTCGAGGGGCTGCTGCCGCCGGTTGCAACCGCGCCCTGCTTCTCAATCAGGAAGCCGGCGGCGCGGATCTATACGCTGCTCGACTATGTGACCGATGGCATCATGTCGCCCGACGTCGCGCGGCGGTTGAGCCTCGCCGTCGTTGAACGCAAGAACATCCTGGTGGTCGGCGGCACCAGTTCGGGCAAAACAACGCTCGCCAACGCGTTGCTGGCCGAGATGGCGCATCTGGATGAGCGTGTCATCCTCATCGAGGATACGCGCGAGTTGCAATGCGCTGCGCCCGACGTGGTGGCGCTACGCACTCGCGCCGGTTCGGTGACGATGGCCGATCTGGTTCGCTCGACGCTGCGCCTTCGCCCCGACCGGATCATCGTCGGCGAGGTCCGCGGTCCCGAAGCCTTGGACATGCTCAAGGCATGGAACACCGGCCACCCCGGCGGGATCGCGACCGTCCATGCCAATAGCGCGGCATCTGCTCTCTACCGCATCGAGAGCCTTGTGCAGGAAACGGTAGTCACAGTGCCGCGCCGGCTGATCGCCGAGGCGATCGACATCATCGTTTTCATCGCCGGCCGCGGTCTCGCCCGCCGCGTCGAAACCCTCGCGCGCGTCACCGGCCTCGATCCGGACGGGAACTACGCCGTCCTCGCTCTCACACCCGAACCCACAACCTCGTTTGAAGGAGAATGACCCATGTCCGTCACGTCCAACATTCACGGCACAAAATCGCGCCTGGTATCATTACCTCGGTCCGCTGCGCTGAAGCTCGCCACAGTCGGCCTCCTGTTTGTGCCAGCCAGCGCCTTCGCCTCCGGCACAGGAATGCCTTGGGAGGAGCCGCTTCAGCAGATTCTGGACTCGGTGCAGGGGCCGGTTGCCAAGATCATCGCGGTGATGGTCATCATCGTCACCGGCCTGACTCTGGCCTTCGGCGAGACCTCGGGCGGGTTTCGGCGTCTCATCCAGATCGTGTTCGGCCTGTCGATCGCGTTCGCCGCGTCGAGCTTCTTCCTGTCCTTCTTCAGCTTCGGCGGCGGAGCATTGATCGCGTGACCGGCGTGATTCCGGCCTCGCAGCATATCGAAGGGTTCGAGGCGCCGATCCACGGCGCCCTGGGCTCGCCAATCCTGCTCGGCGGCGCGCCGAGAATGATCGCGATCGTCAACGGTACGTGCCGCCGCGATCGGCCTCGGCCTTCAGCAATGGGTGGCGGGGCTGGTGCTGTGGGCGGCGGGGCACAGCCTCGCCGTGTTTGCCGCCCGCCGCGATCCCGATTTCGCGTCCGTCCTGATCCGCCATCTCCGTCAGCGGAGCAATCTTTCGTGCTGAACCTCGCCGAATATCGGCACCGGGCGGACCGGCTGGCCGACCATCTACCCTGGGCGGCGCTGGTCGCAGAGGGCGTCGTCCTCAACAAGGACGGCAGCTTCCAGCGAACGCTGGCATTCCGTGGTCCCGACCTCGAAAGCGCGACCGAGGCCGAGCTCGTCGCGGCCTGCGCGCGGGCCAACAATGTCCTCAAGCGCTTCGGCACTGGCTGGGCCCTGTTCTTCGAGGCCGAGCGGCGCGAAGCCCTGGGTTATCCCCGCAGTCCATTTCCCGACGCCGCCTCGCGCCTGATCGACGAGGAGCGCCGCGCCGGCTTCGAGGCGGAAGGGCAGCATTACGAGAGCCGCTATTATCTGACGCTGGTCTGGTTGCCGGCAGCGGACAGCAGTGATGCCGCCGGCCGGAGGCTGGTCGATCGCCCCGAAGCCGAGCAAGGACGGGACTGGCGAAACGCGCTGACCGCATTCGTCGCCGAGACCGATCGCGCACTTGACCTGTTTTCTGCCTTCATGCCGGAGATACGGGCGCTCTCATCGACCGAGACGCTGACCTATCTGCACAGCGCCATCTCCGAGAGACAGCACCCGGTCGCCGTGCCAGATACACCTATCTATCTGGATGGGCTGCTGGCGGACACGCCGCTCACCGGCGGGCTGGAGCCAATGCTCGGCCACGGGCATGTCCGGACGCTGACCGTCACCGGCTTTCCGAACATGAGCCGGCCCGGCATCCTCGACGCGCTCAATGAGGCGGATTTTCCCTATCGCTGGGTCACCCGCTTCATCAGCCTCGACAAGGCCGACGCCACCAAAGTGCTGACCAAGCTGCGCCGACAGTGGTTCAACAAGCGCAAGTCGATCACCGCGATGCTGCGCGAGGTGATGTACAACCAGTCTGCCCAGCTGCTCGACAGCGACGCCGACAACAAGGTGGCAGACGCCGATCTCGCCTTGCAGGCGCTCGGCGGCGATCATGTCGCGTTCGGCTATTTGACCGCGACAATCATGGTTTCGGACACCGACCGTGCAAGGGTCGAAGATCAGGTTCGCGCAGTCGAGCGGATCGTCGGCGGGCTCGGCTTCACCACGATCCGGGAAGGCGTGAATGCGGTCGAAGCCTGGCTGTCGAGCCTGCCCGGCCATGTCTATGCCAATGTCCGCCAGCCGATCGTCCACACGCTGAACCTGGCGCATATGATGCCGCTGTCGTCGGTGTGGGCGGGGCCGCCACGCAACGCCCATCTCGACGGGCCGCCGCTGCTGTTGGCGCAAACCGCCGGCTCAACGCCATTCCGACTGTCCACCCATGTCGGCGATGTCGGTCACATGATGATCGTGGGCCCGACCGGGGCGGGCAAGTCCGCCTTGCTGGCGCTGATCGCACTACAGTTCCGCCGCTATCCCGGCAGCCAAATCTATATCTTCGACATGGGCCGATCGGCGCGCGCGGTGACGCTGGCCTGCGGCGGCACCCATCATGCGCTTGGGCACGGTAATGACGAGGGCGGGCTCGCCTTCCAGCCGCTACGCGGGATCGACGACCCGGCCGAGCGCGTCTGGGCGGCCGAGTGGGTGGCCGCCCTGCTCGAGCATGAAAAAGTCCCCGTCGATCCGGCCGTCAAGGAAGCGATCTGGTCGGCACTCACCAGTCTGGCATCGGCGCCGGCTGAGGAACGCACGATCACCGGCCTGGCCCTGCTGCTTCAGTCCAATGCGCTGCGTGCAGCGATTTCCAGCTACACGCTCGAAGGGCCTTATGGGCGATTGCTCGATGCCGCCGAGAGTGGGCTCACTCTGGCCGACTTCCAATGTTTCGAGACCGAAACGTTGATGAATAGCGCCGGTGCGGTAGCACCGGTCCTCACCTATCTATTCCATCGACTGGAGGAGCGATTCGACGGACGGCCAACGCTGCTCATCCTTGAAGAGCTTTGGAAGTACCTCGACCATCCCCTGTTCGCCGCGCGTATCCGCGAGTGGTTGAAGACGCTCCGGAAGAAGAACGTCTCCGTCGTTTTCGCGAGCCAGAGTCTCGCCGATTATGCGGAAAGCGGGATCGCGCCCGCTATCATCGAAAGCTGCCCGCAGCGCATCCTGCTTCCTAACGATCGCGCGATCGAGCCGCAGAGCCGTGCTACGTATGCACGGTTCGGTCTCAACGACCGCCAGATCGAGCTGATCGCACGGGCAACGCCGAAACGGCATTATTACCTGCAATCGGCGCGCGGCAACCGGCTGTTCGAGCTTGGCCTTGGCCCCGCGGCGCTGGCGCTGTGCGGCTCATCCGACCCCGCCGTCCAAAAGCGCATCGACGCCATCCTCGCCGAGCACGGCACCGACGCTTTCGCGGCGCGCTTCTTCGACTCTGCTGGTCTTTCCTGGGCCGCCGCCTTGCTCAGCCAGTTCGATCACTTCCCAGCCCTACGAGGAGAATATTGATGCGCCTGTTCACCCGCAAATATCTGATTGCATCTGCGCTCGGCCTCGGCGCCACCGGCTCGCTGATCATGGGCGTGCTCGCCACGACGCAGCCGGCACACGCGCAGTTCACCGTGTTCGATCCGAGCAATTACAGCCAGAACCTGCTCACCGCCGCGCGCACGCTCCAGCAGATCAACAACCAGATCACCAGTCTGCAGAACCAGGCGCAGAGCTTGATCAACCAGGCGAAGAACCTCTCACGGGTCAGCTTCCCCGAACTCGACGCGCTGCGCCAAACCATCCAGCAGATCGACGTGCTGATGGGCAGGGCACAAGGGATCCGGTTTCGGGTCGACGGGCTCGACCAGCAGTTCAAGCAACTCTTCCCCGATAGCTTCGCGCAAGCGCTCTCCACCAATCAGCAAGTGCAGAATGCGCGCGCGCGCATGGACACCGCCAAGGCGACGTTCCAGCAGGCCATGACCGTCCAGGCGCAGGTGGTCGAGAATGTGCAGGCCGATGCCGCGACCCTTTCCAGCGTCATCGCGCGGAGCCAGGGCGCCGAGGGCGCGTTGCAGGCGCAACAGGCGACCAACCAGCTCCTCGCGCTCACTGCAAAGCAGCAGTTCCAGATCCAGAACCTGATGGCCGCACAATATCGCGCCGAAGCGATCGAGCAGGCTCGGCGTGCGCAGGCGCAGAGCGACGGCCAGGCCGCAACCGCCAAATTCCTCGGCTCCGGCAACGCCTACACCCCCCAATAGGCGGCGCCGGATCGGACGGCGGCGGCTTCGCCTCACCGCCGCCGTCGCCGCGGGGCTCGGTTCCCGCTCCCCCGACCGAGCCCCGCGGCATTCTCATCCTCACAGAAAGCCGATCGCGACGTGAACGATCTCAACATCATCGACAGTTTCATGCAGGCGTTCATCCGCTACATCGACAGCGGATTCGGGCTGCTGGGCGGGGACGTGAGCTTCCTGTCTCGCACATTGATCGCGATCGATGTCACGCTCGCTGCCTTGTTCTGGGCGCTGGGCGGCGACGACAACATCCTCGGTCGCCTGATCCGCAAGGTGCTCTATGTCGGCGCCTTCGCGTTCATCCTGAACAGCTTCTCGACGTTGGCGGACATCATCTTTCGGTCGTTCGCCCAGGCTGGCCTGACCGCGGGCGGCGGCACGCTGTCGGCAGACGACCTGCTCAAGCCCGGACGGCTTGCTGGCACCGGCTTTTCCGCTGCTTGGCCGCTGCTCCAGCAGGCTAGCCAGCTCACCACCTTCACCGGCTTCTTCGACAATTTCCTGACGATCGCGGTGCTGCTGATCGTCTGGCTGATCGTCATCTTGGCCTTCTTCATCCTCGCCGTGCAGATGTTCGTGTGCATCCTGGAGTTCAAGCTGACCAGTCTGGCCGGCTTCATCCTCGTGCCCTTCGCTTTCTGGAATCGCACCAGCTTCCTCGCCGAGCGCGTGCTCGGCAACGTGGTCAGCTCGGGCATCAAGGTGATGGTGCTCGTCGTGATCGTCGGCATCGGCTCCAACTATTTCACGCAGTTCACCACCGCGCTGCAAGGACACGAACCCGACATCGGCCAAGCCATGAGCCTGGTGCTCGCCAGCCTCGCGCTGTTCGGCCTCGGCATCTTCGGCCCAGGAATCGCCTCCGGCCTCGTCGCCGGCGCCCCCCAGCTTGGGGCGGGATCGGCGATCGCGACCACGGCGCTGGCCGCTGGTGGCTTCGCCGTCGCTGGCGCCGCCGGTGCTGCCGCGGCTCGCGGCATTGCCGGCGCCAGCCTCGGCGCGATCCGTGCCGGCACTGCGATGGGATCGGCGGCATCGACCGCCTACAAGCTCGGACAGGAAACGTCGGGCTCCAGCTCGGTCGGCGCCGGTCTCGGCGGCGTCACGACCGCTGCCAAGGGCGCAGCCGCCCAACGCATGGGCAATGCCTTCAGCGGCATCCGGAACGCCGCGCAGCGCGGACAACAAGCCACCTGGGACGCCGGCAACACCTCGCCTTCGCCCGTCAATGCTGGCGCGCCGTCCACCGAAGGAATGCCCGCCTGGGCGCGCAATCTCCAGTCGACCCAAGCCACCCGTCACCAGCGCCAGATGCTGCTTCACGCCCTGCAATCGGGCGACCGCGGCGGCCACGGCGCCAGCCCCGACATCAAGCAAAAGGAGGATTGAGCCTCGTGATCTTCAAGCGTGCCGTCCAGCGCTATGGACGAACCCCCGAACCGGAGACTCCTTTCCAGCGTGCCGGACAGGTTTGGGACGAGCGGATCGGTTCCGCCCGTATCCAGGCGCGCAACTGGCGGTTGATGGCATTCGGCTGTCTCGGCCTTGCGACCGCTCTGTCCGGCGGCCTGCTCTGGCAGTCGATGCAGAGCCGCGTCACGCCCTATGTGGTCGAGGTCGACCGGCTGGGTGAGGCGCGGGCGGTGTCGCCCGCCAATACGGCCTACCAGCCGACCGATCCCCAGATCGCGTGGTTCCTGAGCCGGTTCATCACCGACGTCAGGTCCGTATCGCTCGATCCGGTGTTGATGCGGGCGAACTGGCTATCGGCCTATGATTTCGCGACCAAACGCGGCGCCGTGTTCATCGGCGAATATGCGCGAACCGCCGATCCCTTCGGGCATGTCGGCGAGCGGACCACATCGGTGCAGGTCACCAGCGTCGTGCGCGCATCGGATCGATCGTTTCAGGTCAAATGGATCGAGACTGCGTATGAACGCGGTAGCCCGGCCGGGAGCGCGCATTGGACCGCGATCCTCACGGTAATCCTCAAGCCGCCGGCCAATGCCGACGTCCTGCGGAAAAACCCGCTGGGCCTCTACATCGATGCCGTCGACTGGAGCCGCGAGCTGGAGACACAGGCAACGGCCACGCCGAAGCCGGCTACATCGCTGCCACCGACAGCCGTGCCGCTCGGATCTCCCCTCGATCCGAACCTCGCCCAGCCTCAACCGGAGACCCGTCCATGAAATATCGCATTCTCGCGGCGGCAGCACTTGTCGCTACCACATCGGCAATGGCGCAGACGCCGCTTACAACGCCGCCTCAGACCAGCTTGCCGGTGGCGGCGCCCATGCCATCACCAGCCCCGTTACCTCCGGCGCCAATTGTGCGTCGCCGCCCGACGCCGCCATCGCCGACAGAATTGCGAGTCCGCGCGGCGACACGCGCCGCTACCCAGGAGCCGGTGAGCGACGCCTTCGTCAACGCTGTTCAAATCTATCCATACAACGAAGGCGTGATCTACCGCGTCTATACGGCGCCCGGTCAGGTGACCGATATCGCGCTCCAGCCCGGTGAAGTGCTGGGAGCGGTCGCCGCGGGCGACACGGCGCGTTGGGTAATCGGCGACACCACCAGCGGGACCGGCGATGCGAAACGCACCCATGTCCTGGTGAAACCATTCGCTGCCGGGCTTTCCACGAATGTCGTCGTGACCACCGATCGTCGCAGCTATCATCTGGCGCTGACGAGCACCCGTCGCACCGCGATGGCAGCGCTGTCCTGGACCTATCCGCACGATCGACTCATCGCACTGAAGAAGGCAGCGGAAGAGGCACGCGCTGCGGCGCCGGTCTCGACTGGCCTTGCGTTCGACCAGCTTCATTTCAACTATGTGGTGTCCGGCGACGAGCCGCCATGGCGACCGCTGCGCGCCTTCGACGACGGGCGCCAGACGTTTATCGAATTTCCGGCGAACCTCGCGGTAGGCGAAGCGCCCCCGCTGTTTTTGGTCGATCCGAAAGGACAGGCCCAGCTCGTCAATTACCGCGTGCAGGGGCGCTTCTATGTGGTCGATCGGCTGTTTGATGCGGCCGAACTGCGACTCGGGCTCAAGCATCAGCAGATCGTTCGGATCGCGCGCGTGAGTGATGATGGCCAGTGTCGGAGGGGCTCATGAATGAAGAAGCGACCCAGCCGCCATCCAAGGTCGACCCGGAGACGCTGGTACTTCGTGCCCGGCCACCTCGCGCGATCCGGTTCAAGCGGGGCGTCGTCATCGCCATCGCCGCTTGTCTCTCGATCAGCCTGATCGCAGTCGCCTGGCTGGCGCTCAAGCCACGCATCTTCCAGCACGGTGCCAACCAGGAGGAATTGTCCGAACCCAATGCACATCCTGGCGATACGCTGAACGACGCGCCGGCAACCTATGGTGACGTTCCGAGGCTGGGTCCACCGCTTCCCGGCGATCTCGGCAAGCCGATCCTCGAACGCCAGCAGCAATTGGCAATGGGAATCGATCAAAGCGATCAGCAGCTTCGGCAGGTGGAAACGGCTGAACGCGAACGCCGACTCGCCGAACTGAAAGCCGCCCGCGAATCCGGAGTGCTGGTGCAGAATCGCCAGGGGGCTCCGGCCAGTGCTGTGTCCGCCGTTCTCGCCACGCCTGAACCGACTCCGCCGACAGAGAGCGACAAGCTCATGCTCGATCCGGATCGCGATCCCAATGTGCAGGGCCGCAAGGCAGAGTTCATCGGCACCCGCGATCGGCGCGGCGATGTGAATCCTCATACGCTCGCGTCCGCGCCATCGCCCTATACGCTGTCTGCCGGCAGTGTGATTGCAGCCAGCCTTATCACCGGGCTGCGCTCCGATCTGCCGGGCCTCGTCACCGCCCAGGTCACCGAGAACATTTTCGACAGCGCCACGGGCCGCATTCTGCTCGTGCCTCAGGGCGCGCGGCTGATCGGTAGCTATGACAGCGTGGTGGCATTCGGACAGAAGCGGGCGCTGATCGTCTGGCAACGGATCATGCTCCCTGACGGGAGCTCGCTTCGCATCGATAACATGCCGGCGACCAATCCGTCTGGTTATGCCGGGCTACAGGATAAGGTGGATTTTCATACCTGGGCGCTGCTGAAAGGAGTCGTCCTGTCGACCTTGCTCGGGGTCGGCTCCAACCTAGCGCTGTCCGGGCAGAGCGATCTCGTCCAGGCGATCCGCATGTCGACGCAGGACACCGTCTCGCGTGCCGGCGATCAGATCACCCAGCGCAATCTCGGCCTCCAGCCGACGATCACGATCCGGCCCGGCGCCCCTGTCCGCCTCGTCGTCCATCAGGATTTGGTCCTCGCACCCTGGCAGCAGAAATAGGAGGCCGGCATGGCCGATTTGAAACTGGGAAGGCTCCCCGACCGCACTCCGGTCAAACTCAACATCACAGTGCTGCCCGATCTTCATCAGGCATTGGCTGATTATGCGGCGCTCTATGCTCAAACCTATGGACGCGATGAGCCGGTTTCCGAGCTGATTCCGGCCATGCTGGCGGCGTTTCTCGAGAGCGACCGGAGCTTTGTGCGTAATCGCGATGCGCGCCTGCGGGGCCAGAAGTGATCGAGCGGGCTTGGGAGCAGAGGATTGAGCCGCTCACAGTACGGATATCGACTGCCGTCCGGATAACCGGGCTTAGCCGATCTCGGATTTATGAATTGATCCAGTCGGGCGATTTGGAAACTGTGAAGGTTGGTCGAGCGACTTTAGTTCAATATCGGAGCCTCAAATCCCTGACGGGCGGTGAATGACCAGATCAAGCCAGCTCAGCGAGCGCTGTGTCCAAACGATCGAGCCGGGCAATGATCGCATTGCGGACATCGTCATGAATTTCGTTCGCGAAGTCATCGGGCATGGCCGATCGCACGATATCGGGCGCGCTTTCTGCTTTCTCCCGAATGCCAGTCATCACTTTCTCAATGAGTGTGGGCCCGAGCCCGGCCATCTTGGCGGTCTCAACGAAGTGGCGCCCTAGAACCTCGCCGACGCGATAGTGGCGGCTCTTCCCTGCCGACATGGCGAGGCGGAAGTTACGCTGGTTCAATTGGTTGCGATCGACCGCGCCCTGCACCGATAGCACGTCGTACATCGGCGTCAGCTTGAGCCCGCCGCCGGGCCGCAGGAAGACGCTGAAGTTCTTGCCGTGGCCATCGGTTGCGCCGATCAGCCAGAAGACGATCTGGCTCGCCAGGAAATTCATCTGGTCGTCCGACGGGTCGTCGCTACCGCCAAGCAGGCGGATGATGTCAGCGGCCGTTGGCCCCCCCTCGCTCTGGTATTTCTTCGTCGAGGGCACGCCCAGCGCTTGGCAGCAATCTTCTTGCGGCACGCGCAATAGCCGGCCGTCATCCCGCCACAGGCGATCGAAGCGCTCAACAACGAGAACGCGACGCGCGCCGAAGGTAGCGATCTCGGTATGTGCGACCGGCAGGCCGAACGCTTCGAGCAGCTTCAGGCAATAATGCTCGTTGTCGACGCTGGCGGTCATATCGATCGTGCCCGTCGACGTCGGAATCTCGCCGAGCTGGGGTTTCAGGATATGTGTCGTCGGCGTGGTACCGATCGGCCGCATCCACTGGCCTTTGTAGCGCAGGAGGGCAGTCTTCTCCTGAGCGCCGGCAATCGAAATCCGGAATTCCTGCTCGGGATTGATACCGAGCGGCGCGCCCTTGAGATCGGCGAGAAGCTGCTCGATGTCCCCGTCACCAAGGGGCTCGGCATGGATAGCACCGCTTGCATCGACGGCTTCGCCCTCGGGCAGGAATTGCATGGCGCCCACGCAGTCGCGACCGATCCGGGCAAGCAGGCTATAGGGATCGGTTCCTTCGGCGCCTGTACGTTCGGCGACGCGTCGCCGAATGTCGGCGTTGTCCGGAAGCAGGTTGTCAAAGACCGCATTCACGGGGGCACCGCGATAGGCGGCTTTGCGAAGCGGCAAGGACAGGGAGGCAGCGAAGGCGTGCTCCCAGTCGAGCCAGCTTCCGTCATACTGGAACGACACGGCCCCGCTCGGCTCCTTCTCGAGCCGGCCGACCAAGCGGTTGTTGATCGACACGTTCAGGGGAACATGGGTTTTGTGGCGAGGCATGTCAGAAGATCTCGCTGATATCCTTGCCGCTCTTACTGCGCGGTCCGAGCTGAAGGTCCAGTTCGAGCATAGCGACGATGGCGAAGAGGGTGTCCAGACGCGTGCCGTCGTGACCGTTCTCGATCCGCGAGACAGTCTTCTGGCCCGTGCCGACGAGGTCGGCCAGTGCCTGCTGGGTCAAGCCGCGACGTGAGCGCGCATTGTGGATGGCTGTGCCAAGCTGTTTCGGGGTGCGGATCAGTTGCGCCATTGGATCGCCTTTCCCTGCTTCCATACCCCACGAGGTATAATTATGCAATATACCCCATGCGGTATATTTTTGAATTATACCCTACAGGGAATAAATTAGTTATACTCCCTGTAGGGTATAGAGTTCAGCGTTTCGGCCGGCCGCGCGCCCGGCCGGCTTTGGGTTTACGCACGCCTGCTCCGGCGATGCGTGGCTTGGCAGGCCGTGGTCCGTCAGCCGCATCACGCAGGCCATCCAGATAATCCGACCAATGCTGCATCATGGCGACGCGCTCGTCCCAATATTCGCCCCGCGCATAGGCGCGGCGGACCGATGACGCTTCCTGATGCGCAAGCTGCCGCTCGATCGCATCCGGATTCCACTGCCCCATCTCATTGAGCAGGGTCGCCGCCATTGCTCGAAAGCCATGCGCCATCATTTCTCCGCCGTCATAGCCCAGCCTGCGGAGCGCCTGATTCACAGCATTCTCCGACATTGGCCGCCTCGGACTCCCCATGCAGGGGAAAAGATGCTGGCGATGGCCGGTAATCTCACGCAGTTCCTCGATCATCGCGAGTGCTTGCCGGGAAAGCGGCACTTTGTGCGCGCGCCGCATTTTCATCTTCTCGACCGGGATGGTCCAGACCGCCTTGTCGGCGTTGATCTCGGTCCATTCGGCCTGGCGTAGCTCGCCCGGCCGAACGAACAGGTGTGGGGACAGTCGTAATGCAATCCGTGTGACCACTTGCCCGGGATAGCCATCTATCGTTGCCAACAGGACTCCTACCTCGTCTGGATCGGTTATTGCTGCATGATGCACGGTCCTAGGTGTCGTCAGCGCCCCGCGCAGATCGGCAGCCACGTCCCGATCGCAACGGGCCGTCGCGATGCCGTAGCGAAACACACGGCTGAGCACGCTTCGCATTCGGCGGGCGCTTTCGTATCGGCCGTTGGCTTCGACCTTGCGAAGAACGGATAACACTTCGGTGGGCGTGATGCCGTTGATCGGATGAGAGCCGATCAAGGGATATGCCATGCCAAGCAACCAGCGAATCTTGTCGAGAGTGACGTCTGCGCGGCCCTCGCGCTCGCATTTGGCGATCCATTCGAGCGCAACCTCCTTGAAGGTGATCGCGACGGCGAACTTGGCGGTGACCTTAGCCCGCTTCTTTTCGAGCACGGGGTCCAGTCCGGCGGCGATGGCCTTCCTGGCTTCGCGGCACTTCTCGCGGGCATCGGCGAGCGAGATGGTCGGCCATGGCCCCAGGTGGAGCGTTTTCTGCACCCCGCCATATCGATAGCGGAAGCGCCAGAGCTTCGAGCCGGTCGTCTGAACGATCAGCACGAGGCCTTGTCCGTCGGAGAGATTGTGGGGCTTCGCCTTGGGCTTGGCCGAGGTGATCTGGAGTTGTGTCAGCATCATCGTGTTCCCGGTTTTCTCCGGGTCCACCCAGCAGTCACAAAATGAGCCTCTTTTTGTGACTCTTTTGCTGGATTCTGCTGGATCAACCCGGAAGTTGCCAGCGATCATCGATGAAATTTTGCTTTGAAACCAGCCGCTTGCTGGACGTCTCTGGACGTATCCAGAGAGAACAAATGGTGCCCAGAAGAGGACTCGAACCTCCACGGCCTTGCGACCGCCAGCACCTGAAGCTGGTGCGTCTACCAATTCCGCCATCTGGGCACGGGGTAGGCTGGCGCGCTTAGCGGTAGCGGCTTGGCCTTGTCAACAAAGGTCCGCATGGGGCAAGGGGACGCGGCGCATTGAAGGAGCATCAAGGGCATGAAGGACAGGCTGGTCACACTGTTCGGCGGTGGCGGTTTCCTGGGCCGCTATGTCGCACAGGAACTGCTGAAGGCGGGCGCCCGCGTGCGCATCGCGCAGCGCGATCCGCGGGAAGCCTGGTTCATCAGGCCCTTGGGCGGCCTGGGCCAGACGCAGTTCGTGGCCGCGGACGTCACCAAACCGGACAGCGTCGCGCGCGCCGCCGCCGGATCCCATGGCGTGGTGAATCTGGTTGGCGTGCTTGCCGGCAATTTCCGGGGCGTTCACGTCGATGGCGCGGCAGCCATCGCGAAGGCCACGCGCGATGCCGGCGCGGAGTCGCTGGTCCACATTTCCGCAATCGGTGCTGATCGCGAATCGCCCTCGGCCTATGGTCGTTCGAAGGCGGGGGGTGAGGAGGCCGTTCGAGCCGCTTTCCCCACGGCGACCATTTTGCGTCCTTCCATCCTTTTCGGGCGCGAGGATCATTTCGTGAACCGCTTTGCCGAAATGATCCGCATGATGCCGATCGTGCCGGTGATCGGGGGCCGAACGAAGTTCCAGCCTGCCTATGTGACCGATGTTGCCCGTACCGTCGTCGCTTCGCTTGCCGATCCGGAACGCCATGGCGGACAGACTTATGAACTGGGCGGCCCCGAAATCATCAGCATGGCCGATCTCAATGCACGCATCGCCGGATGGCTGGGGCGGAAGCGCAGCTTCCCGGCCGTACCGGATGGCATGGCAGCAGCCCTTTCCCGCCTGCCCTGCGCGCCCATCACCCATGACCAGTGGCAGATGCTCCAGGCCGACAATGTCGTGAACCCGGGCGCCAAGGGCTTTGCCGAATTCGGCATCACGCCCACTCCCATGGCGACGGTGGTCCCCGACTGGCTGGTGCAATATCGCCGCCACGGCCGCTTCGCCAACGTCCGGGCGGCCTGACCCGCCCCCTCCCCGCCTGCATCAGCGGGCCGGATGACGAGGAACCTGCATGTCCACCACCCTGCTCACTGTCATCCTGCTCGGCATCCTGGAAGGGCTGACGGAATTCCTGCCGGTTTCGTCGACGGGGCATCTGATCCTGGCCAGTGCGCTGCTTGGGTTCGAAGGCGAAGGATCCGTCACATTCAAGATCGCGATCCAGCTTGGCGCGATCCTGGCGGTGATCGTCGCCTATTGGGGGCGTTTCTGGGGAGTCGCCAAGGGACTCGCCGCCCGCGATGCCAACTCGATCGCCTTCACTCGCAACATCCTGATCGGCTTTCTGCCTGCGATGGTCATCGGCGTCATCGCCTATGACGCTGTCCGTGCCGCGATCCAGACGCCGATCATCGTCGCCGTGGCCCTGATCGTCGGCGGTGTGCTCATCCTGCTCATCGAACGCATGGTGAAGCATGTGCGCGTCGAAAGCGTCGAGCGGATGCCCGTCGGCACCGCCATTGCGGTCGGCATCGTCCAGTGTATCGCGATGATCCCGGGAGTCAGCCGATCCGGCGCCACCATCATGGGGGCGCTGCTGATGGGCGTGGAGCGGAAGACGGCGGCAGAGTTCAGCTTTTTCCTGGCTGTGCCGACCATGACGGCGGCAACCGCCTACGCGCTTTACAAGGACAGGGCGCTGCTGAGCCTCGACGATCTCGGCCAGATCGCGCTCGGGTTCGGCTGCGCGTTCGTGGTGGCGCTGCTGGTGGTGAAGGCTTTCGTCGCCATCGTCGGGCGTTACGGCTTCGCGCCTTTCGCCTGGTACCGAATCGTGATCGGCAGCGTGGCGCTAGTCTGGCTGCTGATGAAATAGGTCCGAATCGGAACTTGTTTTTAGGCTTGAGGCGCTAAAGCGGTCACAAAATCGGTTCGATCATCAATATAGGTCAATATAACTTACCTTAATTGGTGAATTTGCGTGACAACCACCCTTCCCGGTGCCAAATGGGCCGGGAAAGGGAATACCGTGGCCGACAATCCGATGCTGAAGTTCGTCAACCTGCCTCAGGGCTATCCGTCCAAGCGGGCGGCGGACGAGCGCAATGACGATTTCAAGGAAATCGCCAATCGCTATGCGATCATGCAGGCGGAGGAACAATCTTCGCGCTGCTCGCAATGCGGCGTGCCTTATTGCTCGGTCCACTGCCCGCTGCACAACCACATTCCGGACTGGCTGCGCCTGACCGCCGAAGGGCGGCTTCGCGAAGCCTATGAGATGTCCAACGCCACCTCGACCATGCCGGAGATCTGCGGCCGCATCTGCCCGCAGGACCGGCTGTGCGAGGGAAATTGCGTGATCGAATTTTCCGGCCATGGCGCGGTGACGATCGGGTCAGTCGAAAAGTTCATCACCGACACCGCCTGGGAAGAGGGCTGGGTGGAGCCGATCAGGCCGCTGGCCGATCGGGGCCAGTCGGTCGGCATCATCGGCGCCGGACCCGCCGGGCTGACCACCGCCGAATATATGCGCGCGCTTGGTTATGAAGTGCATGTTTATGACCGTTATGACCGCGCGGGCGGGCTGCTGACCTACGGCATTCCCGGCTTCAAGCTGGAGAAGCATATCGTCACCCGGCGCGTCGACCGGCTGAAGGAAGCCGGCATCGTCTTCCACACCGGGTTCGATGTGGGCCGCGACGCGACGATCGCCGAGCTGCGCGAACGGCATGACGCATTGCTGATCGCGACGGGCGTCTACAAGCCCCGGGCGATCAAGGCCCCCGGTGTCGGCACCCCCGGGGTGATCGATGCGCTGGATTATCTGACCGCGTCAAACCGCAAGGGATTTGGCGACAGCGTTCCTGCTTTCGATGATGGTAGCCTGAATGCCGAGGGCAAGAATGTCGTCGTGATCGGCGGCGGCGATACGGCGATGGACTGCGTGCGCACGGCCGTCCGCCAAGGCGCCAAGTCGGTGAAGTGCCTTTATCGCCGCGACCGCGCGAACATGCCGGGATCGCAGAACGAAGTGAAGAATGCCGAGGAAGAGGGCGTCGAGTTCGTCTGGCTTTCCGCGCCCGAAGCCTTTGACGGCACGGAAGCGTTGGCCGGCGTCCGCGCGACCAGGATGCGGCTGGGCGCGCCCGATGCAAGCGGCCGTCGCGCGCCCGAGCCGGATCCGGGCAGCGAATTCCGCCTTGAGGCCGATCTGGTCATCAAGGCGCTTGGCTTTGATGCCGAGGACCTGCCCAAGCTGTTCGACGCGCCGGAACTGGGTGTGACGCGCTGGGGCACCGTCCGCGTCGATCACAAAAGCATGATGACCAGCCTGGACGGCGTATTCGCCGCCGGCGACATCGTGCGCGGCGCATCGCTGGTCGTCTGGGCGATCCGCGATGGCCGCGACGTCGCCGATCATATGCATGCCTATCTGAAGGCAAAGGCAAAAGCTGCCGTACCCGTCCAAGTGGCGATGGAGACCGTTTGATGACCGCCAGCCACGCTGAACGCGAACGCATTGCCCGTGAAGGCATGTACCGCCCCGAATTCGAATCCGATGCCTGCGGCGTCGGTCTGGTCGCTGCGACCGATGGCCGACCGTCGCGCCGGGTCGTCGCATCCGCCATCGATGCGCTGAAGGCGGTCTGGCATCGCGGCGCCGTCGATGCGGATGGCAAGACCGGCGACGGCGCGGGCATCCACGTCGATCTGCCGGCTCGCTTCTTCGACGACGCGATCCTCGCCAGCGGGCACCAGCCGCGCCCGAACCGGCTGGCTGTCGGCATGATCTTCCTGCCGCGCACCGATCTTGCCGCGCAGGAAACCTGCCGCACGATCGTGGAAAGCGAAGTGATCGACGCCGGCTATACCATCTATGGCTGGCGGCAAGTTCCGGTCGACGTGTCGGTGATCGGCCCCAAGGCGCAGTCGACCCGTCCCGAGATCGAGCAGATCATGATCGCGGGCCCCCTGCCCGACAAGCAGGATGCCGCCGAGTTCGAAAAGAACCTCTATCTGGTCCGCCGCAGGATCGAGAAGAAGGTCGTCGCTGCCCAGATCCAGGGTTTCTACATCTGCTCGCTGTCATGCCAGTCGATCGTCTACAAGGGACTGTTCCTGGCCGAGGCGCTGTCCGTCTTTTACCCCGATCTGACGGACGAGCGGTTCGAAAGCCGGGTCGCGATCTTCCACCAGCGCTATTCGACCAACACCTTCCCGCAATGGTGGCTGGCCCAGCCGTTCCGCACACTTGCCCATAATGGCGAGATCAACACGATCCGCGGCAATGTGAACTGGATGAAGAGCCATGAGATCAAGATGGCCAGCCTCGCGTTCGGCGAGCATTCGGAAGACATCAAGCCGGTGATTCCAGCGGGCGCCAGCGATACCGCCGCGCTCGATGCCGTGTTCGAGGCGATCTGCCGTTCGGGCCGCGATGCCCCCACCGCCAAGCTGATGCTTGTGCCCGAGGCGTGGCAGGATGATCCCGACATGCCGGCGGATCATCAGGCGATGTATTCCTATCTGGCGTCGGTCATGGAGCCGTGGGACGGCCCTGCCGCGCTGGCGATGACGGATGGTCGCTGGGCGGTTGCCGGTGTCGACCGCAATGCCCTTCGTCCACTGCGTTACAGCCGCACGATCGACAATCTGCTGATCGTCGGGTCGGAAACCGGCATGGTCGTCGTGCCCGAATCCACGATCGTCCAGAAGGGCCGCCTTGGCCCCGGCCAGATGATCGCCGTCGATCTGGATGGCGGAATCATGTTCGAGGACCGCGAGATCAAGGACCGGATCGCCGGCGAGCATCCCTATGCCGACAAGGTTCGCGGATTCCTGTCGATGACCGATCTGCCGGAACCAGCCGAGGACGTGACCCCGCGTTGGGACCGTGCCGAACTGACCCGCCGCCAGGTCGCGGCCGGACAGACGATCGAGGACATGGAGCTGATCCTTGCCCCCATGGTCGAGGATGCGAAGGAAGCTGTCGGCTCAATGGGCGACGACACGCCGCTTGCGGTCATTTCCACCAAGCCGCGGCTCATCAGCCAGTTCTTCCGCCAGAATTTCAGCCAGGTGACGAACCCCCCGATCGACTCCCTGCGCGAAACGCGGGTGATGAGCCTGAAGACGCGGTTCGGCAACCTCGCCAACATCCTGGATAATGAAGCGCAGAACAGCGACGTTCTGGTGCTCGATTCCCCGGTGCTGGATTGCGCGGACTGGGTACGGTTGAAGACCTATTTCGCCGATCAGGCCGCGACCATCGACTGCACCTTCACGACGCAGGGCCGGTCGATCGCGCTGAGAAATGCGATCGCCCAGATCCGTGCCGAAGCGGAAAAGGCGGTACGCGAAGGCCGCACCGAGCTGTTCCTGACCGACGAGAATGTCGGTCCCGATCGCCTCGCCATTCCGATGGTGCTGGCGGCGGCGGCCGTCCATACGCATCTCGTCCGCCGGGGTCTGCGCAGCTACGCCTCGATCAACGTCCGCTCGGCCGAATGCCTCGACACGCATTATTATGCGGTGCTGATCGGTGTCGGTGCGACGACGGTGAACGCCTATCTGGCCGAAGCATCCATCGCTGACCGCCATGCCCGCGGCCTGTTCGGCGACCGGACGCTTGCCGACTGCCTGAAGCGGCACCGCAAGGCTGTCGATGACGGCCTGCTGAAGATCATGTCGAAGATGGGGATCGCGGTGATCTCCAGCTATCGCGGCGGTTATAATTTCGAGGCGGTTGGCCTCAGCCGCGCGCTGGTGAACGACTTCTTCCCCGGCATGCCCGCCAAGATATCGGGCGAGGGTTATACGTCGCTGCACATGAACGCGCGGCTTCGCCATGAAGCGGCCTATGACAAGGCGGTGGTGACGTTGCCGATCGGCGGCTTCTACCGCCAGCGGCATGGGGGTGAGACGCACGCTTATTCAGCGCAACTGATGCACCTGCTGCAAACGTCCGTCGCGACCGACAGCTATTCGACCTACATGCAGTTCTCGCGCGGGGTGCGCGATCTGCCGCCGGTCTATCTGCGCGATCTGCTTGAGTTCAACTATGCCAAGGAACCGATCTCGATCGATTCCGTCGAGGCGATCACCGAAATCCGCAAGCGCTTCGTGACGCCCGGCATGTCCCTCGGCGCGCTCAGCCCCGAGGCGCACGAGACGCTGGCGATCGCGATGAACCGTATCGGCGCGAAGGCGGTGTCGGGCGAAGGCGGCGAGGACAGCAGCCGGTTCAAGCCCTATGCCAACGGCGACAACGCCAATTCGGTCATCAAGCAGATCGCGTCCGGCCGCTTCGGCGTCACGGCCGAATATCTGGGCGCGTGCGAGGAGATCGAGATCAAGGTCGCGCAGGGCGCCAAGCCCGGCGAAGGCGGGCAGCTGCCCGGCTTCAAGGTGACCGAGATGATCGCGAAGCTGCGTCACTCGACGCCGGGCGTGATGCTCATCTCGCCCCCGCCGCACCATGACATCTACTCGATCGAGGATCTGGCGCAGCTGATCTACGACCTGAAGCAGATCAACCCGCGCGCGCGGGTCTGCGTGAAGCTGGTCAGTTCGGCCGGCATCGGCACGGTGGCGGCGGGCGTCGCCAAGGCGCATGCGGACGTCATCCTCGTCTCCGGCAACACCGGCGGCACGGGCGCCAGTCCGCAGACGTCGATCAAATATGCCGGCACGCCCTGGGAAATGGGCTTGTCCGAAGTCAATCAGGTGCTGACGCTGAACGGCCTTCGCCACCGGGTGAAGCTGCGCACGGACGGCGGCCTCAAGACGGGACGCGACATCGTCATCGCCGCCATCCTGGGCGCCGAGGAATTCGGCATCGGCACGCTGTCGCTGGTGGCGATGGGCTGCATCATGGTGCGCCAGTGCCACAGCAACACCTGTCCCGTTGGCGTGTGCGTGCAGGATGAGAAGCTGCGCGCCAAGTTCACCGGCACGCCGGAGAAGGTCATCAACCTGATGACCTTCATCGCGGAGGAGGTGCGCGACATTCTGAGCCGTCTCGGCTACCGCTCGCTCGACGAGATCATCGGCCGCACCGAGCTGCTCCGCCAGGTCAGCCGCGGCGCCGAGCATCTCGACGACCTCGACCTGAATCCCATATTGGCGAAGGTCGATGCCGAGGATCATGAACGGCGCTTCAGCCTGCCCGGCTTCCGCAACGAAGTGCCGGACAGCCTCGACGCGCAGATGATCGCCGACGGCAAGGCCGTGTTCGAGCGCGGCGAGAAGATGCAGCTGACCTATAATGTCCGCAACACGCACCGCGCGGTCGGCACCCGCCTGTCGTCGGAGATCACCCGGCGCTTCGGCATGTCGACACTGGCGGACGGGCACGTCCATGTCCGGTTGCGGGGTAGCGCTGGGCAGTCGCTCGGCGCGTTCCTGTGCAAGGGCGTGACGCTTGAGGTGTTCGGCGACGCGAACGACTATGTCGGCAAGGGCCTGTCGGGTGGCGTCATCACCGTCCGTCCCATGGTCAGCTCGCCGCTTGAGACGCACGCCAACACCATTATCGGCAATACCGTGCTCTACGGTGCGACGGCGGGCAAGCTGTTCGCGGCCGGCCAAGCGGGCGAGCGTTTCGCCGTGCGCAATTCCGGCGCGACGGTAGTGGTCGAGGGCTGCGGCGCGAACGGGTGCGAATATATGACGCGCGGCACCGCCGTCATTCTGGGTAAGGTCGGGCCGAACTTCGGCGCCGGCATGACCGGCGGCATGGCCTTCGTGCTCGACGAGGATGACAGCTTCGAACGGCACGCCAACCCGGACAACATCGTCTGGCAACGCTTCGGCTCCGTTTTCTGGGAGATGCAGTGCAAGGCACTGATCGCCGAACATGCGGTCGCGACCGACAGCAAGTGGGCACACGGCATCCTCGATGACTGGGACCGCTGGCGCGGCAAGTTCTGGCAGGTGTGCCCGAAGGAAATGCTGACCCGGTTGGAACAACCGATCAATGACGACGCAGAGGTAGTTGCGGCGGAATAGCCACTGGCGCGACCTTGGTTTCACGCGCTAAGGTCGCGCAAGCATGTGGCAACTCTTCCAATTTCCCCTCTGCCCCTTTTCGCGCAAGGTCCGGCTGCTGCTGGGCGAAAAGGGTGTCGGCTATGAACTGGTCCGGGAGTCCCCCTGGGAACGGCGCGACGAATTCCTGGACATGAACCCGGCCGGCAAGACGCCGGTGATGGTGGAGGTCGACAAGTCGGTGACGCTGATCGACAGCGCCGCCATCTGCGAATATTTCGAGGAGACGGTCAACAAGGCGCCGATGATCAACGGCACCGCCGTCAATCGCGCCGAAATCCGCCGCCTCACGTCGTGGTTTGACGAGCAATTCTATCAGGATGTCATCGCGCCGCTGATGCATGAGCGGATGAAGAAGCGCATTGTCGACCGCGCAAGCCCGGATGCCCGGGTCCTGCGCGAGGCGATGAAGATGGCGGTCCAGCATCTCGACTATACCGATTATCTGCTCGACCACCGAAACTGGCTGGCCGGTGCTCAGTTGAGCCTCGCCGACCTCGCGGCAGCGGCGCATATCTCGGTCGCGGATTATCTGGGTGGAATCGATTGGCGCGGCCATCCCCAAACAGAGCGCTGGTATTCGGGGCTCAAATCCCGACCCAGCTTCCGCCCGCTGCTGACCGAGCGGATGGAGATCATCAGCCCGCCGGCCCACTACGACAAGGTGGATTTCTGAGCGCATGAAATCGCTCCTCGCCCTGTCGGCAATCGCGCTTTCGGCACCGGCGATCGCCCAGGCGCCGGATGCCAGCCGGGCCGAGATCACGGCCTTCGCCGACCGGTTCGACAAGGCGCAGCTGGAAAAGAACGCAGCGGCGCTTGAGGAGATGATCAGCGACGATCTCGTCTTCATCGACAGTTCGGGCAAACGGTCGGGCAAGAAGGAATTCATCGAAGGCTGGACAAGCCCCGGTGACAGCTATGACCCGATCACCCTGATCGACCGGATCATCCTGCCGCTCGGATCCGATGCCGCCGTCGTGAACGCCGAAACAACGCTGACCGGCATTTCCGGCGGCAAACGCTTTTCAAGCCATTTCCGCTATGCCGACACGTTCAGGCGCGTGGGCGGCAAGTGGCAGGCCGTTCATATCCAGGTGACTCGCCTGCCCTAGGCTCAGTGCACGGGCTTCCAGGTCTGCGTTTTGCAGAAAAAGGCGAGACATCCCTTCACCCTGAGCGTTCCATCCGGGTTGAGGCGCATGGTCGACCGATAATGGTCGCCTTCTTTGGGGCTGTAGATTCGCCCGCGCCATTCTTCCCCATTTTCCTTGAAATCGTAGAGGACGGTCAGTCCGATGATCGGCCGGCTGCGCAGCGACGGATTCGGATTATGCACGTCGGTCTTCGGCTCATGGGCGGCGGCAGGCAATATGCGCAGCACCTTGCCGCATATGCCTTGCACGCACGGCCCGATCTCCACGATCGCCGTTTCCTCCTCCGTCACCCAGCGGCCACTGACCGACTTCGCAGCCTCCGCAGCACTGGACACGCTTACACACGCAATGGCGACCATCATCGCGCCGCGCATCAGACCCCTCCCCTGGTCTCAACACGCGGCCAGTCTGCCCGTCGCATCAAGGGACGGCAATCGGTTCTTTCACCTGGCCTGTCCTAAAAAGGATAGGTCATTCCATAATAGTCATAGACATGCCGGCCATAGGCGCGGTCGTACAGCGGTTCGTCGTCCGCACCGTAGCGCGGCGCGCCCTCAAGCAACGTCTTGTCCAGATCGACGACATAGCCGCCCTTCGTCGTGTCGTAGGTCAGCATGGTCCAGGGCAAGGGGTAGTGATCCTGGCCCATGCCGAGAAAGCCGCCGAACGACAGCACCGCGTACTGGGCGTTGCCCGAAACCTTGTCGACCATGAAGTTCGACACGGATCCAAGCCGTTCGCCCTGCCGGTTGTAAACCGCCGTTCCCTCCACCTTGTCGGACGCGATGAGGGTTGCCGTTTCGTCGGTTGCGATATCAGACATCATCCTGCTCCTCTTGGTTGGATATCCAAAGGAACAGGCGGGTCGGCGCATGGTTCCGGCCGTTACGCCCCCGGCGAAGCGTTCGCCTGCGATGCGCTTGCGGTGGCCGTAGCATCCTCTTGCCATCCGCCGCCAAGCGCCCGGAACAGATCGACCTGGGTGGTCACGACACGCGCGTCGGACAGCGCCAGGTCGGCTTCCGTCGAGGCAAGCGAACGTTCCGCATCCAGCACGGCAAGCGAATCGATCTTGCCTTCGCGAAGCTGGGCGCGAGCGATGCGCGCGGCGGTTTCCGCCTCGTTGCGTGCATCGGTCAGTGCCCGGCGCCGGTCCAGTTCATGCGCATAGCGCGACAGTGCCGTCTCGGTCTCCTGGAGCGCACGGAGCACGGTGCCGTCGAATTCGGCAAGCGCCGCGTCGGCGCCCGCCTCCGCCCCCCGCACCCGTGCGCGGTTCGCCTCCTGATTGGGGAAGGTCCAGTTGATAAGCGAGCCGAGCAGCCAGCGGAACGGACCGCCCGTGAACAGATCGTCGATCGACGGACCAGTGGCGCCCACCGATCCGCCAAGCTGAATACCAGGATAAAGGTCGGCGGTGGTGACGCCCACCCGCGCCGTTGCCGCCGCCAGCCGACGTTCGGCCTCGCGCACGTCGGGACGCCGGGCGAGCAGCGCACGGCCATCCCCAACCGGTATCGCGCGGTCGAGCCTGAGCGTAGTCCGGCGCGCGCCCGCCTCAAGGGGCAGGTCAGCGGGCGCGCGTCCGGTGAGCGTGGCGAGGCGGAAGAGAGCCCCGTCGCGCTCCGCTCGAAGCGGCGGCAATGCGGCGCGCTGCTGATCGCGGAGGGAGGCGACACGAGCAACGTCGAGCCGCGTACCGCGACCCGCTTCGAAACGTCTGGTGGTGAGGGTGAGCGTCTGGTCGATCAAAGCGACGGTACGCTCGGCGACGGCGAGCCGCTCGGCTGCCGAGCTTGCGTCGGCGTATGCCCGCGCAGTCTCGGCCGCCACGGCAACGCGGACGGCATCACGCGCCGCCGCCATTGCCTCGGCATCTCCGCGCGCCGCCTCGATCGAGCGGGAAACGCGCCCGAACAGGTCGACTTCGTACGAGATGTCCAGCCCGACATCCAGATTCCACCGTTCGCGATCGATGCCGGGGAAAGACTGGATAGCCGGGGTGCGGCTGTAATTGGCGCCCGCACCGACCGAACTCTGGGGCAGCCGGCCGGCACGGGCCTCGCGCAACGCCGCGCGGGCGCGCTCGAGATTCGCGGTGGCGACGCGAAGATCGGTGTTGGCGGCAAGCGCGTCAGCGACGAGCCCGTCAAGCACCGGATCCTGATAAAGCCGCCACCAGGCGCCTGCCGGGTCCTCCGTCGTCACTGCCGGACTTGCCGATCCGGCAAAGGTGCCGGTGACGGATGCCGGAGCGGCTTCGGAAAGAGCGGCAGGCCGCTGATAGTCGGGGCCAACCGCGCAGGCGGCTAGCGCCAGCATGCTGACCAGACCAAGATTGCGTAGGCGAAGCATTTGCTTTCTCCCTATTATTCCGCTGGCTGCAGGGCGGGGGCAGCCGGACCACGACGGATCGGCAGCCAACCGCGCATGTCACGCAGCGCGACGTAGAAGACCGGGGTGAAGATCAACCCGAAGAAGGTGACGCCGATCATCCCGAAGAACACGGCCGTGCCCAGCGCCTGCCGAAGCTCCCAGCCGGGGCCGGAGGCAATGACCAGCGGCAGCACGCCAAGGATGAAGGCGAAGCTGGTCATCAGGATCGGGCGAAGACGGGCACGTGCCGCCTCCACCGCCGCCTGAAGCGCGGTCGCGCCCCGCTCCTCCGCCTGCTTGGCGAACTCGACGATCAGGATCGCGTTCTTCGCGGCAAGTGCGATGAGCACGATCAGGCCGATCTGGGTCAGGATGTTGTTGTCCATGCCCCGGACGTTCACACCCAGCATCGCTGCCAGTAGCGTCATCGGCACGATCAGGATGATCGCCAGCGGCAGGACCAGGCTTTCGAACTGCGCGGCGAGCACCAGGAAGACGAACACCACCGCCATCCCGAAGACCAGCGCCGCGACATTGCCTGCCGCCTTCTGTTCGAAGGCGATGCCCGTCCATTCACCACGGAAGCCGGCGGGAAGGTTCTGGGCAAGCCGTTCCATCGTGCCGATCGACTGGCCGGTCGAATAGCCGGGTGAGCTTTCGCCATCGACCTCGACCGCCGGGAAGAGGTTGTAGCGGGTCACGCGATAGGGGCCGGTCTTGTCCTCGAAGTTGGCGACGGCACCGATCGGCACCATTCCGCCCAGGTTGGACCGCGTCTTCAGCTGAGCGATGTCCGACGGATCGTCGCGGAAAGGCGCGTCCGCCTGCGCCGTCACGCGGAAGGTGCGGCCCAGCAGGTTGAAGTCGTTGATGTAGGCGGAACCAAGATAGACCTGCAGCGCCTCGAACACACGGCTCGGCGGCACGCCCAGCATGTCGGCCTTGGCACGGTCAATGTCGGCATAGATGCGCGGCGTCGCCGTGTTGTAGAGCGTGTAGACGTTCATCAGGCCCGCTTCCTTGTGCGCCTCGCCAATGAGGCCGCCAGCCGCCTGTTCGAGCGCCTGATAGCCCTCGCCATTGCGGTCCTGCACCATCATCCGCCAGCCGCCGCCATTGCCGATGCCCTGGATGACGGGCGGCGGCAGGACGAAGACGAATGCTTCATCAATGTCGGCAAGCGCGGCGCGCATTTCGTTTTCGATATTCAGTTCCGTACGATCGGTGCCTGCACGCTCCGCAAATGGCTTGAAGGTGATATAGGCCGCGCCCGCGTTCGGTGCCTGCGTGCCGGAAGCGCCGTCAAAGCCCGAGAACATCACCGCAGCCTCCGTGCCCGGTACTTCGAGCACCTTCTTCACGACCTTCTTGAGGACGCGATCGGTCTGCTCGACCGAACTGCCCGGAGGAAGCTGGATCGCGGTCAGGGCATAACCCTGATCCTGCGCGGGCACGAAGCCCACCGGCGTCATCCAGAAGATGCCGACCGTCAGCACGACCAGTCCGGCATAGATGGCAAGCATCCGTTTCGGTGCGCTCGCCACCCGATGCGTGAAACCGCCATACCAGGCACTCAGGCGATCGAAGCCCGCGTTGAAGCGCTGCCCGGCAAGATGCAGGGTCCGCTTCCAGCCATGCTCCGCAGCATGCTCGGCCTTTGACTTGAGAAGCCGGGCGGCGAGAGCGGGTGACAGGGTAAGCGACATGATGAGCGAGATGATCGTCGCCGTCGCGATCGTGACCGCGAACTGGCGATAGAATTCGCCCGAAATGCCGGTCAGGAACGTCGTCGGGATGAACACCGCGCACATCACGAGCACGATCGCCACCAGCGCCGCCGACACCTCGTCCATTGACCGGTGGGCTGCTTCCCTGGGGCTCAGCCCATGTTCGATATTGCGCTCGACATTCTCGACCACAACGATCGCGTCGTCGACGACGATGCCGATCGCCAGCACCAGGCCGAACATCGACAGCGTGTTCAGCGAATAGCCGAAGCCTGCGAGCACGGCGAACGTACCGATCAACGAAACCGGGATCGCGATGACCGGAACAAGCGCCGCACGCCAGCTCTGAAGGAAGACGATGATGACGAGGACCACCAGGATGATCGCCTCGAGCAGCGTGTGCTGGACCGCGGTGATCGATTCACTGATGAATTCGGTCGGATTCCAGATGATCTTGTATTCCAGCCCCTTGGGGAAGCTCTTGGCTGAATCGATGAACTCGGCCTTGATCGCTTCCGACGTGGCGAGAGCGTTGGTGCCCGGCCGCTGGGTGAAGGCCATGATGATCGAGTCCTGGCCCGACAGATAGCCATTCACGCCATAATCCTCGGCACCCAGTTCGACGCGGGCGACATCGCGCAGACGCGTGATCGCACCGCTCGGATCGGTCTTGACGATGATGTTTGCGAATTCCTCGGCCGTCTTGAACCGGCCTTGGGTCTCGACGTTGAGCTGCTGCGCCACGCCCGTGTCATAGGGTGGCTGACCAACCGTGCCGGCCGCGACCTGGACGTTTTGTGAACGCAGCGCCGTGACGATATCGCCGCCCGTGAGATCCAGCGTAGCGGCGCGGCCCGGATCGATCCAGACACGCATCGCATAATCGCGGGCGCCGAATACCTGTACGTCGCCCACGCCGTCGATGCGTTGGAACCGGTCCTTGAGCTGTGTCAGCGCATAGTTGGAGACATAGCTGCGATCGAGCGAATTGTCTGGCGAAAGCACGTTGACCGCCATCAGGAAGCTCGGCGATGTCTTGCGGACCACCACGCCCTGACGGCGCACCTCCTCGGGCAATACCGGCTCGGCAAGGGCGACGCGGTTCTGCACCAGCACCTGCGCCGTATCGAGGTCGGTGCCGATCTTGAAGGTAACGGTGATCGTCAGCTTGCCGTCGCCCGTCGACTGCGACGATTGATACAGCATGTTATCCACGCCGTTGATCTGCTGCTCAATGGGGGCAGCGACCGTGTCGGCCACGGTTTCCGACGATGCGCCGGGATAGCTGGCAGAAACGGTTACAGTTGGTGGTACCACATCGGGATATTGAGAAACGGCCAACCCGAAATAGGCAGCCGCGCCCACGATCGAGATGATGATAGCGATCACGCCCGCGAAGATCGGGCGGCGGATGAAGAAATGGCTGATACCCATTTTCTATACTCTCAGCTCATTCCGCAGGGGCGAGTCTGCCAGAGCCCCCTTCGCCCATGCGAAGGAAGATGAAGGCTTTGGCAGGTCCGCCCGAAGCGGCGTTCTTGTTCAGCGCGACGCGAGCGTCGCCTGCGAGGCCGGTTGCATGACTGGTGCCCGGGACGGCGTATCGAGCGCCGGAGGCTCGATCTTGCCGGCTCGTGCGTTCACCTTGGAACCCGGCATGGCGAACTGGATACCCTGGATAACGATGCGATCGTCCTGCTTCAGCCCATCACGGATGCTGCGAAGCCCGCCGACCAGCGGCCCCGGGGTGACCGGGCGGGCGGCGACCGTGCCGTCCTTGGCCACCACGAACACCACCTTGCGCGCCTGATCGGTCCGGACGGCCGCATCAGGCACCAGCAGCGCCTCCCGCGTCCCGCCGGATGTCAGCCGCATGTTGCCGAACATGCCCGGCGCCAGGAAATAGTTCGGGTTCGCAACCACCGCACGGCCGCGCATCGTGCCCGAACGCGGGTCGATGGCATTGTCGGTGAAGTCCACCCGGCCCTTCCAGTTATAGCCGGCCTCGTCCTGCAGGCGGATTTCTACCTGTTCGGCGGTTTCGCCCCGCTGCTGACGGTCGCGCAACGACTTCAGATAGGAGGCCTCGGAACCGTCGAAGCTGAAATAGAGCGGGTCGAGCGCGAGCACCGTCGTCAACATCGACTGATTGGCAGCGACCAGATTGCCGATGTCCACGCGCCGGTCCGAAATGCGTCCGGCGATCGGCGAACGGACATTGGTGAATTCAAGGTCGAGCGCCCGCTGACGGACGACCGCATCGGCGGCGGCCACACCCGCTTGCGCGGAATCGAGTGCTGCACGCAGTGAGTCCACTTCTTCCTGCGACACGGCCTCGTCATTGATCAGGCGAGTGGCGCGGGCCAGTTCGCTCTGAGCAAGGGTCTGGGCCGTCCGCGCACTCGCGCTTCGGGCCCGCGCCTCGTTGAGAGCCGCCTGGAACGGACGTTGATCGATGGTGAAGAGCAGTTGCCCCTTGCGAATGATGTCGCCGTCCTTGAAGTGGATCGACTGAAGCTGTCCCGAGACGCGCGGACGGATTTCCACCGACTGGCTGGCTTCGAAACGGCCGACATAGTCGTCCCATTCGACAATGCCGCGTTCCAGCGGCTGGGCAACCGTGACGTTGGCGAGCGGCGGAGCATCGGCCTGCGCCTTGCTGCCGCCAAAAAACTGCACGCCCGCAAGCGCGAGCACGCCCAGCGAAACCACCGCCAGGCCGCCCTGTGTCCGCTTTGAAAGTCGTTGCCAGCGATTGCGCTTGTCCGGGGTCACCGGCGCAGGCTGGGATTCATCCTTGGGAAATGACTGATACATTGAAATGCCTCTATTTTTATTGCTCGGCGACTGAGTTCGCCGAGGGGCCCAGCTGCAACGCTCGGGCCTGATGCAGGCTGAAGCCCGCAGAAATGAACAGGTCGATCTCATGCGGCGGCAGAACACCGCCATGACGGGCAAGAACCGCGAAGCGGCGCAACGCCTCCAATCTTGGATCGGCGAGTGTGTTGCTGCGACGGATGCCGAATGCCCGCTCCATGAAGCGGCCGAAGCGCGTGCTTTCGCGCACGCTGCCTGGATGATCGACATCCGCGAGAGCGATCACATTCAATTCCAGCGGAGTGAAAGTTTCGACGCCCTGGGCCTGCACCACGGGCGGCACTGTTTCGAGGACGAATGAGTCCCCGTCGAAAGCGCGGTACGCCATCGAACTTCTCCCTGTTTGCTTGCAACGACGCCCCGATTGCGACCCTGATGTTACTGACCGGTACGTCTCTTGCCCCCTACGTACCGATCTGTTACATTTCGTCAAGTGCAAAATGGGAACGCAATAAGAAATGAAGGCTCAAGAAAAGCTATCGACTTGCCAAGAAAGTGCCTGCGGGCCGCGGAAAAACGCGGCTCAGAGGGTTTTCGAGACAGCGTGTGAACTGTTTTACCGACGTGGAGTTCGCGCTGTCGGGGTCGATGAAATCTGCTGCGAGGCAGGAGTCACGAAGCCGAGTCTTTATCGAAGCTATGCCTCCAAGGATGATCTGGTCGCCGCCTGTCTTGAACATTATGCGGAAGACGCATGGACCCAGATCGATGCCGCGATTACCGCCGCGGGCGACGATCCTCATGATCAGTTGCGCGCTTTCATCGACCATTATGCCCAGCAGATGAGCGAGCCAGATTTTCGCGGCTGCCCAATGGCGAACACGGCAGTCGAATTTCCCGAAACCGGTCATCCAGGCCGTCCCATCCTTGAAGAGTGCAAGATCGAACTTCGCGCCCGGCTTGTCGAACTGACCCGGCGCCTGCCCGTCACCGATCCCGAAACGCTCGCCGACGGACTGCTTCTTCTTATCGAGGGTGCGTACAGCACCCATCATATCTTCGGCACGCAAGGCCCTGCACAGTCGATGGTTCGCGCGGCCGAAGCGCTCGTCAAGGCCTATACCAAGACGCCCGCCCGCGCCTGATCCTCACCCCTCATAGGCTTTCTGGACGGCCGCCAGGTCGATCTTGATCATGCCCAGCACGGCCTGCATCACCCGTTGCGCCTTTTCCGCGTCCGGGTCCTGCATCATCTGACCGATGGCGCGCGGTACGATCTGCCATGACAAGCCATAGCGATCAGTCAGCCAGCCGCATTGCATGGGCGTCCCGCCCTCCAGCAGCGCGTCCCACAGCCGGTCGATCTCCGCCTGATCCTCGCAATTGACGATGAACGAGGTCGCCGGGGTGAACTGGAAATGAGGCCCGCCGTTCAGTGCCATATAGCTCTGGCCGGCCAGCGTGAACGTCACCAGCATGACTTGCCCCTTTGTCCCGCCCGGCGCATCCGCGAGATAGGGGATGATGGCGTCTATCCGGGAATCCGGCAGCAGCGAGACGTAGAAGCGCGCCGCTTCCTCCGCCTTTCCGTCAAACCAGAGACAGGTGGTCATTTTTGACATCGGTTTCACTCCGCTGTGTTGAGCAGGATTTCGAACCCGCCATAGATCAGGCGCTTGCCGTCGAACGGCATCTCCTCGCCCGTGTTCATCCGCGGGTCGGCCATGATCTTCTCATTGCCCGCATCGCGCGCTTCCTTGGACGGCCAGACGACCCAGGAGAAGACGACGCCCTCCCCTTCCTCCCCTTTCACGGCGCGCTTGAAATCGGTGACCGTTCCATCGGGAAGGTCGTCACCCCAGCATTCGACGACCTGGAGCGCGCCATGTTCCTTGAAGATCGGCGCCGCCCTTTGCGCCACCGCGCGATAGGCTTCCTTGTTGCCTGCCGGCACCGGAATGACGAAACCATCGATATAGGTCATTGTCCTGCTCCTTGCTTTGGCCGAGGCGCATATGCCGCGCCTGCCTGTTGCTCCTCAGGGAACGATCGCCGGTTCCTTTGGGTTCAGGCCGAAACCGGCTCCTGGGTCTCAGCCGACGTGGCTGCCGCGACGTCCATCCACATCACTTCCCAGATATGGCCGTCCGGATCCTCGAAGCTGCGGCCATACATGAAGCCATAGTCCTGCGTCGGGCAGGGATCGAGCGCACCGCCCGCGTTTCCGGCCCGGCCGACCATGTCGTCCACGTCGTCGCGGCTGTCGGCCGACAGGCAGATCAGCACTTCGCTCACCGTCTTGGCATCGGCGACGGGCTTTGGAGAGAATTGGCGGAACTTATCGTGCGTCAGCAGCATCACGTAGATCGTGTCCGAAATCACCATGCAGGATTCCGTGCCGCCGGAGAATTGCTCATTCTTCGTCGCGCCGATCGCCTCATAGAAAGCGGTCGACTTTTCCAGATCGGTAACGGGCAGGTTCACGAAGATCATCTTGCTCATCGGTCTCTCCTTTCGAATCACTGTTTGACCCTGATCGCAATTTGAGTTATAAAATGCAACTATGCAGTTAGAAAAAACAACTAATGAGTCGCCGGCGCCCCGCCGCCAATACAATGACGCCTGCGGCATGGCCCACGCACTCGACCTGATCGGGGAGCGGTGGGCGATGCTGGTGATGCGCGAACTGATGCTGGGGTCGAAAAGGTTCAGCGATCTTCGCGCCGATCTGCCCGGCATCAGCGCGAACGTGCTGACGCAAAGGCTGGAGGGGCTGGAGGCCGCGCGCATTGTCGTCCGACGCAAGCTGCCGCCCCCCGCCTCGATTCAGGTTTACGAGCTGACCCCTTGGGGCCTGGAAAGCGAACCGATCCTGTTGTCGCTGGGCCGCTGGGCCGCGCGATCGCCGGATCACGACCCCAGCCTGCCGCTCAGCGGCGTATCGTTGATGCTCTCGTTCAAGGCGATGCTTCATCCCGTGCGTGCGCAAGACCTTGTTGCGCGGGTCGGATTCCGTCTGGGGCGGGAAAGCTATCTGGCGCGCATCGCCAACGGGCAGATCGATGTGGCCCGCGACGCGCTGGACGAAGCTGACGTGATCCTGACCGCCGACGTGCTTGCTGTGGCAGCCGCCATTTATGGTGGCCAGCCGCTCGATGCGCTGGTCGCTTCAGGCGCCTTGACCATCGAAGGTGACAAGACGATCGCCGAACGCTTCACGACGCTGTTTCCGCTGCCCGAAAAGGCGTGGCAGCGGGACTGACGGCGACATTTCCTGCCGATCGCAAAACCGCAGAATCCATGGACTCTGGCGGCTTTCGGTGCCTAATATTTCTTCCGCAACAAATGCTCCAGTTCGTCATGGAGCGTGGTGGAGGGGATAATCGGAATGAAGAGACTGCTTTTGGCGGCTGCGTCCGCCATGCTTTTCGCAACAGCATCAGGACCGGTGGCCGCGCAGGTCACCATGACCAAAGACCGCATACTTTATTATACGGCCGATTGGACAGGGGATCGCTTTGCCGATGGCCGTCCGCGCCTGCCCGATTCCATTCTCGAGCGCGCCAGAAAGATGTCGATGGAAGACATCTGGGACGAGCTTCGCCAGAAGGGCTTCACCAACCAGTACGAAGGCGGCGACTGGCATATGCTGCACGCCGACAAGCCGATGGCCGGGCGCGCGATGACCACGCAATATATGCCCATGCGCCCCGACGTGGCCGCTGCCGCGCGGAAGGAAGGGCAAGGCATGGGCCTGACCAACCTGTCGAACAATGGCTGGCCGATCTCGTTGCTGCAGAATGGCGATGTCTGGGTCGCCGACGGCTATGGCAAGATTGTCGAAGGAACGCTGATCGGTTCCAACCTGGGTGCAGCAGTTGCCGCCAAGACCCGCACCGGTTTCGTGTTCGATGCCGGCATTCGCGACGAGGCGGAAAATTCCCAGTTCCCCGATTTCAACGGCTGGTATCGCGGGCAGGACCCATCTGCATGGTCACAGATGCAGTTGATGTCGATCAATGCGCCGGTCCGCATCGGGCGGGCGACGGTGCTGCCGGGCGATCTGGTGATCGCGAACAAGCAAGGCGTGGTTTTCGTCCCCGCGCAACTCGCGGACGAGATCATCTCAAAGGCCGAATTCACCCAGCTGAAGAACGCCTATAATTTCGAGATGAACAAGTCCGGCAAGAACGGAACGACGTTCGAAGGCGGCTGGGACGCAGCGAAATACCAGGCCTTCGCCGCCTGGATCAAACAGAACCCCAAGCTGCTGACGATGAGCCAGTCGATGTTCGACCAACTGCTGGCCGACGCGCAAAAACCGGCCCCGCCGCGCCCGCGCTGAACCGATGCGACGCGCCGGACCAACCAGGTCCGGCGCGCAGGTCAGCCAAGCTCGTCGAACATGCGCAGGATCCAGCTGATATAGTAGAGCAGGTAGAGCGCGGCGAAGGCGAGATGAAATCTCTGGTTCCGGGTCCATGCGGCGATGCCACAGAGGATGATGCAGACGATCAGCTTGACCTCATATTCGGGGCCAAGCTCCGCGAGCCGCCCGCGCCCTTTGGTCAAGGTGTCGATATAGTCGACGACGAACGTCGTCCCCATCAGCGCGAAGAACCAGGTCCGCCGCGAGATGAAATAATCCTCATATCCCGCATATTCATGCAGGTCGTCGGGGAACAACAGGCTTGCGAGCAGGTAATAGAGGAAGGCGTAGAACAATATGAACGCGAACAGTTCGAACCGCCATGGGCCGATCCGGATCAGCGCGAATTCCCACCACCAGAAATGAACGGCGGAAACCAGGATGATCGCGACCCACAGCAGGTGCGTGGGATAAAGCTTGGTCCGTCCGGGATGCTGCACCATCCTTGAAACGCCCGACAGGATACGCGTCAGGCAAAGCCCCAGCACGACGCCGATGATCACCCGGATGTGCAGGTAGATGTCATGATTGCTGATCGCAGTGTCCATCGCCCACCTTCCGGACTTACTGTCGCGGCAGGGAACCCGGGAATGGTCCTGTAGTCAAGATGATAGGATCAGCCCTTGGGCGATGTACCGAGCGATTCCAGATAGGTCTGGAGATAATTGTCCAGCCGCTCTTCCTTCTCGGCGTCCCATTCGCCGTTCAGCCGCTTGGGACGGCCATAATTATAGTCGAACCGATATTTCCCGTCTGATTCGATCTGCAGTTGAAAGCCGCTGATCCCTGCCTGGCCGGGGCGGGTGCGCTGTGTCTTGTAGAGGTCGACGATCCTCTCGCGCGCGCCGCGGTCCAGGTCGAATTGCGGATCGCTATAGTCGCCCGATGACGACCGGACGATCGCGAAGGTGACGCTGTCGATGCGGTAACCCTCGCGTCCTTCCTCAACCTCGACGTCGGCGACGATCTGTTCCCAGCCAGATGCAGGCGCTACCCGGGCAATCGCGGTCACGAGCTGGTTCTGCGCGTCGATCAATTCCACACGAATGCTCCCAAACCAGCGTCCCTATTTGTTCACGAACGCCTGCGTGCGCCATTTGCCGCCGTTGACGCGATAGGAGGCGATGAACTCATCGGGACGAGTCGATCCATTGCCATCGGCGTAGCGTGTCTCGACCCGCATCTCCACCCGGTTCGCCGGATTTTCGGCAAGTCGTGCAACAGTGTTCTCGAACTGCTTGTACGCACCCTGGTTCAGGTTGGCGACGCCGTCGCCGATTGGCCTGCCGTTACCCGGAACGACATTCAGCCGATTGGTTTGCCCGCCGAAGCGGTCGGCGATGACGTGGAACCCGACGTCGGTCGAGCGGCCTTCATGGCCGATCTGTGCCTGCAGGTCGGTATCGTTCCGTCCCGCGGGCGTCAGGCTGACCTGTCCTTCGGCGGTGCGGATGCGTCCAAGCGCGTCGGTCTCGTAGGAATAATTGCCAAATTCATAGCGGGCGTTCGGCAACGCATTGTTCGCCGCCCGATTGAAATCGGCCGCATCGTCGAAGCGCTTGACGACCACCTCACCGACCGGTGCCAACGCCTCGTCCAGCGCGGTCTTCATCCGGCCCAGTTGATCCTTCGCCGACTGGGGCAGCGGCAGGCCGCCGATATCAACGCTATCGAGCGGCTTGCGGATGGCGTCCAGCGCGGGACGCAGGCTCTCCATGACACCCGGATCGCGCCGCGCCAGTTCGGCCGCATTGACGATCGTTTCCGCCCAATGGCCGAGCTTGCCCAGCTTCGCCGCGTCGCCCAGATAGGGCACCATCCCGACGGCGGAAATGGCCGCACCGGTGAAGTCTCCACGGAACAGCGAGACCAGCGTGTTGGCCCCGTCGGAGATTGGCGTCGGATCGAAGATGCCGGCGATGTCCAGCCCGATCTGGGTCAGGTCGGCCACCAGCTCGCCCACGCCCGGCTCATCGCCGGCGGGTTGCGGCGCGACTTCACCTTCATCCAGCCGGGCAGCGAAACGCCCGCGATCGACGGGGCTCAGCTGCCCGTCGATCTCGCTCATCAGTTCCTCGGCGAAATCCGGCCGAACGTCGCGGATCTCAGCAACGGCGGTAGCGAGGCTTTCGACGTCGACCACGCCATTCTCGCGATACTGGGCGACGAGGCCGCCCGCCTGATCGGAAACCGGTGCATCGATGCAGGCATTTGCCGGATTGACGCTGTTGGTGCCTACAGGATCAGTCATGACGGCCTCATTCCTTATGCTGGTTGGCGGTGATCAGCGACGGTTGCCCCAGTCGGACAGGTCACCCAGCACGCCCATGTTCAGGTAGGTGCCGAGCAGTTCGGCCAATTCGCCGAAGCTCGCCGCACGGCTGCGGGGGCCATATTCGGCACCGACCCGGGTAACGTTCAGGTCATCCTGCGTCGCGATCTCGCCGGTCGCGCTCGACCGCCATCCGGCGCCCGTCGCATTCTCGTGCAGCACGAAGCCGTCACGCGTCTGGGAGTCGATGTAGCGTCCATCCTGCGATACGGAGATCGAAAGGTCGCCGATCTGGTTCTGGCTGATACCGTCCACGGTGATCGCCTGGTCACCCTTGGTGATGACGACCTGGCTTGCGACATAGGCGTTCGGGTTGGCCGCCCATTCTTCCGTGTTGATCGTGACCTTCGTGCCGTTTTCCAGCTGGAAGGTGGTCGTGCCCCAGAAATCGAAGACATGTTTGCCGTCGACATCGACATGGGGATCGCCCCAGATCCGGGTGCGCTCGCCCGTATTTTCGTTGAGGATCGTGATCTCGGAATTGTGCTCGTTAAGCTCCAGCTTGTAGCCGTCGCCGAGGTCGATATTGCCCTTGCCGTCGCCGCTGGTGCTTGCCGTCCACTGCGCTTCCGGTGCAGCCCCCGGGGTGCCGACGCCAACATTCCAGTTGCTCGGCATTTGCGGGAAAGCGAAAGGCCCGGCGTTGAGCGGATTGAAATAACGCCCCAGGATACCGGCCGCCAGGGTCAGCGACGCGCCATTGATGCCCTGAGCGAAGCCGAGGCCATTCGTTCCGAGGGCTGCATTGGGATTTGCGGTGATTGTCGTCATGCGGAAATCTCCCTGCTGAACTTGCGACGTAAAGAAAGCACGGCGCGGCGGAAGGCGCGCTCCGCGTTCCGATTATCCGTCCTAGTCATTTCGATTACGGCCCCCGTCCCGAACCTGGAACGCTCGCACGGATTTAATCGAAACGACTAGGTCCCCTAGTCGGATCGGGGAGCGCCACGCGCGCCCGAACATGCTTTGATGCTTCCACTTTTCCCGCGCTGTGAGGAGGTCGGTCGCATGGTTACGCCCGTTCAACAGCAAGCCGTCGATGACATCACGAACAAGCTGGACAGCAGCGGTCTGTTCAACACCGTCACTCATGACGAGATGAACGACATTGCCGAGCGACTGCGTGGGCTGAACGCCACCGACGCGGACGCGGTGATCGACGAGCTTCAGCGTACCGGCCAACTCGATCGGCTGGCAGAAGAAGCCGTCGATGGCGACTGGTTCGGCAATGGCGGCTATTCCACCGATGAACGGCGCGATCTGTTCAACGACCTTGCCGGCAAGCTGGGCGGGCAGAGCCTGGCGACCGTCAGCAACGCCTTCGCCCGTACCGACGATGGCGGCGACGGGCATAGCCGCGTCACGGAGTTCGCCGATTCCGTCAGCCGTCACGCAAGCTCGCAGGCGAAGGTCGACTATATCGGCGCCCTCGCCGGCTCCACGACTGACCGGCCCGACTGGCACACGACCAACTGGGGCACGCCGGCCATGCATGAAAGCGATGCGGAGGCGGCGAGTATCGCAACCGTCCTCGGGAGCCTGCGTGGTTCCTATGCAGAGGATGGTTTCAACAAGTTGGCGGGTAATCCCGATCAGCTTCGCGCGGTCTTCCAGGCCGGCATCGATCAGTCTTCCACCTCAACCGGCGGCACGCAGATGGTCGATTGGAACACCGATCGGGCATCCGGCATGTTCGACGCGGCGGCAAGCATCGGCGATGCCGATCTGAAGGCGCATATCTTCGATGCCGGCGTCGATACGATGCGCACGATCCGCGACATTCCGACCGTCGGCCTTGGCGTGAACGCGCCGGGCCGGGACGAGGCGCTCCGCGCGGTGGGTGACGGCCTGACCAAGATCATCGACAGCGACACCACTGGCGTGATCCGCGAGCTGACCTATAATCAATCGACCGCCGACGGATCCGATCTTGCCGGATATGCGCAGCAGCTGCTTGAAAGCGGTCAGGAGGCGAAGCTGGGCGAAATCATGGCCAAGCTGCAGTTCGGCAACGGGCTGACTGATGATCCTGCCGTCCGGCTGGATGCCGTCACCCAGGTGACCGTCGCGAACGGGACGCAGGATCGGCGCGAAAATGCGGGCGCGCTCGGCCATTTCGTCGGCAGCGTCTACGCCGCCACCAACGCCATTTCGCAGAACGTCGCCAAGCAGCAGGAATTCGTCACCTCTATCCTGGATTCGGCGCTTTCTGTCATCGACAAGTCGGGCGTCGGCGGTCCGGTCGCCGGAGGTGCTGCAACCGTCGCGAAGGAATGGACGCATTATGCCGTGCGCGCCGCCATCCAGGATCCTGGCAACAGCGCGGCGACCCAGCTCGAGCGTGCGGCGCTCCCGGTCAATCCCAACACCCAAGAACTCGGTGTCGGTGACAATATCCGCAACGCCTTCAACACCGTGCTCGATCACGTCTATCGGACGGCGCAGCCTTGAGATCAGGCCTGCGTTGCTTCTCAATGTTCCCCCAGGGCGCCGTCGCACTCCTTTGTGCGGCGGCGCTTATCGGTTGCAGCAAAGCGCCTTCATCCATGCCCGTCCCCGCACCGCCATCCACCCTCACCTATCCTGACGAATATGCTTTCGGCGACATCGTCGGGGCGGCCGATCAGACGCTTCAAGGGCATGTCATCGATCAGCTTCAGCCGCAATTCGGTCGCCCGTCGGTCATGCGCTATACTGCCCCGGCGGACACGGACTTCGCCGCCCTCAAAAGCCATTATGCGCAGGCAGCGGCAAAGGCCGGCTGGCAACCGGTGGAATCCCTCGGGAAGGGTCTACCCGCTGGGGAACAGGCCTTTGGCTTTGAACGGGAAGGAGCGGCCTTCGCGGTCGCCTGGTTGGCGCCGCGTGGAGATACGCCGCTTGTCCCGGTGAACGTCATCCGGTTCGGCAGCTAGATCCCCGCCTCGATATCCAGAGTACCGACGATCAATCCCCGCGCGCCAAGCCGTTCGCGCAAGGTACCGAGTCCTTCTTCAACTCCAATGTCGCGATCCCCGACGATGACGGCGATATCGATGCGGCCGTCTGCGCCACGGACCATTCGCGCGCCCGTCGCGGGCCACGCCGCTTCGCCGAAATTCACGCGAACCTCGCGCGTTCGCTGTTCCCGTTCTCGCAACCACAGGCGTGCGAGCAAGTCTGCAAAGGCGGTGGGATCGGTATGGGGAGCAGGTGCTGCCGGGACGACAAGAGGCCCTTGTCCTGGTGCAAGCGAAGTCACAGACGCTTGTGCCTGGTCGGCCGCCGGCTCGTCCCGTTCCTGCTTTTTCATATCTCGCGGCTGGAAGCGCTTTTCGGACTGGATGTCCAGCTTCCCCGCCATCAAGACCTCTCCAGATTTCGTCTGGCCGTACTTTGTCTGGGAAGCGCCATGTTGTGCCGTTTCCCGAAGCGGTTTGCCCTTTCGTTCCATCGCTTCGGCAAACTGACGGACGAGACCATTGCCGTCATCCGTCACCGAAGTGGGGAGTTGCCCCTTTGGCAACGGGGACGAGCCGTTCACTGTGGATGGTGCCACGTTCATCGCGCTTTCCTTCCCGCCAACACATCCTCCATCTCCACGGCCAGCTTTTCTTCGTCAGCCAGCCGGATCGTGCGCCATAGACGCTGTTCCTGCCGGGTCAGCGCATCGCGTTTTCCCTGCGCGACCAGCACGGAGCGGCGACGCCCCATTTCCTCGACACGCGCTGTTTCCAGCAAGTGCATTGCTTCGTTCTCGGCGGCCTCGGCCCTGCCCCGCTCCGTTATTGCGGCATCGACGCACGCCAACCGCATCGCGGCGTTCAACAGGTCATCGGCCAGCCCGCGCCGGGCGCTCACCAGCACCCCTTCGGCCTGGCTCAAACGTTCGGACATTTCGCTCGCCCGGTCGGCCGCCCGCCGCGCGACTGCCTGAGCCTCGGCAAGCTCCGCAAAGGCTTTCTTCATGCGATGATCCTTGAGCATCACCAGCTGCCGCGTTCGGTCCAGGTCCCTGCGCGCGGTCATCCTCCGACACTCCTCAACAAGGCGACCGAAGTATCGAACGCTTCCCGCTGATCGGCGTCCTGCCGCAACAATGCGTCGATTTCGGGCCGGGCGGCGATCGCCTGATCGGCCAGCGCGTCATTGCCGCTCTTGTACTCACCGATCTGGATGAGGAATTCGATCTCCGCATATTTCGCCATCAGCGCCCGCGCCCGTCGAGCAGCCTCGCGATGATCGCCTGTCGTGATACGGGGAAAGACGCGGCTCAGGCTCGCGAGCACGTCGATGGCGGGATAGTGACCCGCCGCTCCCAATTTTCGGGACAGGACGATGTGCCCATCAAGGATCGATCGCACTTCCTCGCCGACAGGATCGCTCTCCCCCTCATCCTCCAGCAGCACGGTATAGATGGCGGTGATCGATCCGCGATCATTGGTGCCCGCACGTTCGAACAGGCGGGGAAGTTCGGCAAAGACGGAAGGGGGGAAGCCCCGGCGAACCGCCGGTTCGCCCGCCGCCAGCCCAATCTCCCGCAGGGCGCGGGCAAAGCGGGTCGCTGAATCCATCAGCAGCAGCACCTTCTTTCCTTCGTCCCGAAAACCTTCCGCGATCGCGGTGGCATGGTGCGCGGCGCGCACCCGTTCCATCGCCGGCCTGTCCGACGTCGCGCAGACGATCACCGACCGCGCCAGTCCTTCAGCACCCAGATTATCCTCGATGAATTCGCGCACTTCGCGTCCACGTTCACCGATCAACGCGATGACGATCGCATCCGCCTCGGCAAAGCGGGCAAGCATGCCCATCAGCGTGCTCTTGCCGCCGCCGGCCGCCGCGAAGATGCCGATGCGCTGGCCGTTGCCGATCGTCAGCAACGTGTCGATCGCCCGAACTCCGGTGGGCAAAGGCGCGTCGATCAGCATGCGGGACATCGGCGACGGCGACGCGGCGTGCAGCGGATGGCGGGGCAATCCGCGAGGAAGGGGTTCGCCTTCATCGATCGGCTGCCCGAGGCCGTCCAGCACCCGGCCCAGCAGCGTGTGTCCGAACGGCACCTGATCCTCGTGGGGCCGGACAACCACCTCCGCGCCGACCGACAGACCCCGCACGTCCGCGAGCGGCGTCAGGATGGCGCTCTGCCCGGCAAGCCCGATCACCTGCGCGGGCACCGTCTTTCCGCTTTCCGGCTCGACGATGTCGCAGCCCTGGCCGATCCGCGCATCGATGCCGGTCACGCGCAGGGTGGTTCCCAGCGCCTCGACCAGCCGCCCACGTCGTTCGACAGTGACCGAGCGCTGCAGACCTTCCAGCAGGCGGTTCGTCTCAAGCAGCATCGGCCACCTCCACCCACGCATTGTCGATCGCGTCAAGCTGAGTCTCCAGACCGGCGTGGATGCGGCCCAGGGATGTCTCGACCACGCAGTCCATCGGCGCCAACGTCGCATCCGCGACGACCTCGATGCCTTTCCGTTCCGCGAGCCGCGCACTTGTCGCAACGACGGCCGATGGCGCGACGCGGATGATGGCGGGAATGTCGGCAACCAGGTTGCCGGCAGCCTGATGAGCCAGCGCCGCTACCGTGGCGTTGGCGCCCACTTCGCCGGCGATCCGCCGGACGACCTCGATCGCAAGTGCCGCGACGTCGGTCCGCAACTTTCGCCGTTCCGCCGCATCGCGCATCGACAGGCGGAACAGTTCGGCATTGATTTCTGCCTGCCCGACGTCGCGTCCTTCCAGATGGCCGGCGGCAAAGCCTTCCAATCGCCCGCGCCGCTCGGCTTCCACGATTCTCTCTGCTTCGCTATCACGCAGCTGGTCGATGGCAGCAAACAAATCCGACAGTTCGTGATATCGTTCGATCTTCGATCGCGGCACGATCGGATCGTCGCCCAGGATGGTCGCCGCGGTGTCGCGGTGGAGGATGAGATAGCTCATGCCGCCTCCAACGCGCGATCGACCGATTGCCGCGCGATCGCCGGATCGACCGATGAGGGCGCAGCCCAGTCCAGCAAGGGCCGAAGCGGAGGCGGAAGCACGGCCGCGAGCATCGCCACGCCCAGCGCGTCGAGATCGGCGCCGGATACCGGATCGATCGAAACGGTGGGATCGGCGGCTTCGCGCGCCCAATCAAGCGCCTCATCCCCGGCAATTTCCGCCAGCCCCTTCAGCCAACTTCCATCGATGGATACGGCAAGCAGCGACCCCATCGCGAACAGGGCGGCACGATGCCCCAGTCCACGCTGCGCCGCCTGCGGCAGGCGCAGCCAGGCCGGCGCGGTCAACAGATCGTCGAAATTCGCCCGTGCATCCGACAGACCCGAAAGGCGCCGCCGCAACGTTGCCGCGCGGCGCGCACCCGCTCCGCCATGCCGTGCCAGCAAATCGCGGCCCACCTGGCCGATCGCTTGCCGCCGTCCGGTCATACGATGTCCTGCCGCTTCTGCACCTGTCGCCTGAGCCGCCAGCGCCTGAGCGCAGGATAGCCGACGATCAGCGCACCGATCAGCGCGATCGGCACCAGCGACGTCTGAAGGCTGGTCAGCACCTGCCCACCGCCCACTCCGGGTGTGGCCGTCGTCAGCGGCTGCGCGGGGAACGTCGCGACGGTGACGCTGTCATAGTCCAGTCCCTCGACCGAGTTCACCACCAGCGCCTTGATCTGCCCCACCTGCCGGTCGAGGTCGACGCCGGGCCGATATTTGATGAACACCGATGCCGATGAAAGCGGCCGTGTCTCCGAGAGCGGATCGGCCTCCGGGATTGCCAGATGGACCCGTGCCTGAACGACACCGTCAATCTGGCTGACGGTGTGCGACAGTTCCTGGCTCAGCCCGTAGACCAGCCTCGCCCGTTCCTCGAGCGGGGAGGAAACGAACCCTTCCTTCTTGAACACGGTCCCAAGGCTGGCGAAGTCCTCACGCGGATAACCTTCGGAATGAAGCAGTTCGATCGACCGGGCGAAATCACTTTCGGCCGTCATCACGCTCCAGCCGCTTTCTCCGCCGTCCTTCTTGCTGGCCTCGATCCCGGCCTGCTGCAGGACCGCGACCATCTCGTTCGCCTGCACTTCGTTCAGCTTCGAATAAAGCTCTGACTGTCCGCACGCGGCGAGCAGCAACAGCAACCCGGCACTCAGCCCCCTGATTGACGGATGCATCATGTTTCTCCCCACGATCAGGATTGCTGGCGGAACAGTTGCTGCAATCCGTCGGATGTGCGGTTGGCGATGTTCGATGTCAGCTGGCAGTGGAACATGAACTGATGACACTGCATCGTCAGCTGCACGATCTCGCCGGGCGTCATCTCGGTTCCGCGCGATGCGGCGGTGCTGGCGAAGTTCGACACCTGACGCGCCTCGCCGTTCACCTTGTCGAGCGTTTCGAACATCTGCTTCATGGCCGGCGACACGGCGTCCGGCGCTGCCGGCCCCGCCACCTGCGCCATCGCATCGGCCATCGCGCCCTTGAAGCTGGCGACATCCGCCAGCGAGGCGCCATAGCCGGCCTGTATCGTGTGGACGGACGGCATGCCCGCCGACGCGGCGGCAATTGCTTCGATCGACATTGGAATGTCTCCCGTGCTCAGCCCTTGCGAGCCATGGTTTCAAGCGCCTTGCCGACGCTGTCGAGCGAGGTGGCCGAGCTGTTGGCCATGAAGCTCATCCGCATCGATTCAGCGGTCAGCTTGGTGATCTGCGACGGGTTGTCGGTCCCCTGGCCGGTGACGGAGTCCGACATCTGCTCGATGCGCGCGGCCTGCGTGTCGAGCGATTGGCCCCATGCCTGCGCCAGTGCCTCGAACCAGCTGTTCGCATCCTCGCTGCGGCCCATGCGGCTGCCCGTCAGCGGGGTCGCGGCCAGCATTGCGGTATTTCCGGTGATCGATGTCGTATTGGTGGTCATGATCGGTCTCCTTTGATTTCAAAAGCTGATCTGCGTCTTTCGTCCGTTTCGTTCGAGCATCACTTGATTGCCGGCGATGCCGACCAGCGTGTGGCCGGTCGGCATCGTAGCTCCGGCGAAATAGCGCGCGCCGTCCGCCGTCAGGATAAAGCTGGGGTCGCCCGCCACGACGCTTGCCACCCGTTTGGTCACATCGGACACGGTGCGCAGCGGGCCTTCGTCGTCCGGCGGCAAGTCGTCGCGGATCACCAGGCGACTGATGCCGGGCAGGTCGGCCCGAACCGCCCGATCCAGTTCCCCGCGCTTCTGGGGGTCGAGCGGTTCGGTGCGCAGCTCGACACCGCCCATGCCGATCGGCCGGGCGGACGCGGTGACGCCATTGATCCGCGCGACATCCGTCGAGGCGCGTGCAAGCTCGGATCCGGTCTGCACGTCGATCATCGCGGGAACGTGCGATCGATCGAGCGTCTGCCGGATGCGCAGCCTGTCCTGCTCGTCCTTCACCAGCCCGGTCACCACCACAGCGCCGCCTTCGCGGCCGGCATCGACCGTCAGGCCGGGATAGCCCGCTTCCTCCAGCGCCCGGCTCGCCCGCGGCACTGGATCGTCGCCAAAGCGCAACTTGTCGATTGAGGGAAGGCTGGCCGCCGCCGCCAATACCAGGCAGGCGGTCAGCGCCGTCGCGCCCGCCGCGCGGCTTGCCAGCAATTCCCCGGCGCCCAGCCAGATGCGGTCGACCAGCGAACCCTTGGTTTCCGGCATCGGCGCTTCGATCGCCGGGGATTTGGGCAGCGAACCGGCAAGTGCGCTCGCCTCCGCCCAGCGCGGGCTGGCGGCAGCGCCCCAGGCAAGCGCGATGCCGCCGATTGAGAAGGGAACGAAAGGCGGCAGCAATACCGTCTGGCCCACGTTGACCGTCGATCCAAGCATGCCGACACCGCCCGACAATGTCGTCAGCCGGATCGACTGATCCTCCATGATTTCCAGATCCGCCGCAATACCGACGGTCGAAGGATCGCGGACAACCACATCGTGCCAATATTCATGACCGACGCTGATGCGCCCGCCGGCAAGGATCGACTTCTCCGTCCCTGCGAGGGGACCGGTGAGCACACGGATGACGTTCAGGACGTGTTGGTTCACTGGGACGACTCCATCTGGGCTGAGGCCGGGAGAGCCTGGGGAACATTCATGTCGACGATACGCGGGGTGATAAGGAACAATCGCTCGGTCTTGTCGCGCGACCGGCTGCGGCTCTTGAACAGTTCACCGACCACCGGCAGGTCGCCAAGCAGCGGCACCTTGTCCTCGTCTTCCATCTCGGCATCGACGGTCAGGCCGCCGAGCAGCAGGCTCTGCCCTTCGACGACCATTGCCTGGGTGGTGACGCTGGATCGTTCGACGACGGGGATATTATCCACCTCGTCGCGCGTGACGGCGCCGTCCTCGATGCCGATCAGCACGCGGATGCGGTTGCTGTCCTTGTCGCGGAACACATGCGGGTTGACGCGCAGCACCGTGCCGGCGGTGACGTTGAACAGATCCACTTCCGCACGCCCGGCCACCCGGACGTAGAATGTGCGGGTGCGGTCGAAAACCGCCTCCACATTCGAAAGCGTCATCACCTGCGGGCGAGAGACGACACGCGCCGCCCCCTTCGCCTCCAGCGCGTTGATCCGGGCGATGAACTCACGGTCGCTGCCGATGATCGTGGAGATGGACAGGCCCCGGCTCTGCGGGGTGACGTTCAGCGTATTGTCCCGCAACCTCTGACCGTTGGGCAGAAGCCGAAGGTCGCTGTCGGTGCCATTGCCGAACAGCGAGGAAAAACCGTCCGAACTGAAACGCCAGTTGATCCCCAGCTCGCGCAATTTGCGGGTGTTGATGTCGATGATCGTCGCCTCGATCTCGACGAGTTGTGGCTCGACATCGAGCGCGCGGATCAGGGATTCATAGGACGGCATCCGCGCCCGCGCATCGCGCACGATGATTGCGTTCAGTGCCGGATTGGCTTCGATCCGCACCGGGTCGCTGTTGACGACCGCCGGGGTCGTATAGTCGCCGGTGGCAAGATCGGATGGATAGCCCAGGATCGGCGTCGCCTCCGCCTCCGGCGCGATACCTGCCAGCCCCCTGCCCCGCAGGCTGGGCTGGGTGGGCCGAACAGGCCGCGAGCTGTATGTCACACCGCTCGGCACGACGGTCTGGTCGAGCACCAGCGATTTCAGGATCGTCGCCAGCCCCGGCACCGTCACTTCGCGCCCGCCGGCATTCACGGTGACATCCTCCGCACGGGCATAGCGCAGATAGAAGACCCGGAATTCCAGCGGATCCAGTGGATCGTCAGCCTTTGGCGCGGCGCCGCGGGTCGCGGTTCTGCGAACGGGCATTCGAGCCATGGCGTCGATCTGATCGAGGAAGCGGGGCGCGCCGCGCACCGCGAGCACGCCATCGCTGGTCAGCCGCAATGTGTTCGACGGGTCGGGCAGGCCAAGTTCTGCCGCGCTGCGAATGATCCGGCGCGCATCGTCTCCACCAACCGCCAGCACCCGGCTGCCGATCGCCGTCGCCGGGTAGACATGCATGGCGGCGCCGTCATCATAGCCGACAAGGCTGAACGCCTTGGCGATATCGCGAAACACCTGCTCGCCGCCGCCACGGAACGCGCCGTTCACGGTGCCGGTCAGCCCCGGCTCGATCACCACCGGCCGGCCCAACTGCCCGAACAATTCCTGAAGGAAGGCCGCGATCGGCTGATCGCGCGCGACGATCGAGACCTGACCCGGTGCAGGCTGCTGCGCCTGCACCGTCGATCCCGGCGCCAGCATCAATGCGGCGAATGCCAGAAGGACGGCCCTCATTCCGCAGCCACCATCTGCGGTGCTTCTTTCGTCAGATATTGCGGCGGCAGGCCGATCTGCCCGCACATTTCAAGCCGCACCAGTGGCGACAGCTCGTTATAGGAAATCACGGGCAGATCGAACAGATCGGCCTCGATCAGCTTGCGGATCGCGCGTCGCACGTCGAACGAGGTGACGAGCACCGACGCCCCCGTATCCCGTGCGGCGGCCGCGACCGCATCGACCAGCGAACGCGCGACCTCCGGCTCCAGCGCCAGGCGCTCGACACCGTCGAGAATGCGGGTCCGGCCGCGGACCAGTTCCTCCAGCTCCGGCGTGACGACAAGCGCCTTCAGCCCATTCTCACTCGTATGCGCCGCGAGCAGATAGCGCTTCAGCGCCACGCGGGTCATGTCCGCGATGCGCGCCGCATCGCGTTCCTGGGCGCCTGCTTCGGCGATGGCTTCAAGCACGTCACGCATGTTCCGCAAGGGCACTTCCTCCTCAATCAGACGACGCAGAATTTCGGCAATGCGCGCGGCGGGAACGGCGCGAACGGCTTCCTTGACGGTTTCCGGATAATCGGCGCCAACCTGGTTCAGCAGCGTGGTCGCTTCCTGAACGCCGACGAACATCGGCAGGTGACGCCGAAGGGCCTGCCGCACTGGGTCGACGACGGACAGGGGATCGTCCTCCAGTACGCCCTCGCCGATTGCGACTTCGAAAGCGAGCAGCCGCCATTGTTTCGTCGCGGCCTCCTTGTCGAAATGGATCGCAAGCCGCGGGATCGGGACGCCGCTGTGATATTGCAGCGCATCCAGCATCTGCGTCAGCGCATCGGCCAGGGCGCGCGCTTTCGCCTCATCGATCCATGCGGCATCCACCTCCAGCAACAGGGGCACCACAGGCTTGGGCATGGCGGGTGCGGCAAGCAGGGTTTGCGGCATCTCCGGTTCGTTTCGCCGCAGCGTGCCGACAACGGGCGCAAGCGTGCGATCAAGATGGGGACGAAGCCTTGGATGCATCCAGGCCCCGCTCGCCAGCGCGCCCAATCCCAACCCGACGAACACCAGGGAAGGGAAACCCGGCACCAACGCCATCAGCAGCGCGATGGCACCGACGAACAGCAGCACGCGCGGATTGGCGGTCAGCTGCCGCTGGATCGCCTGGCCGAGATTGCTTTCGCGTTCCTCGTCGGTCGTGCGCGTGACCATCAGGCCCGCCGCCATCGCGCCCAGCAGCGCCGGGATCTGCGCGACCAGGCCTTCACCGATCGTCAGGATCGAATATTTCTGGATCGCATCGCTCATCGGCAGGCCCTGCTGCATCACGCCGATCGCGAGGCCGCCGATCAGGTTGACGATGACGATGACGATGGAGGCGATGGCATCGCCCTTCACGAACTTCATCGCGCCGTCGAGACTGCCGTGCAGCTTGCTTTCCTGTTCCAGCACCCGCCTGCGGCGGCGTGCCTCGTCCTTGTCGATCAGGCCGGACCTGAGGTCGCTGTCGATCGAGAGCTGCTTGCCCGGCATCGAATCCAGGCTGAAACGCGCGGCGACCTCCGCCACACGCTCGGCGCCCTTGGCGATGACGATGAACTGGACGACGGTGATGATCAGGAACACGACCAGCCCGACCACCAGGTTGCCGCCCGCCACCATATGACCGAACGTCTGGATGATGTGGCCGGCATGCCCCTCGATCAGGATCATGCGCGTGGTCGAAATGGACAACGCCAGCCGGAACAGCGTCGAGACGAGCAGGATGCTGGGGAAAGCCGAAAAATCGAGCGGACCGCGGATGTAGAGCGTGGTGATGAGCAGCATCATCCCGAAGGTGATGTTCACCGCCACCAGGAAATCGATCATCAAGGTGGGCAGCGGCAGGATCATCAGTGCGACGATCGCGACCACCCCGCAGACGAGCGCGACGTCCGCGATGCGTGATGTCAGGTTGAACGACGGCTTCACCGCGGCCGATGCGAAATAGCGCTGGATGGACATTACCAGGTGCCCCGCGCCAGCCGTGCCTCGTCATAGCGGGACAATACGGTCCGCACATAACCGCGCGTTTCCGCATAGGGCGGAACGCGATAGCCATGCCGTGTCACGGCGCCGGGCCCTGCATTATAGGCAGCGACCACCAGCGGAACATCATTCCCGAACCGCGCCTGCAGCCGTTTCAGATAGCGTGCGCCCGTCTCCATCGCGAGTTCGGGTTCGCTCAGCAGGCGATGCGGCTCGGCCACGCCCAGTTCCCGCGCGGTTCCCGGCATGATCTGCATCAGGCCAAGCGCGCCTTTCGACGAAATGGCATCGATCCGGTTGGCGGATTCGGTCCGCACCATGGCGCGAAGCAGGGCAGGATCGATGCGGAACCGGGCAGCGGTTCGCGTCACCAGATCATCGCCCTTTGCGGGCGCGGATTGCCGCTGGGCTTTTACGCGCGGCGTGTCGAACGCCACCGCGATCGAAAGGGGGAGATCCGGCAGCGAATGATCGCCGGCCTCGATTGCCTCGGCCCGGCCGCACAGCGCAGCCGCTTCGGAAAATTTTGCGCCGGCAGCGAACGGAACCGGCACCACGCACATCTGATCACGCTTTTGCGCAGCCACAGCGCCAGGCCATGCCATAGCCGACGCCACGCACACAAAAACCAGCCTTTTCAACTTGAAATGCATGCGTCCACACCCTGTTTTCCAAGACGCTGCACGCGGGAAGCGGCAGAGCCAAAGGGCTGGATCACTATGTCGGTCCTGCTGTCGGACTGAGAGCCCCGTCCGACGGCGCTAACGTTACGGCGGGTTGTGATTCGATCCTAGCGAAGATGGGTTCATCCCATCGGAGTTTTAAAACGGCTTATCCGGCACATCCTATTTCGATTCCGAAATAAACCAGCATTATATTAAGCTAAAAATGTACGTTTTCCGTACAAAACATATCTAAAGTTAATAACTTTGTGAATCTAATGTGTCACTTTTATTAAATCACTTCACATTGACTCTGAGTAGATGCCAGAGGAAATGAATATGGTCTGAATCGCTAGAGCGGTCCTGCGAATCGACGTCATAATTACTACTGCATTACTTTATTGATATTGTCGTTATGACTATACGCGCAACATCTCTTGTGCGGCGGTTTGCCGTGCTCGGGCTTCCAAAAATGGCTGGATCTTGCGTGTCAGCGGTGGAGGATTCGTTTGGCCGATCAGAAGGACGGCGGAGACAAGACAGAGCAACCGACATCCAAGCGTCTGGCCGATGCCCGAAAAAAGGGAGATGTCGCCAAATCCCGGGATGTGACCGCAACGGTGGGACTGCTGGTCTGGTTGCTGATCTTCATGTTCGGCGTCGGTTTTGCGGGCGACCGCATCTCGACCCTGTTCGAGGGCAGCTTCGAGATGGTGAGTCAGGGTCGCCCGTTCGAGACCGCAGTCGCCTCCCTTGGCTGGGCTTCGTTCAGCACCATGCTGTTGCTGACCGGGGTCGCGCTCGTTCCCGCGGCGGCGGTCGGCACGCTCGTCGAATTCCTGCAGGCCGGTTCAGTCATGTCGATGGACAAGCTGAAACCGTCTCTCGACAAGCTCAATCCCATGGCCGGGCTGAAACGGATGTTCAGCCTCGACAATCTGGTGGAGCTGGCGAAGACGCTGGCGAAGGCCATATTGATCCTGTTCGTCGCATGGCTGGTGCTGCGCGGCTCGCTCGGCGAGGTGCTCGGCAATCTCGGCCCGGGAGTTCTGCCCACCGCACCGGGCACCGGCCGGTCGGAAGCGGCGATGGTGCTGGACGTCACCGGAGACCTCGCCTGGCGGCTGGTCGGCTGGACGCTCTCCGTCTTCCTGCTGGTCGCGATCCTCGACATGGCCTGGCAACGCCACAGCTACATCAAGAAGCTGCGCATGAGCCGCCGCGACATCCGCGACGAGATCAAGGAGAATGAGGGCGATCCCTATATAAAGTCCAACCGCAAGCAGATGCATCAGGAATGGGCGAACCAGAACGCCGTCGGCTCTGCGCGGAAATCGGCCGTGCTGGTGGTCAATCCCACGCATATCGCCATCGCGCTGGATTATGATCCTGACGATTGCCCGATCCCGATCATCGCGGCGAAAGGCGAAGGCCCCCTTGCCGCCGCGATGCGCGCCGCCGCCGAGGAAGCGGACGTGCCGATCGTCCGCAATGTCGAAGTGGCGCGCGCGCTGCTTGACCGCGGCGTCGTGGAAGAAGTCGTCCCCCGCGACATGTTCGATGCGATCGCCGAGATCATCATCTGGGCAAAGCGTGCGCGCGAAGAACTGATCGCCGCGCGCACCGCGAGGGCGGAGGGATAATATGCTCGGCACCGCACTTTCCGGCCTGCTGGCAACCCTGATCGCCCTTGCCTTCGTTCTCGGCCTGGCCTGGCTTGGGCTGAAGGCGCTCAAGACCTGGCAGGATCGCCTGACGCTTCCCGGCGGCGGAGAGGCGCAGAACGGGCTGAACTTCGTCCGTGCTCTCCCCGTCGGCCAGAAGGAGCGCGTGATGCTGATCGAGGTTCAGAACGAACTGATGCTGATCGGCGTCGCGCAAGGATCAGTCACTTTGCTCGCCCGCTGGCCTGCCCAGCCCAACTCCGAAAGCCGACTCCAGTGACCATCGCGCCCCATCTCCCGAAAATCGATGCCGCCCGCGCGCAGTTGCAGCACGCGGCGATCCGCGCTTTCAACCATGCCGAGACGGATGGATTGCGCCTCACGGCCTCCATTATCGCTGCGACCGATCGGCGCGCATGGATCAGCTTTGACGCTCCCGTCGCCATCACGCCCCTGATCGTCGATTCCGCGCTTTTCGAGCTTGGCGAAGGCGACGGCGTCACTGCGGCGGCGGCGCTCGTTGGCCTGGAACCGCTGATCGCCTTCACCGAACATCGGCTGGGGACCACGCTGTCGCCGGTCGCGCTTTCGAACGCCGTCGATCCCGACGCGATCCTGCTGCGGATCGAGACGCGCGGCGCCGCGCGTCACGCCATGATCGTCGCCCTTCCCCCCGATGCGACCGTTGCGCCCCCCTCGCACCAGCCCCCCGTCCCCGGCTTTCTCCGCCTGCCATGGACGGCGGTCGTCACCGGGCCGCGCATCGATCCGGAACGGCTCGCCCGGCTGGAGGAAGGCGATCTGATCCTGCTCGGCACCGATCCGCTTCCGGGCCGGATGACCCTGCCCGGGATCGGTGCGCCCTTCGCGCTCGACCTTTTCGTCATTGAACGTCGCGTCACGATCGGTGGTGCGGCCACAAATGGAGGACACCCGCCCGTGGACAATGAATCCCCCCTTATCGCCGAGCCGATCCACGATGACATGGCTGCCCCGCAAGGCATTCGCGTGCCGATCCGCGCCGAGATCGAGGCCGGCGGCATCGCCATCAGCGAGATCGCCGCGCTGGGCACCGGCAGCGTGATCGGCCTGCCTTCCTCGCCCGATCTGCTTCCCGTCAAAATCCGCGCCGGCGATACGCTGATCGGCGAGGGACAATTGGTCATGGTCGGCGACAATGCCGGCGTTCTCGTCACCGCGCTCCATTCCAAACTCTCGGAGCGCTGACCCCGATGGACCTCGGCAGCTTCACGCCCGGATCGGCGCTCGTCACCGTCATCCTGCTGGCCATCGCGCCCTTTTTTGCCGTGATGGTCACTTCCTTCACCAAGATCGTCGTGACGCTCAGCCTGCTGCGCAATGCATTGGGGTTGCAGCAGGTGCCGCCGAACATCGTGCTCAACGGCCTCGCGCTCGTCCTGACGCTCTATGTCATGTACCCGGTCGCCCAGCGGATGCAGGATCGCATCACCACCGATCAGGTTCCGCAGGCGACGTCCACGCTGTTCCAGACGATCGATGAGGCGAAGGAGCCGTTGCGCGACTTCCTCGTCAAGCACAGCCAGCCGCGCGAGCGCGTCTTCTTCCTCAAGACCGCCCAGCGCGTCGCCGATCGCAATCGCGCCGTCGAGATGCGCGAAAGCGACTTCATCGTCGTCGTCCCCGCCTTCGTGGTGAACGAACTGTCGCTCGCCTTCCAGATCGGCTTTCTCATCTACCTGCCATTCCTGGTGATCGATCTCGTCATCTCCAACATCCTGCTGGCGATGGGCATGATGATGCTCTCGCCCACCACCATCTCTTTGCCGTTCAAGCTGCTTCTGTTCGTGCTGGTCGACGGTTGGGTGAAGCTGTCGCACGGCCTGGTGCTGTCCTATGTCTGAGGATCGGTGCCCATGCTGAGCAGCGATATCGTCCGCCTGACGATCGACGCGCTGTGGCTGGTGCTGATCCTGTCGGCCCCGCCGATCATCGCCGCATCAGTGGTCGGCCTGCTCGTCGCGGTCGTCCAGGCGGCGACGCAGCTTCAGGAACAGACGCTGCAATATACGCTGAAATTCTTCGCGATCGTTTTCACCATCTTCGTGACCGCATCGCTGCTTGCCTCTTCGCTCTACCAGTTCAGCGATCGCGTCTTCAGCGACTTTCCGGAAATGACGCGGCGATGATGAATCCCGCCCTTCCCGCCTGGCCCGACCAGGTGATGCTGCTCGGGATCGCGACCGCGCGGATCGCCGCCGCCTTCATGCTCATTCCCCTGTTCTCGCCGGAAACCATTCCGGCGATGGTCCGGAATTCGATCCTTATCGCTTTGGGCCTCGTCTCATTGAGCCTGCAGCCGCAGCTTCCGGCGGCTACGCTCGGCGCTTTCCAGTGGGCGGCGATGTTCCTGAAGGAGATCTTCGTCGGCCTTACGATCGGCTTCTTCTTCGGCACCGTCCTGTGGGCGCTGGAAGCGGCCGGACAGATCATCGATACGAAGGTCGGCGCGACCATGGCCCAGGTCGTCGATCCCCTGTCCGGCCATCAGACCTCGCTTAACGGCGCGTTCCTCGGGCGGCTCGCCAACGTGGTCTTCATCTTCTCCGGCGGTCTGTCGCTGCTGGTGGGCGTGTTGATCGAAAGCTATGCTTACTGGCCGATCTCGGCGTCCCTGCCCCGGCTCGATCCTCAGGGGCTTCCGCTGTTCGAACAGGAATTCGGCCGGCTGATGGTGCTGGCGACATTGTTCGCAGCCCCCATCCTCACGATCCTGTTCATCATCGATGCCAGCCTTGGCCTGGTCAATCGCTTCGCCCAGCAGCTCAACGTCTTCGCCCTGTCCATGTCGATCAAGTCGATTGCCGCAACCGCCATCCTGCTGCTTCTGGTCGGCAGCTTCGTGGAGGCGGTGATGCGCGACATCCTCACCCGTCCCCAGACGCTCCACGCGCTGCTGCGTGGGCTTTCACCATGAATGCGGCGGCGGCGCTGATGAGCAGCAGCGATGAAGAACGGCTGGCCATGATCGCCGAGCTTTTGCGGGCGGCGGACGCGGTGCCGGGCAACGCGGCTCCGGTCAAATTGGGCGAGCATATGGTCGAGGCGGCGCGCGTTCCGGCGCGCCACCGGGATTCGCTGCTGAAACTGACGCCGATGGAATTGACCGTGATCCGCTTCCTCGGCTGGGGCCGATCGAACGGCGACATCGCGACATTGCTGCTGATTTCCGAGAACACGGTGCGGGTCCACATGTCGAACGTCTGCCGCAAGCTCGAGCTTGACGGGATGCGCGAGCTGGCGGCACTCGCAGGGCTTCTCTTCTATCCTTCGATCTAGCCATGGGCCCGTTCGAAACCCGCCGCCTCCGCCTCGATCCGCTCGTGATGAGCGATGCGGCGGAAATCGCTGCGCTTCATGGCGATCCCCGCATCGCCGCCTATTTGCTCGACGGCATCCCGACGACGGTCGATCACGCACGGATCTTCATCAATTGGGCGCAGAGCCTTGCTTATCGCAACATCGGCGTGGTCGCCGCCCGGCGCCCTGCCGAACACGCACTGATCGGCCTGTTTTCGTTGACCCCGTTCGAGAGAAGCCCCGACCTGGAGCTGGGCGGCAAGCTGGCACGCGGCGGTTGGGGGAGCGGCCTTGCCTTCGAAGCCGGCGCGCGGCTGATCGACCACGCGTTCGACACGCTCGGTCAACGACGGCTCATCAGCGCCTATCACCCCGATAATCGTGCCGTGCCCGCGATCCTTTCCCGGCTTGGCTTCGTGCCGGACGGGGAAACCCGCGTATTCGGCCGCCCCGCGATGCGCATGATCCTTCACCGGCCACCTAAGCGAAACGACTAGCCCGGCTAGTCGGAACGCGGAGCGCGGGCGCCGACGCAAGCTGCCACAACAGTCTTGCCGATCGGACAGCCCCTCCGGGTTCGTCGCTGACCGGAGCCAAATTTCACGAGCAGGAGAACCCAAATGTCCGGTGGTTTCAATCCGATCAATCTCGTTTCCCAGATCGCTCTTGGCGTTGCCACGGGCGGCACCAGCCTGGTTGCGCAGTTCGCCATGCAGGTGATCTCGCAGATCGCCCGCGAAGTGATCAGCGAAGTCGGCAAGCAGCTCGGCCTTCCGCCGCAGGTGATCGACGGCGCCGTCGCTGCGTTCGATGCCGCTGCCGGCAACCCGGGCGGTGCCGCACAGTCGGCCGCCGGCATGATCAACGACTTCGCTTCCAGCGTTGGCGCCTCGCCTGCTCAGGCCGGTCAGATGCACCAAGCTGCTGACGGCGTCCGCGACGCCATCCGCGACATGATCCAGAACAACGCCAAGGATGAGCTGGAAGGCCGTGGCCCCAGCGGTTCGTCGGGCAGCGGCGGCGGTGCCAAGAGCTGGCTGATGGCGATGGCTGAAGCCTTCGGTGAGCGCCTCGATAAGATGGCCGACGACATCCAGGACCTGGCGGACTCGATCGACAAGGAAGATCCGTCGACCACCGTCAAGTACAGCGCGGCGACGCAGGAATTCAACCTGCTGATGAACACCGCCAACACCGCGCTCAAGACGCTGGGCGAAGCGCTCGCGAACACCGCGCGCAAGCAGTAAGACGAAAGTCCTTTCATCGAAAAGGCAATCGGTGCCGGTTCCGCGACAAGCGGAGCCGGCATCACTCTTTTGTGACAAGACTGTCATCTTTGGCACCTAGCCTCATGAAACGGCACGATTATTTCGTTTGGAGAACGATGTTCCCATGAAAAAGCCCCTGTTCGCTCTGGCGACTATCGCCATTCTTATCTCTCCGGCGACCGTTTCGGCGCAGGACTTGCCGGTTCTCGATCTCGGCCCCGGCATTCTCAGCAACGCGGGCGATATCGCGCTTAATCAGTCGCTGAAGAACTATTATCGGGGCAGGGGTGCGTCCGCTCGAACCAGTCCCCAGCGGTTCGCGGTTCCAAATGGCCGCGCGAACGCCTTCGCCGCCGCGCCCCAAGGTGGCGGCGCAGCGATGTCGAACGCCAGCTTCACCTACACGTCGACCCCGGCGCTGCGGAAACAGGCCGTCGCCGAATTCGTCGAACGTGCGAAACGGACCCAGCCCGAGGCCGTTTCGGTGGGTCAGCAGCTTACCCAGCACGACTATAACGGCATCTGGCGAGGCATTGCGGGGCGCTATGGTTTATCGGCCAATGACACCGCCGACGCGCTGACCGCCTATACCGTGCTTGGCTGGCTGATCACCAACGGGGCAGACGATACCAACGCGGCTTCCGTTCACGCCGCTCGGGCCCAGATCGCGGCCCAATCCGCCGGCAATCCGCAGTTTCAGTCCACCACTGATCGCGCGAAGCTGGGTGAGGAATTCAAGATATTGTTCGTCGTCCTTCATTCCGGCTGGCAATCGGCGATGCGGGAAGGAACGCTCGACATCTACCGCAACGGCGTAGCCAACATGTTCGCCCAGCATTCGGGAACGGACCTGCGCTCGCTCAACCTGACCAGTGCCGGATTTGTGGGCCGCTGACGGCATAATCATTGCGACTATGGCGGAAAAGTGCGGGTTGGGCGATTAACGTCGTCAGGAACAACCCTGGTTGGATATGATGACTCCCGTTGACCGCCTCTTCCCGTCCTTCGCGATCAGTCCGCTGACGAATGCGCAGCCGGATGCTCGATCCGCCGCGATGCAGGCGATCGGCGACATCGGTCACCGTGTCCTTTCATGGGTCAGCCAGACCGCGCCGGTCGCCAGCGAAGGCGGGTCGGCCTGGGCCCGCGCCTCGGGCGTTTCTGCCGGTGATTTCACTCCGGACACGGCCCTGCTGAGCCAGCGCGGCGACGTTTACGGCCTGCGTTCGCTTGCCTCCGACATTGCCGGCCGCTTCGGCGCTGATGTCGTGGCGGAGGGAGAATTGCTCCGTTCGCTCGAAGGCTTCGCGCGTGAGGCCGCCCTTCACTTCAATGGCCTCGCCGGTCTGTCCGGTGATGATCAGACCGCTACTGCCGCGGCCGCACTCGACCAAGCCCGGGCGCTGGATGGTCCCGATACGATCAACGGCGTCATCGATCGCATCAATGCCGCGACCAACACCATGGCGATGGCCAGCTCTCAATAAATCTCGCGGCGCGATCTGCGAAAGGCTAACCCGCGTCCAGTTCGGATTCGCGGAGTCAGTTCGTGCAGAAGACCGCTCTTGCCATCAGGCATGTTCATTTCGAAGACCTCGGCACCCTGGAAGCGGTCCTGGTCGGTGCCGGATATGATGTCCGTTATCATGATGTCGGCGCGGATGATCTGGATGGGCTGGATGCCCTTGCTCCCGATCTGCTCGTCATGCTCGGCGGCCCAATCGGCGTCTATGAAACGGACACCTACCCCTTTCTCGCTCAGGAACGCGCGCTGTTGCAAAGGCGGCTTGCAGCCAACTGTCCCACGCTTGGCATCTGCCTCGGCGCGCAGCAGATTGCCCATGCGCTGGGTGCCGACGTCAAACCGACCGGCGTCAAGGAAATCGGTTTTTCCCTGCTTGATTTGACGGACGCCGGAAAGCGGAGTCCGCTGCGCCATCTGGCGGGGGTGCCTGTGCTGCATTGGCATGGCGATGCCTTTGCCATACCCGACGGTGCCGACCATCTCGCGGCGACCACGATCTGCACCAACCAAGCCTTTGCGATCGGGGCCAATGTCCTTGCTCTCCAGTTCCATGTCGAGGCGGACGCAGCGAACGGTCTGGAACCCTGGTTGATCGGCCATGCTGCTGAACTTTCCAGTGCAGGAATAAATATCCCCATGCTCCGGGACGAGGCGGTGCGGAACGCTTCCATATTGCGCGATGCCGCCCGCAGCATGCTTGCCGAATGGCTGGACGGACTGGCCCTCTGATCAGGCTGCGACGCGGCTGCTGCGGCCCATGGCGACAATGGCGACAACGGCAATCGCGGCGCCGATCGTCACCGGATCGATATGCTCGCCGTTCACCCAGGCCGACAGGGCCAGCGTGACGAACGTCTGGAGAAGCTGCACCTGGCTGACCCGCGCCACCCCGCCCATCGCCATCCCCGCGTTCCACGCGAAGAAGCCGATGAACATGCTGAAAAGCGAGACATAGGCAAAGCCAAGCCAGGCGCTGGTCGGGACAGCGGCAGGATCAGCCGGGATGAACAGAAGCGACGCCGGCAGCGTAATCGGCAGGCCGACGACGAGGATCCAGCAAATCACTTCCCAACCCGGCATCTGCTTGGACAGATGTCCCGAATAGACATAGCCGATCGACGAAAGAATCGCGGCCGCGAACATGTAGATGTCGCCGATCTCAATCGCGCCACCGCTGTCGCGCAGGGCAAAGGCGACAACGACGACGGTTCCCAGCAAGGCAAAGAACCAAAAACGGAGCGAGGGCCGTTCGCCCAGAAGAACACTCGCCGCCGCCGCCGTGCTGAGTGGCAGGATGCCAAGCACCACTCCGCCATGCGATGCAGGCACGGTCTGCAGCGAGAGCGCCATCAGCGACGCGAACCCGATCACCATCACAATCACGATGACCGCCATCAGGCGGAGCTGCGATGCGGTCGGCCAGGGCCGGCGCATCAGCAGCAGGATCATCGCGGACAGCACGCCAGCGACCGCCGCTCTGCCGAACGACGTGAAAAAGGGATCCAGGGCCACCACGGCCAGGCGTGTCGCCGGCACGGTGGCGCCAAAAATCACCACACCGATGAAGCCGAGCCACATGCCCTGCGTTTCGCGCGAAAGCCCGTTCATCGCGGTTGCCTGGACGTTCGAAGCCTGCTTCCAATGTTCCGCTTTTCCCGCATATGCGGGCCCTTAGACCGATCTCTTCGGGGAACGGCAAGCTGGTTTTGATTGGCTGCCGATAAGTTCGGTCATCAATCCCGATCGGGCGCGCCGAGCGGGAAAAGCGGACGATATGGCCGCGCCTCATCGATGGCCCGCGCGAACGACGGACGGGCGTTAAGCCGCTCCCGATAGGCACGGACATTCGGGAACTCCACCCCGATCTCGTGCGACCAGTCGGCATAGAACAGCGCGGGTCCCGCGGCGCAATCCGCTAGGCTGAAATCGGCTCCGGCCGCCCATTCCCTGTCGGCCATATGGTCGTTCAGCCAGCCATAAGACGTCTCGAGCAGGGCGCGTGCATCGGCGACCCCATGGGGATCGCGCTGTCCTTCCGGGCGAAGGACATCGAAGACCAGCTTTTGCTGGGGAGTCATGACGTAATTGTCAAAGAAGCGATCCAGGAAACGGACTTCCAGCGCTGCCTTGGGATCAGCCGGAACAAGGCGGACCGGTCCCGGATGGTGAAGCCCCAGATATTCGACGATGACGCTGGCCTCGATCACCGTCCGGCTTCCGTCGACAAGCACTGGAAAGCGCTTCAGCGGCCATAGCCGGCAAAGCTCATCGAACGCCGCGGGATTTTTCTCGGACAACATGTGGAACGTGAACGGCGTGTCATTCTCATAAAGCGCGACCAGCGCCTTTTGGCAGTAGGACGAAAAAGGATGTGCGTAGAGCGCCAGCGACATCAGAAACTCCCGATGAGTGGGTGGGATTGGGATAGACCCGTCTTTGACAGCACATAAACAAGTTGATATCAACTTTTTTATGTGCGGCAAGGAACTGGCCGCCGATCACGCCGTTTCCACGTCACCAACAGGAGAGCGATCATGAAATATGTCGATGGTTTCGTCTGCGCCGTTCCCGCCGGCAAGAAAGAAGAATATCGCAAACATGCGGCCGAGGCGGCGCCGCTGTTCAAGGAGTTCGGGGCGACGCGCTTCGTCGAATGCTGGGGCGACGATATTCCTGACGGCAAGGTGACCGATTTCCGGATGGCGGTGAAGGCCGAGGATGGCGAGGTCGTCGTTTTCAGCTGGCTGGAATATCCGTCCAAGGAAGTGCGCGACCAAGCGAACGAAAAGATGATGAACGATCCCCGGATGAAGGAAATGGGCGCCAACATGCCCTTTGACGGCCAGCGCATGATCTTCGGCGGATTCGCCCCAATCCTCGACGTCTGACGGAAAGCATTTCCCGCTCCCGTTGAAACATTTCGGTGGCGGTTGAGTTGATGTTCTGAGCGGGGCAGCCCTGGGAGGGGAAAATGCCCCGCGCCTTCCTGTTCGCCTCGTTGCTGCTTCTGGCCGGTTGCACCGATCGCTCGGACGAACTGACGTCGGGCGATGGGAACTTTAACACCGCATCAGCGCTTCAATATGATCAGTTGGCCGCGCGTCTGGACCAGCTCGAGCAGGCTAATGCCGCATTGGAACAGAGGATCGCGCAACTGGAAGGCAAGATGAACCAGTAAGACGATCCAGGCCTTATCGCTGCCCAGAAAACATACACAAACACTTCAGCCCATCCCGAGGATGGACCGGCTCATCGTGTGTTTGCCCCTTTTCTGAGACAGATTGTTAAGCCTGCAGAGTCAACTCACGACAGGAGCCTTTTGAATGCATTTTAAGTCTTCGATTTTTGCCATTGCTTCGTTGATGATCGCGATGCCCGTGGTGGCACAGAATGCCAGCGCACCGGCAGCACCCGCCGCAACAGCGCCCACGGTCGGCGCCACCGTCTATGGCCCTGGAGACGAGGTCGTCGGCACCATCGACAGCATCACCGGCGATACCGTGGTTCTGGCGATCGACGGCAACAAGGTCGGCCTTGCCCTCTCCTCGATCGGCGCTGGCGCGAAAGGCCCGGCCATCGGCTTGAGCAAGGCGGACATGCTTGCAGCGGCCAACAAGGCACAGGCTGATGCCGCAGGCCAGCTTCAGGCCCAGCTCACCCCCGGCGCCGCCGTGCATACGCAGAGCGACAATGTCGAGGTCGGCAAGGTCAAGGAAGCCGACGCCTCGTTCGTCACGCTGACCACTGAAAAGGGCGAAGTCCGCCTGCCGATCAACGCCTTCGCTGCCGGTTCGGCCGGACCGGTCATCGGCATGACGGCTGCCCAGTTTGAATCCGCGATCGCGGGCGTGCAGCCCCAGCAGTAATTGCGTCACCGGCGGCCATCTTTCAGCAAGATGGCCGCTGGTTCCCCAAATGAAGATAAGCGATGAGAGGAACCGACCAACCGGTCGTCCTCCATCTACGCCTATTGCCTTCGCCCATGGCGGATTCAGATACGCTCGGCATCAATGATTGCGGTCATGCACCCGATTTGAACAACCGCGACCTTGGTTCGTTTTCCGCCATTAGCCGAAACAAGAGAGACAGCCACACCCGCAGGGATGACGGAAAACAGCGACAACGGCAGACATGCCTGCCTGTGCGCTGCATCGTCAAAAACGGGCCGGCAGCCACCTTTTTTGCTTCGGCAAACGGGGGATGACAAGCGCATCAAGCGCGCGGAAAGGCTAGGCAAGATGTCGATTCATATGATGATCGCACTTCACCCTGACGTCGGTGACGATTTCAACGAAGTGCTGGCAACCGTGGCCCGCCACGCGATGTTTTGCTCGACAATGTGCATATCCTGCGCCGACGCCTGTTCAGCGGAAAAGATGGATATGCGTCAATGCATCCGCAGTTGTCTGGACTGCGCGGATGTCTGCGATGCAGCCGCCAGGCTTTCGATACGGCGAACCGGCCAGAACGTCGCTGTCCTTCGGGCCATGCTGGAAACCTGCATTCAGGCTTGCGAATATTGTGCGACGGAATGTGAGCGCCACAAACACGGGCATTGCAAGCTCTGCGCGGAAATGTGCCGCGAATGCGCAAAGGATTGCAAGAAGGCGCTTCCAACGGTCCAATGACCGGCCAGGCCGGCCTCCACGTCAACCCGGAAACGGCAATGTCTGAAGGACACCGGCCAGGTGGGCTGCGTTTGCCGCGACCATCCCGGCGGTCTTGGCCACCATTTTCGGAGTTTCCGTCAGATCCTTGAAATCGACATCGCCCATCGCCTCCCCGACCCAATAGCAGGCCCCAACCGCAGGGATCGTCCAGCCGACATCGTTCAATGCCTGGAAAAGCTGGGCCGAAACGGCATGGGCGCCGTCCTCGTTTCCGACGATCGCGACGATAGCGACTTTCGAATAGGATGGCATGCGGCCTTGCTCGTCCGTTTCACCGAGAAAGGCATCCATCCGTTCCAACACGCGTTTGGCGACGCTGCTCGCCTGGCCCATCCAGATCGGGGTTCCAAACAGCAGGATATCGGCGGCCAGAATCTTCTTCCGCAAATCGGGCCAGGCGTCGCCCTTGCCTTCGTCGGACGTGACGCCCGGCAAAATATTGTGCGCGGCCACCCGGATGGTTTCGGCGATCTCCACATTCAGCGAGCGAAGTTCGCCGGCGATGAGATCAAGCATCTTATCCGTGGAACTGGGTACCGCCGCATCGCTTTTTAGCGTGCAGTTTATCGGTTGGGCCAGGAGCGCCATCTGATCGTCCTCCTGACAAACAGACGCACCGACACCGGGAGTGTTCCGATTCCCAAGGCAGCACCAGTCAGTGCCGCTTGAAATACTGCACTTCCCTCTCGTGCTTCTCCGCCGCGGCGCGCGTGTCGAACGTGCCCAGGTTGCGGCGCTTGCCTGTCTTATCGTCGGGCTTGCTGGAATAAAGCCGATATTCGCCCGATTTGAGCTTGCGGATCATCTCCGCCTCCTTGATCAAGCCGATCCATTGATCCATGTGAGGATGCGGTCGACCATCAGATCAGTTCCGTCGAATGTAACGGAACAAGAGGAGGCAGGCTAATCAATGCCCTGGGACAGATTGTTCCGTCCGCCACTAGCTCTGTGAGAAATGGCGCACCCGAGATGATGAAGGTGAGAACTGGGTGATCGTTGTCTAAGAGCCGCAAATGGGTTATAATGGCAGTTCCGCGCTTAATTTCGGCTGTTTAGCCCGTTCGAAGATGGCCCCGAAAGTCGCCGCTCGTTCAGACGGATGGTCTGGCAACACCCGTTGGGTGGAAGCCGGCCGTGCTTTCGATCTTCCACAACGAGCAAGACACCCTTTGCAAGGACATTCTTGGTGTTTCGCTTCCGTACTGTCGCACTAATACAGAGAAGGGCTGCGAAGTGATTTTCGAGGAATATCGGACACCGGCAAAGTTGAAGCTAGCTGTGCTCTGAGCATCCACGATGTTTTGCTACATCTATGGCGATTCTCTCGGCCTCCGGTCAATGCCCGCTACTGTCTATATTAAGCACAGTGTCTGACTTTTCTCCAGCCCGCACGATCAACACGCCGACTTTGGATTTATGCACAATTGAGGAGGCGTTCGATCCGAACAGCTTGGATGTGACCGATGGCGTATGGGAACCGATGACAATGAGGTCCGCGTCCCATTTGTCCGCATGTTCAAGAACGACATATGAAACGGGGCCACGCTCAGTGGATATCGTTATCCGGTCCGGGTCCAAATCCAGGCCTGTTCGAAACCGGGCAAGTGCATCCAGACTTTCTTGTCGTTCGTCCGCATCGAAATCCGTCGAGAGTAGTTCGGAATAGCTATGAGGTAAATGGTGACGAACATAGAGTAAATGGAGCGTTGCTCCACTTGTTTTCGCCAAAAATAGCGCTTGCTTGAGTGCGCTCTTGGAGTTTTCCTGATCTTCTATATCCAGCGCGGCCAATATATTTTTGTACATCGTCATATATCTCCTCTCTTGAGAGCCAAGATATGAGGCCGTGACCGAAATTGAATATGCCGATAACCACAGAAACCAAATATCACCGGATAGAAATATTAAGGAGATCAAATCTAATTTGAGTTGTGCGTGAGATCACGGATGGCCCGGGAGAAGGGGGGTATCTCCTGAGATCCGGTTCATAAAAAATCATATAACGGCGGGGGACGCCGAAGATGACGGATGGTAAGCGCGCGACATGAAATATTCTGTCTTTCGCCTGCCATTCGCATGGCTTTCGGTTGCTGTGGTCGCGGTGGCGCCGACAATCGTTCCCGCGGCGATGCCTCCCGTCTTTGCAGGCCTGCTATTTGTCTGGTTGCTCGGCATCATTTTTTGGTCGGCATTCGGCGTGGTTCACGAAGCGGAAGAACTGGCGGAAATCCTTGGCGAGCCTTTTGGGACGTTGGTGTTGACGCTGTCGATCGTTATCATCGAAGTCGCTCTCATTTCCGCGGTGATGTTAAGTTCAAAGGCTGTGCCGACATTGGGCCGCGACACGATGTTCGCGGTACTGATGATCGTCCTTAATGGCGTTGTCGGTCTCGGATTATTGATCGGCGGATTGCGTCACCACCAACAGAGTTTCAATCTGCAGGGTGCGAGTGCTTATCTCGCAGTTACAATTCCCCTCGCCGTGATCGCGCTGGTTCTCCCGAACTTCACCACCTCCAGCTCTGGCGGGACCCTGTCTTACATGCAGTCGGGGCTGTTTTCGCTGTTGACGATCGCTCTCTACGGAATATTCCTCTGGCTTCAGACCGGAAGGCATCGTGGGTTTTTCCAACCCGCTAACATGGTGGCAGCCGAGGGTCAGGATGCGAGCCCGCTTCCTCACGCCGATCGATCCGGCTCCTTCTCCCGGCACGTTGTACTTCTACTGGCGAATATTCTGCCGATCGTCATTCTCTCCAAAAGCTTAGCCAAGTTGCTGGATGCCGGGATCGAGGCCTTGGCCGCTCCTACCGCGCTCGGCGGCATTATCATTGCGATGATCGTATTCACGCCCGAAGGAATTTCAGCACTGCGCGCAGTTGCCGCGAACCAGCTAACACGCGCCATCAATTTGTGTCTTGGGGCTGCGACGTCAACTTTAGGACTGACCGTGCCAGCGGTTTTGCTGATCGGCCTGATTAGCGGGCAGCCGGTGATACTCGGCCTGTCGTCCGCCAATATGGTCCTTCTCTCCGTCACCCTTGTGCTTAACGGCGTCACCTTTTCCGGATCGCGGACAACGATGCTGGAAGGTGCAGTGCACCTTTCCCTGTTCGCAGTATTCCTAATCCTTGTGTTTAGTCCGTAACGCGTAAAGCGCTCATGTTCTGACCAATCCTTTGAACTGCATAACGTGCAACTACGGACATCCGCCCGTGCTCGTACGCCACCCGAAAGCGGCCATTCAATCTGCCGCCATGGCGACTATCAGATAGTCGATCTTGAGCCTGTCGATGATCGCACATTCGGGCTCGCTGTCGCGATCAGTTCATAAGGCGACATCGACCCAGATGGCCACGTCTACAATGCGAGAATCAGGCCTTGTGCAATTCCGGTCGATCCGGGTTCACCGCGAAGCGAGCCAGTGTGCTACCGGGCGTTTGCACCCTGTCCATAACCTTCACGTCAGTGCCCCATTCAAGCGGTGTTATATCGAAGGTCTGATAGCCGCGCTGGTCGTTGAGCAGCGCGACATCGGCCTCCGGGCGCAGGGCGTCTAGATGGCAGCTATTCCACAATGGTCGCCTGAAAGCTGTCTGTCGGCTAGCGGCCCAGTCACGGTCTTTGATGCACCGCTGCCTATGAAGGCAACGCTCTTCTCCCCAGTCGGGGCGATTGGACGAGCGGCTTCCTTAAAATGCCCGTGTCCTCACTTGTCGAATCTTCCGGAACAGGCTCAAAAAGGGATCAAATTTTGCGTTGAGCTACCAGTGAAATGGGGCGCCGTGCTTCCGTGGCAGAAGGCGGCAGGATCGCTTAGCCACGGCCATGCTCTTAAGTCATTGATTTTATTAGGTAAATGGCGCACCCGAGAGGATTCGAACCTCTGGCCTCTGCCTTCGGAGGGCAGCGCTCTATCCAGCTGAGCTACGGGTGCCTGAGGGCCGCTTAGCAAAGCCCCAAGCATATCGCCAGCGCTTGTTTAGGCGATCAGCGGGGAGGACGCTGCACGGGCTGGAACGGGCCGAGACCACATGTCGGACCGCGATCAAGGCCGGGATTGCGCAACACTGTGATCGTGTCGATCGCGCAAAGCTGGGCGACCGACGTCCGGTAGGCGAACCGTTCCTCATTCGCCAGCGTCGGGCAGCTGATCGGCAGGACGTTGCGATAGACCCTGTTTCCATTCATCTCGAAATCGATCACCCGATCGCTCACCACCTTGGTCGAACGGATTTGCGTGATGGAAATGCAGTTTTCCGGGTTGCCGGCCTTGCTCGCGCCGTCGCCATAGGTTTGCCCGGCGGCGTCGAGGGTGGCAGCGGGATCCGCTTCGCCGCCCTGGTTTTGCCCGGTGGCGCAACCGCCGAGCGCCGCAAGCGCGGTGAAGGCGGCGGACAAGAAGAACAATGGTTTCATCGTCTCTCTCCTTCTCAACCTCCCTGCGCGTCAACGCTTTTCGCAGGAGGCGGAGTCTTCGGCTTGAACCTGCACAAATCGACCACGACGCAACGCCAGCATTCCGGCTTTCGCGCCTTGCACACATAGCGCCCGTGAAGGATCAGCCAGTGATGCGCATGGAGACGGAACGGCTGCGGCACAACCTTATCAAGTTTCTGTTCCACCGCCAAAGGAGTCTTGCCGGGTGCCAGCCCCGTGCGATTGCCGACGCGGAAGATATGCGTGTCGACGGCGAAGGTCTCCGCACCGAACGCGACGTTCATAACCACATTCGCCGTCTTGCGGCCCACGCCCGGCAGCTTTTCCAGCGCATCGCGATTGTCGGGCACCTGCCCGTCATGCTCCGCGATCAAGCGCCGGGACAACTCGATCACGTTCTTGGCCTTCATATTATAGAGGCCGATCGTCTTGATGTGCTCCTTCAGCCCCGCCTCACCCAGGTCGAGCATGGCTTGCGGGTCCTGCACTTCCTGAAACAGCCTGCGGGTCGCCTTGTTGACGCCGACATCGGTCGCCTGGGCGGACAGGACGACGGCCACCAGCAGAGTGTACGGGTTCACCCATTCAAGCTCCGTCTCCGGCGCCGGATTGTCGGCGGCAAGCCGTGAGAAGAACTCGACAACCTCGTCCTTCGTCACGTCACAGCCCCAGTACGTCCGCCATCGAATAGCGCCCGGCAGGCCGCCCCGCGAGCCACAGAGCCGCCTTCACCGCCCCCTTTGCAAAGATCGCGCGGCTCTCCGCACGGTGGCCAAGCTCGATCCGTTCCCCCTCACCGGCAAGGATGACCATATGGTCGCCGGCGACCGATCCGCCGCGAAGTGCAGCAAAGCCGATCGCGCCATCCGCGCGCGGCCCGGTGATGCCGTCGCGTCCGCGGTCGGCAACCTCCTCCAGCTTCACGTTGCGACCGGCCGCTGCCGCCTGGCCAAGCAACAGCGACGTTCCCGAGGGCGCATCGACCTTATGCCGATGATGCATCTCGACGATCTCGATGTCCCAGTCCGGTCCCAGCCGTGCCGCTGCATCACGCACCAGCGCCGCGAGCAGGTTCACACCCAGCGAGGTATTCCCGGTCTGCAGCACCGCGATATTCCCGGCCGCCGCATCGATCGCCGCATGATGTTCCGGCTGCAAACCGGTGGTGCCAATCACGATCGGCTGCCCGGCAGCAACAGCCGCCGCCAGATGCGCCTCCAGGGCTGCGGGTGATGAAAAATCGATCAGTACGTCGCTTTGCCCGGCGAGCGCGGCGGCATCATCGCCAATCGGCAAACCGCCGACCATGCCGGCCGACCTGTCGACGCCCCCAGCCAGAGTGCCGCCCGTTTCGCCGATCGCTGCCGCAATCGCCTGCCCCATCCGTCCGCCTGCCCCGAAAATGCCAATCCGTGTCATCGCCCGATCCATTGGAAAATCATCGATCTACGAGTGGCAGATTTGCCCCGCTGGGGACAGGCGGAAAGTTCACCTCTGGCGTTATCCCGGCCATTTTGGCACCATCAGGACATGGACAAGGACGAGCAAAGCCCTGCGTCTTTCAATTTGGCCAGCCGCTTCATTCATCTCGATGACGGCGGCGCGGCAACCAGCGTCCCAGTCGACGAAGAATTCTGGTCGAACATGGACCCCCGCTTCGATCGTGGCCGAATGGTCGCACTGTTCCGCAGCGACGATGACTGGCCCAATTGGGAAATGCACCCCGCGGGGGATGAGGTGATCCACATCCTCTCAGGCCGGATGACACTGATCCTGCAGCATGGAGACCGCATGACGAGGCTGGAAGCCGGCCCGGGCCAGACCGTCATCGTCCCCACCGGCACATGGCATACGGCCGATATCCACGAACCGGGTGAGGCTCTGTTCATCACTCCCGGGGCAGGCACAGAGCGGCGCGCGAGGGAGATTGAGCCGGGTTAAAAAGCCGGTTGCCCCGTCAGATCATGAAGCTAGGCTCTAAGGGGTCAGATATAGATAGGATGAGGACGATGACCGAGATTTCAGAGCAAAAACAAATCCACTTTGACTTGGTGAACGTGGGCCTTCGCGCTCAGGCGACGGCAACGGGCTTTGTGCAGCTTTGCAAGGAATTGCAGCAAGCCGGCGTTCTGGATGACGAGGCGACCGGACGCATCAAATCGGTCATCGCGGATGAAATCATGCTCACCGCCCCGAGGCACGTCAATCGACAGGCGTTCCGTGAGGAAGCTCGTGATCGCCTGGATCGCATCTTTGCGGGCGAGCGGGCATTGGGGGATGCAAGCGAGCTGAATTATTCGGGGCGGAAATAGAGCTCATTCAGCGGATCAGCGTCGAAAGCGATCACTCGCGTCCGCCTGAATAGCGTTCCCGGAATTCATTCGCGAACGCCGTCAGCCGCCTGTCGCTGATCGCCGCGCGCAGTTCCTGCATCAGCCGCTGGTAGAACCACAGATTGTGCTCGGTCATCAGCATGGCGCCCAGAATCTCGCCCGACCGGACGAGGTGGTGGAGGTAGGCGCGGCTCCACCCCGCCACGGGTGATTCCGGATCGAGCGGAGCCAGATCCTCGGCGAATTTCGCGTTGCGGATGTTGATCGGGCCGTCCCAGGTAAAAGCCTGCCCCGTGCGCCCGCTGCGGGTCGGCAACACGCAATCGAACATGTCGATGCCGCGTTCCACGGCGCCCACGATATCGTCCGGCTTGCCGACGCCCATCAGATAGCGCGGCTTGTCCTGGGGCAGCTGGTCGGGCGCGAAGTCGAGGCAGCCGAACATCGCCGCCTGCCCTTCCCCCACAGCGAGCCCGCCGACGGCATAACCGTCGAAACCGATGTCGATCAGCGCGTCGGCAGAGGCTTTGCGCAGCCGTTCGTCGAGCGCGCCCTGCTGAATGCCGAACAGTGCGCCCGTGCCCGCGAATGCCGCCCTGGACCGGGCGGCCCAGCGCATCGACCGCTCCATCGCCGCCACCTGATCGGCGGGCGTGGAGGTCGTGGGGACAAGCTGGTCGAACGCCATGATGATGTCCGATCCGAGCAGTGCCTGAATCTCCATCGACCGTTCAGGCGACAGCATATGCCGGGTGCCATCGAGATGGCTTTTGAAGCTCACTCCCTCCTCGGTGACCTTGGTCAGCTCGGAAAGGCTCATTACCTGATATCCGCCGCTGTCGGTCAGGATCGGCCGATCCCAGCCCATGAAGCCATGCAGCCCGCCCAGCCGCGCCACGCGTTCGGCACCGGGCCTGAGCATCAGGTGATAGGTGTTGCCAAGGATGATGTCGGCGCCCGCCGCCCTGACGTCGGCCGGCTTCATCGCCTTCACCGTGCCGGCGGTGCCGACCGGCATGAAGGCGGGCGTGCGGATCTCGCCTCGCTGCATGCGAATGATGCCCGTGCGGGCCTTGCCGTCGGTCGCGGCGATGGTGAAGGAAAAGCGTTCGGTCATGGTCGCGGGGCTATAGCGGGCCAGAACCTAGTGCGCGAGATCAAGCGCCCAAGTCTCGCCCTGTTCCGGCTTGCCGAAATCATGATGGACGGAAACGTCGATGATCTCGAAGCCCGCGGCCGCATAGATACGCCGTGCGCTTTCGAGCACTGTATGGGTCCAAAGCTCGATCCGCCGGTAACCGGCTTCCCTTGCGAAATCGACGCAGCGCTGGACCAGCGCGGATCCGACACCAAGCCCCCGCGCCCAGGGTTCGACATAAAGCAATCTCAGCTTGGCGACGCCGTCGCCGCCATCGACCAGGAAGATCGATCCCGCCATCACGCCGGCGCGCTCGGCGACCCAGCATTGCTCGCGTTCCGGCTTGAAGTTCCGCAGGAAGGCAGACGTCACTTCGCCCAGCAACGCTTCCATTGGCCTGCCCCAGTCATAAGGAGCGTAGACGATCGATTGACGCGCGGCGATCATCCCCATGTCGCCGGTTCGGAAGGTCCGGATTGCCCAAGGTGCGCCCAGATTTCCGCCCAGCATGCCGCGAACGGAATCCAGTGCCGCGATCAACGTGCCTTGGTCGGCATCGGGCAAGGCAGCCAATCGGCCCGCCGTATAGTCGCGCGTGCGCCCATCGAGAGAGTCGAAGGCGGCGCGGCCCTCAACCGTCAGCGAGATCGGCCGCCGCCTGGCATCGGTGCCGCGTGCGCGGACGATCCATCCCCGCGCTTCGAACCGCCGGAGGATCCGGCTGACATAGCCGGCATCCAGGCCAAGCTCGGCCTGAATGTCCGCCGCCAGCACCGCATCATGCTGCGCAATCTCGTAGAGGGCACGCGCCTCGGCCAGCGACAGGCCGCTGTCCATGTAATGCGCGTCAAGCACGCCTGCGAAGCGGGTGTAGAAGCGGTTGAACGCGCGAAGAGAGGCGACGGCGGTGTCCATCGCCCTCCAGTCGCACCAATAGTTGACTAAGTCAACTATCTATCCCGGGAGCAACAGGCTCGCATCGCCATAGCTGTAGAATCGGTATCCGCTGGCGATCGCATGGGCATAGGCCGCCTGCATCCTCTCCCGCCCCATCAGTGCGGAAACCAGCATGAACAGCGTCGATCGCGGCAGATGGAAATTCGTCATCAGCCCATCAATGGCGCGGAATCGATAACCGGGCGTGATGAAGATCGCCGTGTCCGCCTCGAACGGATGGATCACCCCCGCTTCGTCCGCCGCGCTTTCGATCAGGCGCAGGCTGGTCGTCCCGACCGCGATGATCCGCCCGCCCCGCACCTTGACCGCATTGAGCCGGTCGGCGGTGGCGCGGTCGATCCGGCCCCATTCGGCATGCATGGCATGGTCCTCGGTATCGTCTGCCTTCACCGGCAGGAACGTGCCCGCGCCGACATGCAGGGTCAGCGTTTCATGTTCGATACCGGCCGCCGCCAGCGCCGCCATCAGCGCGGGGGTGAAATGCAGCGCCGCAGTGGGGGCCGCGACCGCGCCCTTCTCCCGCGCAAACATCGTCTGATAATCTTCCGCGTCCCGCTCGTCGGCAGACCGCTTGCCGGCGATATAGGGCGGAAGCGGCATTCGCCCGGCGCGTTCCAGCAGCAACTCGACCGGCTCGTCCCCGTCAAAGGTCAGGCGAAAGCTGCCATCTTCCTGCCGATCGTCGGCAATCGCGGAGACGTCTGTGCCGAAATCGATCCGGTCCCCTTCCCTCAGCCGCTTGGCATTGCGGATGAACGCGCGCCAACTGCGCAGCCCTTCACGCTTGTGAAGCGTCGCACCGATCTTCGCATCGCCCCTCTTTCCCTCAAGCTGAGCCGGGATGACGCGCGTATCGTTGAAGATCAGGCAATCGCCCGCCCGCAACAACCGGGGCAGGTCGGAAACGCCGTGATCCTCCATCCGGTCGCCATCGAGCAGCAGCATCCGCGCCGCATCGCGCGGGTTGGCGGGGCGCAGGGCAATGGCGTCTGTCGGCAGGTCGAAATCGAACAGATCGACACGCATCAGCGTTGCTGCGCGGCCTCCGGCTGCGCGGTCGTTGCCGGGCTATCATCCGCCTGGCGCTGCGCATCGACGATCTGGCGAATCTGTTCGCTGCGTGTCGGTGTCGGGGGCGTCGAGGGGGCGGCGGACGTTTCGGGAGCCATCGGGGCCGAAAGCTCGGCCGGGGTCGGCACATGCTCGCCCGGCGGCGGGGCCGGTGCGGGCGTCGCAGGCATCGGAGGTTCGCCGTCCGACTGGATCCATGCCCGAAGGATGCGCGATGGGTTGGCCGGCGGCTCACCCTTCTCGATCGCATCGACATATTGCATGCCGGAAATCACCCGGCCGAACGCGGTATATTTCCGGTCGAGCCGCAGCGTCGGCATCAGGATGATGAAGAACTGGCTGTTCGCGGTGTCCGGATCATCGGTACGCGCGGCGGAAACGGTGCCGCGCACGTGCGGCAGATCGTTGAACTCCGCCTTCAGGTTGGGGAGCGAGGATTCGCCCGTGCCCGTGCCCGTGGGGTCACCGCCCTGCGCCATGAATCCCTCGATGACGCGGTGAAATGTCAGGCCATTGTAGAAGCCCTGCCGGGTCAGCGTCTTGTACCGCTCCACATGGTTCGGCGCCTTGTCCGGGCGCAGCTGGATCGTCACCCGACCACCCGTCGACAGGTCCAGTATCCAGGTATTTTCCGGCGTTACGGGCGGCGGGGCGAACGCAGCGGCGGGATCGACCGGCGCCGGCTTGGGCTTGTCCTGCGCCATTGCTGGAGCCGTGAAGAAGCCGAACAGCAATACCGTCATGCTGGCAAGGAAACGCATCAAGATCACCGACTCCGTCCTCAGGAAAAGCGCATGTGCCGTTAGAATGTGGCGGCTTAGCGGCGCGTGAATGTCACTCGCCGCGTCTGCCGACCTCCTCGATCCGCCGGGTGACGTCGTCACGCACGGCAGGCGTCACGAACTTGCCGATATCGCCGCCGTAAAGCGCGATCTCCTTCACCAGGCGTGAAGCGATGGGCTGCAGCGCGACATCGGCCATCAGGAAAACCGTCTCGATGCGGTTGTTGAGCTGCTGGTTCATGCCCGCCATCTGATATTCATACTCGAAATCCGCGACGGCGCGCAGCCCGCGAATGATGACACCAGCCCCTTCGCGCTCGGCAAAGTTCATCAGCAGCGAATCGAAGCTGACGACGTGGATTTCTCCATCCACGGCTTCGGTTTCCCGCCGCACCATCTCCATCCGCTCCTCGACGGTGAACATCGGCGATTTGGACGGGTTGGTGGTGACGCCGATGACCAGCCGGTCGACCAGCTTCGCGCCGCGGCGGATGATGTCCATATGCCCCAGCGTCACCGGATCGAAAGTGCCGGGATAGACGCCGGTGCGGATGCCTGTGCTTGCCATTATCGATCCCGTTCGATGGTGTAGCGGGCGATCGCGCGAAGCAGATCCGCCTCCGCGCCATAGCCGCCCAGATGCGCGATTGCCTGATCGACCAGCGCCTTCGCCTGCGCGCGCGCCCGGTCCAGGCCCAGAAGCGACAGGAACGTCGCCTTGCCCGCCGCTGCGTCCTTGCCGACTGCCTTGCCCGTCGTCGCCTCGCTCCCTTCGACGTCGAGGATATCGTCGACGATTTGGAAAGCCAGCCCCACGTCGCGCGCATAGCCGCGCAGTCCCGTGCGCCCCTCCGGCGGCACGCGGCCCATGATCGCCCCCGCCTCCAGGCAGAAGGTGATGAGCGCACCGGTCTTCATCTGCTGCAGCCGGGTGACGGTCGCCAGGTCGAACGGGCGATGCTCGGCGGCCAGATCCATCAGCTGCCCGCCCGCCATGCCGGCCGGGCCGCTCGCCCGGGCAAGCTCAAGCACCAGCTCCGATCGGACGAACGGATCGCTGTGCGTCACCTCATCCGCCAATATCTCGAACGCAAGCGCGTGAAGCGCATCGCCCGCCAGAATCGCCGTCGCCTCGTCATAGGCACGGTGGACGGTCGGCTTGCCACGGCGAAGGTCGTCATCGTCCATTGCCGGCAAATCGTCATGGATCAGCGAATAGACATGGATGCATTCGATCGCCGTCGCCACTCGCAACGCCGCCGACCGATCGACATGGAACAGTTCGCAGGCCGCCATGACCAGCAGGGGGCGCAATCGCTTGCCGCCGCCGATCGCGGCATGGCGCATCGCTTCGTAAAGGGGCTGGCGCGGATCGCCCGGCACGGCGAGCAACAGGTCGAACTGCCTGTCGATGTCGGTGCCGATCCGTTCCAGCGCCGGCGATATGCTCAGCACCGTCGTTCCCATGCCGCGATCAGCCCGCCTCGAACGGCTGGACACCGGTGGGCTTGCCGTCAGCACCAAGGCTGATCTTCTCGATGCGTGCCTGCGCCGCGGCCAGCCGCGCCTCGCACTGGGCGCGCAGCTTGTCGCCCTCGGCATAGAGTTCGATCGACTTGTCCAGCGGCACATCGCCGCTTTCCAGCTGTGCAACGATCGCTTCGAGCCGCTTCAGCGCCTCTTCGAAGGACAGATCGGTGATCGCGGGTGCATCCTGTGACATGGGATCGGCTTGTGGCCCCGGTCCGTGTGCCGGTCAAGCCGAAGCCGCCGCGCGGGCGCGCTCTTCGGCCACCAATTCCTTGCGGCTCAGCTTGCCGATCATCGTCTTGGGCAGGTTCAGGCGGATTTCGACCGCCACGACATGCTCATGCTTGCCCAATTGGGGATTCAGCCAGTTCTTGAGTGTCTCGCCGTCGATATCCGTTCCGTCGTTCAAGGTGACGAACGCCTTGGGGCATTCCCCGCGATAGGGGTCGGGAATGCCGATCACCAGCGCTTCCTTCACGGCTGGATGGCGGTAGAGCACGGCCTCGATCTGGCTTGGGAAGACCTTGAACCCGCTGACCGCGATCATGTCCTTCAACCGGTCGACGATGCGGATATAGCCGTCCTCGTCGATCACGCCGACATCGCCCGTCCGCAGCCAGCCGTCGACGAACACTTCCTTGTCCGCATCCGGCCGCCGCCAATACCCCTTCATCACCTGCGGCCCGGTGAAGACGATCTCGCCCGCTTCCCCTGGTGGCGCGGGCTTGGTCGGGTCTTCCTTGTCCACCAGGCGGACGCGCGTGCCGGGGATCGGCTGGCCGATCGTGCCGGACTTGGCCGGGCCCTGGAACGGGTTGGTGGAGACGACGCCCGCGCTTTCCGTCAGGCCATAGCCTTCGACGACCGTCGCCCCGCTCATCGCCTCGAACTTCGCCTTAACCTCGGCCGGCATCGGTGCGCCGCCGGAAATGCAGATGCGCAGCGACGACAGGTCGGCATCGCGTGTCGCCGGATAATCCAGCAGCGCCTGATACATGGTCGGCACCCCCGGCAGCGCGGCCGGTTTTGTGCGGTCGATCGCCGCCAGCGCCTGTGCCGCATCGAAACGCGGCAGCATCACGATCTCACCGCCGCCGACGACCGTGCGGTTCAGCACGCAGGTATTCGCGAAGACATGGAAAAAGGGCAGCACGCCGAGAATGCGGTCGTTCATGTCCGGCTCGGCATCCAGCGATGCCACCTGCCGCGCATTGGCGCTCAGATTCTGGTGGGTCAGCATCGCACCCTTGGGCGTGCCCGTGGTGCCGCCGGTATATTGGATCAGCGCGACATCATTCTCAGGATCGATCGGCGCCAGCTCGTCCAGCCCTTCATTGGCGATCAGGGCTGAAAATGTCGTGATGCGCGGATCATCCGGCCGGTGCGCCACTTCTGCATGTTTGAACAGGCGGTAGAGGATGGATTTCGCGGACGGCAGCACCCCGGCGATCGACCCGACGACCAGCCGCTCCAGCCGGCTGTGGTCGAGCACTTTCAGCGCAGTCGGCAGCAGGGCGGTCGCCGACAGTGTGAACATCAGCCGCGTGCCCGAATCCTCGACCTGATCGGCCAGTTCCGCGGCGGTATAGAGCGGCGAGAAATTCACCACCGTCGCGCCCATCATCATCGCGCCGTAATAGGCAGCGACATAATGGGGGACGTTGGGCAGGAACAGGCCTATCCGGTCGCCCCGCTCGATCCCCATCGCACGCAAACCCGCGGCGACGCGGCGTGCACCATCGGCCGTTTCCGCGTAGCTGTATTTGCGCCCCATGAAATCGAGCAGCGGCGCATCGCCCATCCGCCCGGCGCTGCCCAGGAACATGTCCGGCAGCGACAGAAGCGGATATGTCTGGTCCCAGGGGGTCGGATGACGATAGGCGGTCCGCCAGAGGACTTCGGGATCGGTCATTCCACCAAGCTAGCCAGCCGGAGCGCCGGAGCAAGCGGAATGATGCGATCAGCCGGTCAGCGCTTGAACGGATCCTCGAAGTTCGGCGCTGCCTCTTCGCCCTCCGTCGCGGTTTCGGCATCGCGCACCGCCTGCTGGCGTTCGGCGCGAAGCTCCTCGATCAGCGCGGCACGATCGTCATCCAGCCGGTCATCAGTCGGCGCGGAAAGTCCGGCCGCCTTCGCTGCCTTGGCAACCAGCGCGTCCAGTTCCCGCTGCGAGCAAAGGCCCAGCGTCACCGGGTCCTTCGGCGTGATGTTGGCGATGTTCCAGTGCGTCCGGTCGCGGATCGCCGCAATGGTGGTGCGGGTGGTGCCGATCAGCTTGCCGATCTGGCCATCCGACACCTCGGGATGGTTGCGGATGATCCAGGCAATGCCGTCCGGCTTGTCCTGGCGCTTGGAAACCGGCGTGTAGCGCGGCCCCTTTGTGCGACGGATCTGATCGGGGCCCTTCGACATGACCATTCGGTAATCGGGATCGGCCTGCGCCTTCTCGATCTCTTCCATCGTCAGTTCATGCGCACGCACGGGGTCGCGGCCGGTCAGCTTCGTCGCAGCGGTATCGTCGGCGATTGCCTGGACTTCCAGGATGTGCAGGCCGCAGAACTCTGCAATCTGTTCGAAACTGAGCGCCGTATTGTCGACCAGCCACGAAGCGGTCGCATGGGGCATGAGCGGTTGGGCCAAATTTTCCTCCGGAAACAAATAGGGCCGCCCCTCGCGGAGCGGCCGATGCATGCCACAAATCTAGTCGCACCCGCCGCCAAGGGCAAGCGGCTTGATCAGACGCGGTTCAGCGGAGTTGCACGTCCCACACCTTGGACCGGCGAGATGTTCCCTCAGGCCCCGTTATATCCAGCACCACGACATAGTTGCCGGGCTTGGCATAGCTGTGCTGCGGGTGCTGTTCCGTCGACGTCGCGCCGTCGCCGAAATCCCATTTCCAGCCCGTCACCGTGCCCGTGCTCAAATCCTTGAACGCGACGAGGCGGCGGTCCATGTCGACAACGCTGAACGACCATTGCGCCTCGATCGGCTTCAGGAATTGCTTCTCGAGCGGCATCAGCTTGAAAGCGGGCAGATCGGATGCGTTGCCGAACATCATCCGCTGGCTGGACAGTGTCCAGAATCCGTTATTCTCCTTCTTGTTCACATCGTCATAATCGATGACCACCCAGCCAAGACCGATGATCTTGTTCTCGCTCAGCACGGATTCGACGGCGCGCTGGACGCCCTCGGGACCGGCATAGTCATAGGGCGTTATCCAGAATTCGAGCGTCAGCTTGCCCGGCTGACCGGGCTTGAAATCATATTTCGTCGCCGCGTTCGAATGGGGGAATTCCTTCGTCCAGGTCGGCGATCCCCACGCCATCGTCCAGTCCTTGTCCTTGGCGGGCGTGAAGATGTGATAATTCTGCGCATGGACGCCGTGGAACGACCAATGCGCCTCATCCACGGATATGCGGGGATCACGCACCGATCGGGCCGCACCGACGACGGCGGGAGTCCAGACGTCGCTGTGCCCGTTGTCGATCAGCGGACCGCCGGATGCGTCGCCATCGACCACAACCTCGAACGTGTCGTTGTGAAGGTCGGGCCGCGCGAAATCCCAATAATCGTCATAGGCCTCGTAGAGGAAATAGAGCCGGTTGAGGTTCTTGACCCATCCGACACGCACACGGATCTCCAATGTGCGCGGATCGGGCTTCGCGTGCTTCTTGTCGTTGTCCGTCATCTGGCTGGTGTCGACGACATAGCTTTCCGGCACCATCGACCAGTCGCTGATGTCGCCATCGATGCGGGGCATCTGGTCCGCCGGAAACTGGAAAACCTTGAACGTCTTGTCGGGCCGATCGAGCGCGCTCGCCTGGCTGGCGCACAGGCTGCCGAACAGCACTGCCCCAAGAAATGCCAGTGCCCGACCCGCGGTCACATTCCCATTTCCCGCCATATCGCCCGCTCCCGAATTGCCGATGGTTGCGGCCCTTGGTCGCACCGACGCCGCCATCCTGCAAATCGTCAAATATCGCCCCATTCAAAGAATGAGGGCGGGGCTCGCGGGTTAGATGCTTATGTTGGTTCAGGCAGCCGCGCGCATCGGGGTCAGCACGTCGATCGGCGCCAGCGCGTCCAGGAATTGCCGGGCGCTCGCTTCCCAAGTGAAACGCCGTCCATAAGCCGCGCAGATCGCACGATCGCGGGTCAGCGCCGTGGCGATTGCGGCATCGAGGTCCTCGTCCATCGCCCCGACGCTGGCGTTCAGCACATCGATCGGCCCACTCACCGGATAGGCCGCGACCGGCGTGCCGCAGGCAAGCGCCTCGATCATCACAAGGCCGAAGGTATCGGTTTTGCTCGGGAAAACGAACACGTCCGCAGCGGCATAGGCGCCCGCCAGCGCACGGCCCGACAGTGCGCCCAGGAACAGGGCGTCGGGATATTTGGCTTCCAGCATCTGCCGCGCCGGCCCGTCTCCAACCACCACCTTGGTGCCTGGCTGACGCGTCTCCAGAAACGCTTCCAGATTCTTCTCCACCGCGACCCGGCCGACATAGAGTTGGATTGGACCGGCCATGCCCGCCAACGCGCGCAGCGTCGGCGCATCGGGGCCGAAATTGGTCAGGTCGACGCCACGGCCCCAGGGCCGCAAATGGGTGACGCCATGATCGCGCAATGACTGCCGCACGGATTCCGTCGATGCCAGCACGGCATGCGCCGGCTCATGGAACCAGCGGATGTAATGCCACACCCATTCGGCGGGCATGCCGGTCCGCTTCGCCACATAATCCGGGAATTGCGTGTGATAGGCGGTGGTGAAGGGCAGCCCTTTGCGAAGGCACCAGCGCCGCGCGGCAAGGCACAGCGGCCCTTCCGTCGCCAGATGGATCGCATCCGCCCCGAATGCCTCGATCCGCTGCCCGACCGCCGCCGTCGTCGCCCAGGCCAGGCGGATTTCCGGATAGGTCGGGCAGGGAAGCGACGGATACAGATCGGGCGAGATCACCTCGACCCGGTGCCCCTGCTTCTCCAGCACGGCGCGCACCGAACCCAGGGTGCGGACGACACCGTTCACCTGGGGCAGCCAGGCGTCGGTGACGATCAGGACCCTCATGCCGCCAGCTTTACTGTCTGGGCCTCCGCCTGGGCCGCCGCCTTTTCGCGGGCGGCGATCTCATCGGCCCAGTGAAGGATTTCCATCCGGCCGTCGAAATGCTCGACCAGCGCGGTGCAACCTTCCACCCAGTCACCGTCATTATAATATTCGACGCCGTTGATGTCGCGGATTTCGGCCGTGTGGATGTGCCCGCACACCACACCGTCAACGCCGCGCGTACCGGCCTCGTGGGCGACCACTTCCTCGAAACGGGAAATGAATTCGACCGCATTCTTCACCTTGTGCTTGGCATGCTTGCTGAGCGACCAATAAGGCATGCCGAACAGCGCGCGAACGCGGTTCACCGCGACGTTCAGCCGCATCATCATCTCGTAGGCCGCATCGCCCAGGAAGGCGAGCCAGCGGTGGGCGAGCATGATCGTGTCGAACTCGTCGCCGTGCAGCACCAGCAGCTTGCGGCCGTCCGCCGTCTCGTGGATCGCCTTGCGCCGGATCTCGACCCCGCCGAAGTTCAGTCCCGTGAACTGGCGGAACATCTCGTCATGATTGCCGGGAATGTAGACGACGCGGGTTCCCCGCTTCGCCCGCTTCATGATCCGCCAGACGATGTCGTTGTGCGCCGACGGCCAATAGAAGCGCTTCTTCATCCGCCAGCCGTCGATGATGTCGCCGACCAGGTACATCGTCTCGCTGTCGGTGCGATCGAGGAAGTCGATCAGCATCTTCGCGTTGCAGCCGCGTGTCCCCAGATGGATGTCTGAAACCCATATGGTTCGGTAGCGGCGGCGCTGAATATTCTCCGGCTCCGGATGAAATGGCGTCGAGCTGCTGAAATCAGCCAGGTCTCCATCCATCGGCAAGCGAGCAATCGTGTCCATGCAACCCCCACGGAACGTTGGCTTGCTGAACGCCTATGACGGGAATGTGTTACAGTTTGAATCGTGGCTCAGAGATTCATTGCGATATGTCCCGGCGTGGCGCTTATCCGGTCCAGCCAGCGCCCGATTGCGGGATAGGCGCCTAGGTCGAAACCGCCTTCATCGGCAACATGGGTGTAGCCGTACAGCACGATGTCGGCGAGGGTCAGGCGACCGCCGACAAAATAGTCGCGATCGGCCAGGTGATCCTCCATCACCGCCAGCGCCGCATCGCCCGCCGCGCGCTTTGCCGGAATTTGCGCCCGCTGCGCATCGCTCAAGGCCCCTTCCCCGATGATGCCAAGCCAGAAGCGCAGGGTCGCGACATTCGGTTCATGATTATATTGCTCGAAGAACATCCACCGGAACATGTCGGCCCGTTCGAAGCGGTCGGTGGGGATCAGCGCCGAACCATCCGCCAGCCACAGGCATGCGGCACCGCTTTCCGGCAGGAAACGGTCGCCGATCTGAAGCACCGGAATCCTGCCGTTTGCATTGACATTATTCAGGAAATCGTCGGTGCGCGTCTCGCCTTCCAGAATATCATATTCGCGCCGTTCAATGGGCACGCCCAGATAAGCCGCCGTCAGCCTGATCTTGTAGCAATTTCCCGAATTGGAATATTCGTGGAGGGTCAATCTATCCATATCGGCTACTCCATCGTCAGGACGATCTTGCCCACATGCTCGCCCGCTTCCATCCGGGCATGGGCGGCGGCGGCATCCGCCAGCGGATAGGCGCGATCCATCACGGGCTTCAACCGTCCCTCGCCGACCAGCGGCCAGACCACGCGCTGCAACTCATCGGCCACCAGCCCCTTGAACTCGGCGGAACGCGGCCGAAGCGTCGAGCCGGTCATCGTCAGCCGCCGGACCATCAGGTCCGCGACATTGATCGTCGCCTTCGCACCGCCCTGCGCCGCGATCGTGACATGGCGCCCCTCGACCGACAGGCACTGCAGATTGCGCGGCACATAATCGCCCCCGACCATGTCGAGCACCACCTCCACGCCCGCACCGCCGGTGATGTCGCGCACCACTTCGACGAAATCGCTGGTTCGATAGTTGATCGCGTGATTCGCGCCGATCTCGACCGCGCGGGTACATTTTTCATCGGTTCCGCAGGTGACGATCACCTCAAGGCCGAACAGCCGGCCCAGCTGGATCGCCATGGTGCCGATCCCGCTCGTGCCGCCATGGACCAGCATGCGATCGCCCTCAGCGGCGGCGGCACGCTCGAACACATTGGTCCACACGGTGAACAATGTTTCGGGAAGGGCAGCCGCCTCCACCATCGTCAGCGCCGACGGTACCGGCAGGCATTGGCGCACCGGCGCGACCGCATATTCGGCATAGCCCCCACCGAAAAGCAGCGCGCAGACCGGCTGGCCGATCAACACATCTTCCACGCCAGGCCCGGCCGCCACGATCGTCCCCGCAACCTCAAGACCGGGGATCGAGGGCGCCCCCGCGGGTGGCGGGTACATCCCGCGTCGTTGCAGGACATCGGGCCGATTGACGCCCGCCGCCGCAACCCGGATCAGCACCTCGCCCGGCCCCGGGACCGGCACCGGGCGAGTCACGGCGCGCAGCACTTCGGGCCCGCCCGGCGCCTCCGGATCGATCGCCAACATACTGTGCGGCACCGTAACCATTTTTATCCCCCGAATTCGTCGTTACCAGCGGCGGCGGTTTATTGACAGCGTGGCCATATGGGTCAACGTTCAGCCCTATGGACATGGATGATTTCGTTTCCAAGGCTCCCGGCGATCCGCTTGCCCTGCTGGTGAAGCAGGATCTGGCGCCGCTGTCCGTTGCCGAGCTTGAGGCGCGCATCGCGGCGCTTGAGAAGGAAATCGCCCGCGTGAAGGCGCATCGGGACGGCGCCGTTCATCATCGCGCAAGCGCCGAAGCGATATTCAAGCGATGACTCCGGCCCGCCCGGATTTGCGACTCCCCATGCAAACCTGGCGCGAACCGGTCGTCCTTGATGATCGGGCCATCAATGCCAACATTGCTGGTGCCGACCATTGGTCGAGAGGGAATTCGCCATCCGGCGGTTCCACAGGAGTGAATTGAATGCCGTCTTTTGCCCCCGCCCTTGAAACCACCCTGCACAAGGCGCTGACGCATGCGTCCAGCCGGCGCCACGAATATGCGACGCTGGAGCATCTGCTGCTGGCGCTGATCGACGATGAGGATGCGTCGAAGGTGATGGTGGCGTGCGGCGTGGAACTCGGCGACCTGAAGGACGCCGTTACCCATTATCTCGATACAGAGTTGGAGGCGCTTCGCGTCGATGGTGAGACCGATCCGTCGCCGACCAGCGGTTTCCAGCGCGTCGTCCAGCGCGCGATCCTGCACGTCCAGTCTTCCGGCCGCGATGACGTGACCGGCGCCAACGTGCTGGTCGCGTTGTTCAGCGAGCGCGAAAGCTATGCCGTCTATTTCCTGCAGCAGCAGGACATGAGCCGTCTCGACGCCGTCAGCTACATCAGCCATGGTGTCGGCAAGGGCGGCCAGCCCGCCGAGCCGCGCGAAGTGAAGGGCGCGGAGGAAGAAAAGCCCGCAAAGGGCGAGGCCAAGCAGAAGAACGAGAGCGCGTTGAAGCAGTTCACCGTCGATCTCAACGCCAAGGCGAAGGAGGGCAAGGTCGATCCGCTGATCGGCCGCGGGCCCGAGGTCGACCGCACCGTGCAGATTCTCTGCCGCCGTTCGAAGAACAACCCGCTCTATGTGGGCGACCCCGGTGTCGGCAAGACCGCCATCGCCGAAGGCCTGGCGCGCAAGATCGTCGAGGGCGACGTGCCCGACGTGCTGAAGCCCGCCGTCATCTACTCGCTCGACATGGGCGCGTTGCTGGCGGGCACCCGCTATCGCGGCGATTTCGAGGAGCGGCTGAAGGCGGTCGTCTCGGAACTTGAGAAGCTGCCCCACGCCATCCTGTTCATCGACGAGATTCACACGGTGATCGGCGCGGGCGCCACTTCGGGCGGCGCGATGGATGCGTCGAACCTGTTGAAGCCGGCGCTCTCCAGCGGTGCAATCCGTTGCATCGGCTCGACCACCTACAAGGAATTCCGCAATCATTTCGAGAAGGACCGGGCGCTGCTCCGGCGCTTCCAGAAGATCGACGTGAATGAGCCGACCGTCGAGGACACCATCAAGATCCTCGCCGGTCTCCGCAGCGCGTTCGAAGGGCATCACAACGTCCGCTACACGCCCGACGCCATCAAGTCGGCCGTCGAGCTGTCGGCGCGCTACATCAACGACCGCAAGCTGCCGGACAAGGCGATCGACGTGATCGACGAAGTCGGCGCGATGCAGATGCTGGTGGCGCCGTCCAAGCGCAAGAAGGTCATCACGCCCAAGGAAATCGAGGCCGTGATCGCCACGATGGCGCGCATCCCCCCGAAATCGGTCTCGACCGACGACACCAAGTCGCTGGCCTCGCTGGAAACGGATCTGAAGCGCGTCGTCTTCGGCCAGAATCTCGCGATCGAGAAGCTCGCCTCGGCGATCAAGCTCAGCCGCGCGGGTCTTCGCGATCCCGACAAGCCGATCGGCAACTATCTGTTCACCGGCCCCACCGGCGTCGGCAAGACGGAAGTCGCCCGCCAGCTCGCCGCGATCATGGGCATCCCGCTTCAGCGCTTCGACATGTCCGAATATATGGAGCGGCACAGCGTCTCGCGGCTGATCGGCGCGCCTCCGGGCTATGTCGGCTATGATCAGGGCGGCCTGCTGACCGACGCGGTCGACCAGCAGCCGCACAGCGTGCTGCTGCTCGACGAGATCGAGAAGGCGCATCCGGACCTGTTCAACATCCTGCTGCAGGTGATGGACAACGGAAAGCTGACCGACCACCACGGCAAGACCGTCGATTTCCGCAACATCATCCTGATCATGACGACCAATGCCGGCGCGTCCGACATGGCGCGTGAGGCGGTCGGCTTCGGCGCCGTCACCCGCGAGGGCGAGGATGAGGAAGCGGTGAAGAAGATGTTCACGCCGGAATTCCGCAACCGGCTCGATGCGATCGTGCCCTTCGGCTATCTGCCGCCGGACGTGGTCGCGCGGGTGGTGGAGAAGTTCATCCTTCAGCTCGAGCTTCAGCTTGCGGACCGCGACGTTCACATCACGCTGGACGACGATGCCAAGGCCTGGCTCACCAAGCGCGGCTACGACAAGATGTACGGTGCCCGCCCGATGGGCCGCTTGATCCAGGAAAAGGTCAAGCAGCCGCTCGCCGAAGAATTGCTGTTCGGCAAGCTCCTTCATGGCGGCGAAGTCAAAGTCCATCTGAAGGACGACGCATTGGCGTTCGAAATCACCGCCGCCGCACCCAAGCGCGGCAAGAAGGGCGGTACGAGCAAAGCCAAAGTGAAGGCATAGAACCTACGAATCGCCCCCGGCTCAAACCGGGGGCGACAGGTCTATTTCAGCAATAAACTGGCAATATTGGGAAATATATCAATCGAATGAACGGTTATGCCGGTGAAGCTGACATCCATGAACACGGACTTTTCAAGACAGAATAGTGTTCATCGATCCGGACTTTCGTCAGGATGACAGCGCAGCGACGCAATTTCTCTCATTTTCGAATATTTACGGTGCTTCCTCACCTTCGTCTCGCATGATAACCTCCGGGCCTTCCAGAACCAGACCGTGAGGAGCCTCGAACATGCGTATCGTCGTCACCACAGCCTGCTGCGTTGGCGCAGCCCTGACGCTCGCGGCCTTTGCCGCTCCCGCGCCTCAGGGTGCCGCGGCGAGCAAGCTCAGCTTCTTCATCACCAGTGCCGGCTCGGGGGATGGCGCAAATCTGGGCGGCCTCGCTGGCGCCGACAAGATCTGCCAGCAGCGGGCGCAGGCCGCGGGCGCAGGGGGCAAGACATGGCATGCCTATCTCAGCACCGGCGGTTCGAGCGCGGTCAATGCGCGTGACCGCATCGGCAAGGGGCCGTGGTTCAATGCCAAGGGTGTTCAGGTGGCCAGCAGCGTCGCCGACCTCCACAGCGCCAACAACAAGCTGAGCAAGGAAAACTCGATCACCGAAAAGGGTGCGGTGGTGAACGGTCGTGGCGACACGCCGAACATGCACGACATCCTGACCGGATCGCAGGCGGACGGCACCGCCTTCACCGACAGCGCCGACCATACCTGCAGCAACTGGACCGCCAACGGCGACACCGGCAGCGCGCAGGCGGGCCATCATGATCGTCAGGGCGGCGGCGCTGACCCGACGTCGTGGAACTCGGCCCATGGCACCAAGGGCTGCGGCCAGACGCAGCTTCAGGGCACCGGCGGCAACGGCTATTTCTATTGCTTCGCCGCTGACTGATTCTATTGCTTCGCCGCTGACTGATCGAATGCAAAGGGGCTCGCATTGCGGGCCCCTTTTTATGTCATGCGCAACGCCGCATTCATCGAATGGCGGCTGACAGGCCGGATCGTCCTGATAGGTTCTCGGCAACCTTAGGGAGGAATCGATGGCCGAAACTTTGACGCTCTATACCAATCCCATGTCGCGCGGCCGCATCGCGCGGTGGATGCTTGAAGAGGTGGGTGCCCCCTATGAGACGGTCGTGCTCGATTACGGCACGACGATGAAGGGTGCCGACTTCCTGGCGATCAATCCGATGGGGAAAGTGCCGACCATTCGTCATGGCGAAAAGGTGGTCACCGAATGCGCGGCGATCTGCGCATATATGGCCGATGCTTTCCCGGAAGCGGGACTGGCGCCGGCACTGGCAGACCGCGCCGATTATTATCGCTGGCTGTTCTTCGCCGCCGGTCCGGTGGAATCGGCCATCCTCAGCCGCACGTTGGGCGCCCAGCCAACGGAACGGCAGCAGCAGATGGCCGGTTTCGGAACCTATGAGCAGACGATGGACACGCTGGAGATGGCGGTATCGCGGCGCGACTATGTTGCCGGCGATCGCTTTTCCGCCGCCGACGTCTATGTCGGATCGCATATCGGATTCGGCACCCGGTTCGGCACGATCGAAAGCCGCCCGGCCTTCATCGCCTATCTCGAGCGCGTCACCAACCGCCCCAACTATATCCGCGCCACCGAACTGGACGAAGCGCTGATGCCCAAGCAGCAGGGGTGAGTGGAAGTCCGAAGGCGCTATTTCAGCGGCAGAAATAATTCCACGACCACGTCATGGACGGCCGCCTCTGGCTGGAAGGAAAAATGTCGTTGGCAATAGAGCGGGAAGTCGCGGGCTTCCTCGCCGCTGGCCGGAAGCCATTCACGATAAAGATAGAGCGCGGCCGGCTCCAGATTGTGAGTATTGTCCAGAACCCGCAGCACCGCGCAGCGCCCACCCGGGATCACGCCGGCCTTCATCACCGCATCGTCCGCCTCTATCGGGCGGTCGGTTCCGACACACAAGTCCATGCTGTAATCTGCCGGGTTTGCCGGAGTTCGTTCGGAACGGAAGATGTTGAAGGTCGGGCTTGTCATGGGCGACAGGCCGGCGGCCTTCCGCCAGGCGATAAACCTCTCGATGGTGGTGCCAAGCGTCGCCCGGTCGCCACGATGTTCCATGATCGCCACCGGCGTTGGCGGCACATCGCGGATCGTCACGTCGTCAGGAGTAAAGGTCTGTGGCATGAGCGTGCTCCTTGCATTTTCGAGAGGCCGGAAGGCCGCAAGCCACCGCACCCAATCGGGAGACTTCCGAAACGACGAAGGCGACTGCCCGAACCGCTGTCGAAAGGCGCGGGCAAAGGCATCCGGTGCGTCGTAACCGGCATCCATCGCGATATCCGTGACGCTATCGGCGGCCCTGTATGCCAACCGATATGAAGCGCGCTTCATCCGGGCGAGCTGGACATAGCGATGCACGGACACCCCGAAGGTCGCCATGAACTGCCGGTGGAAATGATATTTCGAAAAGGCAGCGACACCGCTCACCGCGTCCAGGCCCAGATCGTCGTCCAGATGCTGGTCGATATGGTCCAGAACCCGCTGCATTCGGGCATGATAGTTTTCAAGCGCCGCCGTCATCGTCCTATCCCTAGTGGCGGCGCCAGTTAGGCGCACGAGCATATGAGGTGCTCGACCGATCTTGCGGTTTGGCAGGATATGGCCACCGCGGCCAAAGCCTTCCTAATCCTGCAACTCTCTTATACGCTCCGGATATGCTGCTGATCGTCGGAACCCTTCGCCTTCCCGCTGAAAATCTCCGCGCTGCCCGGCCAATCATGAAACATATGGTGGATGCCAGCCGCGCCGAGGACGGATGCGTCGAGTACGCTTACGCCGAGGATGTGTTCGAACCCGGCCTTATCCACGTCAAAGAGCTTTGGACCGATCAGGCCGCGCTCAATGCCCATTTTGCTTCGGCGCACATTGCCGAATGGCGCGCAGCTTGGCCAAGCCTTCAAATCGGCGATCGGAACCTGCGCGTCTATGACGTTGGCGAGCCTCGCCAGACCTGATTGCGGCTCCTTCCGCGGGTCACGCATTCCAATGGCCAAGGAAAAGGCCCGGCGGATCGCTCCACCGGGCCTTCCTTATTCCGTCTATCGGACTGCTCAGTCGCGGTTGCCCATGAAGTTGAGCAGGAACATGAACATGTTGACGAAGTCGAGATAGAGCGACAGCGCGCCCATGATCACCGTCTTGCCCATCATGTCCGTGCCGGCGACATAAGCGTACATGCTCTTGATGCGCTGCGTGTCGTAGGCGGTCAGGCCCGCGAACAGCAGCACGCCGATCGCGCTGATGGCGAACGCCATGGCGCTCGACTGCAGGAAGATGTTGATGATCATCGCGACCAGCAGGCCGACGACGCCCATGACCAGGAAGGTGCCGAATGCCGACAGGTCCCTCTTGGTGGTGTAGCCCCACAGGCTGAGACCCGCGAAAGCCGCCGTCGTCGCGAAGAAAGTCTGCGCGATCGACACGCCGGTGAAGCGCAGGAAGATCGTCGACATCGACAGGCCCATCACCACGGCGAAGGCCCAGAACAGCATCTGCGCCGTGCCGGTCGACAGGCGGTTGATGCCAAAGCTCAGCACCATCACGAACGCCAGCGGCGCCAGCATGATGATCCACGCCAGCGGGCCACCCGCCAGGATCAGCGTCGCTGCGGGCGATTCGATGCCGCCCCACGAAAACAGCAATGCGACGATGCCCGTCAGCAGAACGCCCGAGGCCATATAGTTGTAAACCGAAAGCATGTAGGACCGCAGGCCCGCATCATAGGCGGCCTCGCGGGTTCCGACCGACGTCGGGCTCGCCGCAGCGGTCGTCCGGGGGTCAGACCAGTTTGCCATCGTAATTTCGCTCCTTTGCCCGGCCAGTAGGACCGGATGACGACAATATCGGTGGAATGGCCCCGACTTTCAAGCAAAAGCGGTATCTACCCGGCCCGGTTTTCGGGTTATCATGCTTGTCATCATGCACAGGTTGTTCGTCGCCATCCGCCCGGAAGCGGGGATCAGGGCCCGTTTACTGGGGGATATGGGCGGGGTGCAGGGCGCCCGCTGGCAGGATGACGACCAGCTCCATCTCACCCTGCGCTTCATTGGCGAGGTCGATCGGCGGATGGCCGAGGACATTGCCGATGTCCTGGGCGGCATCCGCCATCCGCCCTTCGAGATCGCTCTCGACGGCGTCGGCCTGTTCGATCGCAAGGGGCGGCCGGACGCGCTCTGGGTCGGCGTCACCCCGCATGATGCCCTGCATGGCCTCCACAAGAAGGTCGATCAGGCACTCGTCCGCCTCGGCCTCCCGCCGGAGGGTCGCGCCTACCTGCCGCACATCACCATCGCCCGCTTCGGCCGCGATGCCGGCTCGCCCGCAAACTTCCTCGAAACGCGCGGCGGCATCAGCAGCGCACCGTTCACCGTCAGCCATTTTTGCCTGTTCGAAAGCACATTGGGCCGCAATGGCGCGGCCTACACGATCGTGGAACGTTATCCGCTGCTCTAGTTCGGATGCGGCGTGATCCGGACCAGCTTATTTCGATTGCTCGCGCCGCGTACCAGTTGAAGCGCGGAAAGGGGCCGGTCGAGCGCCTTGGCAAGCAGGCGAAGAACGGCTTCATTCGCCTTTCCATGCTCCGGCGACGCAGTCGTCCGTATGATGAGCGCCCTTGAATCGGCGGAGGCAGGGAGCATGACGGCATCTGCCGATGCATTCGGCGTCACGCGAATTTCCACGATCCCCTGCTTATCGGCCAGTTCCAGAATCGCCGCCGCCTGCGGCAACGGCAGCTTCGGGCGCGCCATCAGCGTTTGCGGACAAACTCGGCACGCAGGACGAGGCCCTTGATCCCCTCATATTTGCAGTCGATCTCCTGCGCGTCCCCCGTCAGCCGGATCGACTTGATGAGCGTACCGCGCTTGAGGGTCTGGCCCGCGCCTTTGACCTCGAGATCCTTGATGAGCGTGACCTGGTCGCCATCCTCCAGAAGATTGCCGACCGCGTCACGCACCTCCACCCGCGAGGCTGCGCTCCGCCGCTCTGCAAGTTCGGATGCCGGAAGCCAGTCTCCGCTCTCCTCGTCGTAAACATAATCATCGTCGGACATGGCTTGGTTTCCAATCTATCCCGCAACCGATCCGCGACCGGCATAGCGGCTCACCTCAATGGCCGGTTCGATAGCGAACTCAGCAGCGGAACTCCAGAAAACTCAGCTTCCTGCGATCTTGCGCGCCAGCCCTTCTGCCCCCGCGACAACATCGGCCCAGGTGATGTCGAACCCGCTTTCGTCGCCATAATAAGGATCGGCAACGGCCTCCCCCAACCGCCCCGCCACATGATCGAGCAGCAGCGAAAGCTCGGCCGTCGCGTCGGTCGGCCGCAGCGCCGTCAGGTCAGCCAGGTTCTGCGCGTCGAGCGCGACGATATGGTCGAACCGGCGGAAATCTTCCGCCGTCACCTGTCGCGCTTTCAGCCCGGAAATGTCGATGCCGTTCCGCTTCGCCACGGCCTGTGCTCGCTTGTCCGGCGCGTGGCCGATATGCCAGTCGCCCGTCCCCGCGGAATCCACCTCGACATTCAGGCCCAGCCGTTCCGCCTCGGCCCGGAATGCCGCCTCCGCCAGTGGCGAACGGCAGATATTGCCCAGACAGACGAACAGCACCGATACGGTCATTGGCGAAACTCCTTTGCCATCGCGGCGAACCTTGTAAGGGTTCGCGCGGCTTGGAAAAGGGGGAAGGACGCGCGTGGGCGGCCGGTTCTATCGTTATTACGTGCTTGGCCTGCTCATGGTCATCTACGCCTTCAACTTCCTCGACCGGCAGGTCATCACCATCCTCGCACCATCGCTGAAGGCGGATCTGGGGCTGACGGATGCGCAACTCGGCCTGCTGTTCGGCACCGCGTTCGCGCTGTTCTACGCCCTGTTCGGCATCCCACTCGCCCGGTTGGCGGATGGCTGGCACCGCGTGAAGACGATCTCGCTCGGCCTCGGCTTCTGGTCGGCAATGACGGCGGTGAGCGGTTTCGCGGCCAATTTCGCGCAGCTTGGCGCCGCCAGGGTGGGTGTCGGCATCGGGGAAGCCAGCGCCTCACCCGCGGCCTATTCGCTGCTTCAGGACTATTTCCCGCGCCACCAGCGGGCGGCCGCCCTCTCCTTCTATTCGAGCGGCATCTATATCGGCATCGGCGCGTCGCTGATGTTCGGCGGAGCAGTGGTTGCCTATTGGGACAGCCATTTCACGCCCGCCACCCAGCCCTTCGGTCTTGCCGGATGGCAGGCGACATTCCTTGCCTTCGGTATTCCGGGCCTGTTTCTCGCGCTGATGACACGCCTCACCGTTCGCGAACCCGCACGCGGTGCGATCGATGGCCTCGCCACCCCGGCCGCCCCACACCCTTTCCGTGCCGTTGCTCAGGAATTCGCGGCGATATTTCCGCCTTTCTCGATGGTAGCGCTCAGCCGCTTGCCGAACAGGACACCCTTCATCCGCAACCTGGCGATGTTCGCAGCGACCGTGATCGCGACGATATTGCTGATCGCCTGTACCGATAGCCTTCTCAGTCCCGCGCGGCGCTTGCCCATCGCGGATCTGGGCGGCTTCGCCATCACGACCAACGTCGTCCAATGGATCGCGATCGGCATCGGCGCCTATTGCAGTGTCAGCTGGTTCCAGTCGATCCGCCTGCGCGACCGCCCGACGGCCGCGCTCATCGGCACCGGCACCTTCACCATGCTGTCGATTGCCGGCGGCCTCGTCTCCTATGCGAATTACGGCCTGTCTCCGTTTCTTTACCTCTACGCCGTGCAAAATTTCGGCGTGGGGCCGGAGGCTGGCTATACGCTGGGCTGGATCCTCGCGATCGCGGGCGGCACCGGCATGGCGGCCGGTGGATTGATCGCCGACTATGCGAAGAAACACCATCCCGCGGGACGGCTGCATGTCGTCATGGCCGGCGTCGCCCTTGGCGGGGCCTTGGTCTATGCCATGCTGAACACCACCAGCCTGACGCTGTTCTATGCGCTGCTGGGGTTGTCGAGCTTCCTGCAGATCATGTGGCTCGGCCCGGTCGCCGCCACCTGTCAGGATCTTGTCCTGCCCCGCATGCGGGGGGCCGCCACGGCCATCTTCTTCCTGGGCGTCAACATCATCGGCCTAGGGCTTGGCCCCTATATGGTCGGGCTTGTCAGCGACGCGAAGGGCGATCTGCGCCTCGCCATGCTGTCGGCCTTGATCGTCCTGCCGGTGGCGATCATCCTGTTCGCCCTTGCGGGCAGGCGGTTGCCGGCGGCGGAGGCATCGGTCGTTGACCGGGCTCGCGCCGCCGGCGAACGCGCTTAACCGGCGGTCAGCACGCCGCAGGCAATCCGCCCACCACTGTTGCCCGACGGATCGGTCTTCAGGTCGTCGGGATCGGCATGCACGACGATGGCCGCGCCATCGGCATCGAGCAACGCCCCTTCGCCTTCGCTCAGGCGTGCGCCCTCGATGTCGGCATCCAGAATGCCCGTCCCGTTGTCGGCGACCACGAAGTTCGGAAGATCGCCCGAATGCTGGCCCTGCGGGTTCTGGACGCCATGCTGCTTGCTGGTCGGGTTCCAGTGCGGTCCAGCGCTTTCAAACGCCGGGGCTTCGCACTTGCCGACGGTGTGCAGGTGAATGCCATGCGTGCCGGCCGGCATCCCCTTGCCCGTGATCGCGATATGAAGCCCGGCGGGCGTTTCGGTGACGATCGCCTCGCCCACATTCTTTCCATCGGGCGTGTTGATGGGCGCGCGCGCCATCACCTCCGCCGCCGTGGCGTTGGCAGCGTCCTGATTCTGGACCTCTGCATCCCGCGCGGGCTCTCCGCACGCGGCCAAGGCAAGCAGCGAAGCTGCCAATGTCATCGAAATGGGAATGCGCATGTTCGTCTCTCCTGTCATTTCCCCTGCCAGAAACGGCTAACACGGCATCCGGTTCAATCCAATGCCTTGCCAAATCGCGATTATTGTGGCGCCTTGCCGATATGGGGGGAAAGCTGATCGCGCTGTTTGGCACGCGTCCGGAGGCGATCAAGCTGTTTCCGGTCATCCATGCATTGCGCGAGCAGGACGAATTGGACGTGCGTGTCTGCGTCTCCGCGCAACATCGCGACCTGCTGGATCAGGTGCTGGCGATCAGTGGGATTGTCCCAGATTTCGACCTGAACCTGATGCGCCCGGGCCAGACGCTCGATGAACTGGCCGCGCGGCTGCTGACCACGATCGGTGCCCTGCTCGATCGCGAACGACCCGATCGCATCGTTGTTCAGGGAGATACCACCACAGCAATGGCGGCAGCACTCGCCGCCTATCATCATCGCATCCCGATTTCCCATGTCGAGGCCGGACTGCGCAGTGGCGATTCGCTAAACCCTTGGCCCGAAGAGGGAAATCGCCGCATCATATCGGCACTCGCCGATCAGCACTTCGCTCCAACGGAAAGTGCCGCCCAGACACTGCGGCGGGAAAACATCGATCCGGCGACGATCCACATGACCGGCAATACCGTCATCGACGCGCTTCGGATCACGCTCGACCATATTGCTGCAAAGCCATCCTTGGCCGCCGGCCTGAACCCCATGGTCGATCGCTTCCGTGGACGACGGATCATCGCGGTCACCGCGCACAGGCGTGAAAATATCGGCGATGGCATGGCCGGTATCGCCGCCGCCCTGAACGAGATCGCGCGCAGGGACGATATCGGCATCATCCTGCCCCGCCATCCCAACCCGGATGTGCGCAGGACAATGGACGCGGCGTTGATCGAACGGCCAAATATCGCAACCATCGAACCGCTCGATTATCCGCATTTTGCCCGGCTTCTGTCACTCGCCGATCTGGTTCTCACCGACAGCGGCGGTGTGCAGGAGGAGGCGCCGGCTCTGGGCAAGCCCGTGCTCGTCCTCCGCGACACCACGGAGCGTCCGGAAGGGATTGCCGCGGGAACCGCCCGGCTGGTCGGCACGCAGCCCCGTCGCATTATCGAACAAACATTCAGGCTGCTGGATGATCGACAAGCCTATGCAGCCATGGCCACGGCGCATAATCCCTATGGCGACGGGAAAAGCGCCCCCCGGATCGCGCGGCTTATCACGGAAAAGCTGTACGAACTGACCGGATCAGCGCGTCAGATTGCCGCGCCCGACTGCGTGGTAGGCTAGCGAGGCGCGCTCCACCTCTTCAGGGCTATAGACGTTGCGCAGGTCGATCAGCCGCTTTTCGCGCATCACCGCGGCCAGCTTGCGCAGGTCCAGCGCGCGGAACACATCCCATTCGGTGATGAGGACCACGGCGTCCGCGCCTTCGGCCACCGCCATCGCGCTTGTCTGGTAATCGATCTCGCCCAGCAGCGGCCGCGCGGCATCCATGCCTTCCGGGTCATAGGCTGCGATGACGGCCCCCGCTTCCCGCAGCACGGGCACGATCGACAGCGACGGCGCATCGCGCATGTCGTCGGTATTGGGCTTGAATGTCAGGCCGAGCAGCCCGATGCGCTTGCCGCGAACATCTCCACCCATCGCCTCGATGATCTTGTGGCCCATCGCCACCTTGCGCCGGTCGTTCGCTTCCACCGTCGCGCTGACGATCCTCAGCGGCGTTTCGAACTCCTCGGCGGTACGCAGCAGCGCCAGCGTATCCTTGGGGAAGCAGGAACCGCCATAGCCCGGCCCCGCGTGCAGGAACTTGCTGCCGATCCGGTTGTCCAACCCAATGCCGCGCGAAACATCCTTCACGTCCGCGCCCACCTTCTCGCTCAGGTCGGCCAGTTCGTTGATGAAGGTGATCTTGGCCGCCAGGAACGCGTTGGCGGCATATTTGATCAGCTCCGCCGTCCGCCTGCTCGTGAACAGGATCGGCGACTGGTTCAGGTAGAGCGGGCGATAGATTTCGCGCATCACGCCGCGCGCATGCTCGTCATCGGTGCCGACGACGATCCGGTCGGGCCGCTTGAAGTCGCCGATCGCGGCGCCCTCACGCAGGAATTCGGGATTGGACACGACGGCGAACGACGCATCGGGGTTGGTCTCGCGCAAAATGGCCTCGACCTGATCGCCGGTGCCCACCGGCACGGTGGATTTGGTCACGACCACCAGCTTGTCCTTCGCAGCCGCAGCGATTTCGCGCGAGGCATCGAAGACATAGGTCAGGTCGGCATGGCCGTCGCCACGCCGCGACGGGGTGCCGACCGCTATGAAAACCGCATCCGCCTCGGCAACGGCTGCCGCCAGATCGGTCGTGAACGACAGCCGCCCCGCCTCGACATTGGTCGCCACCAGATCGGCCAGACCCGGCTCGTAGATCGGCATGCGCCCCGCCTCGAGCGCGGCGATCTTGGCTGCATCCTTGTCGACGCAGACGACCTCATGCCCGAAATCGGAAAAACAGGCTCCGGACACCAGGCCGACATAGCCCGATCCGATCATCGTGATCTTCATGATTCACCCCTTGGACGCCTGGCGATGCCCTAGCCGCGACACGGGCATCACTGCAACGGGCAGCAGCTCAGATAATTGCAGTGCAGCATAACGGGACAAAAAAAGGGAGCCGATCCCTGAAGACCGGCTCCCGATTTTTGTCGCGAATTCAGGCTTAGTTGCCCGAACCCGGTCCGTAGGTGATTTCCACGCGACGGTTCTGCAGTTCGCGAACACCGTCGGCGGTCTCGACGCGCGGCTGGGTTTCGCCGAACGCCTGGGTGGAGATGACACCGGTCGGAATACCGCGCTGCTCGAGGTAAGCGCGGACCGAAGCGTTGCGACGCTCCGACAGACCGACGTTGTAGCTGGCCGAACCCGACCGGTCAGCGTGACCGGCAAGCATGACCTGTGCCTGGCCGCAATCGCCATAAGCGGTGACCGCATTGTCGAGGATCGACGCCGCTTCAGGCGTGATGTCCGACTTATCCCATTCAAAGAACACGATATACGGTCCCGGCGTGCACACCACTGCCGGAGGCGGCGGAGGCGGAGGCGGCGGGGGAGGCGGCGGAGGCGGAGGCGGCGGGGGCGGAGGCGGCGGAGGCGCTGCCTGCCCGAAGTTGAAGATCAGGCTGCCCAACAGGCTGTGCGAGCGGAAACGCGTCGAAACGTCGTCACCGTCAACACTGACGAAGTCCAGGCCCGGCGCGTTGAAGAAGCGATACTTCAGACCAACGTCGATGCTCTGGGTCAGCGGAGCGCGGATACCGGCAATTGCCTGCCACGCGAAGCCCGAGTCAGAGTCATCAATGAAGTCGCCGGTCGCGTCGAAAGCGGGCTTCGCCTTGACGCGTGCGATACCAGCACCACCGCCGACAAAACCGTTGACGCCTTCGTCGTCGCCGAAGTCGAGCAGGCCGTTGATCATGAAGCTCAGCGCCGAGGTCGAACCACCAGCGGTTGAATCGATGCCGCCACCGGCACCGTTGAACAACATTTCGTCAACTGCGGCGCGCTTGTAACCAGCTTCCGCCTCAATGCGGAAGGCGCCCAGATCATAACCGATGATGCCATCGACATCATAACCGTACTTATGATCCACCGTAACAAGGTTATCGATGTCCGCGATGTCGAGGTCCATGTCCTCAACGATCATCGCACCACCTTCGATGCCGACGTACCACGCTCCATCCCGCGCAAGAGCGGGTGAGGCGATCGCCGTGGAGGCTAGCGCCATTGCAACGGCAAGCTTCCGCATAACAAGTCCCCTTTCAAAAATGTCACCAAGGACAGCGCTCAACTCCCTACTCTCAGGTTCGTTTCAGCGCAAGCTCCCAATTCATTAAACTGTTGCAAAAAAGCCGCAAGATTCATCTTCCTATCACAATATAGAGCTAGCAAGAATCCCCGCATTTACTTTTCATTCACTTTCGATCAACCCGTGCGCGCGGAGACGCGCCAGGATGGATACGATCGCCAAACGCGCTTCGACATCGATCGTTCCACCCCCAGCAGGATCATCGATCGAATTTCCTCTCGCGCCGATGATCTGCTTTCCTTCGACCATAATGTTAACCACTTCGGCGATGCCAATTCGCCACGCTTCGTTCACGCGCTCGGCCCACAAATTCCGGTCGATGACACGCACGCGCATTCCCTCCACTGGAATGGCGAACCGCCAGCCATTTTCGGTCCAGCAGGCGATGGCATCTTCCCGCCCGGCCCAGGCCCCTTGCGCGCCCGTTGCGACGATCCAGCCTCCTTGCTGAAATTACTCGCCGTCCACCGCATGCACCCGCGCCAGCGGCTGCATCGGAAAGCTCACCAGGCTGACCTCGATCAGGTCCAGCTCGGTTAGTTCACGATTTGTTCCCTGCGTCGCCTGCCGAACGCGATATCCAAATGACAGGCCGTTGATCTGCCCGTCCTTCAGCATCGCGCTCACCTTCCGCGCGGCCCCCGCACCCGACAGCCGCCCGATCACGCGCAGGCCCCGGCTGTCCTCCGCCAGCGCCTCGATCCGGCCGATCGGCTTGTCCGGCTGGTGCTGCCACAGCAGCGGCACCGGCTTGCCCGCCTCCACCGCCCGTGCGAATGCCCCGCGCCGCACCACGTCGCCACCGCGATCCGGCTGGTCGAACACTGCCGCATAGCCCGCGAACCTCACGCCCGCACCAGCGCGATCAGCCCCAGCTTCACTGCCAGCCCCAGCACCAGCAGCGCCAGCATCACCCGGACCATCCATCCGATCACCTCGTTCCGCGCCGTGCGCTTGGCATCGCGCCAAGCACCCAGCAGTTGCCGCAATTCGCCGATGTCGCCGCCCGCCCTTGCGTCGGACAACCCGATCGACGCCAGCGCGCGCCCCGCGCCCAGTTCGGACGCTTCCTCGATCACCGCGCGCAGCGTCACCGTCGACGCGCCCTCATCCTCGGCCTGCCGCATCAGCAGCGCCAACACCGCACTATCCACCATGGCATCCTCCATGCCGCCCGGCCTCACCCGGCCGGCGGCGCTCCCAGCCCCAGCATCGCCCGCTTCTCCTCCGGCGACAGGAAATCGGCGGCGGAAACCTGCGCCCACAGCCGTTCCCTGTCCTCACTCAGCGCCATCACCCGATCCAGGTCGACGCCGATCGTCACCCCCGGCCACCAGCCACCCAGCCCCTGCGCCAATCCCTGCAGCACCGTGTCCGCCAGCGGCAGGATCGCACCCCGCCACAGCGCCCGGTTCGCCTCGCGATAATTGGCGTAGGTGGAATCCCCCGGCAGCCCCAGCAGCATCGGCGGCACGCCGAATGCCAGCGCGATCTCGCGCGCCGCCGCCGCCTTCAACCCCACGAAATCCATGTCGGCGGGCGAAAGCGACATCGCCTGCCACTTCAATCCGCCTTCCAGCAGCATGGGCCGCCCGGCATTGGCTGCGCCCGCAAAGCTGGCCTCCATCTCGGCCTTCAACCTGTCGAACTGCTGGCTGGTCAGCGTGGCAGAGCTATCACCGGGGTCATAGACCAGCGCGCCGGATGGCCGCGCCGCATTGTCCAGCAGCGCCTTGTTCCACCGCGTCGCCGCATTGTGGATCGCAACCGCACCGGCCGCCGCACCCAGGCAGCCAAGCCCGTAATGATCGTCCAGCGGATTGAAGGTGCGCAGATGGATCACCGCAGGCCGCCCCGCCGCATCCTCCGCCGCCAGCCGCGTCACGCTGTCTCCGACACGGTACAGATAGGCGATCGGCCACCCCCGCACGTCCGCCTCTACGGACACGCGCTCGGGCCGAAGCGCATAAAGCTCCGCCACCTGCCCCGTACCGTCGGTCAGCAATTGCACATAGGCATTGCCGTGCAGCAGCAGATGCGCCGCCACCGTCTCCAGCATGTCCTGCCCGGCAGACCGTCCACCGATCAGCGCCGCCACCTCCGGCTGCGAGGCGGCGATCGGCGCATTCCCGACATTTTCCGCCACCATCCGCACCGCCCGCTGGGCAACGGCATTGCCCAGATAGGCATCCCGCACCTGCGCCTCATAGGATCGCGGCCATTCCCCGATCGCCGCTCCGGAAAAGGCACGCGCCAACACCGGCCGCGCGCCAGGGCGCACGGCTTTCCAGCCAAACCATTTCATGAAATGCCCTTTCCTTCCCTCGTATTTGAGGGGATCATCCGCTCAACTAAATCGCGCGCACCCCCGGCCGCGCCTCCCGCCCCAGCATCAATTCCGTCATCGCCCACACCAGCGCATCCGCCCGGTCCGGCGATCGCCCCGGCCCTTCATAGCCACCGCCCGTCACCAGCCCGCACATCTCGTCCTCCAGCGCGGGAAACGCCCCCACATGAAAAGCGCGCCCGGCCTCTACAGCGCGGCCACCGGCTCCGCCCGCAATACCTTGCCCCGGCTCGCCTGCACCAGCCGCAGCGGCAGGCTGCGCGCCGCCGCGCGCAACACGCTTTCCACCATCGCGCCGCCATTGTTCGCCTCCGCCACCACCCGGTCGGCGCGATGACGGTCAGCGGCGCCTGCCACCGCCCGCGCCCATCCCTCGGGGCCAAGGCCGGCGACCGTCGCATCCTCGATTACATAGGCGCACCCGTCCCGCCCCAGCGTCACCGCCACGATTCCGCAGGCATCGCCGCCGATCCCGGCCGGCGGATCGACCGCGACCACCGTCCGCACCCCTTCCGGCACATGCCGTACCCGCCGTGCCTCGATCAGCGCGCGGGTCCATAATGCGCCTTCGATTTCCTCGATCAGTTCGCCGTCGATCTCCTGCCGGCCCAGCCGCGTTCCGCCGTAAAGCCCCTGCATCGACTGCAGGAACGCTTCGGGCAGATGCGCGCGATTGTCCGTCGTCGCGCCGCGCGTCACGATCACCCCATCCTCGTCCACCAACCGCCGCACCAGCGGAACCGGACGCGGCGTCGTCGTCGCCACCGCGCGCGGCCGCTCTCCCAGCCGCAGCCCCATCATCAGATTGTCCCACGCCGCCATGCCATCCGGCCATTTGGCGATCTCGTCCGCCCAGGCGGCATGGTGCTGCGCGCCGCGCAGGCTTTCCGGCTCGGCAGCCGAATAGACATGCGCCTGCGCGCCGTTCGGCCAGGTCAAACGTCTCAGCGAAGGCTCAAAGGCCGGCCGCCGCGCCTCCGGCGCAATGCCGATCAGGCCGCTTTCCCCCTCGATCATCACCTGCCGCGCCTCGCCGATCGTCGCCCCGACCAGCGCGATCCGCATTTCTCCATCCGCCTCGGCCAGCGCGCGCACCCATTCGGCACCGGCCCGGGTCTTGCCGAAGCCGCGCCCGGCCAGCATCAGCCACACCCGCCAGTCACCCGCCGGCTCGCGCTGCGCCGCGCGCGACCAGAACGCCCAGTCGCTTTCCAGCGCCAGCAGGTCCGCCCCGCTCAGCGACTTCAGGAACATCTCGCGTTCCGCCTCGCCCCACAGCGCCAGCCTTTCGGCCCTGCTCGGCTCAGTCGACATCATGCTGCACCGACAGCCGCCGCTCGATCAGCTCGAAGCGGACCCGCACGCGCTGTTTCGCCGCATCCAGGTCGATCGCCGCCTCACCTTGCGGCATATCCCGCGTCACGGACGCCCGGTGCTGCGCCAGCAGTGACAGGCCCAGCCGCTCGGAAATCTCGTGGATCTTCCCCACTTCCTTGCCGCCATGCCATTGCGCCTTCTCGGTGCCGAACATCGCCCGTTCCAGCATCATCAGCTCCAGCCGCGCATAGCCCTCGCACAGTGCATCCCGCCATGCCTTGCGGAACTCGTCGCATCGGCGCCGCAGCTGATAGGCGCCCTGTTCGGACATTCCCACGGCAGCGGCGGATGCCCGCACATTCGCGCTCATCGCCAGCTCGCTCAGAAACTGCTCGCGCTTGCTCCGCGTCCAGCTTCCCGCGCGCTCCGCCCGCAACTGCACGCCCACACCCTTCGCCGAGGCGACCCGCACCGGCCTCTTCCGCTCCGCCATCGGGCTGCTCCCACAAAAAAGGCCAGCCCCCGCATCGCGAGGCGCCAGCCCGATTCGCTTTTTCTCACTGTTCCTGTTTTGTACCTAAACAGCGTGACGATGTCAATATGTTTTTATCCTATTTGGTTATTGTTGATCAGCGATATCCGGAACAGCTTGATGCCCAAAACTGGTCGTAGGGGGTGGCGGGAAGTGGGTGATTTGCTGACCGTCTCCTTTTAGCGATTCGATCGCCTATAGGCACGTGTCGCCGCGCATCAGTTGATGATTTCGCCTCGCTCGTCTGAGCGTAGTGCAGTCAGTCGTTCTCTCCACAACTGTAATGCTTCGGGTGTCAATCTGGTCCAATGCGTGATTTCGCCAATGACCTTGAGCGGTGCGCTGCTGCGATACGACCGAGTGGGGTTGCCGGGAAATTTCTTGTCGGTCACGTTCGGGTCGCTCTCGAATGTCCCCGTCGGCTCTACGGCATAAACTCGCGGGACTGCGCCGCCTTCGGTGAGTTCCGCTGCGATTTCGGCGGCGAGCCCGGCACCGTCTACAATGGCAGTGAAGTAGATGTGGTTCATCACCACTTCAGGACGGTAATTCGACCGGTATCCTGCGGTGAGGAAATCACCCATGCGCAGATCCGCGATCGTGCCGTGAAAGAACGGTCCCTCGTCCAGCACGTCTGTCATCGTTATCGTCCTAATCTTGCGAGTCCGCTTGTAGTCAGTGAGCGAAACGGTGCCAACGCCCGCGATTGGGTCGTTGGGGACACGCCGGAACGACTGAATGCAAGCTAATCTGACGTCCATCCTAACGGCTCCAATCAGGACCTCAGTTTCCGCCTGATCTCCTCCAGCCGTTCACCCGGTATTCTTGAGGTTTTCATCACCCGCCTGTACGGCCTCACAAGGGCCATAATCTGGCTGATAAATGTGAACAGCTCGCATCAGAAGGACGCCTTGTGCTTTCTTTGCTGTTCATGCTTCAGGCAACCGTTGAGCAGGCTACGCAAGATGTAGATTTCGATCTCCGCAGCGTTCCGCCGAAAAGCTCATCCGGCGACACCATTGTCGTGACAGGGCGGCGAACCGATGAACGCGCACCGTTCAAAATACCGGATGTCGCACCACCGCCCCTTCTTCCCCGAGCCGAAACTGGCCTGATCGGCAAGTCCCGCATCGGCATAGAGACGGATCAACAGGCCCTTGCAAACGGAACGGTAAGCAAGCGAGCTATGATCACCGCCAAGATTCCATTCTGATCGGATGCCTCTGTCCGCAACGGTCGAAAACAGATAGCCGGGACTTGCAATAACCACCGCCAATTATGTTACCGATAACAATCGCAGTTGCGCCTGCCGAAACGACAAGGCAGAAGGCGACGTTCGAGCGTCGCTCATGCGATTTATCGAGGGATTATGATGCGTAGCCTACTACTCGCACTTGCTTTGATCATGGTCGGCTTGCTCCCTGTTGTCGGCGGAAGCGCGCGAGCGCAGTCATCGGCGGCACCGCATCTCGAGCGTCGCGGCGAAGCGACTCAGCTCATCGTCGGCGGCAAACCCTATCTGGTGCTCGGCGGCGAAACCCATAATTCCAGTAGCAGCGATCTTGCCTACATGGCGCCGATTTGGCCCAAGCTTAAGTCCATGAACCTCAATACCGTCCTCGTTCCCGTTGCGTGGGAAACGATCGAGCCGGAAGAGGGGCGGTTTGACTTCAGCAAGGTCGATGGTCTGCTGAAGGGTGCGCGCGAGCATGATTTACGCCTCGTTATTCTGTGGTTCGGAGCATGGAAGAACACCTATTCGAGTTACGTACCGGCATGGGTGAAGCGGGATCAGGCACGGTTCGCACGAGTGCAAACGAGCGATGGGCGGGGGACCGAGCGGCTGTCCCCATTCTCAGCAGCGTCACGCGATGCTGATGCGCACGCCTTTGCCCAGCTCATGCGCCACATTCGCACCGTCGATGGCACGCAACATACCGTGCTGATGGTGCAGGTGGAGAACGAAGTCGGCATAATTCCCGAATCGCGAGATCATTCGCCGGCAGCCGAGGCGGCTTTCAAGGCGCCCGTTCCCGACGCGCTGATGCGCCATCTCTCCGAACGCCGAGCGACACTGCATCCTGAGCTTCGAACCGCATGGGAAACCGCCGGTGCGCGAACGTCGGGGACGTGGAACGACATATTCGGTGACACAGATATGGTGGATTCGTTGTTTATGTCCTGGGCTTATGCCACTTTCATCGAGTCAGTGGCCGCCGCGGGGAAGGCGGAATATGCGCTGCCGATGTTCACCAACGCAGCGCTGATCCGGCCAAATTACGAACCCGGCCAGTATAATTCGGGTGGCCCATTGCCCTTCGCGATCGACGTCTACAAGGCGGGCGCACCGTCGCTGGATTTCCTCTCGCCCGATATTTATTTCGAGGATTACGTCAACTGGGCGTCACAATACGCCCGCCGCGATAATCCGTTGTTCGTACCAGAGGCGCGGGGCGGGCCGGCCGGCGCCGCAAACGCGCTCTATAGCTATGGCGCGTTGGGGGCGCTTGGTTTCTCCCCGTTCGGGATCGATGGGCAAGGCGTCGTGCTTCAGGGAGATGCCAGCATCGGTCTTAGTGCAGCAGGCGATGGGGACCCGGCAATGGCCGCGCTTTATGGCCAGCTTGCGCCACTTGCGCCGATGATCCTTCAAAAGCAGGCCGACGGCCAAATCTCTACCGTCATAGTGGAAGGCGGTGCACAGCGTGCGGGCCGCGGTCGCATCGGCGAATATATCGTGAATATGACTCGGGCGAGCGGTCCAAAGGGCGATGTCGACCAGACGAGCCGCATCGCGGCGATGTTCATACAGACCGAAGCCGACGAGTTCATTGTCGTCGGCAGTGGCGATGCCCAGCTCAATTTCACTGCCGATCGGCCAGATGCGTCCATCATTGGAATCGAGAGCATCGACGAGCAATTTCTGAAGAACGACCGAATGGTGACAGGTCGGCGTCTGAACGGCGACGAAACGGGCCAGGGCCAGTCACTCCGGCTGTTTTCGCATGATGCCGCCGATCAAAGGGTTTATCGGGTCCGATTGTATCGATACCGCTGAACCGCTCGCTTCCCAGGCGGCTTTGGGGGTTACCTCCAGCGCCATTGGAATGACAGCTATTCAGCTCAAACGGAATCGTTTCTAGCGAAGCCGGTAATGGTCAGCCAACCGGTCGAGCGCCAGGCCGAGCACGAGCTTCCCCGCGCGCGCCGGCCAGCCGAGCGCCTTTTCCGCCGCGGCCAAGCCTTCGCCCGCGCACACCACGCGCCACAGCACGTCGTTCAGCCCCGGCCCGACCGCGGCCGCCGCCGCGTCGAAGCGCCGCTTGGCATCGATCCGCCGTGCAGAGGGATCACCGCCGCCCGGTGCCGCACGCCGCCCGCCGATCGATGCCGACGCGTCCCAGCGCATCGTCACTCGGGCACCCAACCCGGCCATTTCCCAATCCGCGCGCAACGCCTCACCCGCGTCGAACTGGCGTTCGCTTACCATTCCCCGCGCCCGCAGCCAGGACAGCGGAGACTCCCCGACATGCACCTTCACGCTGCGCGCGCCGCCCGGCCCACGGCCCACCGCGCCGCCCGCCCCATCCTCAATCAGCGCGCGTTCCGCCATCAGCCGCGGGCCGTCCTGCCACATCGCTTCGGTCATTCGAATCTCCTGCCGGTTCAATCGGCACTTGCCATAACGTCCCGATTGTAGGACAGAGGAAAAACCAAATTGGTTATCGGAGACGATCATGATTACCGCGATCCGCCAGGTCCGCCTTGCGAAGAAGCTCACGCTTCAGGATGTCGCCGAACGCTGTGATCCACCGACGACCGCACAGACCATCGGCCGGCTTGAAACCGGCACCCGCACCGTCTCGGTCGGCTGGCTCAACCGCATTGCTGCTGCCCTTGGCGTGACTGCCGCCGATCTCGTCACCTTGCCCGATCGTCCCGACATCCTCGTCGCCGCCATCCTCGGCGCGGATGGCGCCCACGCTCCGCGCCGGGAATCCGTGGTCGTCCCGCCCGCTGCCGCCCCGGAACTGGTCGCTGTCACCGTCGCGGCCAGCGTCGGCGACTATCGTGCCGGGGATGAAATCTGGTGCGACCGCCTCAACCCCGACGCGTTCGCCATCGCGCTCAACCGCGACGTCCTCGTCCCCCGTCCCGCCGGCCGCTATCTGTTCGGCCGGCTGATCGGCCGCGATGACGGCAAGCTCCACCTGCTCCCGCTCGGCGCCGGCAGCCGGCAGCAGGTCGTGGCCGATCCACCCTGGATCGCGCGCGCCATCCGCCTGGTCAGGGCGCTCTAAATCATTGAAATGGTGGGCGATGACGGGCTCGAACCGCCGACATCTTCGGTGTAAACGAAGCGCTCTACCAACTGAGCTAATCGCCCTCCGCCCCGCCCTGCCAAAAGCAGGCACGCGACGCAAGGCCCCAGCTTGACCCGGGTCTAGTCGCCCCGGCCCAATGCCTGGAAATAACCCGCCATTCCCTCGGCGGCGTCCTCCGACAGTTCGATGAATACCCGCCGCCCGTCCTCAGGATCGGCCCGGCGAGTGAACAGTCCCCGATCGCTCATCGTTCGGATCCAGCGCAGCGCCGTCGTCGCCGGCACTGCGGCGGCGATGCACAGGCTCGACACCGCCACCTGCCGCCCCTCCAGCCGCGCCGCCATCAGGTCTAGCAGCATATCCCACGCCGGGTCTGCAAACAGATCGGCTGCGAAGAACTGCTCCCGCAACCGCCGCCGCCTGATTTCCGTCCGCACACCCCGCGCATCCACCGTGGCGCGGGGTATTTCGGCGACCACCGGCTCCGCCCGGAATCCGATCATGACGTCGCGCGCCCTGGACTCCGACCGCGCCGCCGGTTCCGGTTCGGTCCCCGAAAGACGCGCCAGCGCCCGGGCGATCCGCCCCACTTCTTCGCTCAGCTGCCGAAAGCGATCGGCCTCCGCATCGACGGTGATATCGTTCAACCGGCACCGCCGCTCCGCAAAGGCAAAGCCGATCGCGGCGGTTCGCTCCATTGTCGTGGGGTCGCACAGCAACGTGATTGCCGGATGATCGATCCGCGCTGTCACCGCGTCGAGAATGTCCAGCGGCATGGCGATCACGCCCGTCGCCCGCCCTTCGCGTGCAAGCAGGTTCAGTGCGTCCAGCAGGCGATCCTGCTCCTGCCCGCCATCGCGCTCCAGATCGATCAGCACGGTATCGAGCGTCAGCTGCGCAAACAGCCGCCCCGCCGCTTCCGACAATGGCAGCGCCGCGCTGACCCGCCCGCCCAGCGCCGTCACCGCCTCCCCCGCGGCGTGACGCGCCATGGCATTATCGGCGAAGATCAGCGTTGCCGGTTCATCGCCATATCCGCCAGAAACTGCTGCGCCCAATCCCATCATATTTTCCGCCCCTTGTTCCCCCGCTGTTCCATGATGCCGTCATTTTGGAGGAAGGCCAGCGCGCTTTTGCTCCGTTTCGGACTGGTCGCGCCGAGGCCCCCGCAAAATGCTCCATATCGGATGCATCTCAGCGGCAGGCACTGTCGCGACAGAGTCGGGATTGCAGCGCCACCAGATCGCCGATCGTCACCGCCATGGAAACTTCCAGCGAATGGGCCTCTTCGGTCCACCCCTGTCGATCGATCCGCTGAAGCACGAATTCCCGCGCGACAGCCAACCCAACGATAGCATCTGCAACGGCCTCCAAGCGGGCCGCCCTGCCGATCGCGCGCTTGCGCTCCCACTGATTCCTTCTGGTCATCTCCGCCGAACGCTCGACGAGGCAGCCGGTTGAAATCCGACTGCTCCGATCCGGCGCGATCAGCAGATCAATCGAGCGACTTGACGATTTCCTCGACCATCTTCTTCGCGTCGGCCAGCAGCATCATCGTGTTGTCGCGATAGAACACGTCATTGTCGACGCCCGCATAGCCAACGCCGCCCATCGACCGCTTCACAAACAGCACCGTCTTGGCCTTTTCGACGTCCAGGATCGGCATGCCGTAGATCGGTGAAGATTTGTCGGTCTTGGCGGCGGGGTTGGTGACGTCATTGGCGCCGATCACGAAGGCGACGTCGGTGCGGGAGAACTCGCTGTTGATGTCCTCCAGCTCGAACACCTCGTCATAGGGCACGTTCGCTTCGGCCAGCAGCACGTTCATATGGCCGGGCATGCGTCCCGCGACCGGATGGATCGCGTACTTCACGTTGACGCCATGCTCCTTCAGCTTGTCGGCCATCTCACGGAGCGCATGCTGCGCCTGTGCCACCGCCATGCCGTATCCGGGAACGATGATGACCTGATCCGCCTGGCTCATCAGGAAGGCGGCGTCCTCGGCCGAGCCGCGCTTCCACGGTCGGTCGGTCGCTGCCGCCGCGCCGCCGCCCGACGTGTCGCCGCCAAAGCCGCCCGCGATCACGCTGATAAAGCTGCGGTTCATCGCGCGACACATGATGTAGCTAAGGATCGCGCCAGACGATCCCACCAGCGCGCCAGTGATGATCATCGCCGTATTGCCAAGCGTGAACCCCATCGCGGCGGCCGCCCAGCCCGAATAGCTGTTCAGCATCGACACCACGACCGGCATGTCAGCGCCGCCGATCGGAATGATCAGCAGGAACCCGATCAGGAAGGAAAGCGCGGTGACGGTCCAGAACACCCACGGGCTCTGGTCGGTCACGAAATAGGCGATCAACCCAAGGATTGCGGCCAGCGTCCCCAGATTGATCACGTGACGCGCCGGCAGCATGATCGGCGCGCCGGACATGTTGCCGTTGAGTTTCAGGAACGCGATGACGGAGCCGGAGAAGGTGATGGCGCCGATCGCGACGCCAAGCCCCATCTCGATCCGGCTGACCGAGAAGATTTCGCCCATCGCATCGGCAATGCCGAACGCCTGCGGATTGAGGTAGGCAGCGGCTGCCACCAGCACCGCCGCAAGCCCGACCAGCGAATGGAACGCGGCGACAAGCTGCGGCATCGCCGTCATCGCGATCCGGCGCGCGGTCATGAAGCCGATCGCACCACCGATCACGATCGCGCCGATAATCTCCGGCAGGCTGGCAATCTCATGGGTGATCAGCGTGGTGACGACCGCAAGCCCCATGCCGAACATGCCGAAGCGGTTGCCGCGCCGGCTGCTCGCCGGGCTTGAAAGCCCGCGAAGCGCCAGGATGAAACAGATGCCCGCGACCAGATAAGCGAGCGCGACCCAGGGATTGATGGGAGCAGCTTCGTGCATCGTCTCAGCGCTCCTTCTTCTTGTACATGGCAAGCATGCGTTCGGTCACGGCGAAGCCGCCGAAAATATTGATACTGGCCAGCACAACGGCGATCAGCCCCAGCCATTTCGATGTCGCCGACCCTCCGGCAGCGCTGGCGATCAACGCGCCGACGATGATGACGGAGGAAATCGCGTTGGTCACCGCCATCAGGGGCGTGTGCAAGGCGGGCGTGACCGACCAGACGACATAATAGCCCACGAAGCAGGCCAGAGCGAAAATCGACAGAATCGAGATGAAATCCATTGCCAGTCTCTCCGCCCCACCCCGGAGAAAAGCCCGGGGCATACATTATTATATTTATTGCAATCGTTCGTTGACGACCTTGCCGCCGTGAGTCAGCCGGATCGCCTTCGTGATCTCGTCTTCATCGGGCAGCACCGGGCGGCCCGCATCCTTATCCCAGAACGCGCTCAGGAAATTGAACAGGTTGCGCGCGAACAGCGCCGAGCTGTCCGCCGCAAGCCGGCCCGGCACGTTGCGATGGCCGACGATCTTCACGCCATGCTTCTCGACGATCTGCCCGGCAACCGCGCCCTCGACATTGCCGCCTTGCTCGACCGCCAGATCGACGATCACACTGCCCGGCCGCATCGATGCGATCTGGGCGTCGGAAATCAGCCGCGGTGCTGCCCGACCCGGAATCAATGCGGTGGTGATGACGATGTCCTGCTTGGCGATGTGGCTTGAAACGAGCGCGGCCTGCGCGGCCTTGTACTCGTCCGACATCTCGGTCGCGTATCCGCCCGATCCCTCGCCCTCGATTCCCTTCACGTCCTGCACGAAGATCGCCTTCGCCCCAAGGCTTTCGATCTGCTCCTTGGTCGCGGAACGCACGTCGGTCGCGGAAACCTGAGCGCCCAGGCGCCGAGCCGTCGCAATAGCCTGAAGCCCCGCGACACCCACGCCCATGACGAACACCCGCGCCGCGGAAACGGTGCCCGCGGCAGTCATCATCATCGGGAAGGCGCGGCCATATTCAGCAGCGGCGTCAAGCACAGCCTTGTACCCGGAAAGGTTCGACTGGCTGGACAGGATGTCCATCGATTGCGCGCGCGTGATGCGCGGCATGAATTCCATGGCCAGCGCCTCGACACCTGCCTTCGCATAATCGTCGACCCGCGCCCGCTCTCCAAAGGGATTGAGCCCGGCAACCAGCCAGGCATCCTTCTTCACGCCTTTCAGGCTGGCAGGCGTCGGCCCCTGCACGCCGAGCAGGATGTCGGCATCAGCGATGACGGCAGCACGCGCGCCGACCGTTGCCCCCGCATCCGCAAATGCAGCGTCGTCGATCGCAGCGCCGGCACCGGCGCCCTGCTCAACGGCGACAGACGCACCGAGCCCGATGAATTTCTTCACCGTCTCCGGAGTTGCGGAAACACGGCTTTCGCCGTCAGCGGTTTCCTTGAGGACCGCTATCTTCATGCCGTAGCGGTCAATTCGCGATCAGGAAGACGACGATCATGGCGCCCAGGAAGCAGACGAGGCTCCCGATCTTCACCATGCTCATGAACCCCGCATAGGTCTGCGCATGGGCTTTAATATCACCGCTGTCGGCCATTTTGGTCCTCTACCTGAGCTGTCGTTCTTCACCCATAGCCAGCGGCGTTGAATGCCTCAAGTCCCGCAATGGGATTAATCCTGCCTTTACCTTCAACCCATTATGACTGCGTTGATCCTTATGGAGAAAGGGTGATCATGGCGCGAAACGGCACGCGCATTTTGATGCTGATCGATGATGAACCGGCCCAGCGCCGGCTCGTCAGCGCGATCGCGTCACGCGCGGGCTGGCGGACCATCTTCGCGACGGATGCGGACAGCGCGATGGCGAACCTGTCGACGTCCGACGGGCTCCATTTGGACGCCATCATGATCGATCATTGGGGCCCGGGGCTGGATGCCGCCGCCCTGATCGGCCTGCTCAAGCGGGAACGCCCCGCTCTGCCCATTCTGATGTTGACGGCGCATTCCTCCGTCGCAATCGCCGTGGAGGCGATGCGGGCAGGGGCGACAGACTTCCTCGTCAAGCCGATCGCGCCCGACCGGCTGCTCGCGGCGCTTGAATCGGCGGTGCGCCCGGGTGCGGGGGCCGGCGAGCTTCGCCCGCTTACCGAAAAGATATCCGCGCCGCTGGCGTTCGACGAAATCATCGGATCCGTACCGCAATTCCGTGCGGCGCTTGCCATTGCGGCCAAGGCGGCCCGCGCCCGCGTGCCCGTTCTGATCGAGGGCGAAAGCGGCGTCGGCAAGGAAGTTGTCGCAGAGGCGATCCACGCAGCCTCGCCACGCGCCAAAAAGCCGCTGATCGCCGTCAACTGCGGCGCGATCCCGGCGAATCTGGTGGAATCCGAACTTTTCGGCCATGAACGTGGCGCATTCACCGGCGCGTTCGAGCGGAAGATCGGACGCTTTCAGCATGCGGACGGCGGCACGCTGTTCCTCGATGAGGTCGGTGAGCTTCCGTTGGAAGCCCAGGTGAAACTGCTGCGCGTTCTGCAGACCGGCGAGATTCAGCCGATCGGCGGCTCGCTGATCCGCGACATCGACGTACGCGTCATCGCGGCGACGAACAAGACGCTGATCGACGAGGTCTCGGCGGGGCGGTTCCGCGAGGATCTCTATTACCGGCTGAACGTCGTCCAGGTGACGATCCCGCCGCTTCGCGATCGCAAGGGCGACATCCCGGCGCTTGCCCGTCATCTGCTGGCGCGGATCGCGCGGCAGCCGGGCATGCGCGGCCTTGGCATCACCGACGAAGCCTTGTCGCTGCTGATGTCCTATGGCTGGCCGGGGAACGTCAGGCAGCTGCAGAACGCGCTGTTCCGCGCCGCCGTGCTCTGCGACGGCGATGCGCTGACATCGTCGGATTTCCCGCAGATCGCCCAGCATAATCTTGGCGGCCCTGTCATCGCCGGATCGGACACGGCGCTGCACAGCAGCGGCGTAGGCGTGACGCTGTTCGAAACGGACGGCAATATCCGTCCGCTGGAGGCAATCGAGGCCGATGTCATCCGCCTCGCCATCGGCCATTATCGCGGCCGGATGACCGAAGTGGCTCGCCGGCTGGGAATTGGCCGCTCGACGCTTTACCGCAAGCTTGGCGAGCTAGGGATCGGCGACGCCGCCTAGACGCTTGCCGTCAGCGCCTGATCCCTGAGGCCGCGCCACACGCGCACCGCCTGCACCGTTTCCGCCACGTCATGGACACGCAACAGCTGCGCGCCGCGCGCCGCGCCGAAGAGGGCCAGCGCGACGGAGCCACCGAGCCGGTCCTCGACAGGCGCCTCGTTCGACAGCGCGCCGATCAGCCGCTTGCGGCTGGCCCCCAGCATCACCGCACAGCCAAACCCCTGGAACAGCGCAAGCCCATTCAGCAGGGCAAGATTTTCCTGAACGGTCTTGCCGAAACCGATGCCCGGATCGACGATGATCCGGTCGCGCGGCACGCCTGCCGCCTCGACGGCCCTCACCCGCGCCTCCAGCCAGTCATAGACCTCGATCAGCGGATCGGCGGACATCGGCCGGTCATGAAGCGATCTGGCGCTGCCCGAATGATGCATCAGGATGACGGGGCAGCCCGCCCGCACCACGACTTCGATCGCGCGGTCATCGAAAAGCAGCGCCGAAACATCGTTGACGATCCCGGCCCCGGCCGCGAGCGCAGCCTCCATCACCGCTGCCTTGCGCGTGTCGATCGAGATCGCGACGCCCGATGCCGCCAGGCGCTCAATGACCGGCACGACGCGCTTGACCTCGTCCCCTTCCCAGATCGGCTCGGCGTCGGGGCGGGTCGACTCTCCTCCCACATCGATCAACGCCGCTCCCATCGCGGCCATCGCAAATCCGGCGTCCGCATCTCCGCTTCCCCCGTCGGAGAAGCTGTCGGGCGTCATGTTGAGGATGCCCGCTACCTGGGGCTGGTCGAGCCTTATCGTCCGTTCACCCAGCCTGAGTGGAGATCGCGGAACCGAAAGGCGCTTGATCAGCTCGGCAACTTGATGGGCCTGCGCGTCCGGTAGGGCGGCGACCGCGTCGTCGATCGCCTCGACCGGAACGAACGCGCGCCGGGTGCGCTTGCCCCCGCTGACAGCGATCAGTTCATAACCGCCATGCCACAGCAGCCCGCCCGCCAGGCGCGCGACCGTGCCGTCTTGTCCGATCGGAGAATCGACGAAACGGTCAGGGCGCAGGTAGATTTTCGCGTCGCTGCCTACGTCCGACAGCGCAGCGAAGGTCACGGCTCGTTGGCGAGCAGATAGGTCTGCCGCAATGCGTCGATCGGCTTCAGCTTGCCGCCGTCGTCATAATGCCAGAACGTCCAGCCGTTGCAGGACGGCGCACCCTGCAGCGTCGCGCCCAGCTTGTGGATCGACCCGGTCGCGCCGTCCGCCTCCAGCGATCCGTCCGCGCGGACCTTCGCGCTCCAGCGGCGCTTCACATCGGTCAGGACGGTGCCCGGCATCAGCATGCCGGTCTCGACCAGCGTGCCGAACGCAACCTTGGGCTGCGACTTGGGCGACTGCATCGTGGTGATCGCCGATTCATCCAGCGGCAGGGCTGCGGCGATCCGCTCATGCGCCACATCGACATAGGTCTGCTCGCGTTCGATGCCGATCCAGCGCCGTCCCAGCCGCCGGGCGACCGCGCCGGTGGTGCCGGTGCCGAAGAAGGGGTCGAGCACGACGTCACCCGGCTTGGTGCAGGCCAGCAGGATGCGATAAAGCAGCGCCTCCGGCTTCTGCGTCGGGTGCGCCTTCACACCATTGCGCTTCAGCCGTTCCTGCCCGGCGCAGATCGGCAGCACCCAGTCCGACCGCATCTGAAGCTCGTCGTTCAGCGTCTTCATCGCGCGATAGTTGAAGGTGTAGCGGGCCGTCTCGCTCTTGGCCGCCCAGATCAGCGTCTCATGGGCGTTGGTGAAGCGCGTGCCCTTGAAGTTCGGCATCGGATTGGACTTGCGCCAGACGATGTCGTTCAGGATCCAATAGCCCTCGTCCTGCACAGCGGCGCCGACGCGGAAGATGTTGTGATAGCTGCCGATCACCCACAGCGTCCCGTCATCCTTCAGGATGCGGCGCGCCTCGGCCAGCCAGGCGCGGGTGAAGCTGTCATAGGCGGCGAAGGTCGCGAACTTGTCCCAGTCATTGTCGACCGCATCCACCCGACCCCCTTCGGGTCGATAAAGATCGCCGCCGAGCTGCAGATTATAGGGCGGGTCCGCGAAGATCATGTCGATGCTCGCGTCCGGCAACGCAGCCATCGCCGCGATGCAATCGTCCATCAGGATGCGGTCGAGCGGCAATGCCACCGCGGCCGTTCTGGCAGCGGCTTTGCGTGTCGAAACCCGTTCTAGTACGCCCATAAATGATTGTCCCCGGCTGTGCGGCGTCGGACATTCTGTCACCCGGACTCCCGGGTCAACCGCGATTCTGGCGGATTTCCAGCTACTAAATAGTTAACATTCGCGGAACACAAGGAGTCCGCCACGACATCTGGCGTCCGCCGGACAGGGCTCGACTCCACTTATGGTGGTGTGGCCAAAAAGACTCATACGCCCAACAAAGCCTGCGCGACCGGCGCGAAGGATCGGCGGTGGAGCGGCGAAGGGCCGATCCGGCGGAGCGCTTCCAGATGGGCCGGGGCGCCATATCCCTTGTTCGACGCCCAGCCGTAATCCGGATGGTCGCGGTGCGCTGCGATCATCAGCTCGTCACGATGATGCTTGGCGACGATCGAGGCGGCGGCGATCGACAAGCACAACGCGTCGCCACCGACAACCGCCCGCGCCTGCCAGCGCCAGCGCGGCAGCTGATTGCCGTCGACCAGCACATGCCCTGGCTCGATGCTGAGCGCTTCGACCGCGCGGACCATCGCCAGCAGGGTCGCCTGCAGGATGTTGATCCGGTCGATTTCCCCGACATCGGCAATACCGATGCCCACGCGCGCGCAACCCAGCAACTGCGCGCATAATTGCTCCCGCCGTGGGGCGGTCAGCTTCTTCGAATCGTCAATGCCGTCGGGAATGCAATCGGGATCGAGGATCACCGCTGCTGCGACCACCGGCCCGGCAAGCGGTCCGCGCCCGGCCTCGTCAACACCAACGACGGGTCCGATGCAGGACGATTCGATGGAGAGATCAGGCATCGGGCATCTCTCTGACAGATTGATGCCCCATCGGTCCATGCCCGGCGCCCAATCCCGGCGCCGCCTCCATCGACAGCCTGACAAAGCGCCGCGCCCGGCCGATCGCCGATTCAAGATCGCGCCCTTCGGCCAGCCCGACCGCAATGGCGCTGGCCAGCGTGCAACCGGTGCCATGGTCATGCCGCGTGTCGATGCGGGGATCGGCCCAGCGGGCCATCTCGCCGCCGGGACCGATCAGGCGATCGACCACCGGGTCATCCCCCGAATGCCCGCCCTTGATCAGCAGGTGAATGCCCCTTGCCGCCGCGATCCTTTCACCGCCCAGCGCATCCAGCTCGGGCAGGTTCGGTGTTGTCAGGGCAGCGATCGTCATCAATCGGCCGAAGGCGTCGATCGTTTTTCCGTCCGCCAGCACCGCGCCGCTGGTCGCCACCATCACAGGATCGAAAACGATCGGGACGTTCGCAAATGATTGCAGCCGCTCCGCCACCGCCGTCGCGGTCTCGGCAGATCCGATCATGCCGATCTTGACCGCATCGATCCCGATGTCGCCGGCAACCGCATCGATCTGCGCCAGCACCATCTCGGTCGGAACGGGGTGGACCGCCGTTACCCCAAGCGTGTTCTGGGCGGTGATCGCGGTGATCGCCGTCATCGCATGGCCGCCAAGCATGGTGACGGTCTTGATATCGGCCTGGATGCCCGCCCCGCCGCCGGAATCGGAGCCAGCGATGATGAGGATGCGCGAAATCATCGTCGATCCGGTCAGGCCGCCTCGGCGACCGCGGCGCAGATGCGATCGACCACCGCCTCGACCTGTCCGGCATCGTCGCCTTCGGCCATAACCCGGATCAGGGGTTCGGTGCCCGATGGGCGGATGACCAGCCGGCCATTGCCTTTGAGCGCCGCCTCGGCCTCGGCGATCACCGCTTTCACCCGTGCATCGTCAAGCGGCTTGCCGCCGGAGAAGCGGACATTCTTCAACAGTTGCGGCACCGGATCGAACAGGTGCAGCAACTCGCTCGCCGGCTTGCCGGTATCGACCAGTTCCGCAAGGATCTGCAGCGCCGCGACCAGCCCGTCGCCGGTCGTCGCATAATCGGTCAGGATGATATGGCCGGATTGCTCGCCGCCGACATTGAACTGGCTCGCCCGCATCCGTTCAAGCACATAGCGGTCGCCGACCTTTACCCGTTCCAGCGTCAGCCCTTGTCCGCCCAGATGCCGCTCAAGCCCCAGGTTCGACATCACCGTGGCCACGATGCCGCCGCCACGCAGCAGCCCGCGCCGCGCCCAGGACAGGCCGATCAACGCCATCAACTGGTCGCCATCGACCACGGCACCCTTTTCATCGACGACGATCAGCCGGTCGGCATCGCCATCCAGCGCGATGCCGATATGGGCGCCGCTCGCCACCACCGTCTCGCGCAGGGTCTGCGGCGCGGTCGATCCGCAATTATCGTTGATGTTTCGGCCATTGGGATTGACGCCGACCGCGATCACCTCGGCCCCCAATTCCCACAGGGCAGCGGGCGCCACCTGGTAGGCGGCGCCGTTCGCGCAATCGACGACGATCTTCAACCCGTCGAGCCGCATCTGATCGGGAAAGGTCGATTTGGCGGCATGGATGTACCGCCCGCGTGCATCCTCCACCCGGCGAACGCGGCCAGTCTGTTCGGCGGGCGCAAGGCGAGGCGAGGATTCGATCAGCGCCTCGATGGTCATCTCGTCCTCGTCCGACAGCTTGTAGCCGTCCGGCCCGAACAGCTTGATGCCATTGTCGGCAAATGGATTATGGCTGGCGGAGATCATCACGCCCAGATCGGCGCGCATCGACTGGGTCAGCATCGCGACGGCGGGCGTCGGCATCGGCCCCACCAGCACCACGTCCATGCCGACGCTGGTGAAGCCCGCGACCAGTGCCGGCTCCACCATATAGCCCGACAGGCGCGTATCCTTGCCGATGACCACCAGATGCTTGTGCTCGCCCCGCACGAAATGAGCACCGGCCGCCATGCCGACCTTCATCGCCATTTCCGCCGTCATCGGTGACTGGTTGACGCGGCCCCTGATTCCGTCGGTCCCGAAAAACTTGCGCGACATCCGTGCTGCTGCTCCTGCTCCGTTGAAAGGGCGTCATAGAGAAGACATCCGCGACCTGATAGCGCGAAGCCGCCTTCTGCGCGAGAAGACCGCTTCGCACCCCCGACGCGTCTTCCTAGTTCACGCCGTGCATCCACCTCTTGATCAGCGGCGACATGGCGAGCAGCAGCGCGCCGATGACCGCCGAAGCGATGCCGATCGTCCAGAACACGCCGACATAGGTGTCCAGGCTGACCTTCAAATTGGTCACCTGTCCGCCCACCGTCTCCACGCTCGCGACCTGCGCCACGATGCCGGCGACATATTGCGCGACGGAGATCGACAGGAACCACACGCCCATCATCAGCCCGACGATCCGGGCGATCGACAATTTGGTGATCATGCTGAGGCCGACCGGCGAAATGCAGAGTTCGGCCAGCGAGTGGATCAGGTAAAGCAGCGCCAACCACCACAGGGCGACCTTGAAGTCAGGCCCCGCATATTGCGCGCCCCAGACCAGTGCCAGAAAGCCCAGCCCGACCCCGATGAGGGCGATGCCGAACTTGATCGGCGTCGACGGCTCGATCCCGCGCTTGGCCATGCCATTCCACAACATGCTCATCAGAGGTGCGAACGTCACGATGAAGAAGGCGTTGAAGAACTGCGTCTGTCCCGCCGACATCTCGAACAGGCCGAACACCGACAGGTTGGTGTTGCGGTCGGCGAACAGCGTCAGTGATGATCCCGCCTGTTCGAACAGCGTCCAGAAAACGACGTTGAAGACGATCATCACCATCGCCGCCAGCATCATCTGGAATTCCGTCCGGTTCCCGTCGCGCCATGACCAGATGAGGATAGCGGGCACCGCGATCAGGAAGGTCGAGAACAGCACCTTGCCCATGACCGGCAGGGCCAGCAGATAGCCGATGATCCCGCTTCCCGCCTCGGCCGGCGCCGAGTTCATCAGGTTGATGAACAGCAGCCAGACCAGCGGCACGGCCGCGATCGCGCCGAGGAAGATGGGCAGGGTCCGATCCTTCGGCTGGTCGGCCGGCGGCTCGCCATAGCCGGCAAGCTTGCCGCCATCGAACTGGATCAGGCTCCAGGAAAACAGCATGCCGATCGCCGCCAGGCCGAACCCCGCCCACCAGCCGACCGTGGTCGCAAGCAGCGGGCAAAGCAGCTGGGAAAACAGCGATCCCAGGTTGATGCCCATGTAGAACAGGGTGAAGCCCGCATCCCGCCGCCGGTCGCCCGGTTCATAAAGCGTGCCGACCATCGTCGAGATGTTCGGTTTGAAGAATCCGTTGCCCACCGCGACCGCGGACAGCGCCAGCAGCATCAGCAGCGTAAAGAACGGGCTGCGGTCGCCACCTGCCTCGAAACCGCCTTTCGCCACGGTGCGGGCAACGGAACCGTCGGCGTTCAGCAGAGAGACGGTGCCGTCCTCATTGCCCTTGATCGCCAGCCGCTGATCGCCGTCGATCAGATATTGCTGCCGCGCCTCGCTCTGCTGGTCGACCTGCACCTCATAGCGTTGGCCGTCGACATTGGCGTAGGGCTTTGCGGTCTCGCCGCCAAAGCAGAGCGTGAAATAGCCCACGGCCATCAGCACCGCGCCGAATTTCACCGCGCGCTTCGACCCCAGATAGCGGTCGGCAAGCAAGCCGCCGACCAGCGGCGTCAGGTAAACCAGCGCCGTATATCCGCCATAAAGTCCGTTAGTGGTGGTATCGCTGAAGAGGAAATGATTGGCCAGGTAGAGCGTCAGCAGCGCTCGCATGCCATAGAAACCGAACCGTTCCCACATCTCGGTCGTAAAGAGCCGCGCCAGTTGGCGGGGATGGCCGAACCATGTTTCGCCATCCGATCGATGAGGGCTTCCCGGTTCTGCCGATTGGTCGGCGGTCGGATTTGCCATCTAAAAGTTCCCGTGAAAGTGCCGGACCGCGAAAGCGGCCGATGATTGCCGGCAGACTAGCGGCGAAATCCAACCTGTGAAGGAGATTGTTGCGGCGGCGTGTCTCCCCCGCCCAGCCAATCCGGCGTCGGCAACGCGCCCTTCGCCTGTTGGGCGCGGATCACGGCGATTTCCCGTTCGGCCATCGACACGCGCTCACGCCGGCTGGCATGGGTGCCATCGGACAGGATGCCCGGCCCCGCCTTCCGCTCGAAACGATCCCAGAAGGCCGGAGCAACGGAAATATCATAGCCCGCTCGCGCCATCAGATAGAGGGCCAGTCGGTCGGCCTCTTCCTCCGTCGCGCGAATTCGCCCGGGATTCTTGCCCAGGGAACGGAACAACCCGTGAGAAACGCCTTGTTCCTCCAGCCGTTCGCGATGTTTCAGGATGTTGTGTGACAGTTCGTGCGCCAGCAGCAGAGCCAGCTCATCCTCGCTTTCGGTGAATTCCGCTATCCGGCTGGAAATCTTGACATAGGTTCCGTCCGACGACGCGTTCATGCTGTTGGACGGATCGAGCTGGAATCGGGACGCGCAGCCCCGATCCCCCGGGATGACCAGCTCGACCGACTGGCCGTCGCGTTCCACCGTCAGCGTCAGCGGCCCTTGCCGCAGGGCGTTCTCGATCATCGTCTCGGTGGATCGGACCGGCTCGAACGACGCCTTCCCGCCATTGGCCGCCATCGTCCGGCTGACATCCGCGCCGGCAAGCCGGATGATCGCGTCGCCGACCCGAAGTCCGGCCCGCGCGGCCGCGCTTTCGCGCATCACCGCCAGGACGACGGGCGCATCCCGCAATCCGAAATAGGCCCCGGCATCGGCACGCAGCGCAGGCTGGTATTGAACCAGCCCGTGCACGAGAAATCCCGATCGGGCGACCGCATCGGGGCAAAAGGGAACGCCCGCCACCGCCAGCCTGTACCCGGTTTCAGCGACACGGCTGTCGAGCGCCTGCAGGGCCGCCAGCATCGCCTGATTGTCGTTTGCCGGCTCAGCGCCGATCGCAGCGGATCCAAGCGACAGCGCGACGAACGTGGCAATCACAAGGCGCGACATCATGGCCCGTGGTAGGGCGGCCCCGATATCCAGGCAAGCGTTGCCCGGCGCTCTGTCGGCTGATAGCGGACAATCATGTTCAACGATCTTTCCTCTCCCGCCGCGTTGCTTGCCACCCGCCGGTCGGGCAAGCCCCGCGACATGGTCGCGCCCGGCCCCGACGCCGCGACGCTTCGCGATATCCTGACCAGCGCGATCCGCGTGCCGGACCACGGCAAGCTGGCGCCCTGGCGCTTCGTCATCGTCGAAAGCGGCCAGCGCGACCGGCTGAGCCAGGTGATCGTCGATGCCTATCGTGCCGAGCGCCCCAATGCAGGCCGCCTGGAGATCGAGGCCATGGAGCAGTTCGCCCATCAGGCGCCAACGCTGGTCGTCGCCCTGTCCTCGCCAGCCACCGGCAGCCATATTCCCTTGTGGGAACAGCAATTGTCGGCGGGCGCTGTCTGCATGAACCTGCTCAGCGCCGCGCACACGCGCGGCTTCGTCGGCGGCTGGCTGACCGGCTGGGCCGCCTATAACGACGCCGTGCGCGACGCATTCGGCGCGGAGCATGAACGGATTGCCGGATTCATCTTTCTCGGCACGCCCGGCAAACCGCTGGAAGAGCGGCCCCGCCCCGATTTCGATCGTGTCGTATCGACATGGATGACTTGACGCGCCATGCTGTATTAGGTCACTAAGGCAGCATGACGAGTCAGGATCGCCCGGTCTATCTGCAATTGCGCGACAGGATCGCTGCTTCGATTCTGGACGGCAGCTATGGCGATGGCGATCTGCTTCCATCGGTCCGCGCCTTCGCGGCAGAACAGGGTGCGAACCCCCTTACCGTCGCAAAAGCCTATCAGATGTTCCAGGAAGAAGGGCTGATCACCGTCAAGCGCGGGGTCGGCATGTTCGTGGCGGAAGGCGCGACGGAAAAGCTGCTGGCGACCGAACGGCAGCTGTTCATCGACGAACAATGGCCACAGATTCGCAAGGTCATCGACCGGCTGGGCCTGGACGCCCACGCCCTGCTGGATTGCGCCGACGCCTGAGCCTTCAAGCCGTCTGGCTTCCGGCTTGAACCCACCCTATATCGCCCGCTCCAAGATGGATGAACGGCGAAGATGTTAAAGCGACTGTTGAAGCGCGGCGAACCAACTTCGGCAGCTATTCCTGCCGGAGAGCGCGTTTATGCGGTCGGCGACATCCATGGTCGCCGCGACCTTCTCGATATCCTGCTGAGGAAAATCGACGCGGATGATTTCGCGCGCGGGGAGGCGCGGACAACGCTCATCTTTCTCGGCGATCTCATGGATCGGGGCAGCGAATCCCGCGGCGTCGTCGAACGGCTGATGCAGCTGGCCGAAACCGGCGGCCGTGTCCGCTTCCTGATGGGCAATCATGAAGAGGTTTTCCTGAAGGCGGCCGCGGGTGACCGGGCCGCGTTGCGCTTCCTGATCCGTATCGGCGGTCAGTCGACGATCCTCAGCTATGGCGTCAGCCACGCCGAATATGATGCGTGCGATTTCGACGAGCTGGCTGAATTGCTGGCCGAACGTGTGCCCCAGGAGCATCTCGCCTTCCTCCAGGGCTTCCAGGACCATGTGGAGATCGGCGACTATCTGTTCGTCCACGCCGGCATCCGCCCGCGGCTGCCGATCGAGGAACAGACGGGCGCCGACCTGCGCTGGATCCGCGCGGAATTCCTCGAATATCGGGGCGATCACGGCAAGATCGTCGTCCACGGCCACAGCATCACCGACGAGGTCGATGAACAGCCCAACCGCATCGGCATCGACACCGGCGCCTTCGCTTCCGGCCGCCTGACCGCGATCGGCCTTGAAGGCACGGAACGCTGGTATCTGTCGACCTAGGTCAGCCCTTGTCCCGGCTTTCATCGGCCGCCGCGAAATGTGCCAATTGATCGGCATGGGCCTTTTTGAAAGTGGGTCGGGCGACAAGACGCTGAATATAGGCTTCCGTCGCGGGGCGGTCGCCACGGGCGCGAACGGCAGGAACGCGCAGCACGTCCGCCATTATGAGATCGGCAGCGGTGAACCGGTCCTGCACCAGCCATTCGCGCTCGCTCAATATGGCCTCCATGTGCGCAAGCCGGCTATCCAGCCAGTCGGCCATGCCGTTTTCGCGATCCCCTGAAAGCCCGAGGAACCACCAGGGAACGGACACCATCTCGATCGAGTTAAGCGCGGAAACGACCCATTGGACCATTTCAGCCTCCCCGCTCGCGGTGCGCGGCATCAGGCTATCGCTCTTGCGGGCAAGATGAAGCAGGCCCGCGCCACTCTCGAAGATCGTGATTTCGCCATCCGTCAGGAAAGGCACCTGCCCGAACGGTTGCCGTTCAAAGTGGCTTTTTTGCCGATCCCCGAAAGGGACCGTACCAACCTCGTAACTTAGCCCCGCTTCCTCCGCGGCCCAACGCAAGCGCAAATCACGGACGAACCCGCGCGGTCCCTTGGGCACCCAATCGAACGTCCAGATAGTCAGATTTTCACCCATGGATCGGCATTCCTCCACTCTGCGGGCCGGTCTTTTTTCGCCGGCATGACGGTCATTTTATGCCGACAACGTCTCCGCATCGATCGAATAGAGCAGCTCCGCGCCTGCCGTTGCCGCGGCCGCAAGCCCCATCGCCTCGGGCACGATATGGTCCAGATAATAGCGCGCCGTCGCCTGCTTCATCTGCAGGAAAGTCGCATCCCCCTGCGCTTCGCCGGCGATCCGCGCCTGCCGCACCATCAGCCAGCCGCATGTCGCGACCGACAACATGGTCAGGAACGGATAGCTGCCCGCCAGCCTGTCCTCGGCGCTCGCTTCATTGCCGCTCAGCCATCGCCCCGCCGCCTCGACGCTGTTCACCAGTTCGGCAAGCGCCGTCTCTCCCGCACAATCCGCGCGGATGTCGGCGACCAGCGCCGCGAATACAGCGCCGCCCTCCATTCCCAGCTTCCGCCCGACCAGATCGGCCGCCTGGATGCCGTTCGTCCCCTCATAGATCGGCGTGATCCGCACATCCCGATAGAGCTGCGCCGCCCCCCCTTCCTCGATGAAACCCATGCCGCCATGCACTTGAACGCCGATCGAGGCGATCTCGCATCCCAGATCGGTGCCATGCGCCTTGGCAAGCGGCGTCAGCAGGTCGAGTCTTGCCTTCGCCCCGTCATCGCCCAGATGCGCGCGATCGAGTTGCCCCGCCGCATAATAGACCAGCGCGCGCGCAGCCTGCGTCTGCGCCTTCATCCGCATCAGCATCCGCCGGACATCCGGATGATCGATGATCGGCTTGCCGGACTGAACCCGTTCCCGCGCATAGGCGATCGCTTCCTGCGTCGCCTGTTCGCCGATCTGCACGCCCTGCAGGCCGACGTTCAGCCGCGCGTTGTTCATCATCGTGAACATCGCCCGCATCCCGCCATTTTCCTCGCCGACCAGCCAGCCATGGCAATCATCCGCGTCGCCATAGGACATGACACAGGTGGGTGACGCGTGAATGCCCAGCTTGTGTTCGATCGACACGCAACGCACGTCGTTCGGAACCGTCGGCGCGCCATCGGCATCGATCCGGAATTTCGGCACCAGGAACATCGAGATGCCCTTGGTCCCCGCCGGCGCCCCCGGCGTGCGGGCAAGGACGAGGTGGACGATATTGTCCGTCAGGTCATGCTCGCCGAATGTGATGAAGATCTTGGTGCCCTTGATCCGCCAGCTTCCATCGTCCGCCGGCTCGGCGCGCGTGCGCAGCGCCCCGACATCCGATCCCGCCTGCGGCTCGGTCAGGTTCATCGTGCCGGTCCATTCGCCGGTGACGAGCCTGGGCATCCATTGCTTGCGCTGATCGTCGGTTCCGTGGGCGATCAGCGCCTCGATCGCGCCGGGCGTCAGCATATTGACCAGCGAGAAGGCCATGTTGGCCGAGCCGAGCCCTTCCAGCACCACCGATGCCAGCGCGAACGGAAGCCCCTGTCCGCCAAAGGCTTCCGGCCCGTTGATACCACCCCACCCCGCTTCGACGAAGGCGCGATAGGCTTCGCGAAATCCCGGCGGCATCGTCACCGCGCCGTCCTTCCACGCCGCGCCCGCCGTGTCGCCAATGCGGTTGAGCGGCGCATATTCGCGGGCGGCGAAATCCCCCGCGCCCTGGACGATCGCCTCGACCATGTCGGGCGTCGCGGAGGAAAATGCGGAATGCTTTGCCAGCTCTGCGATGCCCACGACATTGTCGAGGACGAAAAGCTGTTCAGCAACGGGCGGCGTGTAGCTCATGCGGATCGGGCCTTGCCTGCGGTTCCCACTCGCTATAGCCCCACCGCGTGGCCGCCTCAAACCCAGCAATGCAAACGCAAATCCGCCCCTACGGCCCGGCCGCGATCGAGGCTGCTGCGGAACTGATCCTGTCCGGCCGCTCCGTCGCGATCCCGACCGAGACCGTCTACGGACTCGCGGCCGACGCCACCAACGCGGAAGCAGTGGCCCGCATCTACGAGGCGAAGGGCCGCCCGTCCTTCAATCCGCTGATCGTCCATGTGGCGGACATGGAAATGGCGGAAGCGCTGGCGGATTTCTCCCCCGCCGCGCACCGGATCGCCAAAGCCTACTGGCCCGGCCCGCTCACGCTCGTCCTGCCCCGCCGCAGCGATTGCCCGATCGCGACGATCGCCACCGCCGGCCTGCCGACCATCGCCCTGCGCTGCCCGGCACACCCGGCCATGCAGGCGCTACTGGCCGCGACGGGAAAGCCGCTCGCCGCCCCTTCGGCAAACAGCAGCCGACGCCTCAGCCCCACCCGCGCCGACCATGTCGCGAAAAGCCTGGAAGGCCGGATACCTCTGATCATCGACGCCGGGCCGACCGCCCACGGCATCGAATCCACCATCGTCGCGATCACCGAAGATGGTGTCCGCCCCCTCCGCCCCGGCCCGATCGATTTCACCGAAATCGCAACCGCCGCAGGCATCCCGTTGGTCGAGGTCACCTCCACCCATGTCGAGGCACCGGGCCAGACGCTCGACCATTATGCGCCCTCAAAGCCGCTCGCCATGGACGTCATGGGCGATCCTGGGGAAGCGTTCCTGATCGGCTTCGGCGGCGGCCCGTCCAACCTCGATCTCAGTCCGGCTGGCGATCTCGTCGAGGCAGCGGCACGCCTGTTCGACGCCCTCCACACAGCCGACGCCGCACCCAACCCCACCATCGCCATCCGCCCGATCCCCCGGCAAGGCATCGGGCTGGCGATCAACGACCGCCTCCACCGCGCAGCCGCGACAACCCGACAGGCAAAGCCATGACCATTCTCGTGACCGGCGGCGCCGGATTTATCGGCTATCATCTGTCTGATCGGCTGATGACGAGGGGAGATCGCGTCATCGCGATCGACAACCTCAACGATTATTACGATCCAAAGCTGAAAAGGGACCGCATCGCCGATCTCCTGGCCCGTCATGGTGACGCGCTGACCTTCCTGCCGCTCGACTTTGCCGATCACGGGGCGCTTGAAGCCGGTTTGGCCCAGCTGGATTTCGACCGGATCGCCCATCTCGGCGCGCAACCGGGCGTGCGCTATTCGATCGAAAACCCGCGCGCCTATGTGCAGTCGAACCTGGTCGGCCACCTCAACATGCTTGAACTGGCGCGCCATCGCCGGGTGACGCAGATGGTCTACGCTTCGTCATCCTCGGTCTATGGCGGCAATGAAAGCCTGCCCTTCCGCGTCGAGGATCGCGTCGACCATCCCCTCTCGCTCTACGCGGCGACGAAGAAGGCCGATGAGTTGATGAGCGAAACCTACGCTCATCTCTATCGCATCCCCCAGACCGGCCTTCGCTTCTTCACCGTCTACGGCCCGTGGGGGCGGCCCGACATGGCCACATGGATTTTCACCAAAGCAATCCTGGAAAGCCGGCCGATCGCGGTGTTCAACCAGGGTGAGATGCGGCGGGACTTCACCTATATCGATGACATCATCAGCGGCGTCATCGCCTGTCTCGACAATCCGCCGCCCGATGACGGATCGATCAAGGCCGGGGGAAGCCGCAGCCCCCACCGGCTCTACAATATCGGCAATCATCGCTCAGAAAAGCTGGGCCATATGATCGACCTGATCGAAGCCGCTTGCGGGCGGCCCGCGATCCGCGATCTTCAGCCGATGCAGCCGGGCGACGTGAAGGAAACCTTCGCCGATATCAGCGCGATCTCAACCGATCTGGGTTTTGTACCTACGACCGCGATCGACGAAGGCATTCCGCGCTTCGTCGACTGGTATCGCAGCTATCACGGGATTTAACGGAACAGCTTCTCGCCAAATTCCCGAACGTCGGGACCAATGTCCTCCCGCTCGAGTGCCAGCGCCATATTGGCCTGAATGTAGCCGGCCTTGTCGCCGCAATCATAACGGACACCGTCGAAGGTCAGCCCGTGGAACGGCTGCTTGCCGATCATCGATGCCATGGCGTCGGTCAGCTGGATTTCGCCGCCCGCGCCCTTGCCCTGCCTGCCGAGCACATTCATCACTTCCGGCTGCAGGATGTAGCGGCCGATCACCGCCAGATTGGACGGCGAAGTACCCGGCTTCGGCTTCTCGACCAGGCCCATCACTTCGGTCAGGCGCTCGTCGCGCAGCCCCGGCGTGATGACGCCGTACATATGCGTGCGGTCGTCCGGCACTTCCTGCGCGCAGATGATGTTGCCGCCTGTCCGCTCATAAGCATCGACCATCTGCTTCAGGCAGCCCGGCTTGCCGACCATGAAATCGTCGGCCAGCAGCACGGCGAACGGCTCGTCGCCAACGATGTCGCGCGCGCACCAGACGGCATGGCCCAGGCCCATCGGCTCCTGTTGGCGGACATAGGCGATGGCGCCCGGCGCCATGCGTGTCGCATTCAGGATTTCCAGCGACTTGCCACGCGCGGTCATCGTCGTCTCAAGCTCGTAAGCGATGTCGAAATGGTCCTCGATCGCGGATTTGCCGCGGCCGGTGACAAAGATCATCTGCTCGATGCCCGCCTCGCGCGCTTCATCGACCGCATATTGGATCAGCGGCCGGTCCACGACAGGCAGCATTTCCTTGGGCAATGCCTTGGTGGCGGGCAGGAAGCGGGTTCCCAGGCCGCCTACGGGAAACACGGCCTTGCGAAGTCGTTTCATCGAGCTATCTCCCTGCAGATCGGCTGGAATTCCCGCCTAGTCGAGCACTTGATTCGAGCCAAGCCCGCTCATGCGCGGCTCAACGCTTCAAACGCTCGGCATAGCTTTTCCGGAATTTCTGCAGCTTGGGCGCGACCACGGCCATGCAATAGGGGTTGGCCGCCCCCTCCCGCTCGAAATATTCCTGGTGATAGTCCTCGGCCACATACCAGTCGCCAAGCGGTTCGATGGTGGTGACGATGGGCTTGTTCCATTCCGCCTGCGCACGCTCGATCGCGGCGCGGGCCGATGCCTCCTGCTCCGGCGAATGCGGGAAGATTGCCGAGCGATATTGCGGCCCCACATCATTGCCCTGCCGGTTGAGCTGCGTCGGATCATGGATATGGAAAAAGATGTCGAGCAGATCGTCATAGGAAATGACATCGGGATCATAGGTAATGCGGATCGCCTCCGCATGGCCGGTATCCCCGTTGCAGACCTGCCGATAGGTCGGATTGACGACATGCCCGCCAATATAGCCGCTCTCGACCGATTGAATCCCGATCACATCATCAAACACCGCTTCCGTGCACCAGAAGCAGCCGCCGGCGAGGGTTGCGGTTTGGCTTGGCATTAGGTCCTCCGGAGTGTGCATCGAGCAATATCTGGCGACGGTCAGCCGGTTTTACGAGTCCGTAACCTCGGCGCCTCCGCCGTTTGCGATGGATTCGTCTCGCTACGCTTCAAAATAATCCAATCAACGAGAGCGCCCTTCGGCCGATATTCCGGCACCAGCGCGTGTAGTATGGGCATGATGGTCGCGAGATCATTGGCATCTAGCGCACCGGAAAGCTTTGTCAGATGGCGGTTCAATTCACCCCATCCAAAGAAATGTTCGCTCGCCTTCAGGATACGCGGATGTGATGTCGGTTGGGGATTGTCTCCGATCAAAAGCTCTTCATATAGCTTTTCACCTGGGCGCAGCCCGACAACCTTTATTTCGACGTCACCGTCCGGATTATCGGCATCCCGTACCGTCATGCCCGACAGCTCGATCATGTTACGCGCAAGATCGATGATACGAACAGGTTCACCCATATCCAGCACAAAAACTTCACCGCCCTCCGCCATCGCGCCAGCCTGAATAACCAACTGCGCGGCCTCGGAAACGGTCATGAAATAGCGGGTGATTTCCTGGTGCGTGATCGTGACAGGCCCTCCCTCAGCAATCTGCCGACGAAACAATGGAACAACGGACCCGCTCGAACCCAGGACGTTGCCGAATCTGACCATTGAGAAGCAAGTGCCGGCGCCGTCCTCGGCCAGCGACTGCAGCACCATTTCCGCAAGCCGCTTGGTGGTGCCCATAATATTGGTCGGGCGAACGGCCTTGTCCGTACTGATAAGAACAAAATTTGAAACACCGAATTCCTTTGCCAGGCATGCGGTCGTCATCGTACCAAACAAATTGTTCCGGATTCCTTCTGATGGGTTATGTTCAACGAGCGGAACATGCTTGTAGGCCGCTGCGTGATATATTGTCTGTGGTTGCCAAGTACTGATGATCTCGCGCATGCGACTTTCATCGCAAACCGATGCCAGCAACGGAACAATTGATAGGTCTCTATTTTCTTCAGTATATTGGTTCACCAGATTTTGGTGTACAGCATAGAGCGCATATTCGCTGCTCTCGACAAGCAGCAGAGCCGATGGAGCAAGCGCCGCAATTTGTCGGCAAAGCTCGCTGCCGATGGATCCTCCTGCGCCAGTAACCAGAACAGTCTCGCCGGTGATGTTGCGCCCCAGCAAAATCATATCTGGAGCCACGGCATCCCGACCGAGTAAATCTTCGATTTCCAACGGCTTAATGTCCGTGATCTGAACATGGCCATGTGCGATATCCATTATTCCCGGCAACGTTCGCACCTGAACGTCCAGGCCAAGCAACGATTTGACGATCTCGTTCCGACGGACCCGAGATACAGATGGTAGGGCCAGAAGAATCTCAGACACGTCGAACGTATCGATCAACTCCGGAATCTGATCCGGTCCGTAGACCCGCAGGTTGTTTAATATCCCCCCCTGCAAACCGGAGTGGTCATCCACGAACCCGACGACATTCAGCGTATCGCTTTGCGCTATTGCCGTCGCAAGTTGCTGTCCTGCGGCACCCGAACCATAGATCAGAACATTGATTCCCTTGGCTCCTTTCGGCTTTGTGCGGTGCGCACCTCCCAGCCAATATCCGACAAAGAATCGTGAAAGACCGACGCCAAAAAAGAGTAATAGAGGCTGAATTAAGCCAATTGTCCGCGGTACGCCCGGAATCCCCATGATCGTAAAGATCATGATATAGAGAACGCTATAGACGAAAGCCGCTTGCGACACAGAAACAACCGCATGCCAGCCTATAAACCGATAGATCGATCTGTAGATTCCAAAATAATACAGAATTAACAAGGCCAATATTAATGACGAAGCGGCCGCAAAAATCATGGAGCCGTGAAAAGGCATCCATGCGTCGAGCCTAAGATAAAAGGCAACCCAGACCGCGAGAACGCATAAAATCGCATCCACCGCCATCGCAATAGCGTGCTTACCATATCTCGGGCGGCTCAACAGAAATTTCGCTAAGTAATTCATTAGAGCGCCTTCTATTGATACAATCTATTCTCGCTTCAACTACGCGAAAGAAATATTATCGGCATGTTAATATGTTAATTAACGCGCAATCTCTTCGCTGAAGATACTAGGTCAATATTTTTCGAAGTGCCTCAATTGTCCGATCCATCTGCTCTTCAGTTAAGTTTGATCCTGAAGGCAAGCAAAATCCCGTTTCGAATAGCCTGTTTGAGACAGGATGATTTTCTGTCGAGTAAAAACGGCAATCCGCAAATACTGGCTGCAAGTGCATCGGCTTCCAAACCGGCCTTGCCTCAATCAACTCGGCGGCCAGTTGCGCGATCACTGTCGATATCGAAATTCCATGCGCGGGATTGATGGTGCCCGCGGTCAGCCATCGGGTTGAATAGCTCCAATCTGGTTCCGGCATCCATTGAATCGCGGATACATCCGCCAATGCCCGCTGATAAGTCTCGAAAACACGTCGCCTGGCCTTTACGCGGTCCTCCAGGACTGTAAGTTGTCCACGCCCCACGCCGGCGAGAATATTACTCATCCGATAGTTATAGCCGATCTCACTGTGCTGATAGTGAGGTGCGGGATCCCGTGCTTGAGTCGCGAAAAATCGGGCTCTTTCAATAAGCTCCTCGTCATCCGCTACCAACATGCCGCCACCGGAGGTCGTGATGATCTTATTGCCGTTGAATGAATAGATTCCGATCGCACCAAAGGTTCCACTGTGCTTACCCTTGTAGGAAGCTCCCAGAGATTCAGCGGCATCTTCAACGATCGGTATGGCGTACGCGTTACATAGTTCGACGATGCGATCCATATCGGCGCTCTGGCCATACAGGTTAACAATGATCACCGCCTTGGGCAGGACGCCTTCCGCACGAGCTGCGGAAAGCGCCGCTTCCAACGCCTCCGGCGACATATTCCAGCTTTCGAGTTCTGAATCGATGAAGACCGGCTCCGCGCCAAGGTAGACGATGGGGTTGGCGCTTGCCGCGAAGGTCAAGGACGAACAGAAAACCCGGTCCCCCGCTCCGATACCCAGTAGCTTCAATGCCAGATGGATAGCCGCTGTCCCGGACGTTACTGCGGCTGCATGACCAATGCCCACATGATCTGCCAATTCACGTTCGAACGCATCCACGTTGGGACCAAGAGGCGCAATCCAGTTAGTCCGAAAAGCTTCTTCGATGAATTCTCGTTCGGCATCCCCCATGTGCGGCGTGGAAAGCAGAATTTTATCCCCCAAGCGCTTCCTATCCAGAATGTCGATCACGCGCCCTTCAGGATCGACAATGGGCAGATGGTTGATGGAGTGACGATCCATGATCTCAAGCGCTTCACGACGCGATATGCCCGCTGCGGCGGTTAGAGATTCAATCGTCGGCAGACCTTCCAGCGTATCGTCAAGATGAATGCCGTTGAGCAACGCCCGCCGAAGATCGCCGTCCGTCACTGTCCTTTCCAGTCGGCCCGCGGCATCGACCAGCAAAATCAACCCAACACCGCCTTGATCAATGGTAGCCAGCGCCTCCCTAAGACGGACTCCGCGGTCGATGCAAATGCTGCCAATATTCACGTTATGCTCTCGCTATTTCGCCCTTGCAGGCACGCCAACCCATATTTCTCCGGGGGCAACATTCCGCGTTACCACGGCGCCTGCGCCGATTACGGCGTCCGGCCCAATACGCACGCCCGGCAAGACATTGGCCCCAGCGCCAACCAATACGGACTGCCCGATATAAACACCGCCGCCCAAGGTCGCATTGGGCGATATGTGGGAAAACGCACCGATCACGCAATCATGATCGACCACCGACCCGTGGTTCAAAATGACGCCGGCATCTATTCTGGCGTCAGGCCCCACAACGGCGCGCGCGGCGACAAATGTTCCGTCCCGAATCACGGCGAAAGGGGAAATGATCGCTGAGGGATGCGCGATTGTAGTCGCCAAGGCCCCAATCTCGATCAAATTCGATTGCAAGCGCTCCCGTTGCTGCGCATTGCCAATAGCGACATGGAAACGGCATCCCGTCGCGGCCTCACGATCACCCAGTGGTCCTATGGGAAAGCCAAGCAGAGCGGCCCCATGTTTAGCAACGTCATCATCGCAAACCGCGACGTGCTTTTCACCGCTCGACAGCCAGGCGTCCAGAACTACCTTGGCATGTCCGCCCGCCCCAATAAATCGGATCAAATCAGTAGTCATTGGACTTCATCATCAGTTCTTCGGTAAGGGAAATCCTCGTCAGCAATGTGCTGATGCGGGCTGCCGCGTTACCATCCCCGTAAACATTTTTAGAATCGAAACGCCCTTTGGCGAGCGCATTATCGATTGCCCTATCTATTGCTTCCGCGCTGGCTTCCACATCGATAACATTCGCATTGCGTTCGCGAAGTCTCTGTCGCCTTCCCACATTGATGACCGGTGTTCCGAATGTCGCCGCTTCGATGATGCCCGAACTCGAATTTCCGATCATGAAATCGGCTACCACCATCCAGTTGATGAACTGGGCTCGTGGCAGATGCGTGTAGAGGTGGAAATTTGGTGCCACGGCGCGGCGCGTCAATATGCTTCTGATTTCATCGCTACCGCCATCGGCATTCGGCATCAGCGCTATGGTCTGGATATTTCTGGCGACAAGTTGATCGAGCAGCAGATTAACCTCCTCCCCCGCGCGGCCGGCCTCCTGCAAGACGGGGTGATGAACCATCAAGGCTATCGGCCTTGCTGGATCAAATCCCGCTTTCCCGGCAAGCATATCGCGATCTATGGCCGAAGACGCCAAAGTCGCGAGGCCGCTCAATCCGGGCGCACCAACAACAAGAATATCGTCTGGACGCTCCCCCATTCTAACAAGCCGATGGCGAGATTCCTCGGTGGCGACCAGATGAATATGAGCCAATTTGGAAATAGCATGGCGGATGGGCTCGTCGACCGTGCCTGAACGTTCACCGCCGTGGATATGCGCAACCGGAATGTTGAGATGGATAGCAGCGATTGCCCCCGCAAGCATTTCGCCTCGATCGCCGAGCAGTAGTAAAATATCCGGCCTATTTTCCTGCAGGGAATCGGTAAATCCGACAATCATCCGGGCGATTCCGTTGGCCATTGACGCGCCGGAAGCCTCCCCAAGATCCACGGGAATTCGAGCCGAGATCGGGAAGTCGTCTTTCTTTATTTCTTCCACAGTCATGCCATACCGGTCGTCCAGGTGCATCCCGGTCACGATAAGCGACAAGGAAAGCCCGTCTTGAAGCGTGATCGCTTTAAGCGTTTCACGCATCAGGCCGTAATCTGCTCGCGTTCCCGTAACATAGCAGATTTTCCTCACCGGAAATCCGTCCACTGTAGTGTCGATCCCGCCTCGACATCGCGCGACAATATCTTGCCGATAACGCAGTCATATTCCGTTGGGGGGATACCATTGCCGGGCCGCAGCAGTGCAATGTCGCCCTCACTGATCCGATCGCCCGCGCGCAACGCCCTGACCGTCGTTATGCTACGCCTCACCAAAGCTCGAATTGGCAATTCCGAGGCACTGGGCTGCTTGATCGGGGAGCCGAGCGCCTCCTCCACCTGCCTGATCTGATTGATCATGCTGGCCAACTCATCCGGCATCAATGATGCCTGATGGTCCGGACCTTCCATGTTCTGATCCAGCGTGAAATGCTTTTCGATAACGCACGCGCCCAGCGCAACCGCTGCAGTAGCCACCGCGACGCCGAGCGTATGATCGGAATAGCCAACGGGAAGACCGGTCTCCGTCGCGATCGATTGCATGGCACGCAAATTCACATCTCTGCTCGCCGCAGGATAGTTGGACGTGCAGTGCAGGATTGTCAGCTTGTCCTCAAGCGCCCCTTCATGGCCGGCATCTCGGCGAGCCTGGCCGACAATTTCAGCCGCTTGAAGCACTTCGGCCATATCGGCCATGCCCGTGGAAAGAATTATCGGCAGGTCGTAGCCAGCAAGATGAGCGAGAAAGGTCTTATTTGTGATTTCCCCGGAAGGCACCTTAAACCGCTTCACACCCAACTCGACCAAAAACGCCGCCGCCTCATCGTCAAAAGGCGTCGACATGAACTCGATGCCGAGTTCCGTGCAGCGATCATAAAGTTTGCGGTGCAACTCATCCGACATTTCAAGCGACTTCAGCATGGCATGCTGATCGCCGTCCTCTGTCTTCAGTTTCTGATATTCAGCCTTGTCTGCTCCGGGGCGTACAAGCCTGTCTGCGGAAAAAGTTTGAAATTTTACGGCATCCGCACCGCACCGAGCAGCGGTGTCGACGAGTTCCAGCGCAAGATCTTCGCGTCCATTATGATTGACACCAGCTTCGGCGATAACGAACGTCTTCATTTTCAAGAAATCCGCAGAATTCAACATCGGGTCAATCGGCTACCATGCGGTCCACCCGCCATCCACTATTAGGTTTTATCGCGGTGCAGTGAAGTTCGGATGTTGCCGCTTCATCGGTTATCAAGCAGTCCGTTCATCTATTTTCCTCAGATCTGCCATACTTTTAAACATCATCTTCAACCTGAATCTACTGGCCGGCTCGTACGCGAGCGATGCATTCCGCGATCATCAGATCGTATGGGGTGTCGATATCCAGCGCCCTTTCAGCTGGTACCTCAAGCATCCGCATCTTCCCGCTAAATAGGTTTGGTTTCTGCTTTATGAATGCCGTTCTGACAGCATAAGCGACAGCCGTCATATCGAAGACAGTAGGCGCATCTTGCCGGCGGGCAACACCATGTGCCTGCGGGATCACAAGACTGGCGAAGCCATTGTCATCCAACTTGACCATGTTGAAATAAGGACTGGTTTCGGCCGCCCTTCCGGTAACAACGACGTCAGTTTCCGGGTTGTTGTGCAGCATCGCGATACAAGCCTCGACATCTTCAATCGCACGGAAGGGAGACGTTGCAGGCAAGCTCACAAAAATATCGAACGGTCCTTCATTACGTTCGATCCATTCTATCGCATGGCGCCAGGCCAGCCATTCCGGCGCCGTGTCGGCTGCGAGCTCCGACGGTCGAATAAAGGGCACATCAGCTCCATGCGCAAGCGCGACCGATGCAATCTCCTCGTCATCGGTGGAGATCACGATGCGCCCCAAGGACGGACAGGCAATAGCCGTCTCGATTGAATGGGCGATAAGCGGTTTCCCGCCGACAACGCGAAGATTTTTGCGCGGCACGCCCTTGGAGCCTCCGCGCGCAAAAAGGAAGGCCCGAACGCTCACATCATGCTCCAATCGAGGAAGAAGCGACAGACGCCCAAGCAATCATGATCCGCTGTGCCCGAAATGATGCGCATCTCGCCGAATTTGTGCTGCCAGTCGATGAACGATTGACGACTGTCATCTACGCTACGCGGGAAATGAAGTGGTTCGTCCATATACATATCATCCTGTCGATCATGGGTGAACGGTGGAAAGCGACTCGGGCGCCGGTTCAGCAGCGGCGATCCCCTACCTCATCCAGGTAGTGCCCCGGTGACCAGTGAATGGCACGAACACCTGGATCATATGACACCCAAGCTCGACGATATCCAACGTCGGCATTTCAGACGTCAGCCCGCACAAGCGATTCCATGACATTCAGCACCTTCTGCGCTGCGTTCGAGGAAGTGAACTTGCCTGACACCGTATCGCCTTGATCCGAACTTTTCTGCCGAGACATGTCAATCAAGGCTTTCGGCAGGTCCTCGAGCGTATCGACACCTGTCGATATTCCGGATTTGGCATAGCTCATAACCCGAGAATTCACGGAAAGATCAACAGAGATAACCGGCCTTCCAGCCAAATGAGCCTGAAGTCCGACTGTCGATGCTGTGACAATCACAATATCAACGGCGTGGAGAAGCGAAACAAGGGACTCCGAATTTGAACTGAATTCAACCAAGGGTTCGTCCCGGAAAGCCAAGCGTTCATTCGGATGGTATCTAATTACGAGCCTATATCCCGGGTTCGTCCGAACGAAATCGCGCAGAACCTCCTCTATCCGACGCGGCAACTGCGGATCGCCGAAAGCTCCCGTCACGGGATCGGAGTCTGGCTCCATTTGGGAAGCCCACAGGATCGTGATCCCATCATCCCATTTCTTCGTCTGTCGCAATGCCTGGCCCGCAAGCTTGGCCTCTCGCCCCTGCAAACCGTCGAACGCGGGATTGCCCGTCACGACGACTTCGTCCTCACGCCGGCCATGTTGCAGGAAAAGGTCTCGAACGACGGAATTCAGCACACAGATACGATTGGCATAGCCGGGCTGGCCGCACCATGCGATCTCACGCGGAGCAAATAGGTCCACGACGCAAACGCTCGGGGCGCCCAATCTTCCGCTCGCAAGAATCGCGGCCCTTTCGGAACGGGGGGAACTTGTCGCAACGACCAGATCCGGCGTCGTTGCCGCGAAAAACCGCTCGAAAAAACGAACCGGAAGGAACGCATGCCGACCCTTCTTGTCGAGCAATTCCCGCGCGGCCGCTTCGCCATGCTCAGCCACCAACTCGGCAAAAGAGATACCTAGATAAGCAACGCTCTCTGACAAGCTTACCGGTCCGTCCTTGGGCAAATCTGCAGCCAATTCGGCGCCCCACCCCCGCGCGCCGGGCGCTGCGAATTCCCACAGATCATCGAAACCAAGCAGCGGAATTGCCGAATCGGAAAGCGCGGCACGTGCGGTCGTCAACGCCAGGAAGTTAACATTGTATCCGGCTCGCAAAGCCAACTCCGCGACCGGGCGAAGCGCAGCGGCATGCCCGCCCCCATAGGCGATGAAAACGATGTCCGTCATTGCCACAGCCTACGAAGCAGTTCAAATCCAACTCGCTGGTCTACTGCGACAAAATATCCGGCAACGCCAGTACTTGACGGCATTGATTGATGGATGGCCTCCTTAAGCCTAGTCTGATTTACAGGGATAAGAAGCGACAGTCGCGCAGATCCAGTAAAAATCCAACCCTTGGGAGCCGCAATGAAGCTTGTGCCTTTCCGGACTTATATGGCCATCCCCGTCATCCTGGTCACGATCGCATCATCGCACCAGGTCATCGCACAATCAGATGCCCCGTCCCGCGACACAAGCCAGATCGCTGCCGAGGGCGTTCGCGAAGCCATCACCTACAATAATGCGTCGAGCGTGAAGATTTTCCGCAATAACGCCACGATGCTCGAGTTCCGTTTCCGCGGCCACTACACCAAGAATGCAGCGCCCACATATTCAATGCCTGTAAACAAGGCGGCATCGGTTCGAACTGATCTGGGCGCTGAAAGCACCGTCAAGCACGAGAACTGGTATGCGATATTTGCCGTCGCCCAAAACGGGGATCGGATAGCAACACTCAAATTGATGCCCTTCCTCCGCGCATCCAATCCGATCGGCACTGTCGTCCCATTGACCAATGCGGGCGAGGGCATGCACGACCTTAGCCAAAGAACCGCATATTCCTGGAAATCGAAAAACAATCTCGCAGGAACAAAAATATTAATCATCAGCGAGAATGGAAGATATTCCGGAAATATAAGCAATATCACGCGCAACGACGCTACAAGTATAACCTTAAAAAGCGCTGGAAATATTAAAGAAGGAGATTTTCTCCTTCCAGCACCTCCAGGATATGAAAATTTTGTTTATTTAGGGAGTTTTTATTTTGATAAGTCGGAAATAAGAAATATTTATGATAGCGGTTCTCTGGTTAAGGCCAGAATGATCTATATTTCGCAGCCGGATATTTCGCGCGGGGAGATTAAGCCCCCCGGCGTGCCGCTTGATTGTTCCGGCTACATTTCACCGCTGGCAACGGCGGTTACGATAGAAAGCACAGGCGGACTTTCTGGAGCAGGAGAAGGCAATTTTGTCGAATATTTTTCTGGGGATGGATCCGATCATACCCTAGACCGGCGAATGTTCACCAAGACAACGCCCAAAACATCGCCTTATTTATTTAGCAATATCACATTGCCATTTCTATATTATCAAAAATTCCATTACCATAACGCAGGCTCTGCCGCCAAAGCGAGGGTTGCCGGAAAATTGCAGATCACTGGCTGGATCGAACCCTGACACATATAGCCAAGTTAACAGGACTATAACGCACCCTAACTAATGACACGCCTTTTAGGTATCGCTTTCCCGCTGAATACCATTATTATTGAAGGTATGATTAACGTGAATGTTGTTAGTCCGAATGCGCCTCCTGCAGCGGGTATCATCAAGACCATGACATCCACTACTTTAAATCTCTTTAGCAGGTAATGAAGAGCAAAGGGAAACATCATCCCCAATCCCGTGATCGCAAATACGAATAGTCTCGACCTCTCGATCAATCTTCCCCATCCGTGATGAAGCATATTGGCTATTGCCCACGATCCATCAACCCGAAAGAAAATCAAAAGCTTATCGATCGCCTCTCCCAGAAAACCGGAGAAATAATATACCGGAATAGACAGAGCCAATACACCAACGATGCTTTTCTCCCAAAATATGTTCCGCATTATCATCGCTAGCATCATAGTATAAACAACGACAAAACTTCCTGTGGATACCGACGAACACAACAGGGAAAAGCCAGCTAATATAAGATAGCGCCATTTCCAGCCGCCCTGTTCACTCCTATGGACGATATAAATCGCCACGACCCATGCCGACCAAGCTATGACGCCACGGCCATTCATAAAAAAATGCGCGCACGAGTAGACTGCTATTGAAATTGCACATGCAATGTAGCCAAATTTTGCAGTCGTTTTCCTGATAAGTATCAAGGCTACGATCATGAATAAGGAAATGTAGAAGCGTAGAAAGCTTTCTCCGCCCCACTCACTTAACAAAAATCCAGGATACATAACAAGATATCGATAATAATGCGGATGCTGACTTACCGCCTCTGGTGTAAATCGAAATGCCCAGAGATCATCGACTTGACTCCAACTCTGGAAATCAAATACTCGAAAATATACAAGGAAAAAAATTGGCAATATGATAGACAGATTGGTCGCCATTGAAGCCAACCAGCTATTACCCCCCCCTTTTTTTCTATACGTGATGGGAATTCCACCAATCTCGGCCCAAGCGGAATTTCCGGTCATAAAGGCGGGCATCAAATCCTATTCCTGCTGCATCACGGGAATATTTCCTGAGCCGGAATTATCCCAAGTCAAATATCGTATCTCGCGATGTATTTTTGCGCAGCGTCAGAGGTAACAGATTCCCCTATAGCCTTCCAACGGATTCGCGGGCTTGTACGCCGGATCCAAGCCTATCACTGCTTGCTCAACGGAGGAGGGGCTGTCATCGAAGCACCACCCCTAAAAGGATCCGTTCAAGCTATGATCCAGGGCAATCATAGCACGCAGTTCGCGTGTATTGTTGGCCGTTCCCTGCACATGATCGGAGAGCAGGTTCCGAACGACATTCGGATCGAAAAATTGATCGGATTGAAGAAACCGCTCCAGATGCTCCGCACAGTAGGAACTGAGTTCCTCACGAAACCAATCACCGACGGGTACCGTGAACATCTGCTTTTTCCTGTAGGCAAGTTCGTCGCCTATCAGCGGCGCGACCGCCTTCTTATAGAGATATTTGGTCACGCCATCCTTTAGCTTCAGTTCTCCCGGCATCCGGAAAGCAAATTCCATCATGCGATAGTCAAGAAACGGCGTCCGGGCTTCAAGTGATAGCGCCATGCCCATCCGGTCTGGTTTGACGAGGTTGTTTCCGGACAAAAGCAGTTGCATATCCAGGAACAATGCCTGGTTGATCCGGTCCTGGTGATCGACCATCGCGAACCAGGGCTGCGCCACCTCGAAAGAATCCAATGCCGCCATCTGACGTTGCAGGTTAACCTGGTAGAGCGCCGTCTTGGCCGCATCCGGGAACAGGGAAATACTCTGGAAATAGCGGCGCTGGAAATCCTCGTCCGTCAGATGCATCACATCGGGGCGGGCGAAGAAATCGCGATACTTGTCATAACCAGCGAACAACTCATCGCCGCCATCGCCTGTCAGGACGACGGTGACATGCTTCCGCGCCAGTTCCGACACCCGATATGTCGGAAGGAAGGATATATCTCCATGCGGTTGATCGCAGTGATAGGTTGCCTTTGGCCAAAGGTCGAGCATGTTTGGATCGACGCGTTCCATCACATGATGTGTGCCGAAGCGGTCCGCCGCAGCCTGGGCAAAAATGGCCTCGTCATAGCGGGGGTCGGCAAAGCCGATACAAAATGTCTTGATCGGATCCACGCTATGGTGGGCCATCAATCCAACGATCGTGCTGGAATCCACCCCTCCCGACAGGAATGCACCAAAAGGAACATCCGCCCGCATGCGTAATCTTACGGCATCATCCAGGATCTCATTGAATTCTTCGATCCAGTCACTTTCCGACCGGCCGTGAACGGGCGCTACTTGGGCGAGATCCCACCATCGCCTGGTTGATCTGCCCGTCCGCGTTATGGTCACCACATGGCCAGGCATCACATGCCTTACACCTTGATGGATCGTGTAGGGCGCCGGCACATAGTTGAACGTGAGATAGTGATGCAATGCGTCCGTATCGACGCCGGGTTTCCCCTTGAGCGCAGGGAAAATCGCTTTGATTTCGGACGCGAAGATCGTCCGTACGCCATCTTCATGCACGTACAGCGGTTTGATGCCTATGCGATCGCGGATGAGGTGGAGCGCACCAATCCGTTCGTCGAAAATGGCTATCGCGAACATGCCGTTCAGCTTGTGTAGGAAATCTATTCCGTCCCGTTCATAAAGACGGAGCAACACTTCCGTGTCGCTATGGGTACGGCAGCGATAGCCAGTATCCTCGAGTTCCCGTGCAAGCTCGATATGATTGAATATCTCGCCGTTTTGAACGACGACAATCTTGCCATCATCCGAACTAAAAGGCTGGTGCCCCCCGGCTATATCGACGACTGAAAGCCGACGGTTGCCGAGCGCCACACCCTCGCCGACATAGACACCATGATCGTCCGGGCCGCGGTGAATGATGGTATCGCCCATCTGGCTTAATATAATGTCGGAAAGCGAGGCTTTGCTTCGATCGAAATATCCGAAAATTCCACACATTAGTTGCCGGCTTTCCTTGTAATCTGCCTTATCGTCATCAGGATGATCTTGATATCAAACCACAGGGAAGCAGAATGCGCATAGGTTAAATCCATGGCCGTTCTTTCCTCGGCGGTCGCCATCGACCGCTTACTGGCCTGGGCAAGGCCGGTAAGCCCGGGACGCACCGACAGGCGAAGCTGCCAGTCACCGGCGGAGTAATTGCTTTCCTGCGCCGGCACGTCCGGCCTGGGCCCCACGATGCTCATTTCGCCTTTCAGGACATTCAGCAATTGGGGTAGTTCATCGATGCTGGTTCGACGGATAAAACGTCCCGTCGATGTTATCCGGGGATCACCGGCGGCCGTAGAATAACCACCCTTCTTATCGGCATTCACAACCATGCTGCGAAACTTGTAGATTTTGAAAAGCCGTCCTTTGCGCCCTACCCGTATTTGGCGAAATAATATGGGTCCACGATCTTCAAGCCAGATCGCTAGCGCGACGCCGAACATGGCTGGCGCCAACACGGTCAGCCCGATCAGCGAAAGAATGATATCCAGACAACGTTTCATCGAAGTATTCGTATAGAAAAAAACGCAGTTACGAGGAAGCCTACGCCACCCAGCATGAGCCTTAACAAGTCCCCTTGAAGATTCAGGACCCTGTCGAGCGATAGAACCAGTACCGACATCGCGATGCTCAACAGGAGAGCTTTCGCCATGCGTTGCGAAAAGACGCTGGCATCTCCCCAAATCCTGAAGTGCGCGCGCGCTGCCAGGCCGAAAGCCAATATGGCCTGAAAGGCAACGACAGCCGCCATCAGCAATTTTTCAGAGCCGAGCCACAAGCCCGGCAAAGCAAGAAAAGGGAGGAACAGAAGCGATACCCCAGTCGTCCGCAAGACCGTGGGCGTCTGCAATCGGGCATTTAAACTCGCTGTCGCGATACTGCTGACGGCCAGAAACGGCAGGCCTGCCAGCGCAATGACGGTCAAATCAGTCACGCGGGCGATCGCTGCGCCATCCATCGCGCCCCCCCCGAAGGCGAGCGTGATGAATGACCCCGCAAATGTGGCTCCCATCAATGCCGCCGCAATTGCGATCAACAAAGCGCGTCGCAAATCCAGATAAGCAGCCTGCTCTGCCTCGATCCGACGGTCGGCGGCATGCAGGCCGCTAAGGCGCGTCAGAGCGACCGTGCTAATGGCAGTGATCAGAATGCCCATGGGCAACTCGATCAGTTTCTGGGCATAATTGAACGCTGCGATGGCCCCTGTTCCAATCAATGATGCCATCGCACGGATGATGATCGGCGCGAGCAGGGCAAGCCCGGTCGCAAGGATACCCGCGCCAAAGGCATGCAGGAATTTCCGGTCAGCTACTCCGCCAAAGGTAATGGCCTGCCACGTCACGCGCGGAATGATCGCAAGTTGCATCGCCGAGCGCGCGAGCGCGCCAGCAAGTACTCCCAACGCCAAGAGTGTCAGTTGATCGACGACATCTGGTCCCAGCGCCAGCGACGCGACAATACAGAGATTGAACACAACCGTGCCGCAACCGGCGATCAGAAACCGATGGTTCGCATTCAGATAGGCGGTGGTGACGCCTGACGCCGCCGTCAATGGAATCGCCAGTGCGGCACAAACAAGCGGAACCCGCCCAAGAAGCGCTTCGGGCCTGTCGAGACCCGGCGCAAAGAGCGCCAAAATGGCGCCGGGGAATATGGTGAACAGAACTGCGGCGGCCCCAAACACCAGCAGGACATAAGCTGACACTTGGCGGAAAAGTGCCGCCGCCGCGGTCGCTGTCATATGGCTGAACCTCGGCACCAAGGCGGCGCTGAGCCCGCCAGCCAGCAACAAATTTACCAGAAGATCAGGCAGCGTGAGTAATAACACAGCGATATCTGCGCGCCTTGATACTCCAAAGGAAGCCGCGATCTCGAATTCGCGCAGTAAACCGGAAAGACGGCCTGCAACCATTGCAATACTGAGCAAAAGACTCGCGTTTAAAGCCAGCTTGCCAATTCGCAATCCGCCTCTATCCGGCACCAGTATTCACCTTTCCGGTGGATCGGATTGCCTCAACAATATCGCTGATCCGCGCGACGACCTGCCCATGATTATGCATGAGATGGGCTACACCCATCCCCTTGTGCATCTCATAGGCGGATCTGAGCTTCTCGATCTCGATTTCGAAGACCATGTCAGCTTCGATTTCGGCCACGGTCGTCGCTTGCCGGTGGAATGTTCGCGAAAGAATTGCGGCCGTGGATCCCAGGCGGACATGCTCACCAAGGATCATTTCAGCCGGTAACTGCCCCTCTCCCACCCGTGCTAGTCCGCCAATGCCGAATGGCATTCCCGCATCGCGCATGATCGCAGCCACGTCATCGACCAACCCCAAAGCTAAGGGCTGGAATAGAAAGGGCAGATTCAAATCCAGGCTCAAATCGTTCAAGCCGATATGAACCTCATTCACGCCTTCGATTGTAACGCAGCTGGAGAGATTGCGAACGGCGTCCATCGTCTCTGCCAAAAGACATATGCGCGCCCGGCCTGCCGTTCGTTCGGTGAATTCTCGTACTTCTGCGACGGTACGAAACATGGGCAGCATCAGAATGTCGGCGCCCGCGTCGATCGCCTGATCTATCTCACTTTGGGTATCGGCATTGATCGGGTTGAGCCGGGCCATGACTTCGGTGTCGGGAACCACCCGCCGAACAGCTCGAAGATCGTCGAAACTGTGCCGGCTTATAACGGTATTCAGGTGCCCCTGCCGCTCCGTTTTGCCCAAAAGCTCCAAGTCCACGAAAATTCGGTCGACGCCTCTGCTGGCGGCAAAGACGGAAAGCTCCGGTGAGGCTGTTATAAAGAGGAATTTCACTGGTCCATCCGGAGGTATGTGCAAACTACTGGCGAGCGATTTAATTGATTGAGATCGCAGAAATGTCGACCTCCTGCACCTCTGCCTTCAATCCTTCGCGATTTGCCGGCGCTGGCAGCATTAGTACCAACCACTGAGCTTCGCAGTCGCCGCTAGGCACAACGAACTCGTCAACCGCACCGGACTGAGCACTGTATGAGAGTTCAAGCCTGAGCAGGTCAGCGCTGTTTCGAGCTTTGCCCGCACACGCAACCCGCCAGTAGGGCAGGTTATTTCCTGGTAGGGCGATTCCCGTTGCCCGAGAATGCAGGCGATACTGGCCAGGCCCAAGAAGGAGAAGCTGACGCGCCACCTCACCCCCACGTTCATGCGACGCGAATACCGACAGCACGAAATCGTCGTTGCTTCCAGCTTTCAGGCCGTGTTCAGCTCCGAAGTCATAATTTGATTTCAACGCCCAAAAGAAAGGACCGATGCCGTTCGTTTCCTGGAAATCCGGAGATAAAACGGATGGGCCTCGCCGGTCCCTGCCCATGAGCATTGCGGCCTCGTAAAATCGCTTCTCTGCGATCAGCCGATTAGTCAGCCGTAGTCGTTCATAAATGTCGAGAGGAGCACCGCGGTTCGACAGGTCGATCGCAAGACGGGCAACATTGTCAATCGACGGCCCCGAGGCAATCAATTCCTGAAGAAAGGCATTCCCCCAACTCGGTTTTCCGGCAAGTACGCTTTCCAACGGCTTGATGATGCGGTCATCGGCGGTCGCGCTAACGAGAATGGGCAATAATATTGGCGCCGCCAGCCGGGACGTCCGCAAAGCCATGTCATAATGTGCAAGCGCATTGTTGAGATCGTCTTGAGCAACATAATCCTCGATCATCCACAAATGCGTCGTGAGATCGCGTCGACTGAGCGCGGATGAATAATTCATCAGGGATCGCGCTGCCGAAACCTCATTCCGCGAAGCCGCGACCAACCCCAATGTGCGAGCAGCCGCGACCGATGTCGGGTCTCTCGCGATCGCGCGTTTTGCGAGATCGACTGCGCGGGAAGATGGATCCCCGTTGTTTTCGGCTAGAGCAGCGTAGGCGGCATTTCCAAGCGCTTTTGCATGCATCGGCTGAAATCGCAGTGCGATATTCGGAGCGCTGGATTCCGTGATATTAGCAACGCCCACCGCGAAAACGGCGTAAATCAGCGCAACGCTTGCAACGCATACAAGAGCCGCGCGCACCCATGCAGGGCTATTATTCAGCACCTTTTCCATAGCAAAATGTCGCCGTCATGCCGATGCTTCTGATTTCGCGTGACCGTAATTATACCCATATTCGTAACCATATCCGTAGTGCGCCTTCTTGGCCTCAAATTTGGTCAATACGATACCAAGGAGATTGACGTTGGCGTCACGGAGGCGGGATATTGCCGCAAGGACCAGGCTCGAGCGGGCGCCATTGGCTTCGACAACGTAAACAACGCCTTCCGCCTGATTTCCAATCAATGGTGCGTCCGCAAGACCAAGTACGGGCGGGGAGTCGATCATGACATGATCATAAGTTTCCTGCAGCCGCTCGATTAGTTGGTGCAGGCGTGAGCTTGTCAGCAGTTCCGCCGCATTCGGTGGCTGTGGGCCGGCCGCCATGGCATCTACGCCCAATGCTTCAATCGGAAATACGAGACCATTGATGTCGTCATCTCCCGAAAGAAAGTTACTTACGCCACGCTTGTTTTCCACTCCGACCAGCTGATGCACAGATGGCGATCGCATATCGCAATCGATCAGAACGACCTTCCGCCCTATGCGCGCGAGCGTCTGGGCTAGAGCGTAACAGGTCGTCGATTTACCTTCAGCTGCCTTGGTGCTGGTCACCGTAATCGATCTGGGAATACCATGGTCGGTGGAGAACCCAAGATTGGTCTGGATCGACAGATAAGCCTCGGCAATCGCCGATTTCCTGTCGCTCAAGACAATGGTGGGGTCTTCCGATGCAACCGCCGGAACAAGACCCAATACCGGGGCGCCCAGGACACGCCCAGCTTCAGATGGATCTTTGATGGTTTCATCGATCTGCTCAAGGGCAAAGATGGTCGCGACGGCAATGAGTGAACCCAGAACCAACGAGATCAGCAGATTGATCAGCATGCTTGGGCTGGCCGGCTTATCCGGCGATGAGGCGGCATCAACGATCAATACGTTGTTTGTGCCCACCCCTCCGGCGACGCCAATCTCTTTGTAACGCTGCAGCAGGCCATCATAAAGCGCGCGATTTGTATCGGCTTCACGCTGGTAAATATTGTACTGGATGCTTCGACGCCGCAGGTCGAGAGCGCTGTTCTCCAACGTCTGCATCTGTGCCTGCAGAGTGCGTTCCTTAATGCCAGCCTCAAGAAATCTTGAGCGAAGCCCTTCTTGAACACGGACTTCCTCGCGCGAGATACTCCGATCGAGATCTTTGATTTGCGACGCAAGCGCTTCCGCAACTGGATAGCCAGGCTCGAACTTTGTCAGAAGGCTTTCGTACTCGGCCGCCAATTCGGCCCGCTTCTGCCGCAGTGAAACGATTGCCGCATTGCGCAGCGCTTCATTGCTGATTCCAGGGGCGGTCCTTAGGCGGCTTTCCGCTTCCACCCTTTCCGCCGTCGCTCGCGACAGCTCTCCGTTTAAACGCGCAAGCTCGTCCGCGACTAATGATCTCTCCGTTCCGCCAACGCCATTTTCATTTTGAATAGCGGGGATATTGATGATCCGCTGGCGTGAGGCATACTGAACGACTTGGCGTTCCGAATCTTCCAACCGCGCTCGCAACTGCTGGAGACGATCCTCCAGAAACTCCCGCGCATAGGCTGTGGCCTCGAAGCGGCGATCCAGATTTGACGCAATAAACCCACTCGTCCACGCATTGGCGACCCGCGCGGACAATACCGGATTTGGGCTTGTAAAGCTGACATCGACAAGTGATGAGCCGCGCGCGGGTACGATGCTGATGTTGTCGAGGAGCAGGTCGATCGCCACTTTCATGCGTTCTTGACGCATGGCGGGGGTTACTCTGTTCGAATCCTGGACAGCGAACAGTCCCTTGTTATCCGGATCAACGCCGAAGGTTTCGAAGAACCCGCCCGTCTCCGTAAGCTTTAATTCCTTAGCCACACGCTCAGCAAGCGAACGTGCCCTCAGCAACCCGTACTGGGTCTGGTAAAACTCAAGGTCAACGTTACGATCATTTGGGTCAACGCCTTCAACGTTGACGATATTCTTTTCCTGTCGCGAAATTTCGATCGAGGCCGTCGCCTTGTAGAGCGGCGTCATAAGCATCGTGACAATCAGGCCCAAAACAAATGAAAAGGCAATTATTCCAGCGATTACCCACTTCCAGCGCAGAACAGCACGCCAATAGTACACAAGCAGAGGCAGTTCGCGCCCATTCGATAAAAACTCGAATCCGCTCCGCCCTGGATAGCCATCGCCTTCCGGCAGCGGCGAATTGACTTCACTGCTCATTTTTTGCTTCACTATTTAATTTCGCGACAAGACATAAACTAGCGGCGTAACGATGGCAGGCGCAGCCGTCAGCACGTCACGGAATAGGCGGCGCGCCTGAGAATCTCCAACACTAATGACATCATTGGGGAAAATCTCGGGGTCTTCATACGTACCTCGGCGGATCGCCTTGAGATTGAAAAGCGCAGCATAGCGCTGCCCCTTGACCGTACGAAAAACTACGACGTCATCAAGACGGGCAAACTCCGTCGTCCCTTCGGCCGTCGCAACTGCGCGCATCAGCGTCATCTGACCAACGACCGGATAAAGGCCAGGCTTTTTGACCTCTCCATCGATCGTAACGATCCGGCTCACCGCCTGCAGCAGATTGACGGTTACTTGTGGATCGCGAACATAACGGCCTCGAAGGCGATCGGCGACCATGGTGGCCACTTCACCCGGCGTTTTACCGGATACATCCAGTGTGCCAGCGAGAGGAATAGACACCCTCCCACTCGCATCAGCCTGCACGTCCCTGCTCAAATCCTCCACGCCAAAGACATCGATATTCAACTTGTCGAACGGCCCGATCAGATAAGGTCTTTCATTATTCGTCATATCAGCGCCGGTCGGCGCTGGCAGCTGAGACATTTCAGTGACCTGAAGCCCTGCCCGAGGCTCGAGTTTCGGCGCCCCTGCACAGCCTGTCATAAGTAGAGCGACTGCGCAGTTAATCGCTAGGAAGGGTCTCACGAAAGTTCCTTAATTTACCAAACCAACTTCGCAGAAGAATTACGTCCGAGTGACGCAGCCCTAGCCGAGCGAAAATATGCCGTCTAGGTTAATGAACCACCTCGATATCTTTCCTATGCGTAGCCTTAATGCCGTTCTTTCCGACGCACATGAAGGAGCAACCTAGAACGAACATCACCGCTCCAAGGGGCGTTCGAACGGGGTAATCCGACAAACTTGCCAGCAAGAGCATAAGCGTCATGCTGCATCCAAGCCGCCCGACCAGTGCCTGAGGAGCTTTCCTTTCCGTCGCCCACAACAATCTTGCAGATAAAACCCACCAAACAATAAATATAATTGCAGCTGCGAGGCTAAATACCCCCCCCTCGATCAAAATCTCCAGCGCATCATTGTGGGCATGGTTGAAATACTGCAACGCCAGGTTAGATGAGGGTTCAAAAATACGGAATATATCGGCAAAAGAACCAAAACCGCTCCCAAAAGGAAAGAATTCCCGAAAGATATCAACCATCGGCCAGAAAAGTCTGATGCGATAATCTGCTTCAATATCCTTGGCAAATAACCTCTGAACGGAAACTGCCCTGGAAAAAAGGATAGGCAGCGTCACAACAACCGCCCCGAGCACAACAAGTATCCATCCTTTATATGGAATATCAAATGGGAGGCGTGGCAGGCGTTTCGATTTCCCCTTCACCCTCTCACTTCCACTCTTCGGCATAGACCGCCATAGCGCGATGCCAACAACAACACCGACCGCCATGAGAACTAAGCCCGTTCGCGATCCAGTGACCAGGATCAAAGGAAGAATAAACAGCCCGGAGAATATCGCCATGGCCGTCCGGAAACGGACCGAGATATCACTGTTCGGATAAGCAGCAACTGCCGCCAAAATTGGCAATAGCATTGCCAAAAATGCCGCTTGGTGGTTGCGATTTGCAAACACCCCGACAGCACTGTTTGCGTTGGTAACATCGTAGAAGTAGAGGGAGGAACTGAGGGTCGACACCTGCAGGAGGCCGAGCACGCCACTCAGCAGGATGAGAGCCACGAGCGCAACTAATACTCGGAAATAATGCGCTCGAGAGACTGCAGAAAAGCAAAGCAGAGCCGCGAAAGCAGGCAAGGTAGCCAGCGCGCTGTTTAAAGTCGCGTCCGGCGTCAGGCTGATTGGGCGCCAGGGTTGCTCAATGCCCGTCAAGGGGGCGATTTGCCCAAACAACTCACGTCCTGGAAGAATGAGCCAGAGCGCAGGAGGCAAAGGCACAAGTTGGATTGCCATTAAAAGCAAGCATGCGCCAAGAAAAAGCAGCGGAAATCGAATCGGCGCCAAATTGATCGGCCAAAAGCGGATCAGAGCAACCGCCCCCATAATGACAGCGAGTGATCGGATGATAATCTGCGACTGAGCATCAGCCCGCGCGCCGCCGCCGAACATAAAGCAGAAAAGTATAAAACCTAGGAAAAGGAAGAATCCGAAATTTCCCTGAAAACTTCCACCTCGAACATTATTCATACGGTCCCCAACCCAGATTCCCGAGCCGGATCATATCATCAAAATTTGCCCAATCTACCGCCACGCCATCGACCACCTTTCGCACTGCATTGACAGGCGGAAGACAAAAAAAAGGGCAGCAAAGCTGCCCTTTTTTTCTATACCCGATCCCTTACGGACTGACGGGATCTTCGTCACCGTCGGCTGCGATGATGATGCCGCCGATCACGGCCGCAGCGGCCAGAACGGCGATGATGACGCTGCCGCCAGCTGCCTTCTGATCGCCGTCTTCGGCGCTCGCGCGGACGGAGGCGTTGCTCACGGAGAGCTTCGAAGCTGCAGTCGACTGAGCAACAGCCATTGACGGCACCGCAACGATCGACGCAGCGGCAATAACTGCCATTGCTGTCTTACGAAAACTCATATCCCAACTCCCTTTCCCGACGGCGTCGTACTCGGCGAAAGCAATTGCCATTGTTTGCAATGGCTTTCAACCCTGAATCTAGTCGTTTCCAAACCATTATGACCAACTCTTCGCTGTCAGCCGTCGAACGGGTGTGCCTGCACGACGAAAGGAAACGAATCGTTGTAAACATGTCACATGTTCGGGAACGGCCTTATCGAAAGAAGATGAAGGACTTGTTAAAACACGCCTTCGATATCCTATCGTTCCCGTAATGCTTCCGAAGTCGTTTTGAGAATCGGCTTGGTCAGATAGCCGAATACTGTGTTTTCGCCGGTCTTGATCTCGACGATCGTCGTCATGCCGGGCTGGATTTCGATTGGCTCGTTCGCCGCGGCAGCGTGCATCGATTTCGTATCGACCTTCAAATGGACCCGGTAATAGCTTTCGCGCGGGCCGACGACGCGTTCGTCCGCCATGGTATCCGGGCTGATGAACGTTACGCGTCCCCGCCCAACGCCGTAGCGCGCCGAATCATAGGCGTCGAACTTCACCGAAGCCGCCTGCCCCGGCCGGATGAACGCGATGTCCTTGGGCGAGACCCGCGCCTCGACGATCAGTTCGTCGCCGGTGGGGACGATCTGCAGCACCTCGTCCCCCGGCCGCAGCACCCCGCCAACCGTGGTCAGGTTCACATTCTTCACGATGCCGTCCGTCGGCGCGCGTAATTCCGTATTGGTCAGCCCTTCGCCGCGCTGGGTCAGCATCTGCTCTGCCGTCACCAGCTCTTCGGTGGTTCGGGCATATTCGGCCTGCAATTCCTGCTGGTAGACATTCTGCTGGTTGGCCATCTGCCCTTGCAGGTCGGACACCTGCCGCTGCATGCGGATCACTTCGGAACGCGCCACGTCGCCGGTCGCGACCAGCGGCAGGTTCAGGTCCAGTTCCTGCCGCGCCAGCGCCGCCTGGCTGCGGATGTTCTGCAATTGAGACGCCTGCGCCTGACGCCGCCGGGCATAGAGCTGTCGCTGATTGCTGATGAATTCCGTGTAGCCCGCGACATCGGGCGGAAAGACGAGCCGCCTGCCGAACAGCTCGGCCTCGATCCGTGCCCTGGCGGTCTTCAGTGCGGCCACGCGCGCGCGGCTTTCGTCGACCGATGCGCCGGGGGTCGTCCGGTCCAGCTCGACCAGCAGCTGCCCCTTTCGGACCACATCGCCCTCGCGAACGCCGATCTCGCGGATGACGCCTCCGTCGGGGCTTTGCACCACCTGCACCCGGCCGGTCGGAATCACCTGGCCCGGCGCACGGGTGATCTGGTCAAGCTCCGCCCAAAGCGACCAGGCGATGAAGCCGATGACGGCAGTCGCGGCCAGAATGATGATCCAGATCGACCCGCGCGATCGCTTTCTCGAATGTCTTGAGGGCATGGGAATCAGGCCGTTTCCACGTCCGGCAGGCTGTCCACGCTCGTCACCCTCGCCTGCCGCTTCGGCTGCAGTCGCGCGATCACGTCCGCGGTCGGCCCGTCGAGGATCACCTGCCCGCCCGCCATCACGATGACGCGCTGCACCAGTGAAAGCAGTTGCAGCTTGTGCGTGACCAGCACCAGCGTGCTGCGCTCGTCCAACTGCTCCAGGATCGCTTCGAGAACGGCCGTCTCCGTCGCCTGGTCCAGGTTGGCGGTCGGCTCATCGAGCAGCAGCAGGTTCGGCTCGGCAAGCAACAGCCGGGTCAGCCCCGTCATCGCCCGCTGTCCGCCGGACAGGCCACGGCCGCCCTCGGCGATCGGCAGATCAAGTCCGCGCGGATGCGATGCGATCATGGTGGCCAGCCCGCTGCGCGTCGCCGCATCCATCAGAACATCGTCGTCCGGAATGGACAGGCCAAGCAGCAGATTGTCTCTGAGCGTACCATTCACCAGCCGGAAATCCTGGGGCAGATAGCCGATGTGCCGCCGCAGCACGTCGGTCGCCACCTGCGACATGTCGAGCCCGCCGATCAGCACCCGGCCATGCTGTGGCGCGTAAAGCCCAGCCAGCAGGCGCAGCAGCGTCGACTTGCCCGATCCGACACCGCCGATGATGCCCACCCGTTCGCCCTCGCCGATCTCCAGCTTCGAGACGTCGATGGCATCGCGCGCGCCGGGATAAGCGAACTTCACCTGGTCCAGGCGCAACGGCCCCGACAGGCGCTCCGGCCGAAGGCTGACGACGCCCGCAGGCTCATCCAGCGGCAATTGCAGGATTCCATCCAGCGCCTTCAGCGACGAACGCGCATAGCCCCATTGGACGATGAAATTCGGCAGCATCGTCACCAGCGGGCCGTTCACCCGCCCCGCGATGATGGCGCTGGCGATCAGCGCGCCCATCGTCATATGCCCCAGCGTCACCTGGACGGCGCCAAAGGCGATCAGCGCGACATAGGCGACCTGCTGCAAGGTCGAGAAGATCGAGCCGGCGGCGGACGACCACCGCTTCACCGGATCCTCATAATAATGGACCTCGTCCATCAGCCGGTTCCAGCGGCCGAGCATGAACCATCCGCCGCGATTGGCCTTCACGGTTTCGGCGGCATCCAGGGATTCGACCAGCAGGCCGTTCTTGCGGTTGCCGCTGACCTGCGCCTTGTTGGTGTCGTTGCGGATCAGCCAGGCGAACAGGCATGCCAGCCCAAGCGCGACCGGAAAGCTGATCAGCGGAATAAGGACGATCGGCCCGCCCAGCGCCGCGATCACCAGAATGAAGAACAACGCAAAGGGCAGGTCCGCCACCAGAAACAGCGATCCCGACGACATCAGGTTGCGGACCTGCTCAAGCCCGCGAAGCTGCGCCGCCATCGTCCCCACGCCGGGCGGCCGCGCATCCAGCCGGACCGCCTGCGATCGGGCGAAGAAGAATTCCGACACCTCTGTGTCGATGTCGGCCGCTTCCCGCTCGATCATCAGCGCGCGCGTCGTCCGCAACGCAAAGTCGATCATCAGCGCCAGCACGACGCCGACCGTCAGCACCCACAGCGTCGAATATCCGGACAGCGGAATGACGCGATCATAGACCTGCATCGAATAGAGCGAGGTCGCCAGGGTGATGATGTTCGCGACGATCGTGGCGATTGCGGCGCTTGCGAACACGCCCTTGCGGGCGCCGATCGACTTCCAGAAGATGCTGGCCGCACTCGGCGTCTCGTTCTTGCGGACCGGGTCGGGCAGCACGACGTCGAAGAACGCGCATTCCTCGGAATAGGGCAGCAGGCTGACGCCATGTTCGTTGACGACGCGAATATCGCGGTGGTTTTCCCATTGGCCCGCGATCTGCCAGCCCTGGCTTTCGGTGTGGACCAGCAGCGGGAATTCATCCGCGCGCGGGCGCTTGTCCAGCTCGATCGGCGGCGCCCAGCCGGCACGCTCGCAAAGCGCGTTCAGCCCTTCACGATCGTCGAAACGCTCATCGTCGCCAATTTCGCCATACCATCTCGGCGCCAGCTCGATCCCCCGCTGTCGGGCGATCGTTGGAACCAGCGCCATCAAACCGCTGATCATGGTTTTTCGGCAAATCCAATTTGGGGCTGCCAGCGGCAGGTCCGTAACAAAATTCTCGCGGCCGAAGCCATCGCACTAATCTCCGCATCCGACTCGGTGAGTTCGGCCGATGTCGCTTCCCGCACCGCGTTCATTACGTCGAGCCACGTGCGACGCCCTGCCGTAAATTGACGTTGATAGGATTCCGTTACCGTGCGTGAGGCCGTCAATGCGGTCTCATTGCTGACGATCCGGCCACGCGTGGAGGCGTTCTCGACCAGGTCCTGGTTGATCGCATCGCGCAGAACACGCTCGGCGGTCGACACCTGCAGCTCGCTTGCCTGCCGCCGCAGCTTGGCCGCCTCGACGTTGGTGAATTGGGAAAGCCCGCCCCCCATCTGCGCCCTCAGGACCAGCGCGACACGGTCCCCCGTCACTTCATTGTGCGAATATTGCGCGCTGAGGTTCGGCATGATGGCCGCCTCGGCAATGCGGACATCGGCCCGCGCGACCAGCGCCTCCGCCTGGAACCGGCGGCGATTGGGATCGCACTGCAATGCTTCCTCAACCACATTGCCCAATGCCGGGTGGTGGACAGCCGCGTCGTAACGCGGTGCGACGCCCGGATCATAGCCGGGATCGCCGATCAGCAGACGCAGCGTCTGCAGGTTTGAATCGCGCTGGACGGTGGCGATTGCCGCATCCTGTTCCAGTTGCGCCGTGCGCGAATTGGCGAGATCGAGGTCGGAACGTGCGCTGACTTCCTGTTCGACCCGGCGCGCGATCGATTCGCTGAGGCGGCGATGCTGGTCCAGGCTTGCATTGATGATCGCCAGCCGCCTCGCTGCGCGAACCGTTTCGAAATAGGCGTTGGTCACGCGCAGCGAAACATCCTGGCTTGTCTGGGCAAGCTGGTACTCGCTGACCAATCTCATCGCCCGCGCGCGTTGGATTCCGGCACCAACCCGCCCACCGGCCCAGATCGGCTGGTCGACGACCAGATTGGCCACGGTATTGTCGACGCCCGTGATTTCATTGCCCCCGTCGAACACCAGCGCCTCGACCGACACGCTCGGAAAGCGCAGCCAGCGTGCGGATTCGATATCCTTGTCGGCGGCACGGACGGAGGTTCGCCCTGCATCGACCGATGGATAGTAGGCCGCCTTCGCCGCTGCATCGGCCAGTTCCGCGCTGATTCCCGCGGGTCTGACCAGACCGATGGGCGCTTCGGCCGGTGCTGCGCCGGATATCTGAGGACCATAGATCGGCGTTTCCCCGATCGCGGCAGACGAAGTCAGCGCCGCAACGACCAGTGGCAGGATATTCCTTGCACTCATGTCTTCCCCCGTTTGCCGGTTTCCACCGACATACTGCGCAATACAGCATCCATCCGGATCGCGCTATTTACGGTTAACCACAATGTAAGCCGGTGCGAAAGGGACATGGCGCAACGGAAAAAGGGCAATCCGCCATTGCTGCGCTGCGATCTTCTTCGCTAAGGAATGACCTCCTCCTGCGCGCGGTGATAAATTGGCTGAAACCTTCCGCACGATCATCATTTTCGGGGCAACGGGCGATCTGGCGCATCGCATGCTGTTTCCCTCGCTCTACAACCTGTTCGCGGACTCCCTCCTGCCCGCCGACATGGCCATCATCGCCTCCGGTCGCACCGGGATGGATGATGATGCGTTCCGCGCGGATATCGACAAGGCGCTGCAATCCTTCCTTCCCGACGATCGCTATGATGCCGATCAGGCTGCCAGCTTCGCGAAGCTCATCCGCTACTGCCCCGTCAGCGTGGGCGAGGACAAGGATTTCGCGGCACTCGCCGGAATGGTTGGCGACCGCAAGAAGGATGGCGTTGCCGTCTATCTGTCCACCCCCCCTTCGCTTTTCGCACCGGTGGTCGAAGGGCTGGGGTCGGCAGGTCTTTCGGGCGCGACCGTGCGCGTCGCGATGGAAAAGCCGATCGGTCAGGACCTTGCGTCGTCGCAGGAAGTGAACGGAGCCGTCGCGCGCGTGTTCGACGAAAGCCAGGTTTTCCGCGTCGACCATTATCTCGGCAAGGAAACGGTGCAGAACCTTCTCGTCCTCCGCTTCGGCAACGCATTGTTCGAGCCGCTGTGGAATTCCGGCGCGATCGAGCATGTGCAGATCACCGTTGCCGAGACGGTGGGGCTGGAAGGTCGCGTTTCCTATTATGACGGCGTCGGCGCGCTGAAGGATATGGTGCAGAACCATATGCTGCAGCTTCTGGCACTGGTGGCGATGGAGCCGCCCGCCTCCTTCTCCTCGGCATCGGTTCGCGATGAGAAGGTCAAGGTCCTCCGCTCGCTCCGCAAGATGGACGCTGCCACCGCCAATGCGCACAGCGTCAAGGGCCAATATGGCCCGGGTGCGGTCGGCGGCCAGCCGGTCAAGGGATATGCCGACGAACTGGGCAAACCTTCCACCACGGAAACCTTCGTGGCGGTCAAGGCGTTCATCGACAATTGGCGCTGGAAAGGCGTCCCCTTCTATCTGCGGACCGGAAAGCGCATGCCGAACCGCCAGTCAGAGATCATGATCCAGTTCAAACCCGTGCCGCATTCGATCTTCTCGGGTCGCGGCCGTGGGCTTGAACCCAATACGATGATCATCCGCCTTCAACCGGAAGAGCATATCCAGTTGCAGGTCATGACCAAGCAGCCGGGGCTCGACCGGGGCGGCATGGAATTGCGGGAAGTCGCGCTCGACGTGTCGTTGTCCACCAGCGCCTCGCATCGCCGCCGCATCGCCTATGAACGGCTGCTGCTCGACCTGCTCGAGGGCGACCCAACGCTGTTCGTCCGCCGCGACGAAGTGGAGGCCGCCTGGGCCTGGATCGATTCGATCCACGACGCCTGGCAGTCCGCCGGTCAGGAAACGAAGACCTACACCGCAGGAACATGGGGCCCGAGCGCCGCGATCGCCCTGATCGAGCGCGACGGCGCAAGCTGGCATGACTGATCTTCACCCAACCATCGCCGCCGTCACGCAGCGGATCGTCGATCGCAGCCGGGCGACCCGCATCGCCTATCTCGACCTGGTCCAGCGCCAGCGCGACGCGGGCACCAATCGCGGCCAGCTCGGCTGCAGCAACCTGGCGCACGGCTTCGCGGCGGCGGAGGAAGACAAGCCCGTCATCAAGGCCGGCAAGGCGATGAACATCGGCATCGTCACCGCCTATAACGACATGCTGTCGGCGCACATGCCGTACGGCCGCTATCCCGACCAGATCAAGCTGTTCGCCCGCGAACGGGGCGCCACCGCGCAGGTCGCAGGCGGCGTGCCCGCGATGTGCGACGGCGTGACGCAGGGGCAGACCGGCATGGAGATGTCGCTGTTCAGCCGCGACACGATTGCCCTTTCCACCACCGTCGCCCTCAGCCATGCGATGTTCGAAGGCGCTCTGCTACTGGGCATCTGCGACAAGATCGTCCCCGGCCTGCTGATCGGCGCGCTCCGTTTCGGCCACCTGCCGATGATCCTGGTGCCCGCAGGCCCCATGCCATCCGGCTTGCCCAACAAGGAAAAGGCACGCATCCGCCAGCTTTTCGCCGAAGGAAAGGTCGGCAAGGCGGAACTGCTCGACGCCGAGTCCGCCAGCTACCATTCGCCCGGCACCTGCACCTTCTACGGCACGGCCAATTCGAACCAGATGATGATGGAGATGATGGGCCTGCACATGCCCGGCGCCGCCTTCATCAATCCAGGCACCAAGCTGCGTCAGGAACTGACCCGCGCCGCCGTCCACCGCCTGACCGAGATCGGCTGGGACGGAAACGACTATCGCCCGCTCGGCCACGCCGTCGATGAACGCGCGATCGTCAACGCGGCGGTCGGCCTGATGGCGACGGGCGGCTCGACCAATCACGCCATCCACCTGCCCGCCATCGCCCGGGCGGCGGGCATCGTCATCGACTGGGAGGATATGGACCGCCTGTCCACCGTCACCCCGCTGGTCGCGCGCGTCTATCCGAACGGCCAGGCCGACGTGAACCATTTCAACGCGGCCGGCGGCCTGCCCTTCGTGATCCGCGAGCTGCTCGGCGCCGGGCTGCTCCACCGCGATATCATGACCGTCGCCGCGCAGGACCTCGGCGGATATTCCTCCGAACCCGTTTTGAAGGACGATGTTCTCAGCTGGGCGCCAGCGCCTCAGGTCAGCCGCAACGAAGACGTTCTCCGCCCCGCCGCCAGCCCGTTCCAGCCCGATGGCGGCATGCGGCTGCTGTCCGGCAATCTGGGCCGCGCGATCATCAAGACCAGCGCCGTAGACCCCGAACGCTGGATCATCGAGGCGCCCGCCCGCGTCTTCAGCGACCAGAATGATGTCCTCCGCGCCTTCAAGGCAGGGGAACTCGACAATGACGTGGTCGTGGTCGTCCGCTTCCAGGGACCGGCGGCAAACGGCATGCCGGAACTCCACAAGCTCACCCCGCCGCTCGGTGTGCTGCAGGATCGGGGTTTCCGCGTCGCACTGGTGACGGACGGACGGATGTCGGGCGCCTCCGGCAAGGTGCCCGCCGCCATCCACCTCTATCCCGAAGCATTGGCTGGCGGCCCCATCTCCCGCCTGCGCGACGGCGACATCGTCCGCGTCGATGCCGTCGCCGGCACGATCACCACCGATGCCGATCTGAACACCCGGGCACCGGCATCCCCGCCGCCCGCCCAGCCCGGCACCGGCCGGGAGCTTTTCGCCCTGTTCCGCCACGCCAGTGACAATGCGGAACAAGGCGCGTCCCCCCTTCTGGCCGCAATGGAGAAACAGGCTTGAGCGACATCGACACGATCATGCGGACCGCGCCGGTCATTCCGGTGCTTGTCATCGATGACGCGGCCAACGCCCGCCCGATCGCCGAGGCGCTCGTCGCCGGCGGCCTGACCGTGCTCGAAGTCACGCTGCGCACCCCCGCCGCAACCGACGTGATCCGCGAGATGGCGAAGGTGGAGGGCGCGATCGTCGGCGCCGGCACCGTCCTGAACGAAGCGCAGATCGATGCCGCCATCGATGCCGGATCGCGCTTCATCGTCAGCCCCGGCCTCACCGACCGGCTGGGCCGTGCCGCGATCGAACGGGGCATCCCCTTCCTTCCCGGCATCGCCAATTCGGGCGACATCATGCGGGGGCTGGACCTGGGACTGGACCGCTTCAAATTCTTCCCCGCCGAGGCATCGGGCGGACTGAAAGCGCTAAAAGCCCTCGCCGCTCCATTCGGTCAGGTCCGCTTCTGCCCGACCGGCGGCATCAGCGCCGACACCGCCGCAACATGGCTAGCCGAACCCGCCGTCCTCTGCGTCGGCGGCAGCTGGGTCGTGAAACCCGGCCCGGTGGACGCCCAGGCCATCGAGCAGGCCGCACGTCAGGCTGTGGACTTAAAAAAGGCCGCCTGAGGCAAGCAGCCACACCGGAAACGCTGCTACAGCCAGCAACGCGCCAAACGGCAGCCTCGTTGTCCGGGAAACGGCCTCTCCCCGTCCCATCGCCAGCAGGATCGCGCCAAGCCCGGCCAGACTGGCTCCCAGAAGGACGAAGGGCAGCACCTGCCACCCCAGCCAGAGCCCGATGGCGCCGAACAATTTGGGATCGCCGCCGCCCATCCCCTCCCGCTTGCGGAGCGCGCGATAGCCCATAGCGATCAGGGCAAGCGCGCCGAACCCCACCGCACCGCCAATCAACCGATCCTGCAGTGGGGCGCCCAATCCCAGCAGCCCGCCCGCCACCCCCGTCACGGCCAGCGTCGCCGTCAGCTTGTCCGGCAGCCAATGATGCTCAACATCGAGGACCGCCAACAGCAACAGCAGCCAGCCGAACAACGCGCCCGCCGCACCCTCGACACCCGGCACGGCGACGAACGCGATCAGGCCGATCATCGCCGAAGCAAGCTCGATCCAGACATGACGCCGATCGATCACCGCACCGCACCCGGCGCAGCGCCCCCGTCGAATGACGAACCCCAGCAGCGGGATCAGGTCCACCGCTCCCAGCGTCCGGTCGCAGCTGTCGCACCGCGACCGCCCCTGCATCGCCGATCGCCCCTGCGGCCAGCGGATGGCGATCGTCGCCATGAAACTTCCCGCGATCGCTCCCGCAAGAAACCCGAAAACCGGCCACAACCAGGTCATGCGGCAACCTTCTTGCGGATCAGGTAGCGATAGACGCCGAACAAATTGATCACGAACAACGCGACATTCTGCGTCGCGATCGCCCCTTCCTTGTCGAACAGGCCGGAGACGATCCAGGCGATGCTGGAGAAGACGAACAGCACGAATCCCCAGCCGGTCACGCGTCGCCCGGAATCGAGCGCCACCACCAGCGCCGCGATCATGCCGCTGATGGAGGCGAACCATTTCAGCGCGTCGATCAGCCCTTCCGGCATCGCCCTTCTCCCGGTTTGAATATCCCGCCGTCCGATCCTAGATCGCTTGCAACATCCTTCACAGCGAGACCAGCGCCATGTCTAGCGATCCCGTCGTCATCCTCTCCTACGCCCGCACCCCGATGGGCAGTTTCCAGGGCAGCCTTTCCGGCGCCAGCGCGGTCGATCTCGGCGTCGCGGCGGTAGGTGCGGCGGTCGAGCGCGCAGGCGTCGCGCATGACGTGATCGAGCGGATCTATATGGGCTGCGTCCTGCCCGCCGGGCTTGGTCAGGCGCCCGCGCGCCAGGCGGCGCTGAAGGCAGGTCTGCCCCGGTCGATCGAGGCGACCACCGTCAACAAGATGTGCGGCAGCGGCATGCAGGCCGCGATCATGGCCGCCGACACGCTTGCCGCCGGCTCCGCCGACCTGCTGATCGCGGGCGGCATGGAGAGCATGACCAACGCGCCCTATCTGCTGATGAAGCATCGCGGCGGCGCCCGCATCGGCCACGATCGCGCCTACGATCATATGTATCTCGACGGGCTTGAGGATGCCTATGAGCCCGGCCGGCTGATGGGCAGCTTTGCCGAGGAAACGGCGGGCCAATATCAGTTCACCCGTGCCGAGCAGGACGACTATGCCATCGCCTCGCTCGCCCGCGCGCAGCAGGCGCAGACCTCTGGCGCATTCGACAGGGAGATCGTCGCGGTCGAGGTCGCCGGGCGCAAGGGCACGACCACCGTATCGCAGGACGAGCAACCCAGCCGGGGTGACGCGGCGAAAATCCCCACGCTCAAGCCCGCTTTCGGCAAGGACGGCACGATCACCGCCGCCAGCGCCGCCTCCATCTCCGACGGCGCGGCCGCGCTGGTGATGACCCGATTGAGCGTCGCCGATCGGCTGGGCATCAAGCCCATCGCCCGCGTCGTTGCCCACGCGGCGCACGCGCACGAACCGTCGAAATTCACCACCGCCCCGGTCAGCGCGATCCGCAAGGCGCTGGACAAGGCAGGCTGGTCCGCCGGCGACGTCGACCTGTTCGAGATCAACGAAGCCTTCGCCTGCGTGGCGATGATCGCGATGCGCGACCTCGGCCTGCCGCATGACAAGGTCAACGTCCACGGCGGCGCCACCGCACTGGGCCACCCGATCGGCGCCAGCGGCGCCCGCCTGCTGGCAACCCTGCTCTCCGCCCTGGAAACCCGCGGCGAAAAACGCGGCGTCGCATCCCTCTGCATCGGCGGCGGCGAAGCCACGGCGATGGCGGTGGAATTGATCGCCTGAAGCCGGTTGCGCGGATGCACGCCGAGCCAGATATGGAAACCATCCTGCTGGGGCCGGTCCTGGCCGATCGCACCTGCGGCGATTGCACGGCGTGCTGCACGGTCCTCACCGTGGATACGCCCGATTTCAAGAAGCCGGCGGAAACGCCCTGTATCCACCTCGCTTCGCATGGGTGCGGCATTCACGCGGTGCGCCCGCACATCTGCCGGACATGGTTCTGCGCCTGGCGCAGGATCGCGGGCATGCCCGATGAAGCCCGGCCGGACCGGTCCGGCATTCTGGTTTCGCTCGATTTCGTGCGCGAACCGCGCAACTGCTTCGAAGGCGTCTCGATCATCGTCCGCACCCTCGCCGGCAGCGATGCGATAAAGAGCGGCATGGCAGGAACCATCCTCGACAGCCTTTGCGATCGGCTGGTGCCCGTGTGGTTCAGCGACGGATCAAGGAAGATGTTGATGCACCCTGACAGCGAAGTCGCCGGCCTCGTCATTTCAGGAGACACCCCGCCTGCGCATCTGAAGGACGAAGTGGCCGCATGGCGAGAACGATACGGCGTTTTCACGGCAAACGGTTGAGGATGTAGCCCGCAACCTCAGGCGAACAGCCAGGTGAGGACCTCATCCATCTGCGTTGCAGTCTGCGCAAAAGCATGCCCCGCCTGATAGACACGGGCTTGCAGGTTGCGGTCGCGACGCCATCCCAAATCGGTCAGGCTCTCTGCGATGGCGGACTGATATGGCACCATCCCCGCATCCATCATCTTGGTGCCATGGTCGAGCCACAGCCGCCGCCCTTCCGGCTTGCCGAGCTGCGCGAAGTAAGCCGACCAGACCGAGGGCAGCTGCGGATGATCGATGAAACGCTTATCATAGATCGCCCAGTTCGGAGACATGCACGCTCCGCGGCCAAAGGTCTTCTGGGCTTCGACGAAGATCGCACCCGACATCACGCCAGCCATGCTCGCACCGAATATAGCGGTATCAAGGCGATCCGGCGCTGTTCGGTAATGCGCGTCGATGAACGGCTTCAACTGCGTTTCAAGGAAGCGGATGAACTGCGCCGAAACCAGCGATGTTTTGCCGACGCGGTGAATTTCGCGTTCGATAACGGCACGTACGCCACTCTCGGCTCGATCATAGATCGTCTGCGGCATGTATTGAAGGAAGCGATCGTTACCCAGATTGTCGATGGCAACGATCAACGTCGGCTCGATGCTGCCAGCGGCCATGAGCCGGCCGACGCGGCGATCGGCCGCGAAATTCATTCCCTCGCTGTCCCCGGCGAAAACAAACTGCCTATCGAGCATGTAGAGGGTACGGTACGAGCGCCCACTTTCCGCATAACCAGGCGGAAGCCAAACCCGAATACGCGGTTCGGCCAAATCGTCAGGCCCGAATTTGCCGAGCGTTTCAATCCGCCCCAACGGCGCGTCATCAAGAGCAAATGCGGGCGCCGTCGTCGCCGCGGCAGCAAGCGACAGAAACATGCGCCGATCGATCACCATCATGCGACCCCCGCAAACAGGCTCTTACGATAACGCGAGAAGCTGGAACCACCAGTTAAAATCCATCCGCCCCGCCGGGTCGATGAACGGCGATATTGATAGGCCGGCCCCAATGGCATCCGGATACCTCCAACGTCCGACTTGGGAACTATGGCCGTCTGAAAACGCTGTTCGCATATAGTGGCTGCTTTGCAAGCACCCGGACCAAAGTTCGACGGAGGTAGGGATATGCGAACGCTAATTTTCTTGAGCCTGACAGCCGGCGCCTCACTCGCCGCATGCTCATCCACACAATCCGAGCTTCGAAAGGACCGTCTGGAGGTGCGTGAACAACGAGGACAACTCGAGGACGCGAAACGCTACGGTGACCTTGATGAGGTCCGCAAGGAGCGCGAAGACGTGCGCGATGCTCGCGAAGAAATGCGGGAAGATCGTTAGGGACCAGTCCCTCCAAATGGGTCAAACTGGTTCGGCAGCAATTGGGTGGCTTGCAGAACGGCAGCTATTGGCTGGAAAGTTGCCGAAGCTGTCGTTAGGCTTTCGTGATGGACTTTTCGGGTTTTATCCTCATTCCAATGGCAGCGATGATTACCGCCGGGTGGATCATTGGCGCGGCCCTGTTGTCGAAGCGCAGCCCCGGATTCCGGCGCCCCTTTCTTCTCTCTTATATGCTCGGCGTACTTTTCATAGAGCCTTGGGACATAGCCTCATGGCAGCATATGGGCATGTTTGCTGTCATGCTTGTGATGCTTGTGTTCTGGACTGCGGCAGGCTGTCTCATCGGAGGCCTTCTCGCTGCGTTCTTTGTTTCTATCACGTCAAAGCTGCGGCACCGTTTGGGCCGGTAGCACCGGCAGCTATAGAGTATCAGACAGGCAGACTCTGAAAGGCCAGAAATGGTCGAATGCGGTCATAGCACGTTGCAGATTCATATTCAGCTGCAAGCGGCTTTTCCTCGAATGAGTTCACTGCTGCAAAAAACAGTCGCTAAGGCAGTACCTCGCCGGCATCGATGCCCCAGATATGGTCGGTCTGGATGTAACCGCGCCGTCTGCCGACGGTGAATTCGCACCAGTTGCCCGAACAGTCGGACAGCTTGCCGACCACGCCCGGCTCCGCGCGCCAGACGATCTCCGCGGAGGCGTCGGGCTTGGCGCGCATCGGCCGTATGTCGCCCACGACCATCGCCGTACGCTGCTCGCTCAGCAGGTTCATCAGCATCCATCCCTGGGTGCCGTCCGGGTCCTCGATCTTGCGCCAGCTCTGGTAGACCTCGACCACCTTCACCGGCAGGTCGCGGCGTTGGTAGAGCCAGGTCGCCGGGAAATTCTGGCCCGGTCCGGTCCGCATCCGCGCCTTTCCTGCCGAGATCGATACCCAATAAGGGGGCGTCTTCTGCGCGATCGCCGTGCCGCTTGCGACAAGCGCTGCAATCGCCAGCCCAAAACCGATCGCCCTTGCCCTGTTCAACGCCCCACCAATCCTTTCCGCTACAAAGTCTTGTTGCCAAAGGGCGGGGGCGGCATCAAGCGATGTCTTGGGCGATCGGGAACCTCAGCCTGCGTGCTGCATTCCTTAGGTAGGAAGCCAAAGGAAAAGCACATGAAAAAGCTCGCTCTTTCGCTCGTGCTGGTGGCCGCCGGCCTGTCGATGTCCGCCTGCTCGACGCTGCGTGGCGCAGCAATCGGCGGCGCAGGCGGCGCGGGTGTCGCTGCCGCCACCGGCAAGGACGTCAAGGACGGCGCGATTGTCGGCGGTGTCGCCGGCGGCGTGGTCGGGACGGTGGTGGACTGAGTTTCCTCAGTCCCCCGTCAGGATCCGGTCGACAAGCTGCTTCACCGACGGCACGAAGCCGTTGGAATAGAAGGGATCGCGCTTGAAATTATAGGCGCCGTGCCCTGCGAACATCAGGTTGCGCTCGGTCGGTCCGCCATGGGCGATGTCCTGCAGCGTCTTCTGGATGCAGAAGCTGCGCGGGTCGGCTAAGCGCCCCGTCGAATTGGTGTCGCTGTCCATCCAGGATGAAAATCCGCAATGGCTTAGACAGCCCATGCAATCCGCCTGGTCCTTGCGGATTTCGGTCTTCTCGTCCGGCGTCACGAAGATCAGCGTGTTGTCCGGCGTTTTCAGCGCCTCGGTGAAGCCATGGCCGAACCATTCGCGCGCGCGCAGCAGGTCATTACGCGTCACCCAGAAATTCTTGCCCTTCACGCCCACGTCGAGCTGGAACTGGTGGTCGCCCGCCGCTTCGCCCGAAAAAGCGATCTGCCGTTCCGACCGCGCTTCCAGCTCCCGCAGGAACGGATTGCGCACGGCGGATGAATAGAAACCCGTGGGAGAGAAGCGGTGGAGCAGGATATCGCCCTCATCCAACTCCATCAGCCTGGCTTTCCAGCCATCGGGAATGGGGCTTTCCTTGGTCAGCAGCGGCCGCGTGCCGAACTGGAAGGCGATCTGTCCCAATTCGGGATTGTCGATCCAGTTGTTCCAGTCGCGCAGATACCACACGCCGCCCGCCATCACGATCGGCACTTCGTCCGGGATTCCTCCCTCGCGCATCGTTTCGCGCAGCGCCTTGACGCGCGGATAGGGGTCTTCCGGCTTCAGAGGATCTTCGGCGTTCGACAGCCCGTTATGCCCACCGGCAAGCCACGGATCCTCGTAAACCACCGCCGCCAGCCATTCCGACGCCTTGGAATAGGCCCGCTTCCACAGCGCACGGAAAGCGCGGGCTGAGCTGATGATCGGCAGGTAATTGACCTCATAGGACGCCGCGATCTCGGACAGCTTGTACGGCATGCCCGCGCCACAGGTGACGCCCGCCACCATGCCCCGCGTCTTTTCCAGAACGCCGTGCAGGATGCGCTGGGCACCGCCCATTTCCCACAGCACGTTGATGTTCACCGCGCCCTTGCCGCCGGCGATGTCATGCGCACGCCGCACCTGCTCCACCGCGCCGTCGATGGCATAGGCGATCAGCTCTTCATGCCGTTCCCGACGGGTGCGGGATTGATAGACCTGGGGGATGATCCGTCCGGTCGGGTCATAGCTGTCGGCGTTGACGGCGGACACGGTGCCGATTCCTCCGGCAGCCGCCCACGCGCCCGAACTCATGTGGTTCGACGCCGAAACACCCTTGCCACCCTCGATCAGCGGCCACACCTCGCGGCCGCCATAGACGATGGGTTTCAAACCCTTGAACATCATCACTCCTCTATTTCCCGCGACGATATAGCAGCCGCGCAGGAAAAATATACGATCAGTTGACCATGAATGGGCGCTCAGCCGTCAGCCGGCACGCGATCGAGCAGCGCGCGGATCGCCTCGACCGCCTCCGGCTCGTCCAATGTCGGGGTGTGGCCCACGCCTGCCACGGTCACCGCGCGGGCCAGCGGCATCCGGTCGAGCATCCGCTCAAGCGTCGCCTGGCTCAATATGTCCGACGTTTCCCCGCGCACGATCAGCGTCGGCACCGGCTTCAACCCGTCCAGCGCCGGCCACAGGTCGATCCCCGCCTCTCCGCCGGGCAGGCGAAAGGGCTCGGCGATCTTCATGTCATAATCCTGCACGACGCGGCCATTGGCGTTCAGCCGATAGATCCGCTTCGCCATCGCCAGCCAGTCGGTCAGCCCGTAATTGGGATAGATCGCCGCATTCATCTCCGCCAGCGCGCGGGCCGCATGCATCCAGGTGGGCCAGGAGCTTGCGCGCCCCACATACCCCCTGATCCGCTCAAGCCCCGCCGGGTCGATCTCCGGCCCGACATCGTTCAGCACGGCGGCGGCAATGCGCGTGCGTGTCGTGGAGGCGAGCAGCATCGTCACCAGCCCGCCCAGCGATGTGCCGATCGCAACGAAATGGTCGATGGACAGGTCGATCGAAAGCCGCTCGATATCCTGGACATAGGTCAACGGCACATAGCTCATCGGGTCGGGCGCATAGGCGCTTTCCCCCCGCCCGCGCAGGTCGACCGCGATTACCCGCCATTCGCCCGCCAGCCGCGCCGCCAGCCCTTCGAAATCCCGCGCATTGCGGGTCAGGCCCGGCAGGCACAGGATCGGCGGCTTGTCCGCAGGCCCCGCATAGTCGCGATAATGCAGCCGAAGGCCGTCGTTCGACCACCAATATCGATCGGTATATTCGGCCATGCTTGCGTCCCTTGGTCCCCAACCCCCATATCGCCGCATGCAGACGCCCCCGCAAGCCGCCACATTCAGGCCCGAAAGGGCGATCCTGGAACTTGGCGAGACCCTCTACGATCCCGTCGAGGCAGCGGATTTCCCACAGGCCATCCTGCGTTTCCGCAACGATCGCGCTGCCCGGACCATCGGCCTAGACAATCTGAGCGACGAGGACTGGATTCGCCATTTCGGCCGGTTCGATCCCTTGCCCGGCAGCCTCGATACGCCGTTGGCGCTTCGCTATCACGGCCACCAGTTCCGCGTGTACAACCCGGATATCGGCGATGGCCGCGGCTTCCTGTTCGCCCAGATGCGCGACGATCGCGGCCGCCTGATGGATCTCGGCACCAAGGGATCGGGCCAGACGCCCTGGAGCCGCTTTGGCGATGGCCGCCTGACCCTGAAAGGCGGCGTGCGCGAAATCCTGGCGACCGAAATGCTCGAAGCATTGGGCGTCGAGACGTCGAAAAGCTTCTCGCTGATCGAAACGGGTGAGGCACTGCAGCGTGGCGACGAACCTTCGCCCACCCGCTCATCCGTCCTCGTCCGTCTCAGTCACGGCCATATCCGCATCGGCAGCTTCCAACGCCTCGCCTTCGAGCGGGACGAAACGACCATGCGCACGCTGGTCGATTATTGCCTGCGCCACTTCTTCAACGAAGAGGGGGGAGAGGACGGGCCCGCGCGCCTGCTCGCCCATGTCGTCGCGGGCACCGCAAGGCTGACGGCAAGCTATATGGCGGCGGGCTTCGTCCACGGCGTGCTCAACAGCGACAATATCAACATCACCGCCGAAAGCTTCGACTACGGCCCCTGGCGGTTCACGCCGCGTTTCGATCCGCGCTTCACTGCCGCCTATTTCGACCATCAGGGGCTTTACGCCTTCGGGCGGCAGGCGGAGGCGATCCAGTGGGATGTCGTCCAGCTTGCCGCCTCGCTGCGGCTGATCGCCGAATCCGACGCGCTCATTCCTGCGCTGGAGGGGTTTCCGCTCGCCTATCGGGCCGCGCTCGTCGAACGGATATTGGCGCGGCTGGGCGTTCGCACCCGTGGCGAAAGCGAAGATATCGCGCTCGTGCAATCGATCGAAAAGGCGCTGCTCCATGGCGGCGTGGAGATCGACCGCTTCTTCTTCGACTGGTCGGGAGGAGAATTGCGCGCACCATCATCGGCTGATGCCTCCTACGCCGCCGGCATATTCGATGCCTTTCGCGAACGGATCATCGCCTATGAACCCGCCCGGTCGCACGACCATCCCTATTGGGCCGGGACCGAACCCTGCTCGATGCACATCGAAGAAGTTGAACGCATCTGGACCCACATCGCACGTGACGACGACTGGTTGGCGCTCTACGCCAAAGTGAATGATATCCGCGCGATGGGCGCGGCGCTGCGCGGCTAGATCGTTCATGCCTTTAGTATCGTTCATGCCTAGCCCTCTCCCGCTTTCGCGGGAGAGGGTTGGGTGAGGGTCTTCTTTCTTCTACCTTGCGATAGATGTATCCTGTCCGCCGCCAGATCAGCCCGCATGCCGCCCGACTTCGACGCGACATGACCGATGTCGAACGCAAATTATGGTTTGCCTTGCGCGACCGGCGACTGGATGGTTTCAAGTTTCGACGGCAAGCGACGATCGGCCCATTCATTGTGGATTTCCTCTGCATCGATGCGCGCCTGATCGTCGAGCTCGACGGCGGTCAGCATAGCGAAGGTGTCGATGCGCCACGCACCGCCTATCTGGAGGCGCAAGGCTATCGGATACTCCGCTTCTGGAACAATGATGTGGTCGATCGCTTCGAGGGTGTCCTTGATACGATTGCTCGCACCCTTCGCTGAGCAGAAAGAAGAAGACCCTCACCCAACCCTCTCCCGCGAAAGCGGGAGAGGGCGGAGTCAAGCCCGGAGCATTGGGATGGGTCCGATTTCGAGCACGCCGTCCCGTTTCGCGTCAGCTTCGTTCAACTTGGGATTGACCATACCTATCTTACCCTGCTGATAAGCATGTTCGAAGTGGAGTGTGGTTTTACATGTCGGGTCCCGAACTGATTTCGACGGAGCCCGCGACGGGTGAAGTCCTGTGGCGCGGAATGCCCGGCGATGTCGATGCCGAGGTGGCGACCGCGCGGGCAAGCTGGGTCGACTGGGCGTCGCGTCCGCTGACGGTGCGGGTGGAAACGATGCGCCGCTTCGCCAACCATGTGCGCGGGCAGATCGATGCTTTCGCCGATCTGATCGCGCGCGAAACCGGCAAGCCGCTGTGGGAAGCCCGGACGGAAGTCGAATCCGTCATCAACAAGGTCGAAATCTCGATCAGCGCCTATTCCGAACGCACGGCGCAGCGAAAGCTCGACGGCGCGATGGGCGCCCGCAACGCGCTACGTCACAAGCCGCATGGCGTGCTCGCCGTGCTCGGCCCCTATAATTTCCCGGCGCATCTGCCCAACGGCCACATTGTGCCCGCGCTGCTGGCGGGCAATGCCGTGGTGTTCAAGCCTTCGGAAAAGACGCCCGCCGTCGGCCGGATGCTGGTCGACTGCTATCATGCGGCAGGCGTTCCCGAAGGCGTCGTCCGTTTCCTTGCCGGCGGGATCGAGGAAGGCCGCGCCCTTGCCGGCCATCATGGCATAGACGGGCTGCTGTTCACCGGCTCCGCGCGCGCCGGCCTGTCGCTCAACCGGCAGTTCGCGGATCGGCCGGACAAGATCCTGGCGCTGGAAATGGGCGGCAACAACCCGATCGTCGTCTGGAACCCGTCCGACATCCACGCGGCGGCCATCATCGTCGTCCAATCCGCCTATATGACTGCCGGCCAGCGCTGCACCGCCGCGCGCCGACTGATCGTCGAGGACGGCAAGCACCAGCCCTTGATCGATGAGATCGTGAAGCTCATCGACCGCATCATCGTCGGCGCCCCGCACGATACGCCTGCCCCCTTCCTCGGCCCCGTCATCGACAATGCAACAGCCGAAGGGCTTAGCGAGAATTTCCTCGAGCTGCTGATGAAGGGCGGCCGCCCCATCAAGCATCTCGAACGGCCGGACCCGACAAAGCCCTTCCTGAAACCGGCGCTGATCGACGTCACCGACGTTGCCGAGCGGCCCGATGCGGAGATGTTCGGCCCGATCCTGCAGATCATCAGGGTTCCCGATTTCGATGCGGCGCTCGAGGAGGCGAACGACACACGTTATGGTCTGTCGGCCTCGCTGATCGGCGGCGCGCCGGAACTTTACGATCGCTTCTGGGCCAATATCCGTGCCGGGATCGTCAACTGGAACCGCCCGACCAACGGCGCATCCTCCGCCGCTCCGTTCGGCGGGATCGGCCTGTCCGGCAACCACCGGCCAAGCGCTTATTATGCCGCCGATTATTGCGCCTATCCCGTCGCGTCATCGGAGGCCGAGCAGCCTCGCGCGTCGATCGGCATTGGCTTGCGGGACGCTTGAGAAAAGCAGAACTAGCTTCGCCGCAACAAAGTTTGAATTGCCGTTGCCCGACGAAGGGACCATCTCGCCCGCATGAGTGGCTCACTATTCCTTGTCGGCGCCGGCCCCGGCGACCCCGGCCTTTTGACGTTGCGCGCGGCGGAACTGCTGCGCGACGCCGATGTGGTCGTCCATGACGGGCTGGTGGGCGACCGGATCATCGCAATGGCGAATCCGGCGGCGCGGCTGATTTCCGTCGCCAAGCGCCGCAACCGCCACACCATGCCGCAATCACAGATCAACGACCTGCTGGTGGCCGAGGCGAAGGCCGGGCATCGCGTGGTCCGCCTGAAGGGCGGCGATCCGTTCATCTTCGGTCGCGGCGGCGAAGAGGTCGAGGCTTGCCGCGCGGCGGGCGTCGCGGTTGAGGTCGTCCCCGGCATTTCGGCCGCCATGGGTTGCGCGGCGGAGGCACGGCTTCCCCTCACCCATCGCGATGCATCCAGCGCGGTCACCTTCGTCGCCGGTCAGTGCAAGGGTTTGACCGATCAGGACTGGTCCGGTCTTGCCGGCGCCCACCGGACGCTGGTGATCTACATGGGCGTGGCGACCGCGGACGTGATTGCCGACAAGCTCATGATGGATGGCGTGTCGCCCTCCATGCCGGTCGCCGTGCTCGAAAAGGCCACGCAGGAAGGCGCGCGCGCCATTCGTACCCTGCTCGCCGATCTTGGCGGCATGGTCAGGCGCGAAGGGGTGAAAAGCCCTGCAATCATTATCATCGGCGAAGTGGTGCTCAGGTCGGACGCGGAAGATCGGCTGGGCGCACTCGCTGCACAGGCGGAGGCATTGGCGTGAAGATACTGACCGGCAACGACTTGCCGACCGGCGACGTGGTCTGGTGGACGGGCGCGGATTGGTCGCGTCATGTCGAGGACGCGGTCGACGTCGGCGAGCATGGCGAGGCGATCGCCGCGCGTGAAGCCGGTGCCCAGCGGGTCAACGGCCCCTATGTCATCGATGGCGAATTGACCGACAAGGGTCCCCGCCCCGCCCATATCAAGGACCGCATCCGCGCGCTCGGCCCCACCGTGCGCCCGGACCTGACCCTCAAACCCGCCGACGCCACCGCCGGCACCTGGGTGATCTGATGTACCAGTATGACAAGTACGACCAGGCGATCGTCGATGCCCGCGTCGATGAATTTCGCGACCAGACCCGCCGCCGCCTCGCCGGCGACCTGACGGAGGATCAGTTCAAGCCGCTCCGGCTGAAGAACGGTCTCTATCTCCAGCTTCACGCCTATATGCTGCGCGTCGCCATTCCCTATGGCACGCTCAATTCGCGGCAGATGCGGATGCTTGGCCACATCGCCCGCAAATATGATCGCGGCTACGGCCATTTCACGACGCGCCAGAACATCCAGTACAACTGGATCAAGCTTGAGCAGGCACCCGACATCCTCGCCGACCTGGCGACGGTCGAGATGCACGCCATCCAGACCAGCGGCGAAAGCATCCGCAACATCTCGTCGGATCAATATGCCGGCGCGTCGGCGGACGAAATCTGCGACCCACGTCCCTGGGCGGAACTGATCCGTCAGGCGACAACTTTTCACCCTGAATTCAGCTACTTACCTCGCAAATTCAAGATCGCCCTCACCGCCGCCGACGAAGATCGCGCTGCGATCCGCCTGCACGATGTCGGCCTAAAGCTGGTACACAACGAACAGGGCGAACTCGGCTTCCGCGTCTATATCGGCGGCGGCATGGGCCGCACGCCCTTCGTGGCGCCCCTGATCCGCGAATTCCTGCCCGCCGACAACCTGTTCAGCTATATCGAGGCCGCGCTCCGCGTCTGGAATCGCTGGGCACGCCGCGACAATATCCACAAGCAGCGGATCAAGATTCTCGTCCACGAAATGGGCGCCGAGGAATTCACTCGGCAGGTCGAGGAGGAATGGCAGGCGATCCTGCCCAACAAGTCCGACGCCCCGCGCGAAGAGCTTGACCGCATCGCGACCTATTTCGCGCCGCCGGCTTTCGAAACCGGTCTCTCCGACGAAGTGGATCGCAGCGACCCCGCTTTCGCCGCCTGGCTCGACCAGAATGTGAAGGCGCACAAGCAGCCGGGCTATGCGATCGTCAACATCTGCCTGAAACCGATCGGTGAGATTCCCGGCGACATCTCGGCCGACCAGATCGATCTGGTCGCCGACCTGGCCGAACGCCACAGCCATGACGAGCTTCGCGCCACCCATGCGCAGAACCTGGTCCTGCCACATGTGAAGAAGGCTGATCTCTACACCGTCTGGCAAGCGCTTTCCGCCGCGGGGCTGGCCAGCGACAATCTCGATCTGATCAGCGATATCATCGCCTGTCCGGGACTCGACTATTGCAGCCTCGCCAATGCCCGGTCGATCCCGGTCGCGCAGAAGATTGCCCAGCGCTTCGCCGATCCGGCGCGGCAGCGCGATCTGGGCGAGCTGAAGCTGAAGATCAGCGGCTGCATCAATGCCTGCGGGCATCATCATGCCGGCCACATCGGCATTCTGGGCGTCGATCGTAAGGGAACGGAGAACTACCAGCTGCTGCTCGGCGGTTCGGGTGCTGAGGATGCGAGCCTGGGCAAGATCACCGGCCCCGGATTCAATGAGGACGGCGTGGTCGATGCGATCGAGCGGACCATCGAGAAGTATCGTGAAGTCCGGCAGGAAGGCGAGCGTTTCCTCGATACGTATCGCCGTGTTGGCTTCGAACCGTTCAAGGAAGCGATTTATGGCTGATTTCCTTCGTTTCCGCGACGATGAGCCGCATGAGGAACCGGCGGTCACGCTCGATTCCTTCCTGGAGCAGAGCAATGCCACCGCTGTCCGTCTGGAAGCGGGTGATGACGCGCGTCTGCTGATCCCCCATTTCGAACGGCTGGCGCTGGTCGAGGTTTCCTTCCCGCGTTTTCGTGACGGTCGCGGCTATTCGTCCGCGCGAATCCTGCGGGAGGCCGGATACAAGGGCGAGCTGCGCGCCGAAGGCGATGTGCTGGTCGACCAGCTGCTGTTCATGCGGCGCTGCGGCTTCGACAGCTTTGTGCCCCAGGCGCCGATCGATCAGGACGTCGCGAAGGCGGCGCTAGAACGTTACGACCTGGTCTATCAACCGGCGGCGGATGCGGAAGTCCCGGTATGGAAGCTGCGGCGTGGCTGACGCTGTGCGTCGCCTTGATGTCATAGATACGGCGCCGCGTTTCACGCAGGCGGATGCGATCGCGCTCAACAATCGCTTCCGCGGCACCGAAACGCAGGAGATGCTGCGCGTCCTGTTCGCCGAAAAGCTGGCGGGCAATGTCGCGGTCGTTTCCTCTTTCGGCGCGGAGTCGGCGGTGTTGCTGCACCTGATTGCCAGCATCGACCCCACGATACCGGTCCTGTTCGGCGATACGCTGAAGATGTTTCCGGAAACGCTTGCCTACCGCGACCTGCTGGCCGAGCGGCTGGGCTTGAAGAACCTCATCACCTTCACCCCGGACCCGGCAACGCTTGCGAAGAAAGACGAAAGCGGGTTGCGCTGGTCCTACGATCCGGACGGCTGCTGCGAGATTCGCAAGGTTCTGCCGCTCGAGACGGCGCTTGCCGGCTATGATGCCTCCATTTCAGGCCGCAAGGGATTCCAGTCCTCGACCCGTTCGGGACTGCCGCGGTTCGAGATCGACGGCGCGTCCGGCCGGTTGAAGATCAATCCGCTCGCCAGCTGGACCAAGGCCGATCTGGATGCCTATTTCGAGGCGCATGACCTGCCCCGCCACCCGTTGGAGGCGGAAGGCTATGCATCGATCGGATGCCAGCCCTGCACCAGCCCGGTGAAGCCAGGCGAAGACCCCCGCGCCGGGCGCTGGCGCGGCTGGGACAAGGTTGAATGCGGAATCCACAGTCCGGTCGCCGATCCGGACGATCCCGCGAACCAGCCCGCTTTCTAGCAATATTCCGTAACATAACGGTCATTCCCCAGTCTCCGCCACGTAGCATCGCGGTTCTAGGGACCGGGCATGACTGCTCCGATTCCGCACTCTGAGTGCCTGCGCATTCCCTTGCCGGCCAAAGCCGGACTGACGATCATGCTTCTTGCCAAGCATGCGCGCAGCGACGGCAGCAAGGATGCGCAAGACGGCAATCACGCGACCTATCATCATGAGCTTCGCGAAACGCTGAGGGACATCGGGCTGAATGTCGTGGCGGCCGACCATTATGAAGACCTGTTCGAACGGCCGGACGCCGATTTCGTCATTCCTCTGCTCAACCGGGGCGGTTTCCAGAACAGCGAGATGCTCGCGCCGCTGATGCTGGCGCGGCACGGCCTTCCCTATCTTGGCGCCACGCCGATCATCCGGGGCACGTCGGACGACAAGCATCTCAGCAAGGTTCTTGCGCAGCATCACGGCGTGCCGACGATGCCGTGGCGCATCTATCGCCGGGGCGGAATCACACCAGCGATGCCGGATTTCCAGTGCGAACGCTATGTGGTGAAGCCGAACGCGTCTTCCGCATCCTGGGGCATCCGTGTCGTCGAGCATTGGGCGGATGCGGCCGCGCATATCGTCCACCTCAACGACGGTGGCCATGACGCGATCGTCGAGCCCTGGGTGCCCTTGATCGACGTGGCGGTGCCCGTCGTTGGCGGCGCGAGCGGCGCATGGGTGCTGCCGGCAATGGCTTATCTGCCGGACGATCCCACGCATCTACGGTCTTACGAAGAGAAGCGGGCGCTGATCGAAGCCGGCGACGACCCACTGGTCCCGGTGACCGATCCGGTGCTGGCGGCGCAGCTTGAAAGCCATACGCGCAAGCTGCTGACCGAATTGTGGCCATTCGACTATGGCCGTTTCGAATATCGTTACGACCCGGAAACGGGCGCCCTGCGGTTCATGGAAGTGAACCTGTCGTGCAATCTCTGGTCGAAGAAGACGATCTCCCGCTCCGCCCGGACGCTGGGCGTTAGCCACGCAGATCTGGTCGAGACGATCGTCGCGCACAGCATGATGCGGCAACAGCTTTTGCCCGAAATCACCATACCACTCGCCGCATGACCGTCACTGCCCTCATCCTCGCCGCGCAGCGCGACGGCAAGGTGGACCCGTTGGCGGCCGAGATGGGCGTCAGCCATAAGTGTATCGTGCCGGTCGCCGGTCGCCCGATGATCGTGCATGTCGTCGAAACGCTTGCCGCATCGCCCTCGGTCGGCGAGATTCGCGTGTCGATCGACAATTTCAACGTCATTGCCCGCCTGCCGGAGATTGCCCGCCTGATCGCCGCCGGTCGGCTGACGATGATGCAAGCGCGCGACAATCTGGTCGATAGCGTCGTCGATGCCGTTGCGGGTGCCGATTTCCCGCTGTTCATCACCACTGCCGACAATGTGCTGCTGACACCGGAAGCGGTGGAATCGATGCAGGCAACGGCATCGCGCGGCGCGGACGTCGCCGTTGCCTTCACCCGGCGGGATTCGGTTTTGGCCGCGCATCCCGACGGTCAGCGTCGCTTCTACAAGTTCAGCGACGATGCCTATTCCAACTGCAACAGCTACTGGATCGGCAATGCGAGGGCGCTGAGTGCGACCGAAGTGTTTCGCGGCGGCGGCCAGTTCGCCAAGCATCCGGCGCGCATCGTCAAGGCGTTCGGCCTCATCAACCTGATCCGTTTCCGCTATGGCATCGGCACGCTTGCTGCAGCGTTCGATCGCTTTTCCCGGCGGTTCGGGCTGGTGATCCGCCCTGTCATCTTCACCGACGGTGCGATCGCGATCGATGTCGACAATTCGCGAACCCATGCGATCGCCGAGGGACTGCTGGTCGCCAGAGCGCCAGCCATCGCCGCCGAATAGTCCGGCGCGTTCAACACAAAAGCCTGACCGCGACCCGTCAGGACATCAGGAACGTCACAAACTTATAGATCAGCCAGACAGGCGCCATCAGCACCCCTGTTCCAACGACGAGATCGATAAGCCCCTCGATCTTTTCCATGACCCTCTCCCCTGGCCGGGTTTGCCCCGGTTCCAAAGACAGGAAATCACAAAATCAGTGTTCTATCGAGAAGATTCTTTCGCTCGTCCTGAAATGGATCAACCGATTCGTTCGGGAAGATAGGCGTCATCAATATAGTCGCTGAATCGCGTGATCTTGGCGTCGAACTTCATCTTCACCTTGCCGGTCGCACCGTGGCGCTGCTTGGCAACGATCAGTTCGGACATGCCGAACACACGCTCCATATCCAGATGCCATTTGGCATGATCGTCGAATGTCTTGGCATCGTCGCCTTCGATCGGCCGTTTCGGTTCGCGCGCTGCGACATAATATTCCTCGCGATACACGAACAGCACGATGTCGGCGTCCTGCTCGATCGAGCCCGATTCACGAAGGTCGGAAAGCTGCGGACGTTTGTCCTCGCGCTGCTCGACGGCGCGGCTGAGCTGGGACAGCGCGAGCACCGGCACATGCAGTTCCTTCGCCAGCGTTTTCAGGCCACGGCTGATTTCCGAAATTTCCTGAACGCGATTGTCGGTGCCGCCGCGCGACGAGCCCTGCAGCAGTTGCAGGTAATCGACGACGATCAGCCCGATGCCATGTCGCCGCTTCAGGCGGCGCGCGCGGGTACGGAGCGCCGCGATCGTCAACCCCGGCGTGTCGTCGATGAACAGCGGCAACGTCTCAAGTTCGGCAGCGGCGCGCGCGAGATTGCGGAAATCCTGCTGGCTGATCTTGCCCATGCGAAGCGCTTCAGAACTGATGCCGCTGTTTTCCGACAGGATACGGGTGGCAAGCTGGTCCGCCGACATTTCCAGGCTGAAGAAGGCGACCTTGGCGCCGACCGTCTTGGATTCGTCGATGCCGTCTTCCTCGACATCGCGGACATAGCGGCGGGCCGCGTTGAAGGCGATGTTGGTGGCAAAAGCGGTCTTCCCCATGCCGGGGCGGCCGGCAAGGATCAGAAGATCACTGTGGTGCAGGCCGCCGATCTTGGCGTTGACGCCGTCCAGCCCGGTGGTGATGCCCGACAGGCCGCCGCCGGAATTGAGCGCCTTTTCCGCAATCGAGACGGCAAGTTTCGTCGCCTGGCCGAACGTCTTGACGCTGCCCTGCTCGCCGCCTTCCTCAGCCACCTTGTACAGCTCGACCTCGGCCGCCTCGATCTGGCTCTTGGGATCGACCGACTCGCTGGTATCAAGCGCGCTTTCGACCATGCCGCGCCCTACGCCGACCAGCGCTCGAAGCAATGCCAGGTCATAAACCTGCTCGGCGAAATCGCGCGCGCCGATCAGCGCCGCGCCGCTGCCGGTCAATTGCGCCAGATAGGCGGGGCCGCCCAGTTCCCGCATCGCCTCGTCACCCTCGAACAGCGGCTTCAGCGTCACCGGGTTGGCGACCATGTTGCGGTCGAGCAATTTCAGGATCGCATCATAGATACGGCCGTGGATCGGCTCGAAGAAATGTTCGGCACGCAGCTTCAGCTGCACGTCTTCCGCCAGCCGGTTGTCGATCATCAATGCGCCCAGCAACGCGGCCTCGGCCTCGATATTCTGGGGCAGGATGGGGCCCGCGCCATCGGCGGGCGGAGGAGGAATCAAACGAACTGCATCGGCCATCCGACCATTGTCCTGCATCACGGCCCCCGGCTCAAGTCCGGCCTCAGCCTCCACCGCGGATAGGTCAGTGGATGAGCTGTGGATAACTACCGCAGTTGAGCGCGTTCCGCATCCCCGGTACAGCCCCGCCATGACCGATGCTCGGATCATCGATATTCAGCTAGACGAGCGGACGATCCTACGTCGCAGCGACAATGTCGAGCAGGAGCGCCGAATCGCGATTCTTGATCTGATCGCCAAGAATTATTTCCTGCCGCATCGCGCCTATCCGGACGGTTATGCCGGTCCCTTCCGCGTCAAGCTGCGCGTGGAGGAGGGGCGACTTGTCATCGACATCGCGCGGACGGACGGCAGTCTTCTCGAATCGCTGATCCTCGGCCTGGCGAAGTTCCGCAGGCCGGTGCGCGATTATTTCGCCGTCTGCGAGAGCTATTACCACGCACTCCATCAGTCCACGCCCGCCCAGATCGAGACGATCGACATGGCACGGCGCGCGCTTCACAACGAGGCGGCGGAATTGCTGATCGAGCGGCTGGACGGCAAGATCGATCTGGATTTCGACACCGCGCGCCGGCTCTTCACCCTCATCTGCGTGCTGCATTTCAAGGGATGATTGGATTGACGATCGACCTGCCCGCCCTGATCGACGCCGCGCGCGGAGCGGCCGCCAATGCCCATGCGCCCTATTCCCGATTTGGCGTGGGCGCGGCCGTGCTGCTTGACGACGGGGCTATCGTGACCGGCACGAACTTGGAGAATGCGAGCTATGGCCTGTCGCTTTGCGCGGAGACCGTCGCGCTGGCCAAGGCGAACAGCGATGGGCGTTTTCGCGATGTCGTGGCCATCGCGGTGGTCGGCGGAATGCTGGTGAACGGGGAAATCAGCGGGTCCGCGCCCGTGGGGCCATGCGGGCGGTGCCGGCAGATATTGAACGAAGCGGCCCAGATGGGAGGGCGGGATATACTGGTCCACTGCGCGTCGGCGGACGGATCGGTCGTGGAAACCCATAGGCTGTCGGACCTGCTGCCCCATGCCTTCGGTCCCGCCGATCTGGGTCTTGCGCCCGCGCGTGAAAGCGGTAGTCGCTAGGGCTCACCAGCAAGGGGCGACGGGCTTGTCGATACTTTCGGACAGATGGATTCGCGAACAGGCGCTTTCGGCGGGGATGATCGAGCCCTTCGTCGATCGGCAGACGCGCGACGGCTGCATCAGCTATGGACTCAGTTCCTACGGCTATGACGCGCGCGTTTCCGACGAGTTCAAGATCTTCACCAATGTCGACAGCGCGATCGTCGACCCCAAGAACTTCGCGTCGAACAGCTTTGTCGACCGCAAGACCGACGTTTGCGTCATCCCGCCCAACAGCTTCGCGCTTGCCCGGACGGTGGAGTATTTCCGCGTACCGCGCGACGTGCTGGTCATCTGCCTCGGCAAGTCGACCTATGCACGCTGCGGCATCATCGTGAACGTGACGCCGCTTGAACCGGGCTGGGAAGGCCATGTGACGCTGGAATTCTCCAACACCACACCGCTGCCCGCCAAGATCTATGCCAATGAGGGCGCGTGCCAGTTCCTGTTCCTCAAGGGCAACGAGCCGTGCGAAGTGAGCTATGCCGACCGCGCCGGTAAATATATGGGCCAGCAGGGCGTGACGCTGCCCAAGCTCTAGGGCATTATGCCGCGTCCGTAACAGGAGGGCTTGCCATGAAACGTCGGCAGATGATCGCGATGCTTGGTTTCGCGCTATTGACGGGGGCGTGCATGCAATCAGGGGGTGGTGAAGGACCGGCGACGCCGGGACTGGCGGCTGGCAAGCTCAGCGGCAGCGTCGCCTATCGCCAGCGCAGCGCCCTGCCGCCGACCGCGGTGGTGGAGGTGAGCATCCTCGACGTCGCGAAGATGGACGCCCCCGCCCGCTCGATCGCCACGACCCGCATCCCGACCGAGGGTCGGCAGGTGCCGATCCCGTTCGAGCTGAGCTATCCCGCCGACCGGCCCGGCACCCACGCCGATTATGCGGTGCAGGCGCGGATCGAAGACGGCAACGGACGGCTGCTGTTCATCACCGACACACGCAATGCGCTGCCGGAAAGCGGCCGGATCGACCTGATGCTGGTGCCGGCGGGCTAGCCGCGCAACTACCGCTTCTTGCTCTTATGCCGGATATTCGCAGGCCGGCCGCGCCGCTTGATCGGGCGAGCGGATCGGCGGGGTGGCGGGCCTATGTCGCCGTCGGGCAGTTCGAAGCGGAGGGCACCGCTGACGGGGTTTGCCTCCGCCAGCCTTAGCGGCAGACGCTGGCCGATGGTGTAGCGAGTTTCGGTGTCTTCGCCGGTCAGACTGTGGGTCGCTTCGTCGTAGCGGAAATATTCGCGGCCCAGGGTCGAGATCGGCACTAGGCCGTCGCCGCCCAGCCCTTCGACCGTTGCGAAGAAGCCGAAATTCTGGACGCCGGTGATCCGCGTCTCGACGATCTCGCCGACCCGTTCGGAGAGATAGGCGGCGACATAGCGGTCGATCGTGTCGCGTTCCGCCTCCATCGCGCGGCGTTCGAGCTGGCTGATGAGTTCGCCGAGCCGTTCCATCGCCCCGGCCTCTTCGGCGGTGAGGGCGGTGGTCGGCTCGATCGTCGCCTGACGGCCCGGCCCCTTCAGCTTCGGCTTGCCCACCTCAAGCCCATAGGCACCGACCAGCGAGCGATGGACGAGCAAGTCGGCATAGCGCCGGATCGGACTGGTGAAATGGGCGTAGCTGCCCAGCGTCAGACCGAAATGGCCGTGATTCATCGGCCCATAATAGGCCTGCGTCTGGGTGCGGAGAATCTGTTCCATCACCTGCGGGCGGAAATCGGCGTCGCCGACGCGGTCGATGATGTGGTTGAACGTCTGCGGGCGGATCACCTGGCCAAGCGCAAGTTCAACCCCGAAGGTCTTCAGATAATCCTTGAGCGCGACCAGCTTTTCTCGGCTCGGCGGTTCGTGGACGCGGTACATGACCGGCGCCTTCTTCGCCTCGAGCGCCTTGGCGGCCGCGACGTTGGCGGCGATCATATAATCCTCGATCAGCTTGTGCGCATCGAGCCGCTCGCGCGGGGCGACGGAGAGGATGCGACCTTTTTCATCGAGCACGATGCGCCGTTCGGGCAGGTCGAGGTCGAGCGGGCCGCGCTTCTCGCGCGCCTTGTAGAGCGCGCGCCAGCAGGCCCAGAGGGGCTTTAGCGCGGTCTCGACCAAGGCGGGGTCGATGCGCGGCGGCCCCAGATCGCGTTCGTCGAGGCTGCACGGGGACGACGCGACTTCGATCCGTTCCTCGCCCGTGGCGTCGATCGCCGCCTGCGCGTCTTCATAAGCGATGTTCGCCACCAGCCGGACGACGGCGCGGGTGAAGCGCCATGCCTTCACCTCACCCTCGGCAGAGATGGTCAGGCGGCAGGCCATCGCCGCGCGATCCTCGCCCGCCTTCAGCGAGCAGATGTCGGCGCTGAGCGTTTCCGGCAGCATCGGCACGACGCGGTCGGGGAAATAGACGCTGTTGCCGCGCTTCTTTGCCTCACGGTCGAGGGCGGAGCCAGGACGGACGTAGAAGGAGACGTCGGCGATGGCGACGATCGCGTCCCAGCCGCCATCCTCGCGCGGAGCGGCCCAGACGGCGTCGTCATGATCGCGGGCATCGGCGGGGTCGATGGCGACGATCGGCAAATGGCGCAGGTCTTCCCGCTTGCCGAGATCGAGCCGGGTGACGGCTTCCGCCTCCTCGATCACGCTTTCGGGAAAGACATTGGGAATGCCGAGCTTGTGGATCGCGATCAGCGAGAAGCTGCGCGGTTCGAAGGGATCGCCAAGCCGCTGCGTCACGCGCGCGGTGACGCGGGGCGGCCTGCCGGTCTTTTCCGCCAGAACCAGATCACCCACCTCCGCGCCGCCGAGATCGGAAATGAGGAAATCACCCCGCTGCTTCTTCTCGACACCCTGAAGCCAATGTTTGCCGCCCTCCTGATGGATGACGCCAAGCATCAGCTCCGCGCCGCGATCCAGCTTCTTCAGCGGGTGCGCGATCCAGCCCTTGCCCGCTTCCTCGGTGCGGGCGAGAATCCGGTCGCCGATGCCCAGCGCGCCCTTGCGGCTGCGTTCCCTGACGCGAAGCCGTGGTTCCGGTCCGACCGCTTCCCACCGTTCGGGCACGGCATAGGCCTGCCCATGTTCATCGACATCGACGACACGCAGCACGGTCACCTTGGGGATGCCGCCCATCTTGTGAAAGGCACGGCCGGGAGCGATGTCGACCAGCCCCTCATCCGTCATATCCTTCAACAGCGCTTTGAGCGCGATCTTCTCCGCGCCATGCAGGCCGAAGGCGCGCGCGATCTCCCGCTTGCCGGCCGGCTGGTCGGATTCGGTGATGAAGCGGAGAATCTGCTCGCGGGACGGCAGTCCCGAACGTTTTGCCATGCCCCGGAATAGCCGGTCAGGCAGGCTGCGTCACCCCAACTCGTCGCGTGCTGAGCAGCATTGCGCCGCCCGCAAGCACGCCGAAGGCACCTGCCACCACAAGCGCGGGCAGATAGGTGCCGAACGCCTGACGGGTGACGCCTGCGCCAAAGGCGGCAAGTGCTGCGCCGATCTGGTGCGCGACCAGCACCCAGCCGAACATGATCGGGCCGTCCCGCTCGCCAAAGGCCTGGTTGGCGAGCTTCACGGTCGGCGGGACGGTCGCGATCCAATCCAGCCCATAGAAGATCGCGAATATGGTCAGGCTGACCGTGTCGAAATTGATGAAGGGCAAGGCGATCAGCGAAAGGCCGCGGAAAGCATAATAGACGACGAGCAGCTTCTTCGGATCATAGCGGTCGGTGAGCCAGCCCGAAGCGGTGGTGCCGATAAGGTCGAAGAATCCCATCATCGAAAGCAGGCCTGCGGCTGCGACGGGCGCGATGCCACGATCACCGCAAAAGGCGATGAAGTGCGTGCCGATCAGTCCGTTTGTGGTCAGCCCGCAGACGAAGAAGGTGCCGGCCAGCAGCCAGAACATCGGATGGCGAACACCGCGCATCAACGCATGGATCGCGAGCATCGGGGTTGCCGCGCCCTTGAGTGGCGGCGGGCTGATGGGGCCGGTATCGCCATAGCGGTTCCTGCCGATATGCGCCGGGCTTTCAGGCACCAGCAGCGCGACCAGCGGAACGAGCGCGAGCGCCATGATCGACACCACCATCACCACCGGCCGCCATGCGCCGCCCGACGACAGCCAGGCCATGCCCGGCAGGAACACCAGAGCGCCCGTGGCCGTCGAGGCGCTGAGCAATCCCATCACCAGCCCCTGCCGTGCCGCGAACCAGCGATTGACGATCGCCGCGCCCAGCACCGGCGCGATCGCACCACTGCCGATGCCGGAAAGCACGCCCCAGGTGAGCACATAGTGCCACGGCGCGCTCATCCACAGGCTGGCGAAGGTCGATGCCGACATCAGCAAAAGCCCGCCAAGCATCGTCTTGCGAAGGCCGACCGTCTGCATCAGCGCCGCGGCGAAGGGGCCGACCAGGCCGTAGAGCAGAATGCCCACGGCAGCGGCGGTCGACACGGTGGCCCGGCTCCAGCCGAAATGCAGCTCGACGGGCTGCATAAGGACGGCGGGTGCGGAACGAAGACCGGCGGCAACGAGCAGCGCCAGGAAAGTGGTCGCCGCCACGACCCAGGCATAGTTCTCTCCGCGCTGCGGCATTTGCCCACTCACCGTGCGTCTTCCTGTGCGAGTGCGGCCATATCCGTCAGCGCGCCGCGCAATATGGCCCAGCGATCGGCCCCGAAGCGTTCAATCATACGGCCCTGCGCGACATCCCAGGCCGGGGTGGCATCGGCCATCACGTCACGCCCCGACCTCGTCAGCGAGACCGCCTTGGCCCGTCCCTGCCCCGTTCCCTCGATCTCGATCCAGCCCGCCCGATCGAGCGCGGCGAGCGCTCGGTAGAGCGATGTGCGGTCCATCACCATCAGTTCGGCAAGCGAGCTGAGTGCGATCGGCCCGGAACGGCCGATATTACGGAGCAGCGCGAACTGGACAATCGTCAGGCCGAATTCCGCCAGCGCCTCGTCATATTGACGGGTTACCGCGCGAGATGCCTTGCGGAGCGATGTGCAGACACAGGAGCCATCTTGATGCATATACATGATGTATATGCATCATATTTTCCGGTCAAGCATGGTCGCGTCGTCCCGCACGTTCGGCTAGCCTGAACGGATGAGTTACGATCTTCTCATCATCGGTGGCGGAATCAATGGTGCCGCGATTGCGCGCGAAGCGGCGCTGCTGGGGCAGTCCGTGCTGCTCGTTGAGCGCGGCGACCTGGCCGGGGCTACATCGTCCGCTTCCACCAAGCTGATCCATGGCGGGCTGCGTTATCTGGAATATTATGATTTCGCGCTGGTGCGTGAGGCGCTGATCGAACGCGAGCGGCTGTTGAAAGCCGCGCCGCACCTTATCCATCCGCTGCTCTTCGTCCTGCCGCATGAGCATGCGCTACGGCCCTGGTGGATGGTTCGCATCGGCCTGTTCCTTTACGATCATCTGGGCGGAAAGATCAGCCTGCCCAGATCTCGCGGGCTGGGGCGTGATGACGCCGTCTATCGCGCGCCGCTGAAAGGGAACGGGCGAGGCTTCGTCTATTCGGACGCCAATGTGGACGACGCGCGGCTGGTGGTGCTCAATGCCCGCGATGCCGCGGATAATGGCGCGGAAATCGCCACGCGAACGGCGCTTGTCTCGGCCCGGCGCGGGGAGACGTGGCATGCGACGTTGAGCGATGGGCGTGAGATCGAGGCACGCGCGATCGTCAACGCGGCCGGTCCATGGGTAGCCGAGGTCGCAACGCTGCTGGGCGTCGACAATCACAGCAAGGCGCGGCTGATCAAGGGCAGCCACATCGTCGTGCCGCGCATGTTCACGGGCACCCATGCCTACATCCTGCAGCAGCCGGACCGGCGCATCGTCTTCGCCATTCCGTATCAGGGAAAATTCACGCTGATCGGCACGACCGACATTGCCGTTTCGGCACCGGACGAGGCGCATGTCGATGAGGCGGAAACGGATTATCTGATCGACTGCGTGAATCGCCATTTCACCGCGCAGATTGGGCGGGCGGACGTCGTCTGGAGTTATTCCGGCATCCGGTCGCTCTATGATGACGGGGCCAGCGAAAGCCGACAGGTGACGCGCGACTATGTGCTTGAGCTGGATCGCGAGGCCGCCCCGCTGCTCTCAGTGTTCGGCGGCAAGATCACCACCGCGCGGCATCTGGCGCAGGAGGCGATGGAAAAGCTGGCCGAACCTATGGGATTTGCGGCCCGGCCGGTCACGGTCGCGCGGATTTTTCCGGGCGGCGAACTTGCGAGTTTCGAGCATTTCCTGGCGGCCGTGCGGACGCGCTGGCCCTTTCTGGAGCGGGGCCAGTCATACCGGCTGGCCTCAGCCTATGGATCGATGCTGGAAGCGATGATCGGTGATGCGACCGACATGGGCGAGGATTTCGGCGGCGGGCTGGGATCGCGCGAAGTGGACTGGCTGGTGACGCGCGAATGGGCGCGGACAGCCGAGGACATCTTGTGGCGGCGGACGAAGCTGGGGCTAGCCGGGCAGGTGGATGCTGCCCGGTTAGAGGATTATCTCGCCCGCCGTCAGTAGGCCCGGCCGATCAGCACGCGTTCGACCGCCGGGCCACCGGTGAAGATGCAGGCGCCCTTGGCGGGGGCAGCATCGCGGGGTGCGTTGCGGAGTGTCAGCTTCAACGCCTTAAGCCGCTGGTCGATCTTTTCCAGCGCGGCGCCGGTGGGGCGCGACCAGTTGACTTCGATCCAGCCGGGATTGCGCGCGCCCTCCGCATAGAAGCGTTCGACATCAGCGAAGTCGGTGACGTCGCGGCGGATGTTCGCGTCAAGCCGCGCCTTCGCATCGGCATAGAGGCCAGCCTGAATCTCGACGAGGAGATCGGGGACGGCAGCGATGAACTCGTCGCGGGGCAGGATCGCCGAGGCGAGCTTTCCGTCATTGCCGTAGAGCCGGTCGCGGCGCAGCATCGAGACATTGCCGGCCGCCAGATCGCGTCCGCCCACCTCGACGATGATCGGCGCGCCGCGCTTCACCCAGGCCCAGCGCTTGTTTGCCGCCTTTTGCCCGCGGGTATCCACCGTCGCGCGCACGGGCTCGCCGAACGTCGTCGCCCTGTTCAGCGTGTCGGCGATCGACTTGCAATAGTCGAGGATCGCCTGATCCTCCGGCTGGTCGCGCAGCATCGGCACGAACACCACCTGCCAGGGCGCCACCCGGGGGGGTACGCGCAGGCCATCGTCGTCGCCATGTGTCATAATCAGCCCGCCGATCATGCGGGTCGACATGCCCCAGCTGATCGTGTGGGCGAATTCGAACTCTCCCGCGTCGTTCTGGAAGCGGATGTTCTGGGCGCGGGCGAAATTGTCGCCGAGATAGTGGCTCGTGCCCGCCTGCAAGGCCTTGCCGTCCTGCATCATCGCTTCGATCGACCAGGTTTCGACGGCGCCGGGGAAGCGCTCATTCTCCGGCTTTTCGCCTGCTACCACGGGCAGGGCGACGCATTCCTCGGCGAAGGTGCGGTAAAGCTCCAGCGCGATCATCGTTTCGGCGCGCGCCTGTTCGGCGGAGGCGTAGGCGGCATGCCCTTCCTGCCACAGGAATTCGGCCGTGCGCAGGAACATGCGCGTGCGCATCTCCCACCGCACGATATTGGCCCATTGGTTGATCCGCACCGGCAGATCGCGCCACGACTGCACCCAGCGGGCGAATGCGGTGCCGATCACCGTCTCGCTGGTGGGACGCACGACAAGCGGCTCCTCCAGCTTCGCCTCGGGATCGGGGATCAACCCGCCCTTGCCGTCGCCGATCAGGCGGTGGTGGGTGACGACCGCCATCTCCTTGGCGAAGCCGTCGACATGCTCAGCCTCCTTCTCGAAATAGGACAAGGGGATGAACAGCGGGAAATAGCAATTGTCGAAGCCGTTCGCCTTGATACGGTCGTCGAGCAGTCGCTGGATCCGTTCCCAGATGCCATAGCCCCAGGGGCGCATCACCATGCAGCCGCGCACGCCGGAATCCTCCGCCATGTCGGCTTCCGTAATGACGGCCTGATACCAGGCGGCGAAATCCTGCTCGCGCGTGACGTTGAGGGCGTGCTTCATAATCCGGGGTGGGCCTTTGTTATCACAGGCTGGCCTTTGCCCACCCCGGCCCCCGCCCGCAAGCGGGGAGATCGATTATTTCACAGCCGTCATCGCCGCCGACCGCGCGAAGCGATGGCCGGGGCCGGCTTCACGGGGCGACGACGCGGGTCGTAGCCGCCCCAGAAATCCTCGCCCCAGATCGCGCTGGCGGCGACCTGAAGCGAAAGCGGATAGTCGGAGAGCGCCCGACGCTCCCGGATTGGATTGGACATGATAAATCTCCCGCCCGGCAAGCAGAGACCGGACCAAATTCGATGGAACAGGGGTGGAGGCGGCCGCGCTCAGGCGGCGCAGCTACACATTCGCGCTCGAACAGGGAGGACGGGGAACCAGGCTTTCGTCGTCATCGTGACCTTCCTTTCGGTCCACGATGAAGGGCGCCGTGCGGGACGGCACCGGACATCGTGCGCTTTAGCCTTTGGTGACGCGGGGCAAGCTGACCATCAAAAGCCGCGGTTCCGGTGGGAACGATTTATCTCTACTAATTTAGTTTGATTAAGGCAAGGCAAGTTCTGCTGCTGTCAGCCGAAGTCAGGCTTTCCCATCCAGCATCTTGATGATGGCCGAGAAATCCAGGCCGGCGCTGCCGCCGTCCGCGAACACCTGGTAGAGCGCGGCTGCCCGTTCACCCATCGGTACGTCGGCATCGACGCTTCCGGCCGCTTCCATCGCCAGCTTCAGGTCCTTCAGCATCAGCGCGGTCGCGAAGCCGCCCTGATAATCATGATCGGCGGGCGTTTCCGGCCCCACGCCCGGCACGGGGCAATAGGTGGTCATCGACCAGCTCTGACCCGATGCCTTTGACGAGATGTCGAAGAAAACCTGCGGATCGAGGCCCAGTTTTTGGGCGAGAAGGAACGCTTCGCACGTCGCGATCATCGTCGCGCCGAGGATCATGTTGTTGCAGATCTTGGCCGCCTGCCCCGCGCCGGAGGCGCCGGCGTGGATAACCGCCTTTCCCATTTGCGAAAGGATCGGTTCGGCCCGTTCGAAGGCTGCGCCTGACCCGCCGACCATGAAGGTCAGCGTCCCCGCATTGGCGGCGGCAATTCCACCCGAAACCGGCGCGTCGACCGCGGCCAGCCCCTTGGCCACCGCTTCCGACGCGACATCGCGCGCGGTTGCGACATCGATCGTCGAGCAATCGATCAGCAGCGCAGTCTTGGGCGCGCTATCGAACAGCGAACCGCGATAGACATCGGCGACATGCTTGCCCGCCGGGAGCATCGTCACGATCGCTTCGGCGTCTTCGGCAGCAGCGACAGCGCTTTCGACCGGCAGGCATCCGGCCTCCTTCGCCCGATCAAGCGCGTCCTTCGACAGATCGAAAGCCCGGACATCATGGCCGCTCTTGGCAAGATTCGCGGCCATCCCGCCACCCATATTGCCAAGCCCGATAAAGCCGATGCGCGCCATAGACCGATCCCTCCTATTTACCCGCCCACTTGCCGGGACGCTTTTCGACAAAGGCCGCCATGCCTTCCTTCTGATCGGCGGTGCTGAACAGGCCGTGGAACAGGCGGCGTTCGAACTGAATGCCCATGCCAAGCCCCGTTTCGAAGGCGGCATTCACCATTTCCTTGTTCGCCTTAACCGCAAGCGGCGCCATGCCGGCGATCGCCGCCGCGGTCTTCATCGCTTCCTCGACAAGATCGGCAGCCGGAATGATACGGGAAACCAATCCGGCACGCTCCGCTTCCTCCGCATCCATCATCCGCCCTGTCAGGCACATCTCCATCGCCTTCGCCTTGCCGACGGCGCGGGGCAGGCGTTGTGAACCGCCCATGCCGGGGGTGACGCCAAGCTTGATCTCCGGTTGACCGAACTTCGCGGTATCAGCCGCCAGGATGAAGTCGCACATCATTGCAAGCTCGCACCCGCCGCCCAGCGCATAGCCTGCCACAGCGGCGATCACCGGCTTGCGGGTCGCCGTGATCCGTTCGTAGCCTGCGAAGAAGTTGGCGCCGTACATGTCGGCGAACCCCTGGTCCGACATCTCCTTGATGTCGGCGCCCGCCGCGAACGCCTTCTCGTTTCCGGTGATGACGGCACAGCCCTGCCCGGCATCGGCATCGAAGGCGCCGAGCGCCGCGATGAGATCAGCGAGCACCTGGCTGTTCAGCGCGTTGAGCGCCTGCGGACGGTTGAGCGTGATGAGCGTGACGGCGTCGCGCTTTTCCACCAGCAGCGTTTCATAGGTCATTGCGTCTTCCTTCATCGGGCCGGCGTCCAGGCCTCATCATCGGGCAATGGCGCGAAAATCGTGTCGATCATGTGACCGGTTACCCCTTCCGGTGTATCCGGGTTCCAGCGTGGTGCATTGTCCTTGTCGACAATCACCGCGCGGACGCCTTCCAGAAAATCGTGCCGCTGCACCACATGGCAGGCGACGGCATATTCCTGTCGCATCTCCTCCGCGAAATCCTGCATCAGCGCGCCTTCACGCAACAGGCGAAGCGAGACCTTCATCGTCTGTGGAGATTTGGTGCCGAGCGTCGCCAGCTCCTTGATCGCCCAATCGCTGCCCTCCTCCTCAAGTGCGGCGAGAATGTCTTCCAGTTCGTCGGTCGCGAACAGCCGGTCGATCTGGGGACGATGCTGGTCGATCCGCGCAGGCGGCGGCGTTATGGAGAGTTGCCCCAATATCCCCTCGATCCGCGATGGATCGGCCACGATCCGTTCTTTGGCTTCGTCGAGCGCGGCGGCGGGCAGATAGTGGGTGGCAAGACCCAGCGACAGGCATTCCGCCCCGTCAAGCCGCGCCCCGGTCAGCGCCAGAAACTGTCCGGTGCGGCCCGGCAGGCGCGACAGATACCAGCCGCCGCCGACATCGGGGAAAAGGCCAATGCCGGTTTCAGGCATGGCGAACCGGGTATTTTCCGTCGCGACACGATAGCGGCAGGGCATCGAAAGCCCCACGCCGCCGCCCATGGTGATCCCGTCCATGAACGCGACCATCGGCTTCACCGAGGTGAACAGGCGATGGTTCATCCGGTACTCGACATGGAAAAAGGCGCGCGCGGCGACGCCATCGCCCGCGCCCGATTCCGCAAGCATGCGGATATCGCCGCCGGCGCAAAAACCGCGTCCCTCGGCATGGTCGATGATGATCGCAGCGACATCCGGGTCGGCGCGCCACGCCTCCAGCGTGTCGAGGATCGCCGCACACATGTCGGTCGTCAGCGCGTGGAGTGCGGCCGGACGATTGAGACGGATTCGGCCCGCCTTTCCTTCGACCAGGGTCAGGACATCGCTCACTGCCGCGTCAGCTCCCGCCCGACGATCATCCGCATGACCTGATTGGTGCCTTCCAGAATCGAATGGACGCGCAGGTCGCGCCAGAAGCGCTCGATCGGATAATCCTGCAGATAGCCATAACCACCGAACAGCTGCAGCGCGTCGTTGACCACTTTCGACCCCGTATCGGTTGCAAAGCGCTTGGCCATCGCGGCGAATTTGGTCTTGTCGGGCGCGTTTTCCGTCACCTTGGCGGCAGCGGTGTAGAGCAGCATGCGGGCAGCCTGCAGCTCCGTCTCCATGTCCGCCAGCATGAACTGCGTGTTCTGGAAATCGACGATCGCCTTGCCGAATTGCTTGCGATCCTTCGTATAGGCGATCGCTTCATCCAGGCAGCGCTGCGCGCCGCCCAACGAGCAGGCGCCGATGTTCAGGCGGCCCCCGTCCAGCCCCATCATCGCGATACGGAAGCCTTCACCCTCGGCGCCGACCAGATTTTCAACGGGCACGCGCACGCCGTCGAAATTCACCTGCGCGGTCGGCTGCGAATGCCAACCGAGCTTCTTTTCGTTCGCGCCGAAGCTGACGCCGGGCATATCCTTTTCGATCACGAGGCAGGAAATGCCCTTCGGCCCGTCCTCGCCGGTGCGGACCATGGTGACGTAGAGTTCGTTCCGGCCGCCGCCGGAGATGAACGCCTTCGAGCCCGTGACCACATAATGGTCACCGTCGCGCACCGCCTTCGTTCTGAGCGCCGCGGCGTCGGAGCCGGAGGACGGCTCGGTCAGGCAATAGGACGCCATCCGGTCCATCGTGACGAGCGAGGGCAGATATTTGTCCTTCACCGCCTGCGCGCCGAACCGGTCGATCATCCACGATGCCATGTTGTGGATCGAGATGAAGGCACTGGTGGACGGGCATCCATAGGCCATCGCCTCCATGATCAGCGCGGATTCGAGGCGGCCCAGGCCGATGCCGCCCGATTCTTCGGACACGTAGATGGAGGCGAAGCCGAGTTCCGCCGCGGATTTGATCGTGTCGCGGGGGAAGATGTGCTTCTCATCCCACTCCGCCGCGTGAGGGGTAATGGCATCGGCGGTGAAGCGGCGTGCCATCTCCTGGATCTGGCGTTGGTCGTCGGTGAGGTCGAATTGTGCGGTCACGGCATTACCCCATCGTCGGAATGACGAAGGCATTGCTGCCGTCCGGCGAGCCGTCGGGCCAGCGCTGCGTGATCGTCTTGGTCTTGGTCCAGAAACGGACGCCCTCCATGCCGTGCTGGTTGATGTCGCCGAACGCGCTTCGCTTCCAGCCGCCGAACGTGTGGTAGGCGATCGGCACCGGGATCGGCACGTTGATGCCGACCATGCCGACGTTCACCCGATGGGCGAACTCGCGCGCGGCGTGGCCGTTGCGGGTGAAGATGGCGACGCCGTTGCCATATTGATGCTCGCTGGGCAGGCGCAGCGCTTCCTCGAAATCCGGGGCGCGGACAATCTGGAGGACGGGGCCGAAGATTTCCTCGCGATAGGCGGACATATCCGGCTTCACATGGTCGAACAGCGAGGGGCCGATGAAGAAGCCCTTCTCATGCCCCTGCAGGGTGAAGCCGCGACCGTCGACGACGAGTTCGGCGCCCTCGTCAATGCCAGTCTGGATCCACTTTTCGATCTTCGCCTTGTGCGCAGCGTTCACGACGGGGCCGTAATGCGCCTCCGGGTCGGTCGAGACGCCGACCCGGAGCGCACCGATCGCCGGCACCAGCTTTTCGCGCAGGGCCTCGGCCGTTTTCTCACCCACCGGCACGACCACCGGTACGGCCATGCAACGCTCACCGGCCGAGCCGAAGGCGGCTCCACAAAGATCGTTCACCGTCTGGTCAAGATCGGCATCCGGCATGACGATGGCGTGGTTCTTCGCGCCGCCCATGGCCTGCACGCGCTTTCCGGCCGCCGTGCCGCGGCTGTAGACATAGTGTGCGATGTCGGACGAGCCGACGAAGCTGACTGCCGCGATTGCCGGATGGTCGAGGATCGCGTCCACCATTTCCTTGTCGCCGTGCACCACCTGGAACACGCCTTCGGGCAGCCCGGCCTCCAGGAACAGCTCGCCCAGCTTCACCGGCACGGATGGATCGCGCTCTGACGGTTTCAGGATGAAGGCATTGCCCGCCGCCAATGCGATCGACGACATCCACAAGGGAATCATGGCGGGGAAGTTGAACGGCGTGATCCCGACGCCGATGCCGAGCGGCTGGCGCATCGAATAGACGTCGATGCCGGGGCCTGCTCCCTGGGTATATTCCCCCTTCAGCACATGCGGAATGCCGCAGGCGAACTCGACCACGTCCAGCCCGCGCTGCAGGTCGCCCCTCGCATCCGCCAGCACCTTGCCATGTTCCGAGGCCAGCAACGCCGACAGCGCGTCCAGATCGCGCTCCACCAGCGCCTTGAAGTTGAACATGACGCGTGCGCGGCGCTGCGGATTCATGGCCGCCCAACCGGGTTGCGCACGCTGCGCGGCCTTCACCGCCGCATCAAGGACTGCACTGTCGCCAAGCGCCACGCGCGCCTGAACTTCACCATTGTTCGGATCAAAAACATCGCCGTGGCGCGCGGATTTATGAGCCGCGCCGCCCGCGATCAAATGGTCGATGACTCGCATCTCTCCACTCCCATCGGGAAACATTATTGCGCAAGTGATGGACCACCCGGAAGGGGCAGGCAAGCGCATGCTATTGCGCTTGAGCACCGCTTCGTCGCAGGGATGAAAGCATGATGAGCAGGATGCGATGAGTTCCGCTACGGAAGACAGGCGGTTGCTGGCGATCGGCGCGCGGCTGGCGGCTGTGACGACAATCGCGCTCATGTACGCGCTCGTGAAGATCGCCGACGGACGCGGCGTGCATATCGTCGAAAGCCTGTTCTATCGACAGCTGTTCGCGGTGCCGCTCGTCGCCATCTGGGTCGCGGTCGGGCCCGGTTTTTCATCCTTGAAGACAGACCGGCCCGCTGCCCATGGCTGGCGCATGGCGGTGGGCATGTGCGGAATGGTGCTGAACTTTTCCACCTTCATCCTGCTGCCGCTGGCCGAGGCGACCACGATCGGCTTCACCGTGCCGATGGTCACGACGATCCTGTCGGCGCTGGTGCTGCGCGAAAGCACGGGGCTGCACCGCTGGGCGGCGGTTATCCTGGGATTCCTCGGCGTGCTGGTGGTCGTCCAGCCGGGCCAGTCGACGCTGCCGGCGGCGGGCGTAGCCGTGGGCCTGTGCGCAGCGCTGGCGGTTTCCTGCGTCAACATCACGCTGCGCCAGATCGGGCGGACGGAAAGCGCCACGACCACCGTCTTCTGGTTCACCGTATCATCCCTGATCCCGGTCGGGATCGCCATGCTGTTCTTCGCGCGGTCGCATGACGGGCTGACCTGGTTGCTGCTGGTGCTGATCGGGCTGACCGGGGGGCTGGCGCAGCTGATGCTGACGACGTCCCTGCGGTGGGCGCCTGTCTCGGTCGTCCTGCCCTTCGATTATCTGATGCTGCTGTGGACGGCCGCGCTCGGCTGGCTGATGTTCGGCGACTTGCCGAGCCACACCACATGGCTCGGCGCGCCGCTGATCATCGCAAGCGGCCTCTACATCGCCTATCGCGAGCACAAGATCCATCGGGAGCGGACGGCGGTGACCGCCCCGATGGACTGAGCTATTCGGCCGCGATTCCGGACTGTTCCGGTTCCTTCCAAACCAGGATCGGCTTGCGGGCGGCCAGCGTCTCGTCGAGGCGGCGGCGCGGGGCGAAGTGCGGGGCGCCCTTCAGCGCCGGATCGCCTGCCTTCGCGCGTTCGGCAACCGAACGCATCGCGCCGATGAGCTGATCGAGCGTTGCCTTGCTCTCCGTCTCGGTCGGCTCGACCAGCATCGCGCCGTGAACGACCAGCGGGAAATACATGGTCATCGGATGGAAGCCCTCGTCGATCAGGCCCTTGGCCAGATCGAGTGTCGAGAAGCCGTCGGCAAAGCCTTCGTCCGAGAAGATCGCCTCATGCATGCATGGGCCGCTGGCCGCAAACGGCGCGTCGAGCGTATCCTGAAGGCTGCGCAGGATGTAATTGGCGTTGAGCACCGCATCCTCCGCCACCTGCCGCAGGCCATCGACGCCATGGCTGAGGATATAGGTCAGCGCGCGGGTGAACATGCCCATCTGCCCGTGGAAGGCGGACATGCGGCCGAAGCTGCCGGGATGATCCTCGCCCACCGTCTCTTCCTCGATCAGGCGGATATGCCCGTCCGCGTAGCGCGCGGTGAAAGGCAGCGGGCCATAGGGAGAGAGCGCTTCCGACAGCACGACCGGGCCGGAGCCCGGCCCACCACCGCCATGCGGGGTGGAGAAGGTCTTGTGCAGGTTGATGTGCATCGCATCGACGCCGAGATCGCCCGGCCGCACGCGGCCGACGATGGCGTTGAAGTTGGCGCCGTCGCAATAGACGAAGGCGCCGGCGGCATGCACCGCGTCCGAAATCGCCTTCATGTCGCGTTCGAACAGGCCGCAGGTGTTGGGATTGGTGATCATCACCGCCGCCACATCCGGCCCCAGCCGCGATTTCAGCGCCGCCAGGTCGACCCGGCCATCGGCATTGGCGGGAATGCCCTCCACCCGGTAGCCGCAGAAAGCGGCCGTCGCCGGGTTGGTGCCGTGTGCGCTTTCGGGCACGAGCACGACCGAGCGCGCGTCCCCCCGCGCCTCGAGCGCCGCGCGGATCGCAAGCAGGCCACAAAGTTCGCCGTGCGCGCCAGCCTTTGGCGCCATCGCCACACCGTGCATGCCGGTGAGCGTGATCAGCCACTGAGCCAACTGGTTGATGACATCGAGAGCGCCCTGCACCGAATCGACCGGCTGCAGCGGATGGATGTCGGCGAAGCCGGGCAGCCGCGCCATCTTCTCGTTGAGACGCGGATTGTGCTTCATCGTGCAGGAGCCGAGCGGGAACGCGCCGAGATCGATGGCATAATTCTGGCGGCTGAGCCGGGTGTAGTGGCGGATCGTCTCCGGCTCCGACAGGCCGGGCAGGCTGATCGGACGGTTGCGGTCGAGGCCGCCAAGGCGGGAAGCGACGGCTGGCCGCGGGGCGAGATCCACCCCCGTGGTGCCGCTGTCGCCGATCTCGAAGATCAACGCTTCCTCAAGCATCAGGGCGCGGTTGCCGGTATAGGTCGGGGCTTCGGCGGAATCCGCATCGGGGCGCTCGGGGCGCCAGCCGCTCTGGTTGATCGTCATGCCAGCACCTCCTGCAGCGCGTTCGCCAGAGCTTCGACATCCTCGTCCGTCGTCGTTTCGGTGACGGCAACGACCAGCCCGTTTTCCAGTGCATCAACACCGGGATACAGCCGGCCGAGCGACACGCCGGCCAGGATTTGCCTATCCGCAAGATCACGGACGATCGGCCGAGCTTCCTTCGCCAGCTTCAGCGTGAATTCGTTGAAGAAGCTGTCGTTGACCAGCTCGACGCCCGGCACCTTCGCCAGCCGGTCGGCAGCGGCGACGGCTTTTGCGTGATTGAGCATGGCAAGATCGCGCAGGCCCCGCTCACCCAACAACGTCATGTGGATCGAGAAAGCGAGCGCACACAGGCCACTGTTGGTGCAGATGTTCGACGTCGCCTTCTCACGGCGGATATGCTGTTCGCGGGTGGAGAGCGTGAGCACGAAGCCGCGCTTGCCCTCCGCATCCACGGTTTCGCCACACAGACGGCCGGGCATCTGGCGGACGAACTTTTCCTTGCAGGCGAACAGGCCGACATAAGGGCCGCCGAACTGCAGGCCGACGCCGAGCGACTGCCCCTCACCAACGACGATGTCGGCGCCCATTTCACCAGGGCTGCGGATCGCGCCCAGCGCCACCGGCTCGGTCACGACGGCAACCAGCAGAGCGCCCTTCGCATGCGCACGCGCGGCGATATCCGACAGATCGGCGATGCGGCCGAGAATATCGGGATACTGGACGACGACGCAGCTCGTCTGATCGTCGATCGCGTCGATCAGCGCGGCGACATCCGTATCGGCGGAAAGCGTCGGATCGGATGTGTGCAATTCGTCGCCGGTGAAGCGGGCCATCGTTTTGGCGACCGAGACATAATGCGGATGCAGACCAGACGAGAGCAGCGCCTTCGACCGCTTCGTCACGCGGGCTGCCATGCCGATCGCTTCCCAGCAGGCCGTCGAACCATCGTACATCGATGCGTTCGCCACGTCGCAGCCGAGGAGGCGTGCCACCTGTGTCTGGAATTCGAACAGCATCTGCAGCGTGCCCTGCGCGATTTCCGGCTGATAGGGCGTATAGGCGGTCAGGAACTCGCCGCGCTGGATGAGGTGATCGACCGACGCCGGCACATGATGGCGATAGGCGCCGCAGCCAAGGAAGAAGGGCACCTCCCCCGCCACGACATTGCGGCGGGCAAGCGCCGTCATGTGCCGCTCGACCGCAAGTTCGGTCGCGTGGTTCGGCAGGCCCGGGATCGGGCCGGAGAGGCGCGCGCTCTCCGGCACGTCGACGAACAGGTCGTCGATCGATTTTGCGCCGATGGTGGCGAGCATCGCCCCGCGGTCGGCATCCGTCAGCGGCAGATAGCGCAGGCTCATAGCGTGTCCACGAACCCCTGGTAGGCGGCCTCATCCATCAACCCGCCAAGCTCGGACGGATCGGACAAGGTAAGGCGGAAGAACCAGCCATCCGCCTCCGGGCTGCTGTTCACCAGTGCCGGATCGTCGCCCAGCGCGGCATTGCCCTCGATCACCGTGCCGGAAACCGGTGCGTAGACATCCGAAGCCGCCTTCACCGATTCGACAACGGCCGCATCGTCGCCCTTGGCGACGACCTTGCCGGGGATCGGCACCTCGACGAAGACGATGTCGCCAAGCTGGCTTTGGGCATAGTCCGTGATACCGACGGTGGCTTCGCTGCCGTCGACGTCGATCCATTCATGGTCCTGGGTGAAATAACGGGTCATCGTGCGGCTCCCTTGCGGTGATAGCGGTGGGGGACAAATGGCATGGCGGCGACTTCGGCCTCATGGACCTTGCCGCGCTGGGCAATGCGGATCGGCGTGCCGGGCGCGGCACTGGCGGTGGGCACATAGGCCATGGCGATCGGGCGTTCGAGCGTGGGCGAATGGCCGCCGCTGGTGACGCGGCCGACCTCATTTCCGTCGGCATCAACCACCATCGCGCCCTCGCGAACAGGCTGACGACCCTGGATGAACAGGCCGACGCGCTTAAGGATCGACCCCTCGGCGCGTTCCATCAGGATGCGTTCGGCGCCGGGGAAGCCGCCTTCCTCCCGCCGGCGCTTCGACAATGCGAAGCCGAGATCGGCGGCGACGGGCGTCGTTCCTTCGTCAAGATCATGACCGTAGAGCGGCAGACCGGCTTCAAGGCGAAGCGAATCGCGTGCGCCGAGGCCGATCGGTTTCACTTCCGGCTGATCGCACAACAATGTCGCGATCCGTTCCGCGTCGCTTGCCGGGATCGAGACCTCGAAACCATCCTCACCGGTATAGCCTGAGCGGCTGACCCAGGCGTTGACGCCCGCCAGATCAAATGCTCCTGCTTCCATGAAGGACAGATCGGCGACGCCGGGCGCGATGCGCGCCAGCACGGTCGCCGCCTTTGGGCCCTGCAACGCGAGCAGCGCCTGATCCTCCATATGGTTGATGGTGATTTCGTCCGGCAGCGCGTCACGCAGATGGCCGATATCGTCGGCCTTGGTGGCACCGTTCACGACCATGTAGATGTCGTCGGCACGCCGAGTGACCATCAGGTCGTCAAGGATGCCGCCGCCTTCATCCAACAACAGCGAATAGCGCATCCGGCCTTCGCCAAGGCCCTTTATGTCGCCGGGCAGCAGGGTTTCGAGCGCGGCATCCGCGTCCTCGCCCGTGAACAACAGCTGGCCCATATGACTGACATCGAACAGCCCCGCCGATTCGCGGGTCCAGAGATGTTCGGCCATGATGCCATCATATTGGATCGGCATCGAATAACCCGCGAACGACACCATCCGGGCGTCCCGCGCGCGATGCCAGGCATCCAGCGGCAGGGCCTGGTCCGGAAGATCGTCATTCTGGTCCGTATCGCTCATCGACTGCTCCCATGACTGTGACGGCAACGGATGGGTGCGATTCTCCCGCACCGTCCGCAACCGCCCCCTCTGTCACGGAACCTGAGAGCTTTCGCCGCATCCCTGGGAGACGGCTTACCCCTTCGGTGGGACGGCCAGGCCGCCCGCTTTCCAGAGTGTCGATTCGGCCCGCGCGGTCCTTTTGCCTGAGAGATTCCGGGGCGGTTGCTCCTTCGGCGGCAAGCGGATCGAAATCCGCCGCCCTCTCCCGCGCGCGCCTTCGGCAGCTAGCCGCCGACGACGGAATCAGCCTTGGCCGTAGCCGCCCGGAGAGTCAATCGCCGGGTCAGCGGGTCGCGTTATATTGCAGTTGATTACGGTCGAGCTGGAAGCCGACCAGCAGTTCGAACGTCGCTCTCGCAACCGCCTCGCGCACATTTGGATTTGCCATCGGATCCACGGCTGCATCCGGGTCTCCCGGCTTGCGGCGGCGGGTGATCTGCGCCTGAATGGCCGGCGGCAGCGTGGCTGCGGCGCGATTGATGACGGCGCTGCCCTCTCCCCGCGCTGTTGCGCGTGCCTGCCCGTCGGCGAAATCGAGCGTCACCTGGCTCACCCGCTTCGACACGACCACCGTGCCGCCGCGCATCACGGTCGCGAAATAAGGAAGCACGACCTGGCGGGCGCCGCTGGTGTTGGCGCGCCACCCCTGGACGTCGAAGCTGGAGGTGCTGACGATCTCCTCGCCCGTCTCGTTGCAGTTGGTGCGGACATTGGTGATGGTTGCCGTCACGTCGATTGCACGGGAATCGCGGCTTTCCGGCGGATTGAACAGGGTGATGTCGCCGGTATAGGCGGGTACGCCCACCGCCGGACAAGCGGACCGGGTCACATTGATGCCGCCGCTCGCGTCGATATCATTGTCGCGTACGCAGCCGGCAAGGACGAGCAGCGCGGTGCAGGCGATCAGCGGCTTGAAACTGGATGACATGGGAATCCTTGACTGCGGGGCCGGCAGAACGCGCCGGGGATCGAGCGCGGATCATAGGAAGCGGCTTTCGTCCAGGCAAGCAATCGCGTAGGGGGACGCGACCATGAACGACATTGATGCGCCTCGACCGCCTCTCCGGCTGCTGATCGCAGCGCCCCGCGGCTTCTGCGCCGGGGTCGATCGGGCGATCCGCATCGTCGAGCTTGCGATCAGGAAGCATGGCGCGCCCGTCTATGTGCGGCACGAGATCGTCCACAACCGCTATGTCGTCGACATGCTGAAGCAGCAGGGCGCCGTCTTCGTCGAGGAACTGGACGAAGTGCCGGACGGCGTTCCGGTCGTCTTTTCAGCGCATGGCGTGCCCAAATCCGTGCCCGCAGAGGCGGAGGAGCGCGGACTCGACTATATCGATGCCACCTGCCCGCTGGTATCGAAGGTGCACCGTCAGGCGGAACGCCATGTCGCGGCGGGCCTTCACATCATCTTCATCGGCCATCGCGGCCATCCCGAAGTGATCGGCACGTTCGGCCAGGTGCCGGAGGGGATGGTGACGCTGATCGAGACGGTCGGGGATGTCGAAGCGCTGACACCCGCCGACCCCGATCGGCTTGCCTTCCTGACCCAGACCACGCTTTCGGTCGATGACACGGCCGCGGTGGTCAACCGGTTGAAGGAACGCTTTCCCAACATCCAGGGGCCGCGTGGCGAGGACATCTGTTACGCGACATCGAACCGGCAGGCGGCGGTCAAGGCCGTCGCTTCCGAATGCGACGCGATGCTGGTGATCGGCGCGCCAAACAGCTCCAATTCGGTTCGGCTGGTCGAGGTGGCGGAGCGCGCCGGCATCCCGGCATCCCTGATCCAGCGCGCCGACGACATCGATTTCGACTGGCTGGCCGGCATCGGGACGCTTGGCATCACCGCCGGCGCCTCCGCTCCCGAGGTACTGGTGCGTGAGGTGGTCGACCGGATCGGCACCCGCTACGTGATCGAGGAGCATCAGGTCGAAACCGCGACCGAGCGCACGGTCTTCAAGCTGCCCCGCGGCCTCGAAGCGGCCTGAGGAGCAACATGGCGGTCTATACACAGGTCTCGGCAGAGGCGCTGAGCGCTTTCCTCGAACGATTCGATGTGGGCGAGCTTGTCTCCGCCAAGGGCATCGCCGAGGGGGTCGAGAATTCCAACTATCTGGTCGACACGACCAAGAGCCGCTTCATCCTGACGCTCTATGAAAAGCGCGTGGCGGCGGGCGACCTGCCCTATTTCATGGCGCTGCTTGATCATCTGGCCGATCGCGGCCTGCCGGTGCCGCCCGCCGTGCATGATCGCGACGGCCGCGCCATCCACAAGCTTGAGGGACGCCCCGCCTGTCTGATCCAGTTCCTGTCGGGCGTGTCCCTTTCCCATCCCACACCCGCGCAGGCCCGCGCCTCTGCCGAGGCGATGGGCCGGATGCACCGCGCCGCCGCCGATTTCCCGCTCAATCGCGTCAATTCGATGGGCTACCAGACCTGGCAGCCGCTGTTCGACCGCTGCGGCCGCAGCCTGGATGAGATCGCGCCCGGGCTGTACGACGATCTGGGCTTCGCCCTCGAAACCATCCTGGCCAACTGGCATGATGAGGATTTCGACCACTGCGCGATCCATGCGGACCTGTTCCCCGACAATGTCCTGATGCTGGGCGCGCGGGTGACGGGGCTGATCGACTTCTATTTCGCCTGCACGGACATTCGCGTCTACGATCTTGCGATCATGCACAGCGCCTGGTCGTTCAACGCGACCGGAAGCAGCTATCGCCCCGAAATCGGCGAGGCGATCATTGCCGGTTACGAACAAAACTTCCCGCTGACCGCTTCGGAAACGGCCCAGTTCCGCACGCTGGCGAGCGGCGCCTGCGTTCGTTTCGCCCTGTCCCGTGCCTGGGATTGGCTGAACACGCCCACCGATGCGCTCGTCACGCGCAAGGACCCGCTCGCTTATGTCCGGCGGCTGGCGCATTATGATCCGGATCTGGTCAAACGCGTGCGATGACGGAGTTGATCGAGGTCGAGATCGCCACCGACGGCGCATGCAAGGGCAATCCGGGGCCGGGCGGTTGGGGCGCGGTCATCCGTTCCGGCACGCGGGAGAAGGAATTGTCGGGCGGCGAGGCGCTCACCACCAACAACCGGATGGAGCTGACGGCGGTCATCGAGGCGCTGAACGCGCTCAAGCGCCCGTGCAGCGTCCATCTGTCCACCGACAGCCGCTATGTGATGGATGGCCTCACCAAGTGGATCCACGGCTGGCAGCGCAACGGGTGGAAGACCGCGGATCGCAAGCCGGTGAAGAATGCCGACCTGTGGCAGGCGCTGATCGCAGCCTCCTCCCCGCACCGGATCAAGTGGGAATGGGTGAAGGGCCATGCCGGACACCCAGACAATGAACGCGCGGACCGGCTGGCGAGCGATGCGGCCATTGCGGTGATGCGCCAGCGCTAACGGCGAAAGCGATCGGGCGAATAGGTCGCAGGATCGATCCCCGTCACAGCATCATCCGCTGGCCGGCGAAGCAGCAACGCAGCCGCCAGCTTGGCGGCCGCGGGCGCCGTCTGGATGCCGAAGCCGCCCTGCCCTGCATACCAGAAGAAATCGGGCACAGCCGGATCATATCCGTAGGCAGGCAAGCGGTCGGGCAGGAAGCTGCGTAGCCCGGCCCAGCGATGCTCGACCCGTTGAATGCGCCAGTCCACGACACCCTGAAGACGGTCGATCGCGATCGCGACGTCGATCTCCTCCGGCGCAACATCGCCCGGTTCGCAGGGCGTCTCGTCATGGGGCGTCAGCCACAGCCGCCCGCTTTCCGGCTTGAAATAGAAGCGCTCCGATATGTCGAGGATCAGGGGCATGTCGTTCGCCGGGACAGGATCGACGGCCAGTTGCACCATCGTCCGCCGATAGGGCTGGATGCCGAGTGGCGCGACATCCGCCATTGCTGCCACCCGATCCGCCCAGGCCCCCGCCGCGTTCACAAGGATCGTCGCGCGATATTCCCCCGAACCCGTCTGCAGGCGCCAGCCATCGCGATCGCGCTCCGCCTTTCCAAGCGGGCTGTCGATCGCCAGCGCCGTGCCATGCCTTCGCGCCGCGTTCAGGAAGAATTGGTGAAGCGCAGCCACGTCGATGTCCCTGCAGCTCGGTTCGAACAGGCCGAATTCCCAAACCGGGTTCAATCCGGGAATCATGGTGCGCAAATCGCTCCCGCTCCGTCGTTCCAGCGCCACGTTCTTCGCGAAGGCCGCTTCGAATAGGTCGATCTTTTCCTGGTCACCGGCTCTGGCCAGATAAAGCGCACCACGCGGCCTTAGGAACCCACCCGCCGCCAGCAACGGTCCCGATGCGCTGGTCAGCGGCTGGATAGCCGGCCCACCATAGCTTTCCATCCAGAATGCAGCGGACCGCCCGGTCGAATGATAGCCGGGCCGGTCCTCCGCCTCCAGCAACAGCACGCGGCGATGGGGCGCAAGTTCTGCCGCCAGGCTGGCCCCGGCCATACCGGCCCCGATGATCGCGACATCGAAATCCGTCAACGGACCGGCGCTCGCTTGCCGAGGAAATCGTCAATCAACGCCAGCGCGCGGTTCCGCACCGGGTCGGCCTCCCGAAGTATCTCATGCGCGGATTCCAAACCGAACATGACCAGCTCAACGTCCTTCAATCGCGCCGCCGCCCGCCGGATCGCCGCCGGATCGACCAGTTTGTCATGATCCGCGCCGATCAGCAGGACCGGAACATCGATTCCTTCCAGCGCTCCCGGCGCATCGAGGATCGCAACCGATTCATAGGCGGCGGCCAGCCAGCCCCAGCTTGGCGGGCCGAGCGCCAGATCGGGCTGATGCTCCTTCCACCAGATCTCGTCGGCATAGCGCTGCGGATCATGCGTCAGGAAGGTTTGGCGCGCCGTCCTGCCTGATGTCGGCCGCTCATTATTCTTCCAGGCGGCACGCTCCGGCCGGCCCACTCGCGTCATCAGCCGCGCCACATGCCGGGCGACCCCGGCGGGCAGGGGCGCGCTGTGCAGCCCGAGCATCGGCGCGATCATCACCGCCATGTCGGGCGCGATCCGATGTTCGGCCAGCGCGCGCATCAACAGGTGGCCGCCCATCGAATGGGCTATGACGACATGGGGACCGGCATGATCGCTTCGCCAGTCGGCAAAGAAAGCCTCCAGATCGCCGACCATCGGCCCCAGATCCATCGCATGGCCGACGCGCGGATCCGGCCCCAGCCGGCCCGAGCCGCCCTGCCCGCGCCAATCGAACGAGGTAATCGACCAGCCCGCACGCCGCCAATGGTCGAACGTCTCCAGATATTTTTCGAAGATGTCGCCACGGCCGGGCTGGAACAACAGGCTGCCGCGCGGCTTGCCGACCGGCGCCCAATCGAACCGGCGCAGTGGCCATCCGTCGCGTGCGGTCCATGTCCCAACGGTGGCCGAATCGGGAATCGCGCGACGATTGAAGGCGGTTTCATGGTTCATGCCGCTGGTTACGGTTTGGAAAGCCATACCGTCTAGACATCTTCTCATGACCGGGGGGCCATCATCGATCGCGCTGCTTTGCCTGCTGGCGGCCATGCTGCTGGCAGCCGCCTTCACCGACATCCGCAGCCGAACCATTTCGAATGCGCTGAACGCCGCCATCGCATTGCTGGCGCCGCTGTTCTGGTGGTCGGCCGGTCTGTCGATCTGGCCCGACATGGCGATCCAGATCGCCCTGGGCCTGACCATCTTTCTGATATTCGCAGCGATTTTCGCCATGGGCATGATGGGCGGCGGCGACGTGAAGCTGATCGGCGCGCTGGCGCTTTGGTTGCCCTTCTCGCCGCTGATGCGGATGCTGCTGCTGATGGCGATCATCGGCGGCGTGCTGACGCTCGTCATGCTGGTGGCCCATAAAATCCGCAAATCGAAGGCGGCGATCGAGGTGCCTTACGGGGTGGCAATCGCCGTCGCCGGGCTTTGGGCAATCGCCGAACGGTATCTTAACCAATTTGCTTGATGAAAGATCGTGAGCGCTCAAACCGCTCGTCGGGGGACATCTGAAGTCATGGACGGAAAGAAGATCATTTTGCTGGTCAGCGCGCTGGTTGTCGCGCTGGTAACCGCCTTCATGGCGCGCAGCCTTTTCACCGGCGCATCGGCGCCCCAAACCCAGGCGGCCATCGTCGCGGAACAGGACGGGCCACAGGTGCTGGTCGCCACCCGCGCGCTTCCGGTGGGCACGATCATCGAAGCAGACAGCTTCCGTTATCAGCCATGGCCGAAGGAGCTGCTTGAAAAAGCCTATTATCTGAAGGGCGGGTCCGATCCGGCGGCGCTTGTCGGCACGGTCGTCCGCTTCGCCGTCACCGCCGGCCAGCCGGTCACTCAGGGCGCGCTGGTGAAGCCGGGGGATCGCGGCTTCCTGGCAGCGGCGCTTGGGCCGGGCATGCGCGCGGTGACCGTTTCGGTGTCGGCGCAAAGTGGCGTCGCCGGTTTCGTCTTTCCAGGCGACCGCATCGACCTTGTCCTGACGCAGGATGTTCAGGGCGGCGGCGATGGGCCGGCGCTGAAGGTTTCCGAAACCTTCGTGCGCAACGTCCGCGTCCTTGCGACCGACCAGCGCACCGACACCACGGATGAGGAAGGCAAGTCAGTCGTGAAGACCTTCTCCACCGTCACGCTGGAGACGACGCCGCGCATCGCCGAGAAGATCGCCGTCGCGCAGAATGTCGGCTCCCTGTCGCTGTCGCTCCGCTCGATCGCCGACAATGCCGCCGATCTGGAACGAGCGATCGCCGCAGGCGAGGTGAGCGTGCCGGAAGGCGATGATCCGAAGGCGGAAAAGCAGATGCTGATCGCCGTCGCTGCGCGCCCGATCGACACCGACAGCACCTATGTGACCGGCGCGGACGTCTCGCGTTTCCAGCGCAGCACCGTGCCGGCCAGGAATGATAATGCTGCGCCGGCTTCGGGGGGAGCGGTGCAGAATACGGGCGTAGGAACGCCACGCGCGGCCGGGCCGGTCGTGCGGGTCGCCCGCGGCAATGCCGTCACCGAAGTTCCAGTGGGGGGGAACTGACATGTCGAACCATAGCAGGCACAAGCGCCGATCACTCGGCGCAGCGGCGGCACTCGCGCTCGCCACGGGGCTGCTCATTGCCCAGGCTCCTGCCTTGGCAGCCGATCCGGCCGCTGAATCGCCGGCTGATACGCTGGTCCTGTCAAAGGGCCGAGGCCGCCTGATCAACCTGCCCGCGCCGATGAGCGATCTGTTCGTCGCCGACGACAAGGTTGCCGACGTGCAGGTGCGCTCGCCACGGCAGCTCTATGTCTTCGGCAAGGATGCGGGGGAGACGACGGTCTACGCCACGTCGAAATCCGGTGCCGTGGTGTATTCGGCCAATGTTCGCGTCGGCACGAATGTCGAGACGGTCGACCAGATGCTGAGCCTGGCGATGCCGGAATCGAACATCCAGGTGACGCCGATGAACGGCCTGGTGCTGCTGACCGGCACGATCCCCAACCCCGAGGACGGGGCCGAAGCCGAACGGCTGGTCTCCGCCTTTGTGGGTGAAAAGGTTCAGGTGGTCAGCCGGTTGCGTACCGCGACACCGCTGCAGGTCAATCTGCAGGTCCGCGTGGCAGAGGTCAGCCGCGAGCTGGCGAAGGAAATCGGCGTCAACCTGCTGACCCGCGACCAGACGGGCGGGTTCATGTTCGGCATCGCGCAGGGCCGTAATTTCGGCAGCATCGGCGACATGGACGTTTCCAAGCTGCCCACGCTCGATGCGTCTTCATTGTTCGGGCTGCCGGCCAATTCGCTGAGCCTGCCTTTCGATCCCGTTTCCGGCCAGTTCATCACCAAGGCGGGAACAGCGTTCAATTTCGACAAACTGGCGCAGGGCGCCGGCAAGACGAACCTTGGCCTTGCGGGCAAGCTGCTGGGTGTCGATGTGGGCGCGGCGCTGGACCTTGCGGAAAATGACGGTCTCGTCACCACGCTCGCCAACCCCAATCTGACCGCGCTTTCGGGCGAGACGGCCAGCTTCCTGGCGGGCGGCGAGATCCCGATTCCCATCAGCCAGGCGCTCGGCACCATGTCGATCGAATATAAGCAATATGGCGTCAGCCTGGCCTTCACGCCGACAGTGCTGGCGGACGGGCGCATCTCGCTGAGAGTCCGGCCGGAAGTATCGCAGTTGAGCACGGCCGGTGCGGTGGTGATGAATGGGTTCAGCGTGCCCGGGCTCACCACCCGCCGCGCGGAAACGACGGTCGAGCTGGGATCGGGCCAAAGCTTCATGATCGGCGGCCTGCTAAGCAACTCGCAGACCAACAATATCGACAAAGCGCCGGGGGCAGGCGACCTACCCGTGCTTGGCGCGCTGTTCCGCTCCAACCGGTTCCGCCGCAGCGAGACCGAGCTGATGATCATCGTCACGCCCTATCTGGTGAAGCCCGTATCGGCGAACGAGATCGCGCTGCCGACCGACGGCTACAAGTCGCCGACCGACCTGCAGCGCCTGCTGCTCGGCAAGACATTCAGCGGTGAAACCGGCGCCCAGCGCCCGGTGCCGCAGATGGCGCCACCGACCACGGTGCCGCCGGAGGGGGCGCCTGCCACAGCGCCGCAATCGGCATTGCCCGCGCCGGCCGCAGACAAGCAGGCAAGCGCCGCTGCGCCCGCGCCCGGCTTCTCGTTCAAGTGACCACCGGCATCGACCTGGAGAAGATGATCATGCGTCGCCTATCCTCATCCGCCCTGATCGCGCTGGCCTTGACGCTTGGCGCGTGCGGAACCCAGAACCGCGGACTGGAAACCGTCCACCAGCCGGTCGTCAGCCGGGCCGACTATGTCTTCGACGTCAGTACCGGCGGCAGCGGGCTGACTTCCGGTGAAAATGAACGCCTTGCCGCCTGGTTCAGTTCGATGGGCCTTCGCTATGGCGATCGGGTTTCGATCGACGATCCGTCGGCCAATTCCGAAACCCGCGAGGCGGTGGCCGCACTCGCCGCGCGCTATGGCTTGCTGATCGCCGACACCGCGCCGGTGACGGCTGGTCAGGTCGCACCGGGCGCCGCACGCATCGTCGTCAGCCGCACCAGCGCGACGGTGCCGGGGTGCCCTGACTGGTCCCGTCCGTCGAACCCGGAATTTGAAGGCTCGACCATGTCCAATTTCGGCTGTGCGTCCAGCATGAACCTGGCCGCAATGGTCGCCAACAAGGAGGATCTGGTCCACGGGCAGGACCCGATCGGCGCAACCGATGCCAGCACCGCCGCCAAGGCAATCAAGCTGTATCGCGAACGCGCGCCGACGGGTGCGCAGCAGTTGAAATCCGAGACCACGAAAGGCGGCCAGTGATGAACGCTCCCTGGAGTCCGGCGCGCACGGGCAATTTGCGTGATCCGTTCGTGGCCTTCGTGTGCGACGACATGACCGCCGACATCCTTCGCCCAGTCGCGGTAGACCTCGGCTGGTCGGCGGAAAAGGTCAACAAGGGCGGGCTGCGGAACGCCGTTCAGACCCTGTCGGTGTCCTCCAGCCCGAACATCCTGTTCGTCGATCTGTCGGAATCGGGCGATCCGCTCAACGACATCAACGGTCTTGCCGAGGTCTGCGAGCCGGGTACGGTGGTCATCGCCGCCGGCCAGGTGAACGATGTCCGCCTTTATCGCGATCTGGTTGCCAGCGGCATCCAGGATTATCTGGTGAAGCCGTTCAGCCCCGACCAATTGCGCGACGCCTTTTCCCATGCGCAGGCCATATTCAACGCGCCCAAGGCCGTGGAAGCCACGGTCGAGCATCCGCACATGGTGACGGCCGTCATCGGCGCGCGCGGCGGCGTCGGTGCATCCACCATTGCCACGTCGCTGGCATGGCTGTTCGGCGAAAAGAACGGTCGGTCGACCGCCCTGCTGGATCTGGACGTCCATTTCGGCACGGGCGCCCTCGCCCTCGATCTTGAGCCGGGACGTGGGCTGACCGATGCGATCGAAAATCCAAGCCGCATCGACGGCCTGTTCATCGAGCGCGCGATGGTCCGCGCCAATGACAGGCTGGCGGTGCTTTCGGCGGAAGCGCCGATCAACCAGCCGCTGCTGTCCGATGGCTCGGCCTTCTATCAGCTGCAGGAGGAAATCCGCACCGCGTTCGAATGCACGGTAATCGACATGCCGCGCGGCATGCTGGTCCAGCATCCACATCTGCTGGGCGACACCCATGTCGCCGTTCTGGTGACGGAACTGACGCTGGCGGCCGCGCGCGATGTCATCCGCCTGCAGTCCTGGCTGAAATCGAATGCCCCGCAGGCAAAGGTGGTGGTGGTCGCCAACCGCGTGCCTGTGACCGCGACCGAGATTTCGCGCAAGGATTTCGAGGCGACGATCGAACGCAAGGTCGATTTCGTCATTCCGCTGGACCAGAAGCTTGCGGCCCAGGCGGCGAAGCTGGGCAAGCCACTGGCCGAGGCTGGCAAGGGCGCGAAGACCAGCCAGGCGCTGACGGCGCTCGCCACCCGGCTGATGTCCACCGTGGACGACGCGGCAGAGGAATCGGCGAACGGTGCGAACGGCAAGTCCCTGCTCGGCAAGCTGAGCGGGCTGAAGGCGATGATGCCGAGCAAGGCAGGAAAATAATCAGAGGCGGGCGACCGCAGGACGGGTTGGAGCAGAGATGCCGGTTTATCCCATCATCATTCTCGGTTTCGGTACGGTCTGCATCCTGCTGCTGCTCGCCTTCGCCTTTTCGGGTCCTTCGCTCGCCAAGGCGCAGAAGCGTCGCGTGGGTGCGCTTCGCGAACGGCACAGCGCGTCGGCGGGCGGTGCGATGGAAGCGCAGATGCGCCGCATCCTCGCCAATCGCGAAACCCGGATGGACAGCATCGCCGCGCGCTTCATCCCGAACCCGGCGCAGCTTCGCAAACGCATCGCCATGACCGGCAAGGACTGGTCGGTCGGCCGCTACATGGCTGTATCGGCCGGGATTGCCCTGTTCCTGTTCATCCTGCTCCTGACCCAGGGCGCGCCGTTCCTGCTGGCCCTTTTCGGCGGTCTGCTGGTCGGTCTTGGCCTTCCTCACAAGGTCGTCAGCATCCTCATCGCCCGCCGCGTTGCCCAGTTCACCACGCGTTTTCCCGACGCGATCGAGCTGCTCGTCCGCGGTTTGCGCGCAGGCCTTCCTATTTCCGAAACGCTGAACGTCGTCGCGAGCGAGATTCCGGGGCCGGTAGGTGAGGAGTTCCGCGGCGTCAGCGACAAGATCAAGATCGGCCGGACGATGGATCAGGCGCTTCAGGAAACCGCCGACCGACTGGGAACGCCCGAATTCCAGTTCTTCTGCATCACCCTGGCGATCCAGCGGGAAACCGGCGGCAACCTGGCCGAAACGCTGTCGAACCTGGCGGACGTGCTGCGCAAGCGTGCGCAGATGAAGCTGAAGATCAAAGCCATGTCGTCGGAATCGAAGGCGTCGGCCTACATCATCGGCGCGCTGCCCTTCATCGTCTTCGTGCTGATCCTTTTCATCAACCCGGAATATATGACGAAATTCTTCGTCGATCCGCGGCTGATGGTCGCCGGGATCGGCGGGCTCGTATGGATGGGCATTGGGGCCTTCATCATGGCCCAGATGATCAATTTCGAAATCTGATGCGGCGAAGGGACGATCGACATGGGTGAAACGGCCGGTCCGACGCTTCTTGGAGTAGACGTGCTGTGGGTGGCGACGCTGCTGTCCGCGGTTGCGACCTTCTGCGTGCTGGTCGCGATCTATGCGGCGACCACGGTACGCGATCCGATGGCCAAGCGCGTCAAAGCGCTCCACGACCGCCGCGAGCAGCTGAAAGCCGGCATCACCGCCTCCACCAAGCGCCGCACCAAGCTCAACGCCCGCAACGAGACGACCGACTGGATGCGCTCCTTCCTCTCCAGCCTGAAAGTGTTGCAGGACGAGCAGCTGAAGGAAGCGCAGAAGCGGCTGATCCAGGCGGGCATCCGGTCGCGCGACATGGCGGTTGCCATCATCTTCGGCCGCATGGTCCTGCCGATCGTGATCGGCGGCACCGCCGTCCTGCTGATCTATGGCATCGATTATTTCCCGGATTGGGGTCCGCTGAAGAAATTCGGCGTCGCCGCCTTCGCGCTCATCGGCAGCTACAAGGCGCCGGACGTCTGGCTGAAGAACAAGATCACCAAGCGGTCGAACGCAATCCGCAAGGGCCTGCCCGATGCGCTCGATCTGCTCGTCATCTGCGCCGAGGCCGGTCTGACTGTCGACGCCGCCTTCAGCCGCGTGGCGAAGGAGCTGGGCAAGGGTTATCCCGAGCTTGGCGACGAATTCGCGCTGACCTCTATCGAGCTGGGCTTCCTGACGGACCGTCGCCAGGCATTCGAGAACCTGTCCAACCGCGTCGACCTGCCCGCCATTCGCGGCGTGGTGACAACCATGATCCAGACGGAGAAATACGGCACGCCGCTGGCGTCCGCGCTCCGCGTGCTTTCCGCCGAATTCCGCAACGAACGCATGATGCGCGCGGAGGAAAAGGCCGCACGCCTGCCCGCGATCATGACGGTGCCGCTGATCTGCTTCATCCTGCCGGTGCTGTTCATCGTCATTCTCGGCCCCGCCGCCTGCTCGATCTCCGACGCGCTCATCAAGTAGGTCGGGAACGTCCCGCCCCGTCGCGCGCTTTTCCCTTCAAGGAGACGCGCGATGATGAACCTGACGTCTGACGAATGGGTCTATGTTGGTTTCGCGGTGGTGCTTGCATTCATCCTCGGGCTGCTGGTCCGGGGCGGAAGCGGCAAGTGGAGGCGGGCGCTGGCCGACGAGCGAGAGGCGCACGCCCGATTACAGGCCGACCATGAGGCAAGGATCAGGGCCGCCAATGCCCGCATCGCCGAACTGGAACGCCATGTGCCGCCTGATCCGCTGGCCGGCGGCGCGATCGGTGCCGCCGCCTCCGGCAAACGCGACGATCTGTCGCTGATCCGCGGCATCGGCACCGACGGCGAGATGCGGCTCAACAGCCTTGGCGTCCACAGCTATCACGACATCGAACGGATGAGCGAGACTGAGGAAGCCGCGCTTGAAGGCCGGTTGGGCTATGAACCGGGCCGCGTCGGCCGCGAGCATTGGCGCGAGCAGGCCGCCCTGCTACGCGCCGGAAAGCTCGACGAAGTCCGCGCCCGTTACGGCTGACGGCTTTCGTCAGGGTGACGCTTAGTTGCCCTTCGCCTTCAGCGCTGCCTGCGCCGCCGCCAGCCGGGCGATCGGCACGCGGTAGGGCGAAGCGCTGACATAGTCGAGCGCGGTCGCCTCGCAGAAGGCGATCGATGCCGGGTCGCCGCCATGCTCGCCGCAAATACCGAGCTTGATGTCGGGACGGGTCGCGCGGCCACGTTCGGCGGCCAGCGCGATCAGTTCGCCCACGCCGTCCACGTCGAGGCTGACGAACGGATCGCGCGCGAAGATGCCCTTGTCGACATAGGTGGTCAGGAACCGTCCGGCATCGTCGCGGCTGACGCCCAGGGTGGTCTGGGTCAGGTCGTTCGTGCCGAAGCTGAAGAATGCGCCGACCTCCGCGATTTCATCAGCTTTCAGCGCGGCGCGCGGAAGTTCGATCATCGTGCCGACCAGATAGGTCAGCTCGCGGCTCTTTTCGGCGAACACGGCCTTCGCGGTCGTGTCGATGATGTCCTTCATCAGCTCAAGCTCGCGCTTCGTCGCGACGAGCGGCACCATGACCTCAGGAATGGGCGCGTCGCCGGTCTTCTCCGCGACATCGCATGCCGCCTCGAAGATGGCACGGGCCTGCATCTCGTAGATTTCCGGATAGGTGACGCCCAGCCGGCAGCCGCGATGACCCAGCATCGGGTTGAACTCGTGCAGTTCGGCGGCGCGGCGCTTGAGGGTATCGACGCTGACATCCGCCGCTTCCGCCACTTCGGCGAACTCCGCTTCCGCATGCGGCAGGAATTCGTGCAGCGGCGGATCGAGTAGGCGGATCGTCACCGGCAGGCCTGCCATCACCTCGAAAATCTCGGCGAAATCGGCGCGCTGTTCCGGCAGCAACTTGTCGAGCGCTGCCCGGCGGCCTTTTTCATTATCGGCCAGGATCATCTGGCGGACAGCCGTGATGCGCGCCGCGTCGAAGAACATGTGCTCGGTACGGCAGAGACCGATGCCCTCCGCGCCGAAATCGCGGGCCGTGCGGCAATCCAGCGGGGTTTCGGCGTTGGTGCGCACCTTCAGGCGGCGGACCTCGTCGGCCCAGGCCATCAGCGTGCCGAAATCGCCGGCCAGCTCCGGCTGAACCGTCGCGACCTCGCCCGCCATCACTTCACCCGATGCGCCGTCGATGGTGATGACGTCGCCTTCCTTGATGGTCCGGTTGCCGATGCGGAACTGCTTGGCCTTCGCATCGATCGCGAGCGTGCCCGCACCCGACACGCAGGGGCGGCCCATGCCACGCGCGACCACCGCCGCGTGGCTGGTCATGCCACCGCGCGCGGTCAGGATGCCCTTGGCGGCGTGCATGCCGTGAATGTCCTCGGGGGAAGTCTCGATGCGGACCAGGATCACGCCCTCGCCCAGTTCCGCCCGCTTCTCGGCGGTATCGGCATCGAACACGACCGCACCGGATGCGGCGCCGGGGCTAGCGGGCAGCCCCTTGGTCAGCACATCGCGCGGTGCCTTCGGATCAAGCGTCGGGTGAAGCAGCTGGTCGAGCGCCTGCGGATCGACGCGGGCAACGGCCTCTTCACGGGTGATGAGCCCTTCTTCCGCCATGTCGACCGCGGTCTTCAGCGCGGCCTTGGCCGTGCGCTTGCCCGAACGGGTCTGGAGCATCCACAGCTTGCCGCGTTCCACGGTGAACTCGATGTCCTGCATGTCGCGATAATGGGTTTCGAGCAAGTCGAAGACGCGGGCCAGCTCGGTGAAGGTTTCCGGCATCGCCTCTTCCATCGACGCCGGCTTGGCGCCCGCCCGTTCGCGCGCCGTCTTCGTCAGATATTGCGGCGTGCGGATGCCGGCGACGACATCCTCACCCTGCGCGTTGATCAGGAACTCGCCATAATAAGCGCGCTCGCCGGTCGCGGGATCGCGGGTGAAGGCGACGCCGGTCGCCGACGTGTCGCCCATATTGCCAAACACCATCGCCTGCACGTTGACGGCAGTGCCCCAGTCGCCCGGAATGTCATTGAGCCGGCGATAGACCTTCGCCCGCTCCGACTGCCACGAACCGAACACGGCGCCGATCGCGCCCCATAGCTGGTCGTTCACGTCCTGCGGGAAGGGCTTGCCCCATTGCTCCTCGACAAGGCGCTTATACTCGGCGACCAGGCCCTGCCAGTCGGCGGCGGTCATGTCGGTATCGAGCTGATGCCCCTTGTCTTCCTTGGCAATCTCCAGCGCTTCCTCGAACGCGCCGTGATCCAGCTCAAGCACCACGTCCGAATACATCTGGATGAAGCGGCGATAGCTGTCCCAGGCAAAGCGGTCGTCGCCGCTGATGGCGGCCAGGCCCTTCACCGTCTCGTCATTCAGGCCCAGATTGAGGACGGTGTCCATCATGCCCGGCATCGACACACGCGCGCCGGAGCGGACCGAGACCAGCAGCGGATCAGCCGCATCGCCGAACGCCTTGCCCGTGATCGCCTCGATATGCTTCAGCCCGTTGGCGACTTCCGCGCGCAGGCTGTCGGGGAAGGACTGGCCGTCTTCATAATAGCGGGTGCACATCTCGGTGGAGATGGTGAAGCCGGGCGGCACCGGCAGACCGATAGAGGCCATGCCGTCCAGATTGGCGCCCTTGCCGCCCAGAAGGTTCTTGTCCCCCTTGCCCCCGTCAGAAACGCCGCCGCCGAAGCGATACACATATTGGGTCATCAATGGCTCTCTCGTGCGAATCGTTGCTAGGGTTTGCGGGGAATCCCGCCTTCAGGTCGATACAGAACAGGATGCAGGGGAGTGAACTATCCGCACATCCTCATCCTTCAATCCGTGAGAAATCGGCAACGCGGTGGACGGCATCGCGAACGCGGCCAAGCGTCGCCAGCCTTGCCTCGCGCTTGTCCTTGTTGGCGTCGTTAACCGTAACCGTGTCGAAAAAGGCATCGATCGGCGCGCGCAGGCTCGCGAGGGCCGCCATCGCGCCTTCGAAATCCTCGGCCGCCACCGCCGCTTCGGCCTGCGGCTCGGCAGCATCAAGCGCCACGCGCAGGTCGGCCTCTGCCGGTTCCGCTTCATAGATGCCGATATCGGCCATCTCGCCGGGAACATAATTTTCCTTTTTCAGGATGTTGGCCGCGCGCTTGTAGCCGGCCAGCAGGTTGGCACCGTCCTCGGTCGTGACGAATGCCTGCAGCGCCTTCACCCGCGCAAGCAGGCGGACGAGATCGTCCTCCCCGCCAAGCGCGAACACCGCGTCGATCAGGTCGTGACGAACACCGGCCTCGCGCTGCTGAACCTTCAGGCGGTCGGCGAAGAAGTCGAGCAGTTCCGTGCTATCGAGATCGATCTTCTCATCCGGCGTTGCCAGCCCCAGCTTGGCGCGCTCCAATGTCGGCAACAGATGCATCCGCGTGCCGTTGATGAGGATCGTCTGGATCGTCTGCAGCGCGGCACGGCGAAGCGCGAAAGGATCCTTCGATCCGGTCGGGCGGATGCCACGGGCGAAGAAGGCGGCAAGCGTATCGATGCGGTCGGCCAGTGCGACACATGCGGGAATGCAGCCTTCGACGGCTGCAATATATTGCTGCTGGAGCGCCGAGACCGTTCCCGGCTTCTCCCCCGCCCGCTCGGCATAATAGCCGCCCATGATGCCCTGCAATTCGGGGAACTCGCCGACCATGCCGGTCGCGAGGTCAGCCTTGGCGAGCAATCCGGCCCGGCGGGCGGTTTCGGGATCGCGCTCGGGGAAATATTCCTTCGCGATCCAGGCCGCCAGCTCGCTGATCCGCTCCGCCTTGGCGCGCAGCGTGCCCATGCCTTCGTAGAACAGCATGTTCTCAAGCTTCGGCAGATAGTCGTCGAGCGGCGTCTTCAGGTCCTGTTCCCAGAAGAATTTCGCATCCGACAGCCGCGCCGCCAGCACCTTGCGGTTGCCCTCCACGATCGCCTTGCCGCCGTCCGCCGCCTCGATATTGGCGGTGCAGACGAAGGCGGGGGCGAGTTTGCCCTCGGCATTCGCGCAGGCGAAATATTTCTGGTTGGTGCGCATGGTGAGCTGGATCACCTCGCGCGGCACATCCAGGAAAGACGGGTCGAACGAACCGAGCAGCGGCACCGGCCATTCGGTGAGGCCCGCATTCTCTGCGACCAGCCCGTCATCCTCGATCAGCGTCAGCCCGGCATCCGCCGCCGCCTTCCGCGCGCCGTCGGCGACGATGCGCCGGCGCTCGGCCGGATCGACGATGACATGCGCCGCGCGCAGCCTGTCCGCATAATTATCTGTGCCGCCGATCGTGATGCGGCCCGGCGCGTGGAAGCGGTGGCCGATGGTCTCTGCGCCGCTCGCCACGCCCGCCACTTCGAACGGCACCACCTTGCCGTCGAACAGCGCGACGATGCCCTGCAGCGGGCGGACCCAGCGCAGGCTTTCCGTCGATGACGAACTCTCACCCCAGCGCATCGATTTCGGCCAGGGGAAGGCGCGGATGATGGCGGGCACGGCTTCAGCGATCACGTCTGCCGTGGCACGCCCGGCCTTCTCGACCACCGCGAACAGCACGCCGTCGCGCTCGACCAGCGCCTCGCGGGCAAGGCCCGTCTTGCGCAGAAAGCCTTCAAGTGCCTGCTCCGGGGCATTGGCGCGCGGGCCTTTGATCTCCTCGCTCACCGCCGCCGTCTCGACAGGCAGGCCGCGCGCGATGAGAGCCAGTCGGCGCGGCGTAGCGAAGGTTTCGACCGCTTCCGCCTTCAACCCGGCAGATGCGATTTCCTCGGCGAACAGGCGTGCGAGGTCGGCCTGCGCCTTTTCCTGCATGCGTGCCGGAATCTCTTCGGACAGGAGTTCGAGCAGGAAATCAGCCATCACGCCGTCCACCCGTTCTTGTCCATCCAGGCCTGGCAGCTGCCCTTCGCCAGATCGCGGACGCGGCCGATATAGGCCTGCCGCTCGGCGACCGAGATCACGCCGCGCGCGTTCAGCAGATTGAAGACATGGCTTGCCTTGATCGCCTGCTCATAGGCGGGGATCGGCAGTTTCTCGTTCAGGCAGTTCTCGCATTCGGCGGCCGCCTTTTTGAACAGGTCGAACAGCGCCTCGGTGTTCGCCACCTCGAAGCTCCATTTCGACATCTGGCGCTCATTCTCGAGGAACACGTCGCCATAGCTGACGCCTGTGTCGTTGAACGCCAGGTCGTACACGCTGTCGACGCCCTGGATGTACATGGCCAGCCGTTCGAGGCCGTAGGTCAACTCGCCCGCCACCGGCTTACAGTCGAACCCGCCCATCTGCTGGAAATAGGTGAACTGGGTGACTTCCATCCCGTCGCACCACACTTCCCAACCCAGGCCCCAGGCGCCCAGCGTCGGGCTTTCCCAGTCATCCTCGACGAAGCGGATATCGTGCTTCAGGAAATCGATACCGATCGCCTTCAGCGAGCCGAGATAGAGGTCCTGCAGGTCGGCCGGGCTTGGCTTCAGGATCACCTGATACTGGTAATAATGGCCCAGCCGATTGGGGTTCTCGCCATAGCGGCCATCGGTCGGGCGGCGGCAGGGCTGGACGAAGGCGGCGTTCCACGGATCGGGGCCCAGCGCGCGCAGCGTCGTCGCAGGGTGGAAGGTGCCAGCGCCCATTTCCATGTCGTAGGGCTGGAGGATGACGCACCCACGCTCGCTCCAATAATCGTGGAGCGTCAGGATGAGCTTCTGAAAGCTCATGGGCTGCTTCGAATCGGTCAAATTTCCAGCCTTCGCAGGTGCAATATTTCTGGCCGCCGCTTTGGCCGATGCATCGGGCCGGGTCAAGAATCCCGCCTGCCAGAGCGTAGTCGCCTGTTCATCTTTTCCACGCTAAGCGAGACGGATGCGATTCCTGACTCGGCTCTTCCCTTCCGTTGCCGCCGCCTTCGCCCTTGCCGCATGCGGCGGACAGGCGGAGGGCGCCCCGCGCCCGGCGATGTGGAAGGTGTCTGATCCCGACACGACGATCTATCTGTTCGGCACGATCCACATGCTGCCCAAGGACTTCAACTGGCGCACGAAGAAGTTCGACGCGGCCGTGGCGAGCGCGGATACGCTGGTGCTCGAGATCGCGGATCAGCAGGACCAGCGCAAGGTGGCCGCCACTTTCCAGCAGATGGCGACCACGCCGGGCCTGCCGCCGCTTCCCGAACGCATCGCGGCGGAACAGCGACCCGCCCTTTCCGAACTGATGCGCAAGGCGAAGCTGGTGGACGGGCAGCTCGACAGTTTCGAGACATGGGCGGCCGCCTTGACGCTGGGCGTATCGCTCTACAACGGCATCGGCGCCACGGCGGAGGACGGCGTGGAGCGCCAGCTGACCGTTCAGTTCAGCAAGGACGGCAAGCCGATCGAGGGGCTGGAGACGACACCCCAGCAGCTCGGCTATTTCGACAAGATGCCGGAAACGTCGCAGCGCGTCCTGCTTGCCAGCATCGTCCAGGAAGCGGAAGAATCGAGCGATCAGTTCCGCGAGATGACGAGCGCCTGGTCGCGCGGCGACTTGAAGAAGATCGCCATGACCTTCGATGACGAGCTGCGCCTGTCGCCCGAGCTTGCCGACGTGCTGCTGCGCCAGCGCAACGCCAATTGGGCGGGGTGGCTGGAAAAACGGCTGGACCAGCCGGGCACCATCATGGTGGCAGTTGGTGCGGGCCATCTGGCCGGCAAGGACTCGGTGGTCGAGATGCTGGAGGCGAAGGGACTGAAGGTCGAACGGGTGCAGTGAGATACCCTCGCCCCCTTGGGGGAGAGGGTGGATTGGCTTGCATTTCGCCCTTTCCCCCGCTATGCGCCCCGTTCCCCGACATGGTCATCCCTGGAGGCGTGGCGGGTTTGTTCAATCCAGCGAATTTGGAGACATGCGATGAGCGATCAGCTGACGCTGTCGGCCGAGACGCGCGAGCGGGCAGGCAAGGGAGCCTCCCGTGCACTGCGTCAGCAAGGCCGCGTACCTGCCGTCATTTACGGTAACAATGAAGAACCCGTGGGTGTCCATGTGGAAGAAAAGGCGCTGCTGAAGCTCCTCCACACCGGCCACTTCATGAACTCGGTCATCATGGTCGAAGCCGGCGGCAAGGCCGCTCGCACGCTTCCCAAGGACGTCCAGTTCCACCCGGTTACCGGTCGCCCCCTGCATGTCGATTTCCTCCGGATCGCGAAGAACGCCAAGGTGCACGTGAACGTGCCGGTGCATTTCGCCAACGAGGAAGCATCGCCCGGCCTGAAGCGCGGCGGCGTGCTGAACGTCGTCCGTCACGAGCTTGAGCTGATCTGCGACGCGTCGCACATTCCGGACGACATCACCATCGACCTGACCGGCTATGAAGTGGGCGATTCGATCCACATCTCGTCGGTGACGTTGCCCAAGGACGCCGTCTCGGCGATCGAGGATCGCGATTTCACCATCGCCACCATCGTTGCTCCGTCGGCGCTGAAGTCCAGCGAAGGCGACAATGAGGAGCCCGCGGCTGCGGACGAGGTTCCCGCGACCTCGCAGTCCGACGAAGGCGAATCCGAGGAGTAATCCTCCCGTCCGGCATCGATGCCATTCCGGCCCCGCGCCGGAATGGCTCGACCGGGAAAGGACCTGAACGTGCAGCTTTGGGTCGGCCTCGGCAATCCCGGCGCGCTTTATGCCATGCACCGGCACAATGTCGGCTTCATGGCCGCGGACGCGATCGCCGAGGTGCATGGTTTCGACGCCCCCCGCACCCGTTTCCAGGGCTGGGCCACCGAAGGCCGTATCGGCAGCGAAAAGATTCTGCTGCTGAAACCCGCCACTTTCATGAATGAAAGCGGCCGCGCCATTGGCGAGGCGATGCGCTTCTACAAGCTGGAGGTCGGCGACGTCACCGTCTTCCACGACGAGCTTGATCTTGCGCCCTTCAAGGTGAAGGTGAAGGTCGGTGGCGGCACGGCGGGGCATAACGGCCTGCGCTCCACCGAAGCGCATATCGGCAACGAATTCCGCCGCGTTCGCATCGGCATCGGCCACCCCGGTCACAAGGACCGTGTGACCGGCCATGTTCTCGGCAATTATGCCAAGGCGGAAATCGAGCCTCTGTCAGACATGCTCGGCGCCATCGCCGCCGAAGCGCGCTGGCTGGCCGAGGGCGACGACGTCCGCTTCATGAACGACGTCGCGATGCGGCTTCAAGACTGAGCGGCGACTGTTTGTTCCAGCCAGTTGACCGCGAAGGGCAGGATCGCGGCCGCCTCCACAAGCAGCGAATTCGCCCCGCCGATACGACCCTGCCTTCCCTCGCCACTCGCCACGAAGTCGCGCACGATCCGTTCGAACACGTCGTCCGGCAGCCCCGCGACCACCGGATCGCTGGTGTCAAACTCCTCGATCATCCGCCAGACCACGCCATCCGGCGTCGCGAACGGCACCTCGACGCGCTTGATCCGCTTGTTCGGCAGGTCGGCCAGATGCTCCGCATGGTGGAGCAACGTCATCGTGTCCCACGGTGCGCCGATCATCAACACCTTGCCGCCTGCTTCTACCAACCGGGAAAGCGGTGTGCCGGGGCCGTAGCCATAATCCAGCGGATGATCCGCCGTCAGCCACTCGGCCCGCGCGCCGATGGCTGTGACGGACGCGCCATGCCCCGCGCTGCGCAACGCACCGGATGTGGTGCGGAGGAATTCCGGCAGCACGCCATTGTCGCGGGTTGAGCGGGAAGTGAGAGGATCGAACGGCGGCACATGGTCGCGCCACTCAGGCGGCACCCGCCCCTCGCCGTCCAGCAAGTCCTCATAGGACGCATCCCAGTCGGTATAAGCCATTACCGTGCCTGTCGGACCGACGGCACCGTGCAGCGCGCCGATCAGCGCGTCCGGCCCGCCAAGGATCGGCCCGACTTTACTGACAGCCGCATGCGCCATCACGATATCGCCGGGCGATAGGCCGATCGCGGTACAATCCCGCGCCAGATCGGCACGCGTGAGGAAGGCGTCGCTCATGAAGAGAGCGTAGCGCTGGAAATCGCCGCCGCCAGCCCCTATTGGCATCTGCCTGACCGGCCGCGCGCGGCCAAATCCGGACAAGGAACAGCATAATGGGTTTCCGCTGCGGCATCGTTGGCCTGCCCAATGTCGGCAAATCGACGCTTTTCAACGCGCTCACCGAAACGGCGGCGGCGCAGGCGGCCAACTATCCCTTCTGCACCATCGAACCCAATGTCGGGAATGTCGCCGTGCCCGATCCGCGGCTGGACAAGCTGGCGGAAGTCGCCGGGTCCGCGAAGAAGATCGAGACGCAGCTTGGCTTCGTCGACATCGCCGGGCTGGTGCGCGGCGCCAGCAAGGGCGAAGGGCTTGGCAACCAGTTTCTCGGCAATATCCGCGAGGTGGACGCGATCGTCCACGTGCTGCGCTGCTTCGAGAATGACGACATCCAGCATGTTGACAACAAGGTCGATCCCATCGCCGACGCCGAAACGGTCGAGACCGAGTTGATGCTCGCCGATCTGGAGAGCCTGGAAAAGCGCGTTCCCAATTATGTGAAGAAGGGGCAGCAGGGCGACAAGGAAGCAAAGATCGCCGCCAGCGTGCTCGGCCAGGCGCTCGACCTGCTGCGCGAAGGCAAGCCCGCGCGGCTGACCGAGCCGAAGGATGTCGAGGAAGCACGCGTGTTCCAGCAGGCGCAGCTGTTGACCGCGAAGCCCGTGCTCTATGTCTGCAACGTCAATGAGGAAGACGCGGCCAAGGGCAATGCGCTGTCCGAAAAGGTGTTCGCCAAGGCCAAGGCCGAGGGTGCGGAAGCCGTCGTCGTCTCGGCCGCGATCGAGGCCGAGATCGCGACCATGCCGCAGGACGAGCGGGCCGAGTTTCTTGGGGAATTGGGGCTCGAGGAAACCGGCCTCGCCCGTGTCATCACAGCCGGGTACAAGCTGCTCCACCTGCTGACCTTCTTCACCGTCGGCCCCAAGGAAGCGCGCGCCTGGACCGTCGAGCAGGGCGCGAAGGCGCCGCAGGCGGCAGGCGAGATCCATACCGATTTCGAACGCGGCTTCATCCGGGCGGAAACGATCGCCTACGAGGATTATGTGACCTACAAGGGCGAAGCCGGGGCACGCGATGCCGGCAAGCTGCGCGCCGAAGGCAAGGACTATATCGTCAAGGACGGCGACATCATGCTGTTCCGCTTCAACGTCTGATATAAGCTGCCCACGAAGGAGCGGGGCGAATGCAATATCTTGAAGATCTTGAAGTCGGCGTGAAGCAGCGCTTCGGCCATTATGAGGTCACTCGCGAGGAGGTGATCGCCTTCGCCGAGAAATATGATCCGCAGCCCTTCCATTTGTCGGACGAGGCGGCGGCCAAGACGCATTTCGGACGCTTGGCCGCCAGCGGCTGGCACACATGCGCGATGTCGATGGCGATGGTCGTCGAGAATATGAAGGGCGATGCCGGTGCCGGCCTGGGGTCGCCGGGCGTCGACGAACTGCGCTGGCTGAAGCCGGTCTATCCGGGCGACACGCTCAGCATGGAAAGCGAGATACTGGAAGTCCGCCCCTCCCGCAGCCGGCCGGACATGGGATCGTTCCGAATCCGCTCAACGGTGTTCAACCAGCATGAAGACCCGGTGCTGACCTATGTCGCGACCATCCTGATGCGGCGGCGGCCCGCTGAGCAAACGGTCTAGGAGAGAACTGGGCGTGCTTGATTTGCAGCCCATCTCTTGCGGGCTGCCGGACCCATTTTTTCGATATGGTCGGTCCAGATAATGCCGTCAAAGCCGCGCGGAACAGCGTCCAGCTGACTCGGATCGGAAAGACCGGGTTCCTGATCTTTTCCGAGCGGGCCGATCAACATCACCGTTGCGTCCGCCTTTCGCATTCGCGCCAGGAATCGATTTGGCCATCCCCACATGGCCCAACGCATATTGAGCGGCACGACCACGATGTTGGTCCGGCATGATTGAGGCACATAACCCGACCAGCCCAATGCGATATATTTATAGGCGCAATCCTTTACTCGCCGTTTCGACAGCAATCGCGCCCGGGGAGCCAACTCAACCAGCCGCTCGGCCGGCCTGCGATCCGCCAGCACCCAGAGCCGTTCGTCCGTGGGTCGGCCATGCTTCTTGAGGTAGGCCAGCATCCGGTCGACCTCGGACGGGTCGTTGCTCTTGATGTTGATCATGAACTGCTTGTCGGGAAAAGTCGTGAGGACTTCGTTCAGCGTTGGCATCAAGCCAATTCCCTTGCCCCTGAATGGATAGCTCTTCCCTCCATCGGCAGTGTAGCCGTAGCCGACATCCAGCCCTTTTAGGGTTGCCATCGATTGTTCGCGGGTGACGCCATGACCATTGGTCCGGCAATCCACCGTCCAGTCGTGGAAAACGGCAAACTCGCCGTCGGTGGTCGGGTGGATATCCAGTTCCAGCGCCGTCGCTCCCGCCGCAAAACTGGCCTTCATCGAAGGTATGGTGTTTTCCAGAAAGGGATTGATGGGCGGATTGATGCGGTTCGCGGTGCAACTGTCCCGGGTCAAGCCCGCTTGCGGGAAGGTTTGGTGAACACCGCGGTGCGCGAGAATAACGGGTGTCCCATGCGACTGCGCGGCCAGCCAGGAAGCATTGGCCAGATAAATCGCGCCCACAATTACCGCAAAACCCCCGCCTACAGCCCATCGCTTCCGCACGTAGCACCCCCGTATCGCCCGATGGCGCAAGGTTATTCCCAATGATGCGGTTTACCCTACACGCGGTCAATGTCAGCTTCGGGACCGTCGAATGCGGCGCTAGTGGAGCCGAACGATACGCGAAAGCAGGGTTTCGGTGATCGTCACGAAGCGATCGGGCTCGCCAAAGGCCCGCGCCGACAGCATCGCCCCGTAGATCGCCGACATGAAGGCATCGGCTTCCTCCGCGGGTGACCGGACCAGCGTCACGCTTCCCTGACGCGCGCCCAGGGCAAGGACCTGTTCCAGCCAACCTGTCAGATCGGCAAAATGGGCTTTGACCGATGTGGCGAGATCGCCCGGCAGGCTCGGCAATTCGGCGGCGAGCATGCCGGCCACGCAGAATGGGGCGGAATTATCTGCGATGCAGCGCTCCCAATAGGTTGCATAGGCGCGAAGCTGCTCGCCGGCTTCGGGCTCGATGTTCGCCAATTTTTCGACCTGGGCGTGAATTACGGCACGAGATTGCTCGACGACAGCCTTGGCCAGGTCGCTCTTGCCCGCGAAATGGTGGTGGATGCTCGCCTTTCGAATGCCGACCGCGGCAGCGATGTCGGCATAGCTGAAGCCATTATATCCCCGTGTCATGATGAGGTGACGCGCTTCATCGACAATCTTTTCGGCGGTGGACACCATCGCTCCCTTCTTCAAACCTTCTAGTAGGTAGATAATCGCTTGCCAGGCATTCGACAACATTCTAGGCATCCTACCTATCAGTAGATAGATAGGATGTTTCCATGGTTTCCCGAGTCGATGAGCATCGTCCCGTTATCGCAGCACCAAGCGTTTCCGCCCCGGCCCCCGCCAATCTGCGAAACTATTATTTCACGCGAGCGGTTGTCGCAGCGGCCTGGGTCGCCGCAGCCCTGTCGCTGGGGAAGGCCATGCCATTGGCCGCCGCCATTCTGTTGATCGCCTATCCGGCCTGGGATGCCATCGCCAATCTGATCGACGCGTCGGCAAATGGCGGGCTGCGGCGAAATCCTGCGCAGGCGCTCAACCTGGCGGTCAGCGCCGCTACCGCAGCGGCCGTGGCGGCGGTGATCGGGAATATGGGGGCGGTACTTGGCGTGTTTGGCGGATGGGCGATCCTGGCCGGGCTGCTGCAACTCGCCACGGGCGTGCGGCGCTGGAAGTCCTACGGCGCGCAATGGGCCATGATCCTGAGCGGAGCGCAATCGGCGCTTGCCGGCGGATTCTTCATCAGACAATCGCTGGCGAGCGCGGTGCCGAGTATCACCGACATAGTCCCCTATGCCGTATTCGGCGCTTTCTATTTCCTGGTTTCGGCGCTCTGGCTGAGCCTGCGCCGTACCGCATGATCAGCGAGCGGCGAGCGCGATCGGCAAATCGCGTTCGCCCGCAAACCTATTCCAACAGATCCTGCAACTTCTTCATCAAGGTCTGAATTCGGGTGGCCGCTCCGGTGAAGGTTTCCACGTCGGCCCGTTGGCCATTGCCGCGTGCTTCCTTCGCCGCCTCCAGATAGCCTTCCAAATCGGCCTCGAGCGCGTCGATGAGGATTTCCACCTCTTCCTCTGCAAGGGCTAGCTTAATGGTCTTTGGCATGCGTGCTCCATTCATGAAGAATGGGCAGTAAGGCAACGGGCATGGCGGACGCAACCATCCTTGGACCAAACGCGGTCTTCATCCGCGTCGAACGAGAACCGCGCCGGCGAATACAAGCAGCAACCCCAAAATGCGCGTGAGCGTGGCCGGGCGCGATTCTATGCCGAGCAGACCGTAATGATCCAGCACGAGTGCGCCGATGAGCTGGCCTGCCACGGCAGCGGTCAGAAGTGCGCCTACGCCAAGCCTTGGCGCGACGACCGCCGCCATGGCCACGAAGAAGGCGCCGTAAAGGCCGCCCAGCCAGGCATACCAGGGAAGCGATTTTACGATTGGAAGCGGACGGATCGAGCCGGTCGCCAGCAGGATCAGCAATAATGCGACCGTGCCGACCATGAACGAGATGAGCGCGGCCAGAATGGGCGATCCGGAACCCTTGGCCAGCAACCCGTTCGTCGGCGCCTGAACAGCCATCAGCATGCCGCCGATAACCGCCAGTGCTGTAAGATAAAGGGACCCCATTGCTCACACTTGCGACAGAAAGCCATCATCCGCAATCAGCCAGAGGCGAATGATCGTCTTATGGCGTTCGCGGCCTAGGGTGTGTGGGGATTCAGTTCAGGGTGAGGCGAGCCGAAGGCCACCGAAGGTAATATGGTGGATTTTGAGAACCGGAAGCGCAGAAATCCGCCACTTGCAGCCCCCATGGGCTGAATCCCCACACACCCTAGTCGCCCTCGAACTCGAACAGGCTTTCGGCTGCCACGCCGGCCGCGCGAAGGCGGTCCGCGCCGCCCAGATCTGGCAGGTCGACGACGAACAGCGCAGCGGGAACTTCCGCACCTGCCTGGCGCAGCAATTGGGCAGTCGCAAGGGCGGTGCCGCCCGTCGCGATCAGGTCGTCGATCAGCAGGATGCGATGCCCCGGAACACAAGCATCGGCGTGGATTTCCAGCCGATCGGTGCCATATTCAAGCGCGTAATCGATGCCGATGCGAGCGCCCGGCAGCTTGCCCGATTTACGGACCGGCAGCACGCCGACGCCAAGTGCCTTGGCGAGCCCGGCACCGAACAGGAAACCCCGCGCCTCGATCGCCGCGACCATATCCGGACGATAAGGCGAAGCCAGTTCGGCCAGATGATCAACGGTCGCGGCAAAGCCCGCGCCATCCAGCAACAGCGTCGTGATGTCACGGAACATGATCCCCGGCTTCGGAAAGTCGGGGATCGTGCGGACCAGCGCCTTCAGTTCGGCGCGGGTCATGGCATCAATGCTTCTTGTCGGCCCAGATGTTCCGGTATGCGAAGAAAGTCAGAACGGTGAAGATGGCGAGGAACACCACCACGGCGAGACCCGTGCGATGGCGATTCTCCAGCTTCGGTTCCGCCGTCCAGGTCAGGAAGGCCGCAACGTCCTTCGCCATCTGGTCGACCGTTGACTTGGTGCCGTCGACATAGGTGACCTGACCGTCAGAGGCGAGCGGCGGAGCCATGGCCAGATTCAGGTTGGGGAAATACGGGTTGTAATGCAGCCCGTCCGGCGTCTTGGCATCCGGGAAGTGCTGCAGCAATTCCGCGGGCTGATCCTGATAGCCGGTTATCAGCGAATAGACATAGGCCGGGCCATGGTGGCGCGCCTTGGTGATCAGCGACAGATCAGGCGGCAGCGCATTGTTGTTCGCGGCGCGTGCGGCGACTTCATTGGGGAAGGGCGACGGGAAGCGATCGGCCGCAACGGACGGACGCGTGTTCGCCTCACCCGTGGCAGGGTCGACCGACGGCGTCTGGATCGCCCACTGTGCGGCAATCGCCTTAATCTCCGCCTCGTTATAGCCGATACCGGCCAGATCGCGGAACGCGACATGGTGCAGCGAGTGGCAGGCCGAGCAGACTTCCTTGAACACCTGGAAACCGCGCTGGAGCTGCTGACGGTCATATTTGCCGAAGGGTCCGTCGCTCGCGAACGAAACCTCCTTCGGAGTCAGGTGAAACTCATGCTCGACGGTGGGCTGGGGCGGCTCCTGCAGATAGGCAATCGCGCCGGAAATCAGCGAGAACACCAGGACAAAGACGAACCCCAAGCCAGCAAGTATGCCGATCGGACGGACCATGACGAGAATAACCCCTTAAGCAGCCGACGCCGACGGCGCGGTCTCGGTATCAGACATCTCGCCATGCTTGGCGAGCACCGCCTCGGTAATCGAGTTGGGCAGCGGCAGCGGCGTTTCGAACCACGACAGCAGCGGCAGGATGATCAGGAAATGTGCGAAATAGTAGGCCGACGCAGCCTGACTTGCCAGCACATAGCCCGGCTCGGCCGGCGATCCGCCCAGATAGCCGAGGATGAACACGTCGACGACCAGCAGCCAGAAGAAGAACTTGAACTTCGGCCGATAGTTGCCCGAGCGGACCGGTGAACGATCAAGCCACGGCAGGAAGAACAGCAGGATGATCGACCCGAACATGGCGATCACGCCCCACAGCTTCGCCGGCAGGATGAAGTCGACGGTGAAAGCACGCAGGATCGCGTAGAACGGCCAGAAATACCATTCGGGCACGATATGCGCCGGCGTCGACATCGGATTCGCCGGAATATAGTTGTCCGGGTGCGCCAGCAGGTTCGGCGCGAAGAACAGCAGCAGCGCGAAGATCAGCATGAACACGCCCACGCCGACACCATCCTTTGCGGTGTAGTACGGGTGGAACGGCACGGTGTCCTGCTCGCCCTTCACCTCGACGCCGGTCGGGTTCGACGAACCCGGAATGTGCAGCGCCCAGATGTGCAGCACGATGACGGCGGCAATCACGAACGGCAGCAGATAGTGCAGCGAGAAGAAGCGGTTGAGCGCGGCATTGTCAGGCGCGAAACCACCCAACAGCCAGGTCTGGATCGGTTCGCCGACCACGGGGATCGCGCCGAACAGGCCGGTGATCACCTTGGCGCCCCAGAAGCTCATCTGACCCCAGGGGAGGACATAGCCCATGAAGGCGGTTGCCATCATCAGCAGGAAGATGACCAGGCCGAGCAGCCACACCACTTCCCGCGGTGGCTTGTACGATCCGTAATAGAGGCCGCGGAAGATGTGGATGTAGACGACGATGAAGAACATCGACGCGCCGTTCATGTGCGCATAACGCAGCATCCAGCCCGAATTCACGTCGCGCATGATGTGCTCGACCGAATCGAAGGCGACCAGCCCGTTCGCCGCATAATGCATCGCCAGCACGATACCGGTGATGATCTGGATGGCGAGCGCGGCACCCGCGAGGACGCCGAAGTTCCAGAAATAGTTCAGGTTGCGCGGCACCGGATAACCGGCGCCCACGGCGTTGTAGACGAGCCGCGGCAAAGGCAGCTTTTCGTCCAGATAGCGCATGAAGGGATTCTTCGGCGCATATTGTTCGGCCCAGGGAAAGCTCATCGTCTGCTACCTCAACCGATCTGGACGACGGTGTCTGAAGTGAATTGATAGTCCGGCACCTGCAGGTTCAGCGGCGCCGGGCCTTTGCGAATACGGGCGGCGGTGTCGTAGTGCGAACCGTGGCAGGGGCAGAAATAACCGCCGAAATCGCCCTTGTTCTCACCCTCGGCAGCGCCCAGCGGCACGCAACCCAGATGGGTGCACACGCCCATGGTGATCAGCCACTCCTGCTTGCCTTCCTTCGTGCGTTCGGCAAGCGTCTGGGGATCGCGCAGCGCCGACAGCGGCACGGCATTCGCCTCTTCAATCTCCTTGGGAGTGAGGCGGCGGATGAAAAGCGGCTGCTTGCGGAACTCCGTCTTGATCGCCTGTCCAGGCTGGATCGCGGAAACGTCCTGCTCAATCGAAGCCATCGCCAGCACGTCGGCCGACGGATTCATTTGATTGATCAGCGGCAGCGCGACAATGCCGGCGCCGACGCCCGCAAAGCTCGCCGCAGCGATATTGATGAAATCTCGACGGCGGACACCGTCTTCGGGCGCGACGGCCCCTGGTTCGGTCTGTTCAAGCGTCGCCATTCATATGCCCTTGCGCTTACACCCAAATACGCGCGAGGGGTGCCTTGCGGCGCCCGGATCAGGAGACCGGAATTCTCGCGCGACCGCCCTCATGATCCTGCGGTTCGGGCGCCTGATAGACTCGGAACCCGCCACTTGCCAACATCATATTTGCCCCGCTTGTGACGCAGGCGCGCCTTCGGCTATCGGAATGCCATGCGGATCGCCCTGTTTCAGCCGGACATCCCCGGAAATGTCGGCGCGATCCTGCGCCTCTCGGCATGCTTCGGCGTGCCGGTCGATATTGTCGAACCTTGCGGATTCCCTTTCTCGGACAAGCGGCTGAGGCGATCGGGCATGGATTATGCCGATCATGTGGACCTGACGCGCCACGCCGATTGGGCCGCTTTCACCAATGCGGGCACCGGCCGGATCGTGCTGATGTCGTCGCACGGCGACACGCGCCTGCCGGATGTCGCATTCCGGCCCGACGATATCCTGCTGTTCGGATCGGAAAGCGCCGGCGTGCCCGGATTCGTGCGGGATGCGGCACCGCTTTCCGTGCGGATTCCGATGATGCCGGGGCTTCGGTCCTTGAATCTCGCGGTATCGGCGGGCATCGCGCTCACCGAAGCGTTGCGGCAGACAAAAGGATTCCCGGAATGATCGAATTGGACGGCGAGCAACAGGCCGCGCGCGACTGGTTCGAATCGCTCCGCGACCGAATCTGCGCCGCATTCGAAGAGATTGAGGCCGACGCAGGCAGCGACGCGCGCTTTGATTATATCGCCTGGGATCGCACCGATCCGGATGGCACACCGGGCGGCGGCGGCGTGCGCGGCGTCATGAAGGGGCGCGTCTTCGAAAAAGTCGGCGTCAACGTGTCGACGGTCGGCGGCCGCTTCGAAGGCGAATTCGCCAAGTCGATTCACGGGGCTGGGGAAGACCCACGCTTTTTCGCCACGGGCATCAGTCTGGTCGCCCATATGGCCAACCCCCATGTACCCGCGGTCCACATGAACACGCGTTTCCTGGTGACCACCAAGCGCTGGTTCGGCGGCGGAGCGGACCTCAACCCGCCGCTGCCCCGGCCGGACGACACGATAGATTTCCATGCCGCGCTGAAGGCCGCATGCGATGCGCACGATCCAGCGGCTTATGATCGGTACAAGGCGTGGGCGGACGATTATTTCTACATTCCGCACCGTGGCGTCCATCGCGGGGTCGGCGGAATCTTCTACGACCATCTCGAAGGTGCGTTCGACCGCAATTTCGCCTTCACCCGCAGCGTCGGAGAGGCTTTCCTGGAGATCTATCCCCGGATTGTCCGGCGGCGCATGGACATGCCCTTCACCGATGCGGACATCGCGACGCAGCGTGCCTGGCGCGGGCGCTATGCGGAATTCAACCTGGTGTACGATCGCGGCACGGCGTTTGGTCTGAAGACGGGCGGCAATGTCGATGCGATTCTGATGAGCCTTCCTCCGGTCGCGACATGGGACTGACAAGCGTTGCCTCCGGGGATGTGGCGACGATCGTCACCACCCTGGAGATGTTGCGGCCGCCGCGTCCCGGCCCATTGCCTGATGCGCCTTTGCGGCTGGTCCATTGGCCGGCGCCCCACCGCGACAAATATCGGGCCTTGTTCCGCCGCGTGGGCGAACCGTGGCTTTGGTTCTCAAGGCTGGTGATGAACGACGCCGCGCTGGACGCGATCATCACCGACTCATCGGTCGAAGTGCGCGCGGTCGTGGATCGGCAGGGCATCGAAGTGGGCATGCTGGAACTCGATTTCCGCAAAGCCGGCGAATGCGAGATCGCCTATTTCGGGCTCGTCCCCGAACTTGCGGGGCATGGATATGGCCGCTGGCTGATGGCGCATGCGATGATGCTGGCATGGCGCAAGGACATAAAGCGGGTGTGGGTCCACACCTGCACGCTCGATCACCCGTCGGCGCTCGGCTTTTATCGCCATCAGGGATTCGTCCCAATCGCGCGCGCGGTCGAGACATTTCCCGATCCGCGGATCGCGGGCCATCTGCCGCGCGATGCCGCACCGCACGTACCACTGCTAGCCTAGGTCAACGTCCGCTGAGTTGCCGGTAGGCGGCGACATAGACCATCAGCATGATCAGCCCCAGCACCGCTCCGGAAAGCGCATCGATCAGCGAGGTCAGGAACAGGGCAAGCGTCGCGCTGGTCCCCAGCGCCGCAAGTACGCCCACCACCGATCCAAGTGCAGCCGTGACGATGAATCCGGTTACGAAGACGATCGCGATGAGAAACAGGATCGCCCAGCCGTTGCCATGGCTGACAGCGAAGGACCGCCGGATCGCGTCGACTGGATTGCGATAGCCCTCACCGACAATCACGACAGCCGTCAGCGCCGTGCGGCCCAGCAGGTAAAGACCCGGTACGATAAGGAAGAGCCCGCCCAGCCCGACCAGAAAGGACGTGAAGATATTGGCGAGATAGAACCAGGGAAGAATGCGGATGCTGGCGGCGAGCGCTTCCCCCACCGTCGGGCGAGCGCGGTCGAGCAGAATCTTCAAAATCGCCACCTGCCCGAACGAGGTGATGAGGCCAATCAGGAAGATCCAGTATCCATATTGTTCGAAATAGGCCCGCAGTTCGGCCAGCAGGACCGCAAGCTCGCGGCTGTCGCTCCGCGCGAACGGCATGAAGAACCCGGCCGCCAGCGCGGGCAAAAGCAAAAAGACGCCCGCCAGCACGAGCAGGATCTCCGTCTGGCCGCGAAACAGCGCAATGGCGTCGGTCCATGCCTTGCCCAGGTTCAGCTTCATGTGATTCCCCGAAATTACGCCTACGACCGACGCCTATACGCATCCGGCGTCCGCCGACAAAGCTTGAACCGGCGGTGTTGCCACCCGATAGCAGGGAAATGATTCCCGACGATATTGAATGGCGTGTCGAACCCGCACCCGTCACCTATCCCGAAGCGCTGGCGACAATGGAGGCGCGTGCAGCCGCGATTGCGGCGGGCGAAGCGCCGGAACTGATCTGGCTGCTGGAACATCCGCCGCTCTATACCGCCGGCACCAGCGCCAATCCGGCAGAGCTGCTCGATCCGCGCTTTCCCGTGTTCGATGCGGGACGAGGCGGGCGCTACACCTATCACGGCCCGGGCCAACGGATCGGCTATGTGCTGCTGGACCTGAACAAGCGCGGCCGGGATGTGCGGGGATTCGTGCATGCGCTTGAAGGCTGGGTGATTGACGTCCTGGGTTTGACCGGTGTCGAGGCGTGGCGCGCCGAAGACCGCATCGGCATCTGGACGAAAGGCGCCGACGGGCAGGAGGCAAAGATCGGCGCGATCGGCGTCAGGGTCCGCAAATGGGTGACGTTGCACGGCTTTTCGCTGAACATCGATCCCGATTTGACGCATTTCGGGGGCATCGTACCGTGCGGCCTGCCCGATTACCCCGTCACCAGCCTTGCCGCGATTGGCCCGAAAATGCCCGTCGATGGGCTTGATTATCGCCTGAGAGAGACGCTTCCGGACTTTCTTTCCTCGCTGCACTGCAAAACTGACGCCCTTGAGAGGTGACGTTTTTGTGTCTATCGTTGGCGACGATTTGGTTATCGAAGGGCGAATAAGCCGACCAGATCGAAATCATTAGGGAGTTTCAAATGCGTGACCTTCTCTCGAAGATGACGACCGGGTCGATGGTTGTCGCGGCCGCTCTGCTCGTGTCTGCCTGTGGCGGCACCGAGTCTGCCAGCACCGTCGACAACACGGTCACGGACATGAATGCGATGGAGCCGATGGACGGCACCGTCACCGACAACATGACCGACGTTGATGGCGCGATGGGCAACGACGCGCTGGCCAACGACGCCATGGCGAATGACGCCGCAGCAAACGACAGCGCAACGGCGAACGAAGCGACTGCGAACGAAGCAGCCGCTCAGTAATTGCTGATGCGATATCGGAAAGGGGCCGTCCGGGCGACCGGGCGGCCTTTTCTTTGGCTATCTCCAGGGATTTCGCTCAGCCCCCTTGCGGTTCGACTCCACTTCTGATTCAGTCAAATGGCTGCACGCCGAAAGTGGCAGGGCGAAGCGGCGATTTTGAGGGGAGTTGAAATGGCGTCTGGTTTTCATCGGCGATTGATCGCGGCGGTCGCGCTCATCCCCGTATTGCTGACCTCATCGCCTGCCTCCGCCAATTTCTTCTGGAAGGCTCCGAACCTGGCCGGTGCGCCGGTGAACGGAATGGAAACCGGCCTCGGTGTTCTCCTGCCGGACGCCACGGCTGCGGAGCAGCGCGCATGGCTGGTGTGGAATATCCGCGCCGGCCTCAACCAGGCAGCGCTGCAATGCCAGTTCGATCCGACCTTGCTGACGCTCAACCAGTATAATCATATGATCGATCATCATAAGAAAGAGCTGGGTCAGGCCTACACGACGATCGGTAACTATTTCAAACGCAAGTCGAAAACGGCCAGATTGGGCACCGCCGCGTTCGACAGCTGGGACGGCAAGACCTATTCCAGCTTCTCGACCGTCTTCTCGCAATACACCTTCTGCGAAACCGCATCGAAGATCGGCGCGGCCACTCTCTTCGCGAAAAAGGGCGAATTATACCTGGTCGCTCAGAACTATCTCCGCGAGTTCCGGAACAGCCTGCAAAGGCATGGCGAGCAGCAGTTCCGCTTCTGGATACCGCCCTATAACGCGACTTATCCGAATCTGGATGATCGCTGCTGGGACAAGAAGGATAATTTCAGGACACGCTGCCTGACCAGACCGCCCAAGCCCCGGACCTGAGCTAACGCAGTCCCAGCAGCTTGTGCGTCTGCACTGACAGGCGCCATTTCGGACGATCGAGCACGAACGCGATGGCTGCATCGCGGGCTGCCCCCGCATCGGCACAATCCATCGGCTGGATCAGGAAGTGCTGGAAATCCCAGCCTTCGATGTCCTCGATATCCGTGCCGGGCTGCGGCCACACCAGCTTCAATTCGTTGCCCTTGCGCTGAATGACGTCGCTGCCCGCCTTGGGGCTGACGCAGATCCAGTCGAGGCCATCGGGTGCCGCAACCGTGCCATTGGTCTCGACCGCGATCTCGAAACCCTGACGATGCAGGGCGTCGATCAATGGCCTATCCACCTGAAGGAGCGGCTCGCCCCCCGTCAGCACCGCAAAGGCGCCGGGCAAGTCACCCCAGTGGCTTTTGGCTGCTTTCGCCAGCGCGTCGGCATCCTTGAAACGGCCGCCGCCTTCGCCATCGATCCCGACGAAATCCGTGTCGCAGAATTGGCAGATTGCCTTTTCACGATCCTGTTCGCGGCCGGTCCATAGGTTGCAACCGGCAAAGCGGATGAAGACGGCGCGACGCCCCGCCTGCACGCCTTCGCCCTGCAAGGTAAGGAAGATTTCCTTGACCGAATAGCTCATGGCGCCGCGGCGTAACCCGTCGGATCGGGAACCCCCGCCTCCTCGAACCCCGCGCGGCGCAGGCGGCAGCTGTCGCAGAGCCCGCACTGACGGTCATCGGGTGTCGGGTCGTAGCAGGACCAGCTCATTTCCGCCGCCAGCCCAAGCCGCGCGGCTTCGCGGACGATGTCGGCCTTGGTCATGTGCTGCAGCGGGGCGTGGATATGAAAGCCTTCACCCTCCACGCCGGCGCGAGTGGCAAGTTCGGCCAGATTCTCGAATCCCGCGATGAATTCCGGCCGGCAATCGGGATAGCCGGAATAATCGAGCGCATTGACGCCGATGAACAGGTCACGCGCGCCCGCCGCCTCTGCCCAGCCAAGCGAAAGCGACAGGAAAATGGTGTTGCGCGCCGGGACATAGGTGGAGGGAATCTCGCCGGCCACGACACCACCCTTCGGAACGTCGATATCGTCGGTCAGCGAGGATCCGCCAAAAGCACGCAGGTCGAGCGGCAGCACGATATGGCGCCGGGCGCCGAGCATGGTCGCGATTCGCCCCGCAGCCGCGATCTCGATTCGATGGCGCTGGTTGTAGTCGATCGTCAGCGCCAGCAGCGAGAAGCCCGCTTCCCGGGCAAGGGCCGCCGATACCATCGAATCGAGGCCACCCGACAACAGCACCACCGCGGTGCGGCCGGGGGAAGATTGAATAACGGTCATGGCAGGGCGCTATCTCTGGTGAACTTGTGACGCAAGAGGCAAGCCCGGCGCGGCTTCCCCGTGATGGCGAGATAAAAAAGGGCCGTCCCGAAGGACGGCCCAGGATGGCCTTTCGGCCTCATCAGGGAGAAAAACGTGCCACAACTCGACACCCGCTCAACATAGATAAGCGCTGCTAAACCCTGCCTTAACGGACCGTTGCGGCGCAGACAGGAAATCAGTGGGCGCCGCCAGCCGCCGCGCAGCTGCCGACACGACGGCCTTCCATCGTGAAATAGAAAGGCGAGTTGTCGGCTATCCCCTGCGAGAAAATCTGGATCAGTCGCGGCGTTTCAACCTTCAGGTTCGTGCGGCCATGGCCGGCGCCCGGGCAGGTATAGTGGACGACCGTGTTCTTCGGCTCGTTGGTGATCACGTAGCGCGAGCAGCTAACGCCCGGATGGCGCACCTGCAGCAGGCTGGATGTATCGGACACGCAGATGTTGCGGGTGGAAAGCGTCCTCGTCCCTTCCCGCTCACGCAGCTGCCATTCGCCGGGCTCGATCGTGCCAAGCGCGGTAATGACGGGCGCCCGCGCCTGCGACATCGCGCTCGTCGGCGCAAATGCCGACAAGGCCAACATCGACAGCAGCAGCACCAGCCATCCTTGCGAACGCGTCACGGACATCTCGAAACTTCCCTGCTCCACCCCGTATGACGGACCCGTTACGAGCCGCCCTTGCCCGCCGGTAACGCCATTTCGTTACCGAACGGTACGTACATGTTGTCAGTTGGTCACGTCTTCAAGAGGAATTGGATAAACGCGCGAGCAAAAGGCACAGTCGACATGAACCATGCCCCCTTCATCCGCCATCGCAGCGCGTTCCTCAGCGGGAAACCGCGACAGCACGGCGGCGATATGCTCCGGATTGCAGCGGCACCCCTTGCTGAGTGCCGTGGATCCGAGCAGCCTGACCTCGCTTTCCTCGTTGAACAGCCGCCAGACCAGCGTTTCCAGCGGCAGTTCCGGATCGACAAGCTCTTCAGGCTTGGTCGTGCCCGCCAGCAGTTCGATATGATCCCATTCGCGGCGGTCGGGCCGCACGTGGATGCGGTCGCGCCCTTCCTCGCCTTCCGGCAGATGCTGGATCAGCAGCCCTCCAGCGACGCAGGCGGCGCCGTTGCCGGAAACCGCGATTCGGACGAGGCTCGGAATCTGTTCCGACTGGTCGAAATAGCTTTCCGCCGCCTCTGCCAGCGATCCGCCTTCCAGCGGGACGATGCCCTGATAACGCTCGCCCGATACGGCCTGGTCGAACGTGATCGCGAGATAGGCCTTGCCGAACAACGCGAAGAGCGACGGATCGGACGGCGCCTCGGCCAGCCAGTCGGCATCGAACTTCACATAGCCGCGCAATTCGCCATCACGGTAATCGCAGACGAGCAGATCGACGACACCGCCCTCGGCCTGCGCCTGCAGCGTCATCTGGCCGCCTTCATGCTTCAGGGTCGCGCCGAGCAGCGCCGTCAGCGCCAGCGCCTCGGCCAGCAGCTTTTCGATAGCCGGCGGATAGCCATGCGCCGTCATGATCGTGTCAAGCACGGGCCCGAGCCGCACCAGCCGGCCGCGCGCATGGCGGTCGGGAATGGTGAAGCCCAGCGCCCGGTCCATATCGGGCTGGTCCGCCATCAGATCAGCCCGAAACACCATAGCAGGATGGATTTCTGGCCGTGCAGGCGGTTCCCCGCCTCGTCCCAGATCACCGACTGCGGACCGTCGATCACCGCGTCCGTCACTTCCTCACCGCGATGCGCGGGCAGGCAATGGAGGAACAGCGCATCGGGCTTCGCAGCCGCCATCAGCGCTTCGTTCACCTGATAGGGCATCATCGCCGCCAGCTTCTCGGCGGCATGCGACTGGCCCATCGAGATCCAGGTATCGGTGACGACCACGTCGGCATCAGCGACAGCTGCCTGCGCATCACGGAAGCTCTCGACCTTCGCCCCCGCAGCAACCGCCGCCGCGACGATCGCCGGATCAGGATCGAAGCCCTGCGGCACGCCGACCGCGACCTCGAACTTCATCAGCCCGGCGGCCTCGAGAATCGAATGCAGCACATTATTGCCGTCGCCCAGCCACGCCCAGCGCGACCCCGGCAGCGCCTTGCCGTGCTCGACCACCGTCAGCAGGTCGGCGACGATCTGGCAGGGATGCGACTTGTCGGTCAGGCCGTTGATGACAGGCACGGTCGCGTGCGCCGCCATCTCCTCCACCTTCGCATGATCGTCAGTGCGGATCATGATCGCGTCGGCGTAGCGCGACAGCACGCGCGCGGTGTCGGCGACCGTTTCGCCGCGACCGAGCTGCATCGATCCGGCGTCCATCACGATCGACGTTCCGCCAAGCTGGCGGATCGCCATGTCGAACGACACGCGGGTGCGCGTGGAATTCTTCTCAAAGATCATTGCGAGCGTACGGCCGGCGAGCGGCGCATCCGCATCCGCCCGTCCTTTCGGCCAGTCTGCTCGTGCCGCCTTCCGGTCGATCGCATCCGCAATCATCGCGGCGATGGCGTTTCCGCCCGCGTCGCTCAGGTCAAGAAAATGCCGGGTCATTGCGTCGCCTCCGGCTCATAGGTCCGCGCACCCGCCGACAGCTTTTCGATGCATTCGGCGATGTGGCTTTCCTCGATGATGAGCGGCGGGATGATCCGCACGACATTCTCGCCCGCCGACACCGTCAACAGCCCATGATTGTCGCGCAGGTGGGCGACGAAGGGGCGGCTTTCCGATTTCAGCTTCAGGCCAAGCAGCAATCCCTTGCCGCGCACGCTTTCGAACAGATGGTCGTGATTGGGGATCATCTGTTCCAGCGCCTGCCGCAGCCGGTCGCTCATCGCGTTGACGTGCGGCAGGAATCCTTCCTCGGTGATCACGTCGAGTACCGCGCTGCCCGCCGCCATCGCCAGTGGATTGCCACCATAGGTGCTGCCGTGCGTGCCGAAGGTCATGCCCTTGGCCGCATGCTCGGTCGCAAGGCAGGCGCCCAGCGGGAAGCCACCGCCGATGCCCTTGGCGATCGCCATGATGTCCGGCGTGATGCCGTAATGCTCATAGGCGAACATCTTGCCGGTGCGCGCGACGCCGCACTGCACTTCGTCGAACACCAGCATCAGGCCCTTTTCGTCGCACAGGCGGCGCAGGCCGGTCAGGAATTCCGGGGTGCCGACGCGGATGCCGCCTTCGCCCTGGATCGGCTCGACCAGGAAACCGGCGGTGGTGTCGTCCATCGCCGCCTCGGCCGCCGCCAGGTCGTTGAACGGCACCACCTTGAAGCCGGGCAGAAGCGGCTCGAAACCGCCGCGCATCTTTTCCTGATCGGTCGCGCTGATCGCGCCGAGCGTCCGCCCGTGGAAGGCGTTGGAGAAGGTGATGAGCGTATGCCGCTCAGGATTCCCTTCCGCATAATGGAAGCGCCGCGCTGTCTTGATCGCGCACTCGACCGCCTCGGCGCCCGAATTGGTGAAGAACATCGTGTCGGCGAAGCTGACGTCGATCAGCCGCTTTGCGAGCGCCTCGCCCTGCGGGCTGCCGTACAGGTTCGATACGTGCATCAGCGTCGCGACCTGATCCTGCAACACCTTGGTCAGGTGCGGATGGCCGTGGCCGAGGATGTTCACCGCGATGCCGCTGGCGAAGTCCAGATAGCGCTCGCCGCGCTCGCCGATCAGGTAGCAGCCCTCGCCGCGCACCGGTCGCACATCGCACCGCGGATAGACGGGCATGAGCGGGGTGATGGCCATGACAAACCTCCTTGTCGGAAACGGACTCCAGAAACGCAAAAAGGCGACCCGTTTCCGGTCGCCTGGCGAGAAGCGCCTATACAGGGACGGGGCAGCGCCCGTCAACGTCCTGACGGGGTCAGTTCTTCAGCTTCCAGCCGCTGCGCAGCAACATGTAGCACAGCGTTCCAAGCGCGATGTCCAGCACCAGCAACAGCGGAGCACCGACCGCGATCGGCGAATCCGCAGCGCCCAGGAACCCGTAACGGAACCCCGATATGATGTAGAAAAACGGGTTCGCGTGGCTGACCGCGTGGAAGGTCGGCGACAGCTGGTCAACGGCATAGAATGTACCGGACAGCAGCGACAGCGGCGCCACGACGAAGTTGGTCACTGCCGCCGCATGGTCGAACTTTTCCGCCCAGATCGATGTCATCACCCCCAGGAAGGCGAGGAACAACGATCCGAACACACCGAACCAGACAACGGCCCACGGATGCGACGGAATCACGTCGACGCCCGGCCACAGCAGCATCGCGAGCCAGATCGTCAACCCGACAAGGATCGCCCGGGTTACGGCAGCCGCCGCGAGTGCCGCCAGCACCTCGCTGCTGGAAAGGGGCGGCATCAGATAATCGATGATCGTCCCCTGGATCTTGCCGACCAGCAGCGAAAAGCTGGAATTGGCGAAGGCGTTCTGCATCATGCCCATCATGATGAGGCCGGGTGCGATGAAATCGGCAAAAGGAACGCCAAGCACCGTACGGCCCGAACGTCCCAATGCGACCGTGAAGATCACCAGGAACAGCAGCGTGGTGATGGCGGGTGCCCAGATGGTTTGGAGCTGGACCTTGAAGAACCGCCTCACCTCCTTCACATAGAGGGCGCGGAGCCCCGGCCAGTTGACGCGTTTGATCGTCGCCACGCCGGGCGCGAAGCGGATTCCGGATTCGGGCTGGTCGTTCATGTGTCGATCGCCTATCGGCTGACGGCTTCGCCCGCAAGGTGAACTGGATTTTTTCGAAGGACGAACATGGCCTGGACCGACGAGCGTATCGATCAGCTCAAGAACATGTGGGAAAAGGGTCTGACCGCCAGCCAGATCGCGGAAGAGCTGGGCGGCGTCAGCCGTAACGCCGTGATCGGCAAGGCGCATCGTCTTGGCCTGCAGGCGCGCCCGTCGCCAGTGAAGGAAAAGGAAGGCAAGGCACCGGCTCCGGCCCGCAAGCCCGCGGCGCCCCGTGCCGCCGCCGAACCTCGCCCGGCACACGCCGCGCCTGCGCCTCGCGCTCCCGCCCCTACGCGCGCGCCAGCGCCTGTGGCGACCGCCGCCGAGACCGAGTCGAATGCGACGCCATCGCCTGCCCAGCCCGTGCTGCGGTCGATTGGTCCGGGTGGTTTCCTGCGTCAGGGGCCCGGCGATCAGCAGATGCCGATCCCGCCCGCGCCGCCACGCCGGCTGGTGCCCGCGCGCCCCAGCGCCGACATGGCGGACAAGACGACGCTGCTCGATCTGAACGACAAGATCTGCAAATGGCCGCTCGGCCACCCGGGCGAGCCGGATTTCCATTTCTGCGGCAAGCCGGTGAACCCCGGCTTCCCCTATTGCGTCGGCCACTGCGGCCAGGCCTATCAGGCCCAGCTGCCCCGCCGCGATCGTCGCGCGCCTCCCCCGCTGCCTTTCGGCGGCCCGCGCGTCAGGTAATGGATGACGCCCGTCGGGGCGTCGCCAGCATCGCAATGCCGTCGATCGCGAAGGCGCTCCGCATGGGCGCCAGCGCGATCGTGACGTCAACCTCCGCGCCCTTCCGGGTCATGAATTCGGTGTCGAGGGCAATCGCGCCGCCACCGCGCAGCACATTTTCGATCGCGCCGTTGACGTCGACCCGACGCGCGATCGGCATGATGTCCGTCAGCCGCGCCCGGGCAAGCTGATCGGCGTTGAAGCCCAGCATCGACAACAGGCTGTCCCCCACCCGCGCAAAGGTACCCCGTGTCGACAGGCGCGCTGTCCCGGCCTCGCCATGCGCCGCCAGCATGCCTTCCATCGCTTCATGTTCGGCAATGACGGCGCGGGTCTGCAGATCGTCGTCGATCCGCGCGAACAGATAGCCGATTCCCCCGTCATAGGGGAAAGCGTCCACCTTCAGCGTCTGCCCTTCATAACGGCTCGACGGCGCTTCGAAGCTGGCCGGCTCGCCGGTTCGAAGGATGCGCGTGAAGATGCGCGTCTTCACCGCCTCCACCAGCGCGGGATAGAGATCGGTTAGCCGTGCGCCTCGCAGTTGATCAGCGCCGCGCTGGAAATAAAGCTCGGCCGCGCGATTGGCAGACCGGACGACAAGCTCCGCGTCCAGCGTGATGAAGGCCTGCGACAGTTGATCGAGCAATTGCGATCCGCCCGGCGATGCCATCAGCGCGCCTGTGCCTTTCCGCCAGCGCCTCACTGCCATGCTCGAAAAGTCGGATGCGACCGGCACGGCCCTGCTCTGCATCGATCTCGACGGGTTCAAGGCGGTGAACGACAGCCTTGGCCATCCTGTTGGCGACGAGGTGCTGAAAATCGTGGCACTGCGGATGGAATCGGCCGCCCACGGCGCGATGGTATCGCGGCTTGGCGGTGACGAGTTCACCATCATCCTGCCCGGCAGCGATGAATTGGAGGCGGAGCGGATTGCCGGCCTGGTCATCGATGCCATTCGCCAGCCCGCCATCGTTGACGGCCAGCGCATCCGAATCGGCGCGAGCGTCGGCATCGCCTATGCGCCGCGAGACGCTGACAATCCCGCCGATCTGCTGCGCCGTGCCGACCAGGCCCTCTACATCGCCAAGGCGGCCGGTCGCGGCGGCGCATAGTTTTGGAGGATGAGCGGGTTCGTATTGACTTATTCATAACCCATTGGTTATGAGACTGATCCATAGCCAACGAGTTATGGTTTTCGATGCTGACCGCTCACGACACGCTTTTCAAAACTCTGGCCGACCCGACGCGAAGGGCGATTTTCGAACGGCTGTGCAGTGATGGCGAACAAACGGTCGCGGCGCTGACGGCGCAGGCCGGGGTTTCGCAACCGGCCGTCTCAAAGCATCTCGGCGTCCTGAAACAGGCGGGGCTGGTGCTCGACCGCCACGAAGGCCGCCAGACCCACTACAGCGCCCGGCGTAGCGCCCTGGCCCCACTGCTCGACTGGACGAGCAAGATGACCGGCTTCTGGGAAAGCCGGATCGATAACCTCGAAGATCTGCTGAAAAGGATGGACCAATGACCGACACTGCAACCGAAACGCGTTCCGTCATCATCGAACGCGAAATCGCTTATCCGCCTGAAAGGATCTGGCGCGCGCTGACGCAGCCCCATCTGATCCAGGAATGGCTGATGAAGAATGATTTCAAGCCGGCGGTGGACCACCGCTTCATGTTGAGCGCGGATTGGGGATCGGTCGAGTGCCGGGTGCTCGAAATCGAGCCGAACAAGACCCTCTCCTACACATGGGACGCAATGGGCCTTGAAAGCACGGTCACCTGGACGCTGACGCCGACCGGCACGGGCACGCATTTGCGGATGGAGCAGGCTGGATTCCGGCCGGATCAGGAACAGGCTTATCAGGGCGCAAAGTTCGGGTGGAAGAATTTCCTCTCGCAGTTGGAAGATGTCGTGGCCCGGGCGTGACCGCCATCACCTGCCCCACCTTGGCTTGTCGCGCTTTTCCCCGCTGGCTTATATTGCCTGCCACGAAATGCGGCAGGCGACACGTCAGCGGATAGGAGCAAAAAGCATGTCCGACAAAAAGCCGGTCCTTCTGTCAGGCGGTAATCCACAGATCGCGAAGGCTGGCGGCGATGCGCCGGTGCAGGCCTATATCGCGGCGATGCCCGACTGGAAAAGCGACGTTGGGCGACGCCTCGATGCGATCATCGCGCGCACCGTTCCGGACGTGCGCAAGGCGGTCAAATGGAACTCGCCGCTCTACGGAGTCGACGGCAAGAGCTGGTTCCTCAGTTTCCACTGCTTCAACAAATATGTGAAGGTAGCCTTCTTCCGCGGCGCGGCGTTTCACCCACTCCCGCCTATCGAATCCAAGGACAAGAACACGCGCTACTTCCACATCCACGAAGGCGAGGAGATCGACGAAAACCTCCTGGCGAGCTGGGTCAAGCAGGCCTCGGAACTGCCCGGCTGGGTGCCCTGAAGCGCGAAAAAGAGATTCATCATGAGCAAAAACGAGAGCGGAAAATCTCCATCACAGCTGATCGACGAGAAGATCGGCGAATTGGGCGACTGGCGTGGCGAGATGCTCTCCCGACTTCGTTCCCTGATCAAACAGGCCATTCCCGACGTGATCGAGGAATGGAAGTGGAGAGGGGTTCCGGTCTGGTATCACAATGGAATGATCTGCACGGGGGAAACCTACAAGAAGGTCGTCAAGATGACCTTCGCCAAGGGGGCTGCACTTGATGATCCGTCCCGGCTCTTCAATTCCAGCCTTGATGGCAACGCCCGGCGCGCGATCGATTTTCATGAAGGCGAGGCGATCGATGAGAAGGCGTTGAAAGACCTCGTTCGTGCGGCAGCCGGGTTGAATACCTCACGCATCAAGGGCTGATCGGGCCTAGCGGGCGGAACAGGCAGACCGTATAGCATCGACATGTCCGATCTTTTTGCCAGCGGCGCGCAGCCGGCTTCCACCTATAACGCCTCATCTATCGAAGTGCTGGAAGGGCTTGAGCCCGTCCGCCGCCGACCGGGCATGTATGTGGGCGGCGTGGACGAGCGGGCCTTCCACCACCTTGCCGCCGAAGTGCTGGACAATGCAATGGACGAGGCCGTCGCAGGCCATGCGAGCCGGATCGAGGTGACGCTGGAGCCAGGCAACCGGCTGACGATCGTCGACAATGGGCGCGGCATTCCGGTCGATCCGCACCCCAAATTTCCGGACAAGTCGGCGCTTGAGGTCATCATGTCGACGCTCCATTCGGGCGGCAAGTTCAGCGACAAGGCCTATGCCACCTCAGGCGGCCTGCACGGCGTCGGTGTCAGCGTCGTCAACGCGCTTTCGAGCGAGACGACGGTCGAGGTGGCCCTTAACCGGGAACTGTACCGGCAGAGCTTCTCGCGCGGCGTGACGCTGGGGCCGCTCGAGCGGCTCGGCCCCACGCCCAATCGACGCGGCACAAGCGTGTCCTTCATCCCCGACCCCCAGATTTTCGGGGAGGAGATGAAGTTCAAGCCGGCGCGGCTCCACCGGCTCGCCCGGTCCAAGGCTTATCTCTATGCGGGCGTCGAGATCCGCTGGAAATGCGCGGCCGAACTGATTTCCGACGATACGCCGACCGAGGCCGTCTTCCAATTCCCGGGCGGTCTTGCCGATCATCTGCGCGAACAGATCGGCGAACGCGAATGCGCGACCGCCGAGTTCTTCTCCGGCAATCAGGATTTCCCGGACGGTCAGGGCCGTGTCGAATGGGCGATCGGCTGGCCGCTGTGGAGCGAAGGCAGCTACAGCTGGTATTGCAACACGATCCCCACGCCCGACGGCGGCACGCATGAAAACGGCATCCGCGCCGCGCTGACCAAGGGCATCCGCGCCTTCGGCGAGCTGGTCGGGCAGAAAAAGGCGAAAGACATCTCGGCCGAGGACATCATGACCGGCAGCGAGCTGATGCTGTCCGTCTTCATCCGCGATCCGCAGTTTCAGAGCCAGACCAAGGACCGGCTGACCAGCCCGGAGGCGGCGACGCTGGTCGAGCGCGCCATACGCGACCATTTCGACCATTTCCTTGCCGACCATATGGATCGCGGCCGCGCGTTGCTCGGCTTCGTGCTGGACCGGATGGACGATCGCCTGCGCCGCAAGGCGGAACGCGAGGTGAAGCGCAAGACCGCGACCAGCGCGCGCAAGCTGCGCCTGCCCGGCAAGCTCACGGATTGCTCGGCCGATGATCCGGCGGGCACCGAAATCTTCATCGTCGAAGGCGACAGCGCCGGCGGCTCCGCCAAGCAGGCGCGCGATCGCAAGACGCAGGCGATCCTGCCGATCCGGGGCAAGATATTGAACGTCGCCTCCGCCAACAGCGCGAAGATCGGCGCCAATCAGGAAATCGCCGATCTCATCCAGGCGCTCGGCTGCGGCACGCGCGAAAAATGCGTGCCAGACAATCTCCGCTACGAACGCGTCGTCATCATGACCGACGCCGACGTCGACGGCGCGCATATCGCGACGCTGCTGATGACCTTCTTCTTTCAGGAAATGCCGGAGCTGGTGCGGCGCGGGCACCTCTATCTCGCCCAGCCGCCGCTCTACAGGCTCGTGGCAGGCGGCAAGAGCGCCTATGCCCGCGACGACGCACATCGGGCCGAACTGGAAGCGACCGAGTTCAAGGGCAAGAAGGTCGAGGTCGGCCGTTTCAAGGGTCTCGGGGAAATGAACCCGCAGCAGTTACGTGAAACGACGATGGACCCGAAGACACGATCGATGCTGCGCATCACCCTGCCCCAGGAATATGAGGAACGTCAGGGCGTTCGCGACCTTGTCGACCGGCTGATGGGCAAGAACCCGGAGCACCGCTTCCAGTTCATCCAGGAAAACGCCGCCCGGCTGGACGAGGAAGCGATCGACGCCTGATCAGGCCGCGGTCAGCGCCGCGACCAGTTCCTTGACCTTCTTCTGCCGCCACTGCGGCAGGGGGGCGATCAGCCAATAGCCGAGCGTCTTTTCGATCGGATCACCGATCGCGGCGACCCGGCCCGCTTCCAGATCGGCACGTACGAGCAGTTCGGGCACGGAAGCCGTACCGAACCCTTGAGCCGCGGCGTCGATCGCAAGGCCCGCATCCGCCACGCGGAGCCGTGCGCTGCTTTCATCGGTCGCAGGACAGCCGGGCCAGGCAATCGGTGTTTCAGCCCCTCCACCGGGAGCGCCGACCTTCACGAAACCGGTGCCGGCAAGGGCGATCCCTTCATTCTCGCCCGCATCCTTCGTCAACCGGATCGCCAGATCGAGATTGGCCTCGGTGAAGTCGATCATTTCGTCAGCGGCGATCAGATGGAAGCGCAGTTCAGCATCGGTCTTGCCATAAGCCGCCAATCGGGGGGCAAGCCATTTCGCGGTGAAATCGCGCGGCGCCGCGATCGTCAGCGACTTGGACGATTGCCCCGCCTGCATCGCCCGCACCGCATCCTCGAAATTCAGGAAGCCGGCACGCAATGCCTCAAGCCCCGCTTCGCCTTCCGGCGTCAACTCAAGGCCCTTGGCAGCGCGGCGGAACAGGACGGTGCCCAACGTATCCTCAAGCGCGCGGATCTGCTGGCCGACGGCGGCAGGCGTCACCGCCAGCTCATCTGCGGCACGGGTGAAGGACAGGTGCCTTGCGGCGGCATCGAGCACGCGCAGGCCGTTCAAAGGCAGGTGGGTCCGCTTCATCGCGCCACCGCCGGGGCAATCAGCGGGAAGCGGGGAATATCCACCGCAAAGCTCGACCCGTCTTCACCCACCATATCGTAACTTCCCTGCATGCTGCCCGTCGGTGTCGACAGCGGGCAACCCGATACATAGTCGTAGCTTCCCCCGGGCACGATCACCGGCTGCTCGCCAACGACGCCCTCGCCCTCGACTTCCTGCTGCGCGCCACGGCCATCGGTGATGATCCAGTGCCGCGTCAGCAGCTGTACCGCCATTTCCCCCTCGTTTTCCAGGCGGATATGATAAGCCCAGAACCAGCGCCCCCGCCCCGGCTCCGACTGCTCGGGCAGGAAGCTGACCGATACCCGGACAGTCACGCCGCGCGTCGTGCTGCTGTGGGGGAACAGGGCCTTCATCGGATTACAGGCCGACCGCCTTCAACGCGGCGTCCAGATCGTCGATCAGGTCGGCGGGGTCTTCCAGGCCGACATTCAGTCGCAGCATCCCTTCGCCGATCCCCATTTCCGCGCGGGTTTCGGGCGTAAGGCCGGCATGCGTGGTCGAGCATGGATGAGTCATCAGCGACCGGGAATCGCCGATATTGTTCGATATGTCGATCAGCGCCAGCGCATCCAGCAGGCCATGCGCCCGCACGCGGCCGCCATCCAGTTCGATGGCCAGGATGGTCCCACCCGCGCTCATCTGCTTCATCGCCAGCGCATGCTGGGGATGGCTGGCGAGACCCGGATACAGCACCCGCGGCACCCGCTTTTCCAGGAATGTCGCCACCGACAGGGCGTTCTCGCACTGGCGCTGCGCACGCAGGTCGAGCGTCTCCAGACCCTTCAGCACCACCCAGGCGTTGAACGCGCTCAGCGTCGGCCCCGTGTTGCGGGTGAAGGGCAGCAGCGTGTTCAGGATGAAATCTTCCGATCCGCACACGGCGCCCGCCAGCACGCGCCCCTGCCCGTCCATCATCTTCGTCGCAGAATAGGCGACGACGTCCGCGCCGAACTCCATCGGCCGCTGCAGAACGGAGGTGGCGAAGGCATTGTCCACCACCGTGCGGACACCCGCCTTGCGCGCGATGCCGCACACCGCTTCCAGATCGACGACATCAAGGGTCGGATTGGCCGGGGTTTCGAAGAAGAACAGCTTCGTCTCCGGCCGGATCGCATCCTGCCAGGCCTGGGTATCGCGCCCGTCGACGATGGTCACCGCCATGCCGAATCGCGGCAGCAACGTGTCCGTCAGCCAGCGGCACGACCCGAACATCGTCCGTGCGGCGACGATATGATCGCCGGTCTTGAGCTGGCACAGCAGGGCCGCCGTCATCGCCGCCATGCCGCTCGCCATCGAACGGGCGGCCTCCGCGCCTTCCATCAGCGCGATCCGCTGTTCCAGCATCTCCGTCGTCGGGTTCTGGAGCCGGCTGTAGGTCATGCCCTTCTGCTCGCCCGCGAACCGCGCAGCGGCATCCGCCGCGCAGTCATAGGCGTAGCCCGACGTCAGGAAGAGCGCTTCCGAGGTCTCACCCCATTCGGATCGCGCGGTGCCGCCGCGCACGGCCTGGGTGGCGGGGCGCCAGTTGCTGGTGATCTTGCGGTTCTGTCCGGTCGTGCGTTTCATGGGGCACGCTTTGCAGCGACGGGGCATGTCAGGTCAATCAAAGACCGTCGCAATCCTCCTTGCGCACGGTAAAGGGGATCGATGGCGCTCACCGACCGAATCGTCACTTGGTTCTCCCGTCTGGGTGCGGTCGAAATGGCGATCCTTTTGGCGTTGGTCGCGCAGGTCCTGTTCCTGATCGACATCGGGCAGCCCGCCCAGATGATGTTCGATGAAACACACTATGTTCCCGCCGCACGCGCGATCTTCCAAATGACCGGACCGATGAACATCGAGCATCCGCCGTTTGCCAAATGGCTGATCGGCCTGTCGATGACGATATTCGGCGACAATCCCGCGGGCTGGCGGATCATCGGCACCGGCATGGGGACCGCCACCGTCCTCGCCGTCTATGCGATCGCGCTCGGCCTGTTCGGCGATATCCGCACGGCGGCGACCGCAGGCCTGCTGACGCTGCTCAACCAGCTCGTCTACATCCAGGCGCGGGTGGGGATGCTCGACGTCTATATGGGCGCGTTCCTGCTGGCCGCGATCGCGCTGATCATCCACAGCCGCGGCCGGGAGAAAGGCGCTCTGGCGATGCTTGCAGCCGCCGGGCTCTGCCTCGGCCTGTCGGTCGCATGCAAATGGGCCGCGATTCCCTATGTCGCCGCTGCCTGTCTCTGCTTCATCTTCCTGCGACGGCGATATTGGCCGCAGATACATATGCTGGCCGGACTCGGCGCGCTGGGCCTTGTCAGTCTCGGCGCCTATTTCCTGACCTTCACCCCGATGTTGTTCTACGCGCGCGAGCCCGTGGCCCCGTCGGAACTGATTGCCCTTCAGTTCACGATGCTGGAGCTGCAGACCCAACCGCTGGCCCCGCACAATTATATGAGCGTCTGGTGGCAATGGCCGCTCATCACACGGCCGATCTGGTATCTCTACGAATCCGTCGCCTGCGTGATGCGGGGCGTGCTGCTGGTCGGCAATCCGGCGATCATGTGGGGCGGGCTGGTCGCCGTCGGTGCCGCGCTGTGGGCGGGGTTCCGGGACCGGGCGCCTGTGCTGCTGTTCGTGGCGGCGCTGTATCTGTTCGCCTATGGGCTGTGGATCATCATCCCCAAGCAGATCGGCTTCTATTTCTATTACTATCTGCCCGCGATCTTCCTCAGCCTGGCGCTCGCGGGCATGTTCCAGCATTATCGCATGCGTCGCATTCCAGCGCTTTTCCTCGCAATTTCGGCAGCGCTGTTCGTCTATTTCTTTCCGATCCTCTCGGCGGCCGAATTACCCAATGACCATGCGTTCGAACATTGGACCTGGTTCGACAGCTGGCGTTAGTATCGCCCCCAGGTGAAGCGCGACGACAGCGCGAAGTTCCACACCGCGCCCACCACCACACCGGCCAGTGCCGACACCGTCCACAGCGCATGCTGCACTTCGAACAGGAAGGCGGCGACGCCGACATTTGCAAGCGCACCAACGCTGCACACCAGGCAGAACGATGCCCAGCCCCTCAGCAAGGCCGCCATGCCGTGCAGCCGCCGGTCTCGATAGGTGAGCATGTTGTTCAGGAAGAAGTTGAACGTCATCGCCCCAATCGTCGCGATCACCTGCGCGGTGACGAACGATACCCACAGATAGGCGGTCGCCAGCAATGTCATGTGCACGACGACGCCCATCGCCCCGATCGTCCCGAACATGGCGAAGCGGGTGGGCACGAAACGCCCGAAGGTGCGGTCGTAAAGCGCAACGATAAATTCGAACGCCACGACATAGTCGAGCTTGCTCTCCCCCACTTCGCGACGATGGAACTGATAGGGGATTTCCTCGAACTTCAGCGGCTGGCGCGCCGCCGTGAACAGATCGAGCAATATCTTGAAGCCGATGCCCGACAGGCGCGGCACCAGCGCGCGAAATGTTGCCGTTCGCATCATGAAGAAGCCGGAAAGCGGGTCCGCCATGTCGGCCTTCAGCACCCAACGGCTGATCCGCGTGGCATAGGCGGACTGTGCTACCCGGTCGCTGTCCCAATCCCCGGTGCCCCCGCCCGGCGCAAAGCGGGACGCGATGACGATATCCAGGCTCGACCCCGACAGGCGCTCCAGCATCCGCGGAAGCAATGTCTCGTCATGCTGCAGGTCGGCATCCATCACGGCGACGAAGGGCGCCGACGTTGCCAGCATCCCTTCGATACAGGCCGATGAGAGTCCGCGGCGTCCGACACGCTCGATCACTCTGATGCGGGAATCGCGCCGCGCCATCTCGCGCAGGAGATCAGCCGTGCCGTCCGGGCTGTTGTCGTCGACGAAGATCGCTTCCCAGGCGTGCCCGGCAAGCGTGCGATCCAGTCGCGCCACCACTGTCTCGACATTGCCCGCCTCGCAAAAGGTCGGCAGGACAATGGCGAGTTCCAGTGGCGCTGGCGTCACCCCAGCGCCTCGATGACCTTGTCCGCCATCGCCCGCGTCCCCATCGTCCCGCCAAGGTCGCCGGTGCGCGCGCCGCTTGCCAGCGCGGCCGAGACGGCGGCGTCGATGCGGTCGGCGGCCGCCCCCTGATCGAGCGAGTAGCGCAGCATCATCGCGACCGACAGGATCATCGCCAGCGGATTGGCCTTGTCCTGCCCGGCAATGTCGGGCGCGCTGCCGTGGATCGGCTCGTACAGCCCCTTGCCGCCAAGGCCGAGCGCGGAGGACGGCAGCATGCCGATCGAGCCGACGCACATCGACGCAAGGTCGGACAGGATGTCGCCGAAAAGATTGCCGGTCACGATCACATCGAACTGGCCCGGATCGCGCACGATCTGCATGGCGGCGTTGTCGACCAGCAGATGCTCCAGCGTCACGTCGGGGTAATCACGCGACACCTCGATCACCACGTCGCGCCACAGCTGCGAGGTTTCGAGCACATTGACCTTGTCGACCGAGCACAGCTTTCCGCTGCGAACCCGCGCCGTTTCAAACCCCACGCGGGCGATGCGCTCAACCTCGCCTTCGTCATAGCGCATCATGTCATAGCCTTCGCGCAGGCCCGCCTCGGTCGTGCGGCGGCCGCGCGGCTGGCCGAAATAGACGTCGCCGGTCAACTCGCGCACGATCACCATGTCGATCGAGCGGGCGACTTCGGGCCGCAATGCGGATGCATCGACCAGCTCGGGGAACAGCTTCACCGGCCGCATGTTGGCGAACAGGCCAAGCTCCTTGCGCAGACCAAGGATCGCCTGCTCCGGCCGCAGATGCCGTTCCAGATTGTCGCAGGCCGGATCGCCGATCGCGCCGAACAGCACGGCATCGGCCCGCTTCGCCAGGTCGAGCGTCTCCGGCGGCAGTGGATGCCCCTTTTCCTTGTACGCCGCCCCTCCGACCGGCGCGGTCTCGAATGTCAGGCCTTCGACGCCCGACGCGTCCAGCACCCGCACAGCTTGTTCGAGGACTTCCGGACCGATTCCATCACCCGGCAACAAGGCAACCAGCATTCTTCACCTCCGATTTGATCCATGCCGCCATGCCGGGGTGCGGCGCGCGGCGCAACACGCTTTAACCCGCTGCGCGCTTCAGCCGCTCAATCAGCCGTTCGCGCGCCGCCAGCACGTCCGCCCTCCATTCGGTCAGAACGTTCCGCTCGAGGAAATGGCCGGTAAGGCGCAGTCCGTCCAATATGTCCGGCCATTCCGCGGCACCGCCGGTCAGGATGAAATCCGGCAAGGGAAGCAACCTGTCGTGATATGGCTCCCCGGCCGCCCGGCTGACGGCCGCCGCACTTTTCGGGCTGACGAAGACAAGCTCATCCTCCGCGCCGGTCACGGTGCAGCGCGTCAGGTCAAGCCCAAAGCCCAGTTCGGCGAGGATCAGCAATTCATAGCGTACCAGCGCCACTGCCCAGCCCCGCGCCGCGGGGGCCGCCTCGACCGCATTCAGCACGCCATCGAGCGCGACATGGACATGCGGATAGGCCTGCCCTTCCGGTAGGGCGGCCGCCGCCAACGCACATGTCCAGTCGATCGCAAGCGCCGGCAGCGGCTCTGCCAGCAATGGGGCGCGGCTGTGAACCAGCTCCACCGTCAACCCGGCAAGCTGATCCTCGGTTCGGGCACGGAATTCGGCCTGGACGACATTGCCCGGCATCAGCAGGGGCCGCAGTCGGCGGGAGCGCCCGCCACGGACATAACCGGCCTGAAGGCCATCGTCCGGCGTCAACGCCCGGACAATCGCGCCATGCTCGCCATGCGCCCTGACTGCGCAGATGATCGCGCTCGTGGCGATATGCACTCTAACCCTCTCCCCGCTGGGGAGAGGGTGGCAAGCGAAGCGAAGCCGGGAGAGGGAGGCTAGGAATGGAAATAATCATGAATGCTCTGCGCCATCGCCTTCGACACGCCGGGCGCCTTCTGCAGATCCTCAAGCGATGCGCCCCGTACGGCACGGGCGGTGCCGAAATGCATCAGCAACGCTTTCTTCCGCGCCGGGCCGATTCCCGGCACCTCATCCAGCGGACTGGCGCCGATCTGTTTCGCCCGCTTCTGCCGGTGCGCGCCGATCGCGAACCGATGCGCCTCGTCCCGAAGCCGCTGGAGATAGAACAGCACCGGCGCGTTGATGGGCAGTGTCACTTCCCGCCCATCGGGGAAGTGGAAGATTTCGCGCCCGGCATTGCGGTCCGGCCCCTTCGAGACGCCGATGAACGGAACGTCCTCGACGCCCAGTTCCTCCAGCACCGCCTTCACCGCGCTCACCTGCCCCTTGCCGCCGTCGATCAGCACAAGGTCGGGCCATTCCTTGCCCTCACGATCCGGATCTTCCCGCTGCGCGCGGCCGAAGCGGCGCTCCATCACCTCGCGCATCATGGCGAAGTCATCGCCGGGAACGGTTTCGGCGCGCTTGATGTTGAACTTGCGGTAAGCGCCCTTGCGAAAGCCTTCCGGCCCCGCGACCACCATCGCGCCGACCGCATTGGTGCCCTGGATGTGGCTGTTGTCGTAGATCTCGATCCGGTCCGGCGGGCCATCAAGCTCGAACAGGTCGGCGATCTCGCGGAAATTCTTCGCCTGCGTCGTGCTTTCGGCCAGATGGCGGTCCAGCGCCTCCTCGGCATTGCGCTTCGCCTGCTTGATGAGGCGGACACGGTCCCCGCGCTGCGGCATGGAGATCGACACCTTGCCGCCCGCCGCCGTGGCAAGCGCCTCGGCCAGAAGCTCACCCTCCCCCAAGGTCCGATCGAGCAGGATCGTCCGGGGCGGCGGAACTTCCTCGTAGAACTGTACCAGGAAACTGGTCAGCACTTCCTCTTCCGGTACATCGTTGGTGTGCGCGGGAAAGAAGCTGCGATGCCCCCAATTCTGCCCGCCACGGATGAAGAAGGCCTGGATGCACATCACGCCGCCCTTGCACGCAAGCGCGAAGATGTCGGCATCCCCAACGCCGTCCGCGTTCACCGCCTGGCTGCCCTGGATGAAGGTGAGCGCCTTCAGCCGGTCGCGATAGACAGCCGCCATCTCGAAATCCATGGCGCTGCTGGCCGTCTGCATCGCGTCTGCAAGCTTGGACTGCACCTTGGTCGATTTGCCGGCCAGGAAGTCCTTGGCGTCGGCGACAAGCTCGGCATAGGCGGCTTGCTCGATTCGCCCGACACATGGCGCGGAGCATCGCTTGATCTGGTAAAGCAGGCAGGGCCGGTCGCGATTGGAAAAGAAGCTGTCGGTGCAGCTGCGCAGCAGGAACAGCTTCTGCAGCGCATTCAGCGTGCGCCCGACCTCACCCGCGCTGGCGAAGGGGCCGTAATAATTGCCTTTGATCTTCCGCGCCCCGCGATGCTTCTGGATGCGCGGAAAGGCATGGTCGGCGCGCAGCAGGATGAAGGGGAAGCTTTTGTCGTCGCGCAGCAGGACGTTGTAGGCGGGCCGGTAGCGCTTGATGAGCTGCGCCTCCAGCAGCAGCGCCTCCGCCTCGTTATTGGTCGTCACGATCGTCATCGACCGCGTCAGCGCCACCATCCGCTTCAGCCGGACAGGCAGCCGCGCGACCTGGGTATAGTTGGTCACGCGGTTCTTCAGCGATCGCGCCTTGCCGACATAGAGAACGTCGCCGCGCGCATCCTGCATCCGGTAGACGCCTGGCCGCGACGGCAAGGTTTTCAGCACGTTACGGATCGCCGCGATCCCCCCTTCGAGATCGGGCTTGTCCGCGCCACGCACGGCGTAGGCGGCCTTTTCTTCGTTGAAGCGATCGGGCGAGGACGGGAAAGACATCAAAGGGAATTTAGGAAGGTCGGGCCACCGTTGCCAGCCTGTTCAAGCGCACGCATTCGAGGCGCGCCTCAAACGATCCTTTGCCTTCGAACGACAGCGAAAATCGAAATGACGAGGAGGATCGCCAGGGTATCGACGATCCAGTCCTTGATATCACAATCCCGATTCAACCCCGGGATCGACTGGCCGACCTCGATCAACGCGCCGAAGAAGGAGAGGCGTTCGCCCAGCCGCAACAACGGCGTTTCAGGATAGGAAATCGCCGCCAGGGCAGTCAGCGCGGCGAAGGCCAGGAAATGCTGATATTTATCCCCGATCTCGATCAGATTGGGGGCGTGGGGCATCAAAGCCATCGTCACGGCAAACACGAATGCAAGCCAGAAGGCGGCACGCAGGATCGGCACGATACGCAAACTACTCAACAAGCCTCGACCCTCGCGACAAGCGACCGTCCGCTTACCAGTCATTGCCGGACATGACAAAGCCCTCCCCCGCGCAAACGGGGAAGGGCTTCATCGACAGTTTCAAATTTCAGTTCAGCCGTGAACCCAGGCCTGCGATCGTCTTGTCGACGACGGCCTTGTCCTGCGCGGCGCCATGGCTGTCCGCAATCAATGCTGCCGCAGCAGCAGTCGCAGCGTTCACCGCCTTTGCGCGGATGTCGGCGATCGCGGCACGCTCCGCAGCGCTGATCTTGTCTTCGGCCATCTTGGCGCGGCGCTGGGTCAGGTCCTTTGCCGTTGCCTTGGCATCCGACAGGATCTGCTTCGCCTCTGCTTCGGCATGCTCGCGCATTGCGGTCGCTTCGGCTTCCGCCGCTTTCACCTTGGCCTCATACTCAGCGCGCAGCGCTTCGGCCTCGGCACGAAGCTGCTTGGCTTCGGCAAGCTGCTCGCGGATCGCCGCGATTTTCTTGTCCAGGCCACCGACGATCAGCCCGGGAACGCGCTTGATGATCAGGATGGCGAGGAAGATGGCCATCGCCAGCGCTACCCAGGCGGTGGGGTTCATGCCCAGCGCGATCGGTTCGGCATGCTCCGCGCCGCCATGTGCCTCGGTGCCGGTCTGCAGACCTTCCGACGTATCGGCGTGGGCGAGGTTCATCGCCACTTCTTCCGAACCGGGGGGAAGATGCTCATCCATTGGCCAGCGCCGCCTTCACTGCCTTGGCGGCTTCCGCCGCACTGACGGTCGCGCCGGACAGCTTTGCGACCATGTCGCGCGCCGCCTCGCTCGCCACCGTTTCGATCTCGCCCATCGCGGCACCGGCCGCTGCCCTGATCCGCGCCTCGGCCGCCGCCAATGTCTCGGCATTCTCGGCGTCCGCCTTGGCGAGCGTCTTCTCGGACTCCGCCGCAGCCTTCGCCTTGGCGGCCTGGGTCACCTTCTGCGCCTCGGCGCGGTTGGCTTCCGCCTTGATGCGATACGCCTCTTCCTTCGCGTCCGCTTCATGACGGGCGCGGTCGGCTGCGGCCAGATCGTCGGCGATCTGCTTGTCCCGCTTGTCCACCGTGCCCTGGATCTTCGGCACCATGCCGAGACCGATCACGAAGAAGACGAAGCCGAACGTCAGCAGCAGCCAGAAGATCTGCGACGCATAGGTAGCGGCAAGCTGGGCTATCTGGGGCATTGCACCTGTATCCTGTCCTGCCGCCCGGCCGGGGCCGGGCGGAGGAAACCAGTCGTTGTTAGGCGACGAAGATCAGGATCATCGCGACGACGAACGCCAGCAGGCCGAGAAGCTCGGCAGCGGCGAAGCCGATGAACAGGCGGCCCTGCTGGCCGTCGGCGGCACCCGGGTTGCGGAGCGCGCTCTCAAGGAACGAGCCGAACACGTTGCCCACGCCGATGGCGGCCATGCCGGCACCGATGGCGGCCAGACCGGCACCGACGAGCTTTGCTGCTTCTGCGTCCATAACTTAACTCCTTTTCGTAAATTCGATTGTCAGTGGGTAACTCAGTGAAGATTTTCGGCGTCGTTGAGGTACAGCGACGTCAGCAGCGCGAACACATAGGCCTGGATGCCGGCGACCAGCATCTCCAGCGCGCAGATCGCGACCATCAGCACAAAGCTGGGCAGGCCGATCGCAACGCCGAAACCGGCCCCCGCATTGGTGCTGCTGATGACGAAGCTGGACAGCACCTCAAGCAGCACGTGACCGGCCATCATCGCGACGAACAGTCGCAGGCCGAGGCTGAACGGGCGGACCATGAACGAGATCAGTTCCACCACCGGGATCAGCCACATCAGCCAGAGCGGCGTGCCGTGCGGCACGAACAGCGAGAAGAAGTGAAGTCCGTGGCGCCAGAAGCCGACGATCAGCACGATCGAGAAGCTGAGGATCGCCAGCACGCCGGTAACGGTGAAATGGCTGGTGATCGTGAAGGGGTGCAGGCCGAACAGGCCCAGCGGCAGCATGCCGAGCAGGTTGGCGAACAGGATGAACATGAACAGCGAGAAGATGTAGGGAACATACTTCTTGCCCTTGGGGCCGATGTTCGCGGCCAGCATCGAATCGATGAAGCCCGTCATGCTTTCGACCGCCATCTGCCAGCGGCCGGGGACCAGCTCGCGCTTCATGCCGCCAAGCATGAAAATCCAGAGCACGATCGCCGTCAGCGCCATCCACAGCGCCGAATTGGTGAACGCAATATTGTGACCCGCGAGCGCCCAGTGATCGGTGCCGAACAACGGCTCGATCGTGAACTGGTGCATCGGATCGACTTTACCTGGCTCGGCCACCAAAAAACCCCAATTCCTGCAGCCAAAGCGCCCGAAAATCACTTCGAGCGCTTGCTGGAAATCCTGATGATGTTTCTGAAGGAGACGATGATCCCAAGGGCCATCACCACCAGCAGGCCCCAGGGGGACGTTCCGGCAAAACGGTCAATGACCCAGCCGATCAACGCACCACCGGCAATTCCCCCGATCAGTTCGGCAAGCACCCGGTTGCCAAGACGATAATTCTCGTCCTGCCCCTGTTGTGCCGTGCCGGTCCTGACCGCTTCGTCGTGCTGCGCCTGCCTCAGCCGCTGTTCGAGCGACTGGAGCCTCGCATCCTCGCCGATGGGGTCCTGCCCGGGTTCACGTTCCACCATGTGCATCCCTCCCTTGAGCCCGAGGCCCCCGAAACATTCGGACGAAGCATGGAAGACGAGCGAACCCGCCAAAGCGGGGTCCGTTTAGAAAGCACGGTGCAGCAAGTCAACCGCCGCGCTGCAACAGCGCGGGAGGTCGAGACCTTATGGCGATCAGGCCGGCGGGCAATCGCCCGGCACGGGCGGCGGATCACCTGCGCCGCGAACCTGCCATCCGCCGCCTGCCAGCTGATAGGCCTGGCCCGGCTGGACGCGGGTTGAAAGCGTGCGGCAGCCCGTCGCCGCGGCGATCGCCTCGACGCTGACGCCGCGGGAAGCCGCGCGCTCGGTATAGACCGCCCGGCGCTTGATATTGATGGAATCGACTTCCTTGCGCACGTCGGCCGAGGCATTGCCGCGGATGCCGAGATAGCCGTCGGCCTTTTCGCCGACGACGCCCTGCGAAATCGCCGTCGCAACGGCGCCGGACTGCGCCCGGGCGACGCGAGTCAGGCCGATCGCGGCGATCGCCGCCACACCGACCAACACCATGAATTTTGCCTGCCTGGTCATTGCGGAAACAGCTCCGGGTTGTTGTCGATAATCTCTTCCGCATCCCGCTGGAGGCGGACGAGCACTTCTTGCTTCACATTGACGTTCAGATTGATCTCAATGGGTTTTTCGGGCGCCCGAACCTGAATGCATCCCGCCAGCAGCACCGCTGTGGCAGCGGAAGGGATCAGAACCAGGTGTCGCATGCCCGAACGCCTCGCATCGGTCGCGTCCGTCGTCAACATCGCACTCCTCATTGCATGCTCTCGCTTTCCTTGGGCTGAACGGTTTGGATCGCGTCGTCATCCACCCCGGGGGGCAGGTCGTCGCGAATCAGAATGGATGGATCGACAAAGGACTGCGCGGTGTTCAACAGCCCCCGGAACGGCGCTACAATTTTGATATTGAACAAGAAAGGCAGGCCGATGAACTCGCGGAAGAAACCCTGCTGACTGGCCTCTGTCCCCTGGTTGACGCCGTTGAAACGGACTTCGGAGATCATTTCGCCATCGATGGCCCCGTTAAGGCCGATGGTGAGGTTGCTGTAGCGAATCGATTTCAGCGCATCGAACGCCATGTTGCCGAAGGTGCCGAGTTCGGCGTTGGACACGTCGCCAACATAGGCAAGCGTGCCGCCGCCCGGCCTGACCGTCAGCGCCCCATTCTCGATCCGCCCGCCATCCGCACCGAAAACCATCGGGATGGTGCCGTCGAACTGGCCGGTGGCGGAGATATTCTCGAATTCCATCTTGTTGATGAACTGGGCGGCGTCGAGGCCGTTCACCCGGAAGGTCATCCGCCGTTCGACGGCCTGGCCGAAATCCATTACCGTGGGATCAAGCATCAACTCGCCCCCCGCAAAGGGCCAACGCCCGCTCTCGATCGCGACGCGCTGACCGGCGAGCAGTTGGTAACGAACCTCGCCATTCTCAACGAGGATGCCGGGATTGACGGTGGCGAGCGTGACGCGCTGGCCGGGCGCCGTTTCCATGCCAAGCAGATCGGTGAAGCGAATCTCGCCGCTCAGGCCCGTCACGGGGCCAAAGGCAGCGGCGAGTGCGGTATCGGTCGTGCGGAACACGCCATCGCTGCTCACCGCCTGTGGCGACCAGCGGATCTCCCCACGGCCGCTGAGCGTGCCGAACACATTGGCGACGACGCCCAGGGTCAGCTTGGTCAGCGCCTCCGGCTGCAGCGCATCGCCGAATTGCAGCGAAGGCACGTCGAGCACCGCTGTTCCCCTGCCCTCGCCAAGATCGTGATGAACGTCCACGTTGGTCACCGCAATGCCGCTCTTGGGCTCGCGCAACGTTCCGTCAGCGACGATCCGCCCATCCGCCAGACGAAGCGCGACATCCTGGGATACCAACGGCTCGAAGCGGGGGGCTTCGGCCGCATCCGCCACCTGCAGGCCGCCCTTCAGCGACAACGCACCCTCGGCGAACTGCCAGTCGCCGCCTGCCTTCGAAATGAGGAGCGGAACATTGCCGATCTGGCCTGAGCCATCCCGGAATTGTCCTTTCAGCGCACCGCGATCGATGCTGCCCTCCAGATGGCCGATGTCGAGCCGGCTGATCCGCTGAGCCTCCCCCAATCGCGCGGCGACATCTTCGGCTGAAAATTCCTTTCCGCTCATGATGAGAGCGCTCGCGCCCAGAGTGAGCGGACTTCCGCCCAGTCGCCCTTGCAGGCGCGGCTTTTCCACCCGAGCCGCAACCTGCATCGTCCCGCCGCTCGACGACAAAAGGGCGCGGCCGTCCGATGCGCACAGGTTCAGCCGGGCGGGCTCCAGTTCCAGCCCGGAGATGGAAAGCGCGCGGAACGCCACCGGCGTGCATCCGGGATTGACCGCATAGCCGCCCCGTCCATCCAGCCTGCCGCTGATCGGCAACGTCAGTTGGCGCACCCGGCCATCGCCAAGCGGACCGTCCAGCTCGATGCGGGTTTCAAACCGGGTCTCCCTGCCTTCCGCAGAGAATCGCACCGGTGCCAGCGCCAGCCGCGCCCCACCGGCCGCATAGGGCGCAAGCCTGACTTCACCGCTGATCGGTCCGCCGGCCTCCGGCTGGCGCAGGCTTATTTCGGCATCGGGGAATCCGCCGCCAGAAAGCCGCATACGGCCGTCGAAACGCATCGCACCGTCCGGCCAGGCGAGGCGTACGCCTTCGCTCCCATCCATTTCCAGCCGAGCGCCACTGCTGCTGGAAACAGCCAGTTGCGACAGCGCCAGCGATCCCGCCTCTCCGCGCTGTCGCAGGTTGAAGCCGGTGCTGGCCGTCACATCACCGCCGGCGCGAATCGCGGCCGCCGCCAGGGCATCGGCCAGCGGCCCGAGCGGTGTTCCCTGCATGGCATCCGACAGCTCGTTGATCGGCTTCAATCGCTGCGGCCCAAGAGCGAAATGCGCCAGCGCCACCTTGCCATCAAGGCTGGCCGCCACGCCATCCGCCGCCGGGCCGACCGCATAGTCCCCCTCCACTCGCCCTCCCTGTCCGGCGATGCCGGCAACGGAGAGCGCCGCCGCATTCAGCGCCAATCGGCCCTGCGTGCGGCCTGCATTTCCCGCGAAGGAAACGGTGCCGCCCACATCGCGCAGCCGATCGGTGTGATAGGCCAGATTGGCGATGGCAACCGAACTCTGGCCCTCCCATCGATCGAGACCGGTCGAAAGCTGGGTGTCGATCCCGAACGAGGCATTCTCCAATCGCAGCGACTGCTCGGTGCACGCCAGCCGCGCAACCGCCAAAGGTCCTTTCAGCGAAGGCCGCCCTTCCACCGTCGCGACCGAAAAACCGCCCCGGCTGTTCTCCGCCCCACACCCACCGAGCGTGAATTGCGGAGCGACGGCGCCCAGCCTGCCCCGGAATCCATTCGCCAGATTGCCTTGTCCGTCGAGCGCAAGACCAACCGGCCCCATCGACGTTTCCAGCCGCATCCGCGCATCGGTCAAGGCGACGATGATGTCGGGCAGCGCGAAGGGCGCTCCGGACGGCTCCGGCAGCAGACGATCGACGAATCCCATGCGGAGCTGCCCGTCCTCCAGGCGACCGCGCAGGCGGACGCCGCCCGCTCTGACCGCGCGAATATGGGGACCATGCAGCCCGAGCACGACGTCCACCTCCGCCCAATCGGCGGTCAGGTCTGGCTTCGCCGGATTGCCGATGACGATATTTTCCAGCCGCTGCCGCCTGAGGCCGATGTCAGCGACGGTATAGCTGGCCGGCACGCTGCGCGATCTCAGTTCGCGGTTGATGAATTCGGAGGCGATCGGCTTGCGCTGAACCCAGGTCGCCGTTCCCAGCACCACGAGCACCGACAGGACATAGAGGGTGAAGCGGCGGGCACGCCGGCGGCGGCGGGCGGCTCGCCCCTCATCGATCATGTCGCCTTCATCCACCACGCCACCATATGGCCCAAACCGCTGAGCGCAATTGCGAAGGCGTGCGCGCCAGCCTAGTCATGAATCGATGAACGATGCCGATACCGGGGGGACGGGCCATCGCGCGCGGCTGCGCAAGCGGCTGATCGAGGGTGGCGGCGATGCGCTGCTCGACCATGAACTGGTCGAATATCTGCTCGCGCTTGCTATTCCGCGCCGCGATACCAAGCCCTTGGCCAAGCGGTTGCTCACCCAGTTCGGGGGAATTGGCGGCCTGTTGTCGGCCGATGCCGCGGCAATCGGCCGCGCGGGTGTGGGCGAAGGCGCGGTCGCGGCGCTGAAGATCGTCCAGGCCGCCTCGCTTCGCCTGCTGAGCGCGGAAGTGCGCGAACGGCCGGTGATCGCAAGCTGGCAAGCGTTGCTCGACTATCTGCGCGCCGATCTGGCGCACATCACGGTGGAACGTGTTCGCGTACTTTTCCTCAACGCCAGGAACCGGCTGCTTGCCGACGAGGTGATGAGCGAGGGATCGATCGACGAGGCGGCCATCTATGTGCGTGAAGTCATGCGCCGCGCGATCGATCTCGGGGCGAGCAGCGTCATTCTGGTGCACAATCACCCAAGCGGCGATCCGGCGCCGAGCCGACAGGACATCGCCATAACCCGCGATATCGTCGAGGCAGGCAAGCGGCTTGGTGTCTCCGTTCACGATCACATCATCATCGCGGCAAGCGGCCACAGCAGCATGCGCGCGCAAGGGTTGCTCTGACCGCAAAAGAAGAAGGGCAGGCCGTAAAGCCTGCCCTTCCCGGTCTTCCTGACGGGTTTTATCCCTGCAGGAAGGTCGTAAGCTCACTCTGTGAAACAGAAGTGTTCTTGTTGGTATCGGCCTGGGCAAAGGCCGCGCCGGCCCAGCTTTGCAACTCGTCCTGTGACGGAGCGGGCTGCCCCGCCGGGCTCGACTTCGTGCGGAGGGCGATCAGCCACTTGCTGAACTCCTCCTTCGTCAGTTCGCCATCGCCGTTGCCGTCATAGCTCGGAAATTCAGCGGCAACGATCGAGGCGACGTCCGTCGGCTGTGCGGGCGCAGGCTGGGCCTGTGCCGTGTCAGCCGGTGCAGCGGCTTCAGGGGCCGCCTGAGCCGGCGCCTGCTGCATCGGCGCCTGTTCCGTGGGCGCCTGTTGAGCAGGCATCTGCTGTTCCTGCGCCATCGCGGCGGTGGAAAGGGCAAGGGCGCTTACAAACATCACGCTCTTGATCATCTTCAGTCTCCTTCAAACGGCCGGGTAAGGGGTCCGGCCCGGAAATCCGGCATTTCTGCCATGCCTAATCAACAAATCGGTCCCGGCCGCCGTTCCTGAATCGGCTTCGTTGCCGCCGCGCTCCGCCTCTGCTACCGCCCGCCTCAACGCGATTCCGAGCTGATTTCGCGACCGATTGTCATTTGGAAAATCAGGAATTCACCATGATCCCCCGCTATTCGCGCCCCGAAATGGTCGCCCTCTGGGAACCGGAAGCCAAGTTCCGCATCTGGTTCGAGATCGAGGCGCACGCCACCGATGCGCTGGCGGAACTGGGCGTAGTGCCGAAGGAAGCGGCAAAGGCGCTCTGGGACTGGTGGGCGACAAACCCCAGGATCGATGTGGCGGCGATCGACGCAATCGAGGCCGTGACCAAGCATGACGTGATCGCCTTCCTCACCTGGGTGGCGGAGAATGTGGGCGATCAGGCCCGCTTCATGCATCAGGGCATGACCAGCTCCGACGTGCTCGACACCTGCCTTGCCGTCCAGCTTGCCCGGGCATCGGACATTCTGATCGCCGATCTCGAACGGCTGCTCGACGTCATCAAGCGCCGCGCCTACGAGCATAAGCTGACCCCGACGATCGGGCGCAGCCACGGCATCCACGCCGAACCGGTCACCTTCGGTCTGAAAATGGCGGAGGCCTATGCCGAGTTTGCCCGGAACCTCGATCGGCTGAAGGCCGCACGGGTAGATGTCGCCACTTGCGCCATTTCAGGCGCCGTGGGCACCTTCGCCAACATCGATCCGCTGGTTGAGGCGCATGTCGCCGACAAGATGGGATTGAGCGTCGAACCCGTCTCGACGCAGGTCATCCCGCGCGACCGGCATGCGATGTTCTTCGCGACGCTGGGCGTGATCGCCTCGTCGATCGAGCGGCTGGCAACCGAAGTCCGTCACCTGCAGCGCACCGAAGTTCTGGAGGCCGAGGAATATTTCTCGCCGGGCCAGAAGGGTTCGTCGGCAATGCCGCACAAGCGCAATCCGGTGCTGACGGAGAACCTGACCGGCCTTGCCCGCATGGTTCGGGGCTATGTCACCCCGGCGCTGGAAAATGTCGCGCTCTGGCATGAACGGGACATCAGCCACTCGTCGGTCGAACGCTATATCGGCCCGGATGCCACGATCACGCTCGATTTCGCACTCGCCCGCCTCACCGGCGTGATCGACAAGCTGCTCGTCTATCCGGAGCGGATGCAGAAGAATCTGGATCGCATGGGCGGCCTCGTTCATTCGCAGCGCGTGCTGCTTGCGCTCACCCAGGCGGGTGTCAGCCGGGAAGATGCGTATCGCCTCGTCCAGCGCAATGCGATGAAGGTGTGGGAGTCGGACGGCCAGCTTTCGCTGCTCGAACTGTTGAAGGCCGATCCGGAGGTTTCAGCCGCCCTTTCCGCGCGGGAAATCGAGGACCGCTTCGATCTTGGCTATCATTTCAAGCATGTAGACACGATCTTCAACCGCGTGTTCGGCAGGGCGTGATTGGTTGCGTTTACTGCAACTGCGATGACCTGATTTAAAATTGCGTCCAACTGTTTTGGTAGACTAAACATGCTGCACCGCACAACGGCGGTCTAGGGGGCGCCATTCGCCTCGCGCATGGAGAATGAAAATGAAATTCGTCGAAACGGCGGCCAGCCTGATGCTGGCGATCGCCGCACAGTCGCTCGTCGTCGGCCTCGTCTTTGGCGGCTAAGCGAAGCAGAAACCCCGCCCGGCAAGCGCCCGGCGGGGTTTTCTTTTAGGCGGCGTGCGTGAATCGAAAACCGTACTCCTGCGAAAGCAGGAGCCCATATCAACAAGCGCTCCGGCGCAGCTGAAATGGGCTCCGGGTCGAGCCCGGAGCACAGACATTGATCAGCCTTCGCGCAAGGCACCCTTTAGGTCAGGTCGTCCCACATGCTCTTGAGCTTCGAAAAGAAGCCCTGGCTTTGCGGGCATTCCTCGCCGGTTTCGGTCTCGCGAAACTCGCAGAGCAATTCCTTTTGCCGCGCCGTCAGGCGTGTCGGCGTCTCGACGTCGATCTGGACGACCAGGTCGCCAAATCCCCGCCCGTTGAGCACCGGCATGCCCGCCCCGCGCTGGCGGAGCTGCTTGCCGGACTGGATGCCGGCCGGAATGTTGATTTCATGCCGCTGGCGGTCGAGCCCCGGCACCTCGATCGTCCCGCCAAGTGCTGCCGTGGTGAAGCTGATCGGGCAGCGCGCGAACAGAGTCGTGCCCTCGCGCTCGAACAACTGATGCCGCGCGACATGCAGGAAGATGTAGAGATCGCCTGACGGGCCGCCGCGCGCGCCGGCTTCGCCTTCGCCACCCAGGCGAATGCGCGTGCCTTCATCAACGCCCGCGGGGATGTTGACGCTCAGTGTCTTGCGCTGGTCGACACGCCCCTCGCCGCGACAGGATGTGCAGGGTTCGGCAATCACTTCGCCCATACCATGACAGGATGGGCAGGTACGTTCGACCACGAAGAAGCCCTGCTGAGCGCGGACCTTGCCCATGCCGCCGCAGGTCGAACAGGCCTTGGCACCCGTGCCGGGCTTGGCCCCGCTGCCGCCGCACGGCTCGCAAGGGGCCGCCACGTCGACCGTCACTTCGGTCGACTTGCCGTGGAATGCCTCCTCCAGCGTGATTTCCAGATCATAGCGCAGGTCGGCGCCGCGACGCGCGCTCTGCTGCTGGCCGCCGCGACCGCCGCCCATGAACTCGCCGAAGATATTCTCGAAGATATCGCTGAATCCGGCGAAATCCTGTGCGCTGTGATGGCCGCCGCCCATGCCGCCATTCTGGAATGCGGCCTTGCCGAACCGGTCATAGGCCGCCCGCTTCTGCGGGTCCTTCAGGCAGTCATAAGCTTCGCTGATCGCCTTGAACTTGGCTTCCGAATCGGTGCAGCCGCCGTTCTTGTCGGGGTGATACTGCATGGCGAGCCGCCGATAGGACGATTTGATCGTCCCCGCATCGGCGGTGCGCTCGCATTCGAGCAGCTCATAATAATCGATGTCGGTGCTCATGGTTTCCCCGGCGATGCCCCCTCCCCGTCAGGGGAGAGGGCAATCACCTCAGCCCTTGTTCTCATCGACTTCCGAGAACTCGGCATCGACAACATCATCATCAGCCTTGGGAGCCTCTGCACCCGGCGAAGCGGCCGTGGCCTGCTCCTTCTCGTAGATCGCCTGGCCCAGCTTCATCGCCACCTGCGCCAGCGCCTGCGACTTTTCGCTCATCGCCGCGCTGTCGCCGCCTTCGACGGCCGCCTTCGCATCGGCGATTGCAGCTTCGATCTCCGACTTCAGCGACGCGTCAACCTTGTCGCCATGCTCTTCTAGCTGGCGCTCGGTCGAGTGGATCAGGCTTTCGGCATTGTTCTTCGCCTCGGCCGCCTCGCGACGCTTCTTGTCTTCCTCGGCGAACTGCTCGGCGTCCTTGACCATCTGGTCGATGTCGCTGTCGCTAAGTCCGCCAGAGGCCTGGATCTTGATCTGCTGTTCCTTGCCGGTGCCCTTGTCGCGCGCCGATACGTTGACGATGCCATTCGCGTCGATGTCGAACGTGACCTCGATCTGCGGAACGCCGCGCGGTGCCGGCGGGATGCCGACCAGGTCGAACTGGCCGAGCATCTTGTTGTCCGCTGCCATCTCGCGCTCGCCCTGGAACACGCGGATCGTCACCGCCTGCTGATTGTCGTCAGCAGTCGAATAGGTCTGCGCCTTCTTGGTCGGGATCGTCGTGTTGCGATCGATCATGCGCGTGAACACGCCGCCCAGCGTCTCGATGCCCAGCGACAGCGGGGTCACGTCGAGCAGCAGCACGTCCTTCACGTCGCCCTGCAGCACGCCCGCCTGAATGGCGGCGCCCATGGCAACGACTTCGTCCGGGTTCACGCCGGTATGCGGTTCCTTGCCGAAGAATTCCTTCACGGCCTGGCGCACCTTGGGCATGCGGGTCATGCCGCCCACCAGCACCACCTCTGCAATGTCGGAAGCCTTCAGGCCCGCATCAGCCAGCGCCTTCTTCAGCGGATCAAGCGTCCGCTTGATCAGGCTATCAACCAGTCGCTCAAGATCGGCACGGCTGATCGTCTTCACCAGATGCTTCGGCCCCGTGGCGTCGGCGGTGATGAAAGGCAGGTTCACCTCGGTGGTCTGCGCGGACGACAGCTCGATCTTCGCCTTCTCGGCAGCTTCCTTCAGCCGCTGCAGCGCCAGCTTGTCCTGCGTCAGGTCGATGCCCTCTGCCTTCTTGAACTCGTCGGCCAGATACTGGACGATCTTGGCGTCGAAATCCTCGCCACCCAGGAAGGTGTCGCCGTTGGTCGCCTTCACCTCGAACACGCCGTCGCCGATCTCGAGGATCGAGATGTCGAACGTGCCGCCGCCAAGGTCGTAGACGGCGATCGTCTTGCCATCCTGCTTTTCAAGCCCATAAGCGAGTGCGGCAGCCGTCGGCTCGTTGATGATGCGAAGCACCTCGAGGCCCGCGATCTTGCCGGCATCCTTGGTCGCCTGACGCTGGGCGTCGTTGAAATAGGCCGGAACGGTGATGACGGCCTGATCGACGGTTTCGCCCAGATAGGCCTCGGCCGTTTCCTTCATCTTCTGCAGGATGAAGGCGCTGATCTGCGACGGCGAATAATCCTCGCCACCGGCCTTCACCCATGCGTCGCCGTTCGATCCCTTGACGATGGTGTAGGGAACCAGCTCGGTGTCCTTCTTGGTCACCGGATCGTCGAAGCGGCGGCCGATCAGGCGCTTCACCGCGAAAACCGTGTTGTCCGGATTGGTCACTGCCTGTCGCTTCGCCGGCTGGCCGATCAGGCGCTCTCCGTCCTTGGCAAACGCAACGATCGACGGCGTGGTCCGCGCGCCTTCGGCGTTTTCGATGACCTTGGGATTTCCACCTTCCATCACAGCAACGCAGCTGTTGGTCGTCCCAAGATCGATCCCGATAACTTTACCCATATAACCCTCACTCGCCCCGTAAATTCATTGTCGATTTTAAACACTGCACCGCTGCGACCGGCCCTCACCGGCAGCAACGGTTTCGCTCGCGATATAGGGGGGCTTTTTCTTGTCGCAAGTCGAGCGGACGCCTAGATTGGGCACCTGTCCCGATTAAGGAAGCACGATCATGTCCAAAGCTGCCCTGTCCGCCATCCTGCTTGCAGCAACGACGATGCTGGCCGGATGCAACCAGCAGGAGGATTCCCTGCGCGTTGACGAGGGATGGGTTCGCCTGGCCGCGGCCCCCGGCCGGCCCGCCGCCGCCTATTTCACCATCCACGGCGGCGATGCGGACACGCGCCTGCTGAGCGTCACCACCGATGTCGCCATCCGCAGCGAGATGCACGATACGACCAATGAGGGAGGCGTGATGAAAATGGCGCCGATCGACGGGTTGGACGTTCCTGCCGACAGCACCATCAAATTCGCCCCCGGCGGCAAGCACCTGATGCTGTTCGACCTCAATCCGGGCATTCAACCGAACAAATATGTCGGCCTGGTCTTCACCTTCGCCAATGGAGAGCGGATCGAGTATGATGCGATCGTCCGTGCGGCAAACGCCCCCAATCCGAAGAGTTGATCATCCGCTGACGCAGAGCCGCTTTCTTACAAAGGGTGAACGCACGCTCGCATCGTCGGTTTTCGGCGACGCGATCGATTATGACCGCGTCCGCATTCACAATCGCAAATGGTGGCCGTTCCAGGGCAAGCGGATCACCATGGCGCCCGACGGTGATCTCTGGTTTCACCCCGGCAATGGCCTGTTTTGCGACGATTTCTGCAACACCCCCCTCACCCGGCAGGGCCTTTTCATCCACGAGATGATGCATGTGCTGCAGGCGCAGCGGGGCGGGCGATGGTATTTGCCGCTGATGCGCCATCCCTTTTGCCGCTATGATTACAAGTTGAGGCCCGGAAAACCGTTCAATCACTATGGCCTGGAGCAACAGGCGGAAATCGTCAGGCACGCATTTCTGCTTCGTCAGGGCATGAATGTTCCCGGGGCCGAGCCCGCCGACCGGTATCGCGGCCTTGTCCCGTTCATGCCTGATCCCTTGCCTCTCGTCACCGCATCCCGCTAAAGCCGCGGCATGACTGATTTCGCTGGATTGATCGACGGGTATCGTCGTTTCCGCAACGGTGGCTGGCAAGAGCAGCACGAGCGATGGGCGGAACTCGCAAGGCAGCAGAGCCCCGAAGTCATGGTGATCGCCTGTTCCGACAGCCGGATCGATCCCAGCATCGTGTTCGACGCCCGTCCGGGCGAGATGTTCGTCGTCCGAAATGTCGCCAATCTCGTGCCGCCGTTCGAACTGGGCGGCCTTCGCCACGGTGTTTCTGCGGCTCTCGAGTTCGCGGTTACGCAGCTTGAGGTGCGGGAGGTCATCGTCATGGGCCACGGCCAGTGCGGTGGCGTATCAGCCTCCCTGTCGCGGCGGTTCGACGACAAGCCACCGGGCGAAGGCGGGTTCATCTCGCGCTGGATGGCGATGCTGGATGAGCAGCGCGACCATGTGGTCGCAGAACATGGCACCGGCCCGGACGCGCTGCGTCAGCTGGAATATGAGTGCGTTAAGGTCAGCCTGGCCAATTTGCGGACCTTCCCCTGCGTTCCTCCGCGGGAAGCGGAAGGAAAGCTCCGCCTGATCGGCGCCTTCTTCACGATTGCCGAGGGCGTGCTGCACGTCCTCGACGAAGACACAGGGGAATTCGGACCGGTCCTTTAAGAATGGCTCAGTCCTGTGGCGCCTTTGCAACGCCTACCAATGCCGGGCGAAGCAGGCGGTCCTTGATCGTGTACCCCGCCTGCATCTCCTGGACGATCGTGCCCGGGGCCGCATCGGCACTCGGGATTTCGACCATCGCCTGATGCTTGTTGGGATCAAGCGTTTCGCCAAGCGACGACACCTTGCGGATGCCGTTGCGTTCGAACACGCTCACAAGCTCCCGACCGGTCGCTTCCAGGCCGGCGATCAACCCCTTGAACCTGTCGTCGTCACGCAGGTCCGTCGGGATCGCATCCAGCGCGCGCGAAAGATTGTCGGCAACCGACAATATGTCACGGGCAAAGCTGGTCGCCGCATAGGCGCGCGCATCCTGCGCGTCCTTTTCAAGCCGGCGGCGCACATTCTGCGTTTCGGCCTGCGCATAAAGGGTCGCGGCCTTTGCTTCCGCCAACTGGATTTCCAGTTCGGTCAGCCGGTCGTGATCGGCCACTTCAGGCGCGCCTTCGGCGGTTTCTTCACGAATGGTGCGGTCGGTCGTCTCGTCTTCGTTCATGCCATCAATCTCGACAGGGTTTGTGCGGTGAAGTCCACCATGGGAACGATACGCGCGTAGTTCAACCGCGTCGGGCCGATCACGCCGACCACGCCCACGACACGCCCGTCACCGCTGCGATAAGGGGCGGCGATAACCGAAGAACCCGATAATGCGAACAGCTTATTCTCGGATCCGATGAAAATCTTGGTGGCGGCGGCACTGCGCGCGCTGTCGAGCAGCCGGGCAATCTCTTCCTTGCCATCCAGCTCGTCCAGCAATTGCCGGACCCGATCCAGATCGGCGGCGGCATTGGCATCGATCAGATTCGCCTGCCCGCGCACGATCAACACCGGGCGATCCGACCCGTCCTGCGACCAGACCGCCAGCCCGCGCGCGACCAGTTCCCGCGATGCCGTGTCCAGCGCGGCGCGGCCTGCGCCGATTTCCGCCGCGACCCGCGCCTGCGCCTCGGCCAGGGTCAGCCCCGCCAGCCGGCCGCTGATATAATTGCCCGCCTCGATCAGCACGGATGCGGTCACACCGTCCGGCAGATCGATCACGCGATTCTCGACGCTGCCGTCATTGCCGACCAGCACCGCCATCGCCTGACGATCAGACAGGGGCACAAAACCGAGCTGACGCAGCACCGCTTCCCGTTTCGGCACCAGCACGATTCCCGCACAGGCCGACAGTCCCGACAGCGCCGCCGTGGTTGCCGACAGCGCCTCTTCGATCGGCCCGCCCCCTTCAAGCCGCCGCTCGATCGCCGCACGCTCCTCTGCCGACGGTTCGGCCGTCTGCATCATGCCGTCAACGAACAGGCGCAGGCCGATCTCGGTCGGCATCCGGCCCGCGGAGGTGTGCGGCGCCGCCAGCAGGCCAAGCTCCTCCAGGTCCTGCATGACGTTGCGGATCGACGCGGGCGACAGGTTCAGCCCCGCCAACCGCGAGATGGTCCGCGAGCCGATCGGGCTGCCCGTGCCCAGATAGCTTTCCACCACCACGCGGAACACGTCGCGGGCGCGCTCTGACATTTCGGAGACGGGCGGGGTTGTCATGCGCCAAGACATAAGCGGCACGACGGAAATGCTCAACGGATGCGGTATCAAGTGGACCCGGGCGCCCATCGCCGTTATCGGCGCGGCTACACAAGCGATTTAAGGAACAAGACATGCGCCCATCCGGCCGCGCGCCCGACCAGATGCGAACCATCAGCATCGAACCCGCCTTCACGCGCCATGCCGAGGGATCGGTTTTGATCAGCTTCGGCGACACGCGGGTGCTGGTCACTGCGTCGGTCGAAGAGCGCGTACCGCCATTCCTGCGCGGCAAGGGCGAAGGATGGGTCACGGCCGAATATGGCATGCTGCCCCGCGCCACCCACACGCGCGGCCAGCGCGAAGCCGCCAAGGGCAAGCAATCCGGCCGCACGCAGGAAATCCAGCGCCTGATCGGCCGTTCGCTGCGCGCCGTCGTTGACCTGAAGGCACTGGGAGAGCGCCAGATCACGCTCGACTGCGATGTCCTTCAGGCGGATGGCGGCACCCGCACCGCAGCTATTTCCGGCGCGTGGGTCGCGCTGCGCCTCGCCGTCAACAAATTGATGGATCAGGGTTTGCTGACGGTCGATCCGATCCACCAGAAGGTCGCGGCGATCAGCTGCGGTATCCATCAGGGCGTCGCCGTGCTCGACCTGGACTATGATGAGGATTCGACCGCTGGGGCCGACGCCAATTTCGTGCTGACCGAGGACGGCAACATCGCCGAAGCGCAGGCGACGGCCGAAGGCGAAACCTACGATGAAGAAGGGCTGCTTCGCCTGCTGCGCCTCGCCCGCATCGGCTGCAACCAGATATTCGCGGCCCAGGCCGCAGCGGTCGCACGATGAGCTATCAGGACAGCCGCAAGCTGGCGCCGGGCAAGCTCGTCATCGCCAGCCACAACCCCGGCAAGATCCGGGAGATCGCTGCCCTGCTCGGCCCCTATGGGATCGAGCCGGTGTCGGCTGCATCGCTCGACCTGCCTGAGCCTGAGGAAACCGGCACGACCTTCGTGGCCAATGCCGAATTGAAGGCTTTGCTTGCCGCCGACCTGTCCGGCCTGCCCGCGCTTGCCGACGACAGCGGCCTGTGCGTCGAGGCGCTGGGTGGCGAACCCGGCATCTTTTCCGCGCGCTGGGCGGGGGAAAGCAAGGATTTCGGGATGGCGATGCGCCTCGTCCACGACAATCTGGAAAAGCTTGGCCCCGAAACCGGCCGCGACGCGCATTTCATCTGCGCGCTCGCCGTTGCCTGGCCGGATGGCCATATGGAAAGCTTCGAGGGGCGGGTCGACGGGGTGCTTGTCTGGCCGCCGCTCGGCGATCGCGGCTTCGGCTATGATCCGATGTTCCGGCCTACCGGCCATACCGAAACCTTCGGAGAAATGGACCCGGACGCGAAGCATGCGATCAGCCACCGCGCCGATGCGTTCGCGAAGCTGACGGCGGCGTTGCTCTGACCACGACTGCTCCTCTCGCGCTCTACATCCACTGGCCCTTCTGCGTTTCGAAGTGTCCCTATTGCGACTTCAACAGCCATGTGCGCGACAGCATCGACCAGGATGCATGGCGATCGGCCCTGCTCGCCGATCTGGCGCATGAAGCCGCGCTGACACCCGGTCGCAAGCTGACCTCGATCTTCTTTGGCGGCGGTACCCCATCGCTGATGCCGCCCGAAACGGCGGCCGCACTGATCGACGCCGCGGAACGCCACTGGGGATTCACGCCTGACATCGAAATCACGCTTGAGGCCAACCCCTCCTCGGTCGAGGCCACACGCTTCGCCGATCTTGCCGCAGCGGGTGTGAACCGCGTTTCGCTTGGGCTTCAGGCACTCGATAATGAAACCCTGAATTTCCTTGGCCGTGCGCATGATGTGGCCGAGGGATTGGCCGCGCTCGAGACCGCACAGTCGGTCTTCCAGCGGACCAGCTTCGACCTGATCTATGCCCGGCCCAGCCAAGAGCTCAATTCATGGGAGGCCGAACTGCGCCGCGCCATCGGCTTCGGAACCGACCATCTCTCGCTCTATCAGTTGACGATCGAACCCGGCACGCGCTTCGCCACGCTTGCCGCATCGGGGAAATTGCAACCCGTCGATCCCGACCACGGCGCCAATCTGTTCGAATTGACGCGCGCGATAACGGCCGAAGCGGGGATTTCGGCCTATGAAATCTCGAACCATGCCAGGCCGGGGCAGCAGAGCCGCCATAATCTCAGCTACTGGCGTTATGACGATTATCTCGGCGTCGGCCCCGGCGCGCACGGGCGACGGCTGGAAAACGCCACGGTCCGTCATCGCAAGCCCGAGAATTTCCTCTCAGCGGTCGCACGCAATGGCCATGGCACCGAATCGGAAACCCCGCTGTCAGGCGAAACGCGCGCGGCCGAAGCGCTGCTAATGGGGCTACGGCTGGAAGAAGGCGTCGATCTGGAACGGATCGCACGACGATCCGGTATCGACCGGGCGCAACTGATCGATGCACCCGCAGCCGCCCGCCTGACCGACCTCGGATTGATTGCACAAACCGATTCCGTGCTGCGCGTCACCCCAGCCGGAATGTTGCTGCTCGACGCGATCCTTGCCGAGATTGTCGCCGTCTAGATTTATTGGGTGAAACCGCGCGGCGCCGGGGAAACCACGCTCAGCCCGCCCGTGCCGACCTGCTTCACTTCCAGCGCCCGCTCGGCAATGCCGTCGCTGCCAAAGCGGAACGCCCCGTCGATACCGCCGAAGCCGCCGGATTCCGTCAGCGTTCGAACCGGGAAATTGTCGCCAATCTTCCAGTCCCGCGCAATTCGCGCCACGAGCAGGACCGCATCATAGCCCAGGCTGGAAATCCTGTAGGGTGCCGAGCCATAGCGCGCCCGGTATTTAGCGGCCATTTGACGATAAAGGCCGTCCTGTACGCTGGCGAACCACGCCCCCCGCATCGCCGCGCTCGACGAAAGGCTGGTTTCGGTGTTCCACAATTCCGTTCCCAGAATCTGCGCCTGCGCGCTATCCTTGCGGATCAGCGGCGCCGCCTGCAGCGCAATGCGTCCTCCGTCAGCGATCAGCACGGCGTCATAATCGGAATTGCTAGACAGGCGGGTGATCGCACCCGAAAGCGACGCCTGGGTGCGATCGAAATTCTGCATCGAGACGACCTGGCCGCCCGCATTTTCCACCGAACGGATCAGCGCTGTCGAAGCACGCTGGCCGTAAAGCCCGGAGGGCACCAGCCCCGCAAACTTCGTCATGCCCTTCGACCGAGCGAACTGCACCACCCGGTCGATCGACTGGACAGGCGTATACCCCAGCACGAACGTTCCCTTACCGGCAACGCTGCTGTCATTGGAAAAGCTGATGATCGGGACATTGGCCCGCTGGGCATAAGGGGACACCAGCCGCACATCCTCTGCCAGAAGGGGGCCGAGAATCAGCTTGTTGCCGTCGGCCACGGCCCGCTGACCGGCAGCCGCCGCGCCCGTCGCCGTGTCATAAGTGGTGATGCGGATGCGCTGCCCGCCTGTATCCAGCACCGCCAGATTCGCCGCATTGGCGATCGACTGGCCAACCCCGGCATTGCCGCCGCTCATCGGCAGCAGCAGGGCGATGCGGTGACGTTCTGTATCGGTCGGCAATTCGGGGCCGATCGGACCCGGCTTCTCCGGCTGGGTTGGCCCCTGCGGCTGCGTGGGACCTTGCCCGCGCGGGACCACCGTCTGACAGCCCGCCATGAGCAAAGCCATCGCGACCACCGCGAAACGACGAACCAACGAACCCGTCCATGAACGATCTGGTTGCGACCGTACCAACGCCTCTGCCATGACGAACCCCTCATGTCGGATACAAAACTCGAACCCGGTCTGTATATCGTTGCGACCCCTATCGGCAACTTGTCCGATCTCTCGCCGCGCGCCGCTTTGATATTGATGCAGGCCGATATCATTGCCGTGGAGGACAGCCGCGTTACGGCCACGCTGCTGCGGCATATCGGATCGACACGGCCGACGACACCCTATCATGACCATAATGCCGACCATGTCCGCCCTGTTCTGATCGACCGAATGGCCCGGGAAAGCGTGGCACTTGTGTCGGATGCGGGCACGCCGCTGATCTCCGATCCCGGCTTCAAGCTGGTGCGTGACGCACGCGCCGCCGGCCGCACGGTCGTCACGATTCCTGGCCCTTGCGCCGCCATTGCAGCACTCACGCTCGCCGGATTGCCGACCGATCGTTTCCTGTTCCTTGGCTTCCTTCCTGCAAAGGAAAAGGCCCGCGCAGACGCCATTGCCGAAGTCGCGAACGTTCGTGCCAGCCTGATTCTCTACGAATCGGGCCCACGCCTCGCCGCGTGCCTTGCCGCACTCGCGCAGTGCCTGGGGGACCGGGAAGCCGGCGTGGCCCGCGAAATCACCAAGCGATTCGAGGAATGCGTGACCGGCACCTTGTCGTCGCTTTGCGAACGATATGCCGATCATCCTCCCAAGGGAGAAATCGTCATCATCGTCGCGCCGCCAGGCGATGCTCCACCTGCCAGCGAATCGGATGCCGATGCCGCCCTGACGGAAGCGTTGACCCGATTGCCCCCGGCAAAAGCCGCGGGGGAAGTCGCCAAAGCGCTGAAACTGGATCGCCGCATGCTTTATGCCCGTGCGATGCAGCTGAAATCCGGGGAATGACGCGCAAGGACGCGGAACGGCGCGGCCGCAGAGGCGAGAACGTGGCCGCCTGGTGGCTTCGTTTCCGCGGCTGGCGAATCGTCGCTACCCGCGTGCGTACGCCGCGTGGTGAAGTGGACCTGATCGCGCGGCGGGGCCGGACCGTCGCATTCATCGAGGTGAAGACACGCGCGAACGACGAGCAGCTCGACCTGTCCATCGACCGCCGCCGCCTTGCGCGCGTTGCCGCCGCGGCCGACATCCTGGCGCCGCGCCATGCGACAAGGGGCGAGGATATTCGTATCGACGTCATCCTGATCGCCCCGGGGCGCTGGCCCCGCCACATCGTCAACGCCTGGCATGGGTGACAAGCGGCCTCGGCTCGCCTAGATCGCCCGCATCGTCCTGGAGCAGCTGAACATGACCCTGAATGTCGCCGTCCAGATGGACCCGATGGAATCGATCGGGATCGCCGGTGATTCGACCTTCGCGATCATGCTGGCGGGGCAGGCGCGCGGGCATCGGCTGTTCCACTATGCCGCGCCCGACCTGAACTATGCCGACGGCCGTGTTTGGACGAATGCGCATCCGGTCGCTGTCCGCCGTGTCGAGGGCGATCATTTCACATTCGGCGATCCGGTCAGGGTCGATCTTGGCAGCGATATCGACGTCGTGCTGATGCGGCAGGACCCGCCGTTCGACCTCGGCTACATCACGGCCACGCATCTTCTGGAGCGGATTCGGCACGAAACACTGGTCGTCAATGATCCGGTCTCCGTCCGCAACGCGCCGGAAAAGGTGCTGGTGCTCGATTTCGCGCAGTTCATGCCGCCGACGCTCGTCACCCGCTCGCTCGCTGAAACGCGGGCGTTCCAGGCCAAACATGGCGACATCGTCGTCAAGCCGCTGCATGGCAACGCGGGGTCCGCCGTCTTCCGCGTCCCCGCCGACGGCGCCAACCTTGCCTCGCTGGTCGAGTTGTTCGGCGACGTGTGGCGCGAACCGTTCATGGTTCAGGCTTTCCTGAAAGACGTGGCGAAGGGCGACAAGCGGATCGTCCTGGTCGATGGCGAGATTGCGGGCGCGATCAATCGCATTCCGGGCGACGGTGAGATCCGGTCGAACCTGGCTGCAGGCGGACGGGCCGAAGCGGCCGTGCTGACCGAGCGTGAACTGGAAATCTGCGCCGCTCTGGGCCCGGTCCTGAAAGCGCGCGACCTGCTGTTCGTCGGCATCGACGTGATCGGCGGCGAATGGCTGACCGAGATAAACGTGACTTCACCCACCGGTATCGTCGCTATCGACAGGTTCAACGGGACGGATACGGCCGGCATGATCTGGGATGCGATCGAACGGCGCGTGAAACGATGAGTGACTGGGTTATCCGCCTGATCGAGCAGACAGGCTATCTTGGCGTTGCCTTCCTGATGTTCCTGGAAACGATCTTTCCACCGATTCCTTCGGAGGTGATCATGCCGGTCGCCGGCCTTCAGGCTGCGCGGGGCGAAATGTCGCTGTGGGGCGTCATCGCCAGCGGAACCGGCGGCGCGATGCTCGGCAACTATTTCTGGTATCTCGCCGCGCGCGTGATCGGCATCGAGCGGTTTCGCCCTCTTATCGAGCGCTATGGCCGCTGGCTGACACTCGACTGGCCGGAAATCGAACGGGCGGAAAAGCTGTTCGGACGCTACGGGTCCGCCTTCGTCTTCTTCGCTCGCATGCTGCCAACATTACGGTCTCTCATCTCGATTCCGGCGGGATTGCTGAAAATGCGGCTGTGGACCTTCGTCATCTGGTCGACGATCGGAACCGCCGGCTGGACAACCCTGCTTGCGGTCGCAGGATGGACGCTGGGCCGCCGTTTCCCGGAAGTCGAGGAAGTCATCGGTCCGGTCTCGACAGCGGTGATCGTGCTGATCATCGCTGCCTATCTGTGGCGCATGCTGACCTGGAAGCCGGGCGTGAAATAATCACGCCCTGGGATGGGCATTGCGATAGACGTCCATCAGGTGTGCCGCATCGACCGCCGTATAGATCTGCGTCGAACTGAGGCTGGCATGGCCGAGCAGTTCCTGCAGCGCCCGCAGGTCCGCGCCGCGCCCCAGTAAATGCGTCGCAAAGCTGTGCCGCAACGCGTGCGGCGTGGTTCGATCCGATAGTCCAAGCCGCCCGCGTGCGCCGCGAACCGCCCTGCGCACCAGCGCCGCCGACAAGGGGCCGCCCCTCGCGCCACGGAACAACGCCTGATCGGGCGCCATCGGCCAGGGACAAGCGGCGACATAGTCGTCGATTGCCGCGCGGACCTGCGGCAGCAGGGGCACGATCCGCGTCTTGTCACGCTTGCCGGTAACGCTCAGAACCTCGCCCAGCGGCAGCACGGCGCCGGTCAGCGCCATCGCCTCCCCCACACGCAACCCCGCGCCGTAGAGCAGCATCAGCACCGCCCAGTCGCGTTTTCCGATCCAGGGCAGACGCGCATCCTCCGCAACATCGTCGGCCAGCGCGACCGCTTCGTCCGGTGAGATCGGCCGGGGCACACCCCGCTTGACACGCGGCCCTTTGACGCGCGTCACCCGTGCTTCCTCACCGCCGATAAAGGACAGGAAACCGCGCACCGCCGACAGCTCACGCGCGGTGGAGGCATTGCCCAGCCCATCGCCCCGCCGGTGGGCAAGGTAGGCGCGCAGATCGGACGGCTGCAGGGTTGCCAGCATGTCCCGGTCCACCGCTTCCCCACGATGATTCTGGAGGAAGCTGACAAACCGGCCGGCGGTTGCGACGTAGGCGCGCAGCGTATGGACCGACCGGCGCCGATCGCGCCGCAGATGATCGCTCCAGGCAATCGTCAGCGAATGGGGCAGGTCCATCTTCGCATCATGCGCGAAACCGGTCCGGCTGTCGAACGGCCTTACCCGATGGTCTGGCCGGTCTTTGCCCAGTCAGCCAGGAAACCCTCGATCCCCTTGTCGGTCAGCGGATGCTTCACCAGCGCCCGGATCACGGCCGGCGGAGCGGTCATCACGTCCGCGCCCAGCTTGGCGGCCTCAAGGACGTGGATCGGGTGGCGCACGCTTGCGACCAGGATTTCCGTCTCGAAATCATAATTGTCGTAGATCAGCCGAATGTCGCTGATCAGCTGCATGCCGTCGAACCCGATATCGTCATGCCGCCCGACAAAAGGCGAGACGAAAGTCGCGCCGGCCTTCGCGGCCAGTAGCGCCTGATTGGCCGAAAAGCACAGCGTAACGTTCACCATCGTGCCGTCGTCGGTCAGCGCCTTGCAGGTCTTGAGACCGTCAATGGTCAGCGGCACCTTCACCGCGACATTATCCGCGATCTTCCGCAGGATTTCCGCCTCACGCATCATGCCGTCATGGTCCAGCGCGACGACTTCGGCGGACACGGGGCCTTCGATGATTCCGCAGATTTCCTTCACCACCTCAAGAAAATCGCGGCCTGCCTTGTGGATCAGCGACGGATTGGTGGTGACGCCGTCGAGCAGTCCGCTAGCGGCCAGATCGGCAATCTCGCGGGTATCGGCGGTGTCGGCAAAAAACTTCATCGATTGGGTCTCGCTGGCTGGAGTCGTTTGTCAGCGCCCTAGCCCAACGTCGCGGCGGGGAAAAGCGGCTTGCCCAACTGAGGGAAGGGTGTCCGAATTGATCTGGGTTGTTGCGACAACGCCGAATAGCGCTTAGATATTCATGATGTATCGACCCCACGAATCCTTAATAACTGCTTTACCATGATCTATTTTTTGGCGATTTTATTGATTATCGCCGCCTTTTTTGCTGCACTTTATTATTGGCGTTTCCAGGGCTTGCGACGTCGTGTTACCGATGTCTTGAACGGAATGCCAAACGGCGTGATCGTTGCTACGCCCAAGCCCGGAATGGTGCTGTGCAATCTGTTCGTCATCGACGCACTGGCCCTTGATCTTGAAGGCCGGAGCACGCGTCAATGGTTCCGCTATGCCGATCATCCCATGCTTGCCGCCATCTGCCGCGACGCGTTTGAAGGAAGCGGCGACGCGGACCCCGACATGATCGAGATCATTGATCGCCACGGTCGTTATCGCCGCTGGGAACGGCGCATCACTTCCCACAGGATGAAGGGCAGCTCGCTGGCCGCGATCCTGCTCATTGACCGCACCGACGCGGAAGAGGCCAAGCTGTTGCTGGAGCACAGCCGGCTTCGCGATCCGCTGACGGGCCTCGTCAACCGTGACGTCTTTCATGATCGCTTCGTCCAGGCGATCGAGGCGGCGGCCCGCAGCCAGGGCAAGGTGTCGGTGCTTGCCATCGAAATCGACCAGTTCGATGCGCTCTCGACGCGATTGGGCTGGGAAACCGGCAAGCAGATTCTGGCGGCGGTCGCGACACGCATTTCGGCCACGACGCGCGCAATGGATACGGCAGCGCGGGTGGACCAGGCCCGATTTGCCGTGCTGCTGGCCAGCATCGCCGACAATATCGCTGCCGACCGTATCGCCCGGCGCTTCCTTTCAGCGCTCGATGGCAGCTACACCATCGGTGAGGGCGAAAGCGCGGTCACGATCGACCTGACCGTCAGCATCGGCGTGGCGGCGAACGAGACCGACGGTTCAACCTCGCTTCGCCTGTTGGACAATGCGACCCACGCCCTGCAGCGATCGCGCGATGCCGGCGGGGACCGCATCCTGTTCTACGATCGCTATCTGGATGATCGGGCCCCGATCGATACCGTGCTCGTCACCGAAATCCGTCAGGGTCTGGAAAACGCGGAATTCTTTCTTGAGTATCAGCCGATCATCGCGCTCAAGACCCGGCGGATCACCGGGTTCGAGGCGCTGTTGCGCTGGCGGCACCCGCAGCGCGGGGTCATCCCGCCCATGGCCTTCATCGCCACGGCCGAGCGATCCGGGCTGATCAATCCGCTCGGCGATTTCGTGCTGATGAAGGCTTGCGGCGACGCGACCGGCTGGCCGCTGTCGATCGACGTTTCGGTGAATGCATCTGTCGTCCAGCTTCTTTCCGGCAACTGGGCGGTTCGGGTTGCGGAAGCGCTGGCTGCGACCGGTCTTCCCGCCGATCGACTCCGCATCGAGATCACCGAGACCGCATCGATCCCAAGCCTGTCGAAGCTCAAGAGCGCCACGGCCGAATTGGGCAACCTTGGCATCCGCATCGTCCTCGACGATTTCGGGACCGGCCAGTCCAGCCTTGCCCAGTTGCGCAGCCTGCCCTTCGACGGCCTGAAGATCGACCGCCAGTTCGTTCGTGACATCGACAATCCACGCACGGCGGAAATCGTCCAGATGCTCATTTCCTATTGCCATCATCTGGGCGTCTCGATCGTAGCGGAAGGCGTGGAGACGGATGCCCAGCTGGCGATTCTCGACCGCATGGGGTGCACGCATGCGCAGGGCTATCTTTTCGGCCGGTCGCTGTCCGCCGAAGATGTCCGGATCCTGCTGGATCCGCAGCTCGCCGGCGGGCGGCATGTCTGATCCGCCGCAATAACGGATTCCCTTCGCCGTCCGGCATCCCTACCTAGGCGTCATGTCCCGCGCCCGCGTTCTCCTGCTCAACGCTGCCCTTGGCCCGCTCGATTACCGCGTGCCTCACGGCATGTCGGTCGAACCTGGGTCGATCGTCGTCGCACCATTGGGACCAAGGCAGCTGGCCGGCGTGGTGTGGGAGCCCGAACGCATGCCCTCCGATGCAGAGGTGGGCGACAACAGGCTCCGCAACCTGGTCGGCGTGCTCGATCCCCCGCCTCTCCCGGCGCCGCTTCGTCGGCTGATCGAATGGACGGCCAACTATTATCTGAGCCCGCCGGCCGCGGTGCTCCGCATGGCGCTTTCGTCCACTTCGGCGCTAGAGGGCGGGCGTTCGGTCATCGAATATCGGGCGACCGGCAAGGTACCGGGTCGGCTGACACCCCAGCGCGAGCAGGCGCTGGAACGGATCGGGGACCGGCAGGGGCTGGTTCGCGAGCTTGCTACGATCGCCGACGTGTCGGACGGCGTGATCCGTGGACTTGTAAAGGCCGGTGCGATCGAGGCGGTCGAAGTGTCGATCGACAGCCCCTTTCCCTCGCCCGATCCCGACCATGCCCCCCCCGATCTCTCGGACGAGCAACGCCAGGCGGCTGATGAGCTGGCGACGGCAGTCGCGGATCATCGCTTTCGCCCTTTCCTGCTCGACGGCGTTACAGGGTCCGGCAAAACGGAGGTCTATTTCGAAGCCATCGCCGAGGCTTTGCGCCAGGGTCGCCAGACCCTTGTGCTCTTGCCCGAAATCGCGCTTACCGAACCCTTCCTGAAGCGATTCATTGCTCGCTTCGGTGAAGCGCCCGTTGCCTGGCATTCCGACCTGCGCCAGTCCCAGCGCCGTCGGGCGTGGCGGGCAATCGCGACGGGCGAAGCGATGGTGACGGTCGGCGCTCGTTCGGCCCTGTTCCTGCCATATCCCAATCTTGGCCTGATCGTGGTGGACGAGGCGCATGAAGCCAGCTTCAAGCAGGAGGAAGGCGTTCAATACCACGCCCGCGACGTTGCGGTGATGCGTGGGCATTTCGAATCCATCCCGATCGTCCTCGCCTCCGCCACGCCCGCTATCGAGACCCGTCAGCAGGTCGCGCTTGGCCGCTACGAGGAATTGAAGCTGCCGTCCCGCTTCGGTGGAGCGACGCTGCCGACGATCGAGGCGATCGACCTGATCCAGGATCCGCCCGAGCGGGGCCGCTGGCTGGCCCCAGCGCTGGTCCGCGCCGTCGAAGAGACGCTGGATCGCGATGAGCAGGCGCTGCTGTTCCTCAACCGGCGGGGCTATGCGCCGCTCACCCTCTGCCGATCCTGCGGTCATCGGTTCCAATGCCCCAACTGCACGGCCTGGATGGTCGAGCATCGGCTGGTCGGCCGGCTGCAATGCCATCATTGCGGCCATATGATCCCCCCGCCCCGCGCCTGCCCGGAATGCGGCGCGGAAGACAGCCTGGTCGCCTGCGGACCGGGTGTCGAGCGCATTGCCGATGAAGTGAAGGCGCTGTTCCCGACCGCTCGCGCCGCCGTCGTCACGTCCGACACCTTGTGGTCGCCCGCGAAGGCGGCGGAATTCGTTGCGCGCATGGAGGCGGGCGAGATCGACATCGTCATCGGCACGCAATTGGTGACCAAGGGCTATCATTTCCCGAACCTGACGCTGGTCGGCGTGATCGATGCGGATCTGGGGTTGGAAGGCGGCGATCTTCGTGCGGCGGAGCGCAGTTTCCAGCAGATCGCCCAGGTTTCAGGCCGTGCGGGGCGGGGCGAAAAGCCCGGTCATGTCTACGTTCAGACCCATAGCCCGAACGCCCCGGTCATTCGCGCGCTGGTGACCGGGGACGCGGACAGCTTTTACGCGGCGGAAACCGCCAATCGCCGCGATGCCGGCGCGCCGCCGTTCGGCCGCTTCGCCGGCATCATCATTTCCTCGGAAGACCAAAAGGCCGCAACGGAGACCGCACGGCTGATCGGCCGCACGGCGCCGCAGGTGGACGGCATGATCGTCTACGGCCCGGCCCCGGCTCCCCTTGCAATGCTGCGCGGCCGCCATCGTCTGCGCCTGCTGGTCCACGCCCGTCGCGCGCTCGACGTGCAGGACGTCATCCGCGATTGGCTGGGTTCGCTTGAATGGCCCAGAAGCGTGCGGGTGGCGGTGGACGTCGACCCCTACAGCTTCCTGTAACGGGCAATCAGCCTCTATCCACCCGGGCCGCGAAGCATCCACGCTTCGCATTGTGAACATGCAGGTATCGGGTCAGCGGATTGCGAAACATATGATCGACAAGAGCTTCCAGATTCCGGCCTTCGACGACATCAGCGTCGGTCATCATCCCTTCGTCATCGAACCCGCGAACCGACAGAAGGCGAATGGCCAGTTGTTTCGGCACGCTATTCTCGAACCGCGCTGCCTTCTCTGCGCCTTCCTTCACGAAGATCGCGTGACGTGAGCGATAGGGAGATTCCACCGGCAGATGTTCATGGTTCAGCAGCAGCACATCGTCGCCGGGCCGCACATCCTCCAGCGTAATCCGGCAGGGATAGCCGACCTCTGCATCGGAAGGCATCCGGATCACCCCGTGCCGGGCAAGTGTCGCGTGATCGAGACCATAAAACTGCCTGAAGGGCGCAGGGTCGAGACCCTGGATCACATAGCCGCTCATTCCACGCCCTCCCGCTTGCGCAGTTCGATCTTGCGGTCGATGCCATAGGCGTAGCCACCCATCGTCCCGTCACTGCGCTGGGCACGGTGGCAGGGGATGACGACGGCAAGATGATTGGCGCCGCAGGCCGTGCCCGCCGCGCGCACCGCCCTCGGGTTTCCAGCCGCAGCGGCAAGTTCCGCGTAGGTACGGGTTTCACCGGCGGGGATCGATTTCAGCGTCTGCCAGACCGCTTCCTGAAAAGCGGTTCCCTGAACGTCCAGCGGCAAATCCTGATGTCGTTCAGGATGTTCGACATCGGCAACGACCTTGCGCGCAAGTGCGGCGAGCGCCCGGCCGCCGGGCTGGATGTCGGCATTGGGGAAGCGATCCTTCAGCGCCCCCTCTCCCTCGTCGAACGATACCCTGCACAGCCCCTTGTCCGTCGCGGCGATCAGTAACGGCCCCAGGCTGGTTTCAGCGACGGTCCACCTTATGGTGACACCGGCCCCACCGCGCTTCCACGCACTGGGAGTCATGCCCAGCCGCTTGCCGGCATCCTCGTAGAAGCGGCTCGGCGCGGAATAGCCGGCATCGTAGATTGCGTCGGTGACCCGTTCTTCCTTCGTCAGCGCATCAGCGGCCCGTTTTGCCCGAAGTCCGCGCGCATAGGCCGCGGGCGTCACACCGGTGGCGCGCTTGAAGAGGCGATGGAAATGATGGGGTGCATAGCCGACCCAGGCGGCCAGCTCTTCAAGCGACAACGGCTCATCCGCCCCTTCGATCAGCTTGATCGCCTGGGCGACCGCCACGCGTTCGCGGCCCAGTTCATCGGGCTTGCAGCGCAGGCATGCCCGGTAGCCGGCCGCACGCGCCGCTTCTCCATCAGCGTGGAAGCTCACATTCTCCCGCTTCGGATGGCGCGCGGGGCAACTCGGTTTGCAATAGATGCCGGTCGTGCTGACCGCGACGACGAACTTGCCGTCAAAGCTGCGGTCTCGCCTGTCAAAGGCCGCCCATGCGGTCTCCGCGTCGATTGGGGAAATCCTGTCCATGCAGACCTAGATAGAGGCTCGCCCCGCCCTCTACATCCCAATCCTTGCGGCCAAAGCGTCAGGCGGCCTTTACGGTCGTCACCAGCCCCGCGATTTCGTGGCGCAGATATTCCGACTGGCCTGCAATTTCATCGGCGATGGCGGAAAGCTCGCCCGCCGTGCGGCGCGCTGCCTCCGCCCTGTCCCTTAACAAGCCCAGGTTCGAAACGGCATTGTCGGTGCCGCTTTCGACATTGGCGAGCGCAAGCGCGATTTCACGGCTGGCCGCACTTTGCCGTTCGACAGCCCCGGCGATGTTCGAAGCCGATCCGTCCAGGTCAGCGACCAGGCCATCGATCGCCTCGCCGGATTGCGCAACGTCGCGCGCAGCACGGCGGATCAGAGCCAACCGGTCATCGATCCGGCCGGCCGCAGTCTGGCTTTGGCGGGCAAGCGCCTTCACCTCATCGGCGACCACAGCGAATCCGCGCCCCGAATCACCGGCGCGCGTTGCCTCGATCGCGGCGTTCAGCGCCAGCAGATTGGTCTGCTTGGCGATCGCGCCGATCAGGCCCAGTACCTCGGACACCTCGGTCAGCAGTTCCTCCAGCGCCGACGCCCGTTCGCGATTGACCTGAGTCTGTTCCCGCACGATCGTGACATTGCCGCGCGATTCCACGGCATTGTCGCGAATCTGGTCGATCGCCCGTACCAATGCCTGGCCATTGGCGGAAATGCTCCTGACGCCGGATGCCGTCTGGTCGGCCAGGCTGGCGGCCGCCAGCGCATCCCGTTCCGACTGCTCGGCGCGTTTCGACATGGCGGCCGCCTGTTCGCGCATCTTCGCACCGGCCTGCGCCAGGCTCCCGACGATGCGGGCGAGATCGAGATCGAAGCGATTGAACAGCGAGTCCAGTTCGGCGGAGCGCCGCGTGCGTGACCGATGTTCGGCAATCTGGCGCTCGTGCAGCTCACCCTCGATCCGTCGCGCTTCCTGCGACAGGCGTTGCGCCTCCTGGGACCGCTCCCACGCAAAGCGAAGTGCGCGGGCGATGTCACCAATCTCGTCCTCACGGTCGAGCGACGGAATCTCGCCCCCATCCTGATCGATGCCGATTCGGCGAGTCGTCGCGGCAATCTCGGCAAGGGGACGGTTGATCTGCACGGTCACGGTGCGCACGCCCCAGAAACCGATCAGCGCGGCGGTGCCGATCAGCACGACCGCAAGCAGATAGTCGCGGACGAACAGAGCATCCAGCGACGCCTTTTCCGTCGCCGCATTGGTCCGCAACCGGTCGATCAGCTCATTGCTTGCAGCCGTCAAAGGATCGACTGCCCCATAAAGCTGCCCGCTCACGAAAAAATCGAGCTGGTCGACATTGCCGGTACGAAGCAGGGAGGTCAGCGCCTCGCTTGTCTTGTCGGCGCTTTGCAACGCGCGTTCGATCGCTTCCACGCTGGCCGCATCCTCGGGGTCGTAGGTTCGGCTCCTGAACCGGTGCCACGCCTCGTTCGCACGGGTGCGGGCGCTGTCGATGCCGCTGATCCCGCCCTGTGGGGTAAGGTTGCCGCTGCGAACCTTGTGCGCGATGGCCAGAGCCTCCGCATAGCCGCCGGAAACCGCCTGCAGATCCCCGATCGGCTCGATCCGGTCGAGCACCAGCTTGGTCACGCTCCGCTGCGTCGTGATCGTCGTTCCGACCAGCGCCAGAGCCAGGATGGCCTGGACGATCAGCATCGCAGCCAGGATCAGCTTGATCCGCCGTTTTATGGTGCCGTTCAGACCGACGGCCGCAACGGCGCGGCGCAGGGAGGATTCGAACATCTGATGAGGAGACCCGCTATATCTTTCGCCCCATCAATGGCGGCTGGCGCCAAATATCTGGTTAACCGAATGTTTCACTTTTGTGAAAAACTAAAAACTGCGCAATTTATCGCGGTGATCGCGCTTCGCGTTCCGCACCGTCTTGCATCGCAACAGGAGCGATGCTAGCAGCCGCGCGACCCGTGCAGGGGCGCTTTGCCGCCCCTTTTTGTTATGGGCATAAATCCTTGTCTTGGAGGACAGAGCGCGCGTGGAGAATTCCGGCGGCATTCAGGCTAGCATAGCGGGGCGGTATGCAACCGCACTGTTCGAACTCGCCCGTGACGGAAAGGCAATCGACAAGGTCGAGGCCAGCCTGGCGCAGCTTCGCGCCGCGCTCGATCAGTCGGACGATTTTCGCCGTCTGACCAGCAGCCCGGTCCTGTCGCGTGCCGACGCGGCCAAGGGTGCAGCGGCGATTGCCAAGTCGCTGAAGCTCGACCCGCTGACCGCGAACTTCGTCGGCGTTCTCGCCCAGAATCGTCGCCTGTCGCAGCTTGGCCCCGTTATCAGCGCGTTCCGCACGCTTGCCGCCAACCATCGCGGCGAAGCGACTGCAGACATCACCTCGGCCCATCCGCTTTCCGCGACCCAGGTCGACGCGCTGAAAAAGCAGCTCAAGACCCGCATCGGCCGTGACGTGGCCGTCAATCTTTCCGTCGATCCGGCTCTTCTTGGCGGCCTTGTCGTCAAGATCGGATCGCAGATGATCGATTCGTCGATCCGAACCCGACTCAACTCCCTCGCGCACGCGATGAAAGGCTGAACATGGATATCCGCGCCGCTGAAATCTCGAAGGTCATCAAGGACCAGATCGCCAATTTCGGCACCGAGGCCCAGGTCTCGGAAACCGGCCAGGTGCTGTCGGTGGGTGACGGTATCGCCCGCATCCACGGCCTCGACAACGTCCAGGCGGGCGAGATGGTCGAATTCGCCAACGGTATTCAGGGCATGGCGCTGAACCTCGAAGCCGACAATGTCGGCGTCGTGATCTTCGGCTCGGACGCCGAGATCCGCGAAGGCGACACCGTGAAGCGTACCGGTACCATCGTGGACGTCCCGGTCGGCAAGGGTCTGCTCGGCCGCGTGGTCGACGGCCTCGGCAACCCGATCGACGGCAAGGGCCCGATCCAGTTCACCGAGCGCAAGCGCGTCGAGGTGAAGGCCCCCGGCATCATCCCGCGCAAGTCGGTGCATGAGCCGGTGCAGACCGGCCTCAAGGCGCTCGACGCGTTGGTGCCCGTCGGCCGCGGCCAGCGCGAGTTGATCATCGGCGACCGCCAGACCGGCAAGACCGCCGTCGCCATCGACACCTTCATCAACCAGAAGGAAGCCCACAAGGGCTCGAACGAGGGCGAAAAGCTCTACTGCATCTACGTCGCCGTCGGCCAGAAGCGCTCGACCGTCGCGCAGATCGTCCGCGCGCTCGAGGAAAACGGCGCGATGGAATATTCCATCGTCATCGCCGCCACCGCTTCGGAGCCGGCGCCGCTGCAGTTCCTGGCACCGTACACCGGCTGCACGATGGGTGAATATTTCCGCGACAACGGCATGCACGCCGTGATCGTCTATGACGATCTGTCGAAGCAGGCCGTCGCCTATCGCCAGATGTCGCTGCTGCTTCGTCGTCCGCCGGGCCGCGAAGCCTATCCGGGCGACGTGTTCTATCTGCACAGCCGCTTGCTGGAGCGCGCGGCCAAGATGAACGACGCCAACGGCAACGGCTCGCTCACCGCGCTGCCGATCATCGAAACGCAGGCTGGCGACGTGTCCGCCTACATCCCGACCAACGTGATCTCGATCACCGATGGGCAGATCTTCCTTGAAACCGATCTGTTCTTCGCGGGCATCCGCCCGGCGATCAACGTCGGCCTGTCGGTGAGCCGTGTGGGTTCGGCCGCACAGACCAAGGCGATGAAGAAGGTCGCCGGCTCGATCAAGCTGGAGCTGGCCCAGTATCGCGAGATGGCGGCATTCGCCCAGTTCGGATCGGACCTCGACGCCTCGACCCAGAAGCTGCTCAACCGCGGGGCGCGCCTCACCGAGTTGCTGAAGCAGCCGCAGTTCAACCCGATGCCGTTTGAGGAGCAGGTCGCCTCGATCTTCGCCGGCACCCAGGGTTATCTGGACAGCGTGCCGGTCGATGCGGTCACTCGCTTCGAAGCCGCGATGCTGGCCGATCTGCGCGCCAACCACAGTGGCGTGCTGAAGACGATCCGCGAGTCGAAGGACCTGTCGGACGACAGCAAGGCGTCGCTGAAGAGCGCGCTCGATGCGTTCGTGAAGACGTTTGCATGAACTTAGCCCTCTCCCCGCCGGGGAGAGGGTTGGGAGAGGGGCAACGCCGGGTTCCGTATCCGGCCACTCCACCCTCTCCAAGCTCGACTAGGCGGCCAAGCCGCCAAGGCTCTCTATCCTCCCCCTCGAGGGGGAGGGACGGAAGGATAGAATGGCAAGTCTGAAGGCCCTCAAGATCCGCATCGGCTCGGTCAAGTCGACGCAGAAGATCACCAAGGCGATGAAGATGGTCGCCGCCGCGAAACTGCGCCGCGCGCAGGAAGCGGCGATCGCGGGCCGCCCCTATGCCGAGCGGCTCGAGGCCGTCATGGCCAGCCTCGCCTCCAAGGTGACGGTCAGCGCGTCGAGCCCCAGGCTGCTCAGCGGCACCGGCAAGGATGACGTGCATCTGATCGTCGTCGCAACGTCGGAGCGCGGCCTTGCGGGCGCGTTCAACACCAATATCGTTCGTGCCGCGCGCAAGAAGGCGGAAGCGCTGACCGCGCAGGGCAAGACCGTGAAGTTCTACATCGCCGGCAAGAAGGGCCGCGCGATCATCCGCCGCTTCCACGGCAAGCAGATCGCTCATGATCATGATATGAGCCATATCAAGACGGTCAGCTTCCAGGATGCGCAAGTGATCGCGGAGGACCTGATCCGCCGCTACGAAGCGGGCGAGTTCGACGTCGCCCACCTGTTCTTCGCCAAGTTCCAGTCGGCGTTGGTGCAGGACCCCGTCGGCGTCCAGATCATTCCCGTGCCCTTGGCCGAAGGCGCTGCCACGGCGAATGCAGGCGGCGCAGCAGTGGAATATGAGCCGGACGAGGAATCCATCCTCGCCGATCTGCTGCCGCGCAACGTCGCCATCCAGATCTTCCGCGCACTCCAGGAAAATGCCGCGTCCGAACAGGGCAGCCGCATGACCGCGATGGACAATGCGACGCGCAACGCCGGCGACATGATCAACCGGCTGACCATCCAGTATAACCGCACCCGTCAGGCTGCGATCACCACCGAACTCATCGAAATCATCGCAGGCGCGGAAGCGCTGTAAGCAGATAGCAGGCAAGGAAACACGTCATGGCAACCGCACCCAAGACCACGAAGGCTCCCGCAGCCAAGAAGGCAGCAGCGCCCAAGGCCGCCGCTCCGAAGGCTGCCGCGCCCAGGGCGACCGCCGCTAAGACAGCGGCGCCCAAGCCCGCCGCCACCAACAATGTCGGCCGTATCGCACAGGTGATCGGCGCCGTCGTCGACGTGTCGTTCGACAGCGGCCTGCCGGCGATCCTTTCCGCGCTTGAAACTGACAATAACGGCAACCGCCTTGTCCTCGAAGTCGCGCAGCATCTGGGCGAGAACACCGTCCGCACGATCGCGATGGACTCGACCGAGGGTCTGACGCGTGGCCAGACCGTCACCGACACCGGATCGCAGATCCGCGTTCCCGTGGGTCCGGAAACGCTCGGCCGCATTCTGAACGTCATCGGCGAGCCGATCGACGAGCGTGGCCCGGTCGACGCGAAGCAGACCGCACCGATCCATGCGAAGGCACCCGAACTGGTCGACCAGTCGACCGAAAGCAGCATTCTCGTCACCGGCATCAAGGTGATCGACCTGCTCGCGCCTTACGCGAAGGGCGGCAAGATCGGCCTGTTCGGCGGCGCCGGCGTGGGCAAGACCGTGCTGATTCAGGAACTGATCAACAACATCGCCAAGGGCCATGGCGGCGTGTCGGTGTTCGCGGGCGTCGGCGAACGCACCCGTGAAGGCAACGACCTCTATCACGAATTCCTCGACGCAGGCGTCATCGCCAAGGATGCCGACGGCAATCCGACGCCGGAAGGCTCCAAGGTCGCCCTGGTGTTCGGCCAGATGAACGAGCCGCCGGGCGCCCGTGCCCGCGTCGCGCTCTCGGGCCTGACCATGGCCGAATATTTCCGCGATCAGGAAGGACAGGACGTGCTGTTCTTCGTCGACAACATCTTCCGCTTCACGCAGGCGGGTTCGGAAGTGTCGGCGCTGCTCGGCCGTATTCCGTCGGCAGTGGGCTATCAGCCGACGCTCTCGACCGACATGGGCGCGCTGCAGGAACGCATCACCTCCACCAACAAGGGGTCGATCACCTCGGTGCAGGCCATCTACGTGCCTGCGGACGACTTGACCGATCCGGCACCGGCGACCTCGTTCGCCCACTTGGACGCGACGACCACGCTGAACCGCGCGATTTCGGAACTCGGCATCTATCCGGCAGTGGATCCGCTGGACTCCACCAGCCGCGTGCTCGAGCCCCGCGTCGTCGGTCAGGAGCATTACGAAACGGCCCGTGCCGTCCAGTCGATCCTGCAGAAGTACAAGTCGCTGCAGGACATCATCGCCATCCTGGGCATGGACGAGCTGTCGGAAGAGGACAAGCTGACCGTGGCCCGCGCGCGCAAAATCCAGCGCTTCCTGTCACAACCGTTCCACGTCGCCGAAGTCTTCACCGGCATCCCCGGCAAGTTCGTTGCGATCGAGGACACGGTGAAGTCGTTCAAGGCAGTGGTCGACGGCGAATATGACCATCTTCCGGAAGCCGCTTTCTACATGGTCGGCGGCATCGAGGAAGCGGTCGCCAAGGCCCAGAAGCTGGCTGCAGACGCGGCATAATATAATCTCCCCCTCCTTCGGGAGGGGGGAGAAGGACAGGCGATGACACTGCATTTCGAACTCGTCACCCCGGAAAAGCTGGTCCGGTCGGAAGAAGTCCACATGGTCACGGTGCCGGGCACCGAGGGCGAGTTCGGTGTGCTCGAAGGGCATGCGCCCTTCATGTCGACCATCCGCAACGGCGAGTTGAAAGTCTATGCCAGCGCCCAGTCGGAACCGACCATCATCCACGTCGAGGGTGGCTTTGCCGAGGTCAACGAACGCGGCCTGACCGTGCTGGCCGAGCAGGTGAGCTAAGAGCGGGCTATTCCCTGAACCGCTCGTAGGTCCAACGCATCGGGTTCGCGCCATTCGGCCCGGAGATCTCTGCAATCAGCCGCTCACCCTCCCGTCGATAGGCGATCCGGGTTGGATAATCGTGCGCGCGGTTTTCGAATACCACTTCCCTCGTGCCGGATTGCACAAGTGGAAACGCAAATGCTCCTTTGCCGCCCGGTGACGCGTAAAAGGTCAGTTGCCCCCCCGCATCTGCCGCAATTCGCATCTGCTCGAACTCCGTCGCCCGGTCTCCCTTGCCCGATCGACTGGTGCCCAGCAGCATGCCACCTCGCGCACTGGACCAATGTTCTTCGGTCCATCCATCTTTGCTGATCATCTGCCAGTTTCCGCTCATCCAGCCCAGCGCGCTGGCCGGTACGTCATCTGTCGCTCCCATCAGAAACGGAGCGACCAGTAACAGGATAGAACCGCGCATCATTGCTCCCCCTCAATCGGTCATCGGTACGTCACGCGCGCCGCGTTGGCTCCGCCAGAGATAAAGCCCACCGGCGATGATGAGCGCGGCGCCCCCGATCGTCACCAGATCGGGCACGTCGCCGAAGATCGTCCAGCCGATCGTGACGGCCACCAGCATTTGCACATAGACCATCGGCGCGGTCAGCGCGGCGGATATGCGCGTCGTCGCCATGTAGATCAGCAGGTGGCTGACCGTGCCGATCGCGGCGACGATCGCGCAACGCAGGATGATCGTCCAATCGGGCACCGGAACATGAAAAGCGGGAAGGCCGCTCAAATGACCGGCCGTCGCCCCGGCAATCAATACGGGCGCTGCCATCAGCGCGATCAGCCATTGCATGACCAGGATTGGTGCCAAACCCGCCGCCATCCGGTTGAAGATCATCATGAACGCCATGCCGAACGCGGCCGCCAGCGGATAAAGCGCCACGGGCCCAAGCGTGGCGACATTCGGCCGCAACACCAGCAATACCCCGGCGAAGGCGATGGCCGTTGCCAGCCATACGGCCCCCGACGCTCTTTCCTTCAGCAGCACGGCTGACAGTATCGCGGTCAGCATCGGATTGGTGAACTCAATCGCGGTCGCGTCGGCAAGCGGCATCGCCTGTATGCCCATGAAGAAACACAAGGTCGCCGTGGCGACCGCAGCTCCCCGCCCGAATTGCAGCCAGGGGCGCGGAACGACGAAGCCTGTCCGGCCATGGTTGATCGCAACGGCGATCGTCAGCCCGAGCGCCCCGAACACATAACGCAGCGCCGCCACCGCCGTGCCGGGCCACTGCCCCGCCATCGACTTTGCAACCCCGTCACCCACGGAAAGCAATGCGAAGCCGCACAGCGCGAGCAGCAATCCTCCCGATCTTCCGTGGAACATGCTTCGCCTAGCCCCCGGATATCCGCATCCTACGCAAGCAAGGGATCGGCGTCGGTTAGCTAAATGTCAAAGTTTACTTCCTAGTCGTTCACCCATCGCCCGGGGACGGGCCAAGGGGGTGTGTATGAGTGCATTCGGAAAACGTAGCGGCCTGGGGTCGAACCGTCCTTCCTTCGGTGTGGCGCGCCCGATGCAGGGGTCGGCTGCACGCAAGATCGACGACAACAGCGATGCCCTTCCGTCCGAACCTTCGATACCCGTTTCCAACGATCTCGATTCTGTTGCCCCGCCGCCCATGGACGCGATGGCCCGATTGGCCAGCCGGCAGGAAATAACGGAAAACGGGTCGTCGAAAGTCGACGGATTCGAAGCCTCGATCCACAAGATCAAGGAACAGGTGCTTCCCCGCTTGCTGGAGCGCGTCGATCCGGAAGCCGCCGCATCCCTCAGCAAGGATGAGCTTGCGGAAGAATTCCATCCCATCATCGGCGAGGTGCTCGCCGAGCTGAAACTCACCCTCAATCGCCGCGAACAGTTCGCGCTTGAAAAAGTGCTGGTCGACGAACTGCTCGGCCTCGGCCCGCTGGAGGAGTTGCTGGCCGACCCTGGAATCACCGACATCATGGTGAACGGTCCCGACCAGACCTACATCGAAAAGAAGGGCAAGCTGGAGATCGCGCCGATCCAGTTCCGCGACGAGGAGCATCTGTTCCAGATCGCGCAGCGGATCGTGAATCAGGTCGGCCGTCGCGTCGACCAGACGACGCCGCTTGCCGACGCCCGCTTGAAGGACGGCAGCCGCGTCAACGTCATCGTGCCGCCCCTTTCGCTGCGCGGCACCGCGATCTCCATCCGCAAATTCTCCGCCAAGCCGATCACGCTCGACATGATGGCCAAGGGCGGGTCCATGTCGGAAAAGATGGCGACCGCGCTGAAGATCGCCGGCGCCTGCCGTTTCAACATCGTCATTTCGGGCGGTACCGGTTCGGGCAAGACGACGATGCTCAACGCATTGTCGAAGCTGATCGACCCCGGCGAACGCGTCATCACCATCGAGGACGCGGCGGAACTCCGCCTGCAGCAGCCCCACTGGCTGCCGCTCGAAACCCGACCGGCGAACCTGGAGGGTCAGGGCGCGATCACCATTCGCGATCTGGTGATCAACGCGCTGCGTATGCGCCCCGACCGCATTATCCTGGGCGAAATCCGCGGCGCCGAATGTTTCGACATGCTTGCCGCGATGAACACAGGCCATGACGGATCGATGTGCACGCTCCACTCCAATTCCCCACGCGAGGCGCTGGCGCGTATGGAGAACATGGTGATGATGTCCGACATCAAGGTGCCGAAGGAAGCCATTTCACGCCAGATCGCGGACTCGGTCGATCTGATCGTCCAGGTGAAGCGCCTGCGCGACGGCAGCCGCCGCGTCACCAACGTTACCGAGGTGATCGGCATGGAAGGCCCGGTGATCGTGACGCAGGAACTGTTCAAATTCGAATATCTGGACGAGACGGCGGACGGCAAGATCATCGGCGAATACCGGTCGATGGGCCTGCGCCCCTACACCGTCGACAAGGCGAAGCAATACGGGTTCGACCTGCCGTTCCTGGAGGCATGTCTCTAGGACATCTTGTGCATCACAGACTCAGTGTTCCGGGGCTTGACCTGGAACCTATGTCCAATCCGTTGATATGTGCTCCTGCTTTCGCAGGAGCACAGGATCCCGATCTTATGTCATCCTGACGACAGTCAGGATCGACGACGCTTATTGCAGGCCTAATGCCTTCTTCACGTCCGCCCAGCTGACCATCTTGAAATTCTGCGCCGCAGGCTCGTTCTCGCCATCCTGCGCCACGAATATTCCATCCGGATAATCCGGCCCGAAGCTGCCGGGTGCGAAGTCGATGCCGTCGGTCTCTTCCGTAGAACCGAACTTGCCCTTCACGATCCGGAAGCGGCCGACATAGCTGTCGTCGCTGAGCTTGTAGACCGAATAGGCGTTGTCCCCCTGGCTCGACGCGATCAGGTAGCCGCCGCCATTGCCCTCCGGCACGATTGTCAGCCCCTCGACATCGGCGACCAGCTGCTTGCCGTCAGCCTTCGCGACCGCCGTGGCTGTCGTCGGTTGATGCGCGCTGGCGGAGAAACGCCAGATGCCCACATCCTCCTCACCCACATAGAGCCGCGCGCTGCGCTCATCGACGACGCAACCTTCGGATTGGGTTTCCACCTTCAATTCGCGGACGATCTTGCCCATCGGCTTGGCACCTGACAGATCGAGCGCGACCTGGTTGATCGATCCTTCCTTCGTTACCATGAATGCACTCAGGTCTTGACCATCACGATACAGACACACCCCATAGGCCTCGCCCTTGCCTGCCGGCACCTTGCCAAGCGGGATCAGCTTCGCGGTCGCCGGATCGAGCCTGAACAACGCCAGCATCGCGTTCGCTTCGTCCCCACGATCGCTGGCCGCCACCAGAATGCCCGGCGTATCGCCAATGCGGACATTGTCGCGCAAATCGACATTGTTCACCCGCCCGGCATCAATGAAGAACTTGTCCGCACCATCCAGCGAATAGACATGCAGGCCGGCTTTCTTGTCGGTGCCGACGATCAGACTGGCGGTTGGATCAGCCGAATTGCGCCAGATGGCGGGATCATCAGCGGCATCCGCATTCGCCGTGCCGACAGCAGCCGTTTCGCCCACCGCCATGACATCAACGGTGCCGCTCGAAGGCACTGCTGCTACAGAATTATTCTGTACTTCCGAAGTCGTTCCACATGCCGAAAGCGTGGCGACAAGAAAAAGAGCCGTCATCGAATTGTAACATACGATTCTTGATAGCGTCACCATTTGCCTCCGCGCGCTTATTGTTGTTTCGGTCATAAATTACTTCGCGCAGACGTCAATCAAATCGAACATGCCTCAGGGTTATCATAAGAAATCTTCTCTATTACTGAGTGCCGATCTGAATTTGGCGGGGCTCAGCGGCTGGAAACCGCCAGCCCCGCCAATATCATCGCGATCAGGAATGCGATCACCTGAACCAGCGCCCAGGGCATGAAGCCGACATCGTCCGGATTCGCACGCCGGTTCCGCCGACGATCGCCCACAACGGCAATCACGGCGACGATCAACGCCGCGCCGGCACCCCACCAAAGCTTCTCTTGCATCTGTAACGGCTGCTCCTCACAATGCGCGCAAATTTCCCGTGAACCAAGGAGAGATCATGCGCCAGCCCTTCGTCATCGCCATGTTGATCGCGCTCGCGGGCAGCACGGCCCCCTCCGCCCTTTCCGCGCAGATGGACCATAGCGCCCATACGGCGGCATCACCCGCGCTCACGGCCGCGCTCGCCGCGCCCGGACGCAGTGCCGAGAACAAGGCCCGCGACCAGTATCGCCATCCGGCCGAAACGCTGAGTTTCTTCGGCGTCACGCCCAACCAGACCGTGGTCGAGATGATCCCGGGCGCCGGATGGTACACCGAAGTCCTGGCTCCCTATCTCAGTGCAGGCGGCAAACTGTATGTTGCAGCCAATCCAGGAGCCGGCACCGACCGGCTGAAGGCAAAGCTAGCTGCGGACCCGGTCTATTCGAAGGTCAGCGTCGTCGGTCTGATGACAATGCCCACGGACATTCCGGCGAACAGCGTCGATACCGTGCTCACTTTCCGCAACATGCACAATCTGATCATGGGCGGCAAAGGGGATGAAGCCAAGGTGATGGCGGCGGCGATGGCCGTTCTGAAACCCGGCGGCACGCTTGGCATCGTCGACCACCGCCTGCCCGAAAGTCAGGACAGCGCCCGTGAAAAGAGCAGTGGCTATCTGAAGGTATCGACCGTCCGCCGCGCAGCCGAAGCCGCCGGCTTCGAATTTGTCGGCGCATCGGAAGTCAACGCCAACGCGAAGGACAAGGCCGATTATCCGGGCGGTGTCTGGACGTTGCCGCCGACGCTGCGCGACGTTCCCGAAGCAGACAAGGCGAAATACCGCGCGATCGGCGAAAGCGACCGTATGACGCTGAAATTCCGCAAGCCGATGAAATAAGGCCGGTCAGCCCAGCTTTTCGACCTTTGACTGAAGGTCGGCGAGCTGGGCTTTCAACGCCTTGATCTCGTCGTCCTTTGATGCGGCGGCAGCGGGCTGCGCGGCTGCACCGCCGGCACCAGGCTTGAACGCCTTGGTCGCCGCTTCGAACATTTCCATGTTCCGCCGCGCAATCTCCGCGAAAGGACCGCCGGCAAAGGCTCCCTTCATCGCATCGTTGAACTGCGCCTGATTACGGCGGAACGCGTCCATCGACGCTTCCAGATATTGCGGCACCATCGACTGCATCGAATCGCCGTACATGGAGATTAGCTGCCGCAGGAAGCTGACGGGCAGCATCGTTTCGCCGCGCGCTTCCTCATCCATGATGATCTGGGTCAGTACGCTGTGCGTAATGTCTTCGTCGGTTTTGGCGTCGAGCACCTGGAATTCGCGGCCCTCGCGCGTCATCGCGGCAAGGTGGTCCAGTGTGATGTAGCTGGATGTTTCAGTGTTGTAGAGGCGTCGATTGGCGTACTTCTTGATGATGACGACGTTCGATTCGCCCGACGCACCCGCTCGCGAGGATTTTGTCATGCAGCAGTCTCCGCTGGATCCTCACTACTGCGTAGCACCATTTGATACCGCACCGCAACACGGACCAAGGCCTTTGCCGCTTTTCCTTGAGTTGCTGCGCCGCGAAACCGCAACATCGTCCGAACGGGCAACAGCGGCACTTGCAGGCCTCAAGGTATATCAGACTGCCCCCAGGCCCGCCTTGCAGGATCCGATGCCGGTCGTCGCAAAAGTCGGGCGGGCCACCCTGCGGGATTATGGTGGGGCGGGAATGCCGGTCGTCGTCGTGCCCTCGCTCATCAATCCTCCCTTCATTCTCGACCTGATGGAAGGCAACTCGCTTCTGCGCTGGCTTGCGACCCAGGGGGTGCGGCCGCTGCTGGTCGATTGGGGCGATCCGACCCCCGCGGAGCGGGTGATGGATATCTCCGCACATGTCGAGAAACTGCTGCTTCCCTTGATGGATGCGATCGGCGAACGGCCCTTGCTGGCGGGTTATTGCCTGGGCGGAACGATGGCGATGGCCGCGGCCGCCCTTCGTCCGGTCAGCGGCCTCGCGATGATCGCAGCGCCATGGAATTTCAGCGGTTTTGGCGATGACGCCTGCGCCGAGATGACATCGCTATGGACCAGCGCCGTGCCTATGGTCGATGCGCTTGGTCTCGTGCCGATGGAAGTCCTCCAGACCGGATTCTGGCAGCTCGATCCCGACCGGGTGATCGATAAATATGCCGCCTTCGCCGCAATGCCCCCCGAGAGCGACGGCTTCCGCACCTTCGTCGCGATGGAGGATTGGGCGAACAGCGGCGCTCCGCTCACCCAGGCGGCCGGGCAGCAATTGTTCGAGCGATTTGTCGGCGCCGACGATCCGGGAATGAAGCAATGGCGGGTCGGCGACCGGGTGATCGATCCGGCGGCGCTCTCCTGTCCCGCGTTCGACATCCTGTCGGCCAGTGACCGCATCGTCCCCGCCGCCTCCGCATCGGGATTGCCCAACCGGCTCGTGCTTGAGGCGGGCCATGTCGGCATGGTGGTCGGCCGCCAGCGCATGACGCTCTGGCAACCGCTCGCCTCATGGCTTTCGCAGGTGCAGCATAACTGATATGCGCCGCCGCAATCCCCGGACCAACATCAGGAGTCGTTCTTCATGACCGATATCGTCATCACCGCCGCCAAGCGGACCCCCGTCGGCAGCTTCCTTGGGGCCTTCGGGTCTGTCCCCGCGCATGAACTCGGCCGTCAGGCAATCGAGGCGGCGCTCGCCCAGGCAGGCATCACCGGTGAAGACGTGTCGGAAGTGATCCTTGGCCAGGTGCTGACTGCGGCGCAGGGCCAGAACCCGGCGCGCCAGGCATCGATGGCGGCAGGCGTGCCGAAGGAAATCCCTGCATGGGGCGTCAATCAGGTTTGCGGTTCCGGCCTGCGCGCCGTGGCGCTCGCTGCCCAGGCGGTCGCGACGGGCGATGCCCGGATCGTCGTTGCCGGCGGGCAGGAAAGCATGTCGCTATCCGCCCACGCCCAGAACCTGCGCAACGGCACCAAGATGGGTGGGCTGGAACTGATCGACACCATGATCAAGGACGGCCTGACGGACGTGTTCAACAACTATCATATGGGGATCACGGCTGAGAATCTGGCCGAGCAATATCAGATCACCCGTGCCGAGCAGGACGCCTTTGCCGTGCGTTCGCAGAATCTTGCGGAAGCGGCGCGTGCCGGCGGCCGCTTCAAGGACGAGATCGTTCCCGTCACCGTCAAGGGCCGCAAGGGCGATACGATCGTCGATCAGGACGAATATATCCGCGCCGGCGCGACGATCGAATCCGTTGCCGGCCTGCGACCGGCATTCAAAAAGGACGGCACTGTCACCGCCGCCAATGCCAGCGGCCTGAACGACGGCGCCGCCGCTTTGGTCGTCATGTCGCGCGAGGAGGCTGAAAAGCGCGGTGCGCCGATCCTGGCCCGCATCGCCAGCTGGGCATCGGCCGGCGTCGATCCGTCGGTCATGGGCATCGGCCCCGTTCCCGCCACGCGCCGAGCGCTTGAAAAGGCGGGCTGGACGATCGCCGACCTCGACCTGATCGAAGCGAACGAAGCGTTCGCCGCGCAGGCTCTGTCGGTCGGCAAGGAACTCGGCTGGGATGCCGAGCGGGTCAACGTCAATGGCGGCGCGATCGCAATCGGCCACCCCATCGGCGCATCGGGTGCACGTGTGCTAACGACGCTGATCTACGAAATGCAAAAGCGCGATGCGAAGAAGGGCCTTGCCACGCTGTGCATCGGCGGCGGCATGGGCATTGCCATGTGTGTGGAGCGCTAAGCCTTAATCCACCCAGATCCGGTCGAACCGCGCACCCAGTCCGGTCAGCAATTCATATTGCGACAGGCCGGATTGGGCAGCGGCGCGGGGCAGATCATAGTCGATCGCAACCCAATCGCCTTCGGCAAGATCAGGCGCGGCGCCGACATCGATCGCCAGCAAATCCATCGACACACGGCCAAGCACCGGCAACATCGCGTCACCCGCCAATGCCCTGCCGCTGCCTGAAAAGCCCCGCAAATAGCCGTCTGCATAGCCGATGTTGAGGATGGCGACGTCCATCTCGCGCGTCGCGGTGAACGTGGCGTTGTAGCCGACCGTATCCCCCGGTCCGATCCGCCGACGCTGCAATATCTGCGCTTCCGGTGCCACCACCTGACTGATGTGCCCCGCCGCCTCGCTGCGCGGCACGCCGCCGTAAAGCGCCAGCCCGGGGCGGGTCAGGTCGAACGCATAATCCTTGCCAAGGCAGACGCCCGCCGAGTTGGCCAGGCTCAGCCGTTCCGCCTTCACCCGCCCGGCAATTTCGACAAATGCCGCGCGTTGCTGCGCATTCTTCGGTGAATCCTCATCGGCACAGGCAAGGTGGCTCATCAGCGTCACGATCTGCAATCCGTCAAGCAAGCCATCGGCAACATCGCGAGCGCTGAGGCCCAGCCGGTTCATGCCGGTATCGACCATCACATCGCAAGGACCCCGGCCACGCCAGCGCGCCACATCGCCGGGCGTGTTGAGCACCGGGCGTGCGACGGCCGCGCCGATGTCTTGTGCGCGAACGCCGTGCAGCACGGACAGCGAAAGGCCATCGGCCATCGGCATCAGCGCCGCGGCTTCCGCCCAGGTCGCCACGAAGAAATCGCGGCAACCCGCCCGCGCCAGCCGATCGACGACGCCCTTCGCGCCCAGGCCATAGCCGTCCGCCTTCACCGCCGCCCCGCAGGATGCGGATCCGCTCATGCGGTCGAGCCAGCGCCAATTGGCGGCAAGTGCCTGGCCATCGAGGCGCAGGCGAAGCGGAGCGGAATAACCGGTCATCGCGCGGCGATAGACGGGCGGGACGCGCGCGTCGAGATGTCGCTAGAACAGCCTTGCGCCGTTCGGCACCGTCAGGTCGGGCCGGGCCAGCACCACCTCACCGTCCGCATCGGGAAAGCCCAGCGTCAGCACTTCCGACATGAACGGCCCGATCTGGCGCGGCGGGAAATTGACGACGGCCGCCACCTGCCGCCCGACAAGCGTTGCCGGATCATAATGCCGCGTGATTTGCGCGCTCGATTTCTTACGCCCGATCTTCTCTCCGAAATCGATCAGCAGCTTGATCGCGGGTTTGCGCGCTTCGGGGAAAGGCTCTGCCGACACCACAGTCCCGACGCGGATATCCACTGCCAGAAACTGATCGAAACTGATCTCGGAACTCATTCACTGTCCTTCTGGATTGTCATTGAAATTGCCGCCCTCGGGCGGCTGGGATGGAAGAGGTAGGGTTATGGTGGGTCGGTCAGCCGGTCCAGGACTATTGTTCCCCGGCAGGGAATCGGTGCTGAGCGTGACGGATTCCGGTTCAAGCTCGATCCGTATGCCACCGATTTCCGCCGTCAGCGAAGCATCATCACCTTCATCGGCCGCCGGAACGGGTGCGGGCGGCGCAGGACGTGCATTGCGGGGCACGCTATCGATCGCACCGGCCATGAAATCGCGCCAGATGCGTGCGGGCAGTCCCCCACCGGCCACACCCCGCAACGGACTGTTGTCGTCGTTGCCGACCCAGACGGCGGTAACCAGATCCCCCGCAAAGCCGACGAAGATCGCATCGCGATTGTCCTGGGTCGTCCCCGTCTTCCCGTAGGTGCGTGCACGAAGCGCGGCCGAGCGGCCCGTACCTTCATTGGCGGCGGACCATAGAAGGTCCCGCAGCATCTCCTGCGTATCATCACTGAACGCGCTTTGCCGGTCGCTCAGCCGGTCGAACCAGCTGCGTTCAAGCTCGGGCAGGCCGTGCGGGCGCACCGGATAGCGGTTCGCCGCCACGGCCGCATAAGCCGACGTCAATTCCAGCAGCGTCACGCTCGAGGTGCCAAGCGCCAGGCTGGCGTCCGATCCCAGCGGGCTCTCGATCCCAAGATCGCGTGCGGCGCGGATCACCTGGCTGCGCCCGACCTTTTCGGCCAGCCGTACCGCCGCGACATTGCTCGATGCGGCGAAGGCCTGCTTCAGCGTGATGCGCCCGCGATATCGTCCATCGCTGTTGCGCGGCGACCAGTCGCCGATGGTCAGCGGCTCGTCATCGATCATCGTCTCCGGCGTCATGCCGGATCGCAGCGCCGCCAGATAGACGAACAGCTTGAATGTCGATCCCGGCTGGCGCCGTGCCTGTGTCGCCCGGTTGAATGGGCTGTCGGCGTAGTTGCGGCCACCGACCATCGCCACCACCCGCCCGTCCGGCCGCATTGCGACCATCGCGACCTGCGCCTTGCCAAGTCCTGCACGCCGCACCACGCGTTCGGCCAGCCGTTGCAGGCCGGCATCGAGAGTCGTGTCGACCTTCTGTTCGGCATAGACGCTGCCGGCCCTGTCCCGCGCCTCAGGCAGGACCCAGTCGGCGAAATAAGTCCCACTGGGCAGCGAGCGGACTGGCCGCAGATTCAGGCTGGCGGGTCGTGCCCGTTCGGCTTCCCCTTCGGTGATGAACCCATGTCGCGCCATCGCTGCCAGCACGATTTCCGCCCGATCCCGCGCGCCCTTCAGATTGACGGTCGGCGCAAGCCGCGACGGGGCCTTCAGCAGGCCAGCGAGCAATGCCGCCTGCGATAATGTCAGCTGCTCCGGATCCCGATTGAAATAATGGAGCGATGCGGCCCGCAATCCATAGACATTGTCGCCGAAATAGACGTTCGACAGATAGCGCGCCAGGATGTCGTCCTTGCTGAGCCATGCCTCCAGCCAGAAGGCGATCAGCACTTCCTGCATCTTGCGGGTGGCCGTGCGATTGGCGTTGAGGAAGGCGACTTTCGCAAGTTGTTGCGTAATCGTGCTGCCGCCCTCGCGCACGCCGCCGGCCCTTGCATTGCGCCACGCGGCACGCAGGATGCCGCGCGGATCGATTCCCCAATGGCTATAGAAGCGACGATCCTCGATCGCCAGGAAAGCGGCCGGGACATAGTCGGGCAACGCGTCGATAACCACAGGCGCATCGATGATGGCGCCGCGCCGTGCGATGGGCGTTCCTTCTTCCGACAACAGGGTCACGCGGGGCGGGGTGACCGGTTCAAGCGATTGTGACAGCGGCGCGGTGATCGCCAGCCATGCGATGATCGCCATGAAAAGCAGCAGCACCGCGGCGAGCGCGCGCATCCGCCAACGCCAGCGAGACGGCCGCGGCGACTCCTCCGCATCCGGCAGATCGTCCAGCTCGTCGAAGTCTTCGTACGGCGGGAATGCTGGTTCGGCCGCAGCTTTTCCTAGCCCGAACATGCCGTCACCATTGTGCTCTTCACAAACCTTTGCCCATCGCCACTGTTTTATTTACCTAACACAGCAAAGCCGGGGCGTAAATCATGACGATGTCAAAGGGGGGCGACAAGCCGGTCCAAGGGGCGTATCCTTCCTCTATCGAGGTGATGGCTGTGCGTCAGCGGCAACCCTTCGACCGCTGATCCGACGATGCCCGGCCGGAACCGCTTCCCTGGCTGAAAGGGTGCGATATGGATCATGCAATCAAACAAGACCGGGCCGCCATGCCCGCCCCCGCAATCCGGACCATCGGCTTTGAAGATCTGAAAGATGCCCTGCGAAAGGGCGTTGGCGATTTCCAGCTGATGCGGTCACACCTCATCATGCTGGCGCTGATCTATCCTTTGATCGGATTGGTCGCGGCGCAATGGTCGATGGGCAACGGCGTGCTGCCGATGCTCTTCCCCCTTGTTTCCGGTTTCGCGCTGGTCGGGCCGATCGCCGCGGTCGGGCTCTACGAACTGAGCCGGCGGCGGGAAAAAGGCCTCGATACCAATTGGAAGCATGTGTTCGACGTGGTCCGCTCACCCGCCTTGGGAACGATCATCCTGCTCAGCATCCTGCTTGCCGTCATCTTCCTGACATGGGTGGTCGTGGCGATGCACCTCTATACCGGACTGTTCGGGTCGTTCTGGCCGATCTCGATCGAGCGCTTTATCGCCCAGCTTTTCGGCACGGGTGAAGGATGGCAGCTCATCCTGTTCGGCAATGCGATCGGCTTCCTCTTCGCGGTGGTGACGCTCGCGGTCAGCGCGGTGTCCTTTCCCATGGCGCTCGACCGCAATGTGGATTTCTTCACAGCGGTCGGCACATCCGTCAGGGCGTTCACGGCCAATCCCGCAACCATGCTGGCATGGGGTTTCATCGTGGCCGCGACGCTTGTGATCGCGGCGATCCCCTTCCTTGTCGGACTGGCGGTTGCGATGCCGATCCTCGGCCATGCCACCTGGCATCTCTATCGCAAGCTGGTCGCCTGACTCTAGGCAGGGCGGTCGGGTGGCGCTATCAGGCGCGCGTACTCGCTTGAAATGAAAGCACGCGCATGACCGATACGCCGCCCGATCGCCTGTCCAACAACCCGAAGAGCAGCTTCTTCGATGCTGACACCCTGTCGCGCGGCATCGGCATCCGCTTCAAGGGGGCGGAACGGCGCGATGTCGAGGAATATTGCGTCAGCGAAGGCTGGATCCGCGTTGCGCTGGGCAAGAAAGTGGATCGTCACGGCAACCCGCTGACTCTGAAGCTGTCGGGTGAAGTCGAACCCTATTTCGAAAACCCCGCCCCTGCCGGCGAAGAAGCAGCCGAATAACCGTCGCGCCGGAGTAATCGGGGAGGGATTTATGTCCGAAGCAGATCCCGATCCCACATCGGAAGCATTGATCGCCAACCTGAAGGCGCTGCTCGACGTCGAGGAGATCGATACCGATCTCTACCGCGGTGCGCGCCAGCCGGGCGGCAAGGGCCGGGTGTTCGGCGGACAGGTGATCGCCCAGGCGCTGATGGCCGCGACCCGCTCGACAAGCACGAACCGCATCGCCCATTCGCTTCACGCCTATTTCATGCGTCCGGGCGATGAGGATCATCCGATCATCTATCGCGTGTCGCGCGACTATGACGGCGGCAGCTTTTCCACGCGCCGCATCATCGCTTTCCAGCAGGGCAAGCCGATCCTGAACATGGCCGCGTCGTTCCAGGCGAATGAATCCGGCTTCGACCATCAGGCGGACATGCCTCCAGCGCCCGATCCCGAAACCCTGCCGGACGCGGCCGAAAGACGTCGCAGGATTCTGGAGACTGTTCCGGAGGCGCAACGGGCATGGTTCATGCGCCCCCGCCCCTTCGATCTTCGGCCCGTCAGCCGTGAAGGCTGGCTGACGGGCGAGCGCCTGGACCCGTCACAGCTCATCTGGTTCCGCGCCACCGCGCCGGTGGAGGATGATGCGACCATGCACCGGGCGATGCTCGCCTATGCGTCGGACATGTATCTGCTCGGCACGGCGATGCGGCCGCACGGCATCAACTGGCTCGACGGCAAGGTGCAGACTGCCAGCCTTGACCATGCGCTTTGGCTGCATGCCGATTTCCGCATCGACGACTGGCTGCTCTATGTCACCGACAGCCCCTGGGCCGGCGGCGCGCGCGGGTTCAACCGGGGAACGATCTACACGCGTGACGGAAGATTGGTTGCAAGTGTCGCACAGGAAGGCCTGATCCGATCCAGGGCAAGAACGGTCGACTAGGCACAACTTACCGTTAAGCACTTTCAATCGCCCCCCTTTTTTGCCATGCGGGGAAGGGGTGAAGAAAAGGGGCTTCAGCTTGACTCGACGGCTGCTCCTGTTGGCGATTTGCACAACGACGGCGTTCGTTCCCGCGGTTGCCCGCGCGCAGCAGCAACCGGTTCAATCGCACCCCGTTCCGACCGGCGAAGATCCTATCATTCCGGATTCCCAGTTCGAAACCGAACTGCCTCCGCTCGATCCTGAGCTGAATGCGCCGCTGGAACCTGTCATCGCGCCGCCGCCCACTGAAACGGTTCCTGCCGATCCTGGCCTGACCGAGCCATTGCCGCCGATCGCCACATTCGACGTTACCCCTCCGGAGGCGACGCCGGGCGCGGAGGCGCCCGAAACAGGCCCGGCGCTCGCTTATGCTCTTACCGTAGAGGGGTTGAAGCAAATCGGCCTTGAAAGCCGCTTCCGCGAATTATCGGCGCTCGATCAAGGGAACGGCAAGGCGGATAATGGCGCGGTGATCAGCGCGCGCGCCAAGGAGGACGAAGGCCTCGCCCTGCGCCTGCTTCATTCCGAAGGCTATTACGACGCTCAGGCCACCTCGATCGTCGAGCCTGTCGCCGACAAGCCCAACACCGTCCGCGCGACGATCAGCGTATCGCCCGGCGAACGCTATGCCCTGGGCGCAATCGCCGTCACCGGCGCGGAGACGTCACCGCCCGGCCTTGCTCGCGACGCGCTGTCGGGCGTGAAGCCCGGCGATCCGATCATCGCCGCCAATATCGAAGGGGCCGAGGCCAATGTCAGCCTCAGCCTGCCGCAACAAGGCTATCCCTTCGTTACGCTGGGCAAGCGGGACATCGCGCTGGATGAAACGACGCGGACAGGCGATTATACCCTGCCCGTCGACCCCGGCCCGCGTGCGTCTTTCGGCAATGCGGTCACAACCGGCGACGCGACGTTCAATGGTGAACATGTCGATGTTCTCGCCCGTTTCGAGCCCGGCGAGCTTTACGACAGTCGCAAGGTGAATGACTTGCGTGAAGCGATGGTCGCGACCGGCCTGTTCCGCAGCGTGGCGATCGCTCCGGTGCGGACGGGTCGCACGGCGCCTGACGGCACGGAATATGTCGACTTGCAGGTCACGCAAGCTGCCGGACCTGCGCGCACGCTTGCCGGCAGCGCTGGCTATGCCACCGGCTCAGGCTTCCGCCTGGAAGGAAGCTGGACCCATCGCAATCTGTTCCAGCCCGAAGGCGCATTGATTACCGAGGGCGTGGCAGGCACGCAGGAACAATCGCTCGGCCTCACCTTCCGCCGCCAGAATGCCGGGCGGCGCGACCGAACCGTATTCCTGAACGGCCGCCTGTCGCATGAGAATTTCGACGCCTATGAGGCATTCACCACCCAGATTTCCGGTCGCATATCGCGCGATTCAACGCCGTTGTGGCAAAAGCGCTGGACCTGGTCCTACGGATTTGAACTGATCGCTTCGCGCGAAGAACAGCTGGCCATCGGCATCAACGAACAGGATCGAGGCACCTATTTCATCGCCGCCTTGCCGGGCCAGATCGGCTATGACCGTTCGAACAGCCTGCTGGATCCGACCACGGGTTTCCGCCTTTCGGCCCGGATAAGTCCCGAAATCTCGCAGCGGGGCGGCAGCAACAGCCGATATGTCCGCGCGCTGGTCGAAGGCAGCGGCTATTATCCGGTGCAGGACAATCTGGTGATCGCTGGCCGTGTTCGCCTGGGGACGATCGCCAATGCCGAGCGCGAAGAGATCGCGCCGTCACGGCGGCTCTATGCCGGTGGCGGCGGGTCGGTTCGCGGCTTCGGCTATCAACAATTGGGGCCGAAGGACATCAACAACGATCCGATCGGCGGCCGCAGCCTCGTCGAGTTCGCGCTCGAGGCGCGCTACCGCTTCGGCAATTTCGGCATCGTTCCCTTCATCGACGGCGGACAGGTGTATGAAAGCACGACGCCCGGGTTCAGCGACATCCGCTTCGGCGCGGGTATCGGCGGGCGCTTCTACACCAATTTCGGGCCGATGCGGGTGGACGTGGCGACACCGCTCGGCAGGCGTCCGGGTGAATCGCGCATCGCCCTCTACATCTCGATCGGGCAGGCCTTCTGATGACAGAAGAAACCCCTCCCCCGCCCCGTCGGCCCACGGCCCTGACCGTCCTCAAATGGGTGGCGATTGCCGTCGCCGGTCTCATCCTGCTCGCCGTGCTTGCCGTTTTCGCGCTCGACACCGGTCCCGGCCGCCGCTTCGTCGCCGACCAGATCGCCGCCTATGAAATGGAATCGGGCATGCGGTTCCAGGTCGGGCGGCTCGACGGCTCGCTCTACGGCAATCTGGTCATCCGCGACTTGCAGATCAGCGACCCCAAAGGGGTGTTCGCAACGGCCCCGGAAATACGTTTGGACTGGCGCCCATTCGCCTTCATCAACAGCCACGTCGATGTCCGCTCGGCGACTGCCAGGTTGGTGACGCTCACTCGGCTGCCCGAACTGAAGGAAGTTCCGAGCGATCCGAACGCGCCGTATTTGCCCGACCTCGATATCGACATCGGCCAGCTGCGCGTCGAACGCCTGATCCTTGAAGCGCCCGTCACCGGCGAGCGGCGTATCATGACGATCGCGGGCAAGGCAGCCATTGCCGATGGACGTGCGCAGGTCACCGCTGATGCGGCAACTGTAGGCGGCGGCGACAAGCTCGCTCTTCGGCTGGACGCAGTGCCCGATGATGATCGACTGCAGATCGATGCGCAGCTCCACGCTCCGGCCAATGGCGTCGTAGCCAAGCTCGCCGGCCTGACCGGCCCGCTCGACGCGGCAGTCGGCGGGCAAGGCAGCTGGTCGCGCTGGCAGGGCAAGGCGGGTGCGACGCTGGACGGCAAACCACTCGCCGATCTGGTCATCACCGCGCAGAACGGCACCTTCACGGTGAAAGGCCCAACCCATCCGGGTGTGATGCTGACCGGCCCGGTCGAACAGCTCACTGCCCCCGCGCTGGATGTCGACCTGACGGCCAGGCTCGCGGATCGCAGCGCCGATACCCGGCTGACGCTGCGCTCCGATGCTTTGGCAGTCAGCGCGGCCGGACTGATCGATCTCGCGCAAAACCGCTTCGGCAATATGAAGGTCGATGCCCAGCTGCTCCGCCCTGGCGCGATCGCGGAAAACTTGAATGGACGCGATGTGAAGCTGGCGCTTTCGCTCGACGGCGCCTTTGCCCGGCCGCAGGTTCAATATGATCTGCAGGCACAGGCGATCGGCTTCGGCACGACGGTGGTCGAAAAGATCCGCGCGCAGGGGCAAGGGCGAGTCGAAACCGACCGGATCATCATCCCCATATCCGCCCGCGCGGCACGAGTAAGCGGCCTCAACGCCGCAGCGGGTGGCCTGCTTACCAATGTCGCGATCGACGGCAATTTCGCCTTCAGCGGCGATACGCTGTTGTCGGACGATCTCCGCATCCGGTCCGACCGGATCAACGCCACCGCCCTTGTGGTCGCCGATCTTTCCACCGGTATCTATCGCGGCGCGCTGAAGGGGCAGGTGAACGACTATCGCATCGATGGCGTCGGCATCATCAACCTGACCACGGATGCGGAACTGACGACCGTGGCCAGCGGCGGCTTTGGCCTTAAAGGCCGCGTCGGCGCGCGCACGGTGCGGATCGACAATGCCTCGGCCCAAGATTTCCTGGGCGGGCAGGCAGTGGTGACGGCCAACGTCACCTTCGATCCACAGGGCGTTCTGGCGGTCGATCGGCTCAGGGTGAACGCACCCCGGTTCCGCGTCACATCAGGCAGCGGATTCTACCGCCCCAATGGCCAGATCGGTTTTAACGCAGCCGCCGATTCGAACCAATATGGCCCCTTGTTCCTCACGGTCAGTGGGACGGTTGAACAACCGCTTGTCCGCCTTCGCGCGCCAAGGCCGAATGTGGGGATACAGCTGACCGATGTGGATGCCACCGTTCGCGGCTCGCCACGCGGCTATGCCGTCAATGCAACGGGCGGGTCGGAATATGGTCCTTTCAATGCGGACGTGTTGATCCGATCAGGCAGCGGCCCTCTCGCCATCGACATCAACAAGGCGCGCTTTGCGGGCATCGATTTCAGCGGCGGCGTCACGCAGACTGCCACCGGGCCCTTCGCCGGGCAGCTCAGCATGAATGGCTCCGGAATCAACGGTACCGCGAAGCTGGCGGCACAAGGCGATATCCAGCAGGCGCAAGTCTCGGCCCGCGCGGCAAATGCCCGGATTCCCGGAGACGTCCCAATCGTCATCGACCGTGCGATCGTCGAGGGGACCATGCTCCTCTATCCGGATGCGCCATCGATCGTCGCCGACGCGCAGATTGCCGGCCTTCGCCAGGGCGATACCCTGGTCCGCACTGCACGCGGGCGAATCAACTATCGCGGCGGCAAGGGCACTGCCCAGCTCGTCGCGGACGGCCGCAGCGGCGCCACCTTCCGCGTCGCCGCCAATGCGCAGCTGTCCCCGGATCGCTATCGTGTCGCCGCGCAAGGGCGCCTCAACACGATCGACTTCCGCTTCGCCCAGCCCGCCGTCATCACAACCACGGAAGCCGGATATCAGCTTGCGCCTGTGACTGTCGTCATGCCGCAGGGCGAGGTGCAGGTGGCGGGGCGCTATGGTGATGGACTGCAGCTTCAGTCGCGCTTCCAGAATCTGGATCTGGCCTTGCTCGATGCGTTCGCGGCGGGCAGCGGCATCGGCGGCCGCGCCACGGGCAGTCTCGATTTCATCCAGGCCAGCACAGAGGATTTCCCGCGCGCCGACCTGCGCCTGGACATTGACAACTTCACCCGCTCCGGCGCGGCGATCGTGTCATCGCCGGTCGATATCGCGATGGCCGGTACACTCCGTCCCGAAGGGGGCGACCTGCGCGGCGTCTTCCGGCGCGGCAACAGCGTCATCGGCCGCCTACAGGCGCAACTGCAACCGATCGGCAGTGAGGGGACGTGGAGCGAACGGTTGATGGGGGCGCCCTTGGGCGGCGGTATCCGTTACAACGGCCCCGCCGATATCCTCTGGTCGCTCACCGGTATCGCGGATCAGCACCTGTCCGGCCCAATCGGCATCGCCGCCGATTTCAGCGGGCGCCTCTCCACACCGCAACTGTCAGGCGTCATCCGCGCCAATTCGCTGACCTATGACAATGAAACATACGGCACCCGCATCCGTGCCATCCGTATCAACGGCCGCTTCAGCAATGACCAGCTGGAGATCACGGAATTCAACGGCCGCGCCGGCGATGGCACCGTTTCAGCCACCGGCAGCGTCGGCCTGTCCGCCGCGACCGGATTCCCCATCGATATCCAGGCCAAGCTGCAAAATGCCCGGCTCGCGCGGAGCGATGCGCTCGGCGCGACAGTCTCCGGCACCGTCGCCGTCACCAACAGCCAGGCCGACGGCGCACTCATCAGCGGCGATCTGCGCTTGCCGGAAGTGCGCTATGAGATCATCCGCCAGGGCGCAGCCGAGATCGCGGAGCTGGAGGGTGTTCGCCGCAAGAATGCCCAGCCAGACGAGGAGGCGGAGGCTGCCGCATCCTCGATCCCCGGCCTGTTCAAGCTCGACATGCGTGTCCGCGCCGACAACCGCATCTTCGTGACCGGCATGGGGTTGGAAGCGGAATGGGGCACCGATCTGCGCATTACCGGCACGTCCGCCGCGCCGATCATTTCGGGCCAGGTCGATCTGGTGCGCGGTACATACAGCTTTGCCGGGCGGCGGCTTGAGCTCAGCAACCAGAGCGTGATCCGTTTCGAGGGCGGGACGGAGATCGATCCAACCCTGTCGATCGCCGCCAATACCGATATCGACGGCACGACCGTGACGATCAACATAACCGGCAGCGCGTTCAACCCGCAGATCGCCTTCACCTCGACGCCAACTCTGCCGCAGGACGAAATCCTTGCCCGGCTGCTGTTCGGCAATTCGATCGAGGAACTGTCCGCGACGCAGGCGATCCAGCTTGCCAGCGCGCTCAATTCGCTGCGCGGTGGCGGCGGCGGGCTCAACCCCCTGGGCAAGCTCCGCTCGGCGACCGGCATCGACCGGCTCCGCATATTGGGCGCGGATGAAAACACAGGACAAGGCACGTCGCTGGCGGCCGGCCAGTATATCAGCGACGACATCTACATAGAGGTCATCACCGACGCGCGCGGCTTCACCGCGACCCAGCTTGAGATTGCGCTTTCCCGCGCGCTCAGCGTGTTGTCGCAGACCGGCGGCTTCGGCGGGTCGAACGTGAACGTCCGCTATTCGAAGGATTATTAAGGGCGCCAGCCCCAGTCGTCATCGTCCGCGCCCAGCGCCGGAGGTACGCGATCGGCGACCATCGGCTCCCCATCGATCACGATCGGCCCGCGAACCTGAGGCACCGTACCGTCGGCGGTGTGTGGCGCGGGCAGGTCGATCCGCATGCCCCGCGCCTTTACCTGCGGATCGGCGAACACATCGGCCAGATTATTGATCGGCCCCGCCGGCACTCCTTCACGCTCCAGCGCGAGCAGCAATGTATCCCGGTCCACCGTCGCCGTGCGCTCCGCCAGCATCGGCACCAGCGAAGCGCGATTGGCGACGCGCAGCGCGTTGGTCGCGAAGCGTTCGTCGGTTCCCAGTTCCGGCACACCAAGCACCGCACAAAACCGCCGATATTGCCGGTCGTTGCCGGTGGCGACGATCATATGGCCGTCCTTCACCGGGAAGGGCTGATAGGGAACGATGTTGGGGTGGCTGTTGCCCAGTTGTCCCGGCACCTCCCCGCCAACCAGATAGTTCATCGCCTGGTTGGCCAGCATCGCCGTCTGCACGTCGAGCAGGGCAAGGTCGATCCATGCGCCCTCCCCCGTCTCGCCGCGCCGGTGGAGTGCCGCCAGGATCGCGCTTGTCGCATAGGTGCCGGTGAACAGATCGACCACGGCGACGCCGACGCGCTGCGGTTCCCGCCCCGGCTCGCCCGTCAGGCTCATCAGCCCGCCCATCGCCTGCACCAGATAATCGTAACCGGCGCGCTCGGCATAGGGGCCGGTCTGGCCGAAGCCGGTGATCGAGCAATAGATCAGCCGCGGGTTGATCGCTTTGAGCGTCGGCCAGTCGAGCCCGTAACGGGCAAGCCCGCCGACCCTGAAATTCTCGATGACGATGTCGGCCTCCACCGCCAGCGCACGAATACGCTCCAGATCACCGGTATTTTCGAAATCAGCGGTGACGGAGCGCTTGCCCCGATTGCAGCTATGGAAATAAGCCGCCCCCGGCGACACTCCATTCGCGCCTTCGACGAAGGGTGGGCCCCATGTCCGGGTATCGTCGCCGCCGCCGCGCCGCTCCACCTTGATGACGTCCGCGCCAAGGTCGGCAAGCATCTGCCCCGCCCACGGCCCGGCAAGAATGCGCGCCAGTTCGAGGACGCGGATTCCAGCGAGCGGTTTCACACGAATGCCGACAGCCCCGTCTGCGCGCGGCCAAGGATCAGCGCGTGGACGTCATGCGCGCCTTCATATGTGTTCACCGTCTCCAGGTTCATCAGGTGGCGCATCACATGATATTCCTCGGCAATGCCATTGCCGCCGTGCATGTCGCGAGCGACCCGCGCGATATCGAGCGCCTTGCCGCAATTGTTGCGCTTGACGAGGCTGACCATCTCAGGCGCCATCCGCCCCTCATCTATCAGCCGCCCGACGCGCAGCGATGCCTGCAGCCCCAGCGCGATCTCCGTCTGCATATCGGCGAGCTTTTTCTGCACAAGCTGGGTCGCCGCCAGCGGCCGGCCGAACTGTTTGCGTTCCAGCGTATAGGCACGTGCGCGATGCCAGCAGTCCTCCGCCGCCCCCATCGCACCCCAGGAAATGCCATAGCGCGCACGATTGAGGCAGCCGAACGGTCCCTTCAACCCTGAGACATCGGGCAGCAGCGCATCCTCGCCCACCTCGACGCCATCCATCATCACCATGCCGGTGATGGAGGCGCGCAGCGACAGCTTGCCTTCGATCTTGGGCGCCGACAGCCCCTTTGCGCCCTTTTCGATCAGGAAGCCCCGGATGGCGCCGTCATGCGCGTCGGACTTCGCCCAGATGACGAACAGGTCTGCAAAAGGCGCGTTGGAGATCCAGGTCTTGGAACCGGACAGGCGATATCCGCCCACCACCTTCTCCGCCCGCGTCCGCATGCCGCCGGGATCCGACCCTGCATCCGGCTCGGTCAATCCGAAACAGCCGACCAGTTCACCCGTCGCCAGCTTCGGCAGATAGCGCTGTCGCTGTTCGTCCGAACCGTAAGCGTAGACGGGGTACATGACGAGCGAGCTTTGCACGCTCATCATCGACCGGTATCCGGAATCGACCCGCTCCACCTCGCGCGCGACCAGCCCATAGGCGACATAGGAAGCGCCGGCGCAGCCATAGTCCTCCGGCAATGTCAGCCCCAGCAGGCCGAGCGCACCCATCTCCTCGAAAATCGCGCGATCCGTTTTCTCTTCGCGGAACGCCTCGATGATGCGCGGCTGCAGTCTGTCCTGCGCATAGCCGTGCGCCACGTCGCGGATCGCGCGTTCCTCATCGGTCAACTGATCCTCGATCAGCAGCGGATCGTCCCAGCGCAGCGCGTTCAAATCTCGTCTCCCGTCATGTCCGTCAGATAGGCGTTTCAGGCGCCCCTGTCATGAAGTGCCGTCAGATGCTCGATCAGCCGGTCGATGTCCTTCATGTCATGATAAAGCCCGAAGCCGATCCGCAGCACATCGCCGCGAACGTCGGTGACGACGCCCTGCGCCATCAGCGCCGCATGCCACATTGGCGCAGCATCCGACCTGAAAGCAAGGAAACGGGCATGTGCACCCTGACCGCACGGGTTGAGCAATGCCGCACCGGCAAGCGGCGTATCCCCAAGCCTTTCGACCAGCTGATTCATCAACCCCGCGACATGCGTGTTGATTGTCGCGGTCGTCAGCCCCTCGCGCGCCAGCATCTCGCGAACGGCCACGAAGCGGTAAAGTCCTGACGGATCGAAGGTCGCACCCATGAAACGCCGCGCATCGCCGGCATAGCCCACATTGCCGGGCGTGGCCGCGAGATCGGCAAACTCCGCGTACCAGCCCGTCGCGACCGGACGAGCGCCAAAACCCGGCGGCGCATGGAGCAACGCGACGCCTTCTCCGGCCATCGCATATTTATAGCCGCCAGCCAGGTAGAACAGCCGGTCGCCAACGGGCGCGAGGTCGGTCTCGATCGCCATGAAGCCATGATAGCCGTCGATCACGATTAGCGGCCCCTCCGGGCTCGCAATCGAGGCGAGCTTAGCAAAGCGTTCGTTCACTCTTCCCGTGCCGAAAAACACCTGGCTGACGAAGATCAGATCATGTTCGCCCGCCTGTGCGGCCGCCAGAAAGCGTTCGCCAAAATCCTCCGCCGGCTCGCATGCGATCGTCTCGACCGTCGCATGCCCCGCCTCCACCCAGCGTGCCGCCTGTCGGCGAAAGCTGTGGAATTCCCCGTCGCTCGTCAGGATACGGAGCGGCCGATGCTCGATCGCCGAGGCAAGCCGCAGAATGAAGTCGTGCGTATTGGTCGCGAACACGATGCTTGCCGGGTCGGTCAGGCCCAATTCCTCCGCGACATGATGCTGGGCCGCGGGCCAGATGTCGCCCATCACCCGGTCCCATTTCCGGTCCGCCAGCCGTGCCGCGTCCTCCCAGGCCGCCTGATGGCCAAGCCAGCTCGCGTCCGGCCAAAGGTGGTGGCTGTGCGCCGCCATGTGCAGCCGATCGGGATCGGCGGCGATCGATCGCTGGAAGAGATGCTTCCAGCTCACAACATCGTCCTGAGCGACCACAATTCCGGAAACGCACGCTTGGAGAGTGTCGATTCCAGATAAGGCACGCCGGCGGTGCCGCCGGTGCCGCGCTTGCCGCCGATGATGCGTGACACCGTCAGCACATGCTTGTGCCGCCAGGTTGCGAAGGCGTCGTCGATATCGACCAGCTTTTCCGCCAGCTGGTACAGGTCCCACCAATGCTCCGGGTCGCGGTAAACCTCCGCCCAGGCCGCCTCGACGACGGCGTTGGGATGATAGGGCTGCGTCCAGTCGCGCTTCAGCGCTTCCGCAGGCAGTTCGAATCCTGCGCGAGCCAGCGCCGCAATGGCGTCATCCCAAAGACTCGGTTCCTCCAGCGCCTGCATCATTCGCGCCCGCGCCTCCGGGCGATCGGCCTGATGGGCGAGATGCGATCCATCCTTCAATCCCAACAGATATTCGATGGTGCGGAACTGATCCGATTGAAAGCCGGAACTGGTGCCGAGCACGTGGCGAAAGCTGGTATAGTCACTGGGCGTCATGGTCGCGAGCACATCCCACGACAGCGTCATCACCGCCTGAATGCGCGAGACCCGCGCCAATATCTTGTACGCCGGGATCAGTGACCCAGCACGCACCATCGCCTTCGCCTCGTGCAGCTCGGCGATGATCTGCTTCAGCCATAATTCCTTGGTCTGGTGGATGATGATGAACAGTAGCTCGTCATGCAGGTCCGATACCGGATGCTGCGCAGCAAGAATGTCATCGAGCGCCAGATAGCGCGCATAGGTCATGTCGGTCATGCCGCATCCTACAGGTGCCCGGCATCGCTTTCCAGTTGGAGCGGCGGGCGCTAGGCTGGTCTATCAACTTCATGACGGGAACATCCCTTCCATGCGCAAATCCATCCTGATCGCCCTGTTGCTCGCCACCGCCTGCGCGCCGTCCGTACCCGAGAACGGGTCTGCGGGCGCAGAGGCCGGCTATAGCCTTGCAACGCAGCGCGCGAAGATCGCGCCGATCGACATGGCGCCCGACACGAGCTTCCTGAACGAAGAGGAACGCAAGGTCGTCAACCTGCTCATCAAGGCGGCGGAGCAGATGTCCAACATCTATCTGCGCCAGGTGAGCGAGGACAATCCCGCAGTCCGCCAGACAATCGCCGATGGCAATGCACCCGACAAGGCGGCATTGCTCGACATGTTCGATCTGAATTTCGGTCCGTGGGACAGCCTGGCCGAAGATCACGCCTTCTACGGCGACAAGCCGCGCCCGGCAGGTGCCGGCTTCTACCCTGCCGATCTGACGAAGGCCGATTTCGACGCCTATCTGGCCGCGCATCCCGATCAGAAGAAAGCGCTGACCGACCCCTACACCGTCGTCCGCCGCCGCGGCGATGCGCTCGTCGCCATCCCCTATTCCGAATATTACAAGGAATGGCTGGAACCCGCCGCCAAGCTGCTGGAAGAGGCGGCCGCCACCACCAGCAACGCCAGCCTGAAGCGCTTCCTGTCGCTGCGAGCCCAGGCCTTCCGCAGCAACGACTATTTCCAGTCGGAGCTTGCCTGGATGGATGTGACGGGCACGCCGATCGAGGTCGCGATCGGCCCCTATGAGGTCTACACTGACACACTCTACGGCGCGAAGACCGCGTTCGAGGCGTTCGTGACGCTGAAAAGCCCGGAGGAAAGTGCCGCGCTCGACAAGTACAAGCGCTACTTGCGCGACATGGAAGCGAACTTGCCCGTCGACGACAAGTACAAGAATTTCCAGCGCGGCTTTGCTTCACCCATCGTTGTCGCCGACCAGGTGCACGGCGGCGGCGACAATTCCGCAGGGGTACAAACCATTGCCTTCAATCTGCCCAATGACGAACGGGTTCGCGAGGCAAAGGGCGCAAAGAAGGTGATCCTTGCCAACGTCCTCGGCGCGAAGTTTGACCGCACGCTTCAGCCTATGTCCTCGCTTGTGCTGGTACCGGAACAGGCCGGGCTGGTGACGAAGAAATATATGGAGCTGGAAACCCTGTTCCATGAACTGTCGCACAGCCTGGGGCCGGGATCGATCACCGTCGGCGGCCGCAAGACCACGGTCGGCGAGGAGTTGAAGGAAGTCTATTCTGCAAGCGAAGAAGCGAAGGCCGACGTGATGGGCGTCTACAACATCCTGTTCATGATGCAGAAGGGTGAGATTCCTGTTGCCGAAAAGCCCCAGCTCCTTGCCACCTATCTCGCAGGCATCTTCCGTGCGACCCGCTTCGGCACCGACGAAGCCCACGGCCGCGGCGCGGCGCTGCAATACAGCTATCTGAAGGAACGCGGCGCGTTCACCTGGGACGCCAACGCCAAACGCTTCCGCGTCCACGACGCAAAGATGGAACAGGGCATCCGCGACCTCGTCGCCGAACTCGTCCGCCTGCAGGGCGACGGCGACTATGCCGGCACCAAAGCCCTGTTCGACAAATATGCAAAACTCGACGCCGACGCGCAGGGAGTGATCGCCTCGATGGGATCAATTCCGGTGGATATCCAGCCGAAATATCCAGGGAGCGTGTGAAGCTGCTTAGATTGAGCGGAAAGGCGAATACCCCCGCTAAATCCGCTCCGCCTGGCTGACCACATCCGCAGCCCTTAAAGCCGCCAGAATGCGGACCAGATGGTGCAGGTCGTGCACCTCCAGGTTGACGTGGAAGCTGTGGAAGCCGCGGTCACGGTTTTCCATGCGCATGTTGATGATGTTCGCCTTGTGCGCGCCGAATATACCCGCCATCACCGCCAGCGCGCCGGGTTCGTTCTTCAGCACCACGTGCAGCCGCGCGGTGCCGCCGTCCGATCCGTCGCCCCAGGCAAGGTCGACCCAGTCCGCATCCGCATTGTCGGCCAACGTCGGGCATTCGATCGCATGCACCTCGATCGATTCATTCGGCCGACGAAGCCCGACGATCCGGTCGCCCGGCACCGGGTGGCAGCACTCGGCCAAACGGTATGACACACCCGGCGTCAGTCCCTTGATCGAGATCGCTTCGCGTTGCGGCGGCGGCTTTTCTTCGCTGTCGGCGTCGCCCGCAAAGCCGGGCATCAACGCCTCCATGATCTCACGGTCGCTGAGCGCGCCGCGCGCGATCGATTCCATCAGCGTGGGTTCGTCCTCGACCTTCAGCCGCTTCAACGCTTCCGCCAATGCTTCCTGTCCCAGCTGGGCGGGCAGGCGAAGGACGATCTCGTCATAGATCTTGCGACCGAGCGCGACATTCTCATCGCGTTCCTTGTGGCGGACATAGCGGCGGATCGCCGCGCGAGCCTTGCCGGTCACCACGAAATTCAGCCAGCCGGGTTGCGGCTCCTGCGCCTTCGATTTCAGGATCTGAACCTGATCGCCATTCTCGATCTGGGTGCGCAGCGGCACGACACGGCCATTGATCTTCGCGCCGACCGTCTGGTCGCCAAGATCGGTGTGGACGGCATAGGCGAAATCCACCGGCGTCGCGCCCTTGGGAAGCTGGTACAGCTCCCCCTTCGGCGTGAAGGCGAAGATACGGTCCTGGTACATCGCCATGCGGGTGTGTTCGAGCAGCTCTTCCGGGCTGTCGGCATTCTCCAGGATTTCGATGAGGTCGCGGATCCAGCGGACCTGCCCGTCCGGGCGGCTTTCCTCCTGCTTGTATGCCCAGTGCGCGGCCAGCCCATATTCCGCCTGTGCGTGCATATCCTGCGAGCGAATCTGGATTTCGACGCGCATGTTTTCCGCATGGATCACCGCGGTATGCAGCGACCGATAACCGTTGCGCTTGGGCGTCGAGATATAATCCTTGAACCGCCCCGGCACCATCGGCCAGCGCCGGTGAATGATGCCAAGCGCACGGTAGCAATCATCGACATCGGGAACGATGGCCCGGAACGCCATGACGTCCGACAGCTGCTCGAAGCTGATGTGGCGCTCGGCCATCTTACGCCAGATGGAATAAGGGTGTTTCTCGCGCCCCGTGATCTCTGCTTCGATCCCCGCCCGGCTCAGTAGCAGCTTCAGCCCGGAACCGATCCGCGCGATCCGATCGCCGCCGCCCGAATGGAGAAGTTCCAGCCGCTTGGTGATCGACGCATACGCCTCCGGCTCCAGCTCGCGGAAGGCGAGCGTCTGCATCTCCTTCATGAATTCATACATGCCGATCCGCTCGGCGAGCGGGGCATAGATGTCCATCGTCTCGCGGGCGATGCGGCGACGTTTTTCCTCATTCTTGATGAAGTGCAGCGTACGCATATTGTGCAGCCGGTCGGCCAGCTTCACCAGCAGCACGCGAATGTCGTCCGACATGGCGAGCAGGAACTTGCGCAGGTTCTCGGCGGCGCGCTCGTTCTCGGTCTGCGCCTCGATCTTCGACAGCTTGGTGACGCCATCCACCAGACGCGCCACATTGGGGCCGAACAGGCGCTCGATCTCCTCATGCGTGGTCAGCGTATCTTCGATGGTATCGTGCAGGATCGCCGTCGCGATCGTCTCATCATCCAGGTGCAGATCGGTCAGGATGCCGGCCACCTCGATCGGGTGGCTGTAATAGGGGTCGCCGCTCGCCCGCTTCTGGCTGCCATGGGCCTGCATCGAGAAGACGTAGGCGCGGTTAATCAGCGCCTCGTCCGCCTCCGGGTCATAGCTTCTGACCCGCTCCACAAGCTCATATTGCCTCAGCATGGGGCCAAGATGGGGCCGCACACTACCGCTAGGCAATAGACTATTGATCTGATCGAAAAAAAGCCGATCACTCGGCCTTGGCGTTGCACTTCGCCAGCGCGTCCGCGTCGAACGCATCGTCCCCGACGCTGAAGCCGCTGAGCGGCCCCAGTTCTTTCGCCACAACCGCACACACGATCGCCGGGCGGCTGGCGCTGCCGGTCTGCTGCGCGACACAGCGAGTTCCGTCGCAATTCCACATCAGGTTGCGCGCCACGATCTTTCCAGCCGCCGGGGCGCTGACGGGTGTCGCCATATAGTTGGCGGCGAAAGCTCCGCTTCCCATCAACATCGCAGGCAAAAGCACGGCAAAGCGAAGCATGTTCCGTCCCTTTAGGATTTAGTTGCGGATTGCTACTTATCAAAATAGGTTTTACGTTGCAACTAGAAATCTATTTTCACTTTCCGCTACGGTTTCTTTGGATTAGGCTCGATGTCATGGCTTTAAGGGAACCGCTGGCGCACATCGCTGCCGAATGCAGCCTGCCCAAGGCGCTTGAGGCCATGGGTGAGCGCTGGTCATTTCTGATCCTGCGCGCCGCATTCAACGGGCTGATGCATTTTGAGGAAATCCAGTCGAACCTGGGGATCGCCCGCAACATCCTGGCCAATCGCCTGACCCGTCTGGTGGACGCTGGAATCCTGGATCGTCACCCCTGTCCGGAGGACCGCCGCAAGGTGGAGTATCGGCTGACAGAGAAGGGCGTGGCGCTGCTGCCGACGATGATTGCGCTGCGACAGTGGGGAGAACGCTGGCAGACCGGCTTCATCTCGAACCCGGTGCTGGTTGACCGCCGTGACGGGGTGCCGGTGGCCGAGGTGCGGGTGCACGCTCATGACGGCCGTCCCCTTGAATGGCACGACCTCTGTTTCCGCGCGCGTGAGGACGTCTTCCCCGAAGCAGCGGAATGATGGTCGGCCGGGCTGCCCCGGCCGACGCCTAATTATTCGTAATCGCCGCCCAGATTCTGGTTGCGGGGCGGGGCAGCCGCAGTCAGCCGCAGTGCTTCGGCCGACTGGCTGAGCGAGCCGATCTCATCCGGCGTATCGTCGTCATCGATCTGTACGCGCTGCAGGTTGGAGACGATCGCCTCCGACATATCGTCGGGACGGATCGTTTCTTCGGCGATCTCGCGAAGGGCGACGACCGGGTTCTTGTCGCGGTCGCGATCAAGCGTCAGGTCAGCGCCGCCCGAAATCTGACGGGCACGCTGGGCTGCGAACAACACCAGATCGAACCGGTTGGATACCTTGTCGACGCAATCCTCGACAGTAACGCGCGCCATATACGCTCCAGCTTCATCACGATGGACGGAAAACCGGGGAGATAGTGGCGCGCGCCGCTGCTGTCAATGAAAAGCCCGTCAATTCACCCTGCGGCCACCGATCCAGACTTGCTCCAGTGTGCGGGTATTCTTGATGTCCTTCGACGGATCGGCGGCCAGAATCAGCAGGTCCCCTTGCCGTCCGGGTTGCAGCGTGCCGACCAAGTCGTCGATCTGCATGACCTTTGCCGCGCCACCAGTCGCGGACACCAGCGCCTGCATCGGTGTCAGCCCGGCTTCGACCATCATCGCCAGTTCGACATGCTCGAAATAGCCCTGCCAGCGCCCGGCGCCCGCGCCGCTATCCGTTCCCATCGCGATCGGAACGCCCGCGTCTGAAAGCAGCTTGAGGCTGCGCGATGCCTGGGCCAGCGCCGGCTTGATCGATTGAGCGCTCTTGTCCGCTTTCACCTTGGCCTGCGCCGCGGGATCCATCAGCGCCGCGAAAGGCGCGCGATAGGCTGCTTCCTTGGTGAAGAACGGATCATTGGCGAAGGCGGGGGTCGATTCGTAGACGAACACTGAAAGGTCGCGCGTCAGCGTCGGGATATACCCGATGTCGTGCGACTTGATCGCGGCGATCAGCGTGGCGTCCGGGTCGCGATCGCGAATGCTGTGGGCAAGCACATCCACCCCGGCATCGACCAGCCCCTTCGTCTCTTCCGCCGTGAACATGTGTGCGGCAACGCGCAGCTTGTCGGCATGAGCCTGCTGGATCAGTGCACCATAGACTTCCGGCCTGCGGATGGGCGCATCGGGCGGCCCTTCCAGCCGGGTCTTGATGATGTCGACACCGCGCTTGGCATTCTCGTTGGTGACGGCGCGAGCGTCCGCCGGGTCTTTCGCATTGAGCACGGGACCGGCAACATAGAGCCTGGCCCTGTCGAGCTGCCCCTTCGCCGCCTGCGCGCGCAGCTCATCACGCAACTTCACGCTTTCCACACCATCATCGCCCAGGCTGTAGACGCTGGTAACTCCGTAACGCGCATAAAGCGCGAGCTGATCGGCAAGCTGCGTCCGCGCGGGTACGGATGATTTGGGGTCGGCATTGACGTGCGCATGGGCGTTGATGATGCCCGGCATGATCGTCTTGCCCGCCACATCGACACGCTTCGCATCGGCAGGGACAGTGGTTCCCGCACGCGGCCCAACGGCTGTGATCTTCCCGTCCGCCACCACCACGACGCCATCCGGAATTGGCGTCTTTCCGGTGCCGTCGATGACGGTCGCCCCGGTGAAGGCGACCGTTTCTGCCGCTGCGGGCATCGCCAGCATCGATGCGGCGCACAAGATCAGACCGTTCAGGAAACGCATGCTCTCACCCCTGTTCTGCTATAAGTGTTTGAACCATAGCATGGCCGTAGCGCATCGTTAACGCCCCGTCGCGCTACCCTTGCCGCCTTTGTCCGACAGGAGCATTGCATGCCCATGGCCGATGGCGACATTCACCATGACGATGCGACGGTCGCCGTCGTCGATGCGAACCGGCTGATCCCGCTGGAAAGTGGCGCTGAACAGCTGGCGGCGCTGCTAACCCTGATCGAAGACGCGCGTGAGAGCCTGCGCCTTCTCTATTATATCTTTACGGACGACCGGACGGGCCAGCAGGTGCTGGATGCGCTGATCGCCGCTCGCGCACGCGGCGTTGCCGTCACGCTCATTGTCGATGGCTTCGGCAGCGACGACGCCTCGGACAAGGCCTTCTTCCAACCGCTCAAAGCGGCGGGTGCGGACGTCTGCCTGTTCCAACCCAGTTTCGGGCGGCGCTATCTGCTGCGTAATCATCAGAAATTCGCGCTGGCGGATTCGGCCCGCGTGCTGATCGGCGGCTTCAACGTTTCCGACGATTATTTCGACACGATCGAACAGCAGGGGTGGCGTGACTTTGCGCTGCTGGTCGAAGGACCGGCGGCAAACCGGCTGATCGGCTATTTCGACGCGCTGGCCGCGTGGACGAGAAATCCGAAGCCCACCACCCGCAACCTTCGCCGGGCGCTCAGCGATTGGAGCGCACCGCAAGGCGCCGTCCACTGGCTGTTCGGCGGCCCGACGCGGCGCCTCAATCCCTGGGCACGCGCCATCAAGCGCGACATGCAATCGGCGCGACGATTGTCGATGATCGCCGCCTATTTCGCGCCCAACCCGCCAATGCTGAAACGGCTGGATCTGATCGGCAAGCGCGGCGATGCGCACATCATAACGGCTGCCATATCCGACAATACGACCACCATCGGCGCCGCGCGATTCTGCTATTCGGGGCTGCTGCGAAAAGGCGTCCGAATCTTCGAATATCAGCCCACCAAGCTGCACACCAAGCTCTTCATCATCGATGACAAGGTCTATGTCGGCTCCGCCAATTTCGACATGCGCAGTCTTTATATGAATCTGGAACTGATGCTGTGCATTGACGACCCGGCCTTCGCCAGTCGAATGCGGGACTATTTCAGCCGGGAAGCCGCGGATACCGTCGAAATAAAGCTGGAGGATATCAGCGGCCTCAGCATGCTGCCGCGAAAGCTCCGCTGGGCGTTCTGCTATTTCATCGTTGCGGTGCTGGACTACACCGTCACCCGCCGGCTCAATTTCGACATCGACCTTTAGCGGAGGTCAGTCCTTCCAGGCCCAGAACATATGCGCCGGGGGCACGTTCCACCATTCAAGCCCCCGATCGATCCGCTCGAAATGCGGCGCGATGAAATCATGCACCTTGGGCGTGAACTGATAGACCAGGAATGCCCCGCCCGGCCGCAGGGCCGCCTGCGTCTCCGCCGCGATCTTCGGACCGATGCCGGCCGGCAGGGTCGAAAAGGGCAAGCCCGACAGAATATAGTCGGCATGCTCGAAACCATGGTCGGCGATGATCTGGCGCACGTCGGCCGCCGACCCTTTCACCGCATGGAAACGCGGATCGACGATGTCGTCACGCAGATAGTCGATGAAATCGGGATTGGTGTCGATCGCGATCATCGTCGCATCGGGCGCCATCCGGTTCAGCACCGGGCGACAGAAGGTGCCGACGCCGGGACCATATTCGACGAACAGCTTCGTATTGGCCCAGTCGACCGGTTTCAGCATCCTGTTGATGACCATCGGTGAAGACGGGATGATCGACCCCACCATCACCGGATGCTTCAGGAAACCGCGCAGGAACATCCCGAAAGGGCGGCTCCGGTGGGCCAGTCCGTGGAAGGGGCTGGCCGGTCTGGCGCGTCGCTCGGCTGAAGATGCGTTCATCACGGTCCTGTATCACTGTTTCGAATTATGTCCGTCGCAAATCTGCAACTTTTATTCAAGCACGGCAGCGGGGCACCGGTCGCTTTCGATTCACGGCCTGCCCGCCTATCACCCAATCCATGACGTTGATTCGCCCCGGAATGATCGCCGTAATCTTCATGTCAACGCGCAACGGGCGGGATGGTGCCGCCTATGCCGAGGCTGCCGACGCCATGGAACGATTGGCCAGGCAGCAGCCCGGTTTCGTCGCTGTCGAAAGCGTGCGTGGAGAGGACGGTTTCGGAATCACCGTCAGCTATTGGGCGGACGAACCGAGTGCCGCCGCATGGCGCGACCATCCCGAGCACAGCCGCATCCGGGAAACGGGCCGCAATCGCTGGTATGATGATTTCCAGGTCGTCGTCTCGCGCGTTGAACGAAGCTACGTCAAAGAGCGCTGAGCGGGCGGCCGGCTTATGCCGGCCGCCCTTCCCATCACTCATTTCCCTTTGGCCCATGCGGCTTCAGCATGCCGGGGGTGATGAAGCCGATCGGGTCGAGCGCCAGCGCATTCTGCTTCAGGCTGGCCTGGATCTGCTCATACTCACGCTCCATCTCCGGCGTCACCGAAGCCCGGGTGTCGACCAGAGCCTTTTCGAAATGCTCCATCGCCACCTTCGTGACCGAAAGTGAGTCCCGAAGCGCGAACAGGCCCGCACGCCGCACCAGGTCTTCCAGATCGGCACCGGTGAAACGCGGGGTGCGCTCGGCCAGGGAATCCAGATCGACATCGTCGGACAGCGGCATCTTGGCGGTGTGGATGCCCAGGATGCGACGACGCCCGCCCTCGTCCGGCACGCTGACATAGATCAGCTCGTCGAACCGGCCCGGACGCAGCAGCGCCGGATCGATCAGGTTCGGCCGATTGGTCGCGCCGATCACCACGACGGACTGCAATTCCTCCAGCCCGTCCATCTCGGCCAGGATGGTGTTCACCACCCGCTCGGTCACCTGCGGCTCGCCGAAGCCGCCGCCCCGCGCCGGTACCAGCGAGTCGAGTTCGTCGATGAACAGCACCGTCGGCGCCACTTGCCGTGCGCGGGCGAACAGACGGGCAATCTGCTGCTCGCTCTCGCCATACCATTTGGACAGCAGGTCGGACGATTTGGTCGCGATGAAGTTCGCTTCCGCCTCGCGCGCCACCGCCTTGGCCAACAGCGTCTTGCCGGTCCCCGGCGGACCATAGAGCAGGAAGCCCTTGGCCGGACGAATGCCGAGCCTGCGGAAGGCATCCGGGTCCTTCAGCGGCAGCTCGACGCCCTCGCGCAGCCTTTCCTGCGCATCATCCAGACCACCGATATCCGCCCAGCCGACATTCGGCGCCTGCACCATCACTTCGCGCATGGCCGACGGCTGGATCCTCTTCAGCGCCTCGAGGAAATCCTCGCGCGTCACGGAAAGGCTGTCGAGCACCTCCGGCGGAATCGTCCGCTCCTCAAGATTGAGCTTGGGCATGATCCGCCGCACGGCCTCGATCGCCGCCTCGCGGCTCAGCGCCGCCAGGTCGGCACCGACGAAGCCGTATGTCGTCCTTGCCAGCTCGTTCAGATTGACCTTGTCGCCCAGCGGCATGCCGCGGGTATGGATCGCCAGGATTTCGCGACGACCGCGTTCATCCGGCACGCCGATGATGATCTCCCGGTCGAACCGGCCCGGGCGACGAAGCGCTTCATCGATCGCCTCCGGCCGGTTGGTCGCGGCGATCACCACCAGATTCGCCCGCGCTTCCAGCCCGTCCATCAGCGTCAGCAACTGCGCGACAAGACGCTTCTCCGTCTCGCCCTGCACCTGCCCGCGCTTGGGCGCGATCGAATCGATCTCGTCGATGAAGACGATCGACGGCGCGCGCTGGCTTGCCTGCTCGAAAATGTCGCGCAGCCGCTTCTCGCTCTCGCCATAGGCCGAACCGACGATCTCCGGGCCGTTGATCAGGAAGAACTCTGCATCGCTTTCATTGGCCACCGCGCGCGCAAGCCGCGTCTTGCCGGTGCCGGGCGGCCCATGCAGCAGCACGCCCTTGGGCGGATCGACACCCAGCCGCTGGAACAGTTCGGGATAGCGCAACGGCAGCTCGACCATTTCGCGAAGCTGGTGGATCGTGCTTCCGAGCCCGCCGATATCGTCATAGGTCACGTCGGCGCGCCGAGCTTCCTTGGGCTCTTCATATTCCGGACGCAACTCGACCTCGGTCGCCTCGTCGATATGCACGATGCCCTTGGGAACGGTGGATACCACCGCCAGCCGGATTTCCTGCAGGGCATAGGCGGGCGCCGCCAGCATCTGGCGAAGCTGCGGGGGCATGTTGCCCTGCTCCACCCGCTGCTGTCCTGCGGTCGCAACCACATCGCCCGCCGTCAACGGACGTCCGATGAAGGTCCGCTTCAATGCGTTGGCCGATCCTTGAAGCCGCAGATTCTGCTGGGCAGGCGCGAAGACAACCCGCTGGGCAGATTTGGATTCGGTCTTCCGCACCTCGACGAAATCGCCCGATCCGACCCCGGCATTGGCGCGCTGCAAACCATCGAGGCGAAGGATGTCCAGCCCTTCATCCTCCGGATAGGGCAGCACCGCGCGTGCGGGCGTGGAACGCTTGCCGATGATCTCGACGATGTCGCCTTCCTGCAGTTCCAGGGAGACCATCATCGTGCGCGGGATATGGGCCAGCCCACGTCCGCTGTCTTCGGCCCGCGCATTGGCGACCTGCACACGTTTGCCGTTGTCTTCGCTATCCGCCATATTCGCAATCACCCGCTGGTTGGTCCGATCGGGGCGAAGATAGGCATGATCGCTCCGGCTTGCGACCGTCGCGAATAAAAAAAGGGCCGATCCCGAAGGACCGGCCTTGAAAGTTTTAGGAGAGGATGCCTGAAAGGCACCCCCGATGTGCGGCGCGCCGGGTTTTTGTGCAAGTGCGAAATGAAAAACCGTTGTTGCAAAAAACGCAATCGTGTAAGTCCAGCGAAATAAGCGCTAGCCAGAACGCACTGAATCAGTAGACTTTTGGTGCAGTGCACAATCCAAAGGAATAGCTTTTGCGTCGTTTACCGCCTTTGACCGCGATTGAGGCCTTTGTCCAGGTCGCCCGCTTGGGGTCGGTAAAGGCTGCGGCGGAGGAACTGGCGCTTTCCTCGCCCGCCCTCAGCCGGCGGGTGCAGGCGCTGGAGCGATTCGTCGGACGCCCCCTGTTCGACCGGCGCCACCAGTCGATTCGGCTGAATGCCGACGGCGAGCGATTCATCGAGGCCATCGCGCCGCCGATCGACGCGCTGACCGACGCGATCGAATCACTGACCAGCGGAACGGACGTGCTCCGTCTGCGGCTCGGCGTGCTGCCGCTGTTCGCGTCACAACGGCTTTTCCCGCGCCTGTCAGATTTGCGTCAGAAGCATCCGGAACTTCATCTGGACATCGATACCGGCGGCAACAGCCTGTCGCGGCTCGGCGACGGGCTGGATGCGGCGATCACACTCACGCCCACGATCGATCCGATGCTCTATTCCTATCGCCTCGATCGCAACCAGGTCTTCCCGATCGCCTCGCGGAAATTGGCCGAAGGGCCGAATGCGATCCGCGAGCCTGCCGACCTCAGCCGCACGACCGTCCTGCTTCACCGCGACATGCACGACAGCTTCGCGGCGTTCATCCAGGCTGTCGGGCTGCCGTCGCTTGAGCCGCAACATATCGACCATTTCGATTCGGGGCAGCTGATGCTGGATGCGGCGGCGCAGGGGCTTGGCGTCGCCTTCCTGCACGAAAGCCATCTTGCGGATTCGAACGACGACCGGCTTGTCCGGCTGTTCGATATCGATGTGGAAAGCCCGTACAGCTATTGGTTCGCCTGCCGCCCGCGGGCGCTCGAATCCCGCCCTGTTCGTCTGTTTCGCGACTGGCTCATCGAAAATTTCAACGCGGACAGGCCGGCGGAGGCCTGAAACCTCCACCGGCCCGGGGTACAAGTCAGTCGTTCACCGTCGCCTTGACGATCTTGCCCGGGGTGCGCGGGGGCTCACCCTTGGGCAGCGCATCGACGTGCTCCATGCCTTCGACCACCTCACCCCACACGGTGTACTGGCGGTCGAGGAAGGTCGCGTCGTCCAGGCAGATGAAGAACTGGCTGTTGGCGCTGTTCGGGTCCATCGTCCGCGCCATCGAGCAGACGCCGCGCACATGCGGCTCGTCGTTGAACTCGGCCTTCAGGTTCGGCTTGTCCGATCCGCTCATGCCCGTGCCCGTCGGGTCGCCGCCCTGCGCCATGAAACCGTCGATGACACGGTGGAAGACGACGCCGTCATAAAAGCCGTCACGCGCGAGTTCCGTGATCCGTTCGACGTGGCCGGGGGCCAGGTCAGGGCGCAAGCGGATGGTCACATCGCCGGTATCAAGCGTGAAAGTCAGCGTCTCGGCCATCGAAAATCTCCTGTCAGCCTTGGTGGAATGGCCCCCATATAGGCCCCGCCGGCCACTTTGGAACCGGCATTGCCGTTCATGCGTCACCGTCCTAGGAGAAAGGCGGTCGCAGCATGTTGTACGGAGGGCCAGATGAGCGAAACAGACCTGTCGCCGTCCCAGTCGCCCCCCGCCGCCAGCCTGGATGAGGACGACCTGCTGAAGCCGGAATTCGTCGAGGCCGTGCTCGGCCGCGTCGAGGAAGGCGACGACGAAGGCGCCCGCTCACTCGTATCCCCGCTCCACCCCGCCGACATCGCCGACCTTTTCGAGCTGACATCGGCGGAAATGCGCCGTCCGCTTGCCGCCGCCCTTGGCGGCCTACTGGACGGCGACGTTCTGGCGGAAATGAACGACTACGTGCGCGAAGAGCTGATCGACGCGCTCGAACCGCATCAGGTCGCCGACATCGCCGGCCAGATGGATACCGACGACGCCGTCGCCATCATCGAGGATCTGGAGGAAGAGGAACAGCAGGCGGTTCTGGAGGCACTCGCCCCGGACGATCGCGCCGCGATCGAAGAGGCGCTGAGCTTCCCGGAAGAATCCGCAGGCCGCCTGATGCAGCGCGATCTGATCGCGGTGCCGGAACATTGGACGGTCGGCGACGTGCTCGACTATCTGCGCTCGAACGAGGACCTGGCGACCGATTTCTGGGAGGTCTTCGTCGTCGACCACGCCCATCATCCGATCGGCACCTGCTTGCTGAGCTGGATCATGCGCGCGCCCCGCAGCATCGCCGTCGCCGACGTGATGCAGCGCGAGCAGACGCTGATCCCCGTCGATATGGACCAGGAAGAGGTCGCGCTCCGTTTCCAGAAATATGCGCTCGTCTCCGCCGCCGTGGTCGACTCGTCCGGCCGTCTGGTCGGCATGATCACCGTCGACGACGTCCTGCACATCATCCAGGAGGAAGCGGGCGAGGACGCGCTGAAACTGTCCGGCGCCGGCGACGGCGACATCAACGAACCCGTGATGGACAGCTACAAGGCCCGTGTCCGCTGGCTGATCGCCAATCTTGGCACCGCGCTGGTCGCCGCCACGATCATCAGCCTGTTCGAAGGGACGATCGCGCAGATGGTCATCCTGGCCGCGCTGATGCCGATCGTCGCCGGCGTCGGCGGCAATGCGGGCACCCAGACGATGGCTGTCACGGTGCGCGCGCTTGCCACCAATCAGCTGACCCAGTCCAACACCTGGCGAACGATTCGCCGCGAGATCCGCGTCGCGCTGCTGAACGGGCTGACCGTCGCCGCGGTGATCGGCGTCGGTGTGTGGATCGTGTTCGGCAATCCCGCGCTTGGCGCCGTCATCGCCGCAGCAATGCTTGCCAATATCGTCATCGCCGGGCTTGCGGGCGTTCTGGTGCCGCTGACCCTTGAGCGCTTCGGCGCGGATCCGGCCGTCGCCTCCTCGGTATTCGTGACGATGACGACGGATTCGATGGGCTTTCTCGTCTTCCTCGGCCTCGCCTCCGCCGCCGGTCTGACGGCCTGATGGCGGCGCTCAATCTCACCAAGGTCGCAGTGGGCTGCTCCAGCCTCGACATATTGCGCGAACGCATCGCCGCCCGCGCCGTCAACGAGGTAGCGGTCGTCACCACCCGCTACCGCCCGACCCGTCATGAGGAGTTGATCGGCGGCTCGCTCTACTGGATCATCAAGCACCAGCTCGTCGCCCGCCAGACCATTCTCGGGTTCGAGGAGATGGAAACGGAAAAGCGCTGGATCATCCGCGTCGATGCAAAGATCATCCCCGTGCAGCCCCGCCCCCGCCGCGCCCATCAGGGCTGGCGTTATCTAAAGGCAACCGATGCACCCGCCGATCTTGCGGGCGGGGACGGCGATCTGGCCGAAATGCCGCAGAAGATGCTGGGGGAATTGGCGTCGCTTGGACTCGTCTAGGGTCGTTCCATTCCAGTTAACTCGTTGACGTCATCCTGACGAAAGTCAGGATCCATGAACACCGCCTCGTCCTGAAAAGTCCGTGTTCATGGATGCCAGCGTTCGCTGGCATGACGAGTTAATTGGAATGAAGCCGCTAGCCGCAGTTCACATTCCCCGAACCGGCCTTGGACACAGTGCAGCGTGCCTTGCCGAGGATATCGACGTCGCCCGATCCCTTGATCGAGATGTCGGCCGTCCCGTCGACTCCGGATTTCACATCGCCCGATCCGGCAATCGAAATGCGGGCATCCTCGCCCTTCAGCGCACCGGCATCGACAGTGCCCGAACCGGCGATGGATATCTCCGTGCGGCGCGATGTGCCCGCGACCGTCACCTCGCCCGATCCGGCAATTTCCAGCGTCGCGTTCTCGGCCGTCAGGGCCGCGATTTCCAGGGTGGCCGAACCGGCGACGCCTGCCGAGAAATTATCGCTCTGCGCCCGATCAACGGTCATGTCGCCTGACCCGGCTACCGAAACGCCGTTCAGCCGGGGCAAGGTAACGGTTATCGTGGCTTCGCCGCCATTGATCGAGAAACCCTGCTTCCGTCTGATCCGAAGTGTGCTGTCCTGCACGTCGATGTCGAGCTGGTCGAGCACAGCCGTGTCACCCTCTGCATGCACGGATTCCGCACCGCCCACGCGGACGACGACATTGTCCGATCCTTTCAGGGAAACCTTGTCAAAACCGGTGAGGGCAAAGTTGCGATCGCCGTTGACCCCGCTTGCCTGGACGGTTTTCCCGCCGGCCATGCCGCATGCGGAAAGCAGGATCAGGGCTGAAACCGGATAGATGAAGTGACGCATGTTGATCTCCGAACACTGTATTGTTCACATAATACACTCTCGGAGCGAGCATGCAACGTTGAACTATTCCCCTGTTCCTGGCTCGCAAGATTTGTCATGTTGCAGCCTTCATGGAGGGGCCGCATGACCGACACCGCCACCATCGCCGAACGAACCGAACGCACGCCAGGCGGAAAATTGCTTTTCGCGATCCTGATCGGCGTGCTGCTGTCGATCCCACTCTTTGCGACATGGCTGCTCGTCTACGATCGGCAATCGCAGTCGGAGACCGCCCGTGCCTCGATCGCCGAAGGATGGGGCGGGCCGCAGACCATTGCCGGGCCGCTGCTCGTCATTCCTTATCAGGAACAGGCGACAGAAACGGTGACGGAGGGCGGCCGGCAAGTGACCCGTGCCACGCTGGTGTGGCGCGAACTCGTCCTGTCGCCGCAAACCGCCGAAATCGATACCGCAATCAAGCCGGAACGGCGGCAACGGTCGATCTACGAAGCGGTGGTCTATGAAGCCGCAGTCAAGGGTCAGGCCCATTTCGCGCTGCCGGAGGATCTGGCGCGCTTCGGGGTGACGGCGGATCAATTGGCTTATGACCGTGCGGAACTCCGCTTCGGGCTGGCCGATGCACGCGGACTGTTCGGCCAGCCGCCGCGCGTTTCGGTCGGCGGACGCGCCCTGACGCTGCAGCCGGGCAAGGGGCCGTCGTCGACAGGCGGATCGGGCTTCTTCACCTGGCTTGATGCCGCGGCGCTGCGTGATGGATCGGTCGCCGCCGACTTCTCATATGATTTCCGCGGCAATGGCTGGCTGACGCTCGCGCCACAGGCCGGCGACACGCGCTGGACGGTGACGTCCCCCTGGCCACATCCAAGTTTTCAGGGCGGCTTCCTGCCCACGACGCGGCAAGTGCGCGCAGACGGGTTTACGGCCACCTATCGCGTCGGAAATCTCGCGCTCGGCCAGTCGCTGGTCACCACCGGCAATCCCCAGGCGGGTCAGCAGAGCGCCTATCGAGAAGGCAATATCACGACAGCCGCCGGACAATATGAAGCGCGCGTCAATCTGATCCAGCCGGTGAACCTCTACGATCAGGTCAATCGCGCCGCGAAATACGGCTTCCTCTTCATCGGCTTCACCTTCCTCGCCTTCCTGATGTTCGACGTCATCGGCGGCGTCAGGGTATCCGCCGTTGAATATCTGCTGGTCGGCGCTGGGCTGATCCTGTTCTTCGTGCTGCTGCTGGCCTTTGCGGAGGTGATCGGCTTCACGCTTGCCTATCTGCTGGCAAGCGCGGCGATCGTCGGGCTTATCAGCGCCTATTCGGCAGCCGTGCTCAAGAGCTGGCGGCGCGCATGGTATATCGGCGGATTGCTCGTGGCCCTCTATGCCGTGCTCTATATCCTGCTCAGCCTGGAGGCTTATTCGCTGCTGATCGGGTCGGTCATGCTGTTCACAGCACTGGCTGCGGTCATGTATGTGACGCGCAATCTCGATTGGGGGAAACCCCGGCGGGCAGCATCTTAAGTCCGCCGTTCCGCGCAACGGCGGCGATGATCTGGCGGGCGGCGAGTGCAGGTGCATCGTCGCCTGCTTCACCGAACGTGTCCGCAATGGCCGCACGCTGGAGGCCGATGAAATCGGCATGCCGGGCCTCGGCGCGGCCAAGCTCCTTCATCAGGCCGTCCATGTCGTCGACCACCGGCCCCAATTGCCACATCGCGTAGTCGGCATTGCCCTGCCAATCCGCCTTATGCGCATCGATGAAGATGCAGGGACGCGGCGTCGCCAGAAATTCGTAGATCTGGCTGCTGACATCACCGACATAGATGTCGGCTGCACGAATATAGGTCATGTCCCGCGATCTTTCGGAACCGAGATCGACGATAATCCTGTCCGGGATCGAACGGCTTTCCCAGGCTGCCCTGACTTCAGCCGTGCATTGCTGAAACAGCCTTATGTGCGGCGCGACGATCAGGTTGAAGCGACCGTCCAGCGTGATCGCATCGATCAGCGGCGCCGCGAACTTCTCCCAGGACGACAGCGCGCTGTCGAAATGCGCGTTGTAGACGATCGTCGGCCGATCGTTGTCGAACAGCCTGGCCGGGCGCCCTGCGGCAAGGCGCCTTACCCCCGCCAGCTTCACATAGCCCGCAATGTCACAATGATCCGGATCGACAAGCCCCTCGGCGATCATCCGCCGCCGATCCTTTGGCCCGGCAACGATCAGATGGTCGAACAGCTTGATCCGATCATCCAGGCTGCGCGCCCGGTCGCCCGCTCCATGGGGGATGTGGATCATGAAGGGCTTGGGTCCAGGCAGACGCTTCAGGATCGTGGAGGTCCGTTCGACCGTAACCAGCGCATCGAACGGCCTGAATTGCCGCCGATTGGCGATCAGCCGTGGCACTTTCATCGGCCGCCATCTCCTGCCGACCATTCGACGCAGCGACGCTAGCCAGATTGGCAGCCACATGACTCTCATCGGCACCGCAGGCGCGCCGAGATCGGTCAGCAATCGCTGCAATTGAGGCCGATCGTCGGTGGTCCCGGCAAAGCAGGTGACGTCCGCGGCCCCGCTCGCCGCCATTTCAGCAGCGACGGGGGCAAGGTGGAGCGCCTGATGCATGCCGCCGGTGAAGAGAAAAGCGATGGACGGGATGCGCTCGATGTTCCACTCAATTGCCATAATTTCCCCATAGCGGATAATCCGATGGAAAAAGCGATAATCCTGAGCGCGGGACAAGGATCCCGCCTACTGCCTTTGACGGCGGATCTTCCCAAATGCCTTATTCCCTTTTCGGGGAAGACGCTGATCGAATGGCAGATCGATTCCCTTCGGCAGAACGGCATCCGTGAGATCGCCGTGGTCACCGGCTTCCGAACGGAAAAGGTGGAGGCAGCGCTGTCCGCCATTCCCGGAATCACGGCCCGCACGTTGTTCAATCCCTTCTTCCAGGTGGCCGACAATCTGGGGTCCTGCTGGATCGCACGGGAAGAAATGGATCAGGATTTTATCATTCTCAACGGCGATACGCTGATCGCACCGGACATCGTCGCGCGTCTCATTACCCAGGCGGCCAAGCCCATCACCGTCACCGTCGACGTCAAGGACAGCTATGACGAGGACGACATGAAGGTGAACCGCGACGGCGACCGGCTGATCTCCATCGGCAAACGGCTGACGGCGGAGGAGAGCAACGCGGAATCAATCGGCATGCTCGCCTTCAAAGGCGATGGCCCCGCGATCTTCCGCAACCAGATCGAAAAGATGATGCGCACGCCCGACGGCGTTCTGCGCTGGTATCTGCGCGCGATCGACGAACTGGCGCCGGGCGGTCAGATCGGCACGGTCTCGATCGAGGGGCTGGACTGGGCGGAAGTCGATTTCCCCGCCGACCTGGAAATCGCGGGCGCGCTCACCCAGAAATGGGCTGCTTAAGAATCTGCCCTGTCGAACTAGCTGATTCTAATCGCGTTCGTTCTTCAGCCAATCGACAAGCGCCGCGATCTCGCCCTCGGTCAACGTCCGCGCCTCACCCAGCGCCGGGGGGCGCGGCCATCCCGCATCCACGATCGTCATTCCGCAGGCGGAGCGTGATCCGTCATAGCGGGGAATGACGTGGCAATGGACGTTGGGATCGTTCATCATCAGCATCAGATAGTTGATCTTCTCGAACGAGACCGCGCGCCGCAGCATCTGTTCGATATCGCGCGTCACCTCCGCCAACTCGGCGAACGCGGCCGGTTCAAGGTCACCGAACGCCGTCGCTTCCGATTTCGCCGCCAGCACCAGCGATCCAAGCGTGGGCTGCGCCGGGCGGAGCAGGACGATCCAATGCGCATAATCGCGCACGACGGTCGCGGGATAGCCGAATTTGCGGATCGTCTGGTTCATGCGCCTACTGCAACCAAGATGTGATGGTCTGGCCACCCCGCTGCCGGCCCTCCGCCTGGACAAGCCGGACCGCGTGGAAGATCAGCGACAGGATCGTCCATATGGCCACCGCGATCAACCCCAGGTCGGGCCGCGCGAACAGCATCGACGCGAACAGGATCACCATGTTGGGGTTGCGCCGCGCGGTGATCAGGCGGAAATCGGAATCCAGCTTCTCCCATACATGGATGTGCATGCCGTATCGCTGGATGAAAATGCCCTCGATCAGGCGCTGGACCACATAGCCGAACATGATCAGCGCCATCACCGTCCAGAATGTCTGCGGCGAAAGCGCAAGTCCCCAGGCCGACAGCCCTACTCCCCAGGCATACCACCAGAAGGGCGGATGGATCAGGTCGACGCCATGATCCAGCACGTCGCCCAGCCTTGATGAGGTGATGGTGCAGCGGGCGAGCTTTCCGTCGACCGTGTCCAGAACCATGAACACCAGCCCCATCGCCATGCCCAGCCAGTAACGGCCATCGGCAAAGGCGAAGGTCGCCAGGATGCAGAGGATGACGCCGACCACCGTCACCATGTTGGGCGTGATCCGCAGCCGCGCCGCGATCCGCGTCAGCACCAGCGCCCATTCCGGCCACAGATATTTGGTCAGCAGGTCGGTCACGCCCTTATAGGCGCCGAAATAGCTTGCCCGCTCGATGGCGGGGACGTTCGCTGGCTCCAGCTGCTGGATGAACGGCGTCTCCAGCTTGCGCAGTGCCTCGTTATAGATGCGCCCGCCGGTTTCGAATGCGATGATCTCATGCCCGGGCAGCGCAGGCAGCACCTTGCCGTTCATCGACGCCACGACCGGATCGACCAACGCGGGATCGGTCACATGGGCCAGCACCGCCCGCCCGCCGAAGGTCACGACCTTCCCCGGATTGGCGGCGATATGGTGCAGCCACAGCGGATCGAAGGCGAAGGCGAGATTGATCAGCAGGACCGGCGTGCCCGAACAGGCATCATCCACGGCCATGCCGCTTGCGGCGGCGAGGCGGCGGACGCGCTCGGCCGATGTCATTCCCCAGATCGGCGTCTCGTTTCGGCCGACGCGGCGGACCGTTGGTTTATCCTGGGCCAATTGTTCCATCACCGATATTGCTTGGCTTTCCCTAGGCTTCGGGAAGCGATCGGGCAACCTTGGCGACGGGCGGAGGATGCGGTAACCCCGACCGATGCAGCCCCCAAAACAAGACGGCACTTGCACCGCGATCGTACTCGCCGGGCGGCGGCCGGGCGTCGATCCGCTCGCCGCCCATTTCGGGCAGCCGATCAAGGCGCTGATCGAACTGTGCGGAAAATCGATGTTGGCGCGCGTCCTGGACACGCTGTCCGGCAACGCCGGGATCGGCCGGGTCATCGTCCTTTCGCAGGAACCGGACGTGCTGGCGGCGCATATGGGCACCGACTGGATGAGCGCGCATCCGGCGGTCAGCTTCGAAACGTCCGGAGACTCGGTCAGCGCCAGTTTGTCCGAAGCGATCGACGCGCACCAGGGCGCCTATCCCTTCCTCGTCACCACCGCCGACAACGCCTTGCTCGACGACGCGATGATCGACCAGTTCATTGCCGGTGCGCGCGGATCGATGGCCGACGTCGCGGTGGCGCTCGTCGAACGGCAGACATTGCTCGCCGCCTATCCAGGCAACAAGCGGACGTGGCTCACTTTCCGCGGCGGCGCCTATTCCGGCGCGAACCTGTTCTGGTTCGCGACGCCCAAGGCATCGAAGGTCCTGTCGCTGTGGCGGCGAATCGAGCAGGAACGCAAGCGCGCCCGCGCCGTGGTGGGGGCGTTCGGCCCGTTGCTGCTGGCGGCCGTGACCTTGCGGCTCGTCACGCTCAAACAGGCGACCGCCTGGGTTTCCTGGCGGATGGGATTGCGCGCAACCGCCGTGGAGCTGCCGATTGCGGAGGCTTGCATCGACATCGACAAGGTGGAAGACCATTCACTTGCTGAAAGGATAATCGTACATCGCGGCACGATCGCGTGAACGCCGGGGTTGCGCGATCCGTTCGAAAGGCATAGCCGGATCCGACATTGTATACTGCGCTTCGGGGAATGATCGAATGGCCGAGTTTTTCCTGCCCAAGAACAGCACCATCAAGAAGGGCAAGGATCATGGTGCGCCGGACGGGGGCACACGGATCAAGAAGTTCAAGATCTACCGCTACGATCCCGATGCGGGTGAGAATCCGCGTTACGACACCTTCCAGCTCGATCTGGACGAAACGGGGCCGATGGTTCTGGACGCCCTCATCAAGATCAAGAGCGAGCAGGATTCGTCGCTGACCTTCCGTCGCTCCTGCCGGGAGGGCATTTGCGGTTCCTGCTCGATGAACATCGACGGCACCAACACGCTGGCCTGCACCAAGGCGATCGATGACGTGAAGGGCGACGTGCGGATCACTCCCCTGCCGCACATGGATGTCATCAAGGATCTGGTGCCCGATTTCACCCATTTCTACGCCCAATATTCATCGATCCAGCCCTGGCTGAAGACCGTCTCGCCTGCGCCCGCCGGCAAGGAGCGGCTGCAATCGCCGGAGGATCGCGCGAAGCTCGACGGTCTCTACGAGTGCATCCTGTGCGCCTGCTGCTCGACGAGCTGCCCCAGCTATTGGTGGAATTCCGACAAGTTCCTCGGCCCCGCCATCCTGCTCCAGGCCTATCGCTGGCTGGCCGACAGCCGCGATGAGATGACGGGCGAGCGGCTCGACGATCTTGAGGATCCGTTCCGCCTCTATCGCTGCCACACCATCATGAACTGCGCCAACGTCTGCCCCAAGGGGCTGAGCCCGGCGCGCGCGATCGCCGAGGTCAAGAAAATGGTGGTCGAACGCACGGTCTGACGCCGTTGAGCCAGGTCCTCGTCCGTTACGAAGCCCTCGTCGCGCACGACGAGCTTCGCCCCGACCCCGAACAACGCGCGGCAGCCGTGGCGCTGGATGCGCTTGCCGCCGCGCTTGAATCGGCCCCGCCCAAGGGAAGCATCTTGTGGCGGCTGGCCGGGAAAAAGCCGGATGCGCCGCGCGGCCTCTACATGTGGGGCGGCGTCGGGCGCGGCAAATCGATGCTGATGGACCTGTTCTACGATTGCGTCCGCATCAACCGAAAACGGCGGGTCCATTTCCACGAATTCATGCTCGAGGTGCACGAACGTCTGCGCGCCGCACGGGCGACCGAGGCCGGCGACCCCATCCCCATCGTCGCCCGCGAGCTGAAGGGCGAGGCACGACTGATCGCGTTCGATGAGATGGTCGTCAACAACTCCGCCGATGCGATGATCCTCTCGCGCCTGTTCACAGCACTGATCGAAGCGGGAACGACGGTGGTCGCGACTTCCAACCGCCCGCCGCACGATCTCTACAAGGACGGGCTCAACCGCGAGCATTTCCTGCCCTTCATCGCGCTGATCGAGGCGCGGCTTGACGTCATCACGCTCAATGGACCGACCGACTACCGGCTGCAGCGGCTATCGGGCGTCAGCACCTGGCATGTCCCGAACGGGCCGGAGACAACCGCCGCACTCAGCCGCGCCTTCTTCCAGCTGACCGATTACCCACCGGAAGACCGCGCCCATGTGCCGAGCGAGGACATTCCTGTGCCGGGCGGACGCACCATGCACGTCCCTAAAAGCCTGAAGGGCGTCGCGGTCTTTTCCTTCAAGCGGCTGTGCGGCGAGGCGCGCGGCGCGCCCGACTATCTGGCGATCGCCCGCCGCTATCATACGGTCATCATCGTCGGCATTCCGAAACTGGGGCCGGAAAACCGCAACGAGGCCGCCCGCTTCGTGACGCTGATCGACGCGCTCTACGAACATAAGGTGAAGCTGCTCGCAGGCGCAGACGCCATCCCCGCCGAACTCTACGAGAAAGGCGACGGCACCTTCGAGTTCGAACGCACCGTCAGCCGCCTGATGGAAATGCAATCCGACGACTACCTCGCCAAAGGACACGGCCACACGGAGAGCTAGGCCGATTCTCAACGAATATTCGTTCGCGCGGCGCAGGCGGCGCAAGCGGTTCGCCGCACGATGCTCTCCCTTTACCAGCACAATCCTCAGTCGTGTCGGGAACGTTCATGCGTCCGAAATGTTGTGCCGAACACCGAGGTTCAGGTGCAGCTTCATGCCGCACTTTTTTTGAAGCTAGGGGAGAGGGTTCTGACAGCCGGATACACCATCAGGGGAACGGGGGTCGGACGAAAAGCTGCGATCACGCAGGCCCGACTGATCGAGTTTGGAGGAGTATCGCAATGAATGTCATTTCCAGAAGTCCAAAAATTCTCTTGTTGCTTACCATGCTTGCGGGGACCGCGTCAGGCAGCTTGGCTGCGCAGCCGCAGGACTCGTCCGGCGCCGACCTTTCGGCGACCGTCTATAGTGCGCCGGCCGAGATGACCGAGGGACCTGAGATCGAAGGCATCATCTCCGCGCGCAGTGGCGACAGGATGCAGGTCACAGCTGCCGACGGCACCAGCACGGTTATCGGCATCAACGAAGCCACCCAGATCAAGGCCAGCGGAGGGTTCCTGGGCCTCGGTCGCGATAGGCTTGCCGCGGATTCGCTGCTCAATGGGCTGCCGGTTACCGTCAAGACATTGCAATCGGGCGACGGCCTTGTGGCGAACCGGATCGCCCTCAAGAACAAGGACCTGAAGACCGCGACGATGATCCATAACGGCACTGATCAGCGCTTTGCCGAGCAGACCGCGGCAACGGAAGCGCTGCGGGGCCGCATGGGCGATATCGATCAGTACAATATCAAAAGCACGACGAACGTGAACTTCGACACGGGCAAGGCGGTTCTGTCCGAGCAGGCAAAGGCCGATCTCTGCGCCGCGGCAACCACAGCCGAAGGAATGGATAACGCCCTGCTGCTTGTCATTGGCTACACCGATTCCACGGGAAGCCAGGAGTTCAACCAGACGCTGAGCGAGAAGCGAGCCGGCAGCGTCGTCAACTATCTTCAGCAGGCTTGCGGCTGGAAACCCTATCGCATGCTTACCCCCACCGGGATGGCCGAAGCGGACCCCGCGGCAAGCAATGATACGGTCGACGGCAAGGCACAGAACCGCCGCGTTGCGGTGAATGTCCTGGTCAGCAAGGGCCTTGACGGTCTGTAAGACGCGCAGGGGTGGGCTTTGCCCACCCCCATTTTTTAGCGAAATCGCCGGGTCAGTCATGGGCGAAATCAATATTGGCCATCGTTGAAACCCGCCAACGAAGCTTCGCCTTAGTCGCCGCAGCGCGTTGCCTCGGGCCTTCCGGTTACCCATTCGTTGATCTTGTTGCAATTCATTCTTAGTTGCAAAGATTTCCCAAAAAAGGGCGTTTTCCTGTGTTGAAGCGTTAACATAAAGGGCCTAAGCGGGCACTCATTCGTAAGGGCGCGATCCTCGCCTAAGGAGTCGCGGCCGTCCGTTTGAGGAGAAGACTGCATGGCCCGGAAGAAGATCGCGCTCATCGGCGCTGGCAATATCGGCGGAACGCTCGCGCACCTGGCGGCGATCAAGGAACTGGGCGACATCGTCCTGTTCGACGTGGTCGAAGGCGTGCCGCAGGGCAAGGCGCTCGATCTCAGCCAGTGCGGCCCTGTCGAGGGCTTCGACGCGAAGATCACGGGCTCCAACGACTATGCGGACATCGCGGGTGCGGACGTCATCATCGTCACCGCCGGCGTCGCCCGCAAGCCGGGCATGAGCCGCGACGACCTGCTCGGCATCAACCTGAAGGTGATGAAGGCGGTCGGCGAAGGCATCAAGGCCAACGCCCCCGACGCGTTCGTCATCTGCATCACCAACCCGCTCGACGCGATGGTGTGGGCGCTGCGCGAATTCTCGGGCCTGCCGCACAACAAGGTGGTCGGCATGGCCGGCGTGCTCGATTCGGCGCGCTTCAGCCACTTCATCGCCGACGAGTTCCAGGTCTCGGTGCGCGACGTGAACACGTTCGTTCTGGGCGGCCATGGCGACACGATGGTTCCCGTCGTGCAGTATTCGACGGTCGCGGGCATCCCCGTGCCCGACCTGATCGAGCAGGGCCGCTCGACCAAGGAACGGATCGACGCGATCGTGCAGCGCACCCGCTCGGGCGGCGGCGAGATCGTCGGCCTGCTGAAGACCGGCTCGGCCTATTACGCGCCCGCCACCAGCGGCATCGCGATGGCCGAAGCCTATCTCAACGACCAGAAGCGCCTGCTGCCCTGCGCGGCCTATGTCGACGGCCAATATGGCGTCGACGGCCTCTATGTCGGCGTGCCGGTGATCGTCGGTGCCGGCGGTGTCGAGCAGATCGTCGAGATCAAGCTGGACGACGAGGCGAAGGCCAACCTTCAGGTCTCGGTCGATGCGGTCAAGGAACTGCTGGTGGCATGTAAGGGCATCGAGCCGTCGCTGGGCTGATGCACGGCCTGCCGCTCTTCCTGGCCGCCGCTGCGGCACCCGCTCCCGCCTACCCGGCGGTGGAGGTGCTTGAGGCGTTCGGCCAGGCTTGCGCGGGGCTGGACAAGATCGAGGCTACCGGCTGGCAGCGCTACGATCCGCCGGCCGACAGCCCGCTCGGCGCGCTGATTGCCTATGGCAAGGAAGAAGGCGCCAAGCTGGCCGCGGAGACCAAGGGCAAGCTGCTGGATATGGGCGTGTACCGAAAGACCGTTGCCGGCGAGACGCTCGACCTCGTGCGTTCGGGCGCGGAGGTCGGCGGCGTCCGGGTTGACGGTTGCCGCGTCTACGATGTCGGCGAAACCCGCCAGATTCCGGTTGCCGTCGCGCAGAAATGGATCGGGCGCGAGCCGACCCGGCAATCGTCACTTCCAGCGATATCGATCGCGGTATGGGAACCCGGCCAGGCACCGGGCCAGGATTCGTTCGAGTTGTTCTTCGTGCCTGAAGGAAGCCCGGCCATTGCTATGCTGAAGTTCAGCGGCGTCGCAATGAAAGCAGATTACATCGGAGAAGCACACTAATGTCGATTCTCGTCAACAAGAACACCAAGGTCATCACTCAGGGAATGACCGGTGAAACCGGCACCTTCCACACCCAGCAGGCGCTTGCCTACGGCACGCAGATGGTCGGCGGCGTCACGCCGGGCAAGGGCGGCAGCGAGCATATCGGCCTGCCGGTTTTCGACACGGTGCACGAAGCGGTCGCAAGAACGGGCGCCGATGCGAGCGTCATCTATGTGCCGCCGCCCTTCGCCGCGGATTCGATCCTCGAGGCGATCGATGCGGAAGTGCCGCTGATCGTCTGCATCACCGAAGGCATCCCCGTGCTCGACATGGTGAAGGTCAAGCGCGCCCTGGAAGGGTCGAAGTCACGGCTGATCGGCCCGAACTGCCCGGGCGTTCTGACCCCCAATGAATGCAAGATCGGCATCATGCCGGGCTCCATCTTCGCCAAGGGGACCGTCGGCGTTGTAAGCCGCTCAGGCACGCTTACTTATGAAGCTGTGCATCAGACGACGGCAGCGGGGCTTGGCCAGACGACGGCGGTGGGTATCGGCGGCGATCCGGTCAACGGAACCAATTTCATCGACGTGCTCGAGTTGTTCCTGGCCGACGACGCGACCCAGTCGATCATCATGATCGGCGAGATCGGCGGCAATGCGGAGGAGCAGGCGGCGCAGTTCCTGATCGACGAGGCGAAGCGCGGCCGCAAGAAGCCGATGGTCGGCTTCATCGCGGGCCGCACGGCCCCTCCGGGACGGCGCATGGGCCATGCCGGCGCGATCGTTTCGGGCGGCAAGGGCGGCGCCGAGGACAAGATCGCCGCGATGGAAGCGGCAGGCATCGTTGTCAGCCCCAGCCCGTCGGAACTGGGCACTACACTCGCGGCGGTGCTGAAGGGCTGATCGGCGCGGCCGTCTACAACCCCAAATGGCTTGGGACAGTATCATGGGTTACGAAGGTTTGGATTTCGACGATATCGCGGGGGTCAGTCCCTCTTTCGTCGAGGCGATGTATCACCGTTATGCGGCCGACCCCTCCTCGGTCGAGCCGAGCTGGCGCAGCTGGTTCGAAGGCCTGGAGAACACGGCTTCCGGACCGAGCTGGAAACGGCCGAACTGGCCGCTCAGCGACACGGACGACCTGACCGCCGGGCTCGACCCCACGCAGATGACGCTGCCGAAGAAGGCTGCGTCCAAGCCCGCCGCTGCGACAGCGGCGTCTCCGGTGAACGGCGACGACATCACGCGCGCGGTCAGCGATGCCATCCGGGCGATGATGCTGATCCGCACCTATCGCGTGCGCGGCCATCTTGCTGCCAATCTTGACCCGCTCGGCCTTAGCAAGCGCGAGCTTCCGGCCGATCTTACGCCGGAATATCACGGCTTCTCCGGCGCCGACCTGGATCGCAAGATCTATCTGGGCGGCACGCTCGGTCTCGAAACCGCGACGGTCAAGGAGATCGTGGCGATCCTCCAGGCCAATTATTGCGGCTCGGTCGGTCTCGAATACATGCATATCTCCGATACGGAGGAGCGCCGCTTCCTGCAGGACCGCATGGAAGGCAAGGACAAGGCGATCGAATTCACGCCCGAAGGCAAGAAGGCGATCGTCGCCAAGGTGATGCAGGGCGAGCAGTATGAGAAGTTCCTGGGCCGCAAATATGTCGGCACCAAGCGCTTCGGCCTCGACGGTGGCGAGGCGATGCTGCCCGCGCTTGAAGCGGTCATCAAATATGGCGGCCAGATGGGCGTGCGCGAGATCGTCTACGGCATGGCGCATCGCGGCCGTTTGAACGTGCTTGCGAACGTGCTTGCCAAGCCGTTCCATGTCATCTTCCACGAATTTTCCGGCGGTTCCGCCAATCCGGAAGATGTCGGTGGATCGGGCGACGTGAAATATCACCTCGGCACCTCCACAGACCGTGAATTCGACGGCATCAGCGTCCACATGTCGCTTGTCCCCAATCCCAGCCACCTCGAGGCAGTCGACCCGGTGGTGCTTGGCAAGGTGCGCGCGACCCAGGTGATCCGCGACGACATCGAGAAGCATGAGCAGGTGCTGCCCGTGCTGATCCACGGCGACGCCGCCTTCGCTGGTCAGGGCATCGTGTGGGAGTGTCTCGGCTTCTCCGGCATCCGTGGTTACAACACCGGCGGCTGCATCCATTTCGTCATCAACAACCAGGTCGGCTTCACGACCAGCCCGCAATTCGCGCGGTCGTCGCCCTATCCGTCGGACGTGGCGAAGGGCGTGCAGGCGCCGATCTTCCATGTGAACGGCGACGATCCCGAAGCGGTGACCTTCGCCTGCAAGATGGCGATCGAGTTCCGCCAGACCTTCGGTCGCGACATCGTGATCGACATGTGGTGCTACCGGCGCTTCGGCCACAATGAGGGCGACGAGCCGAGCTTCACCCAGCCGCTGATGTATGCCGCGATCCGCAACCATCCGCCGGTCAGCGCCATCTATGGCGCACGGCTGAAGGCGGAAGGCGTGATCGACGACGCCTGGATGGACAAGACCGCCCAGGACTTCGTCGCCCAGCTGGACGAAGAGTTCGAAAGCGCAAAGACCTATCTGCCCAACAAGGCGGACTGGTTCGCGGGGCGCTGGTCGGGCCTTCACAAGCCGGCCGATGCGGAAACCGCGCGGCGCAGCGTTTCCAGCGGCATCGACCGCAAGCTGTTCGACAGCTTGGGCCGCACGCTGACGACCGTCCCGGAAGGCCACGACATCCACAAGACGCTCGGCCGCATCATCGATGCCAAGCGAGAGATGTTCAAATCCGGCGAGGGCTTCGACTGGGCGACCGGCGAAGCGCTGGCTTATGGATCGCTGGTCAGCGAGGGCTATGGTGTCCGCCTGTCGGGCCAGGACAGCGGTCGCGGCACGTTCAGCCAGCGCCACGCCGTGTGGGTCGACCAGAAGACCGAAGAGAAATATGTGCCGCTGAGCCAGGTGCCGCACGGCCGGTTCGAAGTGCTCGACAGCCCGCTTTCCGAATATGGCGTGCTCGGCTTCGAATATGGCTATGCGATCGCCGACCCCAAGACGCTGGTGCTGTGGGAAGCGCAGTTCGGCGACTTCGCCAACGGCGCGCAGATCATGATCGATCAGTTCATCGCGTCCGGCGAGGCCAAGTGGCTGCGCGCCAACGGGCTCGTGATGCTGCTGCCGCATGGCTATGAAGGTCAGGGGCCGGAACACAGCTCCGCAAGGCTGGAGCGCTATCTGCAGCTTTGCGCGCAGGATAATATGCAGGTCGCCAACGTGACGACGCCGGCGAACTATTTCCACATCCTGCGGCGCCAGATGCTGCGGTCGTTCCGCAAGCCGCTGGTTATCGTCACACCGAAATCGCTGCTGCGTCACAAGATGGCGGTTTCGATGGCGGAGGAATTCCTGGGCGAAACCCAGTTCCGCCGGCTGCTGCCCGATACCTCGCCTCCTGCCGAGGCCGATGTGAAGCGGCTGGTGCTGTGCAGTGGCAAGGTAGCCTATGACCTGATCGAGGCACGTGACGCGGCAGGCGACAAGAACACGATGATCGTCCGCGTCGAACAGCTTTACCCGTTCCCCAGCGAACCGCTGGTGGCGCGGCTGAAAAAGCTGACCAATCTCGAGGAAGTGGTCTGGTGTCAGGAGGAACCGAAGAACAACGGTTCCTGGTTCTTCGTTGAACCATATCTCGAGGAGTGCTTGGCCGCCGCCAAGACGAAGCCAACCCGCGCACGCTATGCTGGGCGCGCGGCATCGGCTTCGCCGGCGACCGGCCTGATGAAGCGCCACCTGTCCGAACAGGGCGCGCTCATCGCCGATGCGCTGGGCCACAGCGTCCGTGAAGAAATCAAGCGCCAGAAGAAGGGCTGATCATATGGCGACCGAAGTAAAAGTACCCGTTCTGGGCGAATCGATCACTGAAGCGACGATCGGCGAATGGCTGAAGAAGCCGGGCGATCCGGTGAAGGCGGACGAGCCGATCGTCAGCCTTGAGACCGACAAGGTCGCGGTCGAAGTGCCCTCGCCCGTCGCGGGCACCATGGGCGCCTATGCCGCGCAGGTTGGCGATACGGTTGAGGTCGGCGCGGTGATCGCATCGATTGAGGCTGGCGACGGCGCTGCCGCTTCGGCTCCAGCCCCGGCTCCCGCTCCGACGGCCGCCCCCGAACCCGCCGCATCGCAGCCGGAAAAGGCAGCAGCACCGGTCGAGGCGAAGACGGAGGAAACGGGCGACCTGACCCTCTCCCCCGCCGTGCGCCGCGTCGTTCTTGAAAAGGGTCTCGACCCGAGCGCGATCAAGGGTACCGGCAAGGATGGCCGGCTGACCAAGGAAGATGTGCTGAAGGCGGCCGAAGCGAAGCCGGCTCCGGCTGCTGCTCCGGCACCGGCGGCGGCGCCCTCCCCTGCCCCGGCAGGCGAGCGCCGCGAGGAACGCGTGCGGATGACGCGCCTGCGCCAAACGATCGCGCACCGGCTGAAGGAAGCGCAGAACACGGCCGCGCTGCTCACCACCTTCAACGATGTCGACATGACCGCGGTCATGGAGGCACGCGCCAAGTACAAGGACCTGTTCGAGAAGAAGCACGGCATCCGCCTTGGCTTCATGGGATTCTTCGTGAAGGCGGCCGTTCTGGCGGCAAAGGACGTGCCTTCGGTCAACGCGTCGATCGACGGCGATGAGATCGTCTATCACGACTATGTCGACGTCTCGGTCGCGGTGTCCGCGCCGAACGGTCTTGTCGTCCCGGTCGTCCGCGATGCGCAGAATCTCAGCTTTGCCGGCGTCGAAAAGACGATCGCCGATTTCGGCCAGCGCGCGAAGGACGGCACGCTCAAGATGGACGAGATGAAGGGCGGCACCTTCACCATCTCCAATGGCGGCGTGTTCGGCTCGCTCATGTCGACGCCGATCATCAATCCGCCGCAGTCCGCCGTGCTCGGCATGCACCGGATCGAGGATCGCCCCGTGGTCCGGAACGGCCAGGTCGTCGTCCGCCCGATGATGTATCTGGCACTCAGCTACGACCACCGCCTGGTCGATGGTCGCGAAGCTGTCACCTTCCTGGTGCGTATCAAGGAAGCGATCGAGGATCCGACACGCCTGCTGATCGATCTGTAATCTTACTTGCCGGCCCGCGCCGGATGACTGGGAGCCGATAAATGGCTGACTATGACTATGACGTCCTTGTGATCGGTTCTGGCCCCGGCGGCTATGTCGCGGCGATCCGCGCGGCACAGCTCGGGCTTCGTACCGCGTGTGCGGAGAGCCGCGAAACGCTTGGCGGCACCTGTCTCAACGTCGGCTGCATCCCATCAAAGGCGATGCTTCACGCGTCGGAGCTTTATGAAGCGGCGGCAGGCGGTCTGCTCGCAAAGCTCGGCGTCAAGATCGACAAGATGGGTCTCGATCTCGACACCATGCACGGCCAGCGCAAGGATGCGGTCAAGGGCCTGACCGGCGGCATCGAATATCTGTTCAAGAAGAACAAGGTCGACTGGCTGAAGGGCCTGGCGACCTTCACCGCCAAGGACACGGTGGAAGTCGCGGGCAAGAGCTATCGCGCCAAGAACATCGTCATCGCCACCGGATCGTCGGTCACGCCGCTCCCCGGCGTCGAGGTCGACAACGCCAAGGGCATCGTCGTCGATTCGACCGGCGCGCTTGAACTGGCCAAGGTGCCCGGCCACCTCGTCGTCATCGGCGGCGGCGTGATCGGGCTGGAGCTTGGTTCCGTCTGGCGTCGTCTTGGCGCCAAGGTCACCGTCGTCGAGTTCCTCGACCAGATCCTGCCCGGCATGGACGGTGACGTCCGCAAGGAAGCGAACAAGATCCTGAAGAAGCAGGGTATGGAGTTCAAGCTGTCGACCAAGGTCACCAAGGTCGACGTCAAGGGCAAGAAGGCGACGCTCACCGTCGAACCGGCCGCCGGCGGCGACGCAGAGACGATCGAGGCGGATGCCGTCCTCGTCTCCATCGGCCGCCGTCCCAATACGGATGGCCTCAGCCTCGACAAGGCGGGGCTTTCGACCAACCAGCGCGGCCAGATCGAGATCGATCACAGCTTCAAGACGTCCGTCCCCGGCATCTGGGCGATCGGCGACGTCGTCCCCGGCCCCATGCTCGCTCACAAGGCGGAGGATGAGGGCATTGCGGTTGCGGAGAACATCGCGGGCCTCACCGGCATCGTGAATCACGATGTGATCCCGAGCGTCGTCTACACCATGCCCGAAATCGCCGGCGTCGGCCTGACCGAGGAGCAGGCGAAGGAAAAGGGCGAGGTGAAGGTCGGCAAGTTCCCGATGCTCGGCAATTCACGCGCCAAGACCAATCACGAGCCCGACGGCTTCGTGAAGGTGATCGCCGACGCGAAGACCGACCGTGTCCTCGGTGTATGGGTGATCGCAAGCGTCGCCGGCACGATGATCGCACAGGCCGCGCAGGCGATGGAATTCGGCGGGACCAGCGAAGACATCGCCTACACCTGCCACGCCCATCCGACTCATTCGGAAGCGATCAAGGAAGCCGCGATGGCGGTGCTGGGCAAGCCGATCCACATCTGACGGATTCGGCTACCCACGCCCTCCTTGCCATCCTAGACAGGGCGGCATGACGCAGCCCTTCTTCCCAACGGTCGATCCGATCGCCGCGCTCGGGCCGTATCTGCCCTTGCTGGACCTCGTCGGCATCGGCGTGTTCGCCACATCGGGCGCCCTCGCGGCGGCCCGACGGGAACAAACGCTGGTCACTTTCGCCTTCTTCGCGCTGGTCACCGGCACCGGCGGCGGCACGGTTCGCGATCTGCTGATCGATGCGCCGGTCTTCTGGGTGCAGGACGCCCGCATTCCGCTGGTATGCCTTGGCTCGGCCATGCTGATCTGGCTCACCCCGCACAGTTGGTGGAAGGGCCGCGCCCTCGACTGGTTCGACGCGATCGGGCTTGCCTCCTATGCTGTCTTCGGCACGGCCAAGGCACTGGCATTCGGCGTGCCGCCCCTCCCCGCCGCGATGATGGGGGTCATCACCGGCTGCGTCGGCGGCATCATCCGCGACGTGCTGGCGGGTGAGCCATCCATCCTGTTGCGGCCGGAGCTTTACGTGACAGCGGCCGCGCTGACCGCCGCCCTGTTCGTCGGGCTCATCCTGCTTGGCGTTCCCTCGCCCATCGCCGCCGTCATCGCCGCCGTCTGCGGATTCATTCTGAGGGCGCTGGCGATCGTGCGGGGAATTGCCCTGCCCGTCTATCGGCCCTGACGATCACTCGTCGCGGATGACGCCAACGTCGCTGAACGGCTTGGGATCGCGCGGCGGGTTTTCGGCCTGGGTCAGCTCAAGCTGCCAGAAGCCGACATCGCGCCATTCGGCATTCTTGTAGCCTGCCTGGCGGAACACACCCGCTCGGCGGAAGCCGACCGCCTCGTGTAACGAGATCAGATCGTCATTGGGCAGCGAGATACCGCTGATCGCCTGGACGAAATCCTGCTCCCTCAATGTATCGACCAGCGCGCCATAGAGCAGCCGGCCAACGCCCTGCTGCTTCCAGTCGCCCGCGATATAGATCGATGTATCGACGACATAGCGATAGGCCGCCCGATCGCGGAAACTGGTGGCGAACGCATAGCCCAGCAGGCCGTCGGGATCGCCATTGGTCGCGACGATCCAGGGATAGAGGCCGTTCGATGCCGTCATGCGCTTGCGCATCTGGTCGGCATTCGGCGCCTTTTCCTCAAACGACACATTCCCGGCCACAAAGGGCGCGAAGATCGCTGCTATTTCCGGTGCGTCGTCCAGGGTGGCGGCACGAATTTCGATCATTGGGCAAGTCTCCTGGCCAGCCAGGTCATCAGGCTGAGATTCTGTTGTTGAAGTTTGGGTGCACCGCTGAGTGCGGCGCATTCCATGCATCGCGCCTGCACGGCAGGGCCGGTCGCCAGCATCCGCGCGTCGGTGATCGCGGTCGCCAGCAGCGCCGTCTGCCGCCGCGCCAGCCGGGTCAATATGTCGGCGGAACCTGTCTCCGCCTCGTCATCATCGCTCGGACGGCTGGCATCGCGCAGGAACTGGGTCAGCATGTCGACCGGCTTTTCCAGATAGACGAGCCGCACGCGCGCCGGATCAACCTTCGCGCGCTTGGCCGCTTCGGCAACCGCCGCATCGAGCGATCCGAACCCGTCGACCAGCCCCAGTTGCCGGGCCGTGCCGCCATCCCACACGCGGCCCTGCCCGATTTCGTTGACCCGCTCGACCGGAATTTTCCGCGCCTGCGACACCAGCGTGATGAAACGGGTGTAGATATCCTCGATCCCCGATTGCATCAGCGCGTCGAATTCGGGCGTCGTGCCGCCGATCAGGTCCGGCTGGCCCGACAGCGGCGTGGTTGCGACACCATCGGAGGTAACGCCGATCTTGCCGAGCGCGTTTTCCAGCGTCGGCAGCACGCCGAACACACCGATCGATCCGGTGATCGTCGTTGGTTCGGCAAAGATATGATCCCCCGCCGTCGCCACCCAATAGCCGCCCGATGCCGCGACCGATCCCATCGAGATGACGATCGGCAGCCCCGCCTGCTTGGCGTCGAGCACCGCCGCCCTGATCTGTTCGGATGCGAGCACCGATCCGCCGGGTGAATCCACCCGCACCACCAGCGCCTTCAATTTATTGTCGGCCAGCCCCTTGTGGATCAGCCGAGCGATCGTGGCGCCGCCCGCTGTCCCCTCCGGCGCATCGCCATCCACGATCTCACCGGCCACGGTGACGACGCCGATCTGTTCGCCCGAGGTCGGCAGCGGATTTGCAGCCACCCAGTCGTCATAACGGATGCGCTTGTAGCTGCCCAACGGCTTGCCCGATTCGGATCCGGCAATTTGAGCGACTCGTTTGCCGAAGGCCGTCCGATCGCCAAGCGTATCGACAATGCCGCTCGCCTTCGCCGCTTCGGCCATTCCATTACCCACGGTCATGCTGGCCGTGGGATTGGCGATATAGGCTGCCAGCCTGGCCTTCGGGCGAGCCGCGGCGACATCGGCCTGCCAACCCTGCCACAGCGCACTGGCCAGCGCCTCGTTCGCCTGCCGCGCCTCGGGCGATTGATCGGTGCGGGTATAGGGTTCCACCGCCGATTTGAACTCGCCGACCCGATAGACGTGGGCGGTGACGCCCAGTCTGTCCATCAGCCCCTTGTAATAAAGCTGCGATCCGCCCGGCCCTGTGAAAGCCGCCATTCCCAGCGGGTTCAGCCAGACTTCCGATGCATGGGCGGCAAGCTGATAGCTGTCGTCGGTATAGCCCGTGGCATAGGCCAGCACGGGCTTCTTTGCGTCACGGACCCGCTGTATCGCATCCCCGACCGTTTCCAGCGCCACCTCTCCACCGCCGATGAAGCGGTCCAGGTCGAGCACGACCGCCTTCACCCTGTTGTCCGTCACCGCGGCGTCCAGCGCGCGAACCACATCACGCAGCCGATATTCGCGCGTGACGGAGGATCCGGTGGTGAACGTCGCAAAGGCGCTCTGTTCGGTCGGTTGCTCGACGATGCTGCCGTTCAGGTCGAGCACCAGCGCACCGTTGCTGATCGCAGCGGCATTGGGCCGCATCGTCAGCACGGCATAAAGCGCTGCGAAGAACAGCAGCAGGAAGATCAGGACCAGCGCATCCTTCACGCCGACCAGCAGCTTCCAGGCACCACGGAGCAGGCTCACCTCAGTCATTCCTTCCGATCGCCATTGCCCGGTCAGCGCTATCGAACACGGGCGGCGGTGTAAATCGGGAACGCATGTCAAAAAAGCTGCGTCGAATCTTGCTACCGCGCCTTGACCCCGGTTAACCGCCGCCACATATGGCCGGCGTTGGCACTCTCGGACAGCGAGTGCTAACAACCGTTTCATCGCAGGGCCGGGCGAATTCCGGCTCGACAGACAAGAAGGATGGACCGAATGAACTTTCGTCCGTTGCACGACCGCGTGCTCGTTCGCCGCGTCGAGGCCGAGGAAAAGACCGCCGGCGGAATCATCATCCCCGACACCGCCAAGGAAAAGCCGCAGGAAGGCGAAGTCGTCGCCGCCGGTTCGGGCGCCAAGGCCGAAGACGGCAAGGTGACCCCGCTGGACGTCAAGGCTGGCGACCGCATCCTGTTCGGCAAGTGGTCCGGCACCGAAGTGAAGGTGAACGGCGAAGACCTGCTGATCATGAAGGAAAGCGACATCCTGGGAATCATCGGCTGAGCCGACCCCGTTCAATCCCAATTTTCATAAGGAACAAGAAACATGGCAGCGAAGGACGTAAAATTCTCGCGCGACGCCCGTGAGCGCATTCTGCGCGGCGTCGACATCCTCGCCGACGCGGTGAAGGTCACTCTGGGGCCGAAGGGCCGCAACGTCGTGATCGACAAGAGCTTCGGCGCACCGCGCATCACCAAGGACGGCGTCACCGTCGCCAAGGAGATCGAGCTCAAGGACAAGTTCGAGAACATGGGCGCGCAGATGGTGCGCGAAGTGGCCTCGAAGACCAACGACATTGCCGGTGACGGCACCACCACCGCGACCGTTCTCGCCCAGGCGATCGTGCGCGAAGGTATGAAGTCGGTTGCCGCCGGCATGAACCCGATGGACCTGAAGCGCGGCATCGACCTCGCTGTCGGCAAGGTCATCGACGATCTGAAGGGCCGCTCGAAGCCGGTCGCCGGTTCCAGCGAGATCGCCCAGGTCGGCATCATCTCGGCCAATGGCGACAAGGAAGTCGGCGAGAAGATCGCCGAAGCCATGGAAAAGGTCGGCAAGGAAGGCGTGATCACCGTCGAGGAGGCCAAGGGCCTCGATTTCGAACTCGACGTCGTCGAAGGCATGCAGTTCGACCGCGGCTACCTCTCGCCCTACTTCATCACCAATCCGGAAAAGATGCAGGTCGAACTTCAGGATCCCTATATCCTGATCCACGAGAAGAAGCTGTCGAACCTGCAGGCGATGCTGCCGATCCTCGAAGCCGTGGTACAGAGCGGCCGTCCGCTCCTCATCATCGCCGAAGACATCGAGGGCGAGGCTCTGGCCACGCTCGTCGTCAACAAGCTGCGCGGCGGCCTGAAGGTCGCGGCGGTCAAGGCTCCGGGCTTCGGCGATCGTCGCAAGGCGATGCTCGAGGACATCGCGATCCTGACCAAGGGCGAGATGATCTCGGAAGATTTGGGCATCAAGCTTGAGAGCGTCACCGTCGGCATGCTCGGCCAGGCCAAGCGCGTCACCATCGACAAGGACAACACCACCATCGTCGATGGCGCCGGTGAAGCCGATGCGATCAAGGGCCGCGTGGAAGCGATCCGCCAGCAGATCGAGAACACCACCAGCGACTATGACCGTGAGAAGCTCCAGGAGCGTCTCGCCAAGCTCGCCGGCGGCGTTGCCGTGATCAAGGTCGGCGGTGCGACCGAAGTCGAGGTGAAGGAGCGCAAGGATCGCGTTGACGATGCCCTGCACGCCACCCGCGCAGCCGTTGAGGAAGGCATCGTTCCCGGCGGTGGTACGGCTCTCCTCTACGCCACCAAGGCCCTTGAAGGCCTGAAGGGCGTGAACGACGACCAGACCCGCGGCATCGACATCGTCCGCAAGGCGATTGAGGCTCCGCTTCGTCAGATCGCGCAGAACGCCGGCCATGACGGCGCGGTCGTCTCCGGCAACCTCCTGCGTGAGGGCGATCAGACCAAGGGCTTCAATGCCGCGACGGACGTCTATGAGAACCTGGTCCAGGCCGGCGTGATCGATCCGACCAAGGTCGTTCGCACGGCGCTTCAGGATGCGGCTTCGGTCGCCGGTCTCCTGATCACGACCGAAGCGACGATCGCCGAGCTGCCGGAAGACAAGCCTGCCGCTCCGATGGGCGGTGGCGGCATGGGTGGCATGGGCGGCATGGACTTCTAAAAGTCCGATCCGTCCGGCAACCGCCGAACGAAAGAGGGCCGGGGAGCGATCCCCGGCCCTTCTTCTTTGCCGGATCAACAGCAGGCAAGAAAAAGGGGCCGCACCATCAGGTGCGACCCCTATTTTTTTGACCTCGAAAGGCTTTTAGTTCTTTACGGCTTCGCCGGCATTGACCAGCGCATTGCCCGTCGCATCAGCAGCGGCGTTCGTGGCGTTCGCAGCAGCGTCGCCAGCGTTGTCGATGGCATTGCCGGCAGCGTCGAGCGCGTTGTCGGTCGCGTTGCCGATATCGCTCATCGCTTCGTCAGCCGTGGTTTCGACGTCGGTGGCAACGGCGTTGGCGGCTTCGGCGGCTTCGTCCTGAGCGGTGCCCGAGCAAGCGGCCAGGCCAAGCGAAGCAGCAAGAATCAGCGAAGCAACAATCGACTTGTTCATGGGTAGGTTCCCTCCCGTTAGAGTGCGTCACACTTTGCATCCCGGGGAGAGACCTCACCGAGTAGCGGCGAATTCTCTAGCGATCCAGTTGGTCATACGCAATGCTTGATTATCACGGGAGCGACCCGGTTCCCCTGCCAAGCCCCAGTATTGACCGGATATAAAGACATCTTTATATCCTTATCTCATGCAGGAGCTTCTCGACATCTTCCGTGCCTTGGCAGATCCGACGCGGCTGCGCATCTTCGCCCTGCTCCGCGCGATGGAACTGTCTGTCGGCGAATTGGCACAAGTGCTGGGGCAAAGCCAGCCGCGCGTGTCCCGCCACGTCAAGATTCTGGCCGATGCGGGCCTTGCCGTTCGCCGCAAGGAAGGAAGCTGGGTGTTCCTGGCGCTCGCCGACACGGCACCGCTCGCGACGTTGAGAGGGGCGATCGATCAATGGCCGGGCGATTGGGTTGCGGTGGATGCAACCCGGCTGGCGGCGGTACGCGCTGACCGGGCGGCGGCCGCCGAGCGCTATTTCGCCGCCCATGCCGAACAATGGGACGCCATCCGCTCGCTCCATATCGCCGAATCCGATGTCGAGGCCGCGATGGCGACCTTGCTTGGTGAGCGCCCGCTCGGGCGGCTGGTCGATATCGGCACCGGCACCGGACGGATGCTCGAGCTGTTCGCCGGACAGGCAACGCGTGCGCTTGGCGTCGATCGCAGCCCCGAAATGCTTCGGCTGGCCCGCGCCAAGCTGACGCACGGCGCGATCGACAATGCCGAGCTGCGGCAGGGCGACCTCTATTCATTGCCGCTCGACACGGCGAGTGCGGACACCGTGATCCTGCATCAGGTGCTGCATTTCGCTCAGCAGCCCGGACCCGCGATCGCGGAAGCCGCGCGTCTGCTGGCGCCCGGCGGGCGGATGCTGATCGCCGATTTCGCCAGCCATCAGCGCGAGGAGCTTCGCACGCAGGACGCGCACGCACGCCTCGGCTTCGCTGACGAGCAGATCGCGCGCTGGTTCACCGCCGCCGGCCTGGAAACGGCGCGGATACAGACATTGGAAGGTGGAGAGTTGACCGTGAAATTGTGGCTGGGCGAACGCGCCGGCGCCGTCCTGGAGAAAGCGGCATGACCCTGTCGCTCGATCAGCTTGCCGAGGCGCGGCGCGCGCTGGACGCCCCCCTGTTCGCCGATCTGTCGGGCGATGCGCAGGTATCCTTCGAATTCTTCCCGCCCAAGACGGAGAAGATGGAAGAGACATTGTGGGAGTCGATCCAGACCCTGCTGCCCCTCCGCCCCCGCTTCGTCTCGGTCACCTACGGCGCAGGCGGATCGACCCGCGAGCGCACCCACGCGACCGTCGCCCGTATCGCGCGCGAAACCCAGCTTGCCGCCGCCGCGCACCTGACGTGCGTCGACGCCAGCAAGGGCGAGATCGCCGAGATCGCCGAGGAATATTGGGCCGCCGGCGTCCGTCACATCGTGGCACTTCGCGGCGATCCGCCGATCATCGGCAATCGCTTCGTGCCCGCGCCCGATGGCTATGCCAGCGCCGCCGACCTCGTCGCCGGCCTCACCAGGCTGCATCCCTTCGAGATTTCGGTCGCCGCCTATCCGGAAACCCATCCGGAGGCGATCAGCGGCCAGTCCGACCTGGAAAATCTGAAGCGCAAGCTCGACGCGGGCGCCAACCGGGCGATCACGCAGTTCTTCTTCACGCCCGATGCCTTCTTCCGCTTCCGCGATGCGGCGGCGGCGGCGGGCATCGATGCGGAGATCGTGCCCGGCATCCTGCCCGTTTCGAACGTCGCCCAGACCCGCAAGTTCGCCGGCCTCTGCGGCGCTGCGATCCCGCCCTGGATGGACCGGCTGTTCGAGGGACTGGACGATCACCCCGCCGCACGCCAATTGGTCGCCGCGACGATTTCCGCCGAACTGTGCCGCAAGCTTTATGCAGGTGGTGTCCGGCACTTCCATTTCTACACGCTCAACCGGGCGGAGCTTTCCTACGCGATCTGCCACCTGCTGGGATTGCGGCCGGAAAAGGGTACGAAGGAGAAAGCGGCATGAACGCACGCGAGAAGCTGATCGAGGCGGCGTCGAAGCGCATCCTGCTGACCGACGGAGCCTTCGGCACCGAGATCCAGAACTATAAGCTGGACGAGGCCGCCTATCGCGGCACGCTCGATCTCGCCCGCGACCAGAAGGGCAACAACGACATCCTGGCGCTGACCCGCCCGGACGTGGTCGACGCCATCACCCGCGCCTATCTGGCGGCAGGATCGGACATCGTCTCCACCAACACCTTCAGCGCCAACAAGATCAGCCAGGCGGATTACGCCGCCGAGCATCTGGTGCGCGAGATCAACATCGCGTCCGCCAGCATCGCCCGCAAGGCAGCCGATGAGGCCGAGGCAACGGACGGCCGCCCCCGCTTCGTCGCCGGTGCGATCGGCCCGACCAACAAGACCCTGTCCCTGTCCCCGGACGTCAACGATCCCGGCTTCCGCGAAATCGATTTCGACGGTCTGAAGGACGTCTACCGCGAACAGATCGACGCGCTGCTGGAAGGCGGCGTGGATTTCATCCTGATCGAGACGATCTTCGACACGCTGAATGCCAAGGCCGGCATCATGGCGGCAATCGAGGCTGGCGAAGCGCTGGGCCGCGACGTGCCGCTGATGATTTCGATGACGATCACCGACCTGTCGGGCCGCAACCTGTCCGGCCACACGGTCGAGGCGTTCTGGCATGCGGTGCGCCACGCGAAGCCGGTCACGGTGGGGCTGAACTGCTCGTTCGGCGCGCAGCAGCTGCGTCCGCACGTGCAGGCGCTCAGCAGCGCCGCCGACACGCTGATCATGGCCTATCCGAACGCGGGCCTGCCGAACGAGCTTGGCGAATATGACGAGCTACCGGCGCAAACTGCGGCGTTCGTCGGCGCCTGGGCGACCGACGGGCTGGTCAACATCCTTGGTGGCTGTTGTGGATCGACGCCCGCCCATATCGCTGCCATGGCGAAGGTGGTGAAGGGCCTCAAACCGCGTGTGCCCCCGCACCCTCCGGTCGTCACCCGCCTTTCGGGGCTGGAGCCGATGACGATCGCCGCCTGATTTCGTTCAACCTTTCATTTTCCGGCGAGACATGACCCAGAGAACCGCCTCCTTCGTCAATATCGGCGAACGCACCAACGTCACCGGCTCAGCGGCGTTCAAGAAGCTGATCATGGCGGGCGACTATGCGCGCGCGGTCGAGGTGGCACGCCAGCAGGTGGAGAACGGCGCGCAGGTCGTCGACATCAACATGGACGAGGGGCTGCTCGACGCCGAATTCGCCATGACCACCTTCCTGAAGCTGATCGCGGCGGAACCCGACATCGCGCGCGTCCCCTTCATGATCGACAGTTCCAAATGGAACGTCATCGAGGCGGGGCTGAAATGCGTGTCCGGCAAGCCGATCGTCAATTCGATCAGCATGAAGGAGGGTGAGGACGCCTTTCTGGCGCAGGCCCGCAAGGTCATGTCCTATGGCGCCGCCGTCGTCGTGATGGCTTTCGACGAAGTGGGTCAGGCGGACACCCGCGACCGCAAGGTCGAGATCTGCGAACGCGCCTACAAGCTGCTGACCGGCATCGGCTTCCCGCCCGAAGACATCATCTTCGATCCCAATATCTTCGCAGTCGCGACGGGGATCGAGGAGCATCGCCGCTACGCCATCGACTTCATCGAGGCGTGTCGTGAAATCCGTGAACGCTGCCCGCACGCGCATATCTCCGGCGGCGTATCGAACCTCAGCTTCTCCTTTCGTGGCAACGAGCCTGTTCGCCGCGCGATGCATAGCGTGTTCCTCTATCACGCCATTCAGGCGGGACTGGACATGGGCATCGTCAACGCCGGCCAGCTCGACGTCTACGACGCGATCGACCCGGAACTGCGCGAGGCATGTGAAGACGTCATCTGGGACAAGCGCGAAGACGCGACCGAGCGGCTGATCTCCCTTGCCGAGCGCTATCGCGGCACTGACGCAGCGGCGGAAAAGGCCGCGGCGGAATGGCGCGGCTGGGACGTCGTCAAGCGGCTGGAGCATGCGCTGGTGAAGGGCATCGACGCCCATATCGTCGAGGATACCGAGGAAGCGCGCCAGGGCTTTGCCCGCCCGATCGAGGTGATCGAAGGCCCGTTGATGGACGGGATGAACGTCGTCGGCGACCTGTTCGGATCGGGCAAGATGTTCCTGCCGCAGGTGGTGAAATCGGCGCGCGTCATGAAGAAGGCGGTGGCCCACCTGCTCCCCTTCATCGAAGCACAAAAGGAACCCGGCGCGCGCGGCAAGGGCAAGGTGGTCATGGCGACCGTCAAGGGCGACGTTCACGACATCGGCAAGAACATCGTCGGCGTCGTCCTGCAGTGCAACGGCTTCGAGGTGGTCGACCTGGGCGTGATGGTACCGTGGAGCGACATCCTGAAGGCCGCGAACGAGAATGACGCCGACATGATCGGCCTGTCCGGCCTTATCACCCCGTCGCTGGACGAGATGGTGACGGTGGCCGAGGAGATGAAGCGCGCCGGCATGACGATGCCGCTGCTGATCGGCGGCGCGACCACGTCAAAGGTTCATACCGCGCTTCGCATCGCCCCGGCTTATGATGGTCCCGTCGTCCATGTGCTCGATGCCAGTCGCGCGGTGGGCGTCGCCTCGACGCTGGTCAGCGAGACGCAGCGCGATCCGTTCGTGCTGAAAACCGCCGAGGAATATGAGGCGGTCCGCGTCGCGCGCGCCAGCAAGGGACAGAACGCCCTCGTGCCGATTGCCGACGCCCGAGCCAACGGGTTCGTCGCCGATTTCGCGTTGAAACCGAACACCCCTCTCCAGCCCGGCCTGCATGTGTTCGACGATTGGTCGCTTGCCGATCTGCGCGACTATATCGATTGGACGCCCTTCTTCCGCGCGTGGGAATTGGCAGGCACCTACCCCGCGATCCTCGAAGACGAGATCGTGGGTGAAAGCGCGCGCAACCTGTTCGCCGACGCCCAGGCCATGCTCGACCGGATCATTGCCGAGAAGTGGCTGGTCGCAAAGGGTGTCGCAGCGCTCTGGCCATGCCGTCGCGAGGTGGACGACGTCATCATCGACAGCGGCAAGGGCGAAATCAGGATGCCCTTCCTTCGTCAGCAGATCGCCAAGCGCGAAGGCCGCGCCAACATGTGCCTGGCCGACTTCATCGACCCGGCGGGTGACTGGATTGGCGGATTCGCCGTCACGGCCGGGCACGGCATCGACGATCATCTGGCCCGCTTCAAGGCGGACAATGACGTCTATTCGGACATCCTGCTAAAGGCGCTGGCCGACCGTCTGGCCGAGGCATTCGCGGAGCGGCTGCACAAGCATGTCCGCACCGATCTCTGGGGCTATGCCGCGGGCGAGCAGCTGACGAACGACGCACTCATCCGCGAGCAATATCGCGGCATCCGCCCGGCGCCCGGCTATCCCGCCTGTCCCGACCACAGCCAGAAGCCGGTCCTGTTCGACATGCTGGACGCGAACGCCAACACCGGCATCATCCTGACCGACAGCTTCGCGATGGTACCCACGGCAGCGGTATCGGGCTTCTATTTCGGCCACCCGCAATCCGAATATTTCGGCGTGGCCCGGATCGATCAGGACCAGCTTGAGGAATATGCCGACCGGCGCGGCGTGCCGATCGAACAAGCCGCACGCTGGCTGCGCCCCAATCTGGATTGATCGCAGCCGCCGTCGTCAAGGCATGCGCGAAATCGGACCCATTCCGGTGCTCCGGACTTGATCCGGAGCCCATCTCAGATGCGTCGAGACACCCGGTAACATGGACTCCTGCCTACGCAGGAGCACGACCACGCTGCCCTATAGACTGTTCGATTCAGGTTGAGTCATGCCAGTCTCGGGATCACCTACTGCGTCGGGCAGGTCGAAGCCGGCCCCGCATCCAGATCGAGGCAACGGCCATCGATCTCGCCCGCCGGCACCGGCAGCCCGATCAGCCCCGCAAGCGTCGGCAGGATGTCGACCGTCTCGACCGGCATCGGCTGCTCGAAATTCGTCATGCCTTTGCGCCAGAACAGAATCGGCACGCGCCGGTCATAATCCCAGAAGCTTCCGTGGGTGGCGATGCTGCTTCCCGCCTTCGGCTTTGCGATCGGCGTGACGCGCGGCTTCAACGCGACGATGAAATCGCCCGACCGGCCGGGATAGAAGGATGCGCGGGCGCGCTGCTCAAGCGTCCATTCGTCAACGGCCCCGCCGGGCATCGGCATCGCCATTAGCGTTGCTGCCGGGATGACGGCCGCGACCTGGGCATTGGCGGTCAGGACGCGCGTAGCCTCTGCCAGCACCGCGTTGCGCTGCTCCGGCGTCAAGGAACGATCGATATAGAAATCGCCCGCCGCGCCGCCGCCCAGGAGCACGGGGCCGCTGAGGCCCAGCGTCGCACCGATCGCCTTGCCGAGCGCTGCCGGGGCAAGCGCCGGATCGACGCGCTGCGCATCGGTCATGCCCTGGGCACGAAGCCGCTCCGGCGTGTCCTGTCCGCCATGATCCGCGGTCAGCACGGCGACATAGTCAATCCCCTCGGCATCCAGCCGGTCGAACAGCGCACCGATCGCCTTGTCCACGGTCGCCAGCTGCAGGCACATCTCGCTGCCTTCGGTGCCGAGCGTGTGGCCGACATAATCGGTCGCCGACAGGCCGATCGAGATGATGTCGGTTGCCTCGCCACGGCCAAGCTTCATGTCGTCGATCAACGCGCTGGCCAGCGACAGCGTGGCTTGGTCGAATTCCGGCGAAGCGCGGAACCGGGCGAAGTCGCCGCCGTCTCGGGCGAAGCGTCCGTCACCCACCCGCATGTCCCCGACCTGTATAGGGCGGGACCGTGACTCGCAGAAGGATGGCAGTTGCATCGCTTCGCGCGGCTTGGCGATTTCAGCCGCGACCTCGGCGTTGACCTTGGCGACAACCGGGCGGGCGACCTGATTGGCCGGTCCGACATAGGTCTTGCCGCCCCACCACCAGATCTGGTCGGTCACGGGGCCACCCATCATCAGCGCCGCGCGGTCCTTGCCGGCGACCGAAACGACGCGACTGGCGGGGTTTGCGGCCTTCATGCGGCCACCCAGCGTCGGCACCTTCAGGTGAACGACGCTTGCCGTATAATCTTCTGAATTGCTGCCGGGTACGCTTTCGTCTTCGGCGCAATAGATTTGCTTGTCCTCGCGCGCGGCGCCCTGGTCCACCCAGTCATTGGCGATGATGCCGGTGCGCGCGGGGCGCGATCCGGTCAGGATGGTCGAATGGCCCGGGCAGGTCTCGGTGGCTGCATGCGACTGATAACCCGCCGGAAAGACGGCGCCTCCGCTCAATCTCCGCAATCCGCCGGTGAAATGTTCCCTATATTCCGCGAACAGATTGGCGGAAAACTGATCCATCGACAGCGCCACGATCAGCTTGGGCTTGGCCGGCTGCTGCGCGGCCAGCGGGGCGCTCGCGGCGGTCATGCCAAGGGCGGCAGCGAGAAGAATGGCGCGGTTCACGAATAACTCCTTGTGGGGCGGGGGCCGCTTTCGGTTATGATGCGCGGATGGGACGGGAACAAGGATCGCCGATGCGCGCGTGGTGTTTCGGATTGATGACATTGCTGGCGGTACTGCTGCTTCCCGGTTTTGCGCAAGCGCAGAGCGGTCCCGCCAATATCGACGCGCAGCTGGTGGCGGAAAGCGAACGTCCGGCGGCTGGCGACTCCGTGACGCTCGCCTTCGTGATGAAGCCGAAACCCGGCTGGCACGGCTATTGGAAAAATCCGGGCGACGCCGGAATGGAGACGCAGCTTCACTGGACCCTGCCCGACGGCGTGACGGCGGGGCCGCTGCAATATCCTGTGCCCGAAACGCTGCTGATCGCCGGGCTGATGAACTATGTCTATGAAGGCGACTATACCCAGTTCGTCACCCTGACATTGCCTCCAACACTGGCTGTTGGAACCGCGCTTCCAATCAAGGTGAAGATGGATTGGCTTGAATGCACGCGGGAAATCTGCGTGCCGGCAAGCGCAAACCTTGCGCTCAACCTGACCGTCGGTGACGGTGTGGTCGATACCGTGCACCGCGCCGAATTCGACGACTGGCGTGCCCGCATGCCAAAGCCGCTCGGCGGCGAGGCTGCCTTTGCTTCCGGCAACGGCACTTTGCGGATCGGAATCCCCCTGCCGGCCGCTGCGAAGATTGCTGATCCCTACTTCTTTCCGCTGACCGATGGCGCGATCGACTATGCCGCGCCGCAGAAGGTCAGCCGGGACGGCGACCAACTCATCATCGAGGCGAAAGCGCGCAACGGCGCAGCGGCGCTCGCATCGATCGAAGGCGTGCTGAAGATCGCCGACCATGGCGGCCTGACTGTCGTCGCGCGCCCGGGTGCCGTAGCCAGCGGCGGGACGCCGGTTGGCGGGGAAGCGGCGAGCGGCGCGACGACGATCCTTCTTGCCTTGGGCGGCGCGATCCTGGGGGGTCTGCTGCTCAACATCATGCCTTGCGTCTTTCCGATCCTGAGCCTGAAAGCCCTGAGTCTTGCAAAGGCAGGCGTCAATGAAAGCGCGGCCCGGCGCGAAGGCATTGCCTATACCGCGGGCGTGGTGCTGGTCTGCGTGGCACTGGGCGGAATATTGCTGGCGCTTCGTGCAGGCGGCGTCGCAGCGGGTTGGGCATTCCAGCTGCAGGACTCTCGCGTCATCACGCTGCTGCTGTTGCTGGCCACAGCGATCGCCTTCAATCTCGCCGGACTGTTCGAGATCAGATCGGTCGCCATTGGCAACCGGCTGGCGGCAAGCGGAGGGATAGCGGGCGCGTTCTGGACGGGCGCCCTCGCCGCCTTCATCGCCACGCCATGTGCCGGCCCGTTCATGGGCGCGGCGCTCGGCGCAGCGCTCGTGCTGCCGACTGCCGCTGCAATGGCGATATTCGCCGGCCTCGGACTGGGGCTTGCACTTCCCTTCCTTCTGCTCGGCTTCATCCCCGCGCTCAGGCGGCGGTTGCCAAAACCCGGCCCCTGGATGGAACGTTTCCGTCGTATCCTTGCCATCCCGATGTTCCTGACCGCGCTGGGGCTTGCATGGATATTGGGGCGGCAGGCAGGCGTTGACGGAATGACGCTTGGCCTGGTCGCAGCACTCGGCCTTGCTGTCGCACTGTGGTGGGTGGGCAACCGGCAGACCGCGGGCGGCGCGCGGAGCTGGATCGTGCTGGTTCCCGCACTCGCCCTTGCAGCCGCGGTGATGATCGTCATGCCCCGCGCTGGTGCCGAGGCCACGCCGGCATCGGGCGGATTGCTTGCATCGGAACCCTTCACCGAATCCCGCCTCGCGGCGTTGACTGCGGAGGGCCGCCCGGTCTTCGTCTACTTCACCGCCGACTGGTGCCTGACATGCAAGGTCAATGAGAAGGCCGCGATCGAACGAGCCGATGTGGCCAAGGCGTTCGAGGCACGCAATGTCGCGGTATTGGTGGGCGACTGGACAAATGGCGATCCGGCGATCGGCCGGTTCATCGAAAGGCATGGACGTTCAGGCGTTCCGTTGTATCTTTACTACGCCCCTGGCAGCCGGGAACCCGAAATACTGCCGCAAGTGCTGACTGTGGATCGGCTGACCGGGCTTGCAGGTTGAATGATCGGCAAAGCGATGGAGGACCGGATGAGCAGCAAATACTGGATTTGCGCAGGCCTGGCGGCGGCCGTTCTGGCCATGCCGCTGACCGCGCAGCAGAAGACCGACGCGATCGTACGCGATTTCAAGCTGAACGACGTGGATGGGCGAGTCGTGCAGCTGTCCGACTTCAAGGGCAAGCCGGTGATCCTTGAATGGACCAACGCGGAATGCCCGTTCGTGAAGAAGCATTATGACAGCGGCAACATGCAGAAGACCCAGGCCATGGCTCGCGAGCAGGGCGCGGTGTGGCTGACGATCAATTCAGGGGCGCCGGGCAAGCAGGGCTATGTGACCGGGCCTGAGGCCAAGACGCTCGTCGCCGCCAAGAAAGCGACGCCCACCGCCTATCTGCTCGATCCGCGCGGCGTGGTCGGCAAGGGTTTTGCCGCCAAGACGACGCCGCATATGTATGTCATCGACGGCAGCGGCAAGCTGGTCTTCCAGGGCGGCATAGATGACAAACCGACCGCGAATGTGGATGACATCGCATCTGCCCGGAATCATGTGCTCGCGGCGCTCGACGAGCTGAAAGCGGGCAAGCCGGTTTCGGTCAAGGAAGCGCGTCCCTATGGCTGCACGGTCAAATATGTCGACGAGGCGTAAGGCCTAGCCGATCGGTTGCCGGGTAAAGGTGGTGGTGCGCTCCGTAACGTCGTCGCGAAGCTGAAGGCGACCGGATGTCAGTTCCACCACCGTGCTTTCCGTCGGTGGCTGATCCTGCATCTCCTTGCTCAATTGAGCCGCAAGCTTATCGATAGCGGCCCCCCCGCCCTCCGACTTGATGGCGACAGTGGTATAGTCTTCCGACAGGTGGGTGCCCTCATGTTGCCACCGTCCTTTTCCCGTTACCGCGAAGGACAGGCCCTGCGTCGGGAGCGCGTTGCCGAAAATAGTGAGATGGCCCGAATAGTCGAACGTCCGATCCGGATGATAGACGGTTCGGCCATTCGCCATCGACGTGCGCAGACCTTCCCCACTGAAATCAACCGGCCCATCCGTGGTCCACGTTCCCACAAGAGTGGCGCCGTCGCCCGCCGGCATCGCCGCGTTTTCGTCGACCTTTTTCTTGCAGGCGGACAAGGTCGCCAGCAGGGCGGCGGCTAGCAAAAGGGACGGGCGTCTGGTCACGGACTTCGCTCCTCGCTCAATCTAAGCGGATAGCGCCGCAGTTCTTCGCTCGGCTGGTTATCCGGCGTCCTATACGCAAGTGTATCGTTTGTTAACCATTCAAGCCAGATGGTTTCGCTGCCTATATCGGGTCTAAGCCGATAAACGGGGCCGTTTTCTCCGGCTTCCGTGCTGACGCTTCCCTCCCAGCTGGTAATCGCACGCTCGCGATAATTGTAAACGAGGCGATATCTTTCCATGCCGGGCGGGCCGGTAAAACTCAGCGTGACGTCAATGGCGGGACAATCAGCGCAGGGAATGGTGCCGGTGAAGAAACGGCCATCCAGCGGCTCGATAAGCGGTCCTCGGCAAGCCTGAAGAAGACGCTGGATCGTCGGGCCGCCCGGAATCTCCAGCTCTTCGCCATCACCGACCCGAAGAGTGAAATGGGAAGCCGGCGCCGCCAAAAGGTCCAGCGTGGGGTCATCGAGCGGTACACGCGCCTCGACACGACTGAGCGTCGTGTTTGGAACAGGCTTTGCCGGGTAGCGCGTTTCCCCTCCTCCGGCACGAATGGCCAGCATCGTCTCGGCTGGGGGTGGAGGCGGAACCGAACGGGAAAAGCGGATCTGTTTCGCATCGCGCTCGCAGCGGATGGCAAGCTGCGCTTCCTGCTGGGCTGCGCCGTAAAGGGCGATGGCCGCCGTCTGGTTGGGCCGATAGGTCCAGGCCATTGGCACATCGGCCATGCCGTTCGCCACATTGACTTCCGGTTGGTCGAACTCGACGGCCGTCTCTTGCTCGACGGGCGCGACATCAACCGTTTGCCCATTGGGCGTCAGTTTTTCACAACCTGCGACGCATAAGCTGAGCATCAGAAACAGAAGCAGCTTCATTTGCTTACTTACGAACATAGACCCTTTTGCCACCAACCCAGGTTTCCTCCACCTTGATGCCGCGCAACTCGCTGGGAGGAATCGTCATCGGATCGGCGTCGAGCAGCAGGAAATCCGCACGCTTGCCGGGGGTCAGGCTACCCAATCGATCCTCTGCAAAGGCTGCATATGCAGCCCCCGTGGTGAACCCGGCCAGAGCCTGCTCGCGCGACACGCGTTCTGCAGGCATCCAACCGCCCGGAGGTTGCCCCTGCGCGTCCTCCCGCGTGACGGCCGCGGCAAAACCGGCAATCGGATCGGGGGATTCGACAGGCGTGTCGGATCCGAAGGCGAGTTTGGCGCCGGCTTTGCGAAGCGTTTCCCACGCATAGGCGCCCGTCAGCCGCTCCGGCCCCAGCCGTGCTTCCGCCATCCGCCAATCGGAGGTTTCGTGAACGGGCTGCATCGACGCGACGATACCGTGGCGGCCGAGCCGGGGAATGTCGACCGGATCGATGATCTGGGCATGCTCGATCCGCCACCGCCGGTCATCGGTATAGGTTTCCGACAGTTCCTCGATCGCGGACAATATCTGTTCGTTCGCGCGGTCGCCGATGGCGTGAACGGCGATCTGGAAATGGTCCATCGCTGCCCGGCTCATCAGATTGCGCAGCTTGGTATCGTCCAGAAAGCTGAGCCCGCTTTCCTTCGGCGCGTCATGATAGGGTTGCTTGAGCCATGCTCCGCGCGATCCCAGCGCGCCGTCCGCGTATATCTTCACGCCGACCATACGCAGCCTGTCATCATACAACCACGGCGTCGGCCCCGGCCCCGCGATCTGGAGCATCGGTTCGATCCCGCCGGCGTAGGACAGGATGCGAAGGCGCAGCGAATTGGCGTCGCCCGCCCGGCGATAGGTCATCCAGTCGTCAAGCGACGTCCCCATGTCGGCGATGGCCGTAATGCCATAGGAAAGCAGGATCTGCTGCGCCTTGGAAAAGGCAAGATCGCGGTCTCGCGGCAGCGGTGCGGGCACGACTTTCTGCACCAGCTCTTTGGCGGCATCGACAAATACGCCGCTCGGCTCGTTCCCCGTTTTCTCGATACGGCCACCGGCAGGCGAAGTCGTCTTCGCCGTAATGCCCGCAACCTTCATCGCCGCGCTGTTGGCCCAACCGGCATGGCCGTCGATGCGTTCCAGCCAGACGGGGCGATCAGCGACCACCGCATCGATGTCTGCGGCGGTCGGGAAGCGGCCGAGATTCCAGGCTTCCTGATTCCAGCCGCGCCCCAATATCCACGGGCGGCTGGGATTTGCGGCGGCGTAAGCGGCGATCTTCGCCTTCGCCTCATCGAGCGATTTCGTGTCGGACAGATCAAGCAACAATGCCTGGAAACCGACACCCATCACGTGGCCATGGGCGTCGATCAGCCCGGGAATGAGCGTGCGGCCTTTTCCATCCAGCCGGAAATCCAGTTTTTCCGGCCGCTTGTCGCGGCGGTCGAGCAGCTTTGAAACCTTGCCCTGCCCGTCGATCAGCAGGCCAGAAAAATGCTCGACCTTGCCCTTATCATTCAGCGTGATGCCGTTGACGTTATCAACCAGCCCATCGGCGAGAACAGGCGCCGGGGTAAGGACAATCAAGCCCGCAAACAGCAGGCTGCGGATGGTCATTTCGGCAGTCTGCGGATCAGCGAACTGGTGTCCTGGCGATTGCCGCCCATTTTCTGCACATCGGCGTAGAATTGATCGACCAGCGCGGCGACGGGAAGGACGGCGCCGTTGGCCCGTGCCTCCTCGAGCACCAACCCCAGGTCCTTGCGCATCCAGTCGACCGCGAAGCCGAAATCGAACTTGTCCTCCGACATCGTCTTCCAGCGATTGACCATCTGCCAGCTCTGCGCCGCGCCGCCCGACACCGCTTCAAACACCTTGTCGGTATCGAGGCCCGCGATCTGGGCGAAACGAAGCGCCTCGGCCACGCCTTGGACCACGCCCGCGATGGCGATCTGGTTGACCATCTTGGTCGTCTGGCCAGCACCGGGCCCGCCGATGTGGACGATGCGCGCGGCATAGGCCTGCATCAGCGGCGTGGCGGCCGCCACCGCATCGTCATCGCCGCCGCACATGATCGACAGCTGGCCATTCTCCGCCCCTGCCTGACCGCCGGAAACCGGCGCATCGACGCAGAGGAGATTCAATGCCTTCGCTTCCGTCGCCAATTGCCGGGCGATTCGTGCCGACGCGGTCGTGTGGTCGATGAACACGGCGCCTTTGCGCATTGCCCGGAATGCGCCCTTCTCACCGATGGTAACCTCCGCCAAGTCATCGTCATTGCCGACGCAGCTAATGACAGCATCCGCGCCTTCGGCCGCCTCAGCCGGGCTGGCGGCGGCAGTTCCGCCATTTTCCTCCACCCAGCGGGCCGAACGGGCGGCCGTGCGGTTGTAGACGGTCAGCCGGTGTCCGGCGGCGGAAAGGTGGCGGGCCATGGGACCACCCATGACGCCAATGCCGATATATGCGATCTGTGCCATGCCCCCCGGTAACGGCTGTTTCCCCGCTCGGCTAGATGGGCTAGTGCGTCCGTCACTATGGCTACCGCACCCGAACCCCAGTCCACCCCGGCCGAGTTGCCGGTTTCCCTCGACGATGTACGGGCAGCAGCCGCGCGGATTGGCAATTCGATCATTCGCACACCGACGCTTCACAGCCAGACCCTGTCGCAACTGACCGGCGCGAACGTCTGGGTGAAGTTCGAGAATCATCAGTTTACGGCTGCTTACAAGGAACGTGGCGCGCTCAACACGCTGATGCTGATGGATGAGGCGGCACGCGCCAAGGGCGTGATCGCAGCATCGGCGGGCAATCACGCGCAGGGCCTTGCCTATCACGGCAACCGGCTGGGCATCCCGGTCACGATCGTGATGCCGCGGTCAACGCCGACCATCAAGGTGATGCAGACCGAGAATCACGGGGCCACCGTGATTCTGGAGGGCGAGACGTTCGACGCCGCCTATGCCCATGCACGCACGCTCGAGGCCGAGCGTGGGCTGACATTCGTTCATCCCTTCGATCATCCCAATATCGTCGCGGGCCAAGGCACTGTTGCGCTCGAGATGCTGGAGGACGCACCGGAGATCGACACGCTTGCGATCCCCATCGGTGGCGGCGGGCTGTTTTCGGGCATGGGCATCGCCGCGCGCGGCATCAATCCCGATATCGAGCTGATCGGCGTGCAGGCGGAACTCTATCCGTCCATGTACGCCAAGCTGAAGCATCTGGACCTTCCCTGCGGCGGCGACACGCTGGCCGAAGGCATTGCCGTCAAGCAACCCGGCGACATGACCGCACGGATCGTGCAGGCGCTGGCCGACGATATCGTGCTGGTCAGCGAGCGTGATCTCGAAAAATCCGTGTCCCTGCTCCTGCAGATCGAGAAGACGGTCGTCGAGGGCGCGGGTGCGGCCGGCCTCGCCGCGTTGCTGGCGCATCCGGAGCGCTTCAAGGGCAAGACCGTCGGCATCGTCCTGTGCGGCGGCAATATCGACACCCGCTTGCTGGCGAACGTCCTGCTGCGCGATCTGGCGCGGTCCGGGCGGCTGGCGCGGCTTCGCATCCGCCTGCAGGATCGGCCGGGCGCGCTGTTCCACGTCGCCCGCATCTTCGACCAGGAACAGGTCAACATCATCGAGATCTACCACCAGCGCGTGTTCACCACGCTGCCGGCCAAGGGACTGATCACCGACATCGAATGCGAGACGCGCGACCGTCCGCACCTCGACCGGCTGATCGCCGCGCTACGTGGCGAAGGCTATGAAGTGAACATGGTCGAACTGGCATGAAAAGCGCGGAAACCCTTAACCCTCTTTGCTGGTAAACGCTCTTTTCATCCTTGTCGGCGATACGCATATCGTAGCAGCATGACGAACGGGCGAAGGGCTAGGACAGTGGGAGGGATCGGGTGAGCGCGCCATTTCGCTTTCCGCGTTTCTTTGTCACGAGTCCGTCGCCATGCCCTTATCTGCCGAACAGGGAAGAACGGAAGGTCTTCACCGAGCTTAACGGGCCGCACGCTGCCGAATTGAACGATGCGCTGGGCCGGATCGGGTTTCGCCGCAGCCAGAATGTCGCCTACCGCCCAAGCTGCGTTGAGTGTTCCGCCTGCATATCGGTACGCATCGTTGCCGACGAATTCCGTCCCAACGCCACCCAGCGCAAGCTGCTGAAACGGCACGAGGATATCGAGATCGGTGTCTGCAAACCCTGGTCCACCGACGAACAGTTCGATCTGCTTCAGCGCTATCTGCAGACCCGCCATCCAGGCGGTGGGATGACTGGCATGGACGAGATGGACTATGCCGACATGGTCGAGCAGACTCCCGTCGATACCCACATCATCGAATATCGCGAACCGCGGGTGGATGGCGTGCCGGGGCGCCTGATCGGTGCCTGCCTGACCGACTATCAAGCTGACGGGCTGTCGATGATCTACAGCTTTTTCGAGCCGGCCGACGAGTCGCGCCCCGGAATGGGCAACTTCATCATCATTGAGCATATCCTTCGCGCCCGTTCGATGGGGTTGCCCTATGTCTATCTCGGCTATTGGGTCGAGGGGTCGAAGCGGATGCAATACAAGATCCGCTTCCAGCCGATCGAAAGGCTCGGACCCGGCGGATGGCAGCGTTTCGTACCTGTCGAGGCCCCGGCGACCGAACGGGTTCCCGGCTAGACTCCGGACTCTGTCATGAAGGGGGGCACGGGGATCGCCTCCCGCGCCTCGATCATCAGTTCACCCCAGCGGTGCGACAGCGCGTCATAATAATCGTCATCCACCTCGATTCGGCGATGCACGACAGGCAGCGTCGAATCCTCCGGCACCGCGATCAGATCGAACGGGCGACCGACCGACAGGTTGGAACGCATTGTGGAATCGAATGAGATCAACCCCACCTTCACCGCCTCATCCAGCGGACTTTCCCACGCCAGAGCGCGGTCCAGGATCGGCTTGCCATATTTCAGCTCACCGATCTGGAGGAAGGGGCTGTCGGGCTTGCACTCGATGAAATTGCCCTCATCATAGATGAGATAAAGCGTCAGCGGCCCATTGCCGACGCGCCCGCCCAGCAGCAATGACACACCCGTATCGACATCGCTGCCCTGAATGCTGTGCGCGACTGTCCTGCGTGCCTGGGACAGGGCTTCCCCGACCAGTTGCGCGGCGCGGAACATGGTCGGCACGCCTGCGAGCGTGCGGGGCGGCGATCCATCCTCCGATGGCGCCAGCCCTTCACGAAGAAGCGACAGGGTCGATTGCGTGACCGACAGGCTGCCGGCGGACGCAATGACGATCAGCCGGTCGCTATTCTCCTCCATCACATGCAGCTTGCGATAGGTGGAGATGTTGTCGATTCCGGCATTGGTGCGGGTATCGGCGATCATCACCAGCCCGGATTTCGGGCGCAGCCCAACGCAATAGGTCATGAACGGCCTCCGGTTCAGTCCTCCGGCCGGGCCACCTCGACGCGAACGTCGACGTCGAGTTCCTCCTCGCCGCCGCCGCTCCGTGCGCCCGACACCGGCGTTGCATAGCCTGCATCGAGGCCGGCGGCGACCCGAACATAGCGTTCATCGGGACAAAGCCCGGTACAGGGATCGAATCCGATCCAGCCCAGCCCCTCGACATGCGCCTCCGCCCAGCCGTGCGCCGTGCAGGCGGTTTGATCCGACGTCTTGGCCAGCCAATGGCCGGATATGAAGCGGGCGGGAATGTCCAGCGATCGTGCAGCGGCAATGAAGATGTGGGCAAGGTCGCGTGCGATGCCCCGGCCCTCCTCGAATACCGAAGCAGCCGATCGGGTGACATCCGGCTGCCCATGGGTTCGTTTGATGCCGTCATGGATCGCACGATTGAGCTGATCCAGCCGATCGCGGACTTCGCGCCCGACGGCAACATCGCGCGCGAAGTCCGGCAACCGGTCTCCCGGACGGGTCAGCGCCGTCATCCTCTTGAACAACTCGACCGGCAAGGGTTCGGGCGCGCCGGTGACAATGCCGTCGCGATCCTCGGTCAACACCTCCCCATGCACGGCGATGTCGATCACCTCCACCGGACCATCGACATAGAGCATGCCGATCCGGTTGCCATAACCGTCACGCCCGCTTTTCAGGCGTGCGTCGCATCCCAGATCGATCCGCCAGTTCGTCACGGTCTGGGCATCATGGTCCGAAGGCGTCATCCTGAGCATCTGGATCACGCGCGCCTGCGGGCTGGAGAACCGATATCGCGTGCGATGATCGATCAGCAGCCGCATCACAGGAACCTGAATTGCCGCGCGATTGCTCGATCGAGCAGCGCGTTGTCCTCGATGAAGACTTCCAGATATTCGTGAAGGCCCGCACCGATAATATCGCCGACCTTGCTGGTGCTGATGCGGTTCAGGCGGACGCGCGCCATACGGTCGGCCTCCCCTTGCAAACCGGTTCTTTGGCCCAGAGCACCGAGCAGATTGACCACTTCTTCCGACGCGGCGGCAAGCGATCGCGGCATTTCGTGCCGAAGGATGAGTAGCTCGATCACGTCCGCGGCACGCAACCCTTCGCGGTACAGCCAACGATAGGCGGTCACGGCGGATACGGTCTGAAGGATCGTCGTCCACTGGTCGCGGTCGATGGTGCCGCCGACGCTTTCCCCCTCCGGCAACAGCAGATGGTATTTCACGTCAAGCAAGCGGGCTGTGTTGTCCGCACGTTCGACGGCGGCACCAAGATTGATGAACCAGGACGACTGGTCGCGCATCATCCGGTGAATGGCACCCTCGAAACCGCGCGCCTCGGCCTTGGTCTGCTCGACGAGATTGAGCGTTGCCTGCGCGCCGCCCGGGCTCGCTCGCCCATGGAACAGCAGCCAGGCGCGATTGATCGCCGTCCACGCTTCCCGGGTCAATGCGGTGCGAACCGCGCGGGCATTGGAGCGGGCCATGTCGAGACAGCGGACGATGGAACCCGGATGGGCTGTGGAAAGCGTCAGGAAACGGCTGACATTCTGCGGCGTGATGTTTTCGCCGGTTTTCGCGAAAGCCTCCGCCGCATCGGTCACGATCAATGCGCTCTCCCACGCCGCTTCGCCGGCCGGCCGGGCGGACAGAGCATCGAGCCGCACCGTCGCCTCCACCAGCCGCGCCGTGAAATCCGCCCGCTCAATATAGCGGCCAAGCCAGTAGAGCGAAGAGGCGGTGCGCGACAGCATCAGGCTGCTCCCTCCCCTTCATCCAGCAGGACGAAGCTGTCCTTCGTCCCGCCACCTTGGCTTGAATTGACGACCAGCGATCCCTGGCGCAGCGCAACGCGAGTCAATCCACCTGGGACGATGTCCACGCCATTGCTGCCGGTCAGGATGAAGGGACGGAAATCGACGTGGCGCGGCGCCACGCCTTTTTCGGTGAGCGTCGGCACGGTGGACAGGGCGAGCGTGGGCTGTGCGATGTAACGATGCGGCTCGGCAATCAGCGCCGCGCGGAATTTCTCGATCTCTTCTGTCGAGGCGGTGGGGCCGACCAGCATGCCATAGCCGCCAGACCCATCGACCAGCTTCACCACCAGCTCGGGCAAATGTTCCAGCACATATTTCAGCGCCTGCGGCTCGCGACAGCGGAACGTCTCGACATTCGGCAGCAGCGGCTCCCCGCCGGAATAGAAACGGACGATCTCCGGCATGTAGCTGTAGATCGCCTTGTCGTCGGCGATCCCCGTGCCCGGCGCGTTGACGATGGTTACGTTGCCCGCGCGATAGGCGGCGATCAGGCCAGGCACGCCCAACAGGGAATCCGGGCGGAAGACCAGCGGATCAAGGAAATCATCGTCAACGCGGCGATAGATGACATCCACCTTCACCCGGCCGGAAATCGTTCGCATCCAGACGATGTCGTCGTCGACTTCCAGATCCGCCGCCTCGACCAGCTCGATGCCCAGATTGTCGGCGAGGAAGCTGTGCTCGTAATAGGCCGAATTATAGTGGCCGGGCGTCAGGATGACGCAGACGGGATCGGATCCGGTGCCACGCGGCGCGACGGACCGCATCATGCCCAGCAGCCGGTCGGGATAGCTGTCCACGGCCGCCACCCGGTACATGCGGAACAGTTCCGGGCAGAGGCGGATCATCGCTTCGCGATTTTCCAACATGTAGGACACACCCGACGGCGTGCGCGCATTATCTTCCAACACGAAGAAATCGTCGGGTCCGGTGCGCACCAGATCGATGCCGCAGATATGGGCGTAGACATTGTGCGGAGGCGTTGCGCCAGCGATCTCCGGCCGGAATTGCGCATTGCCCAGAACCAGTTCCGAGGGGATGATGTTTTCCTGCAGGATGCGGCGTTCGCCGTAAATGTCGTGCAGGAACGCGTTGATTGCCTCCACGCGCTGCTTCAGCCCGGCGGACAGCCTTTCCCATTCGCCATGGGTGAAGATGCGCGGCACGATATCGAAGGGAATGATGCGCTCAGCCGAATCTTCCTGGCCATATACGGCGAAGGTGATGCCGAGTTGGCGAAACGTGTTTTCAGCGCTCTGCTGGCGGCGGGAAAGTTCAGCGACGGATGTTTCACGCATCCATGCGGCGAGCGAGGCAAATTGCGGACGCGGCTTGCGACGGCCCCCGGTGCCCCAGATTTCGTCGAACGTGCCGCCTTTCCCCATCAATCCTCCAACGCGTGGTTCCACCACACGTTGCAGACTGCGACGAAATGCTGCGTCGCACAAGAGCGATCGTTAACCGCCTTCCCCGGCGTTAAACCTAAATATTGACAATCACTTTGGGGAAAGGCCCAACCGGTTCGGTTGGATCAGGCGACCTGTGCCTGGGGCGCCATCACCTCCTCATCGGGATCGCGCAGCACATAGCCGCGGCCCCAAACGGTCTCGATATAATTTTCGCCGTTACAGGCCAGGCTCAGCTTCTTGCGGAGCTTGCAGATGAAGACGTCGATGATTTTCAGTTCCGGCTCATCCATGCCGCCATAAAGGTGGTTCAGGAACATTTCCTTGGTCAGCGTCGTCGACTTGCGGAGCGACAGCAGCTCAAGCATCGCATATTCCTTGCCGGTCAGGTGGACGCGGCTGCCGTCGACTTCGACGGTCTTGGCATCCAGATTGACCGCCAGCTTGCCGGTGCGGATGACCGACTGGCTATGCCCCTTCGAACGGCGGACGACCGCATGGATGCGGGCGATCAGCTCGTCACGGTGGAAGGGCTTGGTGACATAATCGTCGGCGCCGAAGCCGAAGCTGCGCACCTTGGAATCCATTTCCGACACGCCCGACAGGATCAACACCGGCGTCTGCACACGCGCCGTGCGCAGCTTCTTCAGCACGTCGTAACCGTGCATATCCGGTAGATTCAGGTCCAGGCAGATGATGTCGTAATCGTAGAGCTTGCCCAGATCGAGACCTTCTTCCCCCAAGTCGGTCGTGTAAACGTTAAAGCCTTCGGTCGAGAGCATCAGCTCGATCGCCTTGGCGGTCGTTGGTTCGTCTTCGATCAGCAGTACACGCATGTCCGTCAGTCCCCCGTGAACCTGGCGCGAGGTTAAACCGTTGCGCCCCCGACATAGTCATTAACCAAACGACCTCTGAACGCAAAAGGTTAATATGGAGTTAAGTCCCGGGGTCAAGCCGGGATTCCCGGAACCGTGCGAGGACAAAGGCGATCAATGCCTCCACCCGCGCCGGTCTCAGCGTGCCCGGCGGCGTAACGAGATGCAACGCGACTTGCGGCGGGGACCATTCCGGCAGGATCGCCTCGATCCGTCCGGCCGCCAGATCGTCGCCGATGATGAAATCCGGAAGGACGGCGATACCCAGCCCGGCACGCAAGGCGGGAAGCATCGCATCGCCGCTGTTCGATCGCAACGGACCCGCAACCCGAATGGCGGCTTCTGCGCCACCAGGGCCACGAAAGCGCCACAGGCCGGATACGTTGGAATAGCAGAGGCAGTCATGATCCCCCAGGTCGATGGGATGCCGGGGGCGACCGCGCCGCTCCAGATAGGCGGGCGCCGCAACGATACGCGTCGGGATCGGCGCAAGCCGCCGGGCCAGCAGGGAACTGTCGGGCAGGGCGGCGATGCGAAGCGCGAGATCAACCCCTTCGGCCACCAGATCGACCTTCTCATCGCTCAGATGCAGATCGACGGCGATACCGGGATGATCCTCAAGGAAATCGGTGATGATCGGGGCGACATGGCTGATCCCGAACGTCATCGGCGCGGCAACCCGAACAAGCCCCGATGGTACACTGGCTTCATCGCGGCCCGCCTCTTCCGCCGCCTGCGCTTCGGCCAGGATGCGCGCGGCATGATCCGCAAGCGTCCGTCCGGTTTCCGTCAGGGCGAGATGGCGGGACGTGCGATGAAACAGCTTTGTCCCCAGGTGGGTTTCAAGCCTGGTGACCGCCTTGGATATGGTCGCCTTCGACAATCCCAGTTCTTCCGCCGCACCGGTAAAGCTCCGCTGCGAAACGACGGTGGCGAAGATCGCCCATGCCTCTAGATCGGGAAGGCGCATATTGGAAACGATCCGTTTCTATGGTTTCTATTTATGACCTGATCATGCGCGCTATCTTCATCTCGTTCAAGCGGTCCCTTTGGCCGTGAAAGGAGAAGCAAATGATCGAGAAACGCACCTTCGAAAGCCTGGGCCATGCCGATCATGGCTGGTTGAATGCCCGACACCACTTCTCGTTCGCAAATTATTATGATCCGGACCGGATGGGCTGGGGCGCGATCCGCGTGTGGAACGATGACGAGATCGCCCCGAACAGCGGGTTCCCCGCGCATCCGCACAACGACATGGAAATCATCACCTATGTCCGCACCGGCGCCATCACTCATCAGGACAGCATGGGGAACAAGGGGCGCACAGCCGCCGGAGACGTGCAGGTGATGAGCGCCGGCACCGGCGTCCGCCATGCCGAGTATAATCTGGAAGCCGAAAAGACGACGCTGTTCCAGATCTGGATCATGCCCAAGCAGCGCGGCGGGGCGCCGAGCTGGGGCGCGAAGCCCTTTCCGAAGGGCGACCGTTCCGGCAAGTTCGCAGTCTTGGCAAGCGGTTTTGCCGAAGACAGCGATGCCCTGCCCATCCGCGCGGATGCACGGGTGCTTGGCGCGACGCTGAAAGCGGGTGAAACGATCGACTACACGCTGGGCGAAGGACGTCACGCCTATCTGGTCCCCGCCACCGGCGCGGTCGAGATCGACGGAACATCGTTCAACGCCCGTGACGGCGCCGCGATCGAGGGTGGTCGGTCGATCAAGATCACCGCGACCGAAGATGCGGAAATCGTGATGGTCGATTCCGAATGACGATCCCACTGCCGCTCCGATCCTTCGGAGCGGCGGAAGGGGTTGGCGTCGGGCCGGTCAGGGCGCATATCCGCGCGATGCTCGACAAACGGGTTCTTTTCCTCGACGCGGAAGCCATCGTGATCGACAAGCCGGCGGGCCTGCCGGTCGATCCCGTGCGCGACGGGTCATTGAGCCTCGAAAATCATCTCGCCAGTCTGACATTCGGGTTCAAGCGCTGGCCGACCGCCGTACACCGGCTTGATCGCGATACTTCCGGCTGCCTGCTGCTTGCCCGCACCCAGAAAGCGCATCGCGCTTTTTCGGCCGCCTTTGAGGCCGGACGCGTCGCCAAGACTTATCTGGCCGTGGTCGATGGCGTGCCCGATGCCGAAGAAGGGCTGATCGACATGCCGCTCGCCAAGATCAGCACGCGAGAGTCCGGTTGGCGTATAGTCGAAAGTCCGAAAGGCAAGCCGTCCCGCACCCGCTGGTTCCGCGAGGCCACGTTGGGTGGGCGAACACTTGTCCGTTTTGAACCGGAGACAGGCCGGACGCACCAATTGCGTGTCCACGCCGCAAGCGGCCTCGGCCTGCCGATCGTCGGCGATCCGGTTTATGGACGAGGCGGCAGCGCGATGCTGCTCCATGCCGCTCGCCTGCAAGTCGAACGCGACGGGAAGCCGTCGATTTCTGCAGAGGCGCCCCTGCCGCCCAGTTTCGGGGATTTTGCCGATGCCCGCGCCTGATTATCCTCCGCTTCCCGAGGATGCGATCGAGGAACGCTTTCTCGCCGCATCTGGCCCTGGCGGGCAGAACGTCAACAAGGTAGCGACCGCCGCACAGCTCCGGCTGGACGTTTTTGCCTTGCGCCTCGCGCCCGAAGTCTATGCGCGGTTGAAGGCGCTGGCCGGCAGCCGATGGACCAATGACGGCGAAATCGTGATCACCGCCCGCTCCTACCGGACGCAGGAGGCCAATCGGGCCGACGCACGGGAACGGCTGGCGGAACTGGTCGCCAAGGCACACGAACGCCCCGTTCGCCGCGTGAAGACGAAACCGTCGAAAGCTGCCAAGGCCAAGCGGGTCGAGGGCAAGGTGATGCGCGGTGCGGTCAAGAAAGCGCGCGGCAAGGTAAGGCTGGACTGATGTACGAATTTTCGATCGACACGAAAGCGGCCAAGGCGGAGATTTACCGCGAAATGCTTGGCGCGCTCGATGCACTGACCGCGGGCGAGCCGGATCCGATCGCCAACATGGCCAATGCCGCTGCCCTGATTTACGAATATCTGCCCGATCTCAACTGGGCGGGCTTCTATCGGGCGATCGGCGATGAGCTTGTCCTTGGCCCCTTTCAGGGCAAGGCGGCATGCATCCGTATCGCCATGGGCGCCGGGGTGTGCGGTACAGCCGCCGCACGGCGCGAGACGCAGCTGGTGGCCGACGTCAACGCATTTCCCGGCCATATCGCCTGCGATGCGGCATCGGCGAGCGAGCTTGTCGTTCCGATCGTCCATCAGGGGATTCTGGTCGGTGTGCTCGATCTCGACAGCCCGACACGGGCGCGCTTCGATGCGGAGGATGCTGCGGGTTGCCAGGCTCTGGTGGCGCTGCTTGCGCCCCGCATCGCCGGATAATCAGCTCAGCCGGTCAATCGCATCGCGGTCAAGCGAGCCCGGGATAATCATCACGGGGCAAGGCATCGACCCGGCATCCGCGCCGGTAAAATGGGAAACCAGCGGCCCCGGCCCGCCCGTCGCCGCAGCACCGAGCACCAGGGCGGCGACGCCTTCATTCTCCGCCAGCATTTCGCGCACCACTGCCACGGGATCGCCCTGCCGCACCGTGATCGAGGGACGGATGCCCGCTTCCTCCATCAGCGTGCCGGCTGCACCGGCCACGAGCGCTTCGGCCCGCAGCCTCGCCTCCTCTTCGATCGTCGCCTGGACCCCACCCCATTGGACGAACTCCGGACGCGGGATCAGCGCCAGGATCTGAACGCCGCCGCCGGTCTTGGCAGCTCGACGCGCCGCGAACCGCAATGCGATCCCCGCTTCGTCGGTTTCGTCGACAACGACGAGATAAGTACGCATCGGGCCTCAGCCTCCCCTGCCAAGAAAATGGGCTATTCCGCTTTGCTGTGCAAGGCGTGTGGCCTTGACCGACATCAATGCTTGTCCGAATACGCACCTGACCCATTCGGACTCGCGACAAGGAACCACCCTTCCATGCCAATCGAACTGAAAATGCCGGCGCTGTCACCGACGATGGAGGAAGGCACGCTCGCCAAATGGCTGGTGAAAGAAGGGGACAAGGTTTCGTCGGGCGACCTGCTCGCGGAGATCGAGACCGACAAGGCGACGATGGAATTCGAGGCGATCGACGAAGGCACGATCGCACAGATCCTGGTTGCCGAGGGTACGGACGGCGTGAAAGTCGGCACCGTGATCGCGACGATCGCGCAGGAGGGCGAGGACGCCAGTGCCGCCGCGAAGTCAGCGCCTGCCCCAGCCCCTGAAAAGAAGGAAGCAGAAGCGCCGCAGCCCGCGGCGGCACCGGCTCCTGCCCCCGCTTCACAACCCGCTGTGCGCAGCGAAGGCGATCGGGTGAAGGCCAGCCCACTGGCCCGCCGCCTTGCCGAAGCGAAAGGAGTCGATCTCGCGTCCATCAGCGGCTCCGGCCCCAATGGCCGCATCGTAAAGGCTGACATCGAAGGCGCCTCGCCTGGCGCCGCCAAGCCTGCTGCCAGCGCAGGTGCACCCGCTCAGGCCGAAGCGCCGAAGGCTGCGGCGCCCGCCCCGGTCGATACCGATATCCCGCACGAAGCGATCAAGCTCAGCAACATGCGCAAGACGATCGCGCGTCGCCTGACGGAATCGAAGCAGCAGGTGCCGCATTATTATCTGACGATCGACTGCAACCTCGATGCGCTGCTGAAGCTTCGCGGCGAACTGAATTCGGGACTGGAAAGCCGGGGCGTCAAGCTGTCGGTCAACGACCTGCTGATCAAGGCGCTGGCCGTCGCGCTGGAGCAGGTGCCGGATGCCAATGTGAGCTTCGCGGGTGACACGCTGTTGAAATACAGCCGCGCCGACATCTCGATGGCGGTGGCGATCGACGGCGGCCTCATCACTCCGGTGATCGTCGATGCGGGCGCCAAGGCCCTGTCGAAGATCGCGACCGAGGCGAAAGACCTCGCCGCCCGCGCCCGCGACGGCAAGCTGCAGCCGCACGAATATCAGGGCGGCACCGCCTCGATCTCCAATCTTGGCATGTATGGAATGAAGCAGTTCGACGCGGTCATCAATCCTCCGCAGGGCATGATCCTGGCCGTGGGTGCGGGTGAGAAGCGGCCCTATGTGGTGAACGATGCGCTCGCCATCGCAACGGTGATGACCGCTACCGGCAGCTTCGACCACCGCGCCATCGACGGTGCCGTTGGCGCACAGCTGATGGCCGCGTTCAAGGAACTGGTCGAAAAGCCGCTGGGTATGGTGGCCTGAGCCTTCTTTCCTATCTCAGTCGTAAAGCAATTCGAAGGACGCGCACTTGGCTGACACCTACGACCTCATCATCCTCGGCTCCGGCCCCGGCGGTTATGTCGCTGCGATCAGGGCGGCGCAGCTTGGCCTCAAGACCGCGATCGTCGAGCGCGAGCGGCTGGGCGGCATCTGCCTCAACTGGGGATGCATCCCGACGAAGGCACTGCTGCGCACGTCGGAGGTCTATCATTATATGACCCATGCCGATGCCTATGGGCTGTCGGCCAGCAACGTCGCTTTCGATATTGCGAAGATCGTCGACCGCAGCCGCAAGGTTGCCGGGCAGCTCAATGCCGGCGTCAAAGGTCTGATGAAGAAGAACAAGGTGACTGTGGTCGAAGGCACCGGCACCATCACGGCCAAGGGCAAGATGTCCGTCAAGCAGGGCGATCAGACCGTCCAGCTTGAGGCGAAGCACATCGTTATCGCGACCGGTGCCCGCGCCCGCGACCTGCCCTTCGCCAAGGCGGACGGCAAGCGCATCTGGACCTATCGCCACGCGATGATCCCGGCCGAAATGCCGAAGAAACTGCTCGTCATCGGATCGGGCGCGATCGGCGTGGAATTCGCCAGCTTCTATTCCGACATGGGGGCCGAGGTGACGATCGTCGAGATGCTCGATCGCATCCTCCCCGTCGAGGATGCCGAGATCTCCGAGTTCATGCACAAGGCGCTGACCAAGCAGGGCATGAAGATCCTGACCGGCGCGGGCGTCGAAAAGCTCGATGCGTCGGCAAGCGGCGTAAAGGCCGTCATCAAGGGCAAGGACGGCAAGAGCGAGACGCACGATTTCAGCCATGCGATCGTCGCGATCGGCATCGTTCCCAACACCGAGGAAATCGGCCTCGAAGGCCTGGGCGTGAAGACGGAGCGCGGGCACATCGTCGTCGACGGCTATGGCCGCACCAATGTCGACGGCATCTATGCGATTGGCGACGTCACCGGCCCGCCCTGGCTGGCGCACAAGGCGAGCCATGAAGGTGTCGTCTGCATCGAAGCGATTGCGGGCCAGAAGCCGCATCCATTCGAGACCTGGAACATTCCGGGCTGCACCTATTCCCGCCCGCAAGTCGCGTCGGTCGGCCTGACGGAGGCGAAAGCCAAGGAAGCCGGCCACAAGGTGAAGGTCGGCAAATTCCCCTTCATCGGCAATGGCAAGGCGATCGCGCTTGGCGAAGCCGAAGGCTTCGTGAAGACGGTGTTCGACGAAGCGACCGGCGAGCTGCTCGGCGCCCATATGGTCGGTGCGGAAGTGACCGAGCTGATCCAGGGCTATGTCGTTGCCCGCCAACTGGAAACCACGGAAGCCGAGCTGATGGAGACGGTATTCGCCCATCCGACGCTCAGCGAAATGATGCACGAAAGCGTGCTCATGGCCTATGGCCGGGCGCTGCATATCTGACGCAAAAGAGAGGCTTGATGCCGCATTGCGAATGACGCGAGGCCACGAATAGGTAACCGGATGTCTGGCCGGATCAACGGCACGATCGGCGTCATGCTGATCCTTGCGGCGCTTCTGCTGGGGAGCGCGCTTGCGGCGTGGGGAACTCCACCTGCCGATGTTCACATCGCAAACGCCCTTGCGCCATGGCGCCGGCAGAGCGGGTTCTGGTCGGCGATCTCCATGCTGGGCGATACCGAGATTCGCCTGGGGATCGTCGCGCTTCTGATCCTGGCCCTTTTCGCCTGGGGCCGCCGCCTGGACGCTTTGCTTCTGGGCGTGACGATTACCGCCGGCATGGGCATCAACAGCTTGCTGAAACTGTTGTTCTCGCGACCGCGGCCTGACCTGATGCCGCATCTCGACACGGTGATGTCGCTCAGCTTCCCAAGCGGTCATGCCGCCCATTCGGCAACGCTTTATCTGCTCATCGCCTTGTTCGCCGGATCGATGACCCATGGCAGCAAGACGCAGGTGGCGATCGTCAGCGTTGCCGCGGTGCTCATCATGCTGATCGGACTATCGCGGGTGGTGCTGGGCGTTCACTGGCCGAGCGATGTGCTGGCCGGATGGGCCGTCGGCACCGGGTTCGCGATGATCGGCTGGAACATGCGAACCCGGATGATCAGGCTGGCCGATTACCGGCCCCACCCCCAACCGCGATTGTAGCGGCGCCAATCGCGACGGCTGTCGCGGCGGTAGTCACGGCGCGCCTCCCGCAGGTCCTGACGATATTCGCGCCGGGCACGATAGACGTCACGACGGCTATCGGCACGACGCAAATCACGGTGATAATCACGTCGCGCGTCCCACACATCGCGACGATATTCGCGATAATTCTGGCGGGGGCTGTCGGCCAGCGCAGGCGTTGCTGGAATGGCGAAGGCGGCCAGGGCTGCCGCGATGACAAGGATACGCATTTCCTACTCCTTTGTGTTTTACGGTAAGCCGAAAAACACCCCCATCCTATTCGCCGGGCCTGAACCGCGAATGACGAGTCGATTCAGCGATTGTCAGGGTAGAAGCCGTGACCCCGCACCTGAAGACGACGAAACGCGGGAAGAGCCGGAAAAGCGCGCCATTAGGGCCTCATCTGATTGAAACCTGCTGCGCCGAAACGTTCGGATATTATGGTGGGCTTCGGCGATAGGATCTCGACGAAGTCAGGCCAGCCGTTCGATCAACGCCTCTGCAGCCGCGGGCGCGCGGACTTTCGCGCCGTTGATCATGAAAAGGAAAACATCGCGGGAAGACCGCGCAGGGCCTGCTTTGGTCACATAATCGAAGCCTTCCGGCCGGCCGCCCTTTGCCCATTCCCCCGCGATCTTCGCCCAACGATCGAGGTCGGCGGACGAATAGCCCGTCGGCTCATCCTCCCGAGCATTCTGCAGGCGGGCATAGACGAAATCGGCCGTCGGATCGGCGATGCAGGGGTGCTCCGTCGAATCCGCAAAGACGACCGCGGCGCCCGCATCCCGCACCATGTCGATGAAGCGCAAATCCCGAAAGCTTTCATGCCGCACTTCGATCGCGTGGCGCAGCGTCATCCCGTCACGCCTGGATGGAAGCAGGTTCAGGAAAGCCCCGAAATCGTCAGGATCGAACTGCTTGGTCGCCATGAATTGCCACAGGATCGGTCCCAGCTTCTCGCCCAACCGATCAAGCCCCTGGCCAAGGAACTTCTCGATCGAATCCGCCCCATCGGCCAGCACCCGGCGATTGGTGCAGAAACGCGATGCCTTGATGGTGAAGATAAAATCATCAGGCACGGAATCGGCCCATTTCTGGAAGGTTTCGGGCTTTTGCGAGCCATAATAAGTGCCGTTGATCTCGATCGCAGTGACGCGTGTCGCGGCATGTTCAAGCTCGCGGGCATGCGGCAGGCCAGCCGGGTAGAAGATGCCGCGCCACGGCTCATAGGTCCAGCCGCCGATGCCGATACGAATGCCGCTTGTCATCAAACCTTATTCCGACGGGCAGTTGCCCGGTCGCTCCTCAGTCTTCCCATCGGCAAGATACCATGTGGCGGGGCCGTCCGCATTGTTGTCGTCATGGTAGAAGCAGACGTCCGCACTGCCGCCATTCGGCGTGATCGAGATCGACCAATTGTGAAAGCCGCAATTATGCGCCTCGCAGCCCCAGGCGAGGATACGGCCGTCCTTGTTCACGATCGGCGCGTCCGGCCCGTTATAGTTGAACACGAATTCCTTCACGCGCACGTCGGCCACGGTCGCCGCCACCGCTGCCTTGACGGCGGGCTGGGCCAGGAAGGACACGCCGTCCACATCCTCGGACGGATGCTTGCCGACATAGGGCGTCAGATCCACGGATGCGGAAGCATTATTATCCGGCGCGGTGGCGTTCAGATCGGCCGTGGCGTTCGCGGCATTGTCGATTGCATCGGCGCCATTGGCTTCCGGCTGAGAGGTTCCTCCCCCACTGCATGCCGCCACCAGCAGCATCGCGACCGGCGCCGCGATTTTCAATCGATCAACCATGAATCCTGCCTTCCAATGTTTATTTGACGAGGAAGGTCACAGCCAACGTCACCCGCCATTCGGTGACTTTGTTGTCCCGAACGACAACCTTGGTGTCCTTCACCCATGCCCCCTCGATGCCCGATACGGTCTCACCAACCTTGGCGATGCCTTGCTGAACCGCGTCCTCGATGCTCTTGCTCGAACCGGAGATGACCTCGATCGTCTTTGCAACGGCCATGACAGACTCCTCTTGCTGGAACGGCGATCCCATCGCATCCGGCAGGGCGTGTCAACCAAATCAGGAAAGAGGGATGTTCAGATTGCGCCGGTTGGGATCGATGCTGCTGCTGATCCTCCTCATCGCCCTTTGGGCCTGGCTTGAACTGAGCAAGGCCCCACCCCGCCAGATCCGCGCGGCCGATGGCGCGGTTGTCCACATCATCGACGGAGATTCGCTGCGGATCGGGAAGACCGAAATCCGCATCGCCGGCATCGACGCCCCCGAATATCGCCAGCAGTGCGGCGACGGCAGCGGCGGGCAATGGGATTGTGGAAAGGCGGCACGGGAACAGCTGGTCAAGCTGGCGGGCGTTGGCGGACTCGTCTGCACGGAACGCGCGACGGACCGCTATGGCCGGACGCTTGCCGATTGCCATACGGACCAGGGCGACATTGGCCGGGCGATGATGAGCGCGGGGCTGGCGCTCGGCGCGAACGATCCGCGTTTCGACCAGCACGAACTGGAGATTGCGGAGGCACGGCAGGCTCGGCGCGGCATCTGGCGCGGTCCCCATGTCCACCCCGCCGAATGGCGCAAGGCGCAGACCGCGGAGCAACCCGAAAACTAGCGCATCCAACCCGCGCGAGGCTGTGCCGAAATGGACAGAAAAAGGAGCTTGCGAAGGTAAACGAACAGATTAATCATTTGTTACAAAGAACATATCGGGGGAGCGCGTATGTACCGGCGGTCGATCGCGGCGTTGAGCGTTTTGGCGTTATTGGCCGGATGCGGCGGCGGGGGTGGAGGCGGCACCCCTACTCCTTCGCCTTCTCCTACACCAACGGTCACGCCGACGCCCACGGCCTGCTCGCTCCGCATGCGTCAACAATGGGCGGATGCGCAGATCCGCGAATGGTATCTGTTCCCGGAAACACTGCCGACCAGCCTCGACCCGGCAGCCTATGGTACGGTCGATGCCTATGTGGATGCCCTGACGGCCACGGCGCGGGGGCAGGGGCGCGACCGGTATTTTACCTATCTGACGTCGATCGCCGAGGAGACCGCCTATTATGAGGCGGGAGCGAGCGTCGGTTTCGGATTTCGGCTTGGGATCGGGACCGATGGGACGCGCGACATCGTGGTCGTCATCGAGGCGTTCGAGGGAGCGGCGGCGCTTTCGGCGGGAATCGATCGCGGCTGGGAAATTCTGGCGATCGGGACAAGCAGCAGCAACCTTCGCAACATCACCGACATCATGAGAGAGCAGGATGGCATGGTCCGCGCGCTCGGCCCCGATACGGCAGGCACGGCGCGGGTCTTCCGTGTGAAGAACCTGGTGACGCAGCAAGAGCGGGTCGTGACGCTCACCAAGCGTGATTTCCCGCTGCAGCCGGTCTCCAGCCGTTATGGCGCGAAGATCATCGACGATGGCGGTCGCAAGGTGGGCTATGTCAACCTCAGGACCTTCATCTCGACGGCGGAACAGCCGTTGCGCGACGCGTTCGACAATTTCCGCGCCCAGGGAGTGACGGAGGTGATTGTTGACCTGCGCTATAATGGCGGCGGGCTGCTTTCGACCGCTGAATTGTTGGGCGACCTGCTGGGCGGCAATCGCTTCACGTCCGACGTCTTTTCCTACACCAACTTCCGCTCGGAAAAATCGTCGTTCAACCTGACGCGGAATTTCACGCCGCAGCCGCAATCGATGTCGCCGATGCGGATCGCGTTCATCGGGACCGGCAGCACCGCATCGGCCAGCGAACTGGTGATGAACGCATTCATCCCCTACCTTCAAGGCGACGTCGCGCTGGTGGGCACGAACACCTATGGCAAGCCGGTCGGCCAGATCGCGCTGGACAAGGCGGAGTGCGATGACCGGCTGCGCCTGGTGGCATTTTCGGTACAGAACAGCGCTCACTCCGACGCTTATTATAATGGGCTGGCGAGCACGATGCAGCCGTTCTGCGGCGCGGTTGATGACTATGCCCACCCCCTGGGTGATCCGCAGGAAGAGTCGATCAAGCAGGCGCTTGGTTTCCTGAGGACCGGAACCTGCACGTCGACCAGCGCGCGGTCGCTGCGGCGGGCGGAAGTACCGGTGCCGCAGCAACGCCTGCTGATTCCTGAGCGGCCCAACACCATCCAGCGCGAGGTGCCGGGCGCTTTCTAGCCGCGCCTAGGCGCTGGCGCCGTCGACCTGGTTGATTTGAAGCGCATCCAGATCGACGCCGTCGGCGCAGCGCAGGTTGATGGCGACCATTTTCCCGCTCTCGGGATGCTCCCCTTCCGCAAAGGGCGAGCAGCCGCAGGTCGAGCAGAAATGATGCTGAATGCTCTCGCTGTTGAACCTGTAGGTGGACAGGTCATCGCGTGACCCCTTGAGGATGAAGCTGCCCGCGGGCGCGAAGTGCAGCAGGCTGCCCTTGCGCTGGCACATCGAGCAGTTGCAGGAGATTGCGGACGTCGGCACATCCCCTTCCAATTCATAGGCGATCTTGCCGCAATGGCAGCTTCCGGTCATCGTCATGAGTCATCCTTTCCTGCGTCCGTGCATTCGATAGGCTGCCTGTCGATCAACCGCCAGCGCCCGCGTGTCAGGTGGCGGGACTGGCCGACGAGGCTTTCGATCAGCACCAGCTCGGTCGCGGTCCAGCTGATCGGGTCGATCGGCTGCTGCCCCCGTTCCCCCGAATCATAGTGGAGCGTCATGTGCGGGCTGAACCGCCACCAGGGCGCGGGCGCGATACCGGCATGGGCGACAAGCGCGGCGAGACGCGCCTGAACGGCTTCCATCCCCCGCAGCGGCTCACTCGGCACCAGCAGCGTCGTGCCCGGACCGCCGACGAGCATGTCGAGGACGATCCGGCAGCGGCAGAGCATCGAACGCGACAACACGTCCGCAATGCGCGCGATCAGATCGGTCGGCGTGTGCTGGAAATTGCCCAGCATCAGCGCCGTCATGTGAAGCCGATCATCGGCGACCACCGCGGTTCCCGCACCCGTGACATCGCGCCACCGCCCGATCGCCGCGACGAGCGCGAGCGGCGGACGGAAGGCGAGGAACAGCCGGTGGCAGAGCAACGTGGTCATCATCCCGGCCGAAAAGCGAATCGAGAACATAGAGTGAACATCCATTGAGCTGCGGTCAACCCGGAGGGAAGGCCCCGTGGAAGTTGATGAAAGTCACGACACGTCAGGGGGGAGCGGGCCTCTGCGCTCAAGATCTGCGCGGATTTCCTGTTCCAGTTCCTGCGGCGTCTGAACTTTCGGGCGGGGGGAACGGGTCCAGCGGGCGCGGGCCGCGTCGTCCAGCCGGTCGCTCTCCATCTCACCGAGGTAGCGGGCGAGGCGGACGGCGAAGAGTTCGTCATGCGGATTATTCTCCGCCCCCTCGATCGGGCCATAGTGCAGCGGGTCGCGGTGGCGCAGCAGGAACATGGTCAGCCGATTGTCGTAGCGGCGATGCTCCCCCACCACCTCTCCCTTGTAATAATGCGGGACCGGGACGCCGTGGATCGCGCGACTGAACGCGGCGTCGGACAGGCGGCGGATGGCGTAATCGAGCGCGGCATCCCAGGCGAGGCGGAAACCCTGCGCGTCGAAGCGGCGGCGCAGGCGATAGGCGCTTTCGGCCGACATGCCGACGCGGCGGCATGCATCGCCGACGCAGCCGCATTCGGCCAGCGCCTCGATGAACGCGATCTGGCGTTCGCGCGTCCAGCCGTCATGACGGGCGCGGACAGGGACGGGATCGAAGGCCTTGGCACGGCGCTTCGCCATGGGTTTTGATTTCGGTTCGGTCATGTTTCATTGTATAACCTATTTGGTTATCTGTAGGGCAGCCCATTCTCTGCGGACCATCCGGCCATGCCGCGCGTTGATGAACGAACGGACAGGAGAAGGACGATGACCAGGACTTTGGCCGAGATCGCGGAGAAGATGCGCGACATCGATTTCACCATGCTGACCACCCGCAGCCACGACGGCGGGATGGCATCACGCCCGATGAGCAACAATCGCGAGGTGGAGTTCGATGGCGACAGCTGGTTCTTCGCCACGGAGGACACGAGCATGGTGGACGAGATCGCCGCCGACGCCGCCGTGGGCCTGACGCTGCAGGGCAAGGCGGGGATGCTGGGCCTGCGCCCGTTCTTCCTGGCGATCGACGGCAAGGCGGAACTGGTGCGCGACCGATCGCTGTTCGAAGAACATTGGACCAAGGACCTGGAACGCTGGTGGCCGGACGGCCTGGACACGCCGGGCCTGCTGCTGATCAAGGTGCATGCGGACCGGGTGCATTATTGGGATGGGGAGGATGAGGGGGAGGTGAAGATTGCCTCCAGCACCCTCGCCACTTGAGTGGAACGCCCAGATGCTATACATGTATAGCACGGAGGACGCGATGCTAGCAGTGCGGATTGATACGGAAACGGAAAAGCGACTGGAGGCTCTTGCCGCGCGGACGGGCCGCACCAAGACTTTCTATGCGCGCGAGGCGATCCTCGCCCATCTCGACGATCTGGAGGATTTCTACCTCGCCGAGGAACGGATGCGTGATTTCCGCGCCGAGGACGCCATCCCGCTTGCCGACCTGAAGGCCGAGCTTGGCCTGGGCAATTGAGTTCCTGCCCGAAGCGGCGAAGGAACTGAAGAAGCTGGGCCGAAGCGAGGCGGCGCGGATCATCCGCACGCTTGAGGAACGCATCGCTCCGCTGGATGACCCGCGCACGATCGGGGCGCCGCTGACCGGCGATCATGCCGGTTACTGGCGGTGGCGGATCGGGGATTATCGCGTGGTGGCGAGGATCGAGGATGAGGGAGGTGAGGTTATAGTATGCGGATTTCTTTCTCAATGATCAGTGTCTAAAATCCTGAATCTAGTCCTGGAAGCGCCAAAAGACTTGCACCATTATTGAATAGATGCGCTTGGCGATTTATCGTCGGACTATGCATTTGCTATTCGTCGATGAGAGCGGCACTCCGCCAAAGCCCGAAAGCCAGAATCAAGCATATTTTGTCATTGCTGGTCTCGTCATTCCCGAAGATCGTTGGCAAGGTATGAGTGACAAACTTCACGGCCTCAAGCATCGGGAAGGTTACCACGGTGAAGTAAAGTGGCGATTCTTCGCTCCCAGTAACAATGATGCCGATAACCCAATGCTGGGTTGGGATCGGGAACGCCGAAATCGCTTTCGCGACAGCGTTTTTTCAATCGTAACCGAAACAAAATCGTGCAAAATCATTGCTTGCGCCAGTGAGTCGCATACAGCATATGGTCTTGGCAATGTGAATACCCAAGATGATTTGTACTTTCGTACGTACAAGCCCATCACGGAAAGATTTCAATATCTATTACAAGATATTACACGTTCAAGTGGGCGCGACACCTTTGGTATGATCGTCGCCGATCATCGTGGAAAGGGTGATGATGATAGCATGCGCCATAGACACGAACGATTGATACGTGAGTCGGGGCAATATACGTCGCAATACTCTAATTTTATTGAAGGCCTTTTCTTCGCTCCTTCGCATTTAAGCATTGGTATACAACTAGTTGACATGATTGCTGGTGCTATATGGCGCGCCCAAGCCCATAATGATCGAACATGGTTTGATAGATTGCGCCCCTCCTTCCGCTCATCGGCTACCGGGCATATCGATGGCTTTGGAATAGCCCGATTTCCGAAGGCCGGATGGAAAGGGCATATTTTAGATTGACGCCGGGTGAGGCCATAGCCTCAACGTGCTAAGTGACGCACTCCCGGCGCGTAGAATCTAAGCACAACGGACCAATAATTCAATCCGTTGAACGATGAATCGCAACGACTTGCCGCTCATAGAGGCCGGTTCGACTCATATTATTCCGCGCAGGTAGGTAAGTCTCCCTGCCTTTCTCCTTAAATTTCTCGCTCATTTCGGTCATACCGGCTTCGGCGTCCTCTGCGGCGACGAAGGCGTCCGCCGACTGGTTCTGCTGCGCCGCGAACACCCGCACTGCCGCCGGATCTTCATCGAGCGAAGATAGGCGGTCTTCGCCTTCGCCTGGGCGATTGCTCATCCTATTCTGCCGCGCCGGACCATCGGCGTCTGGGCCGGTGAGGTCTCGGTCTTGATCTCGCCGATGCGTTCGAAGCCGAAGCGTTCGTAGAGCGGGATGTTGCGCGGGTTGGAGCTTTCCAGATAGGCGGGGCGGCCGTCGGCGTCGATGCGGGCGATCGCCGCTTCCATCAGGGCGGTGCCGAGGCCCTGGCCCTGGCGGACGGGATCGGCGGCGATCAGCGGGAGATACCAGTGCGGCTCGCCGGGGTGGAATTCCGCCATCTTCGCGAACAGGGCGTCCATCTCGGCCTTGCGGTGTTGGGGCGTCTGTTCGTCCATGATCGCGGCCATCCGTTCGCCGTCCGCCTCCACGCCGGGGGGCAGCCAGGTCGCGACCGCCGCGCCGTCGTCCGCCACGAAGGCGGTGCCGTGATCGAAGGCGGCGCCGCCCATCGCATCGAAGAAGTCGTCGCGCCGATCGAGGTAGACTGCCGGGTCAGGTGAAGCCCAGCGCGCCATCGGATCGGCCGAGAAGCCGAGCACGATAGTCTGCAGCAGTCGCGCCTTGTCCTCCGGCTTGCCAATGGTGATCTTTGCCATGGTTGCTCTCCCGATCGGTTGTTGTTCGGTCGTGCTCCCGTTCGCGGCCGGTTCCTTGAACAGCCTGCTCATCCCGGCCATGCCGGCCTTCGGGAGCGGCGTTGCCGCAAGAAAAGCGTCCGCCGACTGATTTTGTTTCGCCCTGTCGGGATCGAGCGAGAGATTGAACCGATCGCGTCAGTCGAATTCGAAGCCGCTCACCACACCTCGATCTTCGGTTCGAAGCGTCCTTCCTGCTCGCTGTGCCATGCCTTCATCGAAAGGCTCGACGGCACGAAGCTGTCGCCCTTGTAGTTCGGCTCGACGGTGAGCTGGTCGATCAGGCCTTCCCCGATCATCCGCGTGATTGTGCCGAGGATCAGTTCGCGTGCGGCGGCAGCTTCGGGCGTGACGTAGGTGATGTTCACCCGCTCATCGGCGCCGCCGAACTCGGCGGGGAAGAGGTGGATCGCCACCAGCTTTCCCTGAGCGACGAGCTCCTTCGCGGCTGCCTCGTTCCTGACCTGGGAGAAATCGGGTGCCACGGCTTGACGCTCCGCTGCCTGAGGTGCCGGGGAAGCGCCCGGCACCGCGATCAACAACGCCAAGGCTGGTAACATCTTCTATTCGGCGGCGGGAAGATAAATCTCCCCACCCTTCTCCTTAAACTTCTCGCTCATCTCCGCCATTCCGGCTTCAGCGTCCTCGGCAGCAATGAATGTGTCCGCCGACTGGTTCTGTTTCGCCGCGAATTCCCGCACTTCGGCCGTGATCTTCATCGAGCAGAATTTGGGGCCGCACATGGAGCAGAAATGCGCGGTCTTGGCGCCTTCCGCCGGGAGGGTCTGGTCGTGATATTCCTCCGCCGTATCGGGATCGAGCGAGAGGTTGAACTGGTCGCGCCAGCGGAATTCGAAGCGGGCGCGGCTGAGCGCATCGTCGCGCATTTTTGCCGCCGGGTGACCCTTGGCGAGGTCTGCCGCGTGGGCAGCGAGCTTGTAGGTGACGACGCCGACCTTCACGTCGTCGCGGTCGGGCAGGCCCAGATGCTCCTTGGGGGTGACGTAGCAGAGCATGGCGGTGCCGAACCAGCCGATCATCGCCGCGCCGATGGCCGAGGTGATGTGGTCGTACCCCGGCGCGATGTCCGTCGTCAGCGGCCCGAGGGTGTAGAAGGGGGCTTCGCCGCACGCCTCCAGCTGCTTGTCCATATTGGCCTTGATCTTGTGCATCGGCACGTGGCCGGGGCCTTCGATCATCACCTGCACGTCGTGCTTCCAGGCGATCTGGGTCAGTTCGCCGAGGGTGGCGAGCTCGCTGAACTGGGCTTCGTCATTGGCGTCGGCGATGGAGCCGGGGCGCAGGCCGTCACCCAGCGAGAAGGCGATGTCATAGGCCTTCATGATCTCGCAAATGTCCTCGAAGCGTTCGTAGAGGAAGCTTTCGCGGTGATGGGCGAGGCACCATTTCGCCATGATCGATCCGCCGCGGCTGACGATGCCCGTCACGCGCTTTGCCGTCATCGGGATGTAGGGCAGGCGGACGCCCGCATGGATGGTGAAATAATCCACGCCCTGTTCGGCCTGCTCGATCAGCGTGTCGCGGAAGATCTCCCACGTCAGGTCCTCGGCGATGCCGCCGACCTTTTCCAGCGCCTGGTAGATGGGGACCGTGCCGATCGGGACGGGCGAGTTGCGCAGGATCCATTCGCGGGTGTCGTGGATGTTGCGGCCGGTCGACAGGTCCATGACGGTGTCGGCGCCCCAGCGGATCGCCCAGACCATCTTGTCGACCT